>Ga0208179_1000021_pt1 | contig 246355 bp, 231 predicted proteins | sample Malvired_Geostar_FD_184238 | JGI IMG/M metagenome (GOLD analysis project Ga0208179, IMG submission 184238) | Marine viral communities from the Global Malaspina Expedition - Malaspina viral metaG DeepMed_Geostar (SPAdes) (version 2) | ecosystem: Environmental > Aquatic > Marine > Oceanic...
ACCAAGGACACTCCCATGCCCAGCTATACCGCTCCGACCCGCGACGCCCGCTTCATCCTCAACGAGATGCTCGATCTCGCCGGCTATGCGCACCTGCCCGGCTTCGAGATGGCGACCGCCGATGTCAGCGATGCCGTGCTCGGCGAAGGCGGCAAGTTCTGCTCCGAGGTGCTCGCGCCGCTCAACCGCATCGGCGACGAGGAAGGCTGCACCCGCCACGAGGATGGCTCGGTCACCACGCCGCCCGGGTTCAAGGAGGCCTATACACAGTTCGTCGAAGCCGGCTGGGGCACGATCGCCGCACCCGAGGAATTCGGCGGGCAGGGCATGCCGCATGCGCTCGGCTTCGCGCTGGAGGAGTTCATCTCCTCGGCCAACCAGGCTTTCGGCATGTATCCCGGGCTGACCAATGGCGCGGTCTCGGCGCTGATCGCCAAGGGATCGCAGGAGCAGAAGGACATGTATCTGCCCAAGATGATCTCGGGCGAATGGTCGGGAACGATGAACCTCACCGAGCCGCAATGCGGCACCGATCTGGGCATGATCCGCACCAAGGCCGAGCCGCAGGCCGATGGCAGCTACGCGCTGACCGGCACCAAGATCTTCATCTCGGCCGGCGAGCACGACATGACCTCGAACATCATCCATCTGGTGCTCGCGAAGACCCCCGGCGCGCCGGACAGCACCAAAGGCATCTCGCTGTTCGTGGTGCCCAAGTTCCTCGTCAACGAGGACGGTTCGGTGGGCGAGCGCAACACCGTCGTCTGCGGCTCGATCGAGGAGAAGATGGGCATCCACGGCAATTCGACCTGCCTGCTCAATTACGACGCCGCCAAGGGCTGGCTGGTCGGCGAGGAGAACAAGGGTCTTGCCGCCATGTTCATCATGATGAACGCCGCGCGCCTCGGGGTCGGCGTCCAGGGTCTGAGCCAGGCCGAGGCCGCCTATCAGAACGCGGTCGCCTATGCGCTCGACCGGCGGCAGGGCAGGGCGCTGACCGGCCCTGCCGAGCCCGAGGCGCAGGCCGATCCGATCTTCGTCCACCCCGATGTCCGCCGGATGCTGATGGATGCCAAGGCCTTCACCGAGGGCATGCGCGCGCTGTGTCTGTGGGGCGCATTGCAGGTCGATCTGAGCCACAAGGCCGAGACTGAGGAAGAGCGCGAAAAGGCCGATCTGATCATCGGGCTGCTGACCCCGGTGATCAAGGGCTATGGCACCGACAAGGGCTATGAGGTCGCGACCAATATGCAGCAGGTGTTCGGCGGCCACGGCTACATCCGCGAATGGGGCATGGAACAGTTCGTCCGCGACGCCCGCATCGCGCAGATTTACGAAGGCACAAATGGAATCCAGGCGATGGATCTGTGCGGACGCAAGCTGGCGCAGAAGGGCGGCGCAGGCATCCAGGCGTTCTTCACGATGGTCGGCGAGGAGGTCGAGCAGGCCAAGGGCGACGAGGCGCTTGGTGCGATCGCCGAGGCGCTCGGCAAGGCTCTGGCCGAGCAGCAGGCGGCGACCATGTGGTTCATGAGCAATGCGATGCAGAACCCCAACCATCTGGGAGCCGGCGCGCATCATTACATGCACATGATGGGCATCGTGACGCTGGGCTTCATGTGGTTGCGGATGGCCAAGGTTGCGCAAGCCAAGCTGGCCGAGGGCGGGGACGATGCGGCGTTCTACGAAACCAAGCTGGCGACCGCGCGATACTTCATGGACCGCTACCTCCCCGATGTCGGCGCCTTCCGCCGCAAGATCGAGACGGGCAGCGACAGCATGATGGCGCTGGGCGAGGAGGCTTTCGCCACCGCGGCGTAGGTTCGCAACGCGAAAACTGGTCGACAGAAAGCCATCCGCGCCGCGGCTCCCCGAAGGAGTTGCGGCGCGGACTGGTTTTGCGAGCCCCTGCGGCGACTATTCCCCGGGCAGGAAGTCCGCCACCGAGAGATAACGCTCGCCGGTGTCGTAGTTGAAGCCCAGCACCCTGGTACCATCGCCCAACTCGGGAAGCTTGCTGGCGATCGCCGCCAACGTCGCGCCGCTCGAGATGCCGACCAGCAGCCCTTCGACGCTGGCCGATTTGCGCGCCCATTCCTTGGCATCCTCGGGATCGACCTGGATCGCGCCGTCGATGCTCTTGGTGTGCAGATTGCCGGGGATGAAGCCCGCGCCGATACCCTGGATCGGGTGCGGGCCGGGCTGCCCGCCCGAGATCACCGGCGAGCCGGTAGGCTCCACCGCATAGGCCTTCATCGTCGGCCATACGCCCTTGAGAACTTCGGCGCAGCCGGTGATATGGCCGCCGGTGCCGACCCCGGTGATCATCGCATCGATCGGCGTGTCGCCGAAATCGGCCATGATTTCCTTGGCGGTGATATCGGCATGGACCTTCCAGTTCGCGTCGTTGTCGAACTGGCTCGCCATCCAGGCGCCTTCGGTCTGCGCTACCAGTTCGCCGGCGCGCTCGATCGCGCCCTTCATCCCCTTGGCCTTGTCGGTGAGATCGAAGCTGGCGCCATAGGCCAGCATCAGCCGGCGGCGCTCGATGCTCATGCTCTCGGGCATGACCAGCACGAGCTTGTAACCCTTGACCGCGGCGACCATCGCCAGACCGATCCCGGTGTTGCCGCTGGTCGGCTCGATGATCGTCCCGCCGGGGCGCAACTTGCCCGACTTCTCCGCATCTTCCACCATCGCCAGCGCGATCCGGTCCTTGATCGAGCCGCCTGGATTGCCGCGTTCGCTCTTCACCCAGACCTCGTGATCGGGAAACAGCCGGGAAAGGCGGATATGCGGGGTGTTGCCGATGGTGGCGAGGACGGATGGGGCTTTCATGAAATGCGCTCCTGCAATTGTTCTTCGGGTGTCTCTTCTACCAATTCCTCAGGCGGGTCGAAGGTCCGCGTGGTACGCAAAACAGGAAAGACGCGGGTCCACAAGCCGACCGTGACGATCGCGCCGATTCCGCCGCTGACCACCGCGGCGACCGGCCCGATCAGGAATGCCAGCGAGCCGGAGAAGAAATCGCCGAATTCGTTGGAGGCGCTGATCGTCAGCAGGCTGACCGAGGACACCCGGCCGCGCTTGTCGTCGGGCGTGTGCAGCTGGATCAGCGACTGGCGGATATAGACGCTGAACATGTCGGCGGCGCCGATCACGAACAGCATCGCCAGGCTGAGCGGCATCCAGGTCGAGAGGCCGAAAGCGACGGTCGCTGCGCCGAACACTGCCACGGACCACAGCATCTTGGGGCCGACCTGGGTCTTGAGCGGGAAGATCGAGAACCATAAAGCGGTCACCACCGCGCCGCAGGCGGGGGCCATCGCCAATTGCGCCAGCCCGGTCTCGCCGACTTCCAGGATGTCGCGCGCATAGACCGGGAACAGCGCGGTCGCCCCGGCGAGGAACACCGCGAACAGATCGAGCGTGATCGCGCCCAGCACCATCTTGTTGCGCCCGACATAGCGCAGGCCATCGACGATCTGCGCGATCGGGCGAGCGGTTCCGACGCTGTTGGCGCGCGGGACATGCCCGATCGTGCTGAGCGCGGTGAGCGAGACCAGAAACAGCCCCGCGGCGATGGCATAGGGCAGCGCAGGGAGAATGGCATAGGTGTAGCCGCCGATCGCCGGGCCGGCGATCATCCCGACCTGCCAGGCGATGCTCGACAGCGCGATCGCATTGGGGAGGATCGAGCGCGGCACCAGATTGGGAGCGAGCGCGGAGAGCGCGGGGCCGTTGAAGGCGCGCACCACCCCCAGCACGACCGCTATCGCGTAGAGCCATTCGAGCGCGATGGTATCCTGCCAGGTCAGCCAGCCCAGTGCGGCGGCGCAGCCGAACTGCACCAGCACAGTGAGCCGCGCGACATTGCGGCGGTCGAAGCGGTCGGCGGCCAACCCCGAGAACGGCGTCAGCAGGAACAGCGGGACGAACTGGAACAGGCCGATCAGCGCCAGCTGGCCCGAGGCTTCGGCCACCGACGAACCGCCGTCGCGGGCGATGTTGTAGACCTGCCAGGCGATGATCAGCATCATCGCATATTGCGCCAGCGTCATCGCCAGACGACTGACCCAATAGGCGCGGAAATTATGGACGCGGAAGGGGTGGGTGGGCTCGCTCACGCGCGGCCCATGGCAGCGGGCGCGCGGCAAGGGAAGAAACTTCCCCTGCCAGCGGTTAAACCCGGCGGGCGTTCAGGCGTCAGCGATTGCGGCGCAGCCGCGGATTGGGCTGGAGCTGGTCGATCATGGCGATGAAATCATCCGGGCGAATGATCCGCTCGTACTGGAAACCGGCACGGTTGTCGCGCATCCAGATGCAATAGGCCTCGATCCGCCCGACGATCGGCAGACGGATGATCACCCGATCGCCGCGCTCCAGATCATGGGCGTCGTCGATCATGAAGCCGGTCGCCGAGATGTTCGAGACGTGCATCCGCACGTCGCCGGCGCGGAAATGCTCCGCGATCACGGGGTGATCGACAGGATGGCGCGCCATACGCCGCTGGTCGGTGACGCTGAGCTGAGCTCCGGCACCCATGATATCCATTCCTCCGTGTTCGCTGTAGTCCGCCATATTGGAGCCCAAAGGCTGACAATTGGTAAAGCCGGACCGGCGAAACGGCGGGCAATTACGCGCTCTGGCGCAAGTCAGCCCCGGATGATCGCATGTTTCTTTTTGCCGAGGCTGAGACGCGCCTCGGTGCCCGGTGGCAGCGCCAGCAGATGGCCGACATCGTCGATGGTCATGCCGTCGAGTTTGACCGCCCCCTCCGCGAGCTTGCGCTTGGCCTCGCCATTGGAGGCGGTGAAGCCGAGCTCGGTCAGTGCGGCTCCGATCCGCATACCGTCGGGGCCGAGCTGCAGTACGGGAAGATCCTCTCCAAGGCCGCTGCCCGTAAAGGTCTCCGACGCGGTCGCTTCGGCGATACGGGCCGCCTCGGTGCCGCGCACCAGCGCGGTGACTTCGTTGGCGAGGACGATCTTCGCGGCGTTGATCTCGCTTCCCTCGAGCGCTTCGAGCCGCGCGATCTCGTCCAGCGAGAGATCGGTGAACAGCCTGAGAAACCTCCCGACATCGCGGTCGTCGGCGTTTCGCCAGTATTGCCAGAAGTCGTAGGCGGGGAGCTGCGGCTCGTTGAGCCAGACCGCGCCCGCGGCGCTCTTGCCCATCTTGGACCCGTCGGCGGTGGTCAGCAGCGGGGTGGTGAGCCCGAACAACTCGCGCCCCTCCATCCGTCGCCCGAGCTCGAGCCCGTTGACGATATTGCCCCACTGGTCGCTGCCGCCCATCTGCAGCCTGCAGTCGTAGCGCCGCGCCAGTTCGACGAAATCATAGGCCTGGAGGATCATGTAGTTGAATTCGAGGAAGGTCAGCGCCTGCTCGCGTTCGAGCCGCTGCTTGACCGAATCGAAGGTGAGCATCCGGTTGACGGTGAAATGCGGCCCGACGTCGCGCAGCATCTCGAGATAGCCGAGCTCGCCCAGCCATTCGTCATTGTTGATCATGACGGCATCGGTCGGCCCGGCTCCGAAGGTCAGCAGCCGGTCGAAAACCGTGAAGATGCCCGCGACGTTCTCGGCGATGGTCGCGTCGTTCATCAGCTTGCGGCTCTCGTCGCGAAACGAGGGATCGCCGATCTTGCCGGTGCCGCCGCCCATCACGACGATCGGCTTGTGTCCCGCCTGCTGGAGACGCCGCAGCATCATGATCTGCACCAGGCTGCCGATATGCAGCGATGGCGCGGTGGGATCGAAGCCGATATATCCCGGCACGATCTGTTTCGCGGCGAGCGCGTCGAGCCCCGCGGCGTCGGTCGCCTGGTGGATATAGCCGCGCTCGTCGAGCAGGCGCATCAGATCGGAAGTGTAGCTGGTCATGATGGTCGCTGCGCTAGCATGGGGGAGCCGGGGTGCAACAGATGGATTTGACGCCGCACCCCGCGAACCCGCCCACGGGCGACTGGCAAGTGCGCTTTTCGTGGCAGCCGACCGAGCACTGGCTGACCCTGCGCTGGCGGGTGTCGGGCGTGGGCGCGCTCGCCATCCCGCCGCTGGCGGGGCGGGGCAGGGCGGATGGATTGTGGGAGGCGACCTGCTTCGAACTTTTCGTGCAGCATGGCGAGGGGCCGGCCTATGCCGAGTTCAACCTCTCGCCGTCCGAGCGCTGGGCGGGTTATGATTTCACCGGATATCGCGCCGGGATGCGGCAGCGCAAACTGCCGCGCGCGCCGGTGTGCAGTTGGCGCGCAGGGTCCGCCTTCTCGCTGTTCGACGCCGCGATCCCTCTTGGCGGGCTTCCCGAACTGCCCGCCGCTTTCGGCGCGAGCGTGGTGATCGAGGAGACCGACGGGACGAAGAGCTACTGGGCGCTGACCCATGCCTCGGACAAGCCCGATTTCCACGATCCGGCTTGCTTCACCGCGAGGCTTGCGGCACCGCTGCCGCCATGAAATTCGGTATCGACCGGCTGCTTGCCGACCCCGCCCTGCGCCGGCCTCTCGACGGCAAACGCGTCGCGCTCGTCGCGCATCCGGCTTCGGTGACGCGGGATCTCACCCATTCGCTCGACGCACTGATCGCCGCCGGGGTGAACGTCACCAGCGCCTTCGGCCCACAGCATGGTCTGAAGGGCGACAAGCAGGACAATATGATCGAGACCGGCGACGAGACCGATCCCGTCTATGGCATCCCTGTGTTCAGCCTCTATGGCGAGGTGCGCCGCCCCACCGGCCAGATGATGTCCAGCGCCGATGTGTTCCTGTTCGACCTCCAGGACCTGGGTTGCCGGATCTACACCTTCGTCACCACGCTGCTCTACCTGCTCGAGGAAGCGGCGCGCCACGGCAAGGAGGTCTGGGTGCTCGACCGCCCAAATCCGGCGGGGCGCCCGGTCGAGGGCACGCTGCTGGTCCCGGGGCAGGAAAGCTTCGTCGGCGCGGCGGAAATGCCGATGCGGCACGGGCTGACGATGGGAGAGATGGGCGACTGGTTCATCGGGCGGTTCGATCTCGATGTGGACTACCGCGTGGTGGAGATGGTGGGCTGGCGGCCCGGCGAGGCGCCCGGCTTCGGCTGGCCGCAGGATCGCATCTGGATCAACCCGTCGCCCAATGCCGCCAGCGTCAACATGGCGCGCGCCTATGCCGGCACGGTCATGCTCGAGGGCACCAATCTGAGCGAGGGGCGCGGCACCACAAGGCCGCTCGAAGTGCTGTTCGGCGCGCCCGATCTGGATGCCGGGGCGGTGCTGGCCAAGATGCAGGCGCTCGCGCCCGAATGGCTGGCGGGCTGCACCTTGCGCCCCTGCTGGTTCACCCCGACCTTCCATAAGCATTCGGGCGAACTGTGCAGCGCCTTGATGGTCCATGCCGAGGGGCCGGACTACGATCATGACGCCTTCCGCCCCTGGCGGTTGCAGGCGCTGGCGTTCAAGGCGATTCGCACGCTGCACCCCGATTTCGATCTGTGGCGCGACTTCCCCTATGAGTACGAGCTCGAGCGGCTGGCGATCGACGTCATCAACGGCGGCCCGGCTTTGCGCGAATGGGTTGACGATCCGCAGGCCGCGCCGGGCGATCTCGATCGGCTGGCGGCGACCGACGAAGCGCGCTGGCTGGAAGAAACGACCCCGCTCCTGCGCTACGAGTGATCGCCTGTTGACGGGCGGCCCCGACTAGGGAAGGTTCGCTCCGGGCGACGGGCATACCCGCGTTTCAGGAGAGGGTCGAATATGGCGACAGCCGCACAAACCGCCGCCACACCCAGTTCGGTGAAGGCCACCTTGTGGATCCTGCTGGTGGTCTACATCTTCAACTTCATCGATCGCCAGATCGTCAACATCCTCGCAGAACCGATCGCGCTCGATCTGGGGCTGAGTGACACGCAGATCGGGCTGATGACGGGGCTCGCCTTCGCGCTGTTCTACACCCTGCTCGGATTGCCGATCGCGCGCTATTCCGACCGCGCCACCACCAATCGTCCGCGGCTGATCGCGATCGCGCTCGCAACCTGGTCGGCAATGACCGCGCTGTGCGGGCTGGCGCAGAACTTCTACCAGCTGCTGCTGGCGCGGATCGGGGTCGGGGTCGGCGAGGCGGGATGCACCCCGCCGGCGCATTCGCTGATAAGCGACCTGGTCCCGCCCGAGCGGCGCAGTTCGGCGCTGGCCTTCTACTCGCTCGGTATCCCGGTGGGCACGCTGCTGGGGATGATGATCGGCGGCCTGCTCGCCGACTGGGTGGGCTGGCGGATGGCGTTCCTGTTCGTCGGCCTGCCCGGAGTGGCGATGGCATTGGTGGTCCATTTCATGCTGCGCGAGCCGCGGCGCGGGATGAGCTCAACGCTCGCGGAACACAGCACGCCGCCGCCCGAGATGTCGCTGTGGACTTCGGTGCGCACGGTGATGCGCTCGCGTGCCTTCGTGCTGCTGCTGCTCGCCGGCTCGACCGCCTCATTCCTCGCCTATGGCAAGACCACCTGGACGACGATCTTCTTCCAGCGCACGCACGATCTCACCCCGGGAGAGGTCGGGTTCTGGTTCGGGGTCATCAACGGCGCGGCTGGCATTCTGGGCACCTGGCTTGGCGGCTATCTGGCGGATCGCTTCGGGGCGAAGAACCGCCGCCACGTGCTGACCGCGCCCGCGGTGGCGATGGCGGTCGCTGCGCCGATCGCCTTTCTCGCCTATCAGGCTGCGACCTGGCAGGCGGCGCTCGCGCTGCTGATCGTGCCGACCTTGTGCAATTCGCTCTATTACGGACCGACCTATTCCGCCGCACAGGGCCTCGTGCCGCTGCGCGCGCGGGCGATCGCGGCGGCGGTGCTGCTGTTCTTCCAGAACCTGATCGGACTGGGGCTCGGCCCGCTGTTCTTCGGCATGCTGTCGGACCTGCTGCAGCCCGGCTTTGGCGAGGAAAGCGTGCGCTACGTGCTTTACGGTGCGGCCTTCCTGGGACTGATCCCGGCGTTCTTCTTCTGGCGCTGCAGCCTGCGGCTGAACGAGGAACTCGACCGGAAGGGGTAAGGGGGCGGAAGGGCTGACCCGCCTAACGCGCGGGGCGCAGCCCGTAATGCTTCTCGACCTGCGGGATCGGTCGGATATCGTCGGGATCGCCTTTCGCGACCAGCACCGCGCAGCCATCCTCGCGGCGGTCGACGGCCCAGATCAGCACCGGTTCTTCACCGGTCACCGGTTCTCGCCGAAGGGGGGGTTGCCCCATCTGCTCGCGCGCAAGATTGAGGCGGTCCCGGCAGACCGCCGCGTCCGATACCGCTTCTTCCACCGTCTTCCAGGCAATTGAGGGCTCGCGATAGGACGGCATGGCGGGAAGGGGGGCATCCGAAACGTTCGCAGTATCGGTCTGCACGGAATTGGGTGGTGCGGCATCAGAGCTCCGGCCCTGTTCCAGTTCGGGAGCCGCAGCAACGAGTAGGAACAGCGCGCTGGTCAGGGTGATCGGTGTCCCCACGATCACTCTCCTCAAAATCGGGATAATACATCAATACCCGTAGCGCTTCAAATCGGGCGGATCGCGCTCACCCCTGCTTGCGGCTCAATTCGCGCATCGCATCTTCCAGCCCGTCGAGGGTGAGCGGATACATGCGATCGTTGACCAGCTGCTTCATCAGCTTGGTGGACTGCGAATAGCTCCACTGCTTTTCGGGCACCGGGTTGAGCCAGACGGTCGCCGGATAGGTGTTGGTCACCCGCTTCATCCAGGTCGCGCCGGCTTCCTCGTTCATATGCTCCACGCTGCCGCCGGGATGCGTGATCTCGTAGGGGCTCATGGCCGCATCACCGACGAAGACGATCTTGTAATCGTGGCCGTATTTGTGGAGCACGTCCCAGGTCTTGGTGCGTTCGGCCCAGCGGCGGCGGTTGTCCTTCCATACGCCTTCGTAGAGGCAGTTGTGGAAGTAGAAGAATTCCAGATTCTTGAACTCTGTGGTGGCGGCGCTGAACAGCTCCTCGGTGGCCTTGATGAAGGGATCCATCGACCCGCCGACATCGAGAAACAGCAGCAGCTTGACCGCATTGTGCCGCTCGGGCCGCATCTTGATGTCGAGCCACCCCTGCTTGGCGGTACCGGAAATGGTCGCATCGATATCGAGCTCGTCCGCCGCGCCTTCGCGCGCGAAGCGGCGCAGCCGACGCAAGGCCATCTTGATGTTGCGGGTGCCCAGTTCCTTGGTGTTGTCGAGATTCTTGAACTCGCGCTTGTCCCACACCTTGACCGCGCGCTTGTGCTTGCTCTCGCCGCCGATCCGCACGCCTTCGGGATTGTAGCCCGAATTGCCGAACGGCGAGGTGCCGCCGGTGCCGATCCACTTGTTGCCGCCCTCGTGGCGTTCCTGCTGCTCGGCGAGCCGCTGCTTGAGGGTGTCCATGATGGCGTCCCAATCGCCCAGCTTCTCGATCTCGGCCATTTCCTCGGGCGAGAGGAACTTTTCGGCCACCGCCTTGAGCCAGTCTTCGGGGACATCGACCGGGTTCTGGCCGTAATCGGACAGGATTCCCTTGAACACGCGCTGGAACACCTGATCGAAGCGATCGAGCATTCCTTCGTCCTTCACGAAGGTGGCGCGGCTGAGATAGTAGAACGCCTCGGGACTTTCCTCGATCACCTCGCGGTCGAGCGCCTCCAGCAGGGTAAGATGTTCCTTGAAGCTGGCCTTGATCCCGGCCGCCCTGAGCTCGTCCATGAAGTCGAAAAACATGCGCTATGTATAACGGCGCCCGCTGACGAGCGCCACCCTCCTGCGGCACAAATCCGCCCGCGGATGCTTAAGAAGCCGCTAACACATTGCGCCTATGACGATGCCCGGATCGCGAGGGATAACGGCACGATATGGACTTGACGGCTCTTGATGCGCGCGGAGCATCCGCGCTCGACACGATACCAGAGGCTTGCGGCAGGGTCACCGTGGGATGCTCCGATGTCGCGGGCATCGTGCAGGCGGTGATCGATACCTCGGGCGTATTGCGCGCCGAGCATCTCGAACTTCAGGGCACCGTGCACGAACTCGAGAAGGATCAGCGCCGCGTCGCCGAAGCCAGCGACGAGGCGCGGCTGCTGTCGGCCAGTGCGATCGAGCGGCTGGGGCAGGGCACCAGCCAGATCCAGTCCTCGCTGTCGCAGATCACCCGGCTGCTCGACATGGTCGAGACGCTCGCGACCCATGTCACCGGCTTTGCGGCGGCGATGGATCAGGTAAAGCGCTGCTCCAAGGATATTGCGCAGATCGCCGAGACCACCAACATCCTCGCGCTCAACGCCACCATCGAGGCGATGCGCGCGGGCGAAGCCGGGCGCACTTTCGCGGTGGTCGCCAACGAGGTGAAATCGCTCGCCGGCGAGACCCGCAAGGCGACCGACGAGATCGAGGAGGTGATCGAGACGCTGGGTGCCGAAGCCACCACCGTGATCGACCGGATCGAGGAAGGCGCCAAGGCCAGCAGCCATGCCAAGAACTCGGTCGCCAGCATCGAGCAGACGCTGACCGGGGTGGGCGAGCTGGTCGAAGAGGTCGATTCGCAGAACGAGCAGATCGCCAAGGCGACCGCGATGATGACCGGCAACGTCATCCGCGTGCAGGACGTGCTCGAAAGCTTCGACAAGGCCGCCAACGGCAATGAAGAGAAGCTCGCCACGGTTCACAGCCGGATGGAAGACCTCGAGATGGTCGCCAGCGACATGTTCGACCGGCTGGTACAGTCCGGGCTCGCGCCGCAGGACAGCATCATGGTCGAGAAGGCGCAGCGGCAGGCGCGGCTGGTCGAGAAGCTGACCGAACAGGCCATCGCCTCAGGGGAAGTGACGCTCGAACAGGTGTTCGACCAGGATTACCGCCCGATCGAAGGTTCCAACCCGCAGCGCTTCCGCACCGCGCTGATGGACTGGGCGCATCGCAACTGGCGCCCCGCGCTCGATGCGCTACCCGCCGAGGACGAACGGATCATGGCCGCCGCCTGCACCGACATGAAAGGCTATCTGCCCACCCACATCACCAAGCATTCGCAGGCTCCGACCGGCGATCTGACCCACGATACCCAGTTCTGCCGCGATGGCCGCATCATCCTCGAACCGATCGACCAGAAGGCCAAGCGCAGCTTCGCCCCCTACATGATGGCCGTCTATCGCCAAGAAGGCGACGGCACCACCTATCGCGTGGTCCGCAACGTCTATGTCCCGCTCACCATCCAGGGCCGCCGCTGGGGCGATTTCGAAGTGGCCTATTCGATCGATTGACGGGCTTCTAGTCAATCGTCCGTATAGATGGTCGTTTCGCTGCCTTCGTCGCCCGGCAGAGGCCGCGTGGTGGCGACGATCGGCGCCTCGTTCAAGGCGACATTCGCTGCCTGGTCGGGGGTCGGCATCGCCGTAAAGGGCAGGAAGGTCTTTACCTGCAGCCCGTCGGCGGTAGTGACGCGATAAAGCCCAACGCTTTCGCCATTCGCCTTGCGAACAGCGTCGAGAGTTTGGGCGGGCTCAATGCCGATACTGAATCCCGCGTCTCCAAGCGTAATCAGATAGGGACCGTCGCCGTCGGAAAGCATATATATCCCGTGGCGATCGGTTTTCTCACCGATCGAGCAATAGGTCGAGGCACCCAAAGCGGTCTCGCCGTCTTCGCGCGGGTCCTGCCTAAGCTCGGCGATCGTCCTGCCTCCGAGGAGCCCTTCGGATAGCGCTGCCCGCATGCGGCTGTCTTCATCATCAGCGATCCTGCCGGCCTCGACGAAGGTAGGCTCGCTTGCGCATTGCGGAACGCGATAGGCTGGGGTTCGGGAAATCCCCTCGACCGGAGGAAGCCCCTCCAGAATGCGCACCAGTTCCTCATCCAGGGCTTCGGCGGACAGCTTTCTTGACGAAAGCCTCAGCTTGATCAGCCATTCGCCGGCCCGGTACAAAGCGACGCCGGTGCTGCGATAGTCGCCCTTCCCATCGAGCACCGACCGGATGCCGCTTGGAGCGCCGCCCCCGGATGGCACAAAAGCGCTGACGCTCAGCGACTCCGGGTCGAACGGCCCCATTCTGGAGTTGAGCAGCAGCGCCGTGATCGCGCGGTCGTGCCAAATCGAGGGATCGGGGTGGCCGGGCCGATAGACGTAGATTGACAGGATCGTCCCAGTGTCCGCAGCAAAGTAGCGCGCTCCCATATTGGTATCGCGTTCCTCGAACTTCGTCACCGCCCGGCGCTCATAGGGCCCGACCTGCGCGGGGAAGGTCATAGCGGTCCAGGCGTGCTGCCAATCCTCGTCCGCTGCGATGAGGATGTCTTCCACTTGGGCGCCCGCAGGCGCCGAAGCGCCAGCGAACGCAAGAACCGCGCCTAACAGCAAACCGCATCGACGAAGCGGACCCATGTTTATTCCCCCGTGACGATGGGGCTTATGGCACGGAAGGCCGCTCAGCCAAGCTCTTTCGGCCTTAGCCCGGATTGCGGCGGGCCATGAAGGCGAGGCGTTCGAACATCATCACATCCTGCTCGTTCTTGAGCAGCGCGCCGTGGAGCGGGGGGATCGCCGAATTGGGATTGCTGTCCTGCAGCACCTCGAGCGGCATGTCCTCGTTGAGCAGCAGTTTCAGCCAGTCGAGCAGTTCGCTGGTGCTGGGCTTCTTCTTGAGCCCGGGAACCTCCCGCAGCTCGTAAAACATATCCATCGCCTTGGTGACGAGGTTCTTCTGGATATCGGGGAAGTGGACCTCGATGATTTCGCGCATCGTGTCGCGATCGGGGAATTTGATGTAGTGGAAGAAGCAGCGGCGCAGGAAGGCGTCGGGCAGTTCCTTCTCGTTGTTCGAGGTGATGATCACGATCGGGCGCTCGGCGGCGGTGATCGTCTCGTGAGTCTCGTAGACGTCGAAGCTCATGCGATCGAGTTCCTGCAACAGATCGTTGGGGAACTCGATATCGGCCTTGTCGATCTCGTCGATAAGCAGCACCGGCAGCTCGGGCGCGGTGAAGGCTTCCCACAGCTTGCCCTTCTTGATGTAATTGGCGATGTCGTGGACTCGCTCGTCGCCGAGCTGGCCGTCGCGCAGCCGGGCGACCGCATCGTATTCGTAGAGGCCCTGCTGCGCCTTGGTAGTCGATTTGACGTTCCACTCGATCAGCGGCGCACCCAGCGATCGGGCGACTTCCTGCGCCAGCACCGTTTTGCCCGTCCCGGGCTCGCCCTTCACCAGCAACGGCCGGCGCAGCGTGACCGCCGCGTTGACCGCAACCTTGAGATCCTCGGTCGCGATGTAGGATTGGGTGCCTTCGAAACGCTGCGTCATTCTCTTCCCCGGATTGTCGGATTGCGATTTGCAACCCGATTAGGGACGCGGGCGCAGCGGGGCAAGGGGGCCGTTGAGGGGATGAACGTCAGCGGTCGAGCGCAAGAATGCGCGTTGCCGGTCGAGCGCAAGAATGCGCGTTGCCGGTCGAGCGCAAGAATGCGCGTTGCCGGTCGAGCGCAAGAATGCGCGTTACCGGTCGAGCGCAAGAATGCGCTGGGCGATCGCCAGCAGCGTGGTGGTGTCGGTGGCGGACTGCGGGTCGTTCCAGCCCAGCGCCAGCATGTGCCATTGGCCCGCTTCGTCGCGCAGCAGCCAGCTCAGGTTGCGCACGCCGGGCTCCGAACCGCCCTTGTAGCCGACATATTCCCAGCCTTGGTGGGCGCTCTCGCCCAGCGCGGTGTTGACCGCCATGATCTTGCGGGCGGTGTCGTCTTCCAGCGCAACGAGGCGGCGCATCAGCAGCCGCTCGTCCGCCATGCTGGCGAACCATTCCACGCTGTCGATCAGCCTGGGCGCGCCCCCCGAGAACAGATCGAGGATCGGGGCGGGATCGACCCCTTGCGTCACCAGTTGCTCGAGCATGGCCCGGCGTGCGGCCTCGTCCGCTCGCGCATAGGCCTCGCCCTGGTCGCCGCCCTTGAGCACGAAGAATTCCACAGTCTTGAGGAAGGGCGTCGACAGCTCGGGAGCCGAGTGGCCGGTCGCGCGCATTTCCGCCTCCACCGCCTCGCGCCCGATCGCGTCGATCAGCAGATCGGTCGCGGTGTTGTCGCTGATAGAGATCATCAGCGTGGCCGCGGTGTGGAGCGTCAGGGGGGCGCCCTCGGTCCAGTCCTGCAGCATACCGCTGGGAAAGCTCTTGTCGCCCAGCGTCACGACGTCGTCCCAGCCCAGCCGGCCTTCCTCAACCGCCCGCGCCAGCGCCGAGAGGACGTAGAGCTTGAACGTCGAACCCAGCGCATAGGGTTGCTGCGGATCGCCGAACACGAACTCGGGCTCGCCCTCGATCGGGCCGAACCAGGCGGCGGCGCTGCCGGGCAGGGCGGCGAGATCGGCGGCGATCTTGGCGGCACTGTCGTCGATCGGTTCGAAGTTCTGCAGCAGGAGTTCGGTGATCTTGCCCGGCGGCTCGGTCTGAATCGCGATCCCGCCGCTCGCCAGCGCGCGCTCCATGCGGATGGTGATCGCCGCGCGCGCGGGGCTGACCGGATCGATCTTCTCGACCGCCAGTGCGGGGCCGAACTGACTGGTCAATTGCGCGCCGATCGCCTTGATCTGCTCGGCCGAAACGCTTTGCAGAAAGCTGGCGGCCATTGCCTCCTCGGGGGCCAGCGTGCCGTTGAGCAGCTCGACCACCTGCGCTGTGCGCTGTTGTAGCGGGGTGGCCTGGCTCGGCTCGGCAATCGACGCCTCCTGCGCCGCGAGCGGCGCCAAGGGAGCGAGTGCGAGGCCCAGCGACAGGAGGGCAGGGGCAAGACGTCTCATAAGAACACTCCTTCACTGCGATAGCGTAGCGGCGATTTGCTCCGGCTCAAGCGCGCGCTTCACTGCTGGTGGGTGCGGCGGTCGAGATCGGCGATTTCGCGGTCGAGACTGCGGGCCGCCCAGAGGTTGAGCGCAATCACCGCGGCAAAAATGCCGAGCACCACCGCAGCCGGCCCGGCGATTCCCGAAAGCGCAATCGGCCAGCCCGCCCGCTGCGCCACCTTGAAGGTCACCACTCCGAACGACACCAGCACTCCGGGTACCAGCGGCCCGATATACCAGATCGGCACCGAACGCAGCGCGGCGCTCTGGTGTGCGAGCTGGCGACGCAGATGCGCGGCGCAGCTGTCTTCGGGTCGACGCTCGAGATTAGAGCCGCGGCGAGCGAGGTTCGCCATCACCGCCAGCGCGCCCATGGCCACCAGTAGCGGCCCCAATGCAAGGAGCCATTCGCCCCTTGCAAGGGAGGCGATGGTGCCCGCGCCGAACAGCGCGATCACCAGCAACCCGGCAGCATATTCCATACCGTTGCGGCGCCTGATCGTGCGTTCGAACCTGGTGGCACGCTGCGAGCAGGTATCGGGTTCGGCGAACTTCGCGTCGGCGGCCTGCGCGGCCCAGCCGTCGAGATGGGGTTTGCTCATCGCTGGTCTCCTTCATCCTGGCCGCTCGCGGTGGCCGGCAGTTCGAAATGGCGCGCGAGCTGGGCCCGGATGCGGTGGAGCCGGGTCGTCACCGCGCCCGGCGAAAGCCCGGTGACCTCGGCGATGTCCTGCCCGGTCTCGCCCTCGAGCCACAGCAGGATGAGCTGCGCGTCGAGCGCGGGGAGGCGGCGGATCAGCTCGGCGACCCGGTCGAGCGCATGCGAATCGGCGACCTGCGCTTCGGCTCCATGCTGGACGAGGAATTCGTCGATCTGGTCGATCGCGATCCTGGCGGGCTGGCGGAGCGCGCGCGCGACATGTTCGGCGGCGACATTGTGCGCTACCCGGAAGACCCAGGTCTTGAGGCTGCAGCGCCCGTCGAAGCGCTCGAGGCTGCGCCAGATCTCGCAATGGATATCCTGTTCCAAGTCGCGCGCCCGCTCCGCATCGTGCTCGAAAGCCCGCGCGAGCCGCGCGACCGTCGGCGCGAATTGCCGGCCCGCCTCGGCATAGAGATCGTGTCTGCCCGTCTGCATGCTCCCTTAGTCCGCCGCGGCGGCGGTTTCTTACACGGGCGATCCCATAGGGGCGGGGAAATTTTGCCTTGCCGCGCGGGAGTTCCTAAGCCGTCGCGGCAAAGGGGGGCGACAGGCCTGCCCCCCGCTGACGCCAGACCGGAGACCCGCATGCCGACCGAGACGATCACGATCCAGACCGAGGCCGGCCACGCGCTGGAGGGCTCGCTCGAGCTGCCGACCGGGCTCACCCGCGGCATCGCTCTGTTCGCGCATTGCTTCACCTGCACGCGCCAGAGCAAGGCGGCGGTGGCGGTGGCGCGCGCGCTGTCGAAGGAAGGGATCGCCTGCCTGCGGTTCGATTTCACCGGGCTGGGCGGCAGCGGCGGCGAGTTCGGCCGCGCGGGCTTTGCGACCGATGTCGCCGATCTGGTGCTGGCGGCGAATTATCTTGTCGAACGCTTCGAACAGCCGGTGCTGCTGGTCGGGCACAGTCTGGGTGGAGCGGCGGTGTTGGCGGCAGCCGAGGATATCGGGGCCGACAACATCGCCGCAATCGCCACGATCGGCGCGCCTTCGGACGTCCCGCATGTGCTCGAGCGGATAAAAGGCGATCTCGCCGCAATCCGCGCAACCGGCGAGGGCGAGGTGTCGATCGGCGGGCGTGCATTCACATTGGGACGCGCGTTTATCGAGCGGGTCGAGCATGCCGACCTGCTCGCCGAAGTCGCCAGATTGCGCAAGCCGGTGCTGCTGCTGCATTCGCCCACCGACGCCGTGGTCGGGATCGACAATGCCTCGGCGCTGTTCGGCGCGGCGACGCACCCCAAGAGCTTCGTCAGTCTCGAGGGCGCCGATCACCTGCTGCTCGACTCGCGCGACGCCGAATTCGCCGCCAGCATGATCGCCAGCTGGGCGCATCGCTACCTGCCGCTGCGAGACGACTGGCCGATGCCCGAGAAAGGCGTGGTGGTGAAGACCGGGCACGGCAAGTTCGGGACCGAGGTCCACACCGATAGCCACCGCTTCCTAGCCGACGAACCGCGCAGCGTGGGCGGAGACGATACCGGCCCGACGCCTTACGATCTGCTGCTCGCCGCTTTGGGCACCTGCACCGCGATGACGATGAAGATGTATGCCGACAGAGAGGGCTGGCCGTTCGAAGGCGCGTCCATCCATCTCACCCACGAACGCGACCACGAGGGGGATTGCGCGGAATGCGCAAAGGGCGCGGGGACGGGCGATGGCCTCCAGGCGCTGACCCGCAGGATCGAGCTGGCGGGAGAAGCGCTGACCGCAGAGCAGCGCGAGAAAATCATCGCCATCGCCGACAAATGCCCGGTGCACCGGACGCTCGAAGGTCCGCTGCACATCCGCACCGAGACCTGACCACCGTCCAGCACGGGACCAGGTCCGGGTTCACGCGTCGATCAGTTCCTTGTCGAGCTCGCCCGCGCGGTTCTGGATGAAGTTGAAGCGGTGTTCGGGGTTGCGGCCCATTAGATGGTCGACCAGTTCCTTGACCACCGCGCGGTCCTCGAATTCGGTGGGCAGGGTGATGCGGATCAGATTGCGGCTGGCGGGGTCCATGGTGGTTTTGCGCAATTGCTGCGGGTTCATCTCGCCCAGGCCCTTAAACCGCCCCACATCGACCTTCTTGCCCTTGAACACCGTCGCCTCGAGCTCGGCGCGGTGTTCGTCGTCGCGGGCGTAGCGGCTCTCCTTGCCCGCGGTCAGCCGGTAGAGCGGCGGCTGCGCCAGGAACAGATGCCCGCCACGCACGATCTCGGTCATTTCCTGAAAGAAGAAGGTCATCAGCAGCGTGGCGATATGCGCGCCGTCCACATCGGCATCGGTCATGATGATGATGCGGTCGTAGCGCAGCGAGCCGGGGTCGCAATCCTTGCGCGTGCCGCAACCCATCGCCAGCGTCAGATCGGCGATCTCGGCATTGGCGCGGATCTTGTCGGCGCTGGCGCTGGCGACGTTGAGGATCTTGCCGCGGATCGGCAGGATCGCCTGCGTCTTGCGGTTGCGCGCCTGTTTGGCGCTGCCCCCGGCGCTGTCGCCCTCGACGATGAACAGCTCGGTTTCGGCCTCGGTTTCGCCCGAGCAATCGGTGAGCTTGCCGGGCAGCCGCAGCTTCTTGGCGTTGGTCGCGGTCTTGCGCTTGATTTCGCGTTCCTGCTTGCGGCGCAGGCGCTCGTCCATCCGCTCCATCACCTCGCCCAGCAGCGCCTTGCCGCGCTCCATATTGTCCGAGAGGAAGTGGTCGAAATGGTCGCGCATCGCGTTCTCGACCAGCCGCGCGGCCTCGGGCGAGGTCAGACGGTCCTTGGTCTGGCTCTGGAACTGCGGATCGCGGATGAAGACGCTGAGCATGACCTCGGCGCCGGTCATCACGTCGTCGGCGCTGATGTCCTTGGCCTTCTTGGTCCCGGTCAACTCGCCGAAGGCGCGCAGCCCCTTGGCCAGCGCGGCGCGCAGCCCCTGCTCGTGCGTGCCGCCATCGGGGGTGGGGACGGTGTTGCAATACCAGCTGGTCGAGCCGTCGGAATAGAGCGGCCAGGCGATCGCCCATTCGGCGCGGCCCTGCGAGATGCCGTCCTCGCTGGCGGCGAATTCATGGCGACCGACGAAGGGCTGCGCGGTGACGCAGGGACGCTCGCCGATCTGCTCGGCGAGATGGTCGGACAGCCCGCCGGGAAACTTGAACACCGCTTCCTCGGGCACTTCGTCGGTGGCGAGGCCGGGAGCGCACTTCCAGCGGATCTCGACCCCGGCGAAGAGATAGGCCTTGGAACGCGTCAGCTTGAACAATCGCTTGGCGCTGAAGGACCGGTCGCCGAAAATCTCGGTGTCGGGGGTGAAGGCCACGGTGGTGCCGCGGCGGTTGGGGGTGGGACCGAGTTCTTCAACCGGCCCGAGCGATTCCCCGCGCGCGAATTCCTGCGCATAGATCTGCCGGTCGCGCGCGACCTCGACGCGGGTGTGGCTCGACAGCGCGTTGACTACGCTGATCCCGACTCCGTGGAGGCCGCCGCTGGTGGCGTAAGCCTTGCCCGAGAACTTGCCGCCGGAATGCAGCGTCGAGAGGATCACCTCGAGCGTCGACTTGCCCGGATATTTGGGATGCTCGGCGACCGGAATGCCGCGCCCATTGTCGGCGATCGTGACGCGGTTGCCCTCGTCGAGCCGCAATTCGATCCGCGTGGCGTGACCCGCGACCGCCTCGTCCATCGCATTGTCGAGCACTTCGGCGACGAGGTGCTGCAACGCGCGGTCGTCGACCCCGCCGATATACATGCCCGGGCGGCGGCGAACCGGCTCGAGGCCTTCGAGCACCTCGATCGAGGAAGCGTCGTAATCACCGCTCGAGGCGGGGGTGTTTTCGAACAGATCGTCTGACATGGACCCGCTATATCGCGCGCGATTCCCCGGCGGCAAGCGAATGCGGGCTCTTATCGTCAGGGTTAGCCGCGTCCATGAGAACGATGGCGAGGTCTGGTCAGTCGTCGAAGCGGGCCGGAGCGGGATCGACGATCACCACCTCGCCATCGCGAATCTCGCGCACCTCGAAGCTGCGCTCGACCACGCCGTCCCGTCCGAAGCGGAAGGCTCCGTCGAGACCCAGGAAGCCGCCGTCATCGCGCAGCTCGCCGGTCGGGAAGTCGCGGCCCAGGCGCCAGTCCTGCGCCACCCGCAGCGCCAGCAGCACCGCGTCGTACCCTAGCGTCGAGATGCGATAGGGCTGGCCGCCGAAGCGGGCCTCGTAGCTGTCGACGAAGCGGCGGTAGCGATTGTCGGAAACCGCGGAGAACAGAGCGCCGCGTAGCGCTGGCGTACGAGTAACCGCAACCTCGCCGCTCCACAATTCGGTACCCAGAATGCGCGTGCCCTGACCGCCGACGCGGCCCGCCGCCTGTTGCGCGAGCCTCGGAGAATCGGCGATCAGCACGGTGTCGTAGCCGCCGCGGCGGCTCAGCCTGTCCGCCGCCGACATGATCGAAGTGTTGCCGCGCGCATAGCGTTCCGCGCCGATCACACGACCGCCATAGGATTGCACCGCCGCCTGCAGCGCCGCTTCGGCGCGGCGGCCGTATTCGCCGTCGGGCGCGAGCACGGCGAAATCGCGCGCGCCCTGGCCACGGGCATATTGCACCGAACGGCGGACCGATTGTTCGGGGATGTGCCCCATCACGAAGACATCGGGCGAAGCGATCGCGGCATCGTTGGAGAAGGAAATCAGCGGCACGTCGCCGGGGCGCGCCTCGGCCAGCACCGCACCGACATTCTCGCCCATCAGCGGACCGAGGATCAGCTTGTTGCCATCTGCGATCGCGCGCCGTGCGGCATCGCGGGGATCGGCCGAGGTGTCGTAGGTGGTGATCCGCAGATTGGCGGCGTCCGTGTCCAGCAGCGCCATGGTCGCGGCATTGGCGATCGACTGGCCGACTGCGCCGTTCTCGCCCGACAGCGGCACCAGCAACGCAATACGGTGATGCGTTGCATCTTCCGGCAGCGCGGTGGCGCTGGGCATCGGGGTCGGGGTCTCGACCGGTCGGCTGACCGGTTCGGGACCGCGCGGAATGATCGAGCAGGCTCCCAGCAGCGTCGCCAGGCCGGCGACCGCGATCTGCCGACGGGTGATTGTAAAGCGCTTCATCCTTGCCGCGTCCCTCATTGCTGGTTCATGGGTCCGCCGTGAGCGAAACCGCATCCCGTGTGCCCGAACCTCTCGAACCCGGGCTCTATATCGTCGCGACCCCGATTGGCAATCTCGGGGACATCACCCTGCGCGCCGCCGATGTGCTGCGGCGCTGCGACGGTGTAGCCTGCGAGGACACCCGGGTGACGGGCAAGTTGATGAAGCATCTGGGCGTCTCGAAGCCGCTGTGGCGCTACGACGACCACAGCGAGCATCGCGACCGGAAGCGGTTGGTGGAAACCCTGCGAAGCCGCGCGGTGGCGCTGGTGAGCGATGCGGGGACGCCGCTGGTATCCGATCCCGGCTACCGGCTGGTCAATGATTGCCGCGCCGAAGGGATCGCAGTCACCGTGCTGCCCGGCCCCTGCGCCGCGATCGCCGGGCTGAGCGTCTCGGGCCTGCCCAACGATCGCTTCCTGTTCGCCGGTTTCCTGCCGAGCAAGGAGAAGGCGCGGCGCGACGTGCTGGCCGAGCTGGCCGTCGTAGATGCCACGCTGATCTTCTACGAGACCGCGCCGCGGCTGACCAAATCGCTCGCCGCGATCGGCGAGGCTCTTCCCGACCGCGAGATCGCGGTGGCGCGCGAGCTGACCAAGATCCACGAGGAATTGCGCCGCGGGCTCGCCGACGGGCTCATCCCCTGGTTCGAGGCGCATCCGCCCAAGGGCGAAATCGTTCTGCTGATCGCCCCGCCACTGGAAATGCAGCAGGCCAGCGCGGCTGATGCCGACGCGCTGCTGCTCGAGGCGCTGCAAACCAGCAAGGCCTCGCAGGCGGTGGCGCAGGTGGCGAAGGCCACCGGGCTCGACCGCAAGCTGCTCTACGCCCGCGCGATGGAGCTAAAGCGCGGATGAAGCGCCGGCTCGCCGAGCGGAGCGGGCGCGAGGGTGAACGTCGCGCGGCTTTGTGGCTGCGGGCCAAGGGCTGGCGGATCCTCGCCGACCGCGTGAAGACGCCGCGCGGCGAGATCGATCTGATCGCCCGGCGCGGCTCGTTGGTCGCCTTCGTCGAGGTCAAATACCGGCGCAACAAGGTGGATCTCGATCACGCCATCGACGAATACCGGCTCGCCAGAGTGGCGGCGGCGGTCGAATGCATCGCGCATGACTATGCGGGCGAGGGGGACGACATCAGGATCGACGTCATCCTCCTTGCGCCCGGCAGTCTGCCGCGCCACATCGCCAACGCCTGGCAGCCGTGAGGGCTCGCCAGCACAAACCACGCCAGCACAAACTACGCCTGCACAAGCCGCGCCAGTCGAGGAAACCGCAATGAGCCTACGCGTCGCCGTCCAGATGGACCCGATGGAATCGATCAAGATCGCCGGCGATTCCTCCTTCGCGCTGATGGAGGCGGCGCAGGCGCGCGGGCATTCGCTGTTCCATTACGATGTCCACACACTGGCATGGGAATGCGACGGCAGCGCGCGCGGCAAGATCACCGCGCATGGCGCGCCGGTCACGGTGCAGCGGGTCGAGGGCGATCATTTCACCATCGGCGAGCGGCGCCCGATCGATCTGGCGCGCGACATCGACGTGGTGCTGATGCGGCAGGATCCCCCCTTCGACCTGGGCTATATCAGCGCCGCCTTCATCCTCGACCGGCTGCGCGGCGAGACGCTGGTGGTCAACGATCCGCGCGAGGTGGTCAACGCGCCGGAAAAGATGTTCGTGCTCGACTACGCACAATTCATGCCGCCCACGCTGATCGCGCGCACCATCGACGAGGTCCGCGACTTTCAGGCTCGCCACGGCGCGGTGGTGGTCAAGCCGCTCCACGGCAATGGCGGCAAGGCGATCTTCCGGATCGGCGAGGACGGCACCAATCTGTCGGCGCTGTTCGAGGTCTTCAACCAGACCTGGCCCGAGCCGCATATGGTCCAGCCTTTCCTCCCCGAGGTGGCGCAGGGCGACAAGCGGATCGTGCTGGTCGATGGCGAATTCGCGGGCGCGATCAACCGCAAGCCGGGCGAGGGCGAATTCCGCTCCAATCTGGCGCAGGGCGGCTATGCCGAGGCCGCCGGGCTGACCCCGCGCGAAGAGGAAATCTGCGCCGCCATGGCGCCCGAACTCAAGCGCCGCGGGCTGGTCTTCGTCGGGATCGACGTGATCGGCGGCAAATGGCTGACCGAGATCAACGTCACCAGCCCGACCGGCATCGTCGCCGTCGACCGCTTCAACGGGACCGATACCGCGGGGCTGATCTGGGACGCGATCGAAAGGCGACACAAGGTTTGAACGCTTGGCCGCCCAGGACGTTGGGCAGACATGGATGATATCGTAGTCGCGGTCGTCGAACGCCTCGGCCTGGCCGGAATTGCCTTGCTCATGGCTCTGGAAAACGTCTTTCCGCCAATGCCGTCGGAGGCCATCATGGGCTCCGCGGCGCTGGCGATCGAGCGCGGCTCGATGCAGTTCTGGCCGGTGATGACCGTCGCGACGCTGGGAACGCTGGCGGGCAATTATGCGTGGTTCTGGCTGGGCGATCGCTGGGGATACGAGCGGCTCGGCCCCTTCATCGATCGCTGGGGCCGGTGGCTAACCCTCGAATGGGAAGACGTCGAGCGCGCGATGATCTTTTTCGAGCGGCACGGGCACTGGGTGGTGCTGTTCCTGCGCGCGGCGCCCTTCATGCGCACCATGATCAGCCTGCCCGCAGGGCTCGCGCACATGAACAAGCTCAAATTCTGCATCTTCACCGCGATCGGTGCGGCAGCGTGGAACGCGATCCTGATCGGCGGGATGCAATGGCTGTCGAACACCTTCGAAAATTCCAACATCGTCAGCTGGGTGATCATCGCCACGCTGGTGCTGGCCGCGGTCGCCTATTTCTGGCGACTGGCGACCTGGACGCCGCGCAGCGAGCGCTGAGGATCAATCGCCGCTCTCGCGCGGATGGGCGGTGCGATAGGTCTCCAGCAGGCTCGCCGAATCGACCTTCGTGTAGATCTGTGTCGATCCCAGGCTGGCATGGCCGAGCAGTTCCTGCAGGCTGCGCAGATCGGCACCGGCGCCCAGCAGGTGAGTGGCGAAACTGTGGCGCAGGGCATGCGGCGTGGCGGTCGCAGGCAGCCCGAGCACCGTCCTCGCGCGTGCGGTCGCTTTCTGGACCATGCCCTGCGACAACGGCCCTCCGCGCGCGCCGCGAAACAGCAGGTCGTCGGCAGCGAGCATGAAGGGCAGCTTGGCGGTGTAATCCGTCACCGCCTCGGCCACGATCGGCAGGATCGGGACCACACGCTGCTTGCCGCCCTTGCCGGTGACCGACAGGCGCTCGCCCAGCGGAAGGTCGCTGGACCGGAGCGACAGCGCCTCCGCGATCCGCAGCCCCGCGCCATAGAGCAGCAGCAGCACCGCGCGGTCGCGCGCGCCGATCCAGTCGTCGGCCGCGAGCGCGTGAACCGTATCCGCAAGGTTGACCGCCTCATCGGGGGTCACCGGTCGCGGCAGGCCCTTCTTGATCCGCGGCCCGCGCAGCCGCGGCGCTCCCGCTGCGGGCAGTCCGGCCTGATTCCTCGCGAAGCCGACGAAGCCCTTGAGCGCCGAGAGCTCGCACGCCGCCGAGGCATTGGCGAGTCCCTCGGCGCGGCGCGCGGCGAGCTGGCCGCGCAGTGCTGCGGTATCGAGGCGAGCGACCGCATCCCAGCTTGCGAGCTCGAGCCGCTGCACCAGGCGCCTTGCGGCGGCGCCATAGGCGCGCACTGTGTGTGGCGAACGGCGGCGGGACTGTGCGAGATGGTCGTGCCAGGCCGCCAGCAGCACCTCCTGCGTCACGCCGCCACCAGTTCGCCGGCGACCAGATCGGCGAGCAGCGCATCGAGCAGCGGCATGCCCGCTTCGCTCACCACGATGCGCTCGCCTTCGGTTTTGACCAGCCCGAGTTCGCGATGCAGCGCGAGCTTGCCCGCGTCGATCAGCTCGGCTCGCGCGAAGCCGAAGCGCGCCGAGAGTTCCGCGCAATCCACCCCTTCGCCCAGCCGCAGCCCCATCAGCAGCGCCTCGGTCGCCTGTTCGGCGCAGCCCAATTGCCGCTCCTCGACGATCCCGTGGCCCGAGGCGCCCACTGCGGCGAGATAGTTTTCGGGTTTGCGATGACGCTGCGTCGCCACGCCGCAGCGGCGCCCGTGCGCGCCGGGGCCAATCCCGACGTAGTCGCGGTAACGCCAATAGGTGAGATTGTGCCGGCTCTCCTCGCCGGGGCGCGCGTGGTTGCTGATCTCGTAGGCGGGCAGACCGGCGGCGGCGGTCATCTCGCGGGTGAGGGCGAACAGATCCGCCGCGCGCTCGTCGTCGAGCGGGGCGAAAATACCGCGGCGCACATCGGTGGCGAAGCGCGTCGCCGCCTCGATGGTGAGCTGGTAGAGCGACAGGTGATCGGTGCCGAACGCCAGCCCGCGCTCCAGTTCGCCGCGCCACGCCGCCTCGTCCTGCCCGGGCTGCGCATAGATGAGATCGAAGGACACCCGCGCGAAATGGCGCTGCGCCACTGCGATCGCCGAAACCGCCTCCTGCGCATCGTGCAACCGACCCAGGAATCGCAGAGCCTCATCCTCGAAGGATTGCACCCCCAGCGACACCCGGTTCACCCCGGCGGCGGCCAGCGCGGCGAAATTCGCCGCCTCGACCGAGGAGGGGTTGGCCTCCAGCGTGATCTCGATCCCCGGCGCGAACCCCAACAGCCGCTCCGCCTCGTTCAGCAGTTTAGCAACCAGCGCGGGTGGCATCAGGCTGGGGGTGCCGCCGCCGAAGAAAACGCTCTCGAGCTTTTCGCCGCCGCCAGCGTGCGCCTCGTGGCGCAGATCGGCCAGCAGCGCCGCTTGCCACTGCGACTGCTCCACCGTCTCGCGAACATGGCTGTTGAAATCGCAATAGGGGCACTTCGCCAGACAGAAGGGCCAGTGGATGTATAGGGCTTTCGCCATGGTGTCCTTCAGCGAATCTTAATCCCGATTGGGCGAAATCCCGTCCATGGGTCGGATTGGACAATCGGCGCTGCTGGGCAGCGCCATCGCTATTCTATGTGCCACGGCTGCGCCCCTGTTCGCAAGCGAAGGCTCGTCACGCGGCGGTTCCGCCGCCGGCGAGCGCAACGCGCGCATGCAGAACGCAGCCTATGGGTTTGCGCCCGGCGACCGCATCGCCGCGCGCATTCTCGACACCCACAACGCCGAACGCGACCGCCTGCGATTGCCGCGCCTGAAATGGAACCCCCACCTCGAGCGCGAAGCCGCCGAATGGGCGACTACGCTGGGGCGCCGCGGCGTCCTCGAACACGCCAGCGGCCAGACCCGCAACGGCACCGGCGAGAATTTGTGGATGGGGACCGCGGGTGCGTGGAACGTCGAGAGCATGGTCGGAATGTTCGTCGAGGAGCGCAAGCACTACCGCCACGCCGCCTTCCCCGATGTCTCCCACACCGGCAATTGGGCCGATGTCGGGCATTACACGCAGATCGTCTGGCGCGACACGAAAGAAGTGGGCTGCGCCATGGCGACCGAGCGCGGCAACGACGTGCTGGTGTGCCGTTACTGGCCCGCAGGTAATGTGTGGGGGGCGAAGGCCTTCTGAACCGCTGGCGCGGTGGAGGGGCTCAGGCGAACTGCTCGGCGACCAGCTTTGCAAAAGCATCGGCGCGGTGGCTGATGCGGTGCTTTTCTGCCGGGTCGAGCTCGGCGAAGGTCTGCTCCATGCCCGCAGGCACGAAGACGGGATCGTAGCCGAACCCCAGCGTCCCGCGCGGGGGCCAGGCAAGGCTCCCGGCCACGCGGCCCTCGTAGACCGCGCTTTCGCCTTCGGGCCAGGCTAGCGCCAGCACGCAATGGAAGGCGGCGGCGCGCGAGACCTCGGGTCCGCGCTCCTGCAGCATCCCCTCGACCTTGCCCATCGCCATGAACCAGTCGCGCCCGGCGGATCCCTCGAACCACTGCCGTTCGGCCCAGTCGGCGGTATAGACCCCCGGCCGCCCGTCGAGCGCCTCGACCGCGAGCCCGCTGTCGTCGGCCAGCGCGACGATGCCCGAGGCTTGCGCCGCGGCATGCGCCTTGAGCAGCGCGTTCTGGACGAAAGTCGTCCCCGTCTCGGCCGGCTCGGGCAGGCCCAGCGAGCCCGCCGACAGGCATTTGAGCCCATGCGGCTCGAGCAGCGCCGAAATCTCCTTCAGCTTGCCCGCATTATGCGTGGCGATCACCAGCGAGCCGGGGCCGAGACGGCGGGTCACCGGCGGACCGCCTCCTCCTGCGCCGCAAAGATGCGGTCGCAGCCGATCCGGGCGAGCCGCAGCAGCCGCAGCAGGCCTTCCTCGTCATAGGCGGCGCCTTCGGCAGTGGCCTGCGCCTCGGCGATCTTGCCGCCCTCGAGCAGGACGAAATTGGCATCCGCCTCGGCGTTGGAATCCTCGGGATAGTCGAGATCGAGCACCGGCGTGCCCTTGTAGATACCGCAGGAGATCGCCGCGACCTTGGCGGTGATCGGATCGTGTGGGATCGCACCCTCCTTCATGAGGCCGTCGATCGCGATCCGCAGTGCCACCCAGGCGCCCGAGATCGCGGCGGTGCGCGTCCCGCCATCGGCCTGGATCACGTCGCAATCCAGCGTGATCTGGCGCTCTCCCAGTTTCTTGAGATCGACCACAGCGCGCAGGCTGCGACCGATCAGCCGCTGGATTTCCTGCGTCCGGCCCGATTGCTTGCCGCGCGCCGCCTCGCGCTGGCCGCGGGTGTGCGTGGCGCGCGGGAGCATGGAATATTCGCCGGTGACCCAGCCTTCGCCCTTGCCGCGCAGCCACGGCGGGGTGCGATCCTCGATGCTGGCGGCGCACAATACGCGGGTGTCGCCGAAGCTGATCAGGCACGAGCCTTCGGCGTGCTTGGCATAGCCGGGCTCGATGGTGATGGCGCGCATCTCGTCGGGTGCACGTCCTGAAGGTCGCATGGGAATCTCCGCATTGGGTCTGTCGCGCACGACGCGCTGGTGATCGTGCCGCGCCGATAGGCGCTTGGGGCTTGAGGGCGCAAGCGATGTGTCTAGATATCGAATATGGCCTCACCCCCGCTCACCGAACTGACCGATCGCGCTCGCGACATCTTCCGGCTGGTGGTCGAGGGCTATCTCGACAGCGGCCAGCCGGTCGGCTCGAAGACACTGGCAGGCGACAGCGGGCTCAATCTCTCGCCCGCCTCGATCCGCTCCGTCCTCGCCGAGCTCGAACACCGCGGACTGCTGTCCGCGCCGCATACCAGCGCCGGGCGGATGCCGACCGACAGCGGGCTGCGGCTGTTCGTCGATGCGATGATGCAAGTGGGCGAACCCACCGAGCGAGAGCGCGCGGCGATCGAGCAACGGATCGCAGAACCCGGCCCGATCGAGCGAGCGCTCGAAGAGACCAGTGCGCTGTTGTCGGAGCTATCGGGAGCGGCGGGCATGGTCATGGTGCCGCCGCGCGAATCGCGTCTCGCCCAGGTGTCGCTCACCGCGCTCGATGCCAATCGCGTGCTGGCGGTGCTGGTCGCCGAAGACGGACATGTCGAAAACCGCATTCTCGCGCTCTCGGCCGCGGCCTTGGGCACTTCGCTCGAACAGGCGAGCAATTATCTCACCGCCAAGAGCGCGGGACGCACGCTCGCCGAGGCGTCGCGGCGTATCGAGCACGAGATCGCCACCGGGCGCACCGCACTCGACGATGCCAGCCGCGATCTGGTCTCGCGCGGACTCGCCACCTGGTCGCACGACGCCGCCGAACGCCCGGTGCTGATCGTGCGCGGCCAGGCCAAGCTTCTGGACGATGCGGCGCTGGCGGATATCGAACGGGTGCGCTCGCTGCTCGACGATCTGGAAAGCAAGCAATCGGTCGCCGAACTGCTCGAGAACGCCCGCCGAACCGAGGCGACGCGGATCTTCATCGGCAGCGAGAACCGGCTGTTCTCGCTCTCGGGCTCCTCGGTGATCGCCGCGCCCTATCGCGACCGCGACGGAAAGGTGGTCGGGGTACTCGGCGTGATCGGCCCGACTCGGTTGAATTACGCCCGGGTCGTGCCCATGGTAGATTTCACGGCCCGACAGCTGGGCAAACGTATCGGATAGAACGGGAATTTTCGTGAGCGACGAGAACAAGAGCAAACCGCGCGACGCTGCGGTCGAAAAGGAAATGGCCGGCGTGCCGGAGGAAATGCGCGACGATAGCCAGGAAGAAGAGGGCAGCGAAGAAGCGCTCGAGGATGCGCTGGCGGCTCTGCGCGGCGATCTGGAGGCGGCCAAGCAGGACGTGCTCTACGCCAAGGCGGAAGCGCAGAACGTGCGTCGCCGCGCCGAAAAGGATGTGCAGGACGCGCGCAATTACGCGGCCACCGGCTTCGCCCGCGACATCTTGAGCGTGGCCGACAATCTCGGCCGCGCGGTCGATTCGGTCCCCGCCGATATGCGCGAGGACGAAAAGATGAAGGGCTTCATCGCGGGGATCGAAGCGACCCAGCGCGAGCTCGAGAAGGTATTCGGCCAGAACGGCATCACCCGCATCGCCGCCAAGGGCCTGCCGCTCGATCCCAACCAGCACCAGGCGATGATGGAAGTGCCCACCGACGAGCACGAACCCGGCACCATCGTGCAGGAAATGCAGCCCGGATACATGATAAAGGATCGCCTGCTGCGCCCCGCGATGGTGGCCGTAGCCAAGAAGCCGGACTGACCGCCGAGTGGCGCTCACGGCAAATCTGATCGGCGACCGGCAGACCTTCGTCACCCACCTCGAATGCTCGCTGACCGGCGAGCGCTACGAGGCGGACCGGCTTCACGGGCTTTCGCAGGCGGGTCGTCCGCTGCTCGTGCGCTACGATATCGAAGCGCTGGGCAAGGCGCTGCCCCGCGATGTGCTCGCAGGCCGGCCGACCGATCTGTGGCGCTGGCGCGAATTGCTCCCGGTGCGCCATACCGGCAGCATAGTCAGTCTGGGCGAGATCGAAACACCGCTGGTGCCGATCCCCGCTTCCGGCGGCGCGAATGTGCTGGTCAAGGACGAGGGGCGGCTGCCCACCGGCAGCTTCAAGGCGCGCGGGCTGGTGATGGCCGTGGCTATGGCGAAGGAGCTGGGCGTCACCAGGATCGCCATGCCGACCAATGGCAATGCCGGCGCCGCGCTGGCTGCCTACGCGACGCGCGCCGGGATCGAGACGGTGGTGTTGTGTCCCGACGATACGCCCGAGATCAACGTCCGCGAAATCGCCGCACAAGGGGCGCGGGTCTACCGCGTCAACGGCTTGATCGACGAATGCGGCGCGATTGTGGGGAAGGGCGCGGCCGAAGGGCTGTGGTTCGATTTTTCCACGCTCAAGGAGCCCTATCGGATCGAAGGCAAGAAAACGATGGGCCTGGAACTCGCCGCGCAGCTCGGCTGGCGGCTGCCCAAGGCGATCTTCTACCCCACCGGTGGCGGCACCGGGCTGATCGGCATGTGGAAGGCGTTCGACGAGCTGGAACAACTCGGCTGGATCGGCTCAGAGCGACCCAAGATGTTCGCGGTGCAGGCAAGCGGCTGCGCCCCGATCGTGCGCGCCTTCGAGGCGGGTGAGGAACACGCCGAACGCTGGGAGAATGCCCACACGGTCGCCGCCGGGATCCGCGTCCCCAAGGCCGTCGGCGATTTCCTGATCCTGCGCGCGGTTCGCGAAAGCGGAGGTCGGGCGATTGCGGTAGAGGAAGAGGCGCTGCAGCGTGCCACCGCCGAGAGCGCGTTGCAGGATGGGGTGCTGCTGTGTCCCGAAGGCGGCGCGACGCTGGCAGCCTGGCGCGAAGCCGTGGCGCAGGGCTGGGTCGAAGCCGGAGAAAAGGCGGTGCTGTTCAATTGCGCGACTGGGCTGAAGTATCCCTTGCCCGACCGCTCCGCCACGTTGGACAAGGATAATCTACCCGATTTGGCGCGATTATAGGGCTCTTCGCAGCTCCTACGGAACCCACCAGCGCTCCGTCCGTAACCTAACCATCAGGGTTCAAACGGAGAGAACAACCATGAAGACCAAACTGCTGCTCGTCCCCGCGCTCGCCATGTCGACGATGAGCCTTGGCGCCTGCGCCGAGAACTACGCCGCCGAAGGTGCCGGGATCGGCGCCGCTGCCGGTGCCGGACTGGCTGCGCTCACCGGCGGCGATATCGTCCGCTACGCCCTCGCTGGCGGAGCAGCCGGTGGCCTGGGCGGCTATTTCGTCGACAAGAACGATGGCTGCGACGGCTACGGCGAAGACGGCTATCTCGACGACGATTGCTTCGGCACCCGCGGTTATCCGGTCGATCCGCGCTAGGCCTGCCGCTCGCAAGATGTGAGGGCCTCGTCCGGCATCTGCCGGCCGGGGCCTTCTTGCGTCTGGAAGCCGCAGCCGCAGCTAGCCGGCACCATCGAACCGCACCAGCAGATCATAGGCCGCCGCGTCGGCAACTCCGGCGAGTTTGACGCCGTTGCGCAGCCAGAAGGCGTGCTTGACGATCTCGGCCTGCTGCTCGATCCCATAGCGCTCGAGGCTCCAGCCCGGCTTGAGGCTGTAGTCGTAGCGCGCCCAGGGCATCCGGTGCGTGACCAGATACCAGTCGCCGCGCGTCTGGGTCTGCCAGACATGGGTCAGCTCATGGACCAGCAGGCCCTGGCGGATCACGCTTTCGCGGGCAAAATCGTCGCAATAGCTGCTGCCCTGCGGGTGGAAATGCAAATGCCCGCGCGGCGCCATCGTGACCGCACGGGGTTGAAACGGAAACCATTTGCGCCGCCGCAGCGTCACCGTGCTGCAATCCAGCGCATTGCCGAAGACGGATCGGGCGATGCGAATTTCGCCCGCGGTCAGCCCCCGCTCGCCCCCGGGCGGGCAGGGCGACACATCGTCACCTGCCGTCAGCGTTCTTCGCCAGCCGCCTGGATCGGCACCGCGAAGCTGTGCTTGTCGCCGCCGGCGGCAATCAGCGTGACCTCGGTGGTGCCGCCCGCCGCGAGTTCGGGCGAAAGGTCGAAAGCCATGACATGCTTGCCGCCCGGTTCGAAGCTCACCCGGTCGCCCGGCTGCAGCATCAGCGGCGGCATCTCGCCCATCGTCATCTCGAAATCATATTCCATCATGTCGTGCATGACGGCGCGCTCCGCCCCGGCGACGTCGGCGCTGCGCAGCGCCAGATTGCGTTCGCCGTCATAGGCGATATCGAAATAGACCGCCGCCGGATTGCCGGCCACCGGGGGCAGCATCATCCGCGGATTGGTGATCTCCAGGCCGGCGATCCCTTCTGGCGCGATCTCGCTCGGTGTCTCCGCACTGTCGGAACAGGCGGCGAGCCCGAGCCCGGTTCCGGCGAGCAGCAAGGCGGCGTAAACAGGCTTCAGCATTGGAATTTCCCTCCAGACAATCGTGCATTTTCTAGCCCAGCGCGTCCCTTGTGCCAAGAAAATGCGCACCTATATCCTCGGGGCAATAGAGCTGCCGAAAGGTTCCGCCTGTCATGGGGAACCGACCGAGCGGCGTCCAATCACTAGAAGCAGATGGGGAATCCATGAGCAAAGTTATCGGTATCGACCTCGGCACCACCAATAGCTGCGTGGCGGTTATGGACGGGGGCAAACCCAAGGTCATCGAGAATTCCGAAGGCGCGCGCACCACGCCGTCGATCGTCGCCTTCACCAAGGACGGAGAGCGCCTGATCGGCCAGCCGGCCAAGCGCCAGGCGGTCACCAATCCCGACAACACGCTGTTCGCGATCAAGCGCCTGATCGGGCGTCGCTTCGACGATCCCATGACCAAGAAGGACATGGATCTGGTTCCCTACGACATCGTCAAGGGCAAGAACGGCGATGCCTGGGTCGAGGCGGGCGGCGAAGACTATTCCCCCAGCCAGGTCTCGGCCTTCATTCTTCAGAAGATGAAGGAAACTGCCGAGAGCTATCTCGGCGAAACCGTCACCCAGGCGGTCATCACCGTCCCCGCCTATTTCAACGACGCCCAGCGCCAGGCCACCAAGGACGCCGGTCAGATCGCCGGTCTCGAAGTGCTGCGCATCATCAACGAGCCGACCGCAGCGGCTCTCGCCTACGGGATGGACAAGGAAGAGGGCAAGACCATCGCGGTCTACGACCTTGGCGGCGGCACCTTCGACGTCTCCGTGTTGGAGATCGGCGACGGCGTCTTCGAAGTGAAGTCGACCAATGGCGACACCTTCCTCGGCGGCGAGGATTTCGACCAGGCGATCGTCGAGTATCTCGCGGACCAGTTCAAGAAGAAGGAGAACATGGATCTCCGGACTGACAAGCTTGCGTTGCAGCGTCTCAAGGAAGCGGCCGAGAAGGCCAAGATCGAGCTCTCGAGCTCGCAGACCACCGAAGTGAACCTGCCCTTCATCACCGCGCGTATGGAAGGCGGTTCGTCCACCCCGCTGCACTTGGTCGAGACGATCAGCCGCGCGGACCTCGAGAAGATGGTCGGCGATCTGATCAAGCGCACGCTCGAGCCTTGCAAGAAGGCGCTCGCCGACGCCGGTGTCGGCAAGGACGAGATCGACGAGGTGATCCTGGTCGGCGGCATGACCCGCATGCCCAAGGTCCGCGAAGTGGTGGAAGATTTCTTCGGCTCCAAGCCGCACACCGGCGTGAACCCCGATGAAGTCGTGGCCATGGGCGCGGCGATCCAGGCCGGCGTGCTGCAGGGCGACGTCAAGGACGTGCTGCTGCTCGACGTGACCCCGCTTTCGCTCGGCATCGAGACGCTAGGCGGCGTGTTCACCCGGATGATCGACCGCAACACCACCATCCCGACCAAGAAGAGCCAGACCTATTCGACCGCCGAGGACAATCAGCAGGCGGTGACGATCAAGGTCTTCCAGGGCGAGCGCGAGATGGCGGCCGACAACAAGCTGCTCGGCAATTTCGACCTGGTCGGCATTCCTTCGGCGCCGCGCGGCGTACCGCAGATCGAGGTCACTTTCGACATCGACGCCAACGGCATCGTCAACGTCAGCGCCAAGGACAAGGGAACCGGCAAGGAGCAGACGATCAAGATCCAGGCATCGGGCGGTCTGTCCGAGAGCGATATCGATCAGATGGTCCAGGATGCGGAGAAATTCGCCGAGGAAGACAAGAAGCGCAAGGAAGCGGCCGAAGCCCGCAACCAGGCCGACAGTCTCGTCCACACCACCGAAAAGCAGCTCGAAGAGCATGGCGACAAGCTCGAGGCCGATCTCAAGAGCGAGGTCGAGGCGAAGATCGCCGAGGTGAAGACCGCGCTCGAAACCGACGATCCCGAGAAGATCAACGCCGCCGCGCAGGAGCTGACGCAGGTTGCCATGAAGATGGGTCAGACTATCTACGAGCAGGAGCAGGCCAGTGCCGCACCCGCCGAGGGTGAAGCCGCCGCCGAAGACTCCGGTTCGGGCGACGAAGACGTCGTCGACGCGGAATTCTCCGAGGTCGACGAAGACAACAACAACAACAACAAGGGCTGATCGCCCGATGAAAAACCCGCCGCCACCGGTGCTCGCCAGCGCCGGTGGCGGCTAGGTATCGGGCGGGAGAATTTATGTCAGCCACCGAAATCGATTTCTACGAATTGCTGGGCGTCTCTCGCGATGCCGACGGCGGGACTATCAAATCCGCCTATCGCAAGCTCGCGATGAAGCACCACCCGGATCGCAATCCGGGCTGCTCCGAAAGCGAAGCCAAGTTCAAGGCGATCAGCGTCGCCTATGATTGCCTGAAAGATCCGCAAAAACGCGCGGCCTATGATCGCTACGGCATGGAAGCCTTCCAGCAGGGCATGGGCGGCGGCGCCGGACAGCAGGGCTTCGGCGATATCGGCGATATCTTCGAGACCATCTTCGGCCAAGCCTTCGGCGGCGGGGCCCAGCGCGGGCCGCGCCGCGGCGCCGATCTGCGCTACGACATGCAGGTCACGCTGGAAGAGGCTTTTCACGGCAAGGACACCCAGGTCGAGATCGAGGTCTCGAAGCAATGCGACGATTGCCACGGCAGCGGCGCCCGTCCGGGGACCCGCGCACGCGCCTGCAATCTGTGTCAGGGCCACGGCAAGGTCCGCGCCAAGCAGGGTTTCTTCGTGGTCGAACGGCCATGCCCCAATTGCCACGGCCGCGGCGAGGTCATCACCGATCCCTGCCGCAGCTGTCGCGGCGAAGGGCGGATCGATACGCCGCAGACGCTCGATGTCGAAATTCCGCCCGGCGTCGATACCGGCACGCGTATCCGGCTCTCGGGCAAGGGCGAAGCGGGGCCGCAGGGCGCGCCTCCGGGCGATCTCTACATCTTCGTCCATATCGCCCCGCATGCGATCTTCCAGCGCGAGGGCACCACGCTCGCAACGCGCGTGCCGATCAGTTTCACCCAGGCTGCGCTCGGCGGCGAAATCGACATTCCCGACCTCGCCGGCGAAACGGTCACCCTGTCCATTCCGGCGGGAATTCAGTCGGGCAAGCAATTGCGCCAGCGCGGCGCCGGCATGCCGGTGCTGCAGGGGCGCGGTCGCGGCGATCTGGTGGTGGAAATCGCGGTCGAGACGCCGACCAAGCTCACCAAGGAGCAACGCTCGTTGCTCGAGCAGTTCCGCGAGACCGAAACCGGCGACGAATGCCCCGAAAGCCGCGGCTTCTTCGAAAAGCTCAAGACCGTCTTGGGCGCCTAGCCGCGGCTATTCTGGCCGCCGCTATTCTGGCCGCCGCTATTCTGACCGCCGCTATTCTGGCAGGCGCTCCTCGACCTCGGCGCGGAGCGAGCGGATCAGTCCGGACGAACAGCGGTCCGCCGCCTCTTCCTCGTCGAGGATGGCGAGGAAGGCGGCGCGCTTGAAGCTGCGGTTGTCCTCCTCGGCGAGACTGTCTTCGAGCGTCGAGCCGAGCAGGTCTACCATCCGCTCGGCCCCATGGAGCCGACCCCAAAGATAATCGTTCTCGCGATAGGCGCGGCTGAAGAAGGCGCCGAAATTGTAGAATTCGGTGCCGCGCAGGGTCGCCCTGGTACCGCCTTCGCGGATGCTGCGGGCATCCTCGGGCGAAATCCTGTCGACCTTGGCGGGATCGAATTCGGTCAGCCCCTCGTCGCGCAGCAGCGCCAGGGTGGCGACATCGTAATAGGGGAAACCCAGATAGGTCAGCAGCATCCGCCGCTTCAGGTCCTTGGGCATCAGCGTCAGCGCCTCGGCGAGCAGCAGTTCTGCCTGATCGTCGACCTGCGGGAGCAGGCGGCGATTCTCCAGATGGTCGAGTACCGCGCCCGGATCCAGCAGCACGTTCTCCGCCAGCTTCTCGAAGTCCGGCCCCAGCGCCGTCAGCCCTTCGCGATCGAAATAGAGCGCGAGAATCGCGTATAGCGAGTCGCGGGCGGTCTCCAGCGCCGCATCAGGAATATCGGGATCGGCTTCCCAGTCGCGCGCCAGCCGCCGCGCCAGCAGCCGTAGCCGGCGGATGCGGAAGCCCAGATCATGCGAACGAAAGAACGCGATCGCCCCCTCGTGCGCGCCGCCCCCCGGCGCCGAGAGGCTCTCGAGCCCGCGGCGCGCCAGTTCCTCGCGAAACACCGCTTCGATGGCTTGTGCATCGGGCAGGCCCAATTGCGGCGCGGCCTGCAGCGTCAGCTTGGCGAGCCGCGCGACGATCCCCGAAACCTTGGCTTGGGCGTAAGACTGGAAGGCGTAGCCCGCCTGCTCGGCCGCCGCAGTCTGCGCGCGCTGGCGCCAATTGCTCAACCGGCGCGCGGTCGGCTTGTCGAGAAATAGCGTCCGCCCGAACAATTGCTCGACCGCGCCTTCGACATCGGGGCGCAAGCGCGCCACGATCCGCCGCAGCCGCAGCGCCTCGCGGCTCTGCTCCTCGAGCGCTTCGAGATTGTCGCGGATCGGCTGTTCGCGCGGGATCGTGGAGAGCGAGCCGAAAATGGCCGAGAAGAAGCCGACCGGTTTCTTCTCCAGCTCGCGCAGCGCGCTCGAGCGGTCGGGGCGGGGATCGACATAGACGAAGCGGCGGTCGACCTCGCGCTGTGCCGGGCGCCCCCTCAGCGCCGCGATCGCGCCTTCGAAGGGCTTGTTGACCAGCACCGAGCCGTCGATGAGCGCGACCTCATCGAGCGTGTTCTCGCGCAGGTGGACCGGCATGATTCGTTCGAAAAAATGGCGCCGGCCGGGCCAGTTGCGCCCGGTCCTTTCCGCCAGCGCATCGATCTCAGCCACCTGCAGCGGGGGGAAAGCGCCAGGGAAGCTCGCGGTCGCCCGCGCGGCGAACACGAGCTCGACTGGATCGGCGAAGTCCCGCCCGCCCGCAGCGGGCGTCCGGCTGCGAAAATCGATCGGCATCCGATGCTCGCTTTCCTCCACCACCGGCGGACTGTTGAGCCGCAGCAGCGACAGATGGCCGTGGAAATCGGTTGCCGTGACGAACAGGTCGAGCGGGTGCCGCGGCGGCAGCAGCGGCGCTTCGGGGGCGGTCCGTTCCATCGCCGCGAAAGCGCGTTCGAGCAAAGCGGAAAAGCCCGCACCGCTGAACGGCGGTTCGAACCAGCGCCCGCGGATGAAGCGCGAAACCTTGCGCCGCACCTCGTCCCGGGTTTCGGGCGCCACGCTCTCGCTGACCAGATTGCCGGGCCGGGTGAGCACCCAACGCACCAGCGGCTCAGACCAGAATTTGGCGAAGCGCCACATCGGGCGGGCGTCGGGATCGACCAATTCGTCGACATCGGCCATGTCGAGCCAGAGATCGGTCAGGGGGTCGAGCGAATAACCCGAATGGACGGCTTGCGCGAGGAACACCGCGTTGATCCCGCCCGCGCTCGCCCCGGTGAGGATGTCGGGCAGCACGCGCAGCCGCAACTGCCGCTCGCGTTCGATGTGGTCGATCAAATCGCGATAGACCCCCGCCACTCCGCCGGGCTTCTCGTCGCCGTCGTGATAGGCCCGACTGGCGCGCGCAAGATGCCACACTTCCTTGGTGACCCCGTGCATGTAGACCGCCAGGCTGACCCCGCCATAGCAGACCAGCGCAATCCTGAGTTCTTTTTGCCGCATCGCGGCGACAGTGGCGCAGCCGCGCCGCGAAGGCAATTGCGTTCCTGAAACGTTCCGGTTATCGCGCCGTCATGGCCAAACCCAAACGCCGCTATGTCTGCCAGGCCTGTGGCAGCCTCTCACACCGCTGGCAGGGGCAATGCCCCGATTGCGCGGAATGGAACACGCTGGTGGAGGACGCACCCGCGACCGTGTTCGCGCAGAAACACGATCTGTCGAGCGGCGGGCGGGGAATCGAATTCGTCTCGCTCGACAAGCCCGGCGCGCTGCCGGTGCGCCAGACCACCGGGCTCGCCGAATTCGATCGCGCGCTGGGCGGCGGGCTGGTGCCCGGCTCGGCGATATTGATGGGCGGCGATCCGGGGATCGGCAAATCGACGCTGCTGCTCCAGGCGGCGGCGGCGATCGCGCGCACGGGCAAGGCATGCGTCTATGTCAGCGGGGAGGAAGCCACCGGGCAGGTACGGATGCGCGCCGGAAGGCTTGGGCTGGCCGATGCCCCCGTGCGCCTCGCCGCCGCCACCAGCGTGCGCGATATCCTGACCACTCTGGGGCAGGGCGATCCGCCCGCAATGCTGGTGATCGATTCGATCCAGACGATGCACTCCGACACCATCGAGGGCGCTCCGGGAACGGTCAGCCAGGTGCGCGGCTGCGCCTTCGAGCTCATCCGCTACGCCAAGGAAAACGGGGTCGCGCTGGTGCTGGTCGGTCATGTCACCAAGGATGGTTCGATCGCCGGGCCGCGGGTGCTCGAACACATGGTCGATGTGGTGATGAGCTTCGAGGGCGAGCGCAGCCATCAGTACCGCATCCTGCGCGCGCTCAAGAACCGCTTCGGCGCGGTCGACGAGATCGGGGTGTTCTCGATGGCGGGCGAGGGGCTGGAAGAGGTCGCCAATCCTTCGTTGCTGTTTCTTTCCGGGCGTCAGGAACAGCTTGCCGGGAGCGCGGTGTTCCCGGCGATGGAGGGCACCCGCCCGGTATTGGTCGAGATCCAGGCGCTGATCGTCCGGCTGCAATCGGGTGCCACCCCGCGCCGCGCGGTGGTGGGTTGGGACAATGGCCGGATGGCGATGCTGCTCGCGGTACTCGAGGCGCGCTGCGGGCTCAATTTCAGCTCGGCGGAAGTTTATCTCAACGTCGCCGGAGGATATCGCCTGTCCGATCCCGCCGCCGATCTGGCGGTCGCCGCGGCGCTGGTCAGCGCGCTCGCCGACAAGCCGCTGCCCGCACGCAGCGTCTGGCTGGGCGAGGTTTCGCTCGCGGGCGAGATCCGTCCGGTCGCGCATGCGCCGCTGCGGCTGCGCGAGGCGGCGAAGCTGGGTTTCGAGCGCGGATTCGGGCCGCGCGACGTCGATCATGCTGCCGCCAAGCTGGAATATCGCGAGGTCGGCCAGTTGCCCATTCTCGTCGATCGCGTCATGGAAGGTAGCTAGTTCTGGCGGGTTGGAAGTGTGAATGACGGGTTTCGATTGGATAGTGTTGGGAATCGTCGGCCTGGCCGCCGCTGGCGGGTTTATGCGCGGTTTCGTGCAGGAGGTGTTCTCGCTCGTCGCCTGGACACTCGCGGTTCTGGCCATCCGCTTCCTGCACAAGCCGTTGACCGCGGCGCTTGCCGATTACGCCGGGCCCGACATCAGCACGGCGGTGCTCGCCTTCGCCCTGCTGTTGCTCATTCCCTATGCCGCGATGAAAGTTATCGCCAGCAATGTCAGCGGGGTCTCGCGCGGCGCGGTGCTGGGGCCGATCGATCGCGTGCTCGGCTTCGGCTTCGGCGCGCTCAAGGGGGCGGTGATCGTGGTGATCGCCTTTTCGCTGCTGGTGCTCGGCTACGACAGCATCTGGGGCTTCAAGGGTCGGCCCGACTGGATTTCCGGCGCCCGCTCGTATGATTTCGTCGATGCCAGCTCGCGCAGCATGGTTGAAATGGTCGCCGAGCGCCGGGCGCAATTGCGCGACGAACGCGAGGCGGCAGAAGCGGCCGGCGACGCGGAATGAGAACCAGCAGCACCGCCGTGCTCTATTCGCCCGCGCTGCTCGGCCTCGCGGTAGATCTGGCCGATTACCCGCTGACCGACCGCTTGACGCTGCACGGCGAAGCGCGTTCGCGCAGCTGCGGCAGCACGCTCGCGCTGGGCTGCACCGCCGATGAGGACGGCGCCATCGCCGAGATCGGAATGCGGGTCAGCGCCTGCGCGGTGGGGCAGGCGGCGGCGGCGATCTTCGTGCGCCAGGCGCATGGCCATGATGCCGCGTCGCTGGCGCGCAGCCTCGCCGGAGTGGACGGCTGGCTGGCCGGCTGTGGCGATCGCCCGGCCTGGCCCGGGCTCGAGGCGCTCGATCCTGCGCTGCCGCACGCCGGGCGCCACGAGGCGATCGGGTTGCCGTGGAGAGCCGCGCTGGCCGCGCTTTCCAACCTTCCGGCTGCGCGCTAGACCCCGCGCCAAGCACGCGGCAACAGCGCGGCAGAAGGGGAGGGGACGCCACCATGACCACCAGCACGAGCGCGAACGAGACCGCTGTGGCACAAGCGTCGCGCGAGCCCAGCGAGAAGGAAATCCGCCTGGTGATCGCCGCCAGCTCGGCAGGGACGATCTTCGAATGGTACGACTTCTTCATCTACGGCACGCTGGCCGGACTGATCGGCGCGGCCTTCTTCCCCAGCGACAATGAGACGCTGCAGATCCTGCTGGTCTGGGCCGGCTTTGCGGTCGGGTTCGGATTTCGCCCGCTCGGCGCGATCCTGTTCGGCTTCCTGGGCGACCGGCTGGGGCGCAAATACACCTTTCTGGTGACCGTCACGCTGATGGGCGTGGCGACCGCGGGGGTCGGGATGATCCCCACCGCCGCGAGCATCGGGATCGCCGCTCCGATCATCGTCATCGGCCTGCGTATTCTTCAGGGGCTGGCGCTGGGCGGCGAATATGGCGGCGCGGCGATCTATGTCGCCGAGCATGCGCCGCCCGAAAAGCGGGGTTTCTACACCGGCTTCATCCAGGCCAGCGTGGTCGGCGGCTTCGTGCTCTCGATCGCGGTGGTGATCGCTTGCCGTGCGGTATTCAACGAGGCGGAATTCGCCGCCTGGGGCTGGCGGGTGCCCTTCCTGCTGTCGCTGATCCTGCTCGCGATCTCGCTGTGGATGCGGCTCAAGCTGTCCGAAAGCCCGGTGTTCCAGGCGATGAAGGCGGCGGGCGAGACCGCGGGCAATCCCTTCGTCGAGAGCTTCACCTATCCGCGCAACAAGCGCCGGCTGGTGATCGCCTTCGCGGTGACCGGGATTCTCACTACCATCTGGTACACCGCCTTTTTCTCGGGGCTGTCCTTCCTGCGCGGACCGATGCGGCTCGAGGAGAGCGCGGTCGAATGGATGCTGCTGGTCGCCGGCCTGATATCGATGAGCTTCTATGTGATCGTCGGGCGCTGGTCGGACCGGATCGGTCGCCGCCGCCCGATCGTCATCGGCGCCTTGCTGAGCCTCGTACTGCTGTTCCCGATCTTCTGGGGGATGGGTAGCCTCGCCAATCCGGGGCTCGCCGAGGCCGCCCGCGACAACCCGGTGGTGGTCGCGGGGAGCGAGTGCTCTACCGATCCCTTCGCCGAACTGTTCGACCGCGAACAGACCCGCTGCGGCAAGCTGCTCGAGACGCTGACCGCCAGCGGCGTTCCCTACAGCGTCGAACCCGCGCGGATCTTGTCGCTGACGGTCGGCGACGAGACAATCTCGCTGCAGGAGGTGTGGTTCGCCGACGGCATGGCGCGGCGCGACGGGCTCCTGGCCGCGCTGACCGCCCAGGGCTTCGACTTCGAGCGCAAGGCACCGCCGCCGGCAAACATTCTCGGCATCGTCGCGCTGCTGCTGGTGCTGGGGCTGCTCTCGGCGCTGACCTACGGCTCGGTCGCGGCGCTGCTCGCCGAACTGTTCCCGCCGCGGATCCGCTACAGCTCGATGTCGATCCCCTATCACATCGCCGCCGGCTATCTCGGGGGTTTCCTGCCGCTGATCTCGGGGATCATCGTCGCGCGCTCGGGCGATGTCTATGCTGGGCTGTGGTACACTTGGGTGGTGGTCGCGCTGGGGCTCGCGGTAGTGTGGTGGGGACTGCCCGGCGGCCCGCCGCGCGATTTCTCCGACGAGATCGCCAGCGATGGCTGAAGCGCCTCCGGCCACCCTGCGGCTCGTACTCGACGAGGCCGCGCTGGCCACCAATTGGCGCACGCTCGACGCGATGTCGGGAACGGCGCGCACCGGAGCGGCAGTAAAGGCCGATTGCTACGGGCTGGGGGTCGCGCGCTGTCTGCCGGTGCTGCTCGATGCGGGATGCCGGAACTTCTTCGTCGCGCACTGGTCCGAGGTCGAGGCGGTGCTGGCGCATGTCCCGGCCGCGCAGCTCTCGGTGCTGCACGGTGTGCTGAACCCTGCCCAGGCGGCCTATGCCCGCGCCACCGGGGTGCGGCCGGTGATCGACAGTCTCCAGCAGGCCCAAGTGTGGACCGAAACGGGGGGAGGGCGCTGCGACCTGATGATCGACAGCGGGATCAACCGGCTCGGGATTGGCCCTGCCGAGGTCGCCGATCCACTGATCCAGCGGCTTGAGGTCGAAGTTCTGATGTCGCATCTCGCCTGCGCCGACGAGGACAGCGCGATGAACACGCGACAGCTCGAGACTTTCCGCGCCGTCGTTCCGCAGGTAGCCCATCGCCAGACGAGCCTCGCCAACAGCGCCGGGATCGCGCTTGGCCCGGACTACCATTGCGACCTCACCCGCCCCGGTCTCGCGCTATACGGCGGCGTCCCGCGTCCCGAATTCAGCGACCGCATCCGGCAGGTCGGATGGCCCGAAGCCGCCTTGCTGCAGGTCCGCAATGTTCCTGCAGGGGCTACGGTGGGATATAACGCGACCTTCACCGCGCCTGGACCGATGCGTGTGGGGGTGGTCTCGCTCGGTTATGCGGACGGCATCCTGCGCAGCTGGGCGGGGGCGCACTTCGCAAGCGGTGAACGACGGCTCCCGATCCTGGGCAAGGTGTCGATGGACATGATCGTGATCGATCTCGCTCAAGCTCCCGACTTGCGCGAAGGCGATTGGGTTTCGCTGCCCTATCATCTCCCCGATGCTGCGCGGCAAACCGCTCTTTCGCAATATGAATTGCTGACGGTGCTGGGCAGACGCTTCCGCTGACCGGGCGCTGGTTTCGCCCCTTGTTGCGCTGCACATTGTGCAGGTGCTAATGCAGCATGGACCCGGAAAATGGGGCAGGGAGAGGATCGATCCAAATGGCCAAGCGCGCGCGCGAGGGCGAACCCATCGTCATCAAGAAATACGCCAACAGGCGGCTCTACAACACCGACACCTCGAGTTACATCACGCTCGACGATCTGGCGAAGATGACTCGCGAGAATGTCGATTTCTCGGTGATCGATGCCAAGAGCGGCGACGACATCACCCATACCATCCTGACCCAGATCATCGTCGAGCAGGAAAGCACCGGCGAACAGATGCTCCCGGTCAGCTTCCTGCGCGATCTGATCTCGATGTATGGCAATTCCATGCAAGGCATGATGCCCAGCTATCTCGAAGCCAGCATGGCCAGCTTCCGCAAGAATCGCGAGCAATTGCAGGAGGCGTTTCAGAAAGGCGTCGAGGCCAACCCGATGGCCCGCATGGTGGAGACCAATCTGAAGCTGATGCAGAACGCGGCCGAGGTTTTCATGCCTGGCAACAAGCCGTCCTCACGCCAGCCCCCCGCCGCCAAGCCTGCCGCCGAGCCTGTCTCCAGAGACGAGCTGGCGCAGATGCGCGAGCAGATGGCGGCAATGCAGAAGAAGCTCGACGAGCTCGACGGCTGACCGCGCCTTTCTCCGCATCCTGCGCAAAACCCGGCTCGACTAGCCTCGACGGCTGCGGCTAGGGGCTGCGGCGACAACCCTTCAATGAACGAGATTGCCCGATGGCCGAGATTCGCCACGCCCTGACCGCCCGCCGCGCCGACGATTTCGCCGCCTGGTATCAGGAGGTCGTCGCCGCCGCCGACATGGCCGAGGAATCGGGCGTGCGCGGCTGCATGGTGATCAAGCCCTGGGGCTTCGGCATCTGGGAGCGGATGCAGCGCCTGCTCGACGACCGGATCAAGGCGACCGGCCACGAAAACGTCTATTTCCCGCTGTTCATCCCGCTCGCCAATTTCGAGCGCGAGGCCGAGCATGTCGAAGGCTTCGCGAAAGAAATGGCGGTGGTCACGCATCACCGGCTGATCGCCGGCAAGGACGGCGGGCTGGTCCCCGATCCCGAGGCGAAGCTGGAAGAGCCGCTGGTGGTGCGCCCGACCTCGGAAACCATTTTCGGCGATGCCATGGCGCGCTGGATCCGCAGCTGGCGCGACCTGCCCTTGAAGCTCAACCAATGGGCCAATGTCGTGCGCTGGGAAATGCGCACCCGGATGTTCTTGCGCACCAGCGAGTTCCTCTGGCAGGAAGGCCACACCGCGCATGCCGACGCCGCCGAGGCGAAGGAACACACGCTGCGGATGCTCGAGGTCTATCGCGCCTTCGCCGAGGAGGATCTTTCGCTACCGGTGATCGCGGGTGAGAAGCCCGAGAACGAGCGCTTCCCGGGCGCGGTCGAGACCTGGTCGATCGAGGCGATGATGCAGGACGGCAAGGCGCTCCAGGCCGGGACCAGCCATTATCTCGGCGAAAATTTCTCGCGCGCCAGCGGCATCCAGTTCCAGGACAAGGAGGGCGGCCAGACCTATTGCCACACCACCAGCTGGGGCGTGTCCACCCGCATGGTCGGCGCGGTGATCATGACCCATGGCGACGACGACGGCTTGCGCGTGCCGCCGCAGATCGCACCGTGGCAGGTGGTGATCCTGCCGATGCTGCGCGACAAGCCCGAGGACGAGGCGCTGCTCGCCTATTGCGAGGAATTGCGCGGCATGCTTGCCGGCCGGAGCGCGTTCGGCGAGAAGCTGCGCGTGCTGCTCGACACCAAGCCGGGCAAGGCCGCGGCCAAGCGCTGGGACTGGGTGCGCAAGGGCGCGCCGGTGATCGTCGAAGTCGGCGGGCGCGACATGGAACAGGGCGTGGTCTCGCTGCTGCGCCGCGACGGTTTGTGGGATGCGAGCACCGGCAAGCCCGCTTTCCAAAACCCGTCGCGTGAAGGCCTCGGGGAGGCGCTCCCCGCGATGCTGGACGAAATCCACAGCGGGCTGCTCGCCCAAGCGCAGGAGCGGCGCGAGGCCAACATCATTCGCGACGTTACCGAGATGGCGGCGGTCGAGGCGCATTTCGCCGAGGACCAGCGTTATCCCGGCTGGCTCGAGGTGCAATGGAGCAAGCCCACCGGGGCGGCGCTCGATGCGGTGGTCGCGCGCTTGAAGGCGCTCAAGCTGACCGTCCGCAACGTGCCCGTCGATGCGGCGCCCGCCGAAGGCGCCTGCATCTTCACCGGCGAGCCCGCAGTCGAGCGGGTGCTGCTGGCGCGCGCCTATTGAGCCTATCCGTCGCCCCGGACCAGGTCCGGGGCGAAGATCGGGCGACCGAGACGCACGACGCCGAGAAGCGGACGAAACACTTGTATCTGCGAGCGAAACCCGCGAGCGTGTGCGGATGAAAAAGATCATCCTGCCTCTGGCCGCCGTCGCCCTCGCCACACCGCTTGCCGCCCAATCCGAGCCGGCGGAGCAAGTCTCCGCCGATCGCCTGCGGGCCGATGTGGAGAAGCTCGTCTCTTTCGGTACCCGCCATACCCTGTCCAGCCAGACCGATCCGCAGCGCGGCATCGGTGCTGCGGTGGATTGGGGCGCCGCTGAATTCGGGCGCGTATCGGCCGATTGCGGCAATTGCCTCGAAGTGGTGCTGCCCGAGCGGATGATCGAGGGCAGCCGTGTGCCGACGCCCACGCGGCTGCGCAATGCCGTCGCCATCCAGCGCGGCAGCGAGCGCCCCGACGAGGTCGTGGTCGTCCACGCGCATATCGACAGCCGCGTGTCGGATGTCTCCGATTTCACCAGCGACGCGCCCGGCGCCAATGACGACGCCTCGGGCACCGCGCTAGTGATCGAGGCTGCGCGGGTGCTGTCGAAAGAGAGCCATCCGACCACGATCGTCTATGCGCTGCTCTCGGGCGAGGAGCAGGGGCTCTACGGCGGCAGGCTGCTGGCCGACTGGCTCGGCGAGCAGGGTTATACGGTCAAGGCGGTGCTCAACAACGACGTTGTCGGCAACATCTGCGGCAGCGACGGCTATTGCGATCCCGATAATGTGCGGGTCTTCTCTGAAGGACCGCGCGCCGATCTCACCGATGCCTTGCGCGCCTCGCAACGCCGCGAAGGCGGCGAGAACGATTCTCCCAGCCGCAATCTCTCGCGCTGGATCGACGATCTCGCGGCGCAGAACGAGTCGGGGCTCGATGTCCGCCAGATCTGGCGGGTCGATCGCATGGGCCGGGGCGGGGACCAGATCCCCTTCCTCGAAGCCGGATATCCCGCGGTGCGTTTCAGCGTCGCGGTGGAGGATTACGACCACCAGCACCAGGACCTGCGCACCGAAGGCGGTACCGTCTACGGCGATACGGTGGACGAGATGGATTTCGGTTATCTCGCCAAGGTGACGCAGCTCAACGTCCGCGCGCTCGAAACGCTGGCCTCCGTGCCGATGCCGCCGGCCCCCACCGCGCAGGCTGCGGTTCGCACCTCGACGCTGATCGAATGGCAGCCGGTTCCCGGCGCGGCCAGCTACGAAGTCTATCGCCGCCGCACCGACCAGCCCACTTGGGAAGCCGAGCCGCTGGTGGTCGTGCCCGGTGCCGAAGACCTCCGCGTCGATCTGACTGCAGTGCGCGGCGACGACTGGTTCTTCGGGGTCAATGCCTGTTCCGCGCAAGGCGCCTGCAGCCCGGTGGCAAGCGCAGTCCCGGCGGGGCATTTCGCGCCGTTAGCTGCCGAAGAGGATGACAGCGACTAGGCACGACCCCATATGGCGGGGCATGAATAAGAAAAACGATACCAATCGCCGCACCGCCGGCATGCCCTCACAGACCGAGATCATCGAGTTCATCCAGAGCTACGATGGCGCCGCGGGCAAGCGCGAGATCGCCAAGGCATTCGGACTGAAGGGCCAGGAGAAGATCGCGCTCAAGAAGCGCCTCAAGCAGATGGCCGAAGACGGGCTGATCGACGGCAAGCGCACCGCCTATCATCGCGCGGGCGATCTCCCCAAGGTCACCGTGCTCAAGATCGTCTCGATCGAGGATGGCGAACTCTACGCCGAGCCCGAGAGCAAGGACGGCGATGCCGACTCCAAGCTGCAGCGGCTGCTGGTCAAGGAAAGCAAGAAGCACGCGGCGCTGAAACGCGGCGATCGCATCCTGGCGCGCACCGAGCAGACCGAGCACGGCTGGCGCGCGCACCCGATGAAGAAGCTGCCCGCGCGCAGCGAAGGCTTGATGGGAGTCGTCGAGATCGATCAGGCCGGCAAGGCCTGGCTCGCCCCGGTCGACAAGAAGATCCGCAATTCCTCGCCCATTTCCGATCTCGGCGGGGCCGAGGACGGCGAGCTGGTGATTGTCGAGCGCACCGGCAATTCGCCGCGCGCCGGGGTCAAGGTGGTCGAAGTGGTCGGCGATCCGCTGGCGCCCAAGAGCTTCAGCATGATCGCCATCGCCAAGCACGGCATCCCGAATGTCTTTCCCGGCGAGGTGGTCGAAGAGGCGAAGCAGGCCGCCAAGCTGCCGCTCTCCGAGGACAAGCGCGAGGATCTGCGCGGCGTCCCGATCGTCGCGATCGATCCCGCGGATGCGCGCGACCACGACGACGCGATCTGGGCCGAGCCGGACGGCGAGGGCGGCTATCGCGCGATCGTCGCGATTGCCGACGTGTCCTTCTACGTCCGCCCCGGCGGCGCGCTCGACAAGGAAGCGCGCAAGCGCGGCAATTCGGTCTATTTCCCCGATCAGGTCGTGCCGATGCTGCCCGAAGTGCTCAGCGCCGATGTCTGCTCGCTCAAGCAGGATGTCGATCGCGCGGCGATGGCCTGCCATCTGCGGATTTCTTCCAAGGGGCAGATTACCGAATGGCGCTTTACCCGTGCGATCGTCCGGCTGGCGCGCAACGTGGCCTATGAAGACGCGCAGGCCGCGATCGACAGCGGGGACGCGCCCGAATTCCTGACGCATCTGTGGGGGGCATGGAAGCTGCTCCACGAGGCGCGCACCGCGCGCGATCCGCTCGAGCTCGACCTGCCCGAGCGGCAGGTGCGGTTGAACGACAAGGGCCAGATCGAGGAGATCGCGGTGCGCGAGCGGCTCGACGCGCACCGAGTGGTCGAGGATTTCATGATCGCCGCCAATGTCGCCGCGGCCAAGGCGCTCGAGGCCAAGACCGCGCCGGTGGTCTATCGCATCCACGAACCGCCGAGCCGCGAGAAGCTGATCTCGCTGCGCGAATATATGGCGACGCAGGGCCGCAAGATTGCGCTCGGACAGGTGATCACGCCCGGCCTCTTCAACCGCCTGCTCAAGGATGTCACCGACGAGGCCGAGAAGGCGCTGGTGATGGAAGCGGTGCTGCGCAGCCAGACGCAGGCCTATTACGGCCCCGCCAACGCCGGGCACTTCGGGCTTTCGCTGGGCTCCTATGCGCATTTCACCTCGCCGATCCGCCGCTATGCCGATCTGCTGGTCCATCGTGCGCTGGTCGACGCCTACAAGCTCGAACAGCCCAGGCCGGATGGCGGGTTGCCCCCGGGCAGCGGGCTTGCGGATCGCGATCGCGATTCGCTGCAGGCGATCAGCGACGCGATCAGCCAGACCGAACGCCGCGCGATGGAGGCCGAGCGCGACACGATCGACCGCTATGTCGCCGCCTGGCTCTCGGGCCGGGTGGGCGAGACCTTCGACACCCGCATCACCGGGGTGCAGGGCTTCGGCTTCTTCGCCACCATCGAAAAGCTCGGCGGCGACGGGCTGGTCCCGGTCTCCACGCTGGGGCGCGAATATTTCCGCTATGACGAGGCTTCGCAGACCTTGGTCGGCGAAGGCAGCGGCACCAGCTATTCGGTGGGCGACAGGCTCAAGCTCAAGCTTGCCGAAGCCAATGCGCTGACCGGCGCGCTGAAGTTCGAAGTGCCCGACAGCGAAGGACAAGGCATCGAGCCGCGCGGCAGGCGCGGCGATGGTCGCGACGGCGGGCGCAACAAGTCAGGCGGCGGGAAGTCGGGCGGACGCGGCGGCAAGGGCGCTTCGACCAAGGGCAAGGGCGGTCATGGCAAGTCCGGGCAGCGCGAAGCCGGGCAGGGCAAATCCACGCCCGCCAAGCACCCGCAGGGGCAGCGCGGCAGGCCCGCCAACATCCGGCACCAGGGGCGCAAGAAGAAGTAGCCGCGCTGGCAGCGGGCATCCGGAACAGCCGCGCTCCGCGCTCATTGGAAGGCGAGAGGAGACTGCTTGATGCTCACCCCAGCCACCACCGCGCCCGATCTCGATCTGCCGCTGACCATTGATGCGCGTTTCGTGCTGTACGACCAGCGCCCCGACGCCTTCACAATGCTGGTGTTCTATCGCGGCAGTCATTGCCCGATCTGCAAGCGCTATCTGACGCAGCTCGGCGGACGGCTGGAGGAGTTCACCCGCCGCGGGATCAACGTATTTGCCGTGTCGATGGATTCGCCCGAGCGCGCCGCGAGTGCGCATAAGGAGTGGGACACGCGCGACCTCCCGCTGGCGCATTCGCTGAGCGAGGATCAGGCGCGGCAATGGGGACTGTTCCTGTCGCAGGCGCGCCCCGACAGCGAGGAACCGGAGGTCTTCTCCGAACCGGCGCTGTTCCTGTTGAAACCCGATCGCTCGGTGTATTTCGAAGTCGTCCAGAGCGCGCCGTTCACCCGGCCCGATCTCGACCAGCTGCTCGAGAGCGTGGATTTCATTGCCAAGCAGGACTACCCGACCCGCGGCACACTCACCTGAGCCGCCGCGCTCGGGCACAGGGCGCGATCAGGCCAGTCGGTCCAGCGCCTCGCGGTCGAGCGCTCCGGGGATGATGTAGAGAGGGCAGGGCAGCGATCCGGCATGCGCGGAGAAATGGCTCACCAGCGGGCCCGGTCCGCCCTCGGCGCTGGCGCCCAGCACCAGCGCGGCGATATCCTCGCGCTCGGTCAGATAGGCGCGCACGATCGCTTCGGGATCGCCCAGCCGCACCGCGATCTGCGGCATCTTGCCGCTCTCGGCGAAGATATTGCCCGCCGCGGAATTCGCCATGACCTCGGCGCGCTCGCGCGCTTCCTGCTCGATCGTCGCCTGAACCCCGCCGAAGGCGTTGAAATTCTGCCGCGGCACCAGCGCCAGGATATGCACCGATCCGCCGGTCTGCGCGGCGCGGTGGCTGGCGAAGCGCAGCGCGCTCTTGGCCTCTTCGGTCTCGTCCATGACGACCAGATATTTGCGCATCCGCTCTCTCCGCTTGTCCAATCCGCTTTGACGCGGGGGTATCCAGCCTATCGACGGTCTGCGCAAGAACCTTGCGGGAAGCGGGCAAATTGGCCAGAGGTGCGGCACGCAATTCCGACGCAGCGAGGACGCGCTCCACCCCATGCCGATCGCCATCAAGATGCCCGCCCTGTCCCCGACCATGGAGGAAGGCACACTCGCCAAATGGCTGGTGAAGCCCGGTGATACGATCAGTTCGGGCGACATCATGGCCGAAATCGAGACCGACAAGGCGACGATGGAATTCGAGGCGGTGGACGAAGGTACGCTGGCCTCGATCGCGGTCGAGGAAGGCACCGAAGGGGTCAAGGTCGGCACCGTGATCGCAATGCTCGCCGAAGAGGGTGAGGATGTGGATGCGGTGGCGAAGGCCGGTGCGGACTCTTCCGATGAGAGCGACGAAGCCGCACCCGCTGCGACAAGCTCGGCCGGTACGGATGATGGTGCCAAAGATGCGGGTAAGGAGCCTGATGCCAAGCAGGAGCCCAAACCTGCACCCCAATCCGCTCCCAAACCCGCCCCCGCACCTGATGGCGATCGCATCATCGCCAGCCCGCTCGCCAAACGCATCGCCGAGCAGCAGGGTATCGATCTCGCAAGTCTGACCGGCAGCGGCCCCAACGGCCGGATCGTCAAAGCCGATGTCGAAGCCGCCAAAGCAGGCAGCGCGGCACCAGCGAAACCGCGGGACGATGCCACCGCCGAGATGGCCGCACCGCGCAAGCCGTCGAAGACCCCCGCCGAGAGCGAATACGGCGCGCCCTACGAGGAAGAGAAGCTCTCCAGCGTGCGCAAGATCATCGCGCGCCGCCTGACCGAGAGCAAGCAGCAGGTCCCGCATTACTATCTCGCGGTCGATGTCCGGCTCGATGCGCTGCTCGATTTGCGCAAGCAGCTCAACGCCACGCTTGAGGCGGACGGAATCAAGCTGTCGGTCAACGATCTGCTGATCAAGGCGCTGGCGCGCGCGCTGATGCGGGTGCCGCAATGCAACGTCAGCTTCCAGGGCGAGACGATCCACAGATATTCCCGCGCCGATGTATCGGTCGCGGTGGCGGCGCCCAGCGGGCTGATCACCCCGATCGTCACCGAGGCCGACACCCGCGGCCTCGCCTCGATCAGCACCGCGATGAAAGCGCTGGCCGAGAAGGCGCGCGAGGGCAAATTGCAGCCGCACGAATATCAGGGCGGCACCGCCAGCCTCTCCAATTTGGGCATGTTCGGGATCAAGCAGTTCGACGCGGTGATCAATCCGCCGCAAGGCATGATCATGGCGGTCGGCGCGGGCGAACCGCGCCCCTTTGTGATCGACGGCGCGCTCCAGGTCGCCACCGTGATGACCGCCAGCGGCAGCTTCGACCACCGCGCCATCGACGGCGCCGACGGTGCGCAATTGATGGAAGCCTTCAAGAACCTGTGCGAAAACCCGATGGGGCTGGTGGTTTGATCGAAAGACGTTCCTCGCGCACGGTGGCATTCCTCTGCGGCTTCGCGCTTCTGCTCGCCGCCTGCGACTACCAGAACGACCCGGGCGAGCCGCGCACCTACGATTTGCAATCCGCCGAAGAAGCCGCCGTGGTCGACGAGCGCCCGGTGCAGATCGGGTTCGACGGGCGGCGCTTCGCGGCCTGCGCCAGCTACGGCGAAGTCACCAGCTTCAATCCGCGCGGCGAGGACACGCTGACCGTGCGCGCCGCTCCCGCAGGAAGCGCGGCGGAAGTCGACCAACTGGCCGCGGGCACCGGCGTTGCCATGTGCCAGAAGGTCGGCGGCTGGATCGGCATAGTCTATCCGCCCCGGCCTGCCACGGCAGAAGAAGGCGAAGAGATCGAGGAACTGCTCGATTGCGGCACCGGCTCCCCGGTACCCAGCGCCACGGTTTACGAAGGCCCCTGCCGCTCGGGCTGGGTCCGCGAGGAATACATCCGCCTGATGGGAAGCCAGTCATGACCGAGCGCATCCCGTTGATCCGCGTCACCGCGATGCCCGCCGATACCAATCCTTATGGCGGGGTGTTCGGCGGCTGGCTGATGAGCCAGATGGCGCTGGGTGCGGGCGCGCTCGCCAGCCGGGCGGGGCAGGGCAAGGCGGTTGTCGTCTCGGCCAGCGATTTCGCCTTTCCCGGCGCGATGGCGGTGGGCGACGAGCTCTCGGTCTATTGCGAGATCGCCGCGGTCGGCAAGACCTCGATGACCGTCGAGGCCGAGGCGATCGCTCGCGAGCGCAATGGCGAGGCGACCACCCGCGTCGCCGAGGGGACCTTCAAATTCGTCCTGCTCGACGACGAGGATCGCCCGCGCCCGGTGCGGCTCTCCGCCGAGGCGGCGCTACCGCTGCGCGAAAAAGCCGGCGCCCAGAACGATGCCTGAACGCTTTCCTACAGGGGGTTTGCCGGGGCATAGTCGGAGCATGATTCGCAACGCTTCTTCCGCATCGCTCCAGCGCCCGTTTAGCGGTTCAGGGTCACCGGCTCGCGGCGCGGGAAAGGCCACGCATCGCTGTGACTTTCGCAAATCCGAAAGCCACACCGCCTTTTGCGCAAAGCGGCAGAATTCCGCGGCGCAGCGGCACAAACCGCACGTCTTGAAACCCGCCGCCGTGTCAGGTCCCGCTGTGGACTTGGCGCGCGCCGGGCACCGCAACACACAAGGTTCGCATGACTGAGAAATACGACGTAATCGTTCTGGGGAGCGGACCGGGCGGCTATGTCGCCGCGATCCGCTGCGCGCAGCTCGGGCTGAAGACCGCGATCGTCGAGCGCGAGCTGCTCGGCGGGATTTGCCTCAACTGGGGCTGCATCCCGACCAAGGCGCTGCTGCGCTCCGCCGAGATTTTCCATTACATGCAGAACGCGGGCGATTACGGGCTCAAGGCGAAGGAGATCGAGGCCGATCTGGACGCGGTGGTCAAGCGCAGCCGCGGCGTCGCCAAGCAGCTCAATCAGGGCGTCACGCATCTGATGAAGAAGAACAAGATCGCGGTCCACATGGGCGAGGGCCGGTTGACCGGACCGACATCGCTGACGGTGAAGAGCGAAAAGGGCGAAGAGAAGCTCGAAGCCAGGCACGTGATCGTCGCCACCGGGGCGCGGGCGCGCGAGCTGCCCTTCGCCAAGTCGGATGGCAAGCGCGTCTGGACCTACCGTCATGCGATGACGCCCAAGGAGATGCCGAGCAAGCTCCTCGTCATCGGCTCGGGCGCGATCGGGATCGAGTTCGCCAGCTTCTACAACGACATGGGCGCCGATGTGACCGTGGTCGAGATGCTCGACCGCGTGGTTCCGGTCGAGGACGAGGAGATCTCCGCCTTCCTCGCAAAATCGCTGACCAAACAAGGGATTACGATACAGACCGGTGCCGGGGTCGAGGGTCTCGAGGTCGGCACCAAGGGTATCACCGCCCGGATCAAGGGCAGCGACGGCAAGATCGCTGAGACCGAGTTCAGCCATGTGATCGTCGCCATCGGCATCGTCGCGAACACCGAGGAGGTGGGGCTCGAGAAGCTGGCCGAAATGGACCGCGGCTTCATCCAGATCGATCCCTATGGCCGCACCAAGTCCAAGGGCCTGTGGGCGATCGGCGACTGCACCCCGGGGCCATGGCTGGCGCACAAGGCCAGCCACGAGGGCGTCACCGCCGCCGAAGCGATCGCGCAGGAGCTCGGAAACAAGGAGGTGCACCCGCACCCGCTCGACCGGGCCAACATTCCGGGCTGCACCTATTGCCATCCGCAGATCGCCAGCGTCGGTCTGACCGAAGCCAAGGCGAAAGCGGACGGGCACCAGGTCCGGGTCGGCAGCTTCCCGTTCATCGGCAACGGCAAGGCGATCGCGCTGGGAGAGGCGGAGGGCTTCGTGAAGACCGTCTTCGACGCTGCGACCGGCGAATTGCTCGGTGCGCATATGATCGGCGCCGAAGTTACCGAGCTTATTCAGGGCTATACGGTAGGCAAACAGCTCGAGACCACCGAGGCCGAACTGATGCAGACGGTCTTCCCGCATCCTACGCTTTCCGAGATGATGCACGAAAGCGTGCTCGCCGCCTACGACCGCGCACTGCATATCTGAAGCCAACTGGCTGCGGCCTGGCGCATCAATCCGTCGGCTCGTCGCCCGCGCCCGGGCCGGTTTGCCTCCTCATGGGTTGAACCTGCGAGGAGAAGCCAGATGGAATATGAAATCGACGACGATCCGCAAGGCGAGAAGGACGAGGATCTGGGCGACCGCGATGGCGGCATCGTCGAGGATCACAGTGCCCTCAAGCACCAGTCCAGCGTCAAGGCGCAGGACTACCCGCTCCAGCAGCGCCGCGACCAATCGCTGGTCAACAAGAAGAAGTAACCATCGGAACGGATAGGCGAGCAGCAGTGGCGGACAGGGTGGGATTCGAACCCACGGATGCTTGCGCATCGCCGGTTTTCAAGACCGGTGCATTCGACCACTCTGCCACCTGTCCGCTGGCTGCCGCCGTTACTGGGCGCGGGCGCGATTGTCACGCCCCCACGCACTCGGGCCGTCCGGTCGGGAACCGCGCCGCGCCCCAGGGATAGGTGACGCAAGACATATCGCGTTCATTGGCGATATGCGAGGGAGCGCCCATGAAATTCAAACGCCTGTACCAGACCCTTGCCATGGCCGCTGCAGTGTTCGCCGTGCAGCCTGCCTATGCGCAGAACATGTCCTTCGACTCCTATGTGCAATTGCTGATGGCGAAAGCACGGGCGCAGGGCGTTAGCGAGCCCACAATCGCGCGGATGACCGCCGGGCTCGAACCCAGCAGCCGTGTGATCGAGCTCGATCAGGCACAGCCGGGCTCGCCGACGAGCTCGGGGTACCCGCCCTTGTCCAATTACATCGAGCGGCATGTCGATCAGGCGCGGATCGCCCCCGGGCGCCGAGAATATGCCGACGCCCGCGGCACGCTCGCCGCTATCGAACGCGAGTATGGCGTGCCTGGCGAGATCCTCGTCGCGATCTGGGGCCACGAAACGGCTTATGGCAGGGTCCGCGGCGGGTTCGACCTGTCGCAGGCGCTGGCCACGCTGGCCTGGGAAGGACGCCGCCGCGATCTTTTCGAGAACGAGTTTCTCGCTCTGCTCCAGGTCGCCGACAAGGGATATTCGCGTTCCGAACTGCAGGGCAGCTGGGCTGGCGCATTCGGCAATCCGCAATTCCTCCCCAGCGTCTACCTGCGCCTCGCCACCGATGGCGATGGCGACGGGAGAGCCAATATCTTCACCAACCGCGCCGACACGCTGGCGTCGATCGCCAATTATTTCCGCGACGCCGGCTGGCGGACCGGCCAGCCTTGGGGCGTCGGCGCTGCGGTGCCGCGCGGCTTCGACACCGCCGCAGTCGACACCGAACTCGTTGCCCCGGTCTGCCCGCGGGTGCACGAGCGCCACAGCCAGTTCAAGACTGTCGCCGAATGGCGCGAACTGGGCATACGGCCGCTCCGACCGCTGGCGGACACCACGCTGGTATCGCTGTTCCAGCCCGATGGCCCCGGGAGCCCGGCCTGGCTGTTAACGTCAAATTATCGGGTCATCCTCGAATATAACTGCTCGAATTACTACGCCATGAGTGTGGGTTTGCTAGCAGATGAGATCGCCCGTTAAAAATCTGACCCGCTTCGCACCGGTCGCGCTCGGCTTCGCGCTCGCCTCCTGCATATTGGGAGCGAACGCCGGCGAAAGCCTGACAGCGGTTTCCGATGGAGCAATCGAGAGCGGGGCTCAGACGGGTCCGCAGGCCGATTATCCGGTGGTAATCGGCGAGCCGTTCACGATCGATGGCATCACCCACACCCCCGTCGATGTGCTGAATTATGATGAAGTGGGTTACGCGACACTGGACGAGCCGGGCGCGGTCGGGACCAGCGCCGCCCATCGCACGTTGCCATTGCCGAGCTATGTCGAAGTTACCTCGCTCGACAGCGGGCGGACAATTCTGGTGCGGGTCGAACGCCGGGGGCCGATGACCAATGCGCGGTTGATCGCGCTGTCGCCCGATGCCCGGACACAGCTCGGCGTTGCCGAGGGCGCTCCAATCCGCGTGCGCCGCGTCAACCCGCCCGAGGAAGACCGTGCCGAACTGCGTGCCGACCTCGCGGCGAGCCTGCGCATGGAAACGCCCCCGGGCCTGCTCGAGGTTCTCAAACGCAAGCTTCCCGCAGTCGGCTCGGTGTCGCTGACCCGGCGCGATGACGATGGCGATGCTGGCGGGGCCGGTACCGCTCCCGGACAAGTCACGGCGGTCCGATCCGTCGATCCCGATACCGGTGCACCATCCGCCCAGATCCCGATCGAGGACGAGGTAACCGTCGGCACCATCGCGGCACCCGATGCTGCGCCGGGCGTTGTGCAGAACGCAGGCTCCGTAGCTGCGACAATCGCCGATCAAGCTCCCAGACCGGCGGCCAGCGGCAATTTCGCGGTCCAGGCCGGAGCCTATTCGTCCAAGGCTGCGGCCGAGCGGGTGGCCCGGAATATCGATGGCTATCTTGAGCCGTTCGGGAGACTCTGGCGCGTGAGAGCCGGTCCGTTTGCCACCCGTGGACAGGCCTCGGCCGCGCTCGCCAAGGTGCGCGGGGCCGGTTATAGCGGCGCCCAGATTGTAACGCTGAGATAGGCCACCGGGTGTTCCCGGGGGCGGGAGCACACTTGATCCGAACCGTCGCACTTTGCCTGGCAGCCGCAATGCTGGGCGCTGCAAGCCCGATGTCGCAGGGGGATATCCCGCGCCCCCCGAGCCCTGAAGACGCGCCGATCGCGCTGCTCGTCGATCTTTCGAGCGGTCAGACGCTGTTCGAGCGCGAGAGCGACCGGCGTTTCGTACCGGCCTCCATCACCAAGGTGATGACCGCGATGGTGGCCTTCGAAATGATCGAGAGCCGCCGCCTTTTTCCCGAGCAGGTGATGACCGTCCGGCCCGAGACCTTCAGACGCTGGAGCGGGGTCGGCTCGACCATGTATCTGCCTCACGATGCGCGGGTGAGGGTCGACGAATTGCTCCACGGCATCACGACGGTATCGGGTAACGACGCCTCGGTGGTTCTCGCGGAAGGCGCTGCGGGCTCGGTCGCGCAATGGCTCGCAGGCATGAACGCGACCGCTGCCAAATACGGCATGCTCGACAGTCACTTCAACACGCCGAACGGCTGGATGGACGAGGGCCAGACCTTCACCACCGCCCGCGACCTGGTGACGCTGGGGAGTGCGATGGTTCGTCGGCATCCGAGCAAATACCGCCACTTCTTCGGCGCGGAAGGGCTGGAATACAACGGTATCACCCAGCGCAACCACGATCCTATCACCGGCAGCGTCGAGGGCGCGGACGGCATCAAGACCGGTTTCACCAATCAGGCCGGCTACGGCTTCCTCGGCAGCGCCGAGCGCAACGGTCGGCGGCTGATGATGGTGGTTGCCGCAAGCCCAAGCGGCCGCGCGCGCAATTCCGCGTCGCGCGACCTCATCGAATGGGGCTTCGCCAATTTCGACAGCATCCCGCTGTTCGAGAAGGGCGAGCCGATCGCCCAGGCGCGCGTTCAGGATGGCAGCGCGGGAGCGGTGCCGTTGGCGGCACAGGCTCCCGTGCGGCTGTCGATCTCGCGCGATCGGCAGGCGAGAATTGATCTCGCCGTGCGCTACGAGGGCCCCTTGCGCGCACCCATCGAGCAAGGCGAGCAAGTCGCGCGGCTGCTGATCAGCGTCGATGGCGAGCAGGTGAATTCCGTCCCGCTGGTCGCGCAGCAGACGATCGGCGAAGCGAATGTGCTGCGTCGGGTGTTCAACGGTTTGCTGGGATGGCTCGCTTGACCCGAGGGAGGTTCATCGCCCTGGAGGGCGGGGAGGGGACGGGCAAGTCCACCCAGTCCCGCCTGCTGGCGGCCGAGTTCGAGCGGCGCGGTCTGAAAGTCGTGCTCACCCGCGAGCCGGGTGGAACCGCAGGAGCCGAAGCGATCCGGAAGCTGCTGCTGGAGCCCCCGGGCGAGGGCTGGGGGATGCGCGCCGAGGCGCTGCTGTTCGCCGCCGCGCGGAGCGATCATGTCGAGCGCCTGATCGATCCGGCGCTGGCCAGTGGCCGCTGGGTGATCTGCGACCGCTTCCTCGATTCCAGCCGCGCCTATCAGGGCAGCGCCGGTCTGCTGGGCGACGAACTGGTCCGTTCGCTCCATGAGAGTGGTAGCCGCGGCCTGCTGCCCGATCTCACGCTGGTCATCGCGGTGCACGACGCGACCGCCGCCGCGCGGCTGGCGGCGCGCGATGGCACGGCTTCCGATGCGATCGGCGGGCGCGACGGCGCCTATCACGCCAGCGTCAACGCCGCTTTCGTCCAATTCGCGCAGAGCGAACCCGAGCGCTTCGCCGTCATCGATGGCGAAGGAACGGTCGAGCAGGTCCACAGCCGCATTCTCGCTGCGTTGGAACCCCTGTTCGAAGCGGACCCACGCTCATGATCGGCCACGATGCGGCATGGTCGGCGTGGCACGATGCGCTTGCCGGCGAGCGGATGCACCACGCCTGGCTGCTGGCGGGTAAGTCGGGGTTGGGGAAGATGCACTTCGCCCTCGCCGCAGCTAGCACACTCGTGGGAGCGGGGCCCAATGTCGAGAACCACCCCGACATCCATGTCCTCACGCATCTTCCCAAGGACGACAAGGAGGAGCGCAAGCGCGACGAAGGCAAGCCCTTCGAGGTCAAGCGCAACATCACCATCGGGCAGGTTCGCGCCATGCAGCAGCGGCTCAGCACAAGACCGACGATGGGCGAGCGCCGCGCGATCATCGTCGATCCCGCCGACGACATGGAGCGCAACGCCTCCAACGCGTTGCTCAAGAGCCTCGAGGAGCCGCCGGTGGGAACCTTCTTCCTGCTGGTCAGCCATCGTCCGGCCAAGCTGCTCCCGACGATCCGTTCGCGCTGCCGGACGCTGCGCTTCCATGCGCTGCAGGATGGCGAAATTGCGGAGCTTCTCGTGCAGCATGCACCCGATGCGAACGAAGCGACCCGCGCCGCGGCCGTCACTGCCGCCGCCGGATCGCCCGGACGCGCGCTCGCCTTCGTCGATCTCGGACTGGGTCCGGTGGCGCAGATCCTCCACCTGATCGCGGAGCAGGGCGATCCGGAATTCACCCTGCGCGGCGAACTGGTTTCGGCGATCGGCACCAGGCCCGATCGCGCGCGGCTCGACGCGGTGTTCGAACTGGCGCGCTCGATCCTCGACGAGGGCCTTGCCGATCTCGACCGCCCCCTGTTGCCCGCACGGATCGCCGCACATGCCGAGCTCGTCCGGCTCTCGGGCGAAATGCCGACTTACAATTACGATGCCGGGTTGCTGGTGATGGAAATCGGCACCTTGCTCGCCGGCGCGGCGCAGTCTAGCGGAGGCGCCCATGGCTGAGCCCTTCTATATCACTACGGCGATCAACTATCCGAACGGTCGCCCCCACATCGGCCACGCCTATGAGGCGATCGCCGCGGACGTGATCGCACGGTTCCAGCGGCTGCGCGGCCGCGAGGTCCGGTTCCAGACCGGGACCGACGAGCATGGTCTCAAGATGGCGCGCAAGGCCGCCGAGCAGGATCGCAGCCCGCGCGAGTTGGCGGATGAAATGTCGGGATATTTCAGAGCGATGGATAATGCTCTTGATATTTCCTACGACCGCTTCATCCGCACGGTGGAGGACGATCACCACCGCGCCAGCCAAGCGATCTGGCGGGCGATGGAGGCCAAGGGCGATCTCTATCTCGACCGCTACGAGGGCTGGTACTCGATCCGCGACGAGGCCTATTACGACGCCAGCGAACTGAGCGAGACCGAGGGCGGCGAGAAGCTTTCGCCGCAGGGCACCCCGGTCGAATGGACCGTCGAGGAAAGCTGGTTCTTCCGGTTGTCGAACTATCAGGAGCCGTTGCTCGAATTGCTCCGGACGCCGGGCTTTCTCGAGCCCGAGAGCCGCCGCAACGAGATGATCGCCTTCGTCGAGGGCGGACTGCGCGATCTCTCTGTCAGCCGCACCAGCTTCGACTGGGGGGTCAAGGTGCCGGGTAGCGACGAACATGTGATGTATGTCTGGGTCGATGCGCTGACCAATTATCTCACCGGTCTGGGCTATCCCGAGGATACCCAGGACTGGCGCCGCTTCTGGCCCGCCAGCCTCCACCTGATCGGCAAGGACATCGTCCGCTTTCACACGGTATACTGGCCGGCCTTCCTGATGAGCGCCGATTTGCCGCCACCGCGCAAGGTGTTCGGCCACGGCTTCATCCTCAATCGCGGGCAGAAGGAATCTAAGTCGCTCGGCAACGTCACCGATCCGCTCGCGCTGGCAGAGAATTTCGGGGTCGACAACCTGCGCTATTTCCTGATGCGCGAAGTCGCCTTCGGACAGGACGGCAGCTATTCGGCCGAGGCGATCGTGGCGCGCTGCAACGCCGAGCTCGCCAACAGCTTCGGCAATCTGGTCCAGCGCGCCTTGTCGATGGTTCACAAGAATTTGGACGGCGCGCTGCGCGCCTTTTCCCAAGCCGATGCCGACCAAGCGCTGCTCGCGACGGTACGCAAATCCTGCCGCGAAAGCCTGCCCGAGCGCTTCGAAGCGTTGGATTTCAGCCAGGGGATCGAAGCCTGGATGCAGGCGGTCTGGGCCTGCAACCAATATGTCGACGAACAGGCGCCCTGGGCGCTGAAAAAGACCGATCCGGAGCGGATGGAAGCGGTGCTGCTGACGCTGGTGATCGCCATTCGCGATCTCGCGCTGGCGATCCAGCCGGTGATCCCGACGCGCGCCGGTGCCGTGCTCGACATGCTTGGTATCCCCCAGGATGCGCGCAATTATGCGGATCTCGGCGATACGGGCTGGTACGATGCACTGGTTGCGGCGGATCACAGAATCGCCAAGCCCGAGCCGATGTTCCCGCGGCTCGAACTCGCCACCGAGGCCGCATGATGCTGGTCGATAGCCACTGCCATCTGGAGTATAAGGGCCTCGTCGAGGACCAGGCGGCGGTGCTCGATCGCGCGCGCGCGATCGGCGTGCAGACCTTCCTCAACATCTCGACCAAACAGTCCGAATGGGCGCAAGTCGTGGCCACCGCGGAACGCGAGCCCGATGTCTTCGCCAGCGTCGGCATCCACCCGCATCACGCCGACGATCATCAGAATTTGACCGAGGACGAGCTGCGCCAAGCTACCAAGAACCCGCGGGTGATCGGGATCGGCGAGACCGGGCTCGACTATTATTACGAACATTCCGATCGCGCAGCGCAGCAGCGCCTGTTCCGCCTGCACATCGCGGTGGCGCGCGATGTGCAGCTGCCGGTGATCATCCATACCCGCGACGCCGAGGACGACACGCTTGCCATCCTCGAGAACGAATTGGGGAAGGGGGCCTTCCCCGCGCTGATCCATTGTTTCACCGCCTCGGCCGAATTCGGCGAGAAGGTGCTGGAGCTCGGGCTGTCGATCTCGATCTCGGGCATCGTCACCTTCAAGAACGCCAAGGATTTGCAGGCGGTGGCCAGAGACGTTCCTGCGGACCGATTGCTGGTCGAAACCGACAGCCCCTTTCTCGCGCCAGTGCCGCATCGCGGTCGGCCGTGCGAGCCGGGCTTCGTGCGCGATACCGCAGCTTTCCTTGCCGAACTGCGCGGTGAGACCCTTGAACAGCTCGCCGAGACGACCACTCGCAACTTCCATTCGCTGTTTACCAAGGCGCCACGCGCAGAGACAGCGGCATGAAGCTGCTGATGCTCGGCTCGGGGACCTCGACCGGGGTGCCGCGGATCGGCAACGACTGGGGCGAATGCGACCCCGCGGAACCGCGTAACCGCCGCACCCGCGTCTCGATCATGGTCGAGAACGATGCCGGGCAGCGGATCCTGATCGACACCTCGACCGATCTGCGCCAGCAATTGCTCGCGAACGAGATCGAGAAGGTCGATGCAGTGCTGTGGACGCACGACCACGCCGATCACTGCCACGGCATCGATGATCTGCGCGTGATGCGCTACGGTCGCAGCAATGCGCTACCAGGCTATGCCGAGCCGAAGACGGCGAAGAGCCTGCGCAAGCGGTTCGACTATGTGTTCGAAGGTCAGCATGGCTATCCCACGCTGATCGAATTGTCCGATCTGCGCGATCAGCGACTGGTCGCAGGCTTCTCGCTCGACTGGGTCGAGATGCCGCACGGGCCGACCCACAGCACCGGCTTTCGGCTCGAGGCCGATGGCGTCTCGCTGGTCTATGCCACGGATTACAGCGAGATCACGCCGCAGATGCAGTCCTGTTTCGCCGGCGCCGATCTGCTGGTGAGCGACTGCCTGCGCCGCCAACCGCATCCCACGCATGCCAGCCTCGGGCTGGCGCTCGAACTGGCCTCGCGCACCAAGGCGAAACGCACTGTGCTCACGCATCTCGACAAGAGCATGGACTACCGCGCGCTGGCCGACGAAGTGCCCAAACGCGTGATCGTCGGATACGATGGCCTGGAGCTTGCCGTATGAGCGAATTCGACATCGTCTCGATCATCTCGCTGGTGGGTTTTCTGGTGCTGGCGGTGAGCGCGCTGTCCGCGCATCGCTTTTCGCTGAAAAAGGGCATCGTGATGGCCTTGGTGTGGGCGGCGATCTTCGCGATCGTCGTACTGTTCATCAGTCTGGTCGAAGGGTGAAAGCCCGCCACAACCTCACCCGACATTTAACATAATATATATTATCATTCCAATATGGCCGACCCGACCGATCAACTCACCCGCCTCCTCGCCATCATGACCCGCTTGCGCGACCCCGAACACGGTTGCGAATGGGATCTGGCGCAGGATTTCGCCTCGATCGCCCCTTATACGATCGAAGAAGCCTATGAGGTCGCGGATGCGATCGAGCGTGCGGACATGGCCGATTTGCGCGGCGAACTCGGCGACCTCTTGCTCCAGGTCGTGTTCCATGCGCGGATCGCGGAAGAAACAGGACATTTCGCCTTCGCCGATGTGGCGCGCTCGATCGCCGACAAGATGGAATCGCGCCATCCGCACATCTTCGGCGACCAGACCGGCAGCATGGGCGAGATGCGGTGGGAGAACCTCAAGCAGGCCGAACGCGAGGCTGCGGGCGCCACCAGCGCTATGGATGGCGTCGCCGGGGCCCTGCCGGGACTGATGCGCGCGCAGAAGCTTCAGAAACGCGCCGCGCGCGTCGGGTTCGACTGGCCGGATAGAGAAGGACCGAAAGCCAAAATAATCGAGGAAATAGAAGAACTTGAAGAGGCTTCCTCGGACTCCAGGGAGGAAGAAGCCGGGGATTTGCTGTTTGCCGCAGTCAATCTGGTGCGCGCCTACGGTATCGACGCCGAAGCGGCGTTGCGAGCGGCCAACGTGAAATTCGAACGACGATTTCGGGCGATGGAAACCCTTTCGCAGGGCACCTTCCCGGACCTGATGCTGGACCAGCAGGAAGAGCTCTGGCAAGCAGTCAAGCGCGACGAGAACAGCCGCCCTTAAAGCGCTGAAAAGCGACCGAACTCCTTCGGGGTGAGGCGGACCGAGAGCTGCTGTACCGGCCCCTCGTCGCGATCGATGCTCTGCTCTTCTATGACTTGGCCATGCTGGTGTAGCCAAGCGCTGCGCATGCCGTCTCCTGCGGCCAGTTCGATCGCATAGGTGCGAGAATCCTGCGTCAGCAATGCGTCGATCCGCTGGAGCAGATGCTCGACCCCTTCCCCGGTCATGGCCGAGATCGGCACGGTCTTGTCGTCATGCGACGCGATCTCCACGAGTTCCGCACGTCGCTCCTCGGCAAGCGCATCGATCTTGTTCCAGGCTTCGAGAATGGGGATTTCGCTCACCCCGCTTTCGGCATCGATGACTTCGAGATCGGTGAGAATCTGCAGAACCTGCTGCTTCTGCGCGGCGGCGTCGGGATTGGCCATGTCGCGGACATGGACGATCACATCGGCGCCGGTGACTTCTTCCAGCGTCGCCCGGAACGCCGCGACCAGCTGCGTCGGCAGATCGGAGATGAAGCCGACTGTGTCGGACAGGATAGCCTTCTCGACCCCCGGCAATTCGATCGCCCGCATCGTCGGGTCGAGGGTGGCGAAAAGGAGGTCCTCCGCCATGACGTCGGAACCGGTCAAGCCGTTGAACAACGTCGATTTTCCCGCATTGGTGTAGCCCACCAGCGCGATCACCGGCCATGGTGCCCTGCCCCGCCTCGCCCGGTGCAGCGCCCTCGTCTTGCGGACCTGCTCGAGCTCCTTGCGCAGTTGCGACATCCGCTGGCGGATCATCCGTCGGTCGGCCTCGATCTGCGTTTCGCCCGGACCGCCGAGAAAGCCGAAGCCGCCGCGTTGCCGTTCGAGGTGGGTCCAGCTGCGGACCAGCCGGCTCTGCTGGTAATCCAGATGCGCGAGTTCCACCTGCAGCCGTCCTTCGGCGGTCGCGGCGCGCTCGCCGAAAATCTCGAGGATCAACCCGGTCCGATCGATGACCTTGCGCGCCAGCTTGTCCTCGAGGTTGCGCTGCTGGATCGGGGTCAGACTGCCATCGACCACCACCAGCTCGGCCTCTTCCTGCTCGCACTGGATGCGGATGTTATCGACCTGCCCCGAGCCGAACAGCAGATTGGGCTTCACCTGGCGCACGGGCAGCACGAAAGCCTCAGCGATCACGATCCCGATCGCGAGCGCGAGCCCCTTGGCCTCCTCGAGCCGCGACTGCGCGTCGAGTTCGTAGGATTGCCCGCGAATATCCGGACAGATGACGAGGGCTCGCGCGCCGCGCGAGACTTCGCCCAGCAGGTCGTCGTCGAAGCTCAGTTTTCTTCACCTTCCCAGTCGTCGGACAGATCGACCGCCGTAGCAGGCTGGATCGTCGAGACGGCGTGCTTGTAGGCGAGCTGCACGTACCCCTCGCGCTCGAGCAGCATGCAGAACAGATCATAGGCGGCGATCCGGCCCTGGAGCATGACCCCGTTGACGAGGAACATCGTCACCTGCGCTTCGGCCTCGCTCACCCGGCTGAGGAACACGTCCTGCAGCAGGCGCTGCTTGGCGCCCGAATCCTGACTGGCGAACTGATCCGCATCGAGCGCGGAGCCCGGCATGATCGTCGAAATGGCGTGCTTGTAGACCAGCTGCGCCTGACCATCGCGGCGCAACAGGATCGAGAAATTGTCGAACCAGGTGATGATGCCCTGCAGTTTGACCCCTTTGACCAGAAACATGGTCACGGGCATCTTGTTCTTGCGCAGCAGGTTGAGGAAAGCATCCTGAAGGTTCTGAGGTTTGCCCGCAGACGGCCTGCGGGCCGGCGTTTCCGCCGCAGCGGGTTTTTCCACGCGCGGGCGTGGGGATAGGGTCTTCTCGGACATGAAACTGCCTCCTGTTGTTGGCGGCCGCTCCTCGCAGTCCGCAATCTGGTCGTCCGCCCGGTCGTTAGCCGAACCTTGCCGCCCGTGAATTCTGCGCGAATGTGGGCCTTGCCGCCCGAAAGACAAATGCTTTTGTCGAAGCTGCGTTCCGCAGCGATCGACCGGCCCGATCAGGACGAGCCCTCGCCCCCCTTGCGATCGGTCATCCCCAGCATCTTGAGCTTGCGATGCAGCGCCGATCGCTCCATCCCGATGAAGGTGGCAGTCTTCGAAATATTGCCCGAAAAACGACGAATCTGCACCGCAAGATATTCGCGTTCGAAATTCTCGCGTGCCTCGCGCAGCGGCACACCCATCATTGCCGCCATCGCCTGGCCGCCTCCGACCTTGCCTTCGGTCACCTCGCCCGAAAGCATGGCCGGCTCGACCTTCTCGAGTTCGTCGCGCGGCGTCAGGATGATCGTGCGCTCGACGACGTTGCGCAGCTGGCGGACGTTGCCCGGCCAGTCGTAGGCCTGCAGCGCCGCCATCGCCTCCTCGGTCACCTGCGGCGGCGAGAGCCCCTGTTCGGCGGCGTAGCGGGCGAAGAAATGCTCGGCAAGAACGGGAATGTCGTCGCGCCTCTCGGACAGCGAGGGCACCTCCACCGGCACCACGTTGAGACGGTAGAACAGATCCTCGCGGAAGCGCCGCTCCTCCATCTCGCGCTGCAGATCGCGGGCGGTCGAGGAGACGACGCGGACATCCACCCCGATCTGTCGCGATCCGCCCACCCTGACGAAGCTCTGCTCGGTCAGCACCCGCAGGATACGCGCCTGGGTGGAGAGCGGCATGTCGGCCACTTCGTCGAGATAGAGCGTCCCGCCATCGGCCATTTCCAGCAGACCGGCACGCACCAGCTTCCCGTCCTGCTCCTCGCCGAACAATTCGTGCTCGAAGCGCTCCGGGGTAATCCGCGCCGAATTGACGGTGACGAAAGCGTGATCGGCGCGCGAGCTCCAGCTGTGGAGCAGCCGTGCGGCGACCTCCTTGCCCGCTCCCGCCGGTCCGTAGATCAGCACCCGGCTGCCGGTGCCCGCGACCCGTTTGAGTGTCGCGCGAACCTGCGTGATCGCGACCGAATTGCCGGTGAACTCGTCGTCCGTTCCTAGATAGCTCTTCAACCGCGTATTTTCGCGTCGCAGCCGCTCCGTCTCGGTGGCTCGCTCCACCAGCAGCAGCAGGCGCTCCGCCTCGAACGGCTTCTCGATGAAGTCGAGCGCGCCCCGGCTCACCGCGGCGACTGCGGTGTCGATATTGCCGTGGCCTGAGAAGATGATCACCGGCAGCTGCGGCTCGCGGATCTTGATTTCGTCCAGCACTTCGAGCCCGTCCATCGGGCTGCCGTGCAGCCAGACATCGAGCAGCACCACGCTGGGCCGCTTCTCGTCGATCGCCGCAAGAGCGGACGTGCTGTCGCCGGCTGTGCGGCATTCATAGCCTTCGTCGCTCAACACACCAGCGACGAGCTCGCGGATGTCGCGCTCGTCGTCCACGATCAGGATGTCCAGAGCCATGCTAAGCTACCTCATTCGTTCGATTGTGCGGTGTTGGGACGCGATGTGTTTGCCGTCGGCCTCTCGGTCGGATCGCGCGCGAAGCGCATCCTTACGCAGGTGCCCCCGCCCTCGCAGGCCGAGAAACCCATTTCGCCGCCGTGCTCCTCGACGATCTTGTTGACGATCGCCAGCCCCAGCCCGGTGCCCTTGTCGCGCGTGGTGACATAGGGTTCGAGTATCCGTTCGCGGTCTTGCGGCAGGCCGACGCCATTGTCCTCGACTGTAACGGTCAGCGCGGATTCGTCGCTCTCGAGGACCACCGCTATCTTGCCGCGGAAATCGACGGGGGCTTGCGCAGCCTGCGCCTCGACAGCCTCGCCGGCATTCTTGAGCACGTTGATCAGGGCCTGACCGAATTGATGGCGATCGCACTGGATGGTGATCGGTCCGTCGGTATCGCCCGTCAGATTGTAATCGATATCGGGATGCCCGACTTCCTGCAGAAACAGCGACTGCCGCACGAGGTCGAGCGCATCCTCGGAGCGGAACACGGGCTTGGGCAGCCGGGCGAAGGACGAGAACTCGTCGACCATCTTGCGCAGGTCGCCCACCTGGCGGACGATGGTATTGGTCAGATCGTCGAACAATTCGCCATCCTGCAGGATCTGCTTGCGATAGCGCCGCTTGAGCCGTTCGGTCGCCAGCTGGATCGGCGTAAGCGGATTCTTGATCTCATGCGCGATGCGGCGGGCGACGTCGGACCAGGCGGCTTGCCGCTGATCGAGCAGCTGACGGGTGATATCCTCGAAGGTGATCACGTGACCGTCGCGCTCACGCCCGATCTTCACCGCCAGCGTCAGCAGGTCGGCGCCTTTGGAATAGCTGACGATCCCTTTTTCCAGCCCCGCCTCTACCATCGCGGCGATCTGTGGTGCCACCTTTCGAAGATTCCGCTCCTGGCCATCCGCATTGCGATCGGCGTCCCCCAGCAACGCCTGGGCCGGCCCGTTCATCAGCAGGATGCGGCAATTGCTGTCGATCGACACGACGCCGGCGCTGACGGATTCGAGCACCGCCTCGATAAAGCCGCGACGTTCCTCGATCTGGCGATTGGCGGTCATCAGCGCATCGGTCTGGCGCTCGATCTGCGCCGTCATCCGGTTGAAGGCGCGATTGAGCAGACCGATCTCGTCGCCCCTGGTACGACCCTCGACGCGCAGCGCGAAATTGCCGGCTCCCACTTCGCGTGCGGCGGCCACGAGGTCGGTGAGCGGTTCGACCTGCCGGTCCGCGAGCCGAAGCGCGAACCAGACCGCCAGACCGACCAGACCGAGGCTGACGAAAAACAGCGCCAGATTGAAGCGCAATTGCAAGGCGCGGGCGCGCTGGGTGAGATCGTCATAGGCTTCGGTGATCGAGCGCGCACTCTCCCAGCTCCTGAAGCTGTCGCCTTCCGAATTGCGAGCGTTGTAGAGGTAGATGCCCGCCTCGCGATCGATCGGCGCGAGAGCTTCGATCCGCTCTTCCGACCCCTGCACGACCACCGGCTCTCCGGCCTTGAGCGGCTCGGCGCCGCTTTCCGCAAAGGTCACCGGATCGCTTCCCTCGCTCAGCCCATAGACGACGGCCGTGCGCATGCTGCCATCGGGCATGGCCTGGAGAATGGCGCTCTCGTTCACGTCGCGCGGATCCGCCTGATATTCGTAGAGCAGCGCGAAGTTCGGATCCGTGACGGCGACGCGGCCCAGGATGCTGCGCATGTCCATCGCCATCGACACGGTTTCTTGCGACAGATCGAGCTGGTTCTCTTCGTAATAGTTCTGCGCCAGCCTGTTGGTGTTCTCCATCAGCCCGCGCGAGCTGTCCGAAAACCAGAAATCCACTCCCGACTGGAACAGGAAGGCCGCAAAGCCCGCAACCAGAAGCGTCGGCACCGCGGCGATCAGCGAGAAGAAGAAAACCAGCCGGACATGCAGCCGCGCCGTGCTGCCGGCCGCGCGCCGCAACGCCAACCGGCGACCGAGCAAGACGAGCAGCGCCATCGCCGGTACCAGCGTCCCGATTAGTAGGCCTGCAATCTGTTGCGATGGCAGCAATTGGCCATCCGGCGGTGCATTGGCGAACACCAGATAGCCGCTCACGACCATCGCCACCACCGCCAGCGCCGAGGCCATCTCGAGCCAGGCAAACAGGTTGGCACGGCGCGATGTCACCACGAAGCGGCGCAACCAGCGTGGAGTCTGTCGCAGAGGTGGGTGCGCCTGGCTGGCCATCGTTGCCGCGTTACAACGACACTGTGGCCAATGTGCAAGCTATTTATCGGCAGCCCGCGCCTCAGCGGCGACGGGCGTAGCGATCGGGCTCGATCGCGAGATCGGAGATCTTCTTTCGCAAGGTGTTGCGATTGATCCCCAAAAGCTGAGCGGCACGAACCTGGTTCCCTTCGGTTTCGCGCAGCGCATGTTCGAGCAGCGGCTTTTCGAACTCCGCCAGCGCGGCGTGATAGAGAGTTCCGGAAGGGACCTCCCGCCCCTCCAGCCAGGCCGCCAGCGCGCTCCCCAGGCCCTTCTCCGTGCAGGGATCGCTTGCCGCTTCGAGCGGCGGCAGGTTCTCGTCGACGGTCGCGCGATCGATCGTCTCGTTGCGGGCGATCAGCGCCAGCCGGAACACGACGTTGCGCAATTCGCGAACATTGCCCGGCCAGTCGCGCTCGGTCAGAGCTGCCACGGCGTCCTCGGCTATCGCACGGCGGGGCAGGCCTTCGCGTTCGGCCAGAGCCAGGAAGTGGCGCGCCAGAGCTGCAATGTCCTCGCGACGTTCGCGCAGCGGCGGCATGGGGATCGGGACCACATTTAGGCGGTAATAGAGATCTTCGCGGAAACTGCCCTCGGCGATCATTGGCGCGAGCGCGCGGTTGGTGGCGGCGATGATCCGGACGTCGACCGCAATGTCGTGCCGCCCACCGACCCGCCGGATGCGTCCCGATTGCAGGGCCCGCAGCAAGCGAGTCTGCGCCTGGGCCGGCATGTCGCCGATCTCGTCGAGGAACAGCGTTCCGCCATTGGCCTGTTCGAACTTGCCGATCGCCTGGTTCACCGCGCCGGTGAAGGCGCCCTTTTCGTGCCCGAACAGCTCGCTTTCAATCAGATCGTGGGGAATGGCCGCGGCGTTGACCGCCACGAAGGGACCGGTCTTGCGTGCGCCGAGTTCGTGAATGGCTTCGGCGACCAGTTCCTTGCCGGTGCCCGATTCGCCGGTGACCAGCACTGTGAGATCGTTGCGCAGCACCCGCGTGATCATCCGGTAGACCCCCTGCATGGCCGGGCTGCGGCCGATGAAGGGCATATCGTCGGTCGCATCCGACTGCGGGCTCGCCGATGGCTGCCGCGCCGCCGCTTGCCCGACCGCCTTGGTCAGATCGTCCAGGTCGAAGGGTTTGGGAAAATATTCGAAGGCCTGGCTGTCGCTCGCGCGCACCGCGGTATCGAGCGTGTTCTGGGCGCTCAGCACAATGACGGGCATCTCCGGCGCCGCGGCATGAACCGCTGCGATGCTTGCGAGTCCATCGCCATCTTCGAGCATGACGTCGGTAAGCATGACGTCGAAGCTGCGCTGCGCCAGCAACTCGTCACGTCTGTCGATCCGGCTGCACAGCGCGACGTCATAGCCCTCGTCGCCGAGCGCCTCCGCAATGACGGCAGCGATGGCGGCGTCGTCCTCGACGAGCAACACGCTTCGGGTCACTCGCCCTCCCCTTTCTGGACCATCGGCAGATTAATGCGAAAATGCGTCTGACCGGTGCGCTCGTCGCGCTCATGCGCGATCCGGCCGCCCATGTCGCGGACCAGCTTGCGGACCAGCGCGAGACCGAGGCCCTGCCCCTGCGGCTTGCTCGAGACAAAGGGTTCGAAGACATGGTCGCGAAGCGCAGGATCGATACCGGGACCGTTGTCGATCACGCTGACCTCGATCGGCAGGCGAGTAGCCTTTCCCAACCGGATCGCGTTGAACACCAAGCCCCCGGTGAACCGCGTCCGTACCACGACCCGCGGATCCGCGACGGAACCGCAGGCATCGCATGCATTGGCGATGAGATTGATCAGGATCTGCTCCAGCGCGCCGCGATCGGCGAGCACCAGCGGCAGCGAGGGATCGAATTCTTCCACGGTCTCCGCCCCGCCGCCGCGCGAGGTCCGGACCGTGCCCGCCGCATTGCGGATCGCCTCGTGCAGGTTGCAGGGCGCGGCGACGAGGGTGGCGGCGCTGCCGAGCTGCTGCATCCGGTCGATCAGCTGCGCGATCCGATCCACCTCGGTCGCGATCAACTGTGTCAGCGCCTTGTCCTTCTGCGAGGCACGGCGGGTGAGCAATTGGCTTGCGCCGCGGATCGCCGCGAGCGGGTTCTTGATCTCATGCGCAAGCACCGCCGGAGCGCGCAATTCGATCCTTTCGGCTGCGCGCTCCTCGTCCTCCTGGCCTGCATCCGAGAGCGTCACGATGCGCCAGCCCGGATCCCCGGCGATAGGCGAGCAGGTGAGATTGACCCTCCGCTCGCGCCGACCGACTACGATCGCGAGGCTGCGCGCGATCATCCTGCTGTCCGAATGGCGCAAGGCGTCGGCCACCCGCCGGTCGTCGATGGCGACGATGTCGAAGAAGGATCGGCCGACCAGCCGGACAGCGCTGCTTCCCAGCAGTTCCTCCGCGGCGGGATTTGCTTGTCGGACGGTGACCGCCGGATCGAGCAGGACGGCGGCAAAGACGAGCGAGGCGAGCTGCGTGCGCGCATCGGGCGCCTCGACCGTTTGGCTCACGCGGCGCGCCGCTGCAGGAAGGGCTCGTAGAACCGCTCGATTTCCGCAAGCACTTCAACGGGATCATCGATGAAGTTTGCGCGGTTGCGGAACTCGGCCGAGCCGTGCATCCCCTTGGTGTACCAGCCCAGATGCTTGCGCGCGAACTTCACCCCGACGTCCTCGCCGTAATGCTCGAGCATCGCGCGGTAGTGTTCGACCAGCACCGAATATTGCTCGTCGAAGCCGGGCGTCGCCAGAACCTCGCCGCTGCGCCACCAGTGCATCACCTGCGCCAGCAACCAGGGTCGACCATAGGCGCCGCGCCCGATCATCAACCCGTCCGCGCCCGACTGCTCGAGCGCCGCGGCGGAATCCGCGATCGAGCAGATGTCGCCATTGACGATGACCGGAATGGAAACCGCTTCCTTGACCTTGCGGATGAAGGACCAGTCCGCGCTGCCCTTGTACATCTGATTGCGCGTGCGACCATGGACGGTGATCATCTTGACCCCGACATCCTCCGCGATCCGCGCAAGTTCGGGCGCGTTGAGACTGTCGTGATCCCAGCCCATCCGCATCTTGACCGTGACCGGAACGTCGACCGCCTTGACGGTCGCCTCCATCAGCCGCGTCGCCAGCGGAACCTCGCGCATCAGGGCCGAGCCAGCGAGACCGTTGACGACCTTGCGCACCGGGCAACCGAAATTGATGTCGATGATGTCCGCGCCGCGATCGGCGTTGAGCCGCGCCGCCTCGCCCATCGATTCCGGATCGCAGCCCACCAGCTGCATCGAGACCGGCTCCTCGATCGGATCCCAGGCGGCTTTCTGGATGCTCTGCCTTGTCTCGCGAATCGCGGCCTGGCTGGCGATCATCTCGGTGACGTTGAGGCCCGAGCCATAGCGGCGCACCAGCTTGCGGAACGGCAGATCGGTGACGCCGGTCATCGGCGCCAGCACGACCGGCGTGTCGATGGTCACGGAGCCGATCTGGATAGGCTTCGGTGGAACCGGAGGGAGGGGATGCGCGCTCATGATGGGATATCTGCCTAATTCTTGGGCAGACATAGTGCATTGCAGCAAAATCGGCAAGCCGCTAGCCGATGCTCTCCATGTCAGAGCCAGCCTCCCTCCCCCCCTTTGCAGCCATCGTGGTGGCAGCCGGCCAAGGTCTTCGCGCAGGGCAGCCGGTACCCAAACAATTCGCAACGTGGCGCGGGAAGCCCGTCGTTCGGCATTCTGTCGAGGCTTTGCTTGCTGCGGGCGCGACGCGGGTGGTGGTGGCCATTCCGTCGGGTGCCGAATCCCTTGCGCAGGATGCTCTGGCCGGGTTGACCGGATTCGACCTGGTCACCGGCGGGCGAACCCGGCAAAATTCGGTTGCCAATGCGCTCGAGTATCTCTCCGCAACCCCTTGCGAACATGTCCTTATCCACGATGCTGCGCGTCCCGATCTGGCATCGGCGGTCGTCGCCAGACTGCTGTCCGCGCTTGGCGATCATGCAGGCGCGATACCGGTTCTGCCGGTTGTCGACAGTCTCGCGCTCGATGAGCGCGGCGTGATGGCGGGAACCGCAGATCGTGATAGCTTGCGGCGAGTACAGACGCCGCAAGCCTTCCGCTTCGCTGACATACTCGCCGCTCACCGCCTGGCGGGCGCCGGCAGTTCCGCAGGAGACGATGCCCAGGTTCTGCGCGCCGCCGGCGGCGAGATCGCGCTGGTGGCGGGCGACGAGAGGTTGGCCAAGCTCACCTATGCGGAGGATTTCATGACTGCCCTGCCCTCGATCCGAACCGGTATGGGCTACGACGTTCACCGCCTCGCCGCAGGAGAGGAGCTCTGGCTCGGCGGCATCCGGATCGAGCACGACAAGGGGCTCGCCGGGCACAGCGATGCCGATGTCGGCCTGCACGCGCTCGTCGATGCCATCCTCGGGGCGATCGGGGAAGGCGATATCGGCAGCCATTTCCCGCCTTCCGACCCGCAATGGAAGGGCGCCAGCAGCGACCGCTTTTTGAGCCACGCAGTCGGTCTGGCCCGGGAGGCGGGCTATGGCATCGGCAATGTCGATCTCACGCTGATCTGCGAAGCGCCCAAGATCGGACCGCACCGCAGTGCCATGCGGGCGCGGATCGCCGAACTGCTCGGCGTTGACATCGCTCGTGTATCGGTGAAGGCCACCACCACCGAGAGGCTGGGATTTGCCGGACGCGGAGAAGGTATCGCCGCGCAAGCCATCGCCAGCCTGATCCGCGAATGACGAGGCTCGCCCGCATGCAACGAACACCGGTTTCGAAGTGACTGAAGGACTGCTCCCCGAGCCGATCGTCCGTCTCGCCCAGCGCGTGGTCGACGAAAACGCCTCCGCGGGGCGCAAGCTCGTGCTCGCGGAAAGCTGCACCGGCGGGCTGGTGGCGGCGGCGCTGACCGAGATCCCCGGCTCCTCCGCGGTGCTCGAGCGCGGTTTCGTGACCTATTCGAACGAAGCCAAGATGGAGATGCTCGGGGTCCCGAGCGATCTCATAGAGACCTTCGGCGCGGTCTCGGTCGCCTGCGTCTGGGCGATGGCCAAGGGCGCGCTCGAACGCAGCACCGCCGATGTCGCAGTGGCGATCAGCGGCGTCGCCGGCCCCGGGGGCGGATCGCCGCACAAGCCGGTGGGCACCGTCGTGTTCGCCCGCGTTACGCGCGATTTGCAGCAGGATCCCGAAGGCGAACTCAGGCAGTTCGAAGGTCCCGGTCGAGCGGCGATCCGCCACGAGGCCACGATTTGCGCTCTGGAGTTGCTTCTGCCCTAGGCGTTGCCGGGTGCCGCCTCTCGACCATAGAGATCGTCGGCGCGCCGCTCGAAGGCTTCGACCATCTTGCGAAACGCGCGGTCGAAATACTGGCCCGCGATCGCTTCGAAGACGGCGTTGCGAAAGGTGAAATCGACGCTGAAATCGATTTCGCAGCCACCCTCCTGGGTCGGGCGGAAGGTCCAGCTGTTGTCGAGATCGCGCAAGGGCCCATCGAGGTAGTGGACCTCGAGTCGCTCGGGGCGGGCCTTGTCGACCCGCGAGGTGAACTTCTCGCGGATGGCCTTGAAGCCGACCAGCATGTCGGCAACCATCTGGGTGTCGTTGTCGGACCTGACTCTCGTCGCCACGACCCAAGGCAGAAACTCGTCATAGCGCGCTACGTCCGCGACCAGATCGAACATCTGCTCGCAGCTGTAGGGAAGCCGGCGCGTTTCGCGAATCCCGGGCATCAGGCGCCTGCCCTCGCGCGCTCCTTGGCCAATTTGGCTTCGCGCGAGGCCCTCATCTCGGCGAAATCGTCGCCGGCGTGATAGCTGGAACGGGTGAGCGGGCTCGAGGCGACCTGCAGGAAGCCCTTGGCGCGGGCGATCGAACCGAAGGCGGTGAAGGCCTTGGGGGTGACGAATTCCTCGACATTGGCGTGCTTGGGGGTCGGCTGGAGATATTGCCCCATGGTCATGAAGTCGACATCGGCGCTGCGCATGTCGTCCATCACCTGATGGACCTCCAGCCGCTGCTCGCCCAGTCCCAGCATGATCCCCGATTTGGTGAAGATCAGCGGATCGTGGCTCTTCACCTCTTCCAGCAGCCGCAGCGAGGCATAATAGCGCGCGCCGGGGCGAATGGTCGGATAGAGCCGCGGGACGGTCTCGAGATTGTGGTTGTAGACGTCGGGCCCGGCCTCGCAGATCGCTTCCACCGCAGCGCGCATCTTGCCGCGAAAATCGGGGGTCAGGATCTCGATCGTGGTGTCGGGCGTGGCGCGCCGGATCGCCTGGATCACCTTGACGAAGTGCCCCGCCCCGCCGTCGGGGAGATCGTCGCGATCGACGCTGGTGATGACGATATGCTCCAGCCCCATCGTTGCCGCGGCGGTGGCGACATTCTCGGGCTCGAGCGGATCGACGATCCGCGGCATCCCGGTCTTGACGTTGCAGAAAGCGCAGGCGCGGGTGCAGACATCGCCTAGGATCATCATCGTGGCGTGTTTCTTTTCCCAGCATTCGCCGATGTTGGGACAGGCGGCTTCCTCGCAGACCGTGGTAAGATCGAGACCGCGCATCAGCTGGCGGGTCTCGTGATAGCCCTTTCCGGTCGGGGCTTTGACGCGGATCCAGTCGGGCTTGCGTTGCCGGGCCGGGCGATCGCCTTCGGGCTTGGGGGCGGTGGAAAGATCGTTCATGTCGCGGTCCATCTAGGGATCGCGCTTGCCATAGGCAATGCCGCACGGCAGGAGCTTCGCCCATGAAGAGCTACGACCAAATGATCGAAGGCTACCAGCGCTTCCGGAGCGGGGCCTGGCAGACGCAACACGCCCGCTGGGAGCAATTGCGCGAAGGCCAGTCGCCCAAGGTGATGGTCATCGCCTGTTCCGACAGCCGCGTCGATCCGGCGCAGATCTTCGATGTCGATCCGGGTGAGATTTTCGTCGTCCGCAACGTCGCGGCGATGGTTCCGCCCTACGAAACCAGCCCGGGTCAGCACGGCGTTTCGGCCGCGCTCGAGTTCGCGGTCCAGTTTCTCGAGGTTCAGCACGTCGTAGTGTTGGGCCATGGACTGTGCGGCGGGTGCCAGGCGGCGCTGACGCAGAGCATGCACGGCAACCCCCTTGGCCAGGGCGGCTTCGTGGCGCAATGGATCGCCATGCTGGACGAAGTCCGCGAACCGATCGCCCGCGAATTCGGAACCACCGGACGCGAAGCCGAGCGCGCGATGGAACTGGCCGCAGTGAAGAAGAGTCTCGAGAACCTGCGCACCTTTCCCTGCGTTCGGGAAAAGGAAGCCGGCGGCTCGCTGGCGCTGCACGGCGCCTTCTTCGCCATCTCCGACGGCGTGCTCCACCTGCTCGACGAAGAGAGTGGCGAGTTTTCTTCCGCCGGCTGACTTGCACGACCCGCTGCTGCGCGGCATGGGCGCTCTATGTCTGTCATCGATCAACTCAACATCGCCCTCCTCATCGATGCCGATAACGCCAGCCCCTCCGGCATCGACCCGGTGCTCACCGTCCTTGCCGAGCTCGGGCAAGTGAACATCCGCCGCGCCTACGGCAATTGGCGCAAGACCAGTCTCAAGGGCTGGATCGACCGCATGCACCGCTATGGCATCGAGCCGCAGCAGCAGTTCGATATCACCAAGGGCAAGAACGCCACCGACATGAAGATGACCATCGACGCGATGGATCTGCTCTATCGCGGGCGCGTCCAGGGCTTCGGCATCATGTCGAGCGACAGCGACTTCATGCCGCTGGCGATGCGGATCCGCCAGGACGGCTATCCCGTCTACGGCTTTGGCGGCGCCAAGACCCCCGAAGCCTTCCGCGAGGCCTGCAGCCGCTTCATCGACGTCAACGCGCTGGTCAAGGCGGAAAAGCAGGAAGAGCGCAGGCCGGCTCCTTCGCAGCATATCGACGAGGAGATGCTGCATTTGCTGGTCGATGCCTACAACGCCAGCCGCCGCGACGACAAGGGCTATGCCAAGCTGTCCGAAGTCGGCCAGCGGGCGGGCAATCGCTCCAGCTTCGACACCCGCAACTACGGCTTTGCGCGGCTCATCGACCTGATCGAATCGATCCCGAATTTCTCTGTGGAGCGACGCGATTCCGGCCAAGCCTACGTCAAGCGCTTGCGCTGAGCGCCAGCTGGAATGCCGTAAACCCGGGAAACAGCAGCCACAAACGCACGAGCAGGCGCATAAAAAAGGGCGCGGAACCCTCGGTCCCGCGCCCCTTTCATCGTAGCTGCTCGCAGGCGGACTAGCCGCCAGCGTTCTGCTGGGTGGAGTAGACTGCCCACAGATCGGCGATCGGCTCGCGCGGTCCCTGCACCTTCTCGAAGGTCGCCTCGGCCTCTGCCCGTTTGCCCTGATCGAGCTGGGCGATGCCCAGCCGCGTGAGAACCAGCGGCGTGTTCACGCCGGGCATCGCGAGCGCCTTGGTGTAGAATTCCTCGGCCTCGGCAGCCCGGTCGTAGCTCAGGAAGGTATCGCCCGCCGCCATGACCGTCACCAGGCTGGCGTTTCCAGCACGGGCATCGGCGGCCAGTTCGGGCAGATCGTTCTTGTCGGTCTCGATCCGACGTTCCGCCTCGGCGCGGGATTCGATCACATACGGATCGGTCCGATCCAGCATGCCCGAAGCGTAGCCTTCATCGATCACCGCCAGGACTTCACCCGGGAATTTGCGCGGATCGGCAGCCTCGATGTATTCCGTATACATACTGCCGTCGCGGAAAGTGTCGGTCCGGCGCGACAGCCGCAGGATGTCGAGGATTTCGGGATATTCATACCGATTGCCGTTGAGCGCGACCGCGATCGCGTCGCCCCAAGTGGTCTTGTTGGGGTATTCTTCGACATAGCGGATAGAATATTCGCGCGCCTGCTCGGGCAGGTCGTTGTTATAGGCGGTCACGAAAGCGTGCTTTACCCAGGCTTCCGGAACCGGCTGGCCGGCTGCTTTGCGCGCATTCATCTGCTCGTCGAGATAGGCGAAACCGGTCGGGTAGTCGCCCGCCTCGAAATAGAGGTCGGCGATCATGCGGTGCATGTCGTCGGCGCCGAGCGTCCGCGTCGAGCCGTCGGTAAGCTGCGCATCGAGCGTGTAATTCGCCGCGATGGCACCTTCCAGTCCGCGACGCGCCGCAGCCATGTCGCCGAGCCGCTGATTGAGTTGGTAGGACGACCAGTGGAACTGGCCGACCTGCTCGGGTCCGACCTTGCCGCTTGCGAGCATCAGATCGAGCCCCTGCACCATCAACCGGTCATTTTCCGATTTCGCACCGATACTGTAGAGGATGCTTCCCGCAGCATGGCGGTCATCGGCGGTCTCGACCGCGGCGACCAGAGCGGGAGCGGCCGCTGCGGCAGCGGCGTAATCGGGCGTTTCGCTGGTGACGTTCTCGTTGACCGGCTTGTAGGCGGCGATGAAGCCCTTGGAATAATCGGCCTTGGCCGCCTTTTCCTGCTTTTGCGCATGGGCCGGGGATTCGAGCGCGACGCCGGTGAACACGGTGCCGGCGGCCAGGGCGAACGCCAGCGCCAGACTGGAGCTTCGCTTGCTAGAGGAATGGAATTTCATAAGGTTAACTCCCAAAAAAAACACAGGGTGCCAACTGCACCCTGGTGCGGATTGCATCGGCGGCGGCTTGCCCCGGCTGCAATCCAATTGCAAACCGTGATACTCTTGTCGGGCTGAATAGCGATTGAATACCGGTTCCTTTCGCCGTTCAGAACCGGGGCGAACCGGCGTTTCCAGCCACATGTGGAAAAAGCGCCCGAGCCAGGCAGCCGGTTCCCGCAATCGGTGGCTTTTGCATGGCAACCCGCCTAGGGTTCCGCGCAGCTATACGCCCTTTCAACTACCGAAAAGCAGTACCTCCTTTTGAGCGACGACACCGACATTCTCGAACCCGCTCCCGCAAGCGGCGGCTACGCCCGCATCGACATCGTCGATGAGATGAAGACCAGCTATCTCGATTACGCGATGAGCGTGATCGTGGCCCGCGCGCTTCCCGATGTGCGCGACGGTTTGAAGCCGGTCCACCGGCGCATCCTGTTCGCCAGCCAGGAAGGCGGCTTCGTCGCCGGGCGTCCCTATCGCAAGAGCGCCAAGATCGTCGGCGACGTGATGGGCAATTACCACCCGCACGGCGACTCCGCGATCTACGAAGCGCTCGCGCGGATGACGCAGGACTGGTCGCTGCGGGTGCCGCTGATCGACGGTCAGGGCAATTTCGGCTCGATGGATCCCGATCCGCCCGCCTCGATGCGCTACACCGAAGCGCGGCTGGCGCGCGTTGCCAACATGCTGCTCGACGATCTCGACAAGGATACGGTGGATTTCGCGGACAATTACGACGGCTCGCGCCGCGAACCCACCGTCCTGCCCGCGCGCTTCCCCAACCTGCTGGTCAACGGCGCGGGCGGCATCGCGGTCGGCATGGCGACCAATATCCCGCCGCACAATCTGGGCGAGGTCATCGACGGCTGTTTCGCCTATATCGACAACCCGGCGATCACCTCGGAAGAGCTGTTCGAGATCATCCCCGGTCCCGATTTCCCCACCGCGCCGCTGATCCTGGGTCATGCCGGCGCCAAGGCGGCCTACACCACCGGGCGCGGCTCGATCCTGATGCGCGCACGCCACGAGATCGAGGCGACCCGCGGTGCCAAGAGCGAGGGCCGCCAGTCGATCGTCCTCACCTCGATCCCCTTCCAGGTCGGCAAGTCCGGTCTGGTCGAGAAGATCGCCGACGCCGCCAAGGAGAAGCGGATCGAAGGCATCTCCGACATTCGCGACGAAAGCTCGCGCGAAGGAATGCGCGTGGTCGTCGATCTCAAGCGCGACGCCTCGCCCGAGGTCGTGCTCAACCAGATCTGGCGCTACACCCCGGCGCAGTCGAGCTTCCCGGCCAACATGCTCGCAATCCGCGGCGGCCGGCCCGAGACGCTGGCACTGCGCGACATCATCCAGGCCTTCGTCAGCTTCCGCGAAGAGGTCATCACCCGGCGGACCAAGTTCGAGCTCAACAAGGCGCGCGACCGCGCGCATATGTTGCTGGGCCTGGTGGTCGCGGTGTCCAACCTCGACGAGGTGGTCGCGATCATCCGCGGCGCTTCCACTCCGGCGGAAGCGCGCGCCAAGCTGCTGGCGCGCGAATGGCCGATCGGCAATATCGCCCAGTATATCCGCCTGATCGAGGCGATCGAGCCCGATGCCGAGCAGGCGGGCGGGTCCTATCGCCTCTCCGAACGGCAGGTGAAGGCGATCCTCGACTTGCGGCTCCATCGCCTCACCGCGCTCGGCCGCGACGAGATCGGCGGTGAGTTGAAGGTGCTGGCGGATGCGATCGAGGAATATCTCTCGATCCTCGCCGACCGGGTCAAGCTCTACGGCGTGCTGCGCGAGGAACTGCAGGAGGTCCGCGATCTCTACGCGACTCCGCGCATCACCGAGATCGCTCCGGCCTGGGACGGGCTCGAGGACGAGGACCTGATCGAGCGCGACGAGATGGTCGTGACCGTCACCCACGACGGCTATATCAAGCGCACGCCGCTCTCGACCTTCCGGGCGCAGGCGCGCGGCGGCAAGGGTCGCGCCGGAATGGCCACCAAGGACGAAGACGCGGTCGTCGAACTGTTCGTCACTTCGACCCACAACCCCGTGCTTTTCTTCACGAATACCGGACGCGTCTATCGCCTCAAGGTGTGGAAGCTGCCAGAGGGCGGGCCGCAGACCAAGGGGCGCCCGATGGTCAACCTGCTGCCTTTGGGCGACGAGGAACGCGTCACCAACGTCCTCCCGCTGCCCGAGGACGAAAGCGAGTGGAGCGCGCTCAGCATCGTATTCGCCACCGAGCAGGGGATGGTGCGGCGCAATTCGATGGATGCCTTCACCAACATCCCCTCCAACGGCAAATACGCCATGGGCTTCGTCGAAGGCAGCGGCGACCGGCTGATCGGCGTGCAACTGCTGTCCGCAGGCCAGGAAGTCTTCCTGGCATCGAATTCGGGCAAGGCGATCCGCTTCGCCGCCTCGGACGCGCGCGAGACCAAGAGCCGCACCGGCATCGGCGTGCGCGGCATGACCTTGCGCAAGGATGCCAAGGTGGTGTCGATGGCGGTGCTCGAGGGCCATGCTTACAGCCCCGAGCAGCGCGAAGCCTATCTGCGCGCCGCCGCCTGGAAGAACAATGATGCCGAAGCAACCCTTCCCGCGGAGGAAGCGGCCGAGATGGCAGAGAAGGAGGAGTTCATCCTCACCCTCACGGCCAACGGCTACGGCAAGATCTCCTCGGCCTATGAATACCGCACGATCGGTCGCGGCGGCCAGGGTCTGACCAATATCGGCGAGCCCTCGAGCAACCCCGATCGCAACGGTCCGGTGGTCGCCAGCTTCCCGGTCAGCCACGGCTCGCAGCTCATGCTGGTAACCGATCAGGCCAAGCTGATCCGCCTGCCGATCGAGATCCGCCATCTGGTCCCGGGCGGCTTCGACGACCACAAGGGCATCGCGGTCTATGGCCGCACATCCTCGGGCATCCGCATCTTCGACGTCGCCAAGGGCGAGCATATCGTCGGCGCGGCGCTGATCGACGAGACCGAGGAGCCCGAAAACCCCGCCGAGGAAGCGATCGCGGAAGAGATCGCCGATCGCGAGGCGCAGGTCACCGAGCCGCACACCACGGCGCATTCGGACAAGAACATCGAGGGCGAACCGGGCGGCTGAGGGTGTCGATTGTCGAATTCGAGCAAAAGGCGCTCGGATTCGACCCGGCTCACCCGGCCGTTTGCTTCACCCGCAGCGTCTGCACGACCCCGGTCACGATCAGCAATTGCGCCGCATAATAGAGCGGCCAGACCAGCCAGCCGGCGATTGCGGGGTCCAGCCCGCCGCTCTCGCGCCCCAGCAGGACCAGGTCCGATACGATGAACAGCACCGCTCCCAGCCCCACCCGATAGCGGGGAAATCGGCTCGACCAGGCGCTCGCCGCCATCAGTCCCAGAACGGCCGCATAACCCGTGGGGATGGTCCAGTCGGGCGATTGGCGGGTAATCAGCCAGGCGATGAGCGGCGCGAACACCGCCAGCGCCAGCGCCGCGGCGTTCTGACTGCCCGTTCGTACTCTGCGCATATTCCGGAGATAAAGGGTGATCGCCATCAGATGTCCCAGCGCGAAAGCCGCGCCGCCCGCGATCAGATCGATCTCGATCGCGACATCACCGATCGCGCCGAGCGCCATGGCCGCCGCGATCAGCGCACCGTCCGGCCCCGCGCTGCGCCTGGCAGCATAGACCGCAAGGAAGGCCACCGCCGCGCCCTTCCACAGCATCAGCCAGACCCCGCCGATGGCGCTGTCCGCAACGAAGAAATAGCTGATCCCGGCGAGCAGGCTGAGCAGCAAATAGGGTCGATGTTCGCTCAGGGCGCGTCTGGGCATTGGCAATGTCCTCCCACCGACAGGCCTTGAACGATAGTGCCCCGCGGTTCTAGGGCGATGCGGCAATGACCCACGACATCCACATCATCGGCGGCGGGCTCGCCGGAAGCGAAGCCGCCTGGCAACTCGCTCAGCGCGGCTACCGCGTCCGCCTATCCGAAATGCGCGGCAGCGGCGACACCACGCCTGCGCACCACACCGACGGGCTCGCCGAGCTGGTGTGCTCCAATTCCTTCCGCTCCGACGACGACGAGAAGAACGCGGTCGGACTGCTCCACCATGAGATGCGCCGGCTCGACAGCCTGATCATGCGCGCCGGCGAAACCGCGCGCGTGCCGGCGGGCTCGGCGATGGCCGTCGACCGCGACGCCTTCAGCGCCGAGGTCGAGCGCATGCTGGCCGCGCACCCGAACGTCACCATCGTCCGCGAGCGGATCGACGCGCTGCCCGCCGACGGGCCGACCATCGTGGCGACCGGCCCGCTGACCGCGCAGTCGCTCGCGCAGAGCATCGTCGCGGCCACCGGGCAGGACCGGCTGGCCTTCTTCGATGCCATCGCGCCGATCGTCCACCGCGAGAGCATCGACATGGACATCTGCTGGATCCAGTCGCGCTGGAACAAGCGCAATTCCGCTTCCAACGAGGAAGGCGACTACATCAACTGTCCGATGACCAAGGACGAGTACCTCGCGTTCCACCAGGGGTTGATGGATGGCGAGAAGACCGAATTCCGCGAGTGGGAAAAGGACACGCCCTACTTCGAAGGCTGCATGCCGATCGAGGTGATGGCTTCGCGCGGGGTCGACACGCTGCGCTACGGCCCGATGAAGCCGGTCGGGCTAGACGATCCGCGTACCGCCTGCCCCGAATTTCCGCAGGGCCGCTGGCCCTATGCCGTCGTCCAACTGCGACAGGACAACAAGCTCGGCACCTTGTGGAACATGGTCGGCTTCCAGACCAAGCTGAAATACGGCGCGCAGATCGAGCTGTTCCGCACCATCCCCGGGCTGCAGAATGCCGAATTCGCGCGGCTGGGGGGCCTTCATCGCAACACCTTTCTCAATTCGCCGCTGGTGCTCGACCGGCAATTGCGCCTGAGGAATGCCCCGCATATCCGCTTCGCCGGCCAGGTGACCGGCTGCGAAGGGTACGTCGAGAGCGCCGCGATCGGCCTGATGTCGGGTCTGATGGCGGCGAGCGAACTATCGGGGCGTGAGTGGCAGGGGCCGCCGCGCACGTCGGCATTCGGTGCGCTTTTGTCGCACATCACCGGCGATGCCGAGGCGGAGACCTATCAGCCGATGAACGTCAATTTCGGGCTGTTCCCGCCGCTGCACGACGTCAAGAAGAAGCAGCGCAAGGAAGCCTATACTTCGCGGGCGAAGTCCGATTTCGGCGCGTGGATGGAGGAAACGGCACTCGTCCCGGCCTAGCAGCGGCAGGCCGGTGGCTTGCTCGGGCGGGACTTCGTGGTCGCAAATTCTATAGGCGTCAGCCAGTCATTGCCATCGGCATCGGCGCCCTCGAATCGGTCCACGGTGGCCACCGCCCATTCCTCGAAGGTCAGCAGATTGTTGCCGTCGATATCGAGCTTGCGAAAGGCGTCGGTGCGACTGGACAGCATTTCGTTGCGGGTGATCCTGAGGTCGCGATCGCGGTCGTAGCGGAAGAAACGGCGCTGCTCGCGGGTCAGTTCGGTGGCTTGCGGCGGTTCGGGACCCAGCAGATCGCCCACCACCGCTTGCGGCAATTCGAGTTCGTCGGCGAATTCGGCGGTTTCGAGCGGGAGCGGCGGCGGCGCGCCGCGTTCGACCTCCGCCCTGCCCTGCCACCAGAACAGTCCCACCCCGGTCAGGACGAGTGCCAGGATCGCTCCCAATGCGATGCGGTTCATCAACGCCACCTCCGAGGCGGCAAAATACGCTAACGCCCCAGAATGCCAAGCCGCGTTGCGAGCAGCGCGCTGCCGCGGTCGCCGAACAGCGGTCCTGCGCCGCGCCGCAGCACGCGCTCGCCCAGGCCCCCGAGGACAGCGAGCGGACGTAGGGCGCGCGGCAAGCGGCTCCGACCGCTGCTGATTCGGTTGGCGACAGTCCGGAGCCGCTTGCGCTCGAGCGGGTTCGAGATACGCGAAAGACAGTCCCCAAGTGCGTAGCGACAGCCCGCCAAGCACGCCGCTTCTGCATAGCCCTCCTGTCCTGCGAGCCGCGCGGCTGCGGCGAAGGCAGCGCCCTTCCCTTCGGCAAATCGCTCGAAGGCATTCTCGTTCAGCGGCGCCTCGCCGAGCAGTTGCTCCCAACCATCGACAAGAGCCACCAGCGCCGGTTCCTCGCCGCGCCAGTGCTCACCGATCGCATCGAGCACGGGATCGCCCCTGGGCCTCGCTTCCCGCGCTTCTCCCAACCGGTCGCGCCACCACGCGAGCCGCAACTGCGCGAGCATCGGCTCGCGGGCTACCGCGCCGATCCGGCCGAGCCGCTCGTCGAGGGTGAGCAGCGGAACCAGCAGCGACCGGGTCGGCCCTCTCGCCCACGCCAGCGCGACCTCCCCTGCGAGCGACAGATCTCCGGTTCCCGGACTCACGAAGCGTCGTCCAATGGCAAGTTTCTGTTAACCATGCCTTTCCACCCTTTCTTCGCTGTGTCCGCCCTATGCCAACCCCAAACCAGGGGACAATCGTCATGCGCGGATTCCGCGACAGATCAGGGGAACCGGCCATAACCGCGATGCGCAGGGGCTTCCTCTCGCGCCTTCGCGCGGATGAAGCGGGCAATACTCTCGCCATCGCGGCGGCTGCGCTCCTGCCACTGATCGGCTTGGTCGGCGGCGGTGTCGACATGAGCCGCATGTACATCGTCAAGACGCGCTTGCAACATGCCTGCGACGCCGGAGCATTGGCGGGGCGCAAGGCGATGGGCGCCGGCGTGTGGAGCTACGACAATTACGCGGCGCGCAGGGCTGCCGGCGGGTTCTTCGACGCGAACATCCAGGCCGATCCCTACGGCGCGACCGATCTGACCCGCAATTTCACCGAAGATGCGGGCAAAGTGGTCGGAACGGCATCGGCAACTGTACCGATGACGCTGATGCGCATTTTCGGCAATGAGAGCCAGACGCTCACCGTCAGTTGCGATGCCGAAATGCGGCTTCCGAATACCGATGTGATGTTCGTGCTCGACGTTACCGGATCGATGGGCGAAACGCCGTCGGGCGACTCCCAGACGAAAATACAGTCGCTGCGCGTTGCTGTGAAATGCTTTTACGAAATCGTTGCGCGGCTCGACAGCGATGCCAGCTGCACGACCGGCGCCCCCAGCGGCGGCACGGGCGACCAGGTCCAGATACGTTTCGGCTTCGTGCCCTACGCAACCAACGTCAACGTCGGGCGCCTGTTGCCCACTGCTTACCTCGCCGACAGCTGGAATTATCAGACCCGCAGGCGAGTGGGATGGGAGTGGGGAGACTGGACCGCGTATAGCTATTCCGGTTCAAGCTATTACGGATCCTGCTCCAGTCCGGCCGCGGATACTGCGGAGACTCAGTACAAGTCCGAGAAAACATCTTACTATGGGAGCTATTACTGCGTCAATTATTCCCGCGGTCGGATTCCGGCTTGGGAATACGACCGGCTTCCGGTCAACGTCGCAGAGCTCAAGAACGGTACGGCCTGGAGGGACAGCTTCGAATGGCCGATCGCCAACGACGGTGGCAACAAAACCATCGGCTGGGACGGCTGTATCGAGGAGCGTCAAACCGTCCGCACGACCAGCTTCGCGCCTATCCCCGCTGGCGCAAATGATCTCGACATCGATCTCGTTCCCACCAGTGACATTACGACGCAGTGGGGTCCGGCGCTTCCCGATCTTATCCATACGCGAAGAGGGAATTTCGGCGACTGGGATCGCAGCCGCGTAAGCAGCACTACAAGCAATTACAGTAATGCTTCCAGCTACTTCTGTCCCGCACCGGCCCGCAAGCTGCAGAGCTTTCCGGCGGCAAGCGAGTTCGATACCTATGTCAACAGCCTCACTCCGTCCGGCAATACCTATCACGATATCGGTCTCCTCTGGGGTGCGCGCTTGCTGTCGCCCACGGGCATCTTCAGGTCCGAAAACGAGTTTGCCTCCGAAGGTGGCGAGATCGAGCGTCATCTGATTTTCATGACCGACGGCGACACCGTGACATCGTCGAGAAACTACACCGCTTACGGAATTCCCTGGTTCGATCGCCGACAAACCACTTCGACCTCGAGCACCGCGCTCGACGAGCAAGTCGATCTTCGCTTTGCAGCAATCTGCACCGCGGTGAAGAACAAGAACATCACCCTGTGGGTCATCTCGTTCGGCTCGGTCTCGAGTGGCACGGTGACGCGGCTGAGGAACTGCGCAACCTCGGGCCGGTATTTCCACGCTACCAATGCAGCGACCATTCAGCAGACCTTCCGTTCGATCGCGGACGAGATCTCTCAGCTCAGGCTCACCCGGTGATGCTGCGCGCTCTCTCCCGGCGGAATGTTCCGCACGAGCTGGTCGGCAGCCAGACCGGCATCACGCTGGTCGAATTCGGCATCGTGGCGCCGGTCCTGTGCGTCATGCTCCTGGGCGCGTTCGACATGGCTCACACGCTCTATGCCCGCTCGGTACTAGAGGGTACGCTGCAAAAGGCGGCCCGCGACGCTTCGCTCGAAGCGGGGACCGATGCCGCCGTTCGCGCGGTGATCGATCAGAAGGTCCGCGATCAGGTAGCGCCGCTCGTCGGCGATGCGGACATCCGTTTTTCGCGCCGCTTCTACCGCACCTTCAGCGATGCCGCAGCTGCGCGGGCGGAGACCTGGACCGACAGCGACTCCAACGGCAGCTGCGACAACGGCGAACCCTACGACGATGAAAACAACAATGGAGTCTGGGACTCGGACGGCGGCAACGATGGCCAGGGCGGGGCCAAGGATGCCACCCTCTACACCGTAAGGGTGAGCTATCCTCGCTTCTTTCCCATCTACAATCTTATCGGCGGCTCGAACACCGCGCGGTTGAGCGCATCGACCGTCCTGCGCAACCAGCCCTACGGCGATCAGGGCAGCTACGAAGCGCCGCAGGTGCGCAATTGCACATGAACCGCAAGCTCCGCCCCGCATTGCTGCGTAGGCTGCGCGCCGACCGAAGTGGTCTCGCGCTGATCGAATTCGCGTTCGCCGCGCCGGTCCTGCTCATGCTGAGCCTGACAGGTGCCGAGCTCACCCACTACATCACCACAAAGATGCGGATGAGCCAGCTGGCGCTGCACCTAGCGGATAACGCCGCGCGGATCGGCTCCGGCAGTCAGCTCTCCGCCAAGCGCATCAGCGAAGCCGACATCAACGACCTTTTCATCGGCGCGGGACTGCAGAGCGGCGAGCTCGACCTCTATGACAATGGTCGGGTGATCATCTCGAGCCTCGAACCGATGGCGAACCCCAACACCGCTGGGACCTATCGCATTCGCTGGCAGCGGTGTCGCGGTGTGAAGACCGCGCACCGATCCACCTTCGGTCGCGCCGGCGATACCGACCTGACCGGGATGGGTTTCGCCGGTCGGCAAGCGATTGCGCCCGAGAACGGCGTCACCATGTTCGTGGAGGTCTATTACGAATACCAGCCGCTGCTTGGCGATCACCTCGCCCCGAGCACGGCGATGATCGAGATCGGCTCGATGATGGTTCGCGACCGGCGCGACACGGTCGGCGGCGACAACGGAGTCTACCCCGTTGCCGGCGTCACGCCGTCCGGATGCTGACCGCCGCTCACTCCGCGTAGCACACCTTCCTGGCCGCCGCGACGATGCGGGGGGCGTCGATCAGCGCGAGTTTTTCAAGATTGGCTGCATAGGGCAGCGGCACATCCTCGTTGCACACCCGCAGAACCGGGGCGTCGAGATGGTCGAAGCCCTCTTCCATGCACAGTGCGATGACTTCCGACGCGATCGAACAGGTGGGCCAGCCTTCTTCGCCAACGACCAGGCGGTTGGTCTTCGCAAGGCTCTCGAGAATGGTGTCGCGGTCGAGCGGACGCAGTGTCCGCAGGTCGATCACCTCGGCCTCGATCCCGTCTTGCGCCAGGGTTTCCGCCGCTTCGAGCGCGAAGCCGACCCCGATTGAATAGCTGACTATGGTGACATCCGACCCCTCGCGCACGATCCGCGCCTTGCCGATCGGCAGGACATGGTCGTCGAGCTCGGGCAGTTCGAAGGTCTTGCCGTAGATCAGTTCGTTTTCGAGGAAGACCACCGGGTCCTCGCAACGGATCGCCGCCTTGAGCAGGCCCTTGGCGTCGGCGCTGTCGTAGGGCGCGATCACGATCAGGCCGGGGACGCTGGCGTACCACGGGCCATAGTTCTGGCTGTGCTGCGCCCCAACGCGGCTGGCGGCGCCGTTGGGGCCACGAAACACCACCGGGCAGCGCATCTGGCCGCCCGACATGTAATTGGTCTTGGCCGCCGAATTCACGATGTGATCGATCGCCTGCATCGCGAAATTGAAGGTCATGAATTCGACGATGGGCCTGAGGCCGCCCATCGCCGCCCCGGTGCCGATCCCGGCAAAGCCGTATTCGGTGATCGGCGTGTCGATCACGCGCTTGGGACCGAATTCGTCGAGCAGCCCCTGGGTGACCTTATAGGCGCCCTGATATTGCGCGACTTCTTCGCCCATCACGAAGACGCGCTCGTCGCGGCGCATCTCCTCGGCCATGGCATCGCGCAAGGCCTCGCGGACCGAGACCGTGGCCATGTTGGTGCCATGCGGGATGTCGGGATCGGACTTTGGCTTGGACTTCGGCTTCTCGGGAGTGATCGAGCCGTCCTCGTCGTCGCGGCCGACGTCCTTGCCCTCGCCTTCGACATCGGCTTTCGTATCATCCGAAGGGGCCTCGATCTCGGAGGCGTCCTCGCCCTCGCCCGCCAGCATGGCGATCACCGTGCCGACAGGGACATTCTCGGTCCCTTCCTCGACGAGGATCTTGCCCAAGGTTCCCTCGTCGATAGCTTCGAATTCCATCGTCGCCTTGTCGGTCTCGATCTCGGCGATGATGTCGCCGGGTTCGATGGCGTCACCTTCCCGCTTGAGCCATTTGGCGAGCGTGCCCTCTTCCATCGTGGGAGACAGCGCGGGCATCTTGAGTTCGATAGCCATGGCTCAATACTCCCCTACCAGCACATCGGTGTAGAGCTCGGCCGCCTGGGGCTCCGGGGAATTCTCGGCGAAATCCGCGGCTTCGGAAACGGTGCTGCGGATAGCCTTGTCGATCGCCTTCAATTCGTCCTCGGTCTTGCCATTCTCGAGCAGGGTCTTCTTCAGCCCCTCGATCGGGTCCTTGGTGTCGCGGAAATCCTGCACTTCCTCGCGGGTCCGGTATTTGGCCGGATCGGACATCGAATGGCCGCGATAGCGATATGTGTTGCACTCGATCAGCACCGGACCCTTGCCCTCGCGAACGTGCCTGAACGCTACCTCGGCCGCGCCGCGCACCTCGAGCACATCCATCCCGTTGACGAACATGCCCGGGATCCGGAAGGCGGTACCGCGGCGATAGAATTCGGTTTCCGCACTGGAGCGCCCGACCGCGGTGCCCATGGCATACTGGTTGTTCTCGACCACGAAGACGATCGGCAGCTTCCACAGCGACGCCATGTTCATCGTCTCGTAGACCTGGCCCTGGTTCGCTGCACCATCGCCGAAATAGGCGAGGCACAGTCCGCCGTCGTCATTGTATTGATGCGCGAGCGCCAATCCCCCGCCCAGCGCCACCTGCGCGCCGACGATGCCGTGACCGCCGTAGAATTTATGCTCGGTGCTGAACATGTGCATCGAGCCGCCCTTGCCTTTGGAGATTCCCGCCTGGCGTCCGGTGAGTTCGGCCATGATGACCTTGGGATCGATCCCGTATGCGAGCATGTGACCATGATCGCGGTAGCCGGTGATGACGCTGTCCTTGTCGTTGTCGAGCGCGGACTGGAGCCCGATCGCAACCGCCTCCTGACCGATATAAAGGTGACAGAACCCGCCGATCAGGCCGAGGCCGTAAAGCTGGCCGGCGCGCTCTTCGAAGCGGCGGATCAGCAGCATCTGCTCGTAGAAGGCGAGCATCTGTTCGGGGCTGGCATCAAAGCGCTTCTGCTTCTCGTGCTCGTCCTGCAGGCTGTGCAGCGCGAAGTCGTCGGGCGACTCGCTCCGCTTCTTCGGGTCGCTTTTCGGAGATTTCGTCGCGCTGGCGGGAGTCTTGGCCAAGTCCGGTGTCCTTCGATCATCCTGGTCCCGTCGATCGCCCGGAGTTCTGTCGAAACCCCGGGCCGGGTCGCGTGGCCTATAGGCGCATGGTCGTGGCGCGCGCAACGGGGCGCGGCTTGGTCCGTGCGAAACCGGAACGTCAGGGGTGGTTAGCGTAGGCCTTCTTCGTCGAGGCGGACGACCACCTCGTCGGGATGGACCACATTGAGCTGGCTGCGGAGCAGTTCGCCGACCATGTCGGGATCGGCGCTATCGGGGTCGAGCAGCACGACCCGGTTGCGGAGCGCGTCGCGTTCCTTGGTCAGCGCGGCAAGGTGCTCCTGCCGCTGATCGAGCAGGCGCAAGTTTTCGCTCCAGGAAAGCAGACCGGAAGGCCCGGCGATGGCGAGCCCGCCCATCACCAGTAGCACGCCAAGAGCCAGCGACTGTACGCCGCGCTCTCTGCGAATGCCGAATTTTCCACCTGTGCGCTTCATAAGCCACCAGAATCACACTTGGCCGGAGCGCGCAAGCGCAAAAGGCGACCGTCGCCTAGATGCAGTCGCCGTCGAGCTGGCGATGAGGCGGCGATGAGCGGAACCAAGCTTCCTGCCCAGCCGTAGCAAACTTGACACGAGCCGCGCGCTTATGTAGTTACCGTTGCAACTAGTAGCGCGACAAGAGGACCGCCCATGCCCGATCTTTTCGAAAATCCCATCGGCCTCGACGGCTTCGAATTCGTCGAGTTCTGCGCTCCCGAAAAGGGTCAGCTGGAGCCAGTGTTCGAAGCGATGGGTTTCAGCCGTGTGGCTTCGCACCGCTCCAAGGATGTCGATTTGTGGCGACAGGGCTCGATCAATCTGATCGCCAACTACGAACCGCGATCGGCTGCCTGGTATTTTGCGCGTGAACACGGCGCGTCGGCCTGCGGGATGGGCTTCCGGGTCAAGAACGCGGCCAAGGCCTATGCCGAACTGCTCCAACGCGGTGCCGAACCGGTGAGCGTCGAGACGGGCCCGATGGAACTGCGCATTCCGGCGATACGCGGCATTGGCGGCGCGATCGTCTATCTGATCGATCGCTACGAGGATGAAGACGGCCAGGGCCTTTCGATCTACGACATCGACTTCGAGTATGTCGAGGGCGTCGATCGCCATCCCGAAGGCGCGGGTTTCAACGTCATCGATCACCTTACGCACAATGTCTACAATGGTCGCATGGCCTATTGGGCCGATTACTACGAGACGCTGTTCAACTTCCGCGAAATCCGGTTTTTCGACATCAAAGGCGAATACACCGGCCTCACCTCCAAGGCGCTCACTGCGCCGGACGGGAAGATTCGCATCCCTCTCAACGAAGAAGGCGAAGGTGGCAAAGGTCAGATCGAGGAGTTCCTCAAGGAATTCAACGGCGAAGGCATCCAGCACATCGCTCTGATCTGCGACGATCTCGTCACCGCATGGGACAAGCTCAAGGAGTTCGGCGTCCCCTTCATGACCGCGCCGCCCGAAACCTATTACGAGATGCTCGACGAGCGCCTGCCCGATCACGGCGAGGATGCCGACGCGCTCAAGATGCGCGGCATCCTGCTCGACGGCACCACCCAGAATGAAGATGGCTCAGGCGGCAGCCCGCGACTGCTGCTCCAGATCTTCGCCGAGGCGCAGGTCGGGCCGGTGTTTTTCGAATTCATCCAGCGCAAGGGCGACGAAGGCTTCGGCGAGGGCAATTTCAAGGCGCTGTTCGAGAGCATGGAACGCGACCAGATCAAGCGCGGCTCGCTCAAGCTCGAGGACCGCGAAGCGGAACCCGCGCAATAGATCGCCTCTAGAACAGAACGGAACCGGCCATGACCGAACAGACTCCCCATCCCATCCGCCTCGGCGGCGTTCACCACGCCGCCTATCGCTGCAAGGACGCCAGGGAGACGGTGGAATGGTATGAGAAGGTGCTCGGTATGGATTATGTCAGCGCCTTTTCGGAGGACCATGTCCCCTCGACCGGGGAATACGATCCCTACATGCATGTCTTCCTCGATGCGGGTAACGACAACATCCTCGCCTTCTTCGAGCTGCCCAAGCAGAAGGACATGGGCCGCGACGAGAATACCCCCGCCTGGGTACAGCATCTTGCCTTCCGGGTGCACAGCGAAGACGAATTGCTCGCGGCCAAGGCGCATGTCGAGAGCCTCGGCATCGAAGTACTCGGCCCCACGCATCACGGCATCTTCAAATCGATATATTTCTTCGATCCCAACGGCCATCGCGTCGAACTGGCGACCGACATCGGCACCGACGAGCAATATGCCGAGCTGAAGCGCGTCGCCATGCCGATGCTCGAGGAGTGGAGCGAGACCAAGACCGCGCCGCAGCACGCAGCGTGGCTGCACGAGATCGCGCGCAAGGAACACGGGAAGCGGTGATCGCCCAAACCGGGCGAACCGCTCCCTAACTTTTGCTATACCGGAACCTCCGGGCGAACCTCACGTTGGCGCCACAGGGAGGTTTCATCGTGAGCTACATCGCAACGCTGCGCGAGCAGGTACAGGCAATGGCCACGGGCTTCGTCGCCGCGTTGCCCAGCATCGCGATCGCGCTGCTCGTCCTGCTCGTCACCTGGATTCTGGCGCGCTTCGCAGCGAAAATTGCCGATATGCTGGTTGGCCGGACCGAAATCCGTCCCAGCCTCAAGTCGTTGATCGACACGCTGGTCAAGCTGGCTATCTGGCTGATCGGAATCATGATTGCCGCGATCGTGGTGATGCCCACCCTCACCCCGGCGAGCCTGATTGCCGGGCTCGGAATCGGTGCGGTCGCGATCGGCTTTGCATTTCAGGATATCTTCGAGAACTTCCTCGCCGGCGTGCTGATCATGCTGCGCGAGAAGATGCGGATCGGGGACGTGATCGAATGCGAGGGCATTGTCGGCAAGGTCGAGCGGATCACCTTGCGCGAAACCCACGTCCGCCGCCTGTCGGGCGAACTGACCATCGTTCCCAATTCCATGATCTTCAAGAACCCGGTCGAGATTCTCACCGATGAGCTCAAGCGTCGCCACGAGATCGTGGTCGGCGTGTCCTACGACACCAATCTCGATCATGCCGCCGACGTCATCCGCCGCTCGGTGGAGGCGGTCGGGGGTGTGGATATAGACATGGGGCTCGATATCTTCGCGCAGGAATTCAATTCGAGCTCGGTCGATTTCCTGGTCCGCTGGTGGGCCGGCTCGACGCCCCGCGCCGGTTGGGAAAGCAAGGACAAGGTCGTGCGCGCGATCAAGGCGGGGTTGGACGCGGCGGAGATCGAAATCCCCTTCCCCTATGTCACGCATACCTTCAAGGAGCGGGTCCCGCTGGGCCGAAATCCTGGCGCCGAAGCCTGACCGCCCGAAGATCGGGTTTCCGCAGAAGGGATATTCATGGCGTTACTGCGTAACCTCGGCGGGCGGTCCTCTTGAGCAATCCCGAATATCTGACCCGGCGACAGGAGCTGCTGCTCGCGCTCGCGGCGGCGGTGGTTACCGCGAATGCCTATTACATCCACCCGATCATCGGCGAAGTGGCCGACGGCTTCGGGGTGAGCGCTTCGACCATCGGACTGGTGCCGGCCTTGAACCAGCTGGCGCTGGCAGTCGGCATTTTCCTATTGCTGCCCTTGGGCGACCGCTTCTCCAACCGGCGGTTGACGGTGGTTTTCACCGTCGGGCAGTGCATCGGGCTGGGAATGATGACGCTGGCGCGCGATTTCGCGCTGTTCACGGCGGGATCGACGCTGCTCGGCTTCTTCACCATCGCACCCTATCTGCTGCCCGCCTACGCCTCCAAGCGCGTGGCCCCCGAGAGGCTTGGCCATGTCACCGCGACGCTCACCGCCGGAGTGATCTTCGGCATCCTGATCGCCCGCGTCGGGGCCGGCGTCGTCGCGGAATATCTCAGCTGGCGCGCGGTCTACTGGATCGCCAGCGCCGCGATGATCGCTATCGCGCTCGCGCTGCCGCGGATCATGCCGCAACTCGAAGCCCAGCGCGACAAGCCGCCGGGCAATTATTTCGCGCTGGTGATGTCGGTCTTCCCGCTGCTGCGCGCGCATCGCGAGATCCTGCTGTCCGGAATGATCCAGGGGATCGGGTTTGCGCAGTTCATCGCGCTGTGGCTGGGGCTGGCGCTGCACCTCACCTCGCCCGAGATGGGCTATGGCACCGACGTCGTCGGCTATCTGGCCGGGTTCGCCGCGATCAGCATCCTCTCGACCCCGCGACTGGGGACGCTTGCCGACAGGTTCGGCCCACGCCGCGCCCGGTTCTACTTCTCGCTGGTCCAGACTGCGGGGATCGCACTCCTGATCCCCTTCGGCGACAATCTCTATCTGCTGATGATCCCGATCTTCTTCGGCAATCTGGTCGGCCCTGCCATCGACGTGACCAGCCGGATGACCTTCCTCTCGCTCGCCCCTGGCCTGCGCACGCGGCTGACCACGATTTATATCGTGATGATGTTCATCGGCGGCGCGATCGGCAGCATCGCCGGAACCGCGATCTACGATGTCTACGGCTGGACCGGCACCGCGCTCTATGTCTTCTGTTCCTGTCTGGGAATCGTAGCGATTTCGTTGGTGTCGTGGCGGATTTACGGGCGGAATGAGCGATAAAAACGCAGCCGGCGAATGGGCGCCGCACGGTCGGGAGAATGCCGCGCTCCGATGCGACCATATTCCCTTGCCCGAAAAGCGCTCCGCAGCGACTTCCTAGCCATGACCGAGCGCGAGTATCGCCCAATAGGCGGTTTGTGCGAAGAGGGAGACGAGCGGCGTGTTGCGCCCGCTATTGAGCCCGAAGGCGCCCCGGGTTCGATCCTCAGTCAAAGGGAAAATGGTGCGCCCGAGAGGATTCGAACCTCCGGCCCCCGGATTAGGAATCCGATGCTCTATCCTGCTGAGCTACGGGCGCGTCCGCTTCGCCAATAAGCGAGCCTCGTACGGCTGACAACGGGCCATGGGTCGATGACGGCGATCCGCGGCGGATCAGTTGAGCTTGTCGGGCTCCGCGATCGGAAAAGGCAGCGGAGCAACCGCGATGCCTTCCTCGATCAGTTCCTTGGCCTCGCGCACGGTGGCCTTGCCATGGATCGCCTCCACCTGCTTCTCGCCGTAATGCATCGCCCGCGATTCTTCGGCGAAACCGTCGCCGACATAGGTGCTCTTGCGCAGCGCCTTGGCCTGCGCTTCGGCGAGCGCGCGCATCGCCTGTCGCACCTCGGAGGGGATCTCGCCATTGGTGACCGCCTTGACGGGCTTCCTCACGGCGTCGCCTGTCCGTTGATTGCCCTTGGCAGGAACTGCGGGCGCCATCGGCGCCTTGCCGACGTCCTGCGAACCGCATTCGGGGCATTGGACCAGCCCGCTGCCGTGTTGCTCGGCGAAATCGGAGGATGAGCCGAACCAGCCTTCGAAGCGGTGGCCGTGCGCGCAATGGAGGTCGTAAACGATCATGGAGGCGCGCTAGTTGGCGATTTCGCGCCGATTCGCAAGGCTCGGCACCTGCTGGCGTACCTCCGCAATGCGGTCGAGGTCGATATCGGCGAAGCCCAGTCCTGGTTTTTCGCCGCCCATGTCCAGCACCACCTCGCCCCAGGGATCGACCACCAGACTATGGCCATAGGTGCGGCGGCCGTCTTCGTGATCACCGACCTGCGCCGCGGCGACGACATAGGCGCTCGCCTCGATTGCTCGCGCCCGCTGGAGGACGTGCCAATGCGCTTCGCCGGTGGGGACGGTGAACGCAGCAGGAATAGCGATCACGTCGCAGCCCTTTCGACCAAGAGCATCGAACAAGCCAGGGAACCGGATGTCGTAACAGATGGTCATGCCGAGCTTGAGCGTTTGCTCTTCTTCGCCATCGGTTGTTTTCCGGACGATCGTCATCTCTTCGACGGCGACGTCCTCGCCCGCACGATAGGCAGTGGATTCACGCCAGCTCTCGCCACTCGCAAGGTCGACATCGAACATATGGATCTTGTCGTAGCACGCCGGTTCCTCGCCGCCGGGCCGGAACAGCATCGAGCGATTGGCCGAGCGTCCATCGGGAAGAGCGACGGCCATCGAGCCCAGCGCAATGTGCAATTTGCAATCTTCGGCGAGGTTCCTGAGCAGAGGGACGTATCTGGACTCTTCATGAGGCACGACATGCTCGGCGGCACGCTGTCTGTCCTTGTCCAAGAGCAACGACATTTCCGGTGTAAAGAGCACCTCTGCGCCCGCCCGGCGCGCCTCGTGGGCGGCATCCCGGATGGCAGAGAAGTTGACCTCCGGGTCGATCCCGGCGGTCATCTGGAGGATGGCAATCCGGATCATCCGAAAGCGTTCACCCGGCGAGCAACGCGTCGAGCTTTCCCGTGCGCTCAAGCGAAGCCAGATCGTCCGATCCGCCTACGTGGGTGTCGCCGATGAAGATTTGCGGCACGGTCCGCGCACCCGGAGCCCGCGCCTGCATTTCGTCGCGCATCGGGCCGCCCATTGTTATGTCGTGCTCGGTGTATTCGACGCCCTTTTCGTCGAGCAGGCGCTTGGCGCGCGAGCAGAAGCCGCAGCTGAACTTGGTGTAGATCGTGACGGGGGGAGTGGACATGAAAACCCTTCGAACAAATTGACTTTGGCGGTCTGCATAGCTGTCTTGACAAGGCTCTGCACCCACCTATCTCGATACCGTCCGGCGTGGCCCACAAGGGCGCGATGGACGATCGCGGGAGCGCCGCCGAGTGCGGGTTCCCTCAGTGTATCAAATTGCTCAGAAGAGGATTTGTTTCTATGAACCGTATCGATCTTACCCCCTATCGCCGCTCGACCGTGGGCTTCGACCGGCTTTTCGATCTGCTCGAAAGCCAGGCGCGCAACAGTTCGAGCGAGAACTACCCTCCCTTCAACATCGAGCGGCGCGACGAGGACTCCTATCGCATCACGCTGGCGGTGGCTGGCTTCCGGAATGCCGATCTCGATATCGTGGCGCAGCAGAACCTGCTGACCGTTCAGGGCCGTAAACGCGACGACCAGCCCGATGGCGAGATGCTGCATGTCGGCATCGCCAACCGCGGGTTCGAGCGCCGCTTCGAACTGGCCGATTTCGTCCGGGTCGCGAACGCCGACCTCGCCGACGGGATGCTGACCATCGATCTGCTGCGCGAAGTTCCCGAGGCGATGAAGCCCAAGAAGATCGCCATCGGCGGCAAGGCCGCGCTGGAGGTGGTGAAGGATGACGAGGAGGACAGCGCCGCAGCGGCGTGATTCCCCTCCCTTACCCAGCAGTAACGACCTGAAACGAATAGGGGGCGGAGCTTGCGCTCCGCCCCCGCGACGCATGACGCCGCCAAGCCCCGATGTCGATCGTCCGGGTCGCAGAAGACAACCAACGTCGAAGCAAGCCCCGTTCGCGCAACAATCTGTCGCGCAGTAAGCCGTCCGCGATGCCGCAGGCATTGCGAACGCGATCTTTGCAACAACTATGTCAAAAGATAAAGGGCTGATGGAGGCTTGGTGCCATCGCGGACCACTCGGTCGATGCCAAGCTGATCCGTATTGCGCCGCTTTTCAGAACGTTAGAACCGAAGCGGTCCCACCGCTCGGCAGCAAAAAACTCAGACCAAACGCGCCTGTTCGAGCGCCGCGCCTACGAATCCGGAAAACAGCGGATGCGGATCGAAGGGTTTCGACTTCAACTCCGGATGGAATTGCACCCCGACGAACCACGGATGATCGGGTCGCTCGACGATCTCGGGCAGCAGCCCATCGGGCGACATTCCGGAGAACACCAGACCCTGTTTTTCCAGCGGTTCGATGTAGGCGCTGTTGACCTCGTAGCGGTGGCGATGCCGTTCCGAGATCGTCCGGGCGCCATGATAAATCCGCGAGACATGGCTGTTGCCGGTCAGCGCCGCGTCGTAAGCGCCCAGCCGCATGGTGCCTCCCAGGTCGCCGTCTTCGGCACGCTTTTGCAGGCCCGCTTCGCTCATCCATTCCGTGATGATCCCGACCACCGGCTCACCTGTGGCGCCGAATTCGGTGGAGGAGGCGGCGGCGAAGCCGGCCTCGCGCGCACCTTCGATACACGCCATCTGCATGCCGAGGCAGATGCCGAAGAACGGCACCTTGCGCTGCCGCGCGAAGCGCACGGCGGCGATCTTGCCCTCAGACCCGCGCTCGCCGAACCCGCCGGGCACCAGAATGGCGTGCAGCGGTTCGAGCTGGGCGGCGATGTCGCCATCGTCCTGCTCGAACACCTCGGCATCGATCCAGCGGATGTTGACCTTCACGCGATGCGCCATGCCGCCATGGACCAGGGCTTCGTTGAGCGATTTGTAGGCGTCGGGCAGGCCGACATATTTGCCGACCACGCCGATCGTGACCTCGCCCTCGGGATTGGAATAGCGATCGACCACATCGTACCAGCGCGACAGATCGGGCTCGGGGGCATCGGTGATGCCGAACCCGCGCAGCACTTCGCGATCGAGCCCCTCGCCGTGATATTGCAGCGGCACCGAATAGATCGATGGCGCATCGAGCGCCGGGATGACCGCTTCGGCGCGAACGTTGCAGAATTGCGCGATCTTGCGGCGGTCGCTCTCGGGAATGGGGCGCTCGGCGCGGCACAGCAGCATGTCTGGCTTGATGCCAAGGCTAGCCAGCTCGCGGACCGAGTGTTGCGTGGGCTTGGTCTTCAGCTCGCCTGCGGCGGCGATATAGGGCACCAGCGTGACGTGAATGGAGAGCGTCTGCAGCGGCTCGAGCTCGTTCCGCATCTGACGGATCGCCTCCATGAACGGAAGGCTCTCGATATCGCCGACGGTCCCGCCGATCTCGCACAGGATGAAATCGTGATCGCCCTGATCAGCCAGCGCGAATTGCTTGATGGCATCGGTGACATGCGGGATCACCTGCACGGTGGCGCCGAGATAGTCGCCGCGGCGCTCGCGAGTGATGATCTGCTGGTAGATTCGACCCGAGGTGACATTGTCCGACTGGTGTGCGGAAACGCCGGTAAAGCGCTCGTAATGGCCGAGGTCGAGATCGGTCTCGGCCCCGTCGTCGGTCACATAGACTTCGCCGTGCTGATAGGGGCTCATCGTCCCCGGATCGACGTTCAGATAGGGGTCGAACTTGCGAATCCGGACCTTGTAGCCACGCGCCTGCAGCAGAGCTGCGAGCGAAGCCGCCATAAGACCTTTGCCGAGCGAGGAGACCACGCCGCCGGTGATGAAAATGTACCGCGCCATGGGAGGTGGCTGTTAGTCCTGCATCGGGAGTCGGCGCAAGCGCATTCGGAAGAGCGAACGCGCTTCGACGCGTTCCATCCACAGAACTATGCGCGCCGACGAACCCTTATTGCGCGAGCGGGTCGGTCGCGGGCTCGATCGGCTGGGCCGGGGCTACCGGACCGGCGACCGGAGCCGGAGCACCGCCCAGAGGATCGCTACCGAGGGGATCGCTACGCTCGATCGGGGCAACATCACGGTCGAGCGTCGTTTCCAGCGTGTCCGCGCCGCCGCTGCTGGCGGCGACTGCGGCCAGCGCGATAGAAAGCGCCACGAACAGCACCGCGAGCCAGCGGGTCGAGCGGGTCAGGAAATCGGCCGCCCCGCGGGCGCTGAGCATTCCGGTCGGGCTGCCGCCGATGCCGAGGCCGCCGCCTTCCGAACGCTGCATCAGGATGACACCGACGAGGGCTGCGGCGACGATCGCCTGTAGGATGGTCAGGAAGAGAAACATGGAAATTCCGTATCAGGATCTGCACCGCGCATCTAGGCGCAGCCGCCCGCCGCGACAAGACCGCGCCGGGGGAGCGGTGGTTTTTAGGCCTCTTCGGTTTCCGAGGCGGCCACCGCGATACCCAGGAAGCTCTCCGCGGACAGGCTCGCCCCGCCTACCAGCGCTCCGTCGACATCGCTGAGCGCCAGGATCTCGCGGGCGTTCTCGGGCTTCACCGAACCGCCATAGAGGATTCGCACCGCTGTGCCGGCTTCCTCGCCATAAGTCTCGACCAGCAAGGCGCGGATCGCGCCGTGCATCGCGCTGATATCCTCGAGACCCGCGGTCTTGCCGGTGCCGATCGCCCAGATCGGTTCGTAGGCGACGGTGACCTTCTCGGCGGCATTGTCGGTATCGGGAAGGCTGCTGCGGAGCTGATCGAGGACGAAGTTCTCGGCCTCGCCCGCATCCCGCGTCGCTTCGCTTTCGCCGCAGCACAGGATGATTCGCAGCCCGGCGTCGAGTGCCGAGCGAACCTTGCTCGCGATCAGCGAATCGGTTTCGCCATGCGCGCTGCGGCGTTCGCTGTGTCCGAGAATCACGAATTTCGCGCCCGAATCGGCCACCATGGCCGCCGAGATATCGCCCGTGTGCGCGCCATCGGGATCGCAGCTGCAATCCTGCGCGCCGACGCCGATCTGCTCGGCCTCGCGGTGAACGGCATGGATCAGCGTGAACGGCGGCGCGATCGCCACCTCCACCTTCATGTTGCGCTGCGCGGCACGATCGATCGCGCGTGCTTCGGGAAGCATGGCGCGGGTGCCGTTCATCTTCCAGTTTCCGACTATGTAGGGCCGTTCGGCCATGCGTTCTTCCTGCTGTGATGTTCGAGTAGGCCGCCAATATGGGCTCGGCGGGGAGGCTCCGCTAGCCGACCGGACGTTCCGCGTCAAAACCTTCGCCACCTGTTGCGGCAAGGTCGCAGCGCGGATAAAGCGAACCGCAACGGCCCCGCCCGGAGCCGGCGGTTTCGCCCTGCACCTTGCACCTTTCGGATAGCTTCCCTGTCATGCTTCTTTTTTTCCGCAGTTTCTTCAAGTCGAAGTTCGGCCTGGCGATCACCTTTGCCTTCCTTGCTCTGATCGCTTTCGCATTTGCCAGCAGCGATGTCGCCAATACGGGGATGTTCGGCGGCGTCGCCGGCGGGGAACGCGTGGCCGTGGTGGGCGACGAGCGGATCGACAGCGCCGAACTGGCGCAATCGGCGAGCACCGCGCTGGACCGGCTGCGGCAGGACAATCCGGCGTTGTCGATGCCGGCTTTCATTGCCCAGGGAGGACTGGAAGAGGTGCTGGATCAGCTGATCGCACGCTATGCGATCGCGACCTATGCCGAACGATTTGGTCTGCGGGCCGGCGACAATCTGATCAACAGCGAGATCCGTCAGATCGGAGCATTCCGCGGCCCCGACGGCAATTTCAGCGCGGATGCCTACAATCAGACGCTTGCCGCGCAAGGGCTGACCGACGCCATGGTCCGGCAGGACATCGGTTCGGGCCTGCTCGCGCAGCAGATGCTGGTCCCGGCCAGCTTCGGTGCGACCATTCCGCTTTCCCTGGCGACCCGCTATGCCCGTCTGTTCAAGGAGCGCCGCGAGGGCGCGATCGGCTTCCTGCCCTCGGGCGCATTCTTCCCCGAAGGCGATCCCAGTGCGGCGCAGCTGCAGGCCTACTACCAGGAAAACCGCGGCGATTTCATCCGTCCCGAGCGGCGCGTAATTCGCTATGCGCTGTTCGGCGAGGACGAGATCGAGGATGCGATCGCGCCCACCGATGCCGAGATCGCCGCGCGTTATCGGGAGAATAGCGCTGAATACGCTGCCAGCGAGGCACGCAGCTTCACCCAGTTGATCGTGCCGACGCAGCAGGCGGCGCAGGCGATCCGCCAACGCGTCGCCGCTGGCGCGTCGTTCGCTTCGGTCGCTCAGGAAGCCGGCTTCCGCACCTCCACGCTTGAGGCCCAGTCGCGCGCGCAAGTGGCCGACGATGCTTCCCCGGCCGTCGCGCAAGCCTATTTCGACGCGGCCCGCGGGGCAATCACCGAACCGACGCGCAGTCCGCTCGGTTGGCATGTCGCGCGAGTAGACTCGGTCGAGACCACGCCGGGCCGTAGCCTCGCGCAGGTCCGCGACGAACTGGCGTCCACCATCCGCGAGGAAAAGCGCGTGCGCGCGCTGGTCGACCTCGCGGCGCAGATCGAGGAGCGGATCGACGATGGCGAGACGCTGACCGCGATCGCGCAGGACCTTGGCCTCGCTGTTCGCAGCACCCCTCCCGTCACCGCCGATGGAGGCGTCTATGGAACGCAGGGCGAGACCATCTCGGAAGAGATCGCACCCGTTCTCGAGACGGCGTTTCAGATGGAAGAGAGCGAACCGCAGGTCGGCGAAGTGGCTCGCGGGGATACCTTTGCCATCTTCGAGACCGCCGATATCACCGCTTCGGCCGCCGCGCCGCTGGCGGAGATCCGCGAGGATGTGATCACCAGCTGGAAACTGGCGCAGGGGTCGCAAGCGGCCCGTGCTGCGGCGGACCGGGTGCTCGCGCGGCTGCGGGATGGCGCCACGATGGCGAGCGCGCTTGCAGCCGAAGACGTACGTCTTCCCGCCGCCGAGCAGATCGCACTGACACGCGAAGATCTCGCCCGGCGCGGCGACCAGCGCATTCCGCCGCCGCTCACTTTGCTGTTCAGCATGGCGGAGGGGACGAGCAAACGGCTCGAGGCGACCAACAATCTTGGCTGGTTCGTTGTCGATCTGGACGATATCGAACTCGGCGAGATGGCCGGCGACGATCCGCTGATCGCGCAGGCGCAGTCGCAGCTCGGCGAGACCGTGGGCCAGGAATACGCCGATCAATTGGTGATCGCGATGCGCGAAGCGATGGGGGTCGAGCGCAACGAGACCGCCATCGACGCGGTCCGTCGCCAGTTGGCCGGCGAGCGCTAGGAGGCGGCGCTGACCCGGTCGCAGGGGGCTCAGCACGCCGCAGCCGAACTGAGCGCCGGACGTCCGGCGCTGGTGTGGCGCCGCGTGCTTGCCGACACGCAGACGCCGATCGGCGCGGCGCTCAAGCTGATCGAGCCGGAGCGCGGAGATTTCCTGCTCGAATCGGTCGAAGGCGGCGAGGTCCGCGGGCGCTACAGCCTGCTCGGGCTGGCTCCCGATCTGGTGTTCCGCGCGGACGGGAACGAGGCGCAGATCAATCGCGACTGGACGCAGGATCGCGAGAGCTTTGCGCCCTGCGGCTGCGATACCCTCGCCGCGCTGCGCGCGCTCGTCGCGGAATGCCGGATCGATGTCCCCGACGATCTTCCCCCGGTGCTGTCCTGTCTGGTCGGCTATTTCGGCTACGAGACCGTCGCGCTGGGCGAGGATCTGCCGCGGTCCTCGGGCGGCGGGCTCGGTCTGCCCGACATGATCTTCGTGCGGCCGACGCTGATACTCGTGTTCGACAATCTGACCGACATGCTGTTCTGCGTCGCGCCGCTGTGGTCGAATGTCGATTCGACAATCGCCGAGAGGATAGAGTCGGTCGAAAACCGCATCGACGAGACGCTCGAGCGGCTCGCCCAACCTGCTCCGGCGTCGGCAGCGGTCGCCAGCATTCCTGCACGGGCGGTGCTGAAGCCGGAGCTCGAGGCCGCCGCTTACCGCTCGATGGTCTTGAAAGCGCAGGACTATATCGTCGCCGGCGATATCTTTCAGGTCGTGCTCGCCCAGCGCTTTACCTGCCCTTTCCCCTTGCCGCCGATCGAACTCTATCGCGCCCTGCGTCGGGTGAACCCCTCTCCCTTTCTCTATTTCCTTGATCTTCCAAGATTTTCTGTCGTCGGCTCGAGCCCGGAAATCCTCGTCAGGGTTCGCGATGGCGAAGTCACCATCCGCCCGATCGCCGGGACGCGGCCGCGCGGCGCGACCTCGCAAGCCGATCGCGCCGCCGAGGAATCGCTGTTGGGAGACGCGAAGGAACGCGCAGAACACTTGATGCTGCTCGATCTTGGGCGCAACGACGTCGGCCGCGTCGCGGCGGCTGGCAGCGTTGCCGTGACCGACAGTTTCACCATCGAGCGCTACAGCCATGTCATGCATATCGTGAGCAATGTCGTCGGTCGGCTCGATCCGACAAAGGATGCGTTGGACGCGCTGTTTGCGGGGTTCCCCGCTGGCACGGTCAGCGGCGCACCCAAATTGCGCGCCTGCGAGATCATCGCCGAGCTCGAACACGAAGCCCGTGGCCCCTATGCCGGCGGGGTCGGCTATTTCGCACCCGATGGCTCGCTCGACAGTTGTATCGTGCTGCGCACCGCGGTGCTGAAAGACGGCACGATGCATGTCCAGGCCGGCGCCGGGATTACCGCCGACAGCGATCCGGACTATGAATTGCGCGAATGCTTCGCCAAGGCGGGCGCGCTGCGCGCCGCAGCCGACGAAGCCTTTCGCATCACCCGAGAGAATGGAGAAAGCCAGTGAAGCGGAGCCTCGTCACCTTGGCGCTTGCGGCCTGCGCGCTCGCCGGCTGCGAGCAACAGCCCGAAGGCGAACCGATCGCCCGCGCCGAGATCGGCGGCAATGCTCTCGGCACCCCGGCGCAGACTGCCTCGCCAGAAGACGCCCAGGCGACGATTGCCAGCCAGGTCGAGTCTGCTTGTCGTTCGGTGATCTTCGAGGATAGCTCGCTTACGCACTGCCTTGCGGTACCCTCGCGCCATCGCATCTCCACCGCACTCGCGGAGGGCGATGGTGAGAACTACCGCAGCCTCTCAGCGCTTGCCGGAGCGCGCGATCCCGAGACCGTCGCCTTTGCGATGAACGCGGGCATATTCGACGACGAGGGCGACCCGATCGGCTATTACGTCGAGGATTCCGAGCGGCTGAAGACGCTCAACACCCAGGATGGCGAGGGCAATTTCCACCTCGATCCCAACGGCGTCTTCTTCGGTAGCGGCGACAAATGGGAGATCCGCACCACCGCCGATTTCCTCGCCAATGTCAGCGAACGCCCCGAATTCGGCACGCAATCGGGACCAATGCTGGTCATCGACGGCAAGCTTCACCCCGAGATTTCGACCGATGGCGAGTCCCGTCTGATCCGCAACAGCGTCGGCATCGATGCCAAGGGCCGCGCGCATTTCGTCATATCCAATGCGCCGATTTCGTTTGGCAAGCTGGCGCGGTTCTATCGCGACGAATTGTCGGTCTCGAACGCGCTCTATCTCGACGGCAATGTGTCGGCGCTTTGGAACCCCGCCACCGGGCGGCTCGACAGCGGCGCGGCGATCGGTCCCTTGATCGTGGTCGAGAAAAGGGCGAGCGCCGAGGAATGATCTTCGTCCTCGACAATTACGACAGCTTCACCTTCAATCTGGTCCACTATCTGATGGAGCTCGGTACCGAGGTGCGGGTAGAACGCAATGATGCGCTCGCGGCGAGCGCGGTGATCGCGAGCGGCGCGCAAGGCGTGCTCATTTCGCCTGGGCCATGCACACCCGACGAAGCGGGTATCAGCCTCGATCTGGTCGGCGCCTGCGCGGATGCACAGCTGCCGCTGCTCGGGGTCTGTCTCGGCCATCAGGCGATCGGCCAGCATTTCGGCGGGCGCGTAGTCCAGGGCGGACTGATGCACGGCAAGACCAGCGCGGTTACCCACGACGGCGGCGGTGTCTTCGCGGACCTGCCCTCGCCCTTCGTCGCCACACGCTATCATTCGCTGGTGGTCGAGGATGTTCCCGAGAGTCTGGTAGTCAATGCCACCAGCGAGACCCCCGGACTCGACGGAACGAGCACGATGGGTTTCCGCCATCGCGACCTGCCGATCCACGGCGTCCAGTTCCACCCCGAGAGCATCGCCACCGAGCATGGCCACGCGCTTCTGGCAAATTTCCTGCGCCTCTGCGGCATGGATCCAAAGGTGCCGACATGAACCAGCTTCCCTCCGCCGAGGCACGGCTCGACGAGACCGAAGCGGAGGAAGTCTTCGGCTGGATCCTCGATGGCGAAGTCGCAGACGACGACATCGCGCGCTTCCTGGTCGCGATGACCGAGCGCAGCGAAACCAGCGACGAGATCGCCGGCGCCGCTCGGGCGCTGCGCAGCCGGTTGATCCCGGTCGCCGCGCCGGCCGATGCGGTCGATTGCTGCGGCACCGGCGGCGATGGGCACCACACGCTCAACGTCTCGACAGCGGTCAGCCTGGTGGTCGCATCGACCGGAGTGCCGGTCGCCAAGCACGGCAATCGCGCGGCCAGCAGCAAATCGGGAGCGGCGGACACGCTCGAAGCTCTCGGGCTCGACATGGAAGCCGCTGGACGCAGCGCGGAAAAATCGCTCGCCGAGCTCGGCATCTGCTTCCTTTTCGCCAAGAACCACCATCCCGCAATGGCGCGCATTCAGCCGATCCGTCAGCGCATCGGCAGGCGGACGATCTTCAACCTTATGGGGCCGCTCTCCAATCCGGCGGGCGTCCGGCGCCAGCTGATCGGTATCGCACGCCCCGGCTACGTGCCCATCTACGCCGCCGCCAAGGCGCGGCTGGGCACCGAACGCACCTTCATCGCCTCGGGTGACGAGGGGATCGACGAATTGAGCCTCGCGGGCGGCAACGAGCTCGCGGATGTGCGCGGCGGAGGTTTCGAGATGCGCCGCGTGGACGCAGCAATGGCGCAGCTGCCCCATTCTTCCGTCGAGGCGATCCACGGCGGCGATGCCACTCACAACGCCAAGGCGCTTCGCCAGTTGCTGACCGGCGCACCTGGTCCGTATCGCGATGCCGTATTGTTCAACGCGGCCGCGACCCTGATCGTCGCTGGCAAGGCAACCGATTGGCGCGATGGCGCCGAGATCGCCCGTGAGGCCCTCGACAGCGGCGCTGCAGAGCGCTTGCTCGAGCGCTGGATCGCGATGGCGGCGGCAGCATGAACAAGCTGCAGGAAATCTGCGCCGTGAAGCGCGAGGAAGTCGCCAGCCGCAGGCAGGAGCGCTCGGCGGCCGATCTCGACTGCGCCGCGCGCGCACAAGGCGCGCCGCGCGGCTTTGCCGCGGCATTGGCGGAGGCCTCGCAGAGCGGCTTCGGACTGATCGCCGAGATCAAGCGCGCCAGTCCTTCCAAGGGCCTGATCCGCGAGGATTTCGATCCCGCTGCGCATGCCGCCGCCTATCAGGCCGGCGGCGCCGCATGCCTTTCGGTGCTCACAGACAATCCGTACTTCCAGGGACATGACGATTTCCTCGTAGCGGCGCGCGCCGCTTGCGCGCTTCCTTGCCTGCGCAAGGATTTCATGGTCGATGTCTGGCAGGTCGCCGAAAGCCGCGCGCTGGGTGCCGACGCTGTGCTGATCATCGTCGCCGCGCTCGACGATTCCCGGATGGCCGATATCGAAAGCGCCGCTCTGGGCTATGGCATGGATGTGCTGATCGAGGTCCACGACGAGGCCGAGCTCGATCGAGCACTCAAGCTCAGCTCGCGTCTGATCGGGATCAACAATCGCGATTTGCGCAGTTTCGATATCGATCTGGCGACGACCGAACGGCTCTCCCGGCTCATCCCGGAGGGCCGCATGGTGGTCTGCGAAAGCGGCATCTTCACACACAACGACTGCCGGCGGATGGCGCGGCACGGGGTGCGCAGTTTCCTCGTCGGCGAAGCGCTCATGCGGCAGAGCGATATCGAGGACGCCACTCGCCGCCTGCTCACCCAAACGCCCAACTGATGAGCGGGCTGAGCCATCTCGACTCCGAGGGGGCCGCGCGGATGGTCGATGTCTCGGGCAAACCCGACAGTGCGCGCGAAGCGATCGCCGAGGGGTTCATAGCGATGGCGCCCGAGGTTATCGCGGCGATCCGCGCGGGCGATATCAAGAAGGGCGATGTGCTCGGCGCCGCACGCGTCGCCGGGATCATGGCGGCCAAGCGCACCAGCGATCTGATCCCCTTGTGCCATCCGCTTTCGATCGACGGTATCACTCTGGATTTCTACTACGTCGATTTCGGTATCCGGGTCGAAGCCAAGGTGCGCACCAGCGGCAAGACCGGCGTCGAGATGGAGGCGCTGACCGCCGCGAGCACCGCCCTGCTCACGATTTACGACATGGCCAAGGCGATCGACAAGGGGATGACCATCGGTCCGCTGCGCCTGCTCGCCAAGAGTGGCGGCAAATCGGGCGAGTGGCTAGCCAAGGACACGTGAGCGGCGCCGGCCTGCTGCCGCTCTCCGAAGCGCAGCAGCGCCTGCTGGCGCTCGCCCGCCCCACCCCGGTAGTCGAACTGCCGCTCGGGCGCTGCCTGGGTCATTATCTCGCACGTCCCTTGACCGCGGTGCGCGGCCAGCCTGCTGCCGATCTGTCGGCGATGGACGGCTACGCAATCCGCTGGGTGGATCTGCCCGGCCCCTGGTCCCTCGCGGGAGAAAGCGCGGCGGGACGGCCGTTCGAAGGTATGCTGCAGCCCGGTCAGGCGGCGAGGATCTCGACCGGGGCGATCCTGCCTGCCGGTGCCGACACGATCCTCGTCCAGGAAGATGCCGAGCGCGACGAACAGACGCTGCGGCTAACCGGCGAGGGTCCCCCCGGTCGAGGCGCGCATATCCGCTGTGCCGGACATGATTTCATGCCCGGCACAGCACTGGCATCCGCAGGTGAAATGATCGACGCGAGGTTGATCGCGCTTTCTGCGATGGCCGGGCATGGCACGCTCCCGGTCCATCGGCGAATACGCGTTGCGATCTTCGACACCGGAGACGAACTGGTCGAACCGGGCATGGCTCTGCCGAGCCCAGCGCATCTCCCGGCGAGCAATGGAATCATGCTTGGGGCGATGCTGGCACAATTGCCGGTCGATACGGCTTCGTCCGCCATCGTTCCCGACCGGCTCGAAGCAGTGATCGAGGCTCTGTCGGCGCACGCCGATGCCGATGTCGTCATCACCACCGGCGGAGCATCGGTGGGCGATCACGATCTGGTCCAACCCGCGCTGAAGCGGCTAGGCGGCAGCGTCGATTTCTGGCGCATCGCGATGCGCCCGGGTAGGCCCGTCATGGTGGCGAGGCTCGGCAAGCCCATCGCCGTCGGCCTGCCCGGTAATCCGGTTTCTGCCTTCGTCACCGCGCAGATGCTGGTCCTGCCGCTGCTGCGCACCATGCTCGGCGCGGCCGTGGCGCTTCCGCAGCCCACCCTGCTGCCCGCGGGCGCGCCGTTTCCTGCGGTGGGCCATCGCCAGGATTTCGTCCGCGCGAGGATCATCGGCGGCGCGATCCACCCACTCGACAATCAGGACAGCGGCGCGCTCCACACGCTGCGGCGGGCCGACGCGCTCGCGATCCGTCCGCCGCGAGCCGCCCCGGCCTCGACCGGCGACCCCATCGCCTGCCTGCTCCTCTCCTGAGCGGGCTTGACGGCGCTGCATTTGTTTCGTACTTGTTCCGTGTTCGTTCGCCCGGTAAGCCAGGCATCTGACACAAGGACCATGCGATGCTGACCCGCAAACAACACGAGCTGATCCGCTTCATCCAGCTGCGGCTGGAAGAAAACGGCATCTCTCCCTCCTTCGAGGAGATGAAGGAAGCGCTCGACCTCAAGTCGAAATCGGGTGTCCATCGCCTCGTCAGCGCACTGGAGGAGCGCGGGTTCATCCGTCGTCTGCCCAACCGCGCACGCGCGCTCGAGGTGATCCGCACTCCCGAGGACGCCGTGCCCCCCAACCGCAGCCCCAAGCCCGCCAATGATACGGTTTTGCCGCAACTCGCCGCGAAAACAGTGGCGCGCGAACCGGCCAACGACATAATCGAACTTCCGCTGCACGGACGGATCGCTGCGGGCGCGCCGATCGAGGCGATCGAGGGGCAGACCAGCCTTCCCGTGCCCGCTGCGCTGCTCGGCCCCGGCGACCATTATGCGCTCGAGGTCTCGGGCGATTCCATGATCGAGGCGGGGATTTTCGACGGCGATTTCGCGCTCATCCGCCGCACCGATACGGCGCGCGATGGCGAAATCGTCGTGGCTCTGGTCGATAACGAGGAAGCGACGCTCAAATATCTGCGCCGGCAGGACGGTCGGATCACGCTGGACCCGGCCAATTCCTCCTACGAGCCGCAGGTCTATCGTGCGGAGCAGGTGCAGGTCCAGGGCAGGCTCGCGGGGCTCCTGCGCCGCTACCACTGAGCGCCGCCGAGCGCCACGTCAGTCGGGTGTTCCACGCCACCAGCCATGCGTGCCCTGGCTTTGTGCCACCGTGCGCACTTCGCCATCCGCGAGATAGACCAGTGTCCCGCCCTCGCGCTCGAGAAACCGCCGGTCGGCCTTGAGCCACAGCGGGCGGCAGCTGCGCGGGAGGAACCGGTCGGCCACCACGATATGCGCACGATCGCAGGCCGCCGCGAGCGCGCGCTCCTCGACCATTTGGCGATTTCGTCCGATCAGCACATGCCAGACACGTTCCCTGCGGCGCAGTGTGATGGTGCAGAATTCCGGCGTGCAACGCGCCTGCGGCCAGCGGTCGAGCGGGATCACTGCTCCATCGGAACCCGCCATCTCGAGCAGATTGTCACGTGCGTAGGAGCTGCGGCTTTCGCGCAGGACCAGCAAACGCTCGTCCTCGCCGACGATGCCGAGGTGGCGCCCGTCGCGAGTGATCAGCAAATCGGCCTTGGGCGTGGCAAGGAACATTCCCACCCCGAGCACCACCGGCACTAGGCCCCAGGCGCGCACCCGTCCCCGCCATAGGGCGATCCACAAAAGCCCGGCCAGCATCACCAGCAGCGTGCCCAGGCGCATCTGCGGCATCAACTGCACCGCTCCGGGTTGTTCGGCAACGAAGCGCGCAAGCGCAAGCAGCAGGTCGAGGGATTGTCCCACCAGCCACCACACCGGCTGCCCGAGGCCGACCAGATCGAGCATCAGCGCCAGCGCAAGCAGCGGCATCGTGACGAATGTCACGAGTGGGATACCCACCACATTGGCGAAGGCTCCGTAGAAACCGGCGCGGTGGAAATGGAACAGCACCACCGGCATCAGCGCGAATTCGATCAGCAGGCCGGTGAGGAACAGGATCGCCACGCGTCTCCCCGTTCTCGCGAGCCAGCTCTCCTCGCGCGCGGCGAGGAAGCGCTTGACCCAGCCCGCGCCGCTCAATGCCACGATGGCGATCACTGCGGAAAAGCTCATCTGGAAGCTAGGCCCCACCAGCGCCTCGGGCCAAAGCAGCAGCACCGCGAATGCCGCGACCGCGACCATCCGCATCGACAGCGGCTCACGCCCCAAAGCGATCGCCAGAAGCACCAGCAAGGCCCCGATGCAGCTGCGCACCGTGGGCACCTCGGCACCGGTCAGCAGCGTATAGCCGATCCCCGCGAACGCCCCGATGCCGGCGGCGACCAGCGGCAGACGCACCCGCAGCACCAGCCATGGCCACGCCCCCAGCAGCTTCATCGCGAGAAAGAACGCTGCGGCGATCACCGCGCTGACATGGACGCCGCTGATCGAGAGCAGATGGTAGAGCCCCGAGTCGCGCATCGCCGCATCGTCCTCCTCCGCGATCGAGCCGCGATCGCCACTCGCGAAGGCTGCGGCGATCGTCCCCGGCGATCCGTCCAGTCTCTCGCGGACATGCGCGCTGAGCCGTCGCTGCGCGAGCGCCAGCGCGTCGTCCTGGGTGGCAGGTTCGACCAGTTCGATGTCGCCGATCAGCGATCCCGTCGCGGCAAAGCCCTCGAACCAGGCGGCGCGGGCGAAATCATAGGTCCCCGGCAGGATCGGCGATGCCGGTGGCATCAGCCGTGCCCTCAGCCGGATTCGCGCGCCTTCCGTGAAGGTCGCGGAATCCTTTCCCAGCGGGACGTTGACACGCACCTTCATGGCTCGCGCTCGCTCCGCCTCGCGAACCGCCAGTACCAGCCGGACCCGGCCCTCCGCGGGCTGTTCGTCGCGCTCGAGTATTCGCGCGTCGAGTTGGGCCGCGCGCGCGAAGGCGATCGCCGGCGCGCCGACCATCTCCGAACGCACCCAGATGGTGGTCAAGCCCGCCGGCAACACGATGCAGAGCGACACCGCGGTCACAAGCAGTCGCACACGGTCGTCGCGGCCGCGCCATAGGGCTACCGCAGCCATCGCGGACAGCATGCACAGCGCGACAAAACCCAGCCATTGCAAGGCGCTGTCGAGCAAGAACCAGCTGCCGATTCCGGCCGCGAAACCCACAGTGAGCCAGGGTCCCCGGTCGAACCCCGATCTGGCGAGGAATGCTTCGCCGGCATCGCCCAAGCTGGACAAGCGGAGCCGCTTGCGCCATGGGCGCTGCACTGCAGCATCGCCTGGCCCCCCGGCCCCCGGATGCGGCACCTCCGGCGCTGTCTGCGTCGCCATGCAGCCACTTGAAGGGAAACGCGAGACGATGGCAAGCGATAGCATTGCGACAGCACAACAGGTCGTGACGCGCTTCGCCCCCTCGCCAACCGGTTTCCTGCATATCGGGGGCGCACGTACGGCGCTGTTCAACTGGTTGTTCGCCCGGCATCACGGCGGCAGGACGTTGCTTCGGATCGAAGATACCGACGCCAAGCGCTCGACGCAGGAGGCGATCGACAAGATCCTCGAGGGGCTCGACTGGCTCGGCCTCGATTATGACGAACCGCCCGTCTACCAGTCCCAGCGCGCCGGTCGTCACCGCGAAGTGGCGCTCACGCTGCTCGAGGCGGGGCACGCCTACAAATGCTTCGCGACGCCCGAGGATCTGGAGGCGATGCGCGCGGAGCAGCGTGCCGCCAAGCAGCCGATGCGCTACGACGGGCGTTGGCGCGACCGCGATCCGGCGGAGGCACCGGAAGGCGCGCCCTACACCGTTCGCCTCAAGACCCCGACCGAGGGCGAAACGGCGATCGACGATGCCGTTCAGGGCCGAGTGACGGTGCGTAACGCCGAGATCGACGACTACATCCTGCTGCGCGCCGACGGGACGCCGACCTATATGCTCGCGGTCGTGGTCGACGATCACGACATGGGGGTTACCCATGTGATCCGCGGCGACGACCACCTCAACAACGCCTTCCGCCAGCTGCCGATCTACCATTCGATGGACGCGATCGAGGGCGGCTGGCCTCAGCCCGTCTACGCCCATGTCCCGCTGATCCATGGCGCCGATGGCGCCAAGCTCTCCAAGCGCCACGGGGCCGTGGGCGTCGAGGCCTATCGCGACGAGGAAGGCGTGCTGCCCGAGGCGCTGTTCAACTATCTCTTGCGGCTCGGCTGGGGCCATGGCGATCGCGAGGAGATCACCCGCGACGAGGCGGTCGAGCTGTTCGATCTCGACGGCGTCGGCAAGAGCGCCTCGCGCTTCGACATCAAGAAGCTCCAGAACCTCAACGGCCACTATATCCGCGAGGCCGACGATGCGCGGCTGGCCGAACTGGTCGCCGAGCGGATCGGCGCGCAAGCCGACCGCGATCTGCTCACCCGCGCGATGCCCGTGCTCAAACCGCGGGCCAAGCAGCTGGGCGAACTGGCCGAGAGCGCGAGCTTCCTTTTCGCCACCCGCCCGCTCGCAATGACGGAGAAGGCCGAGGCGCTTCTGGACGACGAAAGCCGGGTCCGGCTGGGTCATGTCGGCGCCGCTTTGCGCGGTGAAAATGACTGGACAATCGACCCCCTCGAGACCAGTATCAAGGCGCTTGCGGAACGCCTCGAACTCGGGCTCGGCAAGCTAGCCCAGCCCATGCGCGCCGCGCTCACCGGGACGACCACATCCCCGGGCATTTTCGACGTATTGGTCCTGTTGGGGAAGGACGAGTCGCTCGCGCGAATCGACGCGCAGGCCACCGATCCCGCAGGCGTACGGAACAACAGTTAACAGCCAAGGAGGCAGCCATGACCGACAAGCAGGCCAAACTCGAGATCGGCAACGACAGTGTCGACTTCCCCGTGCTCCAGGGCAGTTGCGGACCCGACGTAGTCGACATTCGCAAGCTCTACGGATCGACCGGCAAGTTCACATTCGATCCCGGCTACAAATCGACCGCAAGCTGCGAAAGCGCGCTGACCTTCATCGATGGCGAGGAAGGCGTCCTGCTTCATCGCGGCTACCCGATCGGGCAACTGGCCGAGAGTTCCAGCTTCATGGAAGTCTCCTACCTGCTGCTCAATGGCGAACTGCCCAGCCAGGCCGAACTCGACGATTTCGACTACACGATCACGCGGCACACCATGCTGCACGATCAGCTGCGACAGTTCTATCAGGGCTTCCGGCGCGATGCGCATCCGATGGCGATCATGTGCGGCGTCGTCGGCGCGCTCTCGGCCTTTTATCACGACAGCACCGATATCTCGGACCCAGAGCATCGCAAGATCAGTTCGCACCGTCTGATCGCCAAGATGCCGACGATCGCGGCCTGGGCCTATAAATACTCGATCGGTCAGCCGTTTCTGCAGCCCGACAACTCGCTCAGCTACACCGGCAATTTCATGCGCATGACCTTCGGCGTCCCCGCCGAGGAATATGAACTGCACCCGGCGGTGGAGAAGGCGATGGACCGGATCTTCATCCTCCATGCCGATCACGAGCAGAACGCCTCGACCTCGACCGTGCGCCTGGCGGGTTCGTCGGGGGCCAACCCCTTCGCCTGCATCGCGGCGGGCATCGCCTGCCTTTGGGGTCCGGCGCATGGCGGCGCGAACGAGGCGGCGCTCAACATGCTCAAGGAAATCGGCACCCCCGACCGCATCCCGCACTATATCGAGCGCGCCAAGGACAAGAACGACCCGTTCCGCCTGATGGGCTTCGGCCATCGCGTGTACAAGAATTACGACCCGCGCGCGACGGTGATGCAGAAGACCGTGCGCGAGGTGTTCGAAGCGCTCAACGTCACCGACCCCGTCTTCGAGACCGCGATGCAGTTGGAAGAGATCGCGCTCAACGACGATTATTTCCGCGAGAAGAAGCTGTTCCCCAATGTCGATTTCTACTCCGGGATCATCCTTTCCGCGATCGGCTTCCCGACCACGATGTTCACCGCGCTGTTCGCGCTGGCGCGCACCGTCGGGTGGGTGTCGCAGTGGAACGAGATGATCTCCGATCCCGGCCAGGTCATCGGTCGTCCACGCCAGCTCTACACCGGCCCGACCGAGCGGGACTATGTGCCGATCGACAAGCGCTGAGCGTCGATCATACCGATTTGAAGGAAAGGGGCGCTTCGGCGCCCCTTTTTCGTGTCACTTGCCCTCGGGCACTTCGACAATAGTTGCGTCGGGCCCCTCGCGCGGCCGGCTTCGGAGTTCCTCCGCTGCGGGCACGGACAGGGTAAAGCGGGCACCTTGTCCAGGAGCGCTTTCGACGGTCAGGTCGCCATCCATCGCGCGGGCGATCCGACGCGAAATATAGAGTCCCAGCCCCGAGCCGCCATCGCCGCTGCGTCCCAGGCGCTCGAACTTCTCGAACACCTTTTCCTGCTGGTCCTCCGGGATGCCATGGCCCTGATCGGCCACAGTGATCATCGCGCGCTGCCCGATGCGGTCGAGTCGGATCCACACCTGGCTGCCTTCGGGTGAGTAGCGGATCGCATTGTTGATCAGATTGATGAGGATCTGCAGCACCCGGCGGAATTCGGCGATCGCCAGCTGTCCCTCGCCCTTCACCGGCGGAACCAGCGTGGTGCCCTTTTCCCGCGCGCGGACCCCGAGTATCCCGCAGGCCTGCCGCGCTACGTCGCCCAGATCGATCCGGTCGGGGGCAGTGACGAAATCTTCCGACTCGACGATTTCGAGATCGGACAGATCGTCGATCAGCGACAGCAGGTGCTGGCCGGCACTGGCGATGTCGGCAGCGTAATCGCTGTATTCTTCCGCCAGCGGCCCGGCGAGCTTCGTGCGGATGGTCTCCGCATTGGCGATGATCCGGTTGATCGGTTGGCGCAACACCGGGGAGATATCCCTACCCAGCGAAGGGGCGTCAGGGGTTTTCGTCTCGCCCAGGTCAAATTCGTGAAAGCCGAGCGGCTTGTTCGCCGAAAGGTGCAGCACGAAGCCCGCACTTCCGGGCTCGGGCTGGCCGAGCGGTTCCAGATGCGCCGTCCAACTCCGCTTCGATCCCTCAACCGTACATTCTGCACCGTCGAGCAGCCGCCAGTGTAGCGGCTGGAGGTGGGTGTTCCCCGGGAAATCGACGAAATCGGTCCATGGCCGGCCGATACCGCCCTGCATCGCCAGTTCCAGCCGGGTGAGGTCGGGTGCATCGACTTCGACCGAGAGGACGTTCTGATCGGGATCGAGCCGGGCGGTGAGATCCGACAAATTGCGGGCGATCTCGCTGCGCCGCCGGGCCGCTTCGACCTCGTCTTCGCGCGGCATCTCCTCGGTCTGCCACGAGACGATCGCCAGTTCGCAACCGGCCACCGAACCGTCCGTCGCGGTGGTCGGCTCGATCTCAACCCATGCGGTAATCCTCTCCTCGCCATTGATAGCGCAGAACTGCCGGGCCAATCGCAAGCCGTAGCGCTGGGCTTTGGTGACCAGAGCCAGCAGCTCGGGGATGGCGACCGTTCCGCCGATGTCCCCGCCACAGGCGTGCTGCAGTCCCGCAAGCGGCTCGTCGGCTGCGGTCAACAGACCCTCGGCATCGACCATGCCATGCGCCAGATAGCGTGTTCCCATCGTTGCCATCGTTCAGGTCCCGTCCCGGACCAGGCCAAGGCTGGTTGCCTGCGCAAGCAATTGCGCCGCCTCGCGCGTACCGATCTGTTCGAGACCTTGCGGCGGTAGTTCGTCGGGATGGATACGCAACAACTGCGCTTCGACTTCCTGAGGCTTGAGGCCGACCGCGCGCAAGCACAGCGCCAATCGCGCAGCCTGCTGCTCATTGGTCGCCAGCGCCACAATGTCGCGGCTTTGTCCCGAACGCAGCGCCAGCGCGGACAGGAACAGCGCCACCCCGCCCTGATCGATAGCCAGCGCAGCGCTGGCGCCCGCCCCCAGCGTCGTGACCAAGCGGCCGAGCAGAGACAGCCGTCCCGCCCGCTCGTCGAAATCCGACCGCAGCTTGCCTTCGGCTCGCGTGAGTGCATCCGAGCGTTCGTCGCGGTTGAAGCTGCGCCAGGCGAGCAGCGCTTCATGGAGCAGATCGCCAGGGAGCTCCGCGATCGGCATTTCCATCCTCCGTTGTGCTTGCGCAAAGCGTGCCTGCGCGGCCATCGCGGCCATCGCGGCGCTAGCGATCTGCGTGTCCTGGTGTCCGATCAGCGTCTGCATGAGCGGCGACAGCACCGGGTCGAGCGCGCCCTCTTCTTCCAGCGCCGCGGCAAGCCGCCATTCCATCGCGAGCGCATGACAATGCGCCACCAGAAGGGGACTTGCGAAAAAATGCTCGGCCAGCGACTCCCCCTGTTCGGCGGCGAACTGCTCGCGCCCCTTCCGACCCGTTGCCTCGGCCTGGATCCGCAGGATCTGCCACGCGAGATGGATCAGCATACCGCGGACTCGGGCCACGATCGCGTCGCTGAACAGCGACTGATCGCGCGCGGAGAGCAGGTGCCCTAGAATCGGAGCGGTCCGGTCCAGCGCCCGGTCCCCCCGCGCCAGCGCGACGCGCAGCGCGTCGCCTTCGGGCCACTCGGTTTCAGCCATCGGTCGGGGCTCGATCATGGGTTGCGCGTAGCATGGCGTGGTTAACCCGCCGTTAGCTCGCGCGCTCCTGCATCGCGGAGGAAGAGCGAGCCCAGCACGAGCAGGGAGAGCGCCGCGCAGGCGAATTGGGCGATGCCGAAAAAGGCGGCGGGCAGCAGCAGGGCGAGCAGAACGATCCGGTCGGCGTAGAGTGCATGCCAGCTGGCCGGGCGACCCCGAGTTTCGGAAGGCAGCGTGAGGTGCTCGCCGAGCCGCAGCAGGCCGAACAGAAGCGTGGGAATGAAGAGGCGCAGCCAGTCGGGCCCTTGGACCGGCATGTTCAAGCCAATCAGGGCGACCAGCAGCAGGTCGGCGCCAGCGCGGAGCGTCGCATCGACACCGAAGCGCCTCGCGCGATTGCGCGGCACGCGTCCCAACCGCTGGACCACCCCGGCAAGCGGTAGCAGCGCAGCCATGATCGTTCCCAGCGACAGCGCCACCAGCGGCTTGCCGATAACCGCCAGCAGCCCGGCCAGCACCCCTGCGCCGACCGCAGCGAAGAGCGGAACTCGTTCGAATCGGGTACCGACGATGTCGCGCGCCAACCGGCCGCCGATCCGCTCCGCCGTAGCCAGACCCGGTGCCGCAAAGGAAACCGGCGAGACCTGCTCGGAAATCCAGCGCTTCTCGCGCGCCAGGATTGTCGCCTGATCGGCCCGCTGGAGCCAGTCGCCATTCGCGAGCAGCGCCGGATCGACCGGCGTTTGGCGGCTTCCCGCCTGCAGAGCGATCCGCAGCAGCGCCGAGGCGGCGTCGGCGTCCGGCGGCAGGTCGGACAGCCGTTCGACAGCCTGACCACGCGTCCGGAGCATGCCCGCCCATGCGCGCTCGCCATCGATCCGCTCGAAACCCAGGCGAAGCGCCGGATCAACCGGAAAGGTCAGCACCGCTGGCCGTTCGGCAAGCTGCCCCACGGCCTCTTTGGCAGAGGGCAGCAGACCGTCGGCGATCACAAACACATCGTCGCCTGCCTTGACCAGCCCCGACAGCCGACGAAGATCTTCGATCGCCTGGAAGCGGACACCCACCGCTTCGGCGCGATGCTGGCAGGCGATGACATCCTGTCCCAGTCCGCCCACCAGACAGGCGACGCTCTCGCAGCCCAGGTCGATCGCGCAATCGAGCTGATGCGACAGGATCGTTCGTCCGGCGAATATCCGGAACGCGCGCTTGCGGCCGCGCTGGTCGGGATCTTCGGCAAGGGCAGTCAGGATGGCGATGCGCAAAACTGGCGGTTTCCCCGGATCGGCTTGAGTTCGCAATTGGCCGCGAACGATAGGGACAAGCGTAGCGCCTGCCAAATTTCAAAGCGCCGCTATCGGTTCACCCGCCCGCCAATCTCGTCCAGATGCGCCGAGATTTCTCGCATGATCGAAGGATCGCCGGGCGCGCCACTACGCGCCTGTTCGGCGAAAGCCATCAATTGCGTCGCATGAAAGCCGCCCGCGAGCGCATGCAGCCGCCGCGCCGCCATCTGCCAATTCGCGTCGCAGCGCGCGCGGTGCATGAGATCGAGCTGGCGTTCGGCGCCTTCCAGAAACCCCGCCCGCAGTTCGCCGTGGAGCGCCCCGTCGTCGCCAGCGGCGGCCGCCAGTGCGGCTTCGAAGGGCCCTGATTGGAATGCCATGCGAAATCCCTAGTCGGCCGTGGTTAAAACAGGGTTTAACCCCGGCACTTGTGTGATAGTTTCGAGACATGAACACAGGTCCGCATATTCGCGCCATCGAGGGGGACGGATCCGAACCGTCTTCCGAAACGCTCGTCCAGGAGGAAGCGGAGAGCGGTGCTCCCGTAGAGGAATACGCGCTTGAACAAGATCTCGAAGAGGTCGAGATTGCATCTTCAAGCGACGCTTTTGGTTGGCTAATCCCTGCCGTGGCGATACTTGTCATCTTGGGCTGGACAGCATTTTTCGGCTGGGCCAACCGTGCGACCATGCTGACGGACGGCACGGCACAGCAGTGGATCGGCTGGATTTCCGCTTGGGCCATACCCGTGCTGCTGGTGCTGGCCGTCTGGTTGCTGGCGATGCGCACCTCGGCACGCGAAGCGCATCGCTTCGGCGATGCAGCGCGGGTACTCGGCGTGGAATCTCAGCGGCTCGAGGAGCGGCTGCACAGGATCAATCGCGAACTCAGCATGGCGCGCGATTTTCTGACGACGCAGAGCCGCGAGCTGGAATTCCTCGGCCGGTCGGCGAGCGAACGCATCTCCGAACATGCAAGCCACCTGCAAGAACTGGTGCAGGACAATGGTGCTCAGGTCGAAGCGATCGCCAACGTGAGTACCACCGCGATGGAGAACATGGCGAGGCTGCGCGACAATCTCCCCGTCATCGCCACCTCCGCGCGCGATGTCTCGAACCAGATCGGCAGCGCGGGCCGCACCGCGACAGCCCAACTCGACGATCTGGTGTCCGGTTTTTCACGCCTCAACGAGTTCGGCGAAGCGAGCGAACGGCAGGTGGGGTCGCTGCGGGGGCGGATCGAAGGTGCGCTCGACGATTTTGCTGCGCGGCTCGACCAGATCGAATCCGCAGCTTCGGAACGCTTCGCGGCACTGCGCACCGACAGCGAAGCTTTCCGAACCGAGCTCGACACGCGCGAGATCGATGCGCTCGCCCACATCCGGACACGCGCGACCGCCTTGCGGAGCGAGATGAACGAACTTGCGCAGACCCAGCGTGAAAACGAGGACACCGCCCTCGTGGATCTGCGCGCAAGGGTCCGGGTACTGCGCGACGACGCTGCCGCCACCGCTCGAGCGGTCCGCGATGGCGAGGAAGCGGCACTGGCGGCATGGCGCGGCCAGATTGATGCACTGCACGAGCGGCTGACCTCGGTGATCGAGGAGGTTTCGGGGATGGAGGACCGGACGCGCGATGCATCCAGCCGCAAGCTGGCCGCGCTTGTGGCCGAGGCCGAGGATGCCGACCGCGGTCTCGCGCAACGCGAGGAGGCCTTCGGCACAAGCCTCGCCGAACGCCGTGAGGAATTGGCCGGGCTGGAGGACGCCGCCCTGGCGGCGCTCGACGAGCGTCTTGCCCAACTCGACCGTACGCTGGCCGACCGGCGCGACCGGCAGGCTGTGCATATCCGCAGCCTCGCCGAACAGGGCGAAGCGCTGGCGGAGCGAATCGCGGAACTCGGCGCACAGATGGGCGCAGTGTCCGATCAGGGTCGCGAAACCGGAGACGCTCTCGCTCTCGCAGTCGCCAATCTGCGCGACACGCTGGCGCAGAGCCGCGGCTCGCTCGACGGCACCGACAATGCCGTGGCCGAACTCACCGATGCCAGCGTGCGGCTCCTCGAATTGATCCAGGCGAGCGCCCGCCATGCCAAGGACGATCTGCCCTCAGCGATCGCCGGCTTCGAAAACCGCCTCGCCGATGCCGAAGGGCGCACCGATCGCCTGCGGGCGACGATGGACGAAGCCCGGGAGGCGGGCACCGCGCTCACCGAGGCCGTCGATCTGGCGGGCGAACACAGCCGCGAAGCCATCGCTGCCATCGGCGAATTCCGCACAAGCCTTTCGGGTACGATCGCCGAGCAGGCGGAGGCGCTCGACAGTCTGCGCGATCGCCTCGACAATCTCGATGCGCAAAACGCCAGCGTGGCCGAGCGGGCCCGCGAGGAACTGACCGCGGCGATCGGCGAGTTGGAACAACGCGCGCGCAAAGCGCTCGTTGCGGTCGAGGACGAACAGGCGATCCGCATCCGCAAGCTGGCCGACCGGGTCGGCGAAGCCAGCGCGGCGGCGATCGACCGCGCGGTGGAAGAGCGCGCCGGAGCGGCGATCGGCTCGCTCGACGAGGCCAGCGACCGCGCCACCTCCGCAAGCCGCGAGGCGGCGCTGTTCCTGCGCGATCAATTGATCAAGGTGAACGAGCTGGCGAGCAATCTGGAGAATCGGGTCAGCCGCGCGCGCGAAATGGCGGAGGAACAGGTCGACAATGATTTCAGCCGCCGGGTCGCGCTGATCACCGAATCGCTCAATTCCAACGCCATCGATATCGGCAAGGCACTGTCGACCGATGTCACCGATCGGGCGTGGACGTCATACCTGCGGGGCGACCGGGGTATCTTCACGCGGCGCGCGGTGCGACTGCTGGACAACACAGAGGCACGCGAAATCGCCGAAATCTACGACGCCGATCCGGATTTCCGCGAGCATGTCAGCCGCTACATCCACGATTTCGAGGCTATGCTGCGCACGCTGCTGTCCACGCGCGACGGGCATGCGCTGGGGGTGACGGTGCTGAGCTCGGATATCGGCAAGCTCTACGTTGCGCTGGCGCAAGCCATCGAACGATTGCGCGAATAGCCTAGTCTTCTCTGCCGATTCCGGCGAAATCGAGATCGTCGGCGGTGATCCACCCGGACTCGTAATTGGCTACATAGAGCGCGGTCAGCGCGGCGGCGATGACCGTTGCACGCAGCATCAGTCTGCCGGGCCGGAAATTGGCAGGTGCGCTGTCAGCCTGGCCCGGCACCTTCTCCACGCCGAGTTCGTCATGGGTCCGAACCCCGAAGGGCAGCAACAGGAACGCCGTCATCACCCAGACTAGGAAATAGATCGCGACGATCGAAGTCCACTGCATGGCGTCAAGCCTCGCGCGGCATCAGCACGCGCACCTGCGGCTTCTTCCCCGACCAGCGCTGTGCGGCGCGGCGCGCGGCAAGCCGCGCGGCCTCGTGGATTTCTCCGCGATTCTGGCGCGACTTGCCCTTCAGGCGAGCGATGGCCTTGACCACATCGGCCTCCGCTTCGGCCACGAATGCGTCGTAATCCTCGTCCAACGGGAGGCCGACACCCTCGATGCGCGGCTGCAGGCGCTCGTCGAGCGCCACGATCAGCACGCCGTCGAGCGCGATTCGGCGACGCATGGTGATCGCATCGCCATCGGCGGGGAGAATGATGTCGCCATCGAGGAGCAGACGGCCGGTGCGAACCTCGGCGATCTTGCCCGGCTTGCCCGGAGCGATGCGAACGACATCGCCGTTCTTCTGATAGACCGAATGCGGGATGCCGTGCGCGCGACCGAGCCGCGCCTGCTCCTGCATATGGCGGACCTCGCCGTGGACGGGCACCAGCACCTCGGGCTGCAGCCATTCGTAGAGCGCTTCGAGTTCCGGGCGACCGGGATGACCGGAGACGTGGATCTCGCCCTCGCGACCACTCACCAGCACGATCCCGCTCTCGGCCAATTTGTTCTGGATCGCGCCGATCGCGACTTCATTGCCCGGAATCTGGCGGCTGGAAAACAGGATCACATCGCCTGGCGACAATTCGATCGGATGATTACCCTCGGCGATCCGCGCCAGCGCCGCGCGAGGTTCGCCCTGCCCGCCGGTGGCGACGATCAGCACCTCCCCGCGCGGGAGACCCATCGCGGTGTCGAAGTCGATCGGCTTGGGCAGGTCCTGTAGATAGCCATTGTCCTGCGCCACCTCGATGATGCGGTCGAGCGACCGTCCGGCAACGCAGAGCTGGCGGCCGGTTTCGCGCGCAACTTCGCCAAGCGTGTGCAGCCGCGCGACATTGCTGGCGAAGGTCGTGACCAGCACGCGGCGGCCGGAGTGCTTGCGGACCTCCTCGAGCAGGCCCCGATAGACGGCACCTTCGGAACCGCTCGGCTTGGGGTTGAAGACATTGGTGCTGTCGCAGACCATCGCCAGCACGCCCTCCTCGCCGATCTCGCGCAATTCTTCCTCGGTGGTGGGCTCGCCCACTATCGGGTCCTCGTCGAGCTTCCAGTCGCCGGTGTGGAACACGGTGCCATGGGGCGTGTCGATCAGCAGCGCATGGCCCTCGGCGATCGAGTGCGCCAAGGGGATATAGGTTACCTCGAATGCGCCGACCGAGAACTGGCCGTGATCGTGATCAATGATGTTGAGCTCGACCTCGTCGACCAGCCCCGCCTCCTGCAACTTGCGGCGAATCAGATCGGCCGTGAACGGAGTGGCGTAGAGCGGCACGCCCAGTTCGGAGGCGAAATAGGGGATCGCGCCGATATGGTCCTCATGGGCGTGGGTCAGCACGACCCCGTCGAGGGTGTCGGCGCGTTCTTCGATGAAGTCTAGGTCGGCAAACACCAGATCGACGCCGGGATATTGCCCTCCCGAGAAGGTCATCCCCAGATCGACCATCAGCCAGCGACCGCGGCAACCGTAGAGATTGACGTTCATGCCGATTTCGCCCGAACCGCCGAGCGCCAGGAACAGCAATTCGTCTTCGGGGGTGAAGTCTTTTTTCAAGATATGTGCCGATCTGCTAGAATGGCCAGGCCTTCGAGCGTCAGCTCGCTGTCGACATGGTCGAAGAGGGTGGTGTGATCGTCGAACAGGACCGCGAGTCCGCCGGTGGCGACCACTTTGCAGGGTCTTCCGATTTCCGCTTTCATCCGGGCAACAAGTCCTTCGATCATGGCAATATAGCCCCAGAAAACGCCGATCAGCATCTGATCCTCGGTGTTGCGACCGATGACGCTGTCGCTGCGCGGCTTCTCTATGGCAATGCGCGGCAGTTTGGCGGTGTTCCCCACCAGCGCGTCGAGCGACAGATTGATCCCCGGAGCGATGATGCCGCCCTTGTAGGCGCCGGTGAAATCCACTGCATCCACGGTGGTGGCGGTGCCGAAATCGATCAGGATCAGATCGCCTTTGTAGCGGGCGTGTGCGGCGATGGCGTTGAGCGCGCGGTCGGCGCCGAGCGAGCGTGGCTCCTCGACATCGACCTCGAAGCCCCAGCCGTCTTCGCCCGCCCCGGCAACGATCGCCTCGACGTCGAAATACTTGCGCGCGAACAGCGTCAGATTGTGGATCGCCCGCGGAACCACCGAACCGATGATGAACCGGTCGACGTCGTCGCGGCTGTAGCCCTCGATCTGAAGCAGCTGGAGCAGCCAGACCGCGTATTCGTCGCCCGTGCGGCGTGGATCGGTGGCGATCCGCCAGCGGGTACGGATCGTGCGCCCTCCCTTCCCGTCCATTTCGAACAGGGCGAAGACGACGTTCGTGTTTCCGACATCGGCGACGAGCAACATGGGCATTTCCTAACTGGCGAGCATCACGTCGCCCGCGTGAATGACACGCTGCGACCCGTTGTCCAAGCGCAGGCTGAGTGCGCCATCCGGGGTCAGGCCCGCAAAGGCGCCGGTGATCGCCGGTTCGCCGGGGGGAGCGACCGTCAGCCGCGTGCCTGCGGAATGCGCCGCGGCCTCCCAGCGGCGGACCAGCGGTTCCAGCCCGTAGGTGCGCCAGCGCTCGAGCTCGGTGGCGAAGCGCACGGCGAGTTCCCGCGCGAAGAAATCGCGCGCAGGCGCGGGTCCGAGTTCGGCGAGCGCGATCGTCTTGCGATCGGGCAATTGCGGTGCGGCGGCGAGATTGACCCCGATCCCGACGACGATCGCCTCGTCCTGGCGCTCGAGCAGGATGCCTGCGAGCTTGGCTCCGGCATAGAGCAGATCGTTGGGCCATTTGATCGCCAACGCCGAAGGCTGGGCCAGCTGCGGCAGCACCGCCTCGTGAACCGCTACCCCGGCGACCAGCGCCAGCGTCGCGGGAGAGGGATCGCGCGGGCTCAGCCGGACGATCGTCGAGCCCATGAAATTGCCCGCACCGTCGAACCAGTCACGGCCCTGACGCCCGCGCCCCGCAGTCTGGCGATCCGCCACCAGCCACTCGCCCTCGCCCACCCGCTCGCCCGCGCGCAGCGCCGCGAGCAGGTCGGCATTGGTCGAGCCGGTCTGCGGGAGGGTGCGGATCAAACGACGATGAAGAGCGCTGCGGCAGCGCGATCGGCGACCGCGCCGAGCCAGGGCGTCAGCAGATAGCCGAGCGGCGAGACGATCACCATGCAGATCCCGAGCACCGCCCAATGGCCTGCAGGGCTGTGCCTCTCGGCGTCGCGCCCCGGCTCGTCGAAGAACATCACCTTGACGAATTTGAGATAATAGAACGCGCCGATGACGCTCGCGGCGATACCGATCGCGGCAAGCACGATCATATCGGCCTGGACTGCGGCCTGGAAGACCACGAACTTGCCCCAGAAGCCGAACAGCGGCGGAATGCCCGCAAGGCTGAACATCAGCAGCAATACGCCCCAGGCGACGACCGGGCGTACCGTGGACAGGCCGGCGATGTCGCCGAAGGTCTCGAGCTGCTCGCCCTCCCGATCGCGCAGCATCAGCACCGCCGCGAATGCACCGATGGTCATGACGACATAGATCGCAAGATAGACCAGAACGGCACTTATGCCTTCGGGCGTCGCCACTGCGAGGCCGATGAGGATGAAGCCGACATTGTTGATCGAGCTGTAGGCCAGCACCCGCTTGAGATTATCCTGACCGATCGCCCCCAGCGCGCCGACCACGATCGATGCCAGCGCCGCGAAGATCACGATCTGCTGCCAGGCATCGGTCTGCGCCCCGAAGGCCTCGATCGCCATGCGCACCAGCATCGCCACCGCCGCAACCTTGGGGGCACTGGCGAAGAAGGCGGTAACCGGCGTCGGTGCGCCTTCATAGACGTCGGGTGTCCACATGTGGAACGGAACCGCAGAGATCTTGAACGCCAAACCTGCAAGCACGAAGACCACGCCGAACAGTGCGCCGGTCGAGAGCCCGTCGGCGAAGGCGATCCGGATGCCGAGATATTGTGTGGTGCCCGAGAAGCCGTAAACCAGGCTCATACCGTAAAGGAGGATACCAGAGGCAAGCGCGCCGAGGATGAAATACTTGAGACCAGCTTCGCTCGATCGGGTGTCGTCGCGCAGGAACGAGGCCAGAACGTAGGACGACAGGCTCGACAGTTCGAGACCGATATACAGCGTCATCAGATCGACTGCCGAGACCATCATCCCCATACCGACCGCGTTGAGCAGCAGCAAGACAGGATACTCGGCGCGATAGGCGCTGCGGTGTTCGAAATAGCGCGGGGTGACGATCAGACAGGCGATGGTCGCGAGATAGATCAGTAGTTTGGCGATACTGCCGAAATCGTCCATCCGGTAGAGCCCGCCAAAGGCATCGTCGCTCAGCGCGAAAGAGGGATCGAACAGCAGGTGCCCGGTCCAGAAAGTCGCACCGAACAGCGCGGCGACCGCGGCGATCGTGACGATCTTTGCCGCGTCGCGCACCCAGGCGGCGACCAGCAGCAGGATCAGCGCCGCGGCCGACAGGATGAGCTCGGGCGCGACGATGTAGAAGGAAGCTGCGTAATCCATCAATGGGCGCCCTCGCTTGCGCCTGCACCGGCGCCATGGGCGCCTTCGATATAATTGGCTTCATGCGCACGCGGCGTGCCGACCTGCGGACGCGAGTCCCCTGCGGGCGCCGCGCGGGCAAGCCGCGCATCGAGCGCCGCGATATCGGCGCGCATCGGCGCAAGAAAGCTTTCGGGATAGATCCCCATCCACAGCACCGCAGCCACGATCGGGCCGAGCATGACCCATTCGCGCAAGGACAGGTCGGGCATGGCGGCGGCGTCGGCGTTCTTCTGCACGCCAAAGGCGACCCGGCGGTAGAGATAGAGCATGTAGGCGGCGCCCAGGATGATGCCGGTCGTCAACACCAAAGCAGCCCAGGTCGACACTTGATAGACGCCCGCCAGCGCGAGGAATTCGGCGACGAAGCCGCTGGTGCCGGGCAGACCGATGCTGGCCATGGTGAAGAACAGGAAGAACAGCGCGTAGCGCGGCATGTTGATCGCCAGGCCGCCATAGCGGTCGATCTCGCGCGTGTGCAGCCGATCGTAAATCACCCCGACGCACAGGAACAGCGCGCCCGAAACCAGCCCGTGGCTGAGCATCATGATCATCGCGCCCTCGAGGCCTTGCACATTGAAGGCGAACAGCCCGCCCGTGACGATCGCCATATGCGCGACCGAGGAATAGGCGATCAGCTTCTTCATGTCGTGCTGCACCAGCGCGACCAGCGAGGTGTAGATCACCGCGATCATCGAGAGCGCGAACACCAGCCACAAAAGCTGCGCCGATGCCTCGGGGAACATCGGCAGGCTGAAGCGGATGAAACCGTAGCCTCCCAGCTTGAGCAAGACGCCCGCCAGGATCACCGACCCCGCGGTGGGTGCCTGGACGTGCGCGTCGGGCAGCCAGGTATGCACCGGCCACATCGGCATCTTGACCGCGAAGCTGGCGAAGAAGGCCAGCCACAGCCAGGTTTGCGCGGACGGCGCGAAATCGAACTGCATCAGCACCGGAATGCTGCTGGTGCCCGCCACATTCTCCATCCACAGCATGGCGATCAGCATCAGCACCGAGCCGAGCAGCGTGTAGAGGAAGAATTTGTAGCTGGCGTAAATGCGGTTGTCCCCGCCCCACACGCCGATGATCAGATACATCGGAATGAGGCCGGCCTCGAAGAAGATGTAGAACAGGAACATGTCCTGCGCGGCGAAGACGCCGATCATCAGCACTTCCATGAACAGGAAGGCGGCCATGTACTCGCCGACGCGGCGGGTGATGCCCTGCCAGCTGGCAAGGATGCAGATCGGCATCAGGAAGACGCTGAGCATGATCAGCATCAGCGCAATGCCGTCGATCCCCAGCGCGTAGTCGAACACCGCGAAGAGTTCCGCTCGCTCGGTGAACTGCCATTGGGCGCCGCCGATGTCGTAGTTCACCCAGAGCAGAACGCCCAATGCGAGATCGATAAGGGTCGCCACCAGCGCCGTGAGCCGCGCCGTGGGCGCACTCAGGAACAGACAGGCGATACCGGCGACCAGCGGGACCAGCAACATCAGCGAGAGGATCGGGAAATCCATCAGAACAGCACCCAGGTAATCGCGGCAATCAGGCCCAGGAGCATCACCAGCGCATAGCTATAGACCAGCCCGTTCTGCGCCCGCCGCGCGAGCACGCTGCCGCGCTGGACGACCCAGGCCGCACCATCGGGACCGAAACGGTCGATCGTGCCGACATCGCCGAGCTTCCAGAACTGGCGCCCGAACCAGAAGGCGGGCCGGACGAAGATGGCATTGTAGAGCTCGTCGAAATACCACTTGTTGTAGAAGAAGCGGTAGACCGGACCGAGCTGGTCGGCCGCCTTGGCCGGGATGGAGGTGTCCTTGATATAGGCCAGCCAGGCGATCGCGAGACCGATCAGCATGACGATGGTCGCGGCCAGCTTCACCAGCAGCGGCACCGCGTGCATCTCGTGGATCAGCGCCTCGTTGTAGAAGATCGAGCCCTGCCAGAATCCAGCATCGTCGAGGAAGGCGTGACTGAACACCCAGCCCGCGAAAATTGCGCCGAGCGTCAAAACCCCCAGCGGGATCAGCATCGTGACCGGGCTTTCGTGCGGATGATAGCCCGCTGTCCCTGCTTCGTAATTGGGTGAGGGAACATGATGTTGCACGTCGTGGCCGGAATCTTCCTGGATCGCCGGATTGTGATCTTCCGGCTCGTCGTGCCCCGCATGGACGGCATGCTGGATATGCTCGCTGTCGGCCCAGCGCGGCTTGCCCCAGAAGGTCAGGAACATCAGCCGCCAGCTGTAGAAGCTGGTCAGCAGCGCGGCGAAGGTACCCATCCAGAAGGCAAAGCCGGCCATCTCGGTACCGCGCGCGAAGGCCACTTCGAGGATCGCGTCCTTGGAATGGAAGCCTGCGAAGCCGGCATGGAGCCAGTAGATCCCGACCCCGGTGATCGCCAACGTACCCGCCAGCATCGCCCAGAAGGTAAAGGGAATTTCCTTACGCAGGGCGCCGTAATAACGCATGTCCTGCTCGTGATGCATCGCGTGGATCACGCTGCCTGCGCCAAGGAACAGCAGCGCCTTGAAGAAGGCGTGGGTGAACAGGTGGAACATCGCCGCGCCATAGGCGCCGACGCCCGCGGCGAAGAACATGTAGCCCAGCTGCGAACAGGTCGAATAGGCGATCACCCTCTTGATGTCCCACTGCGTGGTCCCGATCGTCGCAGCGAAGATGCAGGTGGCTGCGCCGACGAAGGTGACGACGCCCAAAGCTACCGGCGCGGTCTCGAACATCGGGCTGAGGCGGCAGACCATGAACACGCCTGCGGTCACCATGGTGGCGGCGTGGATCAGGGCGGAAACGGGCGTCGGGCCTTCCATTGCGTCGGGCAACCAGGTGTGGAGGCCGAGCTGCGCGGATTTGCCCATCGCGCCGATGAAAAGCAGGATGCACAGCACATCCATCGTCGAGACGCGGTAACCCAGAAAACCGATCGTCGCGCCGCTCATCGCGGGTGCGGCGGCGAGGATTTCGGGAATCGAGGTGGTGCCGAACACGACGAAGGTGCCGAAGATGCCGAGCATGAAGCCCAGATCGCCCACGCGGTTGACCACGAAAGCCTTGATGGCGGCAGCATTGGCAGTGGGCTTCCTGAACCAGAAGCCGATCAGCAGGTAGCTCGCGAGCCCGACGCCTTCCCAGCCGAAGAACATCTGGACGAGGTTGTCGGCGGTCACCAGCATCAGCATCGCGAAAGTGAACAGCGAGAGATAGGCGAAGAAGCGCGGCTGGTCCGGATCTTCGTCCATATAGCCCCAGCTGTAGAGGTGGACGAGCGCAGAGACGGTGGTGATCACCACCAGCATGACCGCCGTCAGCGTGTCGACCCGCAGCGCCCAGTCGAACGAGAGATCGCCCGACTGCACCCACTGCAGCACCGGAACCACGCCCGGCTCGGCGCTGCCGCCGACGAAACCGAGGAAGACCGGCCAGCTCAGCGCGCAGGAGACGAACAACGCGCCGGTGGTGATAAGCTTGACCGGCGTATTGCCGAGCGCGCGATTGCCCAACCCGCCGACGATGGCGGCCAGCAGCGGCAGGAAAACGATGAGCAGAATCGATTGCACGCGCGCTTACCCCTTGAGCCGGTCGACGCTGTCGACCGCGATCGTGCCGCGACCGCGGAAATAGATCACCAGGATCGCCAGTCCGATCGCAGCCTCCGAGGCCGCAACGGCGAGCACGAACATCGCAAAGATCTGGCCGGTCAGATCGCCGAGGAAAGCGCTGAAGGCGACCAGATTGATGTTTACCGCGAGCAGAATGAGTTCGATCGCCATCAGGATGACGATGATGTTCTTGCGGTTGAGGAAAATCCCCAGCACGCCGAGCACGAACAGGATCGCGCTGACGACGATGTAATGTTCGATCCCGATCACAGGTCGATCCCTTCGCCGATGGTGGGACGTTTCATCACGGTCGCCTCGTCGGGGTTGCGGCGGACCTGCTTGCCGATGTTCTGATGGCCGCGATGGGCAGCATCGCGTTCGCGCAATGTCAGGACGATAGCCCCTACCATGGCGACCAGCAGCACCAGACCGGTGGCTTCGAACAGGAACAGATATCTGGAGTAGAGCAACGCACCCAGCGCCTCGGTGTTGCTGGCGCCGATCAGCTGGACCGCGGCCCCCGTCGGGGTGCCGAGCTCGATCGCCCCCGCGCGATAGGCGCCGATCCCCAGCACCAGCTCCGCCAGCAGCACCAGCGCGATCGCGATGCCGAGCGGGAAATTGCGGATGAAGCCCGCGCGCAGTTCGGCGAAATCGATGTCGAGCATCATCACCACGAACAGGAACAGCACCGCGACCGCGCCGACATAGACGATCACCAGCAGCATCGCGATGAACTCGGCCCCGACCAGCACCATCAGACCCGCCGCGTTGAAGAAGGCGAGGATCAGCCAGAGCACCGAATGCACCGGGTTGCGCGACATGATCACCATGACCGCCGAGGCGATCACGAGCACGGCAAACAGGTAGAAGGCGAAGGTTTGAATCATCGAATTTCTTGGGAGCCCCAGCTTCGGTTGCGCGGCGGTTAGCGGTAGGGCGCGTCGGCTTCAAGGTTCGCGGCGATCGCCCGCTCCCACTTGTCCCCGTTCGCCAGCAGTTTGGCCTTGTCGTAGAGCAGCTCTTCACGCGTCTCGGTGGAATATTCGAAGTTCGGCCCCTCGACCACGGCATCCACCGGGCAGGCTTCCTGGCAGAAGCCGCAATAGATGCATTTGGTCATGTCGATGTCGTAGCGCGTGGTCCGGCGGCTGCCGTCCTCGCGCGGTTCGCTCTCGATCGTGATCGCCTGCGCCGGGCAGACCGCCTCGCACAGCTTGCAGGCGATGCAGCGCTCTTCGCCATTGGGATAGCGTCGCAGAACATGCTCGCCGCGGAAGCGCGCGCTGATCGGGTTCTTCTCGTAAGGGTAGTTGATCGTCACCTTGGGCTTGAAGAAATACTTCAGCGTGAGCGCATGCGCCCGCACGATCTCCCACAGGGTGAACGATTTGATCAGATGGGCGATAGTCATCGTGTCAGTCCTCTAGCCACCGGAGAATTGGACTCGACGCACATACCTCCATCCCAAGTACCACGAACGAATGTCATCTCCAGATTTTCACCCGCCGGTTCCAGATCGACTGCCTGGACCCAGACGCCGTCGCAGTCATACCTCGTTAGCATCAGATAGCCGGAGATAAGGACGACGAACCCAAGGCTCATCGGCAGGAAGACCTTCCAGCCCAGCCGCATCAGCTGATCGTAGCGGTAGCGCGGCACGGTCGCCATCACCCAGCTGAACATGAAGAAGAAGAAGAAGGTCTTGAGCAGGAACCAGACGATGCCGGGCACCAGATAGAGCGGCTCCCAATTGATCGGGGGCAGCCAGCCACCGAAGAACAGCAGCGTGTTGAGCGAGCACATCAGCAGGATGTTGGCGTATTCGCCCAGCCAGAACAGCGCGAAGCTCATGCTGGAATATTCGGTCTGATAGCCCGCCACCAGCTCGCTTTCGGCCTCGGTAAGGTCGAAGGGCACGCGCTGGGTCTCGGCCAGGCTGGAGATGAAGAACACCACCCACATCGGAAACAGCAGCAGGTTGAACCAATAACCGTTGATGATCCCGAAGCCGTGGCCGACCTGCGCCATCACGATTTCGGTGAGGTTGAAGCTCCCCGCCCACAGCACGACGCAGACCAGGATGAAGCCGATCGAGACCTCGTAGCTGATCATCTGCGCGGCGGCGCGCATGGCGGAGAAGAACGGGTATTTGGAATTGGACGCCCAGCCGCTCATCACGATGCCGTAAACGGACAGCGAACTGATCGCGAGGATGTAGAGCAGGCCGACGTTGATGTCCGCCAGCACCACCCCGAAATCGAACGGGATAACCGCCCAGGCGGCCAATGCCACGGTGAAGGTCACGATCGGCGCAAGCAGGAAGATGCCCTTGTTCGCCGCGCTGGGAACGATGGTTTCCTGCAGGAACACCTTGAGCCCGTCGGCAAAGCTTTGCAGCAGCCCGAAGGGACCCACCACATTGGGTCCGCGCCGCAGATTGATCGCCGCCCAGACCTTGCGATCGACATAGATGATCATGGCCACCGCCAGCATCAGCGGCAGCGCGATCAGCAGCACGCCGGCCACCGTCGCGACGCTCCAGGCCCAGCCATAGCTCATGCCCAGCGAGAGAAAGAACTCGGTCACTCCGCTGCCTCCAGCAGGTCGTCCTTGTGCAGCAGCTCGGCCGAGCAACGCTGCATCACCGCGCTGGCGCGGGCGATCGGGTTGGTGAGATAGAAATCCTTGATGGGATAGGCGCCGATGGTCCCGCTCGCTTTGGCTTGCGTATCCGCGGCGGGGAGCGCGCCGAGATCGGCCAGCCCCTCGACGCCCAGTGCCGGAACATGTTCGACCATTTTCGACTGCAGCTGTCCGAAAGTGTCGAACCCGAGTTCGACACCCACCGCATCGGCCAGAGCGCGCAGGATCGTCCAGTCCTCGCGCGCGTCGCCGGGAGCGAACACCGCCTTCTCGGCGAACTGCACCCTGCCCTCGGTGTTGACGTAGGTCCCGTCCTTCTCGGCATAGGAGGCAGCAGGCAGGATAATATCCGCCGCATGCGCGCCCTTGTCGCCATGGTGGCCGATATAGACCTTCAGACTGTCCGGGAAGCGGGCGAAATCCACCTCGTCGGCACCCAGCGTAAGCAACACCTTGGGAGAAGCCTCGGCGATGTCGGCAATGCCGCCCTTCTGCGCATAGCCGAGCATCAGCCCGCCCATGCGGCTGGCCGCCATGTGGAGAACGTTGAAGCCGTTCCACCCGTCCTTCACGAGGCCGAACCGGCCCGCCAGATCGAGCGCGGGAGCGAGCGCGCCGGCTGCAAGTGCCGCACCGCCGAGAATGATCGCGGGCCGCTCGGCCCCTGCCATCGCTTCGCGCAAGCCTTCGGGAAGATCGTCGAGCAAGCCGAGATTCTCGCCGAGAAATTCGGCCGGGTAGGTTGTATCCCAGCGCTCACCGACCACGAAGATCTTCGCTCCGCGCTTGGCCGCCTTGCGCAGGCGGACATTGACCAGCGGCGCTTCCCAGCGGATGTGGCTGCCGACGATCAGGATCGCATCGGCGGTCTCGATCCCGGCAAGGGTCGAGTTGAAATTGACCGCGGCCAGGTTCGAAACATCGTAGCTCATGCCGGTCTGGCGACCTTCGAGCAGGTCGGACCCCATCGCGGACAGCAGCGCCTTGGCGGCGAACATCGTCTCGCAATCGACCAGATCGCCCGCAATCGCCGCGATGCTCTTGCCCGGATCAGCCGCAGCGATCGCGGCGAAGGCGTCGTCCCAGCCGGCCTTCTGCAGCGAACCGTTCCTGCGAATCCACACGCTGTCGAGCCGGCGGCGCTGGAGCCCGTCGATCTGATAGCGCGCCTTGTCCGAAATCCACTCCTCGTTCACTTCGTCGTTGTTGCGCGGCAGCGCGCGCATCACTTCGCGCCCGCGGCTGTCGAGCCGGATGTTGGCGCCGACCGCGTCCGAGACGTCGATCGAGAGCGTCTTCTTGAGCTCCCACGGCCGCGCCTCGAAGGCATAGGGCCGGCTGGTCAGCGCGCCCACGGGGCACAGATCGATCACATTGGCCGAAAGTTCGTGCTCGGCCGCATGTTCGAGGTAGGTGGTGATCTGCATGTCTTCGCCGCGCCCCAGCGCGCCGATTTCGTCGACCCCCGCGATCTCCTCGGAGAACCGGACACAGCGGGTGCAATGGATGCAGCGGGTCATGATCGTCTTGATCAACGGCCCCATGTATTTCTCGGAGACGGCCCGCTTGTCGGCCCGGTAGCGCGAACCGCCGCGGCCATACATCATCGACTGGTCCTGGAGATCGCATTCGCCGCCCTGATCGCAGATGGGGCAATCGAGCGGATGGTTGATGAGCAGGAATTCCATCACGCCTTCGCGCGCGGTCTTGACCATTTCGCTGTCGGTGCGGATTTCCTGGCCTTCGGTAGCGGGCAAGGCGCAGCTCGCCTGCGGCTTGGGCGGCCCAGGCTTCACCTCGACCAGACACATGCGGCAATTGCCCGCAATGCTCAGCCGCTCGTGGTAACAGAAGCGCGGGATCTCCTTGCCCGCAAGCTCGCAGGCCTGGAGCACGGTGGCGCCATCGGGAACCTCGATGTCCTGGCCGTCTACGATGACTTTGGGCATCAGTCGGCTCCCTTCGCCGCAGCAGCGCCATAATGGCTCCGCGCCCAGAGGGCATCGGCGGTAAGTTGGCGTATCATCGAAATCGGCAAGGCGACCTCTTCCTCCTCGGTGTCGAGGCAGGCGACGACGATCGGTGCTAGCGCTTCGAAGGCCTGCTCTTCGTCGCTCGAACCCGGACGGCTTTCGAGGAAGGCGTGGGCATTGCCGACACCCGAATGAGCGACGCAATCGCCGACCTGCGTCAGTGCGGCGGTACGGGGGTTCAAGCCCTCGTAGCCATAGCGGTTTTCTAGATCCCGCGGCGCGTCGGTCGGCAGGACGAGGGCTTTCTTATTGTCCTGCAGATAGACCTCTTCCGCCAACAGATTGCGCAGGGTGGCATAGGGAATTCGCATATACATCCGGTACTGCGAGCTGCGCATCACCGTTCCGATACATTCGGCCACATCGAGGTCGTCGAACAACGTATCCGATGCCTGATCGAAAGCGTCGAAATCGATTCGATCCATGTCGCTATGCGCGAGCAGCGTGCGAACCACGTCCTTATTGCGGAAGTACACGCATTTGGCGACACGCTTCTGCAGGCCGCGCGCTTCTCCCTGTTCGGCGGTTTCGGGCACCTGCTTGAAGCGCGTGCCGGTCTGCAGGCCCGGCTCGAGAAAACGTTCGGCATCGTCCTGAGCGGTTGCCGGGACGCCCCAGATCAGCACCGGTGCAACGACGAGGGCAAGCAGAGCTCTCATTCCGCCGCCTCCATGAATTGCGCATTGTGCTCGGCGATCCGGCGCTCCAGCTCGGGGCGGAAGTGGCGGATCAGGCCCTGGATCGGCCAGGCGGCAGCGTCGCCCAATGCACAGATGGTGTGGCCTTCGACCTGCTTGGTGACCTGCTGGAGCATGTCGATCTCCTCCACCGCAGCGTCGCCGGTGCGCAGGCGCTCCATCATCCGCCACATCCAGCCGGTGCCTTCGCGGCACGGCGTGCACTGGCCGCAGCTCTCGTGCTTGTAGAAATAGCTCAAGCGGCTGATTGCGCGGACGATATCGGTGGACTTGTCCATCACGATCACCGCCGCGGTGCCGAGGCCCGAGCCGAGTGCCTTCAACCCGTCGAAATCCATCGGCGCGTCCATGATCTGCTCGGCGGGGACCAGCGGCACCGAGGAGCCGCCCGGGATCACCGCCAGCAGATTGTCCCATCCGCCGGTGATGCCGCCGCAATGCTTCTCGATCAGCTCGCGGAAGGGGATGCTCATCGCTTCCTCGACCACGCAGGGCTTTTCGACATGACCGCTGATCTGGAACAGCTTGGTTCCGGCATTGCCCTCGCGCCCGAATGAGCTGAACCAACTCGCTCCGCGCCGCAGGATCGTGGGCACCACCGCGATGCTCTCGACATTGTTGACCGTCGTCGGGCAGCCATAGAGGCCCGCACCCGCCGGGAACGGCGGCTTGAGCCGGGGCTGGCCCTTCTTGCCTTCGAGGCTTTCGATCATCGCGGTTTCTTCGCCGCAGATATAGGCGCCTGCGCCGCGATGCATGAAGACGTCGAAATCGTAGCCGGATTTCGACGCGTTCTTGCCCAGCAGACCGGCATCATAAGCTTCGTCGATCGCCGCCTGCAGCGTTTCGGCCTCGCGGATGTATTCGCCGCGGATGTAGATATAGGCGGCGCGCGCACGCATCGCGAAGCCCGCGACCAGCGCGCCCTCGATCAGCTTGTGCGGATCGTGGCGCAGGATCTCGCGATCCTTGCACGAACCGGGCTCGGATTCATCGGCGTTGATGACCAGGAAGCTCGGGCGGCCGTCCTTGCTCTCCTTGGGCATGAAGGACCATTTGAGCCCGGTCGGGAAACCCGCCCCGCCCCGGCCGCGTAAGCCGCTGGCCTTCATCTCGTCGATGATCGAATCCTGCCCGCGCGCGATCAGCGCCTTGGTGTCGTCCCAATCGCCGCGCTGCTGCGCCGCCTTCAGCCCCCAATCCTGGAAGCCGTAGAGATTGGTGAAGATGCGGTCCTTATCGGCGAGCATCAGAGGACTCCCCCGAACACCACGAAGGCGGCGATGGCGAGGATCACCAGCAGCGCGAGAGTCTTGGCGAGGCCCGCGAGGACTTTCCAGGCGATGATGACCGCGACGACCGCGATGATGATGGTGACGATATCCATTACCACTCGCTCCGGTAGTCGTGATTGGCGTCGACCATTTTCTTGAGCGTCGACGGTCCGCCGCTTGGCTCGCTGGTGTGGCGACCGGGCTCTTGCGTTCCCGCCGTGGGCCTTTCGCCCGCAGCTAGAGCATCGAGGACCGCGTCGAGCCGTTCGGGCGTGAGGTCCTCGAAATTGTCGTCGTTGATCTGGACCATCGGCGCGGTGGCGCAATTGCCCATGCATTCGACTTCCGTCAGCGTCCACAGCCCATCTTCGGACACATGCCCCTTGACCATGCCGCGCGCCGCGCAGGTTTCGAACAGCGCGTCCGACCCCCGTAGCATGCACGGCGTCGTGCCGCAGACCTGGACGTGGTATTTCCCGACCGGCACGAGATTGTACATGAAATAGAAGGTCGCCACCTCGAGCACCCGGATCGCGGGCATGCCGAGATAGCCGGCGACATATTCGATCACCGGGATCGGCAACCATCCTTGCGTGTCGGTTTCCTCGCCGACCTGCCGCTGGGCGAGATCGAGCAGCGGCATCACCGCCGATTTCTGCCGACCTTCGGGATAGCGCGCGATCGCCTTGTCGGCCTTCGCCTTGTATTCGCTCGAGAACTCGAACGCACCCCAGCGGGCGCGCAGTTCGGGCGTATCGGGAGCGGGAGAGCGGTCAGCCATTGATCAACCTGCGTTCGACATAACGGCCGATATAGAGGCCGATGACGGCGGCAAACGCCGTCGAGAGAATTTCCTTGAGGCTGGAGGCCCCATGAAACGCGGCAAGGTACGCCGCCACCGCTAAGGCGAAGGCTGCAAACGCCGCGACGAAGATGAAGAGCTCGCGCAGGATCATACTACTTCTTTTTGTCCGCAGGGAATACCGCGACTACGTCAGCTATTGGGATTTCACCAATCGAAACTCTACTGATCCTGCCATCTTCGAAATTGAAGACCATTCTTCCCTGCATGTTATTTGGACACGAGTAGTGAACCGTGATCGCAACATGATTGCTGCTGATCCTTCCTTCCTGCGTGCACCGTGACCTGAATTCGAGCAGATCAGTGATACCTAGCGCCTTGTTTTCATCAAGGAGCCGTCCGAGAAAGGGCTCGATCTGGAAGTCTTCAGTAGTGATCTTACTGATCGCTTCGACATCATTGATTTCCAGGGCCTCATCAAATTCGATAACTTCAGCGAGACCGCCCATAGCGAACGTGGCGACTTCATGAAGGCTATGTTCGGAAGCGGCAGCCAACAGCGCCAGCGTAAGCAAAGGGACCATCACCGGTCGCACTCCCCGAACACAACGTCGATCGCGCCGAGAATGGCGGTCGCGTCGGGCAGCATGTGCCCCTTGGCCATGAAGTCCATCGCCTGAAGATGGCTGAACGCGGTCGGACGGATCTTGCAGCGGTACGGCTTGTTGCTGCCGTCGCTCACCAGATAGACCCCGAACTCGCCCTTGGGGCTTTCGGTCGCGACATAGACTTCGCCCGCAGGCACGTGGAAGCCTTCGGTGTAGAGCTTGAAGTGATGGATCAGCGCTTCCATCGACTGCTTCATCTCGCCGCGCTTGGGCGGGGAGACCTTGCGATCGTCGCTCGCCACGGGTCCTTCGGGCATCTCGGCGAGGCACTGCTTGATGATCTTCGCGCTCTCGTAGACTTCTTTGACGCGGACCATGAAGCGGTCGTAGCAATCCGAATTCGTGCCCACGGGGATGTCGAATTCCATCCGCTCGTAGACGTCGTAGGGCTGCGACTTGCGCAGATCCCAGGGGATGCCGGCGGCGCGGATCATCGGGCCCGAGAAGCCCCAGGCGATCGCGTCCTCCTTGCTCACGACGGCGATCTCGACGTTGCGCTGCTTGAAGATGCGGTTGTCCATCACCAGGCTCATCGCGTCGCCGAACAGTTCGGGCAGCCGCTTGTCGACCCAGTCGCCGATATCGGCGAGCAGCTTGAGCGGAACGTCCTGATGGACCCCGCCGGGCCGGAAATAGGCCGCGTGCATCCGGGCACCCGAGGCGCGCTCGTAGAAATTCATGCAGTCTTCGCGCAGTTCGAACACCCACAGATTGGGCGTCATCGCGCCGACGTCCATGACATGCGCGCCGATATTGAGCAGGTGGTTCTTGATCCGGGTCAGCTCGGCGAACAGCACGCGCAGATATTGCGCGCGGATCGGCACCTCGACGTTGAGCAGCTTCTCGATCGCGAGCACCCAGGAGTGCTCCATGCACATCGGCGAACAGTAATCGAGCCGATCGAAATAGGGCAGCGCCTGCAGATAGGTCTTGTGCTCGATCAGCTTCTCGGTGCCGCGGTGGAGCAGGCCGACATGCGGATCGACCCGCTCGATGATCTCGCCGTCGAGCTCCATCACCATGCGCAGCACGCCGTGCGCCGCGGGGTGCTGCGGCCCGAAGTTGATCGTGTAGTTGGAGATGACCTCGCCATCGGTGGTGGGCGAGGCTTCGAGTTGCATGCTCATGAGCAGACCCAGTTTCCGGCGAATGCCTTTTGCGTGCCCGCGGCATCGGCGACGGTAAGCGAAGCCCGATCGGGGCCGGTGCGCGTGACCAGCGCCGAGAAGCCCTCGCCCGAGAACCGGGTGCCCGAGCGCACCTGCTCGATCCCGCCCGGAGGCGCGTCGAGCAGCAGCAACTGGCCGCCGATGCGAACGGTTGCCTTGCCCGGCAGCGCGCGGTCGGCGGGGGCTGCGGCGATCAGCATTTCCTGACCCTCGACGCTGAAGGTGCAGCCGCCTGCGCGCGGACCCAGATCGACCCCGCCGATATTGCCCAGCTTCTCGAGCTGGAAAACATCGGCATTCGCGGGCGGTGCAGCCTTGACTGCCGTGGTTTCGACCGGTGCGGGCACGCCTTCCGCGACCGCACCCGGGGCGCCGACGCGATCGGCGAAATCACCCGCGGTTTCGCTGCTGGCGGGTTCTTGCGAACATCCGGCGACCAGAAGCGCGGTCGCGACGGTCAGGATCCTGTTCACGTGTCACGCTCCTCTTTTTCGACTTCGGTCGCACCATCGGTATCTTTCGCGGTGTTTTCCCGCGCCGGCTGGTCGAGGCGATCTTCGGTCGGGTCGGGCGCGCCCGGCTCGTCTATGTCGGAATCCACGGGCGCGGGTTCGCCATCGCCCTGACCGGCAATCCCGCTCCTGAGCTTGGCGGGTGCCACGTGTTCGGCTGCCTTCTCGTCGGTCTTCTTGCCCGCGCCGGTGTCCTGGGTGCTGTCGGTCGTCTTGACCTCGTCGACCGGCGGAACTTCAGCCTTCTCGTCGCCGGGCAGAACATAGTCCGCGCCTTCCCAGGGTGACAGGAAATCGAACTGGCGCAGATCCTGCGGCAGATCGACGGGTTCGTAGACCACCCGCTTCTCGTCTTCGGAATAGCGCAATTCCTGATAGCCGGTCAGCGGGAAATCCTTGCGGAAGGGATGCCCCTCGAAACCGTAATCGGTGAGGATCCGGCGCAGATCGGTGTTGCCGTCGAACAGCACGCCGAACATGTCGAACACCTCGCGCTCGAGCCATCCGGCGTTGGGCCAAAGCGTCGTGACCGTCGGAACAGGCATCTCTTCGCTCGTCGTCACCTTCACCATGATGCGGCTGTTGGTGGTGAGGCTGAGCAACATATAGACAACCTCGAAGCGCTCGGGGCGCCCGGGATAATCCACTCCGGCGATTTCCATCAGCTGCTGATAGGCGTGATCGTCGCGCAAAGTGCGGAGCGCATCCTCGATGCTGCCGCGCCGGACGGTCAGCATCAGTTCGCCATGCTCTTCATGGGCCCGGATCAGATGATCGCCCAGCGCGCGCGAAAGCGTGTCCTTGAGGCCCTCGATCCGGGTGAAACGGGGCGCGGGATGAAATACGGTCATGCGCCTACCTTACCGTTCGATCGTTCCGCTGCGACGGATCTTCCGCTGCAGCTGCATCACACCGTAGAGCAGCGCCTCGGCGCTCGGCGGGCAGCCCGGCACATAGATATCCACCGGCACGATCCGGTCGCAACCGCGCACGACCGAATAGCTATAGTGATAATAGCCGCCGCCATTGGCGCACGAGCCCATGCTGATCACGTATTTCGGGTCCGACATCTGGTCGTAGACCTTGCGCAGCGCCGGCGCCATCTTGTTGCACAGCGTCCCTGCGACGATCATCACGTCCGACTGGCGGGGGCTGGCGCGCGGGGCGACGCCGAACCGCTCCATATCATAACGCGGCATGTTGACGTGGATCATCTCCACCGCGCAGCAGGCGAGGCCGAAGGTCATCCACCACAGCGAACCGGTGCGCGCCCACTGGAACAGGTCCTCGGTGCTGGCGACGAGGAAGCCCTTATCGTTCACTTCGGTTTGGAGCGCGTTGAAATATTCCGGATCCGGCTGGCGAAGCTCGCCGGCACGGGCCGTCGGCGCATCGTGCAGCGACTGGTTGTGATCGGCGGTCAGCGGACGATAGTGATCCACGCGCGGCTGCGCATCGCCTGTGCGATCTACTCCCACTCCAGCGCTCCTTTCTTCCACTCATACGCGAGCCCGATGGCGAGGATCGTCAGAAAGACCATCATTCCGATCCAGCCCTCCCAGCCCGTGAACTGGAGGCTGACCGCCCATGGAAACAGGAAGGCGGCCTCGAGGTCGAAAACGATAAACAGCAGCGCGACGAGGTAGAACCGCACGTCGAACTGGCTGCGCGGCTCCTCGAAGGCGGGGAAGCCGCATTCGTACTCGCTGAGCTTTTCCGCATCGGGATTGTGCGTACCCGTCAGGCGCGAAACGCCCATTGGCAGGAACACGAACGCCGCCGACAATGCGACCGCGATGAACAGAAAGATGAGGATCGGCAGATACTGCTCGAGATCGACCACGTGTGATTCCTAAGCCTGGAGGCGCCAGTTGCGCTCGCCTCTAGGCCCCTCGCCGCGCAGGTGCAAGGGTCCGGCCCTTGCAAGCTGCGCATGTGTGCGTGAAGCTTATTTCATCATCGACTTCACGGTCTTAAGCGTCTTGGCGCCATAGGGAGGCTTCAGCCCGCTGAGCTTGGCAACATCGACCTTGGTCTGCGTGTAGACGCTGCGCGCGTGGCTGAATTCGCGGAATCCCTCGACCCCGTGATAGCTGCCCATTCCCGAGGGCCCGACTCCGCCGAACGGCAGGTCGTCCATCGAGACGTGGAAGATCACGTCGTTGACGGTCACACCGCCCGAGATCGTCCGCTTGAGCACCTTTTCCTGCTCCTTCCGGTCGCTGCCGAAATAATAAAGCCCCAGTGGACGGTCGTTGGCGTTCACGTAGTCGATCGCCTCGTCGATCTCGCGATAGGTCTTCACCGGCAGGACAGGGCCGAAGATTTCCTCCTGCATGGCCTGCATGTCGTCGGTGACGTTCTTCAGGATCGTCAGCGGCATCTTGCGCGCGTTGGTGTTGGAGAAATCCTCATTGCCGGGATTGACCTCGATCACCTCGGCACCCTTGTCGCGCGCATCGGCGACCATCGCCTGGAGCCGGTCGAAATGCCGGTCAGTCACGACGCTGGCGTAGTCCTCGTTGTCGAGCAGCGAAGAATACATGTTCGCCGTGCCTTGCCAGACGCCGTGGATCGCCTCGTCCTGCTTGTCCTCGGGGACGTAGAGATAGTCGGGCGCAAGACATATCTGCCCCGCATTGAGCATCTTGCCCATCGCGACCCGTTCGCCGGCCTTGGTGAAATCGGCGCTGCGGCCCATGAACACCGGGCTCTTGCCGCCCAGCTCCAGCGTTACCGGGACCAGATTGGCAGAAGCCGCCTCCATCACCCTGCGTCCGGTGGCGGTCGATCCCGTGAAGACCAGATGATCGAACGGCAGCGAACTGAACGCCGCGGCCACTTCCGGCGGCCCCGTGAACACCGCGCATTCGTCGGGCGTAAAAACCTTCGCCACCAGTTCGCGCATCAGCATGCTAGTCCGCTCGGTGAACTCGCTGGGCTTGATCATCGCGCGGTTGCCCGCGGCGAAGACCTGCATCAGCGGCCCGAAGGTCAGATTGACCGGGAAGTTCCACGGGCTGAGAATGCCGACCACACCCTTGGGCTCGTAGCGCACCTCGGCTTTCGCCCCGAGCAGGCCGAGCGGGAACTGGACGTGCCGCTTGTCGGGTTTGGCCCAGCCATCCATGTGCTTGAGACAATAGCGACCGAAAGCGATCGTCCCGGCGATATCGGTAATCATCGACTGTTGGGGCGAACGGCTGCCGAAATCGGCGCTCATCACCTTGGTCAAATCCTCGGCATTGTCCTTGAGCAGCTTGATCGCGCGCTCGATGCGGTCCTTGCGCAGAGCCATCGGTTCCGGCCGGGTCTGGTGGTGAGCGGAGCGCTGCCTGCGCAGGACATCTTCCATGTCGCTCTTGCGGTTGTCCGTCATATTGCTCTCCGTTTGAAATTGTTGCGATGCAGCACTAGATCGCTCGCGTACCGATATTCCAGAACCGAAGGACCAGCACAAGCATGACCCAGTTCAGCGCCGCCGACCCCGTCGTCATTCTCTCTTACGCGCGCACCCCGATGGGTGGCATGCAGGGCGCTCTGGCCGAGGCTTCCGCGACCGATCTGGGCGCGACGGCAGTGAAGGCGGCGGTGGAGCGTTCCGGCGTCGCGGGAGACAAGTTCGACCGCGCCTATATGGGCTGCGTGCTGCCCGCCGGGCTCGGCCAGGCACCCGCGCGCCAGGCGGCGATCAAGGCCGGCCTGCCCAAATCGGTGCAGGCGACGACGGTGAACAAGGTCTGCGGCAGCGGCATGCAGACCGTCATCATGGGCGCCGAGGCGCTGGCCAGCGGATCGATCGATTATGTGGTCGCGGGCGGAATGGAGAGCATGACCAATGCACCCTATCTGCTCAAGAAGCACCGTTCGGGCGCCCGGCTGGGCCACGACACGGCTTATGATCACATGTTCCTCGACGGACTCGAAGACGCCTATGAGGAAGGCCGCGCGATGGGCACCTTCGCGCAGGACACCGCCGACGAATATCAGATGACGCGCGAGGAGATGGACGAATATTCCATCGAATCGCTGCGCCGCGCCAATGCCGCGATCGAGTCGGGTGCCTTCGCCGATGAAGTGGTCCCGGTGACGATCACCACCCGCAAGGGCGAACACAAAGTCGAACACGACGAGCAGCCCGGCAAGGGCCTGCCCGACAAGATCCCGACCCTTCGCCCGGCCTTCGCCAAGGACGGGACGATCACCGCGGCGACCTCGAGCTCGATCTCCGACGGCGCGGCGGCGGTGGTGCTGACGCGCGAGAGCGTGGCCAAACAGAACGGCCAGCAGCCGGTCGCGCGGATCGTGGCCATGGCAGCGCATGCGCAGGAACCCGCCAAGTTCACCGTTGCGCCCATCGGTGCGATCAACAAGGTGCTCGAGAAAGCCGGCTGGGACGCGGGCGATGTCGAGCTGTGGGAAGTCAACGAAGCCTTCGCCTGCGTCGCCATGTTCGCCATGCGCGACATCGGCATCCCGCACGACCGGATCAACGTCAACGGCGGCGGCACTGCCTTGGGCCACCCGATCGGCGCCAGCGGGACGCGGATCATCGTGACCCTGCTCAACGCGCTCAAGCGGCAGGGCAAGACGCGCGGGATCGCCAGCCTGTGTATCGGCGGCGGAGAGGCGACGGCAATCGCGGTCGAGCTGGTCTGACGCAGACAAAGCGCCGCGCGCACCGATCGCGTCGAGGGGTCGGCATGCGGCGTATTGGAACAGTAGGACAGCGCCCGCCAGATCGGCGGAATGGAGAAAGCGCAGCCGGCTGAGGCCCCGATTATCCGCGATTATCCGATGGTAGCTCTCACCACGGCGATCGAGAGGCGCACATGAGGTTCTTCGTCAGGGTTCCTGCGCACCGAAAAGCCGGTCCTGCCGCACCCAGCCCTCGCGTCCATCGACTTCGAAGGCGCACCAGCCTTCCGAGCAATCGTCGAGCAGTCCGACGACGCCGGGAGCGAGGCGCCAGCGCAATCCGCTGCTGGCGTCGGGTGCATCGCGCATCTCGAGCGGTCCTTCCCCGATCACCATCGCCGTGCGATCGGGGCTGAGCAGCCGCGCCACCACCCAGCCCTGTTCGCCGTCGGGATCGCGGATCAGTCGCCAGCCCTCCATCACCCGGACCACCTTCACCGGCAGACCCGGGCGACGATAGACCCAGGACACCTTGTAGTCGCGGCTGGGCCCGACCCGCATGTTGAGTTCCGAGGCACGGATGCTGGCCCAATAGGGTACGCTTCGCTCCTGCGCCTGGGCAGGAGCGGCAAAGAGCGCCGCGGCGACAAGCAGGAGAGCAAGGCAGGTTCTCATGGCTGATCAGCGATTTACCGCAATCGACTCGGCCCGGCAAGGCAGCCGGTCACGATTGCCGTGCTCAATCCGGCGCTTGACCCTCCGCCACCCCAGCGCCTAGCCCGAGGCTCACCATGACAGACACGCCCGACCGCCCTACACGCCGCCTCAGCCGCCCGCCGCGCGTGGTGGTTACCCGCCGTCTTCTGCCCGAAGTCGAGGCGCGGTTCAGCGAGCTGTTCGACACGCGCCTCAACACGCCCGATGAACCGTTTTCGCGCGCAGAGCTGGCCGAGGCTATGGCCGCAAGCGATGTGCTGGTCCCTACCGTCACCGACCGGATCGATCGACACCTCATCGAGGCGGCGGGAAGCAATTTGGGGCTGATCGCCAGCTTCGGCGCCGGGACCGACCATATCGATCTTGCAGCCGCCGCCGAGCGGAAGATCATCGTCACCAACACCCCCGGCGTCTTCACGGACGACACGGCCGACCTCACGATGGCCGGGATTATCGGCGTGCCGCGCCGGATCCGCGAGGGCGTGCAATTGATCCGCAGCGGGCAGTGGACCGGCTGGACCCCGACTTCGCTGCTCGGGCGCAAACTGGGCGGCAAGGTGCTCGGCATCGTCGGAATGGGCCGCATCGGTCAGGCGGTCGCCCATCGCGCTCGCGCCTTCGGGCTGGAAATCGCCTATCACAATCGCAAGCGGCTGCCCGAGGCGGTCGAGCGGATGTTCGCGGCGCGCTTCGTGGAGAGCCTCGACGAGCTGGTGGCGCAGGCCGATATCCTCACCCTGCATTGTCCCGCCAATTCCGATAGCCGGGGGATGATCGATGCACGGCGAATCGGGCTGATGAAGGAAGGCGCCTGTATCATCAACACCGCGCGCGGCGACCTGATCGAGCAGGAAGCGATGATCGCGGCGCTGGAGAGCGGCCAGCTCGCCGGCGCGGGGCTGGACGTCTATCCCGACGAACCGAACGTCGATCCGCGGCTGATTGCGCATCCCAACGTCATGACGCTGCCCCATATCGGTAGCGCGACCCGCGAGGGCCGGGAGGAATCGGGCCTCAAGGTGATCGCCAACATCCGGATGTGGGTCGACGGGCACCGCCCGCCCGACCAGGTCCTGACCGGGCTGGAACGCTGAGGGATCAGTCTCCGGTCAGGATTCGATCGACCAGTTGTTTCACCGATGGCGTGAAATTGTTCGAGTAGAACGGGTCCTGCTTGAAACGGTAGGCCGAGTGGCCGGCGAAGGCCAGATTCTCGTCTACCGGACCGCCGTGGGCGATATCCTGCAGCGTCTTCTGGATGCAGAAGCTGCGCGGATCCGCGAGGCGCCCGGTGGTGTAGTCGTCGTGATCCTTCCAGCTCGAGAACAGGCAGTGCGACAGGCAGCCCATGCAGTCCTGCTGGTCCTTGCGGATCGTGTCGCGGCTTTCAGGGGTGACGAACACGGCGGTGCCGTCTGGCGTCTTGAGCGCCTCGGTGAAGCCCTTCGCCATCCATTCCTGCGCCTTGGGGCGGTCGTCGGGCGAGACCCAGAAATTCTTCGCCTTGCCTTCATCGGCAAGCGGGATGGTGCCCTCCTGTTCGCCGCGCTTGAAGATCGGGATCTGACGCTCCGAGCGATGGATCAGATCGTAGAGGAAGGGGTTCTTGACTGCGGAGGAATAGAACCCCGTCGGCGAGAATTTGTGCAGCAGGATCTCGCCCTCGTCGACCGTGCGCAGCATGTCCTTCCATTCCTGCGGGATCGGGCTTTCCTCGGTCAGCAGCGGCCTCGTACCGAACTGGAAGGCGATCTTGCCCAGCTCGGGATTGTCGATCCAGTCGTTCCATTCGCGCAGGAACCACACGCCGCCCGCCATCACGATGACGACGTCTTCCGAAACGCCTTCGGCGCGCATCGTCTCGCGCAAAGCCTTGACGCGGGGATAGGGATCTTCGGGCTTGGTCGGGTCTTCGGCGTTGGAAAGGCCGTTGTGTCCGCCGGCCAGCCACGGGTCCTCGTAGACCACCGCGGCCATCAGTTCGGGCACCTTGGAATAGCTGCGCTTCCACAATGCGCGAAAAGCGCGCGCCGAGCTGATGATCGGCAAGTAGCTGACATTGTGGCGCTGCGCGATCTCGGCCAGCTTGTAGGGCATGCCCGCGCCGCAGGTGACGCCGGCGATCATGCCGGGGGTGTTCTCGAGCACGCCTTCGAGCACCTGCTGCGCGCCGCCCATTTCCCACAGCACGTTGATGTTGATCGCGCCCTGCCCATCGGCGATCTCATGCGCGCGCTTCACCTGTTCGGTGGCGCCGTCGATGGCGTAGCGGATCAGCTGCTCGTGGCGCTCCTTGCGCGTCAGCGCGTCGTAGACCTGGGGCACGATCTTGCCCTCGGCATCGTAGCTGTCGGCATTGACCGCGCTGACCGTGCCGATTCCGCCCGCGGCGGCCCAGGCGCCCGAGCTCGCGTGATTGGAAGCGGAAACGCCCTTGCCGCCTTCGATCAGCGGCCATACTTCGCGGCCACCGTAATTTATCGGGCTGAGCCCCTTGAAAGCCATTGAAAAATCTTTCGTCTCGGCGAGCTAGCGGCTCGCGGTTTCTGCCTCCGTCGGCGTATCGCGACAGGGGCGAATTTCGTCCGGCTCGGGCCTGTTAGCGGCCCTTTCGAACTGTGCATAGTACCCGGCCAGCTGAGGCGCGTCCCTGAACGCCACCAGGCGGTAACCTGCCCGCTCGAATTCGCAGGCGAGCAGCATCGGAGCGATGCCGTGCTGGTCGGTCGGCCGGTCGACATCGACCACGACGACCTGGCCGCCCTCGCGCAGCGACGGCCACATCCGCCACAACAGCGCGTAGGGTTCGCTGATCTCGTGGTACATGTGAACCATGAATATCCGGTCGAAACTGTTCTCGGGCAGGTGTGGATCGTCGGCAGCCCCAGGCTTGATCGCGACGTTGTCGAGCCGTTCGCGCTCGACGCGCTGGCCGAGGCGCTGCAGCGCCGCCCGGTCGATATCCTGCGCCAGCACACGCCCATCCTCGCCGACGCGCTCGGCAAGCCGGACGGTGTAATAACCTTCGCCAGCACCAATGTCGGCAACGGTCATGCCTTTTTCTATGCCGGCGAGTTCCATCACCGTCTCCGCTTCGCCGCGATTGTCGCGCGCCGTTTCGGTAGAAAACTCGTTGCCACCCAGATCTGAAACCGGACGATCCGGCAAGGGGAAGTCGAGCGCGGTTTCCGGCCGAGTGGTGTCGACCTTTTCGCAGCCAGTTGCAGCCAGCACGGCTGCCGAGGCGAGCAGCAAAAGGGGGGGCCTGAATACGATCATCGGCCCGAGCCCTAGCGCCAGTGCGGTCGGCGCGCAAAGAATTCGCAGTCTCCCAGATCCGACCGCCTATTCGACGTCTTCCACCTCGACCTGCTCACCGGTTACGCGCTGCGCCAAGGCCGCGGAAATGAAATCGTCGATCCCACCGTCGAGCACCGCGTCGGGCGACGGCGAAACCACGCCGGTGCGCAGATCCTTCACCATCTGATAGGGCTGGAGAACATAGCTGCGGATCTGGTGGCCCCAGCCGATCTCGCTCTTCTCCTGATATTCGCCGCTGGCCGCGGCCTCGCGCTCGGCCATCTCGCGCTCGTAGAGACGGGCCTTGAGCATGCTCATCGCCTCGGCCTTGTTCTTGTGCTGCGAGCGTCCGCTCTGCGAGGCCACCACGATGCCGGTCGGTTGATGGGTGATCCGGACGGCGGAATCTGTCGTGTTGATATGCTGCCCGCCCGCACCCGAGGCGCGATAGGTATCGATCTTGAGATCGCTTTCGTTGATCTCGATCTCGATATCGTCGTCGATCACCGGATAGACCCAGACCGAGCTGAAGCTGGTGTGCCGGCGTGCGGAACTGTCGTAGGGGCTGATCCGCACCAGTCGGTGGACCCCGCTCTCGGTCTTGGCGTAACCATAGGCGTTCTCGCCCTTGACCAGGATCGTCGCGCTCTTGAGCCCGGCCTGATCGCCCGCCTGATACTCCACCGTCTCGACCTTGAACCCACGACTTTCAGCCCAGCGGGTGTACATGCGGAACAGCATTTCCGCCCAGTCCTGGCTCTCGGTCCCGCCGGCACCGGCATGGATTTCGACGTAGGTATCGTTGCCATCCGCCTCGCCCGAGAGCAGCGCACGGACCTTGTCGGCATCCGCACGCGCGGCGAGCTTTTCGAGGCTGGCGAGCCCGTCCTTGACCACGTCCTCGTCGCCCTCGGCATCGCCCATCTCGACGAATTCGACCGCATCGGCCATTTCGGAGGATATCTCGTTGACGGTGTTCACCGCATCTTCGAGCCGCTTCTGCTCGCGGCTGACGGCTTGCGCATCCTTGGGATTGTCCCACAAGGTGGGATCCTGCACGCGCGCATTGAGCTCGTCGAGACGGCGCAGCGCCTGCTCCCAGTCGAGCGACTGGCGGACCAGCGCCAGCGCAGCCTGAATGCGGTCGATATAGGCCTGCCCCTCGGCACGCATGGACAATTCCTCGGTTTAAGCTCGGGAGCGCCCGCTTAACGCGCAGGCGCCGTTTGTAAAGTTTACTGAAGTTTACGCCAACAGGACGGTGATACGGGTCAGTAGGCTAGTAGATGCCGCCCTGTTGTTCGACGAAATCGCTCGGCGCTTCCTCGCGACGTGCCGGAGCGGTCGAGCGGGTCTGGGCGACCCGGCCGCGGCGGATCTGTTCGAGGATCGCGTTGCGTTTGGCGGCGATCTCGTCCTGCCTGGTGGCCCGGGCGGGCTCGGTATCGGGCTTGAAGGCTTCCCAGATGACCGCCGCCTTGGGATCGTCGCTGGGCGTGCCGTCGAACACTCGTTTGCCGCTGCGGCGATCGATCCGGACCATCCGAACCCCGGCCGGCGCGACGAACTCGTCGCCGTCCCAGCGCTCGCGCGATGCCTCTACGAACCGCTTGAAGATCGGCGCCGCGGTATTGCCGCCCTGCACCCAGCCGCCCAGATTGCGCGGCTGATCGAAACCGACATACATGCCGGCCACGATCTGCGGCGACCCGCCGACGAACCATGCGTCGGTCGGACCGCTGGTGGTTCCGGTCTTGCCGAACAGCGGCATCTCCAGCGCGCGCAAGCGCACGGCGGTGCCGCGCGTGACCACGCCTTCGAGCATGTGAACGGTCTGGAACGCCGTCCGTGGGTCCATGACCTGTTTGCCGGCGATGCCGAGGCGCGGCATCGGCTGGCCGTCCCATTCGGGCATGTTGCAATTGGTGCATTCACGCTGGTCGGAGCGCCAGATCACCTTGCCTCGCCTATCCTGGACGTAGTCGATCACGCTGGGCTGGTGGAGCCGCCCCCAGTTCACCAGCGCCGAATAGGCGTTGACCATCCGCTCGACCGTCGTGTCCCCTGCGCCGAGCGCGAACGCCGGATAGGGTTCGTAACTGCCGATGTTGAGTTGCTCGAAGGTCTTGATAACGTTGGGCATTCCTGCGTCCATCGCGATATGGACGGTCATCAGATTGCGGCTCTGTTCGAGCCCCCAGCGCATCGTGTGGACCCCGCCACCGCCGCCTCCGAAGTTGCGGAAGCATTTTTCGCCCAGATTGGCGCCCTGATAATAGCAGAAGGTCTGGTCGGGCACCTGGCTCGCGGGGGTCAGGCCGTGCTCGAGCCCGGTGGCGTAGACGAAAGGCTTGATCGTCGATCCCGGCTGGCGAAGCGCCTGCGTCGCCCGGTTGAACGAACCCAGCCGCGCGTCGAACCCGCCCTGCATCGCCAGAATGCGTCCGGTCTGCGGGTTCTGCGCCAGGAAGGCGCCCGAGACTTCGGGAACCGCGCGTAGGCGATAGCCATCGCCCGCTGGCTGCGCGGCGACCACATCGCCGACCTTCAACGCATCGGGAGCGCCGGTCAGCGGATAGGTTTCGCCGTTCGTGAGCCCGATCGTGGGCGACGATCCGCCCGCCTGCGTGACCACGCCGATGCGCCAGTCCTCGTAATTGATCCCCAGGTTCGACGATCGCAGCTGGCCGATCAGATCGCCATTGTCGGGATTGAGCGTGGCCACCGGACCGCTCCAGCCGCGATTGCCCTGATAGCTGAGCAATTGCGCCCGCAACGCATCGCGCGCCGCATCCTGCAACTCCATGTCGAGCGAGGTGCGCACCCACAATCCGCCGGCATAGACGCTGTTGCCGCTGTCCTCCGCGGTCTCGCCGAATTTGTCGATCAGCTGGCGCCGCACTTCCTCGAGGAAATAGCCCGCATCCGCCGATCGTTCCTGCCGCTGCTGGACCAGTCCGAGATCCTCGCGGCGCGCGCTCGCACCCTGGTCGGGCGTGATGAACTCGTTGGCGACCATCTGGTCGATGACGAAATTGCGGCGTGCGAGCGCCAATTGCTCGTGCTGGGGGCGCCCGTAGCGCTCGGGAGCCTTGGGCAGGATCGCGAGGAAAGCCATCTCGTGCAGATCGAGATCGCCGACGTCCTTGTCGAAATAGGCCCGGCTGGCAGCCTGCACCCCGAAGCTGCGCCGTCCGAGCGGAATCTCGTTGAGATAGAGTTCGAGGATTTCGCGCTTGCTCAACACGTCTTCGATCCGCCGCGCGAGGATCATCTCCTTGAGCTTGCGGGTGACCGAATATTCGTCGCCGAGCAGCACGTTCTTGGCGACCTGCTGGGTGATCGTGGAACCACCCACCGCGCGCTCGCCGGAACCCATCTTGCTGGCATAGTCGAACACCGCATTGGCCGTACCCGCCAGATCGACGCCGCCATGGCTGAAGAAGGTCTTGTCCTCCGCCGCGAGGAAGGCTTCCACCAGCGTGGTGGGAAAATCGACATACTGCAGCTGGACGCGTCGTTCGCGCGCGTAGGAATGGACGATCTCGCCGTCGACTCCGCGCACCACGGTGGGCAAAGGCGTCTCGTAGTCGAGCAGGCTCTCGGCATCGGGCAATCCCCTCGCCAGCAGGGTCCAGCCCAGCGCAAGGACGATCACACCCAGCGCCAGCAGCGCGGAGCCCCAGCGAAACCAGCGATGCTCCCGCCAATTGCGCACAAACCAGCCGCGCGCGGCGGTCAGGTCGTCGCGCATGCGTTGGCGGATCGTCTGTAGTCTGGATTGCTCGGCCATCGGGGTCCCAAAATCTGCAGGCCGGCCCCTAGCACGGCAAATCTGTCTCGCGCCATAACGAAGCGACAGATGGGGAACGCGCCCGGTCAGCCTTCCGTGTTCGCTGCGCCGCTCGGGCCGGACGGCTGTTCCAGCAGATCTTCGCGCTGACGGATGAAATAGATGCGGATGGCGCGCGCCATCACCTCCGCGAAGCGGGCGCGGCCTTCGGGCGAGGCGAGCCGTTGCGCCTCGTCGGCATTGCTGATGAAGCCGCTTTCGTAGAGCACCGAGGGCACGTCGGGCGCGCGCAGCACCTTGAGCGCTGCCGAACGACGCGCCTGCGGGTGGAAGCGGATCGTGCCCTCCCCCTCGCGCTGGATCAGCGAGGCGAATTCGGCGGATTCGGCCTGGGTGCGGCGCTGCGACAGTTCGACCAGGATGGTGTTCACCGCATCGCTCTGTCCCGCGATGTCCTGACCGTTGATCCGGTCCGAGCGGTTTTCGCGTTCTGCAAAGCGCGCCGCCGCCTCGCTCGATGCGCTCTCGGACAGGGTGTAGATGCTGGCACCCGCCACCTCGCTCGCCTCACCCGCGGAATCGGCGTGGATCGAGACGAACAGATCGGCACCCAAGCGGCGCGCGATCTCGTAGCGTTCGGCATGCAGGAGGTAGCGATCCTCGTCGCGAGTCAGCGCAACCCGCACGTCTCCGGCTTCGAGCAACCGGGCCCGCAGCGCGCGCGCAAGGCGCAGAACAAGGTCTTTCTCTTGCAGTCCTTCATTCGAGGCGCCCGGATCGTGGCCGCCATGCCCGGCGTCGATCACGACCAGCGGTCGGTTGCCATCGTCCGAGCCCGCGCCCTGCCCGGCGATCTCAGGCAGCGGCAGATCGTCGCCGGCGGGAGGCAGTTCGACCCGCAGGACGTAGCCGCGTCCGAACTGCGGCAGGTCGAGCGAGCGGTCGACCGCGACCGCCCAGACGAGTACCGTGAGAAGGGCCATCGGGATCAGCGTAAGCACGCTTGGGAGCAGGATCCGCGCCATGGCGCTCCCCTAGGGCTGCGGCGCCCTTTCTCGCAATATGGTTGCCGTAAGATACCCACGGTGCTAGCGCCTCAGCTGTAATAGCCGGGCTCCGGCGGCGAACGCCTCTCGTTCCACAGTCCGCCCGCTATACGCCAATTCGGCTACCCTTTTCGATCGGTGGCCCTGAGACAGGTTGATGCAGGACAAGAACCGTTCCCCCTCGTTGTTCCCTCGACAGGCAATCGCCTGCCGCGAGGGAATTGCGGGCCGGACAGCGCTCGATTGGCGCAGGTTCCAAGCTGCAGACACGACATTCCGGCTCCGCACCCCAGGGCGCGGATGCCGGTCATCCACGACTGCCGATCCGCTTCTCGGCGGCAGTTTTCACATCACAAGGCGCAAGTCGGCTGCCGGGCTCGTCCCGGCCCCTTGCGCATGGAGAAATCTACATGGCAACGCGCATGCTTATCGATGCGCGCCACTCGGAAGAAACCCGGGTGGCGGTTCTCAAGGGAAATCGGATTGAGGAATTCGATTTCGAATCCGCCGATCACCGGCAGATCAAAGGCAATATCTATCTCGCCAAGGTAACCCGGGTCGAACCCTCGCTGCAGGCGGCATTCGTCGACTTCGGCGGCAATCGTCACGGTTTCCTCGCGTTCAGCGAAATCCACCCCGATTACTACCAGATCCCCAAGGACGACCGCGACGCGCTGCTCGCTGCCGAAGCCGAAGTCGCCGAAGAGGAAGAACGCCTGCGCGCCGAAGAGGAAGAGCGCGGCGAGATGCCCGGCGACGAATACGACGCCGACGAGGAAAGCTCCGAAGCGCTGGCCGAGGAATTCGCCGAGGACGGGCTCGAGGAAGTCGATACCTCCGACAAGGACGATGTCGCCACGATCGAGGAAGGCCAGCTCGATCGCGAGGACGACGACGATGATTCCGACGACGACAGCGACGACGAGGACAATGGCGGCAGCGGCGGCAACGGTCGTGGCCGCAGGGCCAAGGGCCGCGGGCGCAATCCGCGTCAGGGCAAAGGCCGCAGCCGCGCCAAGGAAGTCGACGATGCGCGCGCGCGCCGGATGGAACTGCGCCGCCGCTACAAGATCCAGGACGTCATCCAGCGTCGCCAGGTGCTGCTGGTTCAGGTCGTCAAGGAAGAGCGCGGCAACAAAGGCGCCGCGCTGACCACCTATCTCAGCCTCGCCGGGCGCTACACCGTGCTGATGCCCAACAGCAGCCACGGCGGCGGCATCAGCCGCAAGATCAATTCCGCCAACGACCGCAAGCGGTTGAAGCAGATCGTGTCCGATCTGACGCTGCCCAAGTCGATGGGTCTGATCGTGCGCACCGCCGGCCTCAGCCGGACCAAGCCCGAGATCAAGCGCGACTTCGACTATCTGGCGCGGTTGTGGGACGACATTCGCGAGAAGACTCTCGCCTCGAGCGCGCCGGCGCTGATCCATTCGGACAGCGATCTGATCAAGCGCGCCATCCGCGACATCTACAATCGCGAGATCGAGGAAGTGATCGTCGAGGGCGAAGCGGGCTACAAGCTGGCCAAGTCCTTCATGAAGATGCTGATGCCCAGCCACGCGCGCCGCGTGAAGAGCTACAGCGATCCGGTGCCGATGTTCCAGCGCTACGGCGCGGAGGATCAGCTCAAGGCGATGTACGACCCGGTGGTCCAGCTCAAATCGGGCGGTTATCTGGTGATCAACCCGACCGAAGCGCTGGTCTCGATCGACATCAACTCGGGCCGTTCCACCAAGGAGCACGGGATCGAGCAGACCGCGGTCGCCACCAATCTCGAGGCGGCGCGCGAAATCGCCCGCCAGCTGCGCCTTCGCGACATGGCCGGGCTGGTCGTAATCGACTTCATCGACATGGAGCGCAGCGGCAACACCCGCAAGGTCGAGCGCGCGATGAAGGATGCGCTCAAGAACGACCGCGCCCGCATCCAGGTCGGGCGGATTTCCAGCTTCGGCCTGATGGAAATGAGCCGTCAGCGGCTGCGTACCGGCGTGCTCGAGGCAACGACCCGCGAATGCCCGCATTGCGACGGCACCGGCCTGGTCCGTACCGCATCGAGCGCGGGCCTCTCGGCCCTGCGCCTGATCGAGGACGAGGCGGCCAAGGGCAAGGGCACGATCATCACCCTCTCGGCCAGCACCGAGGCGGCGGTCTATCTGCTCAACCAGAAGCGCGGCGATCTGATGGAAATCGAGGATCGCTACGGAGTGACGATCGAAGTGGTCCCCGAAGGCGAGGACGAGGGCGCCAAGATGGCGGTGTCCAGTTCCGGCCCGCGTCCGACCAATGCTCCCAAGTTCGAACCCATCGTCGACGACGATGACGACGACGAAGAGTTCGAGGACGACGACGCCGACGGCGAAAGCGACGAGAGCGACGACGAAGACGGCGACCGCGACGAACACCGCGGCAATCGCCACAACCGCGATGGCGATCAGAAACGTCGCCGCCGCCGTGGCGGTCGCAATCGCAGCCGCAACAACGATCGCGACGATCAGCAGGGCTCGAATGGCGGCGAGGATCGCAACGCGGGCCACAACGAAGACGAGAGCGACGAGAGCGAACGCCGCGACGACCGCAATGATGGATCCAATGACGAGCATCGCGGCGAAAACGACGACGAGGGCGACGGCAATTCGCGCAAGAAGCGACGCCGCGGTCGCCGGGGCGGACGCGGCCGCAAAAAGTCGGCCGAAGTCACCGCCAATCACGCCGAAGAGCTCGAACAGGTTTCCGAGCAGGTCGTGGAAGACATGGCGGTGGTTGCCGGCCCCGAGGGCACTCCTGAAGCCGCCGAAGCAGCGAATGAGCAGGACGACAAGCCGAAGCGCAAGCCGCGGCGCCGGAAGGGTGCCGAGGGTCCTGCGGAAACCGAAGGTGGCCAGTCGGACAGCGTGACGGCAGCCGAATCCACTGCGGGGAAAGAAGCGGAAGAGGCCCCTGCCAAGCCGAAGCGGACTCGCCGCAAGAAGCCCACGGAGGAAGTCGCCGAAGCGCCTTCGGGCGAATCCGAAGCGCAGGCCGAAGCTGGCGAGGAAAAGCCGAAGCAAAGGCGCAAGCCTCGTGCGCGCAAGCCTGCGGCTGCAGCGGCTAAGGATGCCAAGGCGCAAGATGCGACGCGCTCGTCCGAGACTGCTGCTCCCGATACCGAGGCAGCAAAGCCGGCTCCCGAACCGGTTGCCTCGTCCGCATCCCCCGCAACTGCCCCGACCGGCAAAACGGCTGCTGCGGATTCCGCTACCGACCGCGGCGCAGAGGCAGATGGCGGTGCCGACGACGGTACGACTGCAAAGCCGCGCCGCGGCTGGTGGCAGCGCACCTTCGGCGAATAGGACGGAACCCTCTCCGGGGCGGCGCAACTGCGCTACCCGGAGAGGGCTACTGCTGGCGGTCTGAAATCAGTACCCGCGCTTGCGGGCGATGCCCCACTCCATCCAGCCCATGACCCGTGGGGCTTTCTCCAGATAACCCTGGCCCAGCGGCTCGACCTCGAACCCCCCGGCGCGCAACGAACCGCCCACGACGCGGGTCAGATGGCAACCGCCGGCCAGCGGTTTCCAGACGGGCTCTATCCGTTCCTGCCATGCGGCGACCCGTTCGTCGGGCGCCCGTCCGTGTTCGAGAAACAAGAGCTGACCGTCGGGTTTCAGCACCCGGTGCAGTTCGGAAACGACCCGTCCATGGTCCTGCACCGAACACAGCGTATAGGTACACACCACCGTATCGAAACTGCTGCTCGAGAACGGAATGTCCTCGCCATGGCCCTGGCGCAGATCGACCGCCCGCCCCTGCGCCCGGGCCGTCTCGCATGCGCTTTCCAGCAGAGCTTCGTGAGGGTCGATGCCCGAGAATGCCGTCACCCTGCTCCAGTCGTAGAACTGCTGGTTGAGCCCTCCCCCGCAGCCCAGCTCGAACACCTTCCCCGAGGCGAGGGGCAGGACCAGCCGCCGGCGTTTTTCGATGCCCTTCTGACCGCAGGCAAAAGTGATGAGCCGCGGCATGACGTGCCGGTCGTACCAATTGGCCAGGCCCATTGCGCATCTCTCCTCGCAACCCGATTGGGGCAGACTAGCCGCGCATTCGCTCGGCTCAATGTTTTTCGTTCCTCTTGCGGGGGCTGGAAGCGCCGAACCATTCCGCCTAGAGGCTCGATCGAAAGCTCCCAAACAGGATAACCCCCGCCATGAATATCGCTCCGCTTCGCATTCCCGAAGACGCCAAGGAGAGGTTGCGCGTCCTGTTCATGGCCAAGCACGCGCTGTGGGGCGGCGGGATGCACCCCGAGGACGGCAATCACGCCATCTATCACCACGAAGTGCGGACCACGCTGGAGCAAATGGGTCTCAACCTGATGCTGGCCGACAGCTACAAGGTGCTGTTCGAACAGCCCGAGGCGGATTTCGTCTTCCCGCTGCTCAATCGCGGCGGCTTCGTGAACTCCGAGATGCTGATCCCGCTGCTGTGCAACATGCACCGCATTCCCTACATCGGCGCGATGCCCTTTCTGCGCGGGCTCGGCGACGACAAATCGGTTTCCAAGCTGGTCTCGACCCACGCGGGGGTGCCGACCGCACCCTGGTTCTGCTTCCGCCGCGGCGCTTCGGTGGACGAGGCGAACGTCCCGCCCTCGCCCGCCGGTCGCTGGGTGATCAAGCCCAATGCCTCCTCCGCCAGTTGGGGCATTTCCGACGCGCATGACTTCGCCGGTATCGCCAATGCGGTCGCCGATATCCACGGTCAGGGTCACGATGCCATCGTCGAGCCCTATCTCGACGGCTACGATGTCCAGGTCGCCTTCATCACCATCGACGGCAGACCGGTGCAACTGCCGATGCTGTGGTACGAGCGCGAAGATACGCAGCGGCTGTGGACCTATTACGAGAAGCGCGACCTGATCCAGAACACCGAGAAAAGCGCGCTCAAGCGGTTCGACGATCCCGAGTTCGAGCCGCGGATGGCCGATCTGGCCGCGCGGGTCGCTCAGGAGTTCCACCCCTTCGACTACGGCCGGATCGAGTTCCGCTTCGATCCCAAGACGGGCGACATCAATTTCATCGAGATCAATCTCAACTGCAATCTGTGGTCTGAAAAAGTCATGGCCAAGGCCGCGGCGCAGGCCGGGTTCAGCCATGCCGACCTGCTCGAGACGATCCTGGCCGAATCCTTCCGCCGCAACGCGCTGATCAGCTAGGAATTTCCTCGCCCTTCCAGTCGAAGGCCTTGCCGCTCTCGGCGGGGGTGAGCTTGTCGATCACATTCAGCAGATGGTGCGCGGCCTCGGGGGGAGCGGTGAGCTGGCCCGATGGCAGATTGGCCTGGAAGGGTTCGGACAGGCCGGTATCGACCGTTCCGGGATGCAGCGCGACGACGCTTGCCTCCCGGTGCGTGCGCGCCAGCTCGATCGCGAAATTGCGCACCAGCATGTTGAGCGCGGCCTTGCTGGCGCGGTAGCTGTGCCAGCCGCCCAGCCGGTTGTCTGCAATCGAGCCGACCCGGGCGGAGAGCGCCGCGAACACCGCGCGCTGGTCGCGGGGCAGCAGCGGGAGCAGGTGCTTGGCGATCAGCGCGGGGCCGATGGTGTTGATGCGGAACGCCTCGGCCATCGCTTCCCCGTCGAGCTGGCGATAGCTGCGCTCGGGTCCGGTGCCGTCGGCCAGCGTCAGCGCGCCGGTGCAGACCACCACCAGCTGCGGCGGCGCATCCCGCATTGTCTCGGCCGCCCGCGCAATCGAGTTCTCGTCTTCGAGATCGAAGCGCAGCGGGTCGATCCCGGCGGGCCAATCGGTCGTCGCCGAGCGGGAAAGCGCCCAAACCTGGGTGCCCCGCTCTGCCAGCGCCAGGCACAGCGCGCGGCCGATTCCGCCGCTGGCACCGACGATCGCGGCGCGCTCGAATGGCTGGTGGTTCATCCTGCCGATCCTAGAGCGGCGGGCGGGAGATGCAAAAAGGGAAAAGGCTGGTTCATGAAACACATGCGGGGAGCATGGGTGAGGAGTGTTGTTTTTCCAAGAGAAACCGCCATTTTCCCTACAGTGCCGGAAGCGGCGTTATCGCCCGTTTCCCTTGTGCCGCGACGCAGGGGCGTTAAGAGCGTCCGCAAGCAGGATTACAGGAACGAACATGGCGACCTTTACCCTCCCGAAGAACTCCAAGATCACCGGCAAGGCCCGCAAGCACGCCGCGACCAGCTCGGGTCGGGTCAAATCGTTCAAGATCTACCGCTACGACCCCGATCTCGGCGAGAACCCGCGCTACGACACCTTCGAGCTCGACCTCGACGATTGCGGCCCGATGGTGCTCGACGCGCTGTTCAAGATCAAGAACGAGGTCGATCCCTCGCTGACCTTCCGCCGCTCGTGCCGCGAGGGCATCTGCGGTTCGTGCTCGATGAACATGAACGGCAAGAACGGGCTCGCCTGCACCACCGCGATCGACGATCTCAAGGGCGAGATCCGGATCACCCCGCTGCCGCATATGGAAGTGGTCAAGGATCTGGTCCCCGACTTCACCCATTTCTACGCCCAATACGCCTCGATCCGCCCATGGCTGCAGACCGTCTCGACCACGCCCAGCGGCAAGGAGCGGCTCCAGACCCCCGAACAGCGCGAAAAGCTCGACGGGCTGTACGAGTGCATCCTGTGCGCCTGCTGCTCGACCGCCTGCCCCAGCTATTGGTGGAATTCGGACAAGTTCCTCGGCCCGGCGATCCTGCTCCAGGCGTTCCGCTGGCTGGCCGACAGCCGCGACGAGATGACCGGCGAGCGGCTCGACCAGCTCGAGGATCCGTTCCGGCTCTATCGCTGCCACACGATCATGAATTGCGCCAATGTCTGCCCCAAGGGGCTGAACCCGGCCAAGGCGATCGCCGAGACCAAGAAGATGCTCGTCGAACGCGCGCTCTGATCGGCAGGTTTTGATCGCAGATGGCTTTGAGCGAAGACGTGTTCGAACACGGTCCCGATCCGGAAAATCCGGGCTGGAACCACTGGAACCTGAAGGACCAGACGCTGTTCAACGGCGCGGTGATGGGCAAGCTCCTCACCCGCGTGGAGGGTGAGGGCGATGCGCGCCGCGCGCGGCTGCGGATGTTTCCCGAGCGGCGGCACGAGAATCTGCAGGGCATCGTCCATGGTGCGGTGACGCTGTCGCTGATCGACATCGCGCTGTTCACCACCATGCACAATCTGGGCAGCGGGAATGCCGGGCCTTCGGTGACGCTCGAACTCTCGACGCAATTCGTCGGCGCGGGCGATCCGGCGCGCCCGCTCGATGCGGTGACCGAGATCGTCCGGGAAACCGGAAAGCTGGTGTTCGTGCGCGGCACGGTCGAGCAGGAGGGGGATCGTGTCGCGGCCTTCTCGGGCATTGTCCGCAAGATGCGCCCGCGCGCCGCCGAGCAGTGAAGCGATCGTGAAACTCCAACCATGACCGGCATGCTGGCGCGTTACGATGCGCTGATCGAAGCGGGCGAATTGCGCCCCGATGCCGACCAGCGCGCCGCGGCGGAGCGGCTCGATGCGCTCCAGCGCCAGCTCGAGAAGGGGGGCGGCGAAACGCCCGGCTTCCTCGGCAAATTGCTGGGCCGCCAGCCAGTGCGCCCGCGCGGCGTCTATATGTGGGGCGGCGTCGGGCGCGGGAAATCCATGCTGATGGATTTGTTCGTCGCCACTCTGGATATAGAGGCCAAGCGGCGCGTCCATTTCCACGAATTCATGCTCGAGGTCGACCGGATGATCGGCGAGGAGCGCAAGCGCGAGAGCGGCGATCCGATCGCGCCGGTCGCCGCGCGGCTGGGCGAAGGGATCCGCTGTCTCGCCTTCGACGAGATGGTGGTCGCCAACACCGCCGATGCCGCGATCATGAGCCGGCTGTTCACCGCGCTGATCCGCGACGAGGGGGTGAGCGTGGTCACAACCAGCAACCGCCCGCCGCGCGATCTCTACAAGGACGGGCTCAACCGCTCGCTGTTCCTGCCCTTCATCGATCTGGTGTTGGCCGAGATGGACGTGCTCCCGCTCAACGGCCCGACCGACTACCGGCTCGACCGGCTGGGCGATCTCGACACCTGGCACACCCCGCTGGGCGAGGAAGCCACCGCGCAGGTGCGCGAGGCCTTCTTCCGCCTGACCGACTACGCCCCGGAGGATGCCGAGCATGTTCCTTCGGGCGAACTCGCGCTGGGCGGCGGACGGGTGCTGACCGTGCCCAAGGACCTCAAGGGCGTCGCGGTGTTCAGCTTCAAGCGCTTGTGCGGCGAGAACCGCGGCGCGGCGGATTACCTCGCGATCGCGCATGCCTATCACACGGTGATCGTGGTCGGCATCCCGGTGCTCGGCCCCGAGAAGCGCAACGAGGCGCTGCGCTTCGTCAAGCTGATCGATGCGCTCTACGAGAACGGCGTGAAGCTTTTCGCCACCGCCGTGGCGGAACCGCAAGCGCTTCACAGCGAGGGCGATGGGCTGTTCGAATTCGACCGCACCGTCAGCCGGCTGATGGAGATGCAGAGCGACGAATATATGGCGCGGGGGCACGGCAGCGGAGGCTGAAGGCGGACCCTATTCGCTCTGGCCGCCTACCCTTGTCGTCATTGCGAGCGAAGCGGGGCCGAAGGCGGCCGGAGGCCTACCAATCCAGGGACCTGCGCCTTGGATCGCTTCGTCGCCTGCGGCACCTCGCAATGACGAGACAGGAAGCCGACCCCCTAGCCCGTTGATATCCCGCCGCCGCTTCCCAGATATGCTCCATACCGGCGACAACACCCCGCCGATGCGAGAAAATCGATGATCGATATCCGACCCTTTGCCAGCCTTGGCCACGCCGATCACGGCTGGCTCGATGCCCGCCATCACTTCAGCTTCGCCTCCTATCACGACCCCGAGCGGATGGGCTGGGGCCCGATCCGGGTGTGGAACGACGACACCATCGCCGGGGGGAGCGGGTTTCCGCCGCATCCGCATCGCGACATGGAGATCGTCACCTTCGTGCGCAGCGGCGCGATCACGCATCGCGACAGCCTCGGCAACGAGGGGCGGACCGCGGCGGGCGACGTTCAGGTGATGAGCGCGGGCACCGGGATCACCCATGCCGAGTTCAACCAGGAAGACGAAGAGACCACGCTGTTCCAGATCTGGATCATGCCCACCCGCACCGGCGAGGCGCCCGGCTGGGGCCAGCGCGAGTTTCCCAAGGCCAGCCGCGAGGGCGGTTTCGAAGTGCTCGCCAGCGGCACCCCCGAGGAAGACGATGCGCTGTCGATCCGCACCGATGCCAAGGTGCTCGCCACGACGCTGAGCGCGGGCCAGTCGGCGGTCTGGAAGACCGACGGCTCGCGGCATCAGTATCTGGTCGCACCGGTCGGGCGGATTTCGGTCAATGGCCACGAGGCCAACCCGCGCGACGGCGTCGCGATCACCGGCGAGGACGAGATCACCGTGCTCGCGCTGGAGGATGCCGAAGTGGTGATGGTCGACGCGCGCTAGCGGGGCGCGCCGGTCAGGCGATCAGGCCGCCCGGACGAGCTTCGTCTGGGCGGTCACCAGCCGGTCCATCAGCTTGAGATCCTTGGCCCCGAGCTGGAGCGCGGCATCGGCCCACAATTCGGTGATCCGGGTCAGTTCCTCGAGCTGGAGATCCCAGCACAGCTTCATCGCCCGGCGCGAATTGACCAGACCGGCATGCTTGCGGCCGCTCTTGCGGATGAAATCGCGCGTCGCCTGCAACCCCTCGCCCTTCTCGGCGAGGACGTGGACGAGGCCGAGATCGTAGAGCTGCTCGGCGCTGTAGCTCTCGTTGGAGACGATCAGCCGGTCGGCCATTGCGCTTCCCAGCTTGCGGCTGAGCAGCGAATGCGCGCCCATCCCCGGGAACAGACCGAACATCATCTCGGGCAGGCCGAAGCTCGCGCCGCGCTCGGCGACGATGTAGTCGAAGGACAGCAGCGCTTCGAAGCCGCCGCCCAGCGCATCGCCCTGGACCATGCCCACCGTGACGATCGGCAGATCGAGCGAATTCATGTTGCGGTGGAGGATCTGGCAGCAGCGGTGGCCATAGGTCACCAGCCCCTCGCGGTTGCGCGCCTCGATCAGCCGCCGGAACAGGTCGAGATCGCCGCCGAAGCAGAACACGCCAGGCGACCGGCTGCCCAGCACGAGAAATTTGAGCGGCACCTTGTCGGGGCCGAAGCCCAGCTCGATCAGCCGCTGCCAATTGGCGAAATCGGCGAGCATCGGCGGGGTGAAGCTGGGGCGACCCTGCGGACGCATATAGGTCCACAGCGTCTGGGCATCGCCGTCGTAGAGGACATCGAGCTGGTTCAGCCGGAACAGTTCCTCGGGGATCGCCAGATGGCGCGCGCTTTCGACGTGGAGTTCGGCCTCGTCGGAGAGGAGCATATGCGCGTCTTCGGACGTGTCCAAGTCCGGGGAAGACCCCGGTGAAGAACGATGCGTTTCGCTGATCAACCGTTCCATCTGCGCCCCCTCGGCGAAAGTTTCGGCCCGTCCCATCCCAATAAAATCAGGTGGATATACTTTGTTAACCAAGAATCTAGGCCATGGGGGACTCGCTTGGCAAATGAATTAATCGTCCTGAATCTGTAAGATAGCGCCTCGAAACAAGGCCGGCGGGCACGGGTGTTGCCCTGGCGCACCAGTGTGTCAGCCGCGTAACCCCATGCCGGACAGGGATTTTTCCAGCATCACCAATTGCCACAGCACCCGCCCGTGGTCCGACTGGCCGGAAATATGCTGCTCGGCGAGCGTCGCCAGCGCATTGCGGTCGAACCAGCCGCTGTCGATCAGCCTGTCGTTCGCGGCGATGCTGCGCGCGGTGGCTGCCAGCGGGCCGCGGAACCATTGCGCCAGCGGGGTGACGAAGCCCTGCTTGGGCCGGTAGAGGATGTCCTGCGGCAGATAGCGTTCCATGCTGCGCTTCATCAGCCATTTGCCCTGCCGCCCGCGGACCCGCTGGCGCTCGGGCAGGCTGGCGGCGAAGCCCACCAGCCGATGGTCGAGCAGCGGCTCGCGCGCCTCGAGCCCGACCGCCATGCTGGTGCGGTCGACCTTGGTGAGGATGTCGCCGGGGAGCCAGAACTTGAGATCGGCATATTGCGCGGCGTCGAGCCCGCTGCGAGCGGGCGCGTCCGCCATCAGCGCAATCAGCGGGTCTTCGGCGCGATAATCGCCGCGCTCGCGTAGCAGGCCCTCGCCATAGAGCCGCGCGCGCGCAGGGGCGTCGAGGATGGCGAGCGCGCGGGCATAGCCCTGCGCCCCGCTCTCGGCGAGCGCGAGGAATGTGGTCTTGGCGCGCAGGGCCTGAGGGGCCCAGTCGGCCTTGGGCCAGAGCCGCCCGAGCGTTCCGAACAGCGGCGCGCGCAGGGTTTGCGGCAAGAAGGCGCGCGCCTGTTCCTCGCGGTGGTGGAAGACCTGGCGGCGATAGCCCGCGAGCGCCTCGTCCGCCCCATCGCCCGACAACGCCACCTTGACGCTTTCGCGCGCCAGTTCGCAGACGCGCAGTGTCGGCAGCGCCGAGGCATCGGCGAAGGGCTCGTCGAAGATGCCGGCGATGCGGTCGAGATCCGCCACATCGTCGGGCGAGACGATGCGTTCGCGATGGTCGGTGGCGAACAGCTCGGCTACTTGCCGCGCGTAGCCGGTCTCGTCGAGTGCGGCGACATCGAAGCCGATCGAGCAGCTGCGCACCGGGTCGCGGCTCGCCTCGGCCATCAGCGCGACCACGCTGGAACTGTCCACCCCGCCCGAGAGGAAGGCGCCCAGCGGTACGTCGGCCACCATCCTGCTGGTGACGCCCTCGCGCAGGCGGTGGAGCAGTTCGGCGGAAAGATCGGCGGTGCTGCCGCCGGCGCGATCCTCGAACGAGATGTCCCACCATTGCCGCGGCGCGGGCGGTTCGCGCCCGTGGTCGAGCAACAGGAAGTGTCCGGCGGGCAGCTTCTCGACGCCCTTGAGGATCGAGCGGTGATCGGGGACGTAGCCCCAGGTCATGTAGTCCTCGATCGCCAGTGGATCGGCGATGCGGCGGACCAGCGGATGCGCGAGCAGGCCCTTGAGTTCCGAGGCGAAGGCCATGCTGCCGTCGGACAGCCGCGCGAGGAACAGCGGCTTCACCCCGAAGCGGTCGCGGGCGAGGAACAGCTGGCGGCTTCCGCGGTCGTAGAGCGCCAGCGCGAACATGCCCTCGAGCCGCGTGAGGCAGTCGGGGCCCCAGCGCTGCCAGGCGGCGAGGATCACCTCGGTGTCGCCGTTGGTGGCGAAGCGCGCGCCGCCCGCCTCGAGCTCGCGGCGCAGCGCGCGGTAATTGTAGATCTCGCCGTTGAAGACGATCACCGCGCGATCGTCGACCGAATGCATCGGCTGCGGCGAGCCGGCGAGATCGATGATCGAGAGCCGCCGGTGCCCCAGCCCGACCCCGGGCGCGGTCCAGACGCCCGAACCGTCGGGCCCGCGATGCGCGAGCGCGTCGGTCATCCGCTCGACCCGGCGGGGATCGACCGGCTTGGGCGTGCCACAATGGAAGATGCCTGCGATCCCGCACATAGGCGGCGGTTCCTAGCCCGCCCGAAGGCCGAAGGCGAGCGCCGCCGCTGCCGCCGCCAGCGCAAGGGTGCCGAGCAGCAGCGCGCGCGTCCCGCCCGAGTGCCGTTCCAGCGCTGCGAGCATGGCGCTGGCGCGCAACTCCTCGAGCGACCAGCCCGCATCCTCGGGCTCGCGCTCGAACCAGCGCCAGGCGACGCCGAGGATCAGCGCCACCACCAGCGCGAAGAATATCCAGCCGTAGACGATGTGGTCGAACCCGCCCGCCGCCTCCGCGCCGACGAATTGCGCGATGTAGATCGTCGCCCAGGCGCGGATGCCGTTGGCAACGACCGGCACCACCAAGCAGGCGAGCATGAAAGCTGCGCGGCGGCGCCAGCTGGCGAAGCTGGTGAAGCTGGTCAGAACACCCAGCGCGATCATGGCGATCAGGAACCGCACGCCCGCGCAAGCCTCGGCGACGATGAACAGCCCGGCGGGCGTATGGATGTAGATCCCGTCGATCCGCGCGGGCACGCCGACCGCGTGCGTCAGCGCGATCGCCATCTCGGCGGTGAGAAATTGCAGCGGCGGGACGATCTCGTCGCCGAAGGGCACGAGGAACACCGCGAAACCCAGCGGCAGCGCGAGCAACGCCGCGACGCGCGGACCAAGCAGCGCAAGCACCGCCGCCGGCAGCATCGCGACCGCGCCCGCATGCGCAAGCAGGTTGAGCTCCGAATAGCGCCCCGCCAGCCACAGCGTCAGAGCCAGCGCCACAGTCACCAGCCCCGGCCACCAGCCGCGCGGAGCCACTTGCGCGACATCCTCGCGACGGATCCACACCAGCCAGGCGATGATCGGCGGGATCAGCAGGATGTGCGAATAGCTCTCGCTGTGCCACCATATCTGCACCATCTCGCCCCATTCGCGCAGCGCCAGCGCGATCAGCGCGAGCGTTGCGAGCGACAGCCGCACCAGCGCCGCGCGCCACGCGGAAACCTGCGACAGGGCCGATGAAACTTCGACAGTCGCGGCGCGATCAGGCGGCATGGCGCGCCCCGCCCCGCCCGCGCCCGACTATCGCCGCCAGTTGCGCCGCGATCGCTTCCCAGCCCATGTTGCCGACGACGAAATCCCGCGCGGCCTGCCCCATGGCCTGCGCCCGATCGGGCTCGGCAGCGATCGCGTGAGCGGCAGCGACGAAAGCGGCGTCGTCTCGGCAGATCGCCAAATGCTCGCCATCGGCCGCGTCGATCCCGGTGGCCGCTTCGGCGCTGAGCAGGACGGGCCGCGCCATCGCCATCGCCTCGAGGACCTTGTTCTGCACCCCGCGCGCGATGGTCAGCGGCGCCACCACCGCGCTCGCGCTTGCGAGAAACGGCCGGACATCCGGAACCTCGCCCCAGACGCGCACACCGGGTAGAGCACCCAGCCGGGTCACCTCCGCAGTCGGGGCGCGGCCGACGATGTGGAACTGCGCAGCCGCAGTCTCGCGCAGGCTCGGCAGGATCGCGCGGGCAAAACGCTTCGCTGCCGCGATATTCGGGGGATAGTCCATCTGCCCGGTGAAGACGAAATGCGGCCCCGGTTCCGCCGCGAGTACGGGATGCGGTTCGCTTTTGGCGGGATCGAAGAAACCGGCGTCGATGCCATTGCCGAGCGCCCGCAGATCGCACTGCTCCCCCCACGGCGGCAGGCGGCTGTGCAGCAGCGCCCGCTCGTGCTCGGTGATCAGCAGCGTACAATCGGCGCGGTGCGCGATCCGCGCCTCCTCTTGCGCCAGCAGACGCGCCTCGCGCGCCATCAGCCAGGATCGGGGGAACGCGGCCTCGCGCGCATAGCTCTCGAACTTGGCGCTATCGACATCGCACAGATCGACCACCACGCGCCCGGCGAAGGTGTCGGGGATATATTGCCCCATCTGGCCCGAGAAAATCACGATCCGGTCGATATCGCGGGTCGCGAGCGTCTGCGCGACCCAGCGCGACAGCCTCGCGTCGGCAAAGGCTGACAGGCTGACGGGCCTGCCGCTTACGACCGCGCGCAGCCCCGCCTTTGGCAGCGACATATCGCGATCGATCAGCAGATGGCTTGCGGTCCCTTCGGCCAGCGCGGATTCCTCCGCGCGGTCCTGCGCGGTCTCGGCGAAGGTCCCGACATGGACCGGGGCAAGCTTCGCCAGAGCCTCGAGCAGGTGATGCGAACGGATCTTGTCGCCCCGGTCGGGTGGAAACGGCACCCGGTGGCAAAGAAACAGGATCTCGCCCATCAGCCCAGCCCGCGGGCGATGAACGGTCCGATAAAATTGGCGAGCGGCAGCGGCAGCCGCTTCCACAGCGCGATCCCGCGCGAATAGCCCTCGTCGGTTGGATCGATGTTGCGCGGCGCCACGCCGGGGGCCGTCCAGCTCGAATAGGTCAGCGGTTCGGGGTCGAAGCCCCAGTTCTTTTTGAAGAAATACGGCCCGCTTCCTGTCTTGGAGCGACCGAAATCGAAACGCGTACAACCGCGGGCTCGGGCGTGACGCATCAGCTCGTAATACATCGCCTCGTTGGCGCGCAGATCGCGCGCGACATACCGCCCCCCGCCCCAGAACGGCATCACCGCGCCCTGGTGATAGAGCGAGAGCACGCTCGCCACGGGTTCGCCGCGATGGCGCACCGTCAGAATGTCGGCGTCCGCGCCGAATGTGTCGAGCACCGCGTCGAACAGCGCGCGCGGGAACACCGGCGTACCCAGATTGCGGACGCTCTCGGAATAGACCGCGTAATGCGCAGTGCGATCCTCGGCATCGTTGCCGATGGCGATGGCCAGCTCGTTGCGCAGCCCCTTGCGAACCTCGGCGCGCGCTTTGCGCGGTATGGCGAGCAGTTCCGCCTCGTCGTCGGCGGCAAGATCGCGCGCGAAATTGCAATGCGCGGTGGAGGTTGCGGTCCAGTCCTGCGGTGCCTGTCCGCCGCGCAATTCGATCGTGTTTGCGCCGTGCCGCAGCGCGAGTTCCTCGGCCGCGCGACACAGCGCCTGGCTCTCGTCCTCCGCCACTGCCAGCGGCCCGCCGCCGACCGCAAAGCCGCTCGACACCAGCGCCCGCCCGAACAGAGGCGAATGCACATCGCTGAGCGGGAGCCAGCCGGTCAGCCGGCCCGCGCAGGTTGCGATCAGGCCCAGCGCCTGCTGCCCGGTACCGCGCTCGATCGCCGCCAGCCATGCCGGACGGTGGAACACCGAACCTCGCTGCTCGGCCACGAAACGCTCGATCCGCGCGATCTCGTCGGGGTCGTGCAGATCGGCGAGCGTCAAGCCTGCGGCCGGGGTGGTGCGGAGATCCTGCGGCAGCGCATTCACGGCGCGAACTCGACGCAGCGCTGCGCCTCGATCCTGGCAAGTTCGTCCATACGACCCCAGCGGAAATCCCCCGCCAGCCGGCGCAGCTTGTCCGCCATTCCGGAAAGATTGGTGTAATGCCGCAGCTTCGAGCGCAACGGGGCATCGGCCACGCGCGGCTGGCCGGGATCGATTTCCCAGGGGTGGAAATAGAACACTGCCGGGCGGTCATCGTCGCGATTGACCCGCGCGATCGCCCAGCGCGAGAAGGCATAGGGCAGCACGCGGAAGAACCCACCCCCGCCCGCCGCCAGCCGGCGCTCGCCCAGCTGCGCGGTGGTCACGGGAATCTCGACCAGTCCGCCGTCGGCAAGCGGTCGGAAGGCGAAGCGCGGCGCCTCGCGCCAGCCGTAGTGATCGTGGCGGATCGGCGCGACGCTGGAGGAATAGGCATAGCCGTGTTCGGCCAGCACCTCGTGCGCCCAGGGCGTGCGCTGGTCGATCGAGAAGCTGGGCGCGCGATAGCCGCTGATCTCGGTGCCGCCGGCATCCTCGAGGATGGCGCGCGACTTGGTCAGATCGGCGCCGAACTCCCGCGCATCGAAGGTGAAGACCCGCGTGTGGTCGTAACCGTGGCTGGCAAGCTCGTGCCCGCGCTCGACGATGGAGCGCACCATGGCCGGATCGCGTTCGGCAACCCAGCCCAGCGTGAAGAAGGTTGCCTTGACCCCGACCTCGTCGAACAGGTCGAGCACGCGGCGGATGTTGTCGCCCACGCGCAGCGCCATGCCGTCCCAGTCCGAGCGGGCGATCGTGGATTCGAAGGCGCCGACCTGGAACCAGTCCTCGACATCGACCGAAAGCCCGTTGAGGATGCCCGCCGCCGAGATCGTGCGCTGTTCCAATTGCCTGCCCCTCGCGCCGCTCAGGCGGCTTCGCGCCGTCCGCCGGCTTCGAGCAATTCGATCAGCTGCCCGAGCACGTGGCGCAGCGACTGCTCCTGCTCGTCGAGCCGCGCTTCGATCCGCCCAAGCCGTTCGTCGATCGCGCCGGAGCCCTCGCGGGCTCCCTCGGCATCGTAATCGAGACCCGCCGCGAAGCTGGCGCGGGTCTCGCCGATCTCGCGGCGCAATTCGTCGAGCTCGCGGTCGCGCTCGGCGAAGGCGCGTTCGATCGCGACGATCTGCGCTTCGGCGAGGCCATCGTGCTGCGAGCGCTCGGGAGCCTGGCGCTCGGCCTGGGCGCGCCGCGCCTGCGCGATCGCCTGCGATGCGGGCAGCGAAGGATCGGGCGCGATCGCGTCCACCGCGACATCCTCTTCGGCGGCGCTGTCGCCTTCCATTTCCTCGATCACCGCTTGCAGCATGTCGGCATCGATCACCGCCTGCTCCTCGACCGCGCCGAGCAGCAGCAGGCGGGTCATCACCTGGTTGATCTTGCGCGGGATGCCGCCGGTGGCGCGGTGGAGCCTGGTGAAGATCGCATGGTCGAGTTCGGGATTGCCGTCCCAGCCGACATGTTCGAGCCGGTGGCGAACATAGGGTTCGATCTCGCCGGGCTGCATCGGTTCGAGGTGATGCGCCGCAATCACCCGCTGGCGCAATTGCTCGAGTTCGGGCGAACCGGCGAGCAGCCGCTTGAACTCGGGCTGGCCGAGCAGCAGCGTCTGCAGCAACGGATGCGAACCGAGCTGGAAGTTCGACAGCATCCGCAGCTCCTCGAGCGCGCCGATCGTCAGGTTCTGCGATTCGTCGACGATCAGCAGGCAGCGCTTGCCGTTGCGCGCTTCCTCGTGGAGGAAATGCTCGATCGCGGCGAGCGCGGCGGCCTTGTCGCGGCCCTCGACATCGAGACCGAAGCTGCGCGCGGCTACGTGGATCATCTCCTCGCCGTCGAGCGCGCTGGTGACCACCTCGGCAACGGTCATCCGGTCGGCGTCGAGCTTCTCCTTGAGATGCGCGACCAGCGTCGACTTGCCCGAGCCGACCTCGCCGGTGATGACGACGAAGCCCTCGCCCTGGTTCAGCCCGTAGCCGAGATAGGACAGCGCCTTCTTGTGGGTGATGCTCTCGAAGAAATAGGCCGGATCCGGGGTGAGCTGGAAGGGACGTTCCGAGAAGCCGTAATATTGTTCGTACATGGTCGGATCTTCCTATCAGAAGCCGTAGCGCAGGCCCACCAGGGCCGACGCGCTCTTGAGGTCCTCGGCAGACACTTCGCTGTCGAGATAGTTCACCGCCACCGCGACCCGCCCCGTGAGATTGCGGGTGAAACTGCGGTTGTAGGCGGCCGAACTGCCGAGCGCGAGCGCATCGCCCACCCCGACGAAGCCGCTGTCGATATAGCTGGCATACGTGGCGATGGTATAGCCCGCATCGCGTCCCAACGGTCCGGTGACGGTGCCGGCGATGTAGAGGCTTTCGTCCGAGACGCCGTCGGAAGCCTCGAGCACGGTGCCCGGCGCGCCCAGATAGGTGCGACGGTCGTAACCCGCGGTGATCCCGGCGGTGGTCCGACCGACCTGGCGCGAATAATAGGCCGAGACCCCGCGCGAGCGGAACACCGAGGAGCGCACCGATCCGAGCAAGCCGTCGAGGCAGCTCGCGCCGCTGACCGAATTGACGCAGCCGACGATCGCGCCGCTGATCGGATCGCGGACGACCTCGAAATCGGTCGGCAGCGCGGCGAGCGAATTGGTCAGCCGACCGCCGAAGCCGCTAAGCGTGTCGTAGACGTTGACGCCCAGCGTGGAGTTGCGGCTCGGGCGCCAGCTGAAATTGCCGTAATAGGTGTCGCTGTCGTAGCGGCGGCCATAGACCGCCTGGAGCGAAGTGCGCTGGCTCGGGCGCCACAGCACGCCGACGTCCCAGATCAGCCCGTCGGCCTCGAAGGCGATCCGGCGCGGGCCGCTCTCGTCGGTGACCAGCCTTCCGTCGGGGCCGATGACGGGATTGCCCGCCGCATCGCGCAAGGCATCGCGGCTCGATACTTCGACATCCTCGTAGCCGACCCCGGCGATCACCGCGAGCGCGGGCGTGATCGGCACGGTGACATCGGCGCGAAGGTAGGAATCCACCACCCGCTGGTCGAGATTGTCGATATCCTCACGAAAATAGCCGCCGCCCACGCCGATCCCGACGGGGAGGTATTCGCCCGGCTGGGTTCCCGCGCGCAATTGCGCACTGTGGGTGACGCTCTCGTCGAAAACATCGGCGGGACTGCCCCCCGGCGCGACGAAATCGGGCGAGTCGACGCGGGTGTAGCCCAGCCGGTAATTGCCGGTGATGTCGACTCGGTCGATCTCGGCGGAGAGATTGGGCCCGATATAGGCGGAATAGGTCTGCGTCGAATTGTCGAGATTGTTCTGCCCGGCAAAGACGTTCGCACCGCCGCTCGTAACCGTTGTGCGGCTGGCCAGCGCCCCCGCTTCGAGCGTGAGCACCTGCGGGACCAGGGTGGTGTAGCCGCGCGCGATCCCGCTGACGGTGTCGCTGTCGCTGGCGTCGCCATAGCCGAAATTGTGCTCGTAGCGCAGCGACACCGAAGCGCCGCTGTTGCGCCCGATGTAGGAGGCATCGACCCCGGCGGCGACCTGGGTGTAGGTCAGCACGTCGTCGAACGGCGAGAGCTGCGCGGTGAGGATCTGCGAGGCTTCGATATAGGGCTCGACCGAGAGTCGCCGTCCGGTCGGCGCGGTCTGCCCCTCCGGTTCCTGCGCGGATCCGGTCTGCTCCTGCGAACCGCGGCCCTGATAGCTTTGCGCCATCAGCGGCAGCGGCGCGATCAGCGCGCAGCCGGCCGTCAGGCTGGCGATGAAGCGGGTCTTCATGATTCCGGCTCCCCGTATCCGTAATACTTGCCGAACCTGCGCCCGCTCGGGCTGAAGGTCGCATCGTTGAGCAGCAGGCGGATGTCGGGACAGCCCGAGAGAAGATCGATCGCGTCTTCCAGCGCGGCGCGCGCGGTCTGCTCGGCGCGCGCGACCAGCAAGGTCTGGCCGCAATGCTTGGCGAGCTCGGCTGCGGGCGAGGCTGCGAGGACGGGGGGGCTGTCGAAGATCAGGATGCGGTCGTGCGCGCCGCGGCTGAGGCGGTTGAGCACTTCCCAGGTCCGTTCGCTGGCGAGATACTCGGCATCCGAGCCGCTGCGCTGGCCGGCGGGCAGGATCCACAGGCCCGGGATGTCCGTTCCCACGACCAGCTTCTCGGCGTCGATGCTCGGATCGCGCAGCGCATCCATGAGGCCCGGGGCGGGATCGAGCCCGAAGGTCTTCATGATCGAGGGCTTGCCGAAATCGGCATCCACCAGCAGCACTTCGGATTCGCGCTCGCCCGCCAGCGCGATGGCGAGATTGGTGGCGCAGAACGTCTTGCCTTCGCCCGGATGCGGCGAACAGATCAGCACGCGGCGCGCTTTCGCGGTGCCGTCGGCTTCGGCGGTGGCGAGCACCTGGCGTTTGACGATGCGGAATTCCTCGACCAGCCCGCTCGATCCCAGATCGGGGTCGATCAGCCCCTGTTCGCGCAGATGAACGCGGGAAACCGGGTGCAGCGGTCCGGTAAATTCGACCTTCCGACCTCCGACTTCGCGCTGGCGTGGCGGCCGGGCGTCGGCTTCGGCGTCGATGACTACGGGCGGCTGCGACGACGCAGGCGCCAGATCGCGGGTCGTTGCGCTGTCCTCGGCATCGCCGGGCGCAACCGCGCGGCGCGGCGGTGTAGGCATGCGGACTGCCTTGCCCTGCGGCAGCTTGGCCGGAACCCTGGCGGGTGCGAGGCTGTCGAAGCCGAAAGCCCCACTGGCGCGCTCGAACAACGAGCGCTTGCCTGAAACCTGCGGGGTGTCCGCCTCATCCTTCCCGTCGCCGGGGGGTACGATGTTGATCGGCTTGTTCACGCTCACGATCCTCTCACGCCACCGTTCCGACCTGGATGAATTCGACCGCGAGCAGCAGCAGGCAGACACCGCCCAGCGCGCCCACACCGGCGGCGAACTGCTTCGAGCGTTTGCGCGCGAGCTCAGCGCGCGCCTTGGTCATCGATCGCGAGATCGTCCCCACCACCGGCAGGTCGAGCGCGCGCTCGAGCCGGTCGGCGGTCGAGAATGCGGATTTCAGCTGCCCGAGGACGAAGGCCGTCCCCGCCCCCGCCGCAAGGCCAACGAACAGCACGCCGATCAGCAGGATCGGGCGGTTGGGCGCCGCCGGCTTGCGCGGAATCGTCGGCGGATCGACCACCTCGAACTGGAAGGCGCTGCGCTCGGTCTGGACCTGGCCGCGCAGGCGCATTTCCTCGCGATCCCGCAGCAGCTCGTCATATTTGGTCTTGAGCACCTCGTAATCGCGCGAGATGCGGTTGGCTTCGGCAGCGACCTCCGGCTCCTGCGCCTGCGAGGCGATCAGGCCAGAGATGTCGGCCTGCAACGCCGCCTTGCGGGCGCTCAACGCCTGGACATTGGCCTGCCGCTCGGCGCGGATGGCGATCAGCGAGGTGTATGCGGGATTGGGCTGGCCATAGGCGCCATCGCCCTCGTTTGCCGCCTGGCGTTCGAGCAGTTCGATCTGGCGCTGGGTGGACTGGATGTCGGGATGGCTGTCGGTGAGCCCGCGCGAGCGCATCGCGGCCATCTGCGACTGCGCCTGGATCAATGCGGCGCGCGCCCCGCCGCCGCCCATGCCGGGCATCTGGATCGAGCGCGGCGTACCCGCGACCTGACCGTTGATGGCGGCCAGCGCGCTCTGCGCGGCGGCAATATCGCCATCGACGCCGCGCATCTCGGTGCGCAGCGTCTGCAGCCGGGTCGAGACCGTGCCGGTCCCGCCGATCAGTTCGGGATACTGCGCCTCGAAGGTCAGGCGGCGCTGTTCGGCGGCTTCGAGTTCCTGCTTGCGCTCCTCGAGCTGGCGATCGAGGAACACCAGCGTATCGGCGACCTCGCCGCGATTGCCCGAGATGTTCTCCTCGCGGAAGATGTCGAGCAGCTTGGTCACGACGTCCTGCGACAGCTTGGCGTTCTCGGCATCGCTCAAATCCGCCTTGCCGATGGTTGCGCTGACCTCGAACAGATTGTCCTGTTCGCCCTTGACCACGACGTTCTCGGTCAAATTGGTGACCGCGCCCTGCAATTCGGAATCGGTGGTGATATCCTCGCCCAGTTTCGTGGCGCGGACGACCTTTTCGAGATTGACCGCGCTGGCCAGAGTCTGGCGGACGCGAACCAGTTCCTTTTTGCCGTCGCCGGAGATTTCCAGCTGCTGCGAGAGGACGTCGTCGACCTGCACATAGATACGCGCGCGGCTCTCGTAGCTGTTGGGGATCAGCGCCACCACCAGCCAGCCGAGCACGCAGACGCCCCAGGCCACGCCGAGCGCGATCCAGCGCCGGTTCCAGACCTGATGGAGCGCCCCGCGCAGTTCTTCGAAGACCTCGTTCATTGCGGGTGCGCTCTCAGAAGACCGACTCGGGGATGATGATGACATCGCCCGCGCGCAGCATCACATTCGCCTCGCTGTCGCCGCGCCGCAGCAGATCGGTCAGCCGCAGCGCATATTCGCGCTGGCGCCCCGCCTGCTTGTCGAAACGGATCAGCTTGGCACGGTTGCCCGCGGCGAAATCGTTGAGTCCGCCGACCGCGATCATCGCGTCGAGCACGGTCATATTGGCGCGATAGGGGATCGAGGCCGGCTTTTCGGTGGCGCCGACGATACGGACCTGCTGGCTGAAGGTGCCGGCGAATTCGTTGACGATCACCGAGACCAGCGGATCCTCGATATATTGCGAGAGCTGGAGCCGGATATCCTCTTCCAGCATCGAGGGCGTCTTGCCGACCGCGGGCATGTCCTTGACCAGCGGGATGGTGATCCGCCCGTCGGGACGAACCTGGATCTTCTCGGCCCCTAGCTCGGGGTTGCGCCAGACGTGGATCGTGAGATTGTCGAGCGGGCCGATGACATATTGCTCGCCCGGCCCTTCCTGCAGCGCGACGAAGGTCGCGGGCGGCAGTTCGGTCCCGCCGGACCCTGCGCAACCGGCCAGAGCCAGCGCTGCGACCGCGCAGCTCGCGAGGGAAGTGGAAACGCGGAATTTGCGCATGGATTTATGTTCCTCGGCCGCTTCGGGGTGCTTTCGAGCTGCATCGCAGACCCATTTCCCCCGGATTTCAGCCAACCTAATGCAGAAAAAAGGTGAACAGACCGTTAGCCTTGTGGTGCAACCCGCGGCGAACCGGCGATTCGCTACCCTCTGTCGCATTTCGGGACAGGGTCAGACGAGCAGTTCCGCCGCCGGCCCCTGACCCAGGAAGGCGCTGGGGGATGCGCTTGCCCCATAAGCTCCGGCACAGAACACCGCAACCAGATCCCCCACCTGCGCGCGCGGCAGTGCGGCGCGATCCGCCAGCCGGTCGAGCGGGGTGCACAGGCAGCCGACGACGCTGGCGATCTCAGCGGGCGGTGCATCGAGCTGCGCGGCGAGCGCGACGGGATAGTTGCGCCGCACCACGGTGCCGAAATTGCCCGAGGCGGCGAGCTGGTGATGCAGGCCGCCATCGGTGACCAGATAGGTCTCGCCGTGGCTCACCTTGCGATCGACGATGCGGGTTAGATAGACCCCGGCCTCGCCGACCAGATAGCGCCCCAGTTCGATGTAGAGTTCGGCCTCCGCAAGACTGGCGGGGAGCGCGGCGAAGCGCTCGGCCAGAGCCTCGCCGACCCGCACGATGTCGAGCGGCTGGTCGCCGTGGAAATAGGGGATGCCGAAGCCGCCGCCCATGTTGAGTTTGGGCATGGCGATCTCCGCCTCGCGTGCGATTCGGTCGGCGAGATCGAGGACATTGCCCTGGGTCTCGACCAGCGCCTCGGCATCGAGCGCCTGGCTGCCGGTGAAGATGTGCAAGCCCCGCCACTCAGCCCCGGCGGCGATCACCTCGCGCGCCAGCGCGGGGACGCGCTCGGCATCGACCCCGAAAGGCTTGGCGCCGCCGCCCATCTTCATGCCAGAGCCCTTGAGCTCGAAATCGGGATTGACCCGGATCGCGAGCCGCGGGGTCACGCCCAGCCGCTCGGCGATCGCCAGCGCGCGCGCCGCCTCGCGCTCGCTTTCGAGATTGAGCGTGACCCCGGCCGCAATCGCCGCCTCGAGTTCGCTGTCGCGCTTGCCCGGACCGGCGAAGCTGACCCGCGCGGTGTCGATCCAGGCCTGCTGGACCAGCGCCAGCTCGCCGCCCGAGGCGATGTCGAGCCCATCGACCAGAGTCGCCATCAGCTTCAGCACCGGCTCGAAGCTGTTGGCCTTGATGGCGTAATTGATGCGCAATCGTTCGGGCATCGCGGCACGCAGCTCCGCCATCCGGCGCTCGAGCAGGGCTTGCGAATAGAGGAACAGCGGAGTGCGCCCGGTCTGCTCGACCCATTCATCGGCGGTGCGTGTGCCGATCAGCAATGCACCGCCGCGCGCCTCGAAGCCGGCGGGGATCGGCCCGGTGGGTTTGGGCTTGTCGCTCATGCGCCCAGCTCGCGGGCGAGCGCGGTGCGGTCGAGCTTGCCGTTGGGATTGGTCGGCATGGTCTCGCGCCAGTGGATCGCCTGGGGTTGCATGAAGTTGGGAAGTTCCTTCGCCAAGGACTTGGAAAGCCTGTCGTTTTCTGCCGAACCCGCCGATCGGCCGCGGACCACGAGATGGACCGCCTGCCCCAGCCGCTCGTCGGGCACGCCCAGCGCGATCGCTTCCGCCACCAGTCCGGTCGCCAGCGCCGCCTCCTCGATTTCCTGGGGGCTGATGCGGTTCCCCGCGCTCTTGATCATGGCGTCGCGCCGTCCGACGAAATAGAGCAGGCCATCGGCAGCGCGCCGGACCCGGTCGCCCGACCAGACCGCCATGCCGCCATATTCGCTCGCTGTGGGAGCGGGCTTGAACCTCTCCGCCGTCCGCACCTCATCCTGCCAATAGCCTTGCGCCACCAGCGGACCGCAATGGACCAGCTCGCCCTCCTCGCCGGAAGCAGCGGGCTCGCCCGCGTCGTCGATCACGAGGATTTCGGCGAAGGGAATCGCGCGGCCCATCGAGGTGGGGTGCGCATCGACCAGCTCGGGGTCGAGATAGGTCGAGCGGAAGGCCTCGGTCAGTCCGTACATCGGGAACAGCCGCGCTGTGGGGAATTGTGCGCGCAGGCGACGGACCAGATCGGCGGTGAGCGCGCCGCCGCTGTTGGTCAGCCGGCGCATTGTCTGTGTGGCCTCGTCTGCCCACTCGGTCTCGGTAAGCTGGACCCACAGCGGCGGGACCGCGGCCAGCGTCGTGACGCCATGCCGGGCGCAGGCCTTCGCGACATCCCGCGGGAAGAGATAGTCCAGCGGGACCACCGATCCGCCCGCATACCAGGTCGAAAGCAACTGGCTCTGGCCGTAGTCGAAGGACAGCGGCAGCACCGCCAGCGTGACGTCGTCCGCCGCCAAGCCAAGGTAATGCGCGACGCTGGCCGCGCCGAGCCACATGTTCGCATGGCTGAGCATCACCCCCTTGGGGAGCCCGGTCGAGCCGCTGGTGTAGAGGATCGCGGCGAGTTCCTGCGGATCGCGGGTCGAGGCTGGCAGCGGCGTGGCCAACCCCTCCGCGCTGCGCCAGGCCTCGCCCTCCTCGACCAGCTCGCAAGTTCCGGGCACATCCTGCTGTTCCAGCGACTTCAGCCGCGCACCGGTCCCGATCAGCAGCACCGCGCCGCTGTCGGCGAGGATATGCGCGGCCTGCGCATGCTTGAGCAGCGGGTTGATCGGGACATGCACCATCCCCGCGCGCGCGGCGGCCAGCGGGAGCAGGCACGTAAGCTCGCCCTTGGCGCCCCAGCTCGCCACCCGGTCGCCCGCCTGCGCACGGCTCGCCAGCCAGCCCGCGAGCAGCGCGACACGCTCTCTTAACCCGGCATAGCTAAGAATGCGGTCGCGCAGGACCAGCGCCGGGGCATCGGCTTCGCCGCGATCGACGAGACAATCGAGTGGCCGGGGCACGGGGTCGGGCGCTAGGGACATGAATGCTCCTGGGGGATGCAATGGCGACGGCAGCGACGGCGGCAGCGATGATGGCTAGGACGGACGGTGTGACAGTCAGCTATCACGATAGCGTTAGCAAACTGCAAGCCTTCGACCATCGTGCGCGCAGCCCCTTCGACCGCTCCGACTGGTACGGGCTGCTGGCGCGGTTCGGCACGCAGCCGCTGGTCGCCATGGCCGAGCAGGGGCGCGATGCGGCCGCGTTGCCGCTGACCCGGACCGCTAGCGGGCTGGCATCGCTCAACCACTGGTTCGCCTTCGCCTGGCGTCCGCTTGCCGCGCCGGGCCCCGAAGGCGATGCCCTGCTACTCGCGATCGCCCGCGATCTGCGCAGGCAGGCGCCTTCGGTCACCATGGATTACCTTCCCGAGGAATACGGCACCGCCGAGCGGCTGCGCGCCGCCTTCCGCAAGGCGGGCTGGCTGACCCGGATGGAGCCCCGCGACGTCAACCACGTTCTCGATGTGGGGCAGCGCGACTTCGCAACCTATTGGGCGCAGCGCCCCGGCCCGATGCGCACAACGCTTAAGCGCAAGGCGAAGAAGGTCGAGGTCGAGATCCTTGTCGAATTCGACAGTTCCGCCTGGCAGGCCTATGTCGAAATCTACAACCGCAGCTGGAAGACCGGGGAAAAGGACGCCGATCTGCTCGAGGCCTTCGCCCGCCGCGAGGGCGCCTTGGGGCACCTGCGGATGGGCGTGGCGCGGCACGAAGGGGTGCCGGTCGCGGCGCAGTTCTGGACGGTCGAACGCGGCACGGCCTTCATCCATAAGCTCGCCTATGACGAGGAATTCAAACGGCTTTCCGCCGGGACTACGCTGAGCGCGGCACTGTTCGAGCACGTCATCGATATCGACGCGGTCGCAACCGTCGATTTCGGCACCGGACAGGACGGCTACAAGCGCGACTGGATGGACACCGAGCGGCTGCGCTATACCCTCACCTGCATCGATCCGCTGCAACCCGCCGCCTGGCGCCTGCTGGCGCGCAAGCTCGCCGACCGGCTTGCCTCGCGCCTGCGACGCGGTTAAGCCGCACCGCCTGCAATCCTTACCGCAAACCGCACGAAAGCGCCCTTCATGCCCGGCCAGACCGCCCTCTCGACCGATGCGACCGCGCCCAGCCGCAGCCAGATCGACACCGTGCTGCGCGCGATCTTGCGCGATGTGCTCGCCCTCGACGAAGCGCAGGTCGAGGATTTCGATGCCGACACGGGTCTGTTCGGCCATCTGCCCGAGCTCGATTCCATGGCGGTCGCGGGGCTGCTGACCGAGATGGAAGACCGGCTCGACATCGTCATCGAGGACGAGGATGTCGATGGCGAAATGCTCGAGACCTATGGCGGCCTGCTCGCCTTCGCCGAGGCCAAATCGGTCGGGGCCAAATCGGTAAGGGGCTGAGCTTGGCGATCTACGATTCCTGGAGCGCGCCCCTCCCCGACGGGAAACGCGCCGAGGAAATCGCCCTGCGGTTCGATAGCTCGCGCGATCGCCGCCTGCTGGTGCTGCCGCCGCTGTTCGACGAACATAACAAGACCCGCCGCCAAATCGTCGAAACGATGCGCAAACTCGATGCGGCGGGAGATGCTGCGGGGATCGACAGCTTCCTTCCCGACCTGCCCGGCTGCAACGAAAGCCTGGCCTCGCTCGATAACCAGGCGGTGAGCTCGTGGCGCGAAGCGGCTCGCGCGGCCTTCGCCCATTTTCGCTGCACCCACATCCTCGCCATCCGCGGCGGCGCGCTGCTGGCGCCGCGGGACACCGCCGCCTTCTTCTACGCGCCCGCGGGAGGTAAACCGCTGCTGCGCGCAATGCTGCGCGCCCGGACCATCGCCGCGCGCGAGGCGGGTCGCGAGGAGAAGGTCGAGACGCTGCTGGCGCAGGGCCGCGAGGAAGGGCTCGAACTCGCCGGCTGGCAGTTGGGCGCGACTATGATCCGCGAATTCGAAGCCGCCGAGTGGACGATCGGGCCGCAGGTCCGGATCGTCGATCAGGTCGAGCTGGGCGGCTCGCCGCTATGGCTGCGCGCCGAACCCGGCGAAGACCCTGAGCAGGCCGAGGCTCTCGCTCGCATCGTCGCAAACGGGATGCTCGCCTCGTGAGCCGGCTGGCGCTCACCTTCAACTGCCAGGGCGCGACGCTGGCAGGCACCCTCGACACCGCGCCGGGGACCGCTGGCCTGCTGCTGGTGAACGGCGGCAACGAAATCCGCAGCGGCGCCTTCGCCGGGCAGGCGCGCTTCGCCGCACAGATCGCGCGCGCGGGCTTCCCCGTGTTCCGCTTCGACCGCCGCGGCACCGGCGACAGCGAGGGCGCCAACCGCGGCTTCCGCCACGAGGCCGACGATATCTCCGCCGCGCTCGCCGCCTTTCGCGCCCTGGCCCCGCAGCTCGGCCGGGTGGTCGGAATGGGCAATTGCGATGCCGCGTCCGCGCTGATGCTCGCCGGCGGCGCGCGCTGCGATGCGCTGGTGCTGAGCAATCCCTGGACGATCGACGAAGCGGGCGTGGAGACGGGCGAAGAAGCGGGTGCGGATGTCACGCCGCCGGCTTCCGCAATCCGCGCGCGCTATCTGGCCAAGCTCAAGAACCCGCGCGAAGTGGCTCGGCTGGTTTCGGGCGAGGTCGATCTGCGCAAGCTCCTGCGCGGGATCGCCAAAGCCGCGAAGCCGAAACCCGCGCCCACTTCGCTCGCCGCCGAGATGCGCACCGGGCTCGAGACTTTCGACGGGCCGGTGCGGATCCTGCTCGCCGAGGCCGATCGTACCGCGCAGGCCTTCGCCGAAAACTGGGGCGACGACCCGCGGATCGCAAGCTGCCCACGCGCGGGCCATGCCTATGTCGAGCCGCATGCGCGACAATGGCTGCGCGATCAGGTGCTCGGAGCGCTGAGAGGCTAGTTCGGCTGACATCAAATGGCATCTCCCCCGCCCCTCGGGGAGGGTCGAGGTGGGGAGCGCACCTCAGATGCGCGTCTGCCCGATCGGTGTTGCACGCGCCCACCCGGCCTCCCCCCCGCAAGGGGGAGGAGCAGGCCGGGTCTATCCGGAGCCACCACGCTCTAGCGGGTGAAGAGGCTGGTCAGCTCGACATGGGTGGACCAGCGGAACTGCCCCACCGGGCGCAGCTTCTCGAGCCGGAACCCCGCCTCCACCAGCGTCTTGGCATCGCGCGCCCAGCTCGAGGGATTGCAGCTGACATAGGCGACCCGCTCGACGCTGCTCGACGCGATCGTCGCCACCTGCTCGCGCGCGCCGGCGCGGGGTGGGTCGAGCAGCACCGCGTCGAAACGCGCCAGCTCGTCGGGCTGGAGCGGGTTGCGGAACAGGTCGCGATGGACCGCCTCGACCGGCAGCCGCGATCGCCCGGCGGCGAGCTTGCAGGCCAGATGGGCATCGCGCGCCGCCTCCACCGCGACCGTCTGCATATTGGGCGCGAGCGCGAAGGCGAAAGTGCCCAGCCCGGCGAAGAGGTCCGCGACGACCTTGCTGCCTGCGAGATAGTTCACGGCGTCTGCGACCAGCATGGCCTCGCCATCGGCGGTCGGCTGCAGGAAGCCCGCCGCGGGGAACGGCACCGGGACGCCCGAAAGCGTGATCGTCACCGGCTCGGGCTCCCACATCGTCTCGGCGCCATAGCCGAGATCGAGCGTCAGCCGCGCGAGGCTCCGGTCGCGGGCGAGATCGAGCACCGCCTCTGTCGGGCCCAGCCCGTCGAGCTCGATCCCCGTCAGCAGGCAGTCGATCCCCTGGTCGGTCAGCGTGAGCGAAACATCGACCGGATTGCGCCCCGCCATCGAGCCGAGCAGCTTGCGCAAGGGCGCGACCATCGCGAACAGCTCGGGGCGCATCACCGGACATTCGGCGATATCGACGAGGCGGTGCGAACGGCCCTCGCGAAAGCCGAGCATGAATTTGTGCGTCCGCAAGCCGTGGAGCGTTACGCGGCGGCGGCTCTGCGGCGGCGAAAGGTGGGTCGGGAGCAATTCGCCCACCGCAAGCCCCTGCCCCTGCGCCGCATGCGCCACCCGGTCGGTGACGAAATCGCGCAAGGTGGTCTCGTCGCAATGCTGCAGCTGGCAGCCGCCGCAACGTGTGAAATGGCGGCACGGTGGCATCACACGGTGCGGGCCAAGCTTCAGCGTACCATCGGGGAGCAGCAGGTCGCCAGGGGCGGCGCCCGCGGCATGGCGGCCGTCGGCGGTGACCCCGTCGCCCTTGGCGGCGATCCGGAGAATGGTGTCGGTCTCGCTCACAGGAAGCGCTCCATGGCTGGCTGGACGGCGTGGGCGAGCTGTCCCGAGGTAAGGCCGGGACCGGCAATCGCCGCGGCTTCGTGCTGCAGGTGCACGGCTTCCTCGGCGGCCAGCGCGGGATCGCCATGCACCGCAAGCCGCGCGGCGGCGATCCCGGCGAGGACATCGCCCGTCCCCGCGACCGATAGCCAGCTCGATCCCTGCGGGAAGAAGCGGAGGCCCTCGGCCGCGATCAGAATCGTGTCCGGACCCTTGGCCAGCACCGCGAGACCGGTAGCCTCGTGCAGCGCGCGGGCGCGGTCGAGCTTGCCCTCTTCCTCGATGCCGAAGGCTTCGCACAGCTTCGCCAGCTCGCCCTCGTGCGGCGTGACCAACAGACGCGCGGCATCGCAGCCTTCGAGCAGGTCGGGATCGAGCAGGTGCAGCGCATCGGCATCGAGAACGCAGGGCACGCGCGTGTCGAACACCGCGCAGAGCCGGTCTCGCGCGCCGTTGTCGCGGCCGAGCCCGGGGCCGATCAGCAGGGCAGCGATCCGCTCGTCATCGAGGCTCTTGGCAAGATCGCCGCCCTCGATCACGAGTTCGGCGGGCGCGTCGGGGTGCGAATGCTCGCTCATCAGCTTCACATAGCCCGCGCCGCTGCGCAGCGCCGCCTGCGCAGCCAGCATCGCCGCACCGGGCATCGCGCCGACGACGATCGCCAGCAGGCCGCGAGTGTATTTGTGCGAGTTGGCGGCGGGCGGCGACAGCGCGGGAAGCGGGGCAAGGCGTGCTGAATCCTCAGGCAAATCGAGCCCTATCGGCACCAGCCGCTTCTCGCCCATCACGGCAAGCGAAGACATCAGGAAATGCGCCTGCTTCCAGGCACCCAGCGCCAGCGTCAGATCGCAGCGCGGCACCTCGCCGAGCAGCTCGCCGCTGTCGCTGGCGACCCCGCTGGGGACATCCACCGCGATGCGATAGGGGTGCGACGCGGTTGCCTCGGCGAACACCTGGGCGAAGGCGCCTTCGAGCGGACGCGAGAGGCCGTAGCCGAACAGGCAATCGACCATGACGGGCTTGGCGAGACCGGCGACAGATGTCTGCACGGCGCCCTGATAATTCTTGCGCGCCGTGGTGGCGGTGTCGGTCCCGGGCTCGACCGGCGCGACCACCGCAACATCGAGCCCGCGCGTCCGCAAGACCTCGGCCAAGACATAGCCGTCGCCGCCATTGTTGCCGGGGCCGCATAGCACCGTGACCGGGCGTCCAGCGGCGATCCGCCAGACATAATCCGCCGCCCCCTCTCCGGCGCGCTGCATCAGTTCCCATTCGCTGGTGCCTTGCGATACCGCAGCGGCTTCAGCGGCGCGCATTTCCGTAACGGTCAGAACCGCATCACTCGCCATTGTCGAAAGCCCCCTTCGGCCAGCGATAGCGGTCGCCCGCTATACGGATTTCGACCGTCTCGTCATCCTCGAGGACCTGCGCCGCATTCGAACCATCCGCCGCACTCAGGTCGGCGGCGTTCAGGCGACGAAAACTGCCATCGGGGTGGCGGATCACCAGCGTGTCGCCGACGCGCTCGACCATGCAGTCCGCGCCCATCTCGGCGCCGGGACCGACCGCGCAATCTATCGTCACCGCACCCTCGACCGCCTGCTCCTGCACGTCGGAGCAGGCCGCCAGCGCGAGCGCCAGCAGCGCCGCGCTAGATATCGGCGAACATATGCGTCTCGCTCGCCCCGCCGGGATGCGTGACCGCGCCGCTGCGTGCGGCTCCGACGTTCTGGGCATAGCGCCACAAGGCTCCGGACTGGTAATCATGCCGGCGCGGCTGCCACGCCTTGCGGCGTTCGTCCAGTATCGCCGCATCGACGAGCAGGTCGATCGTGCCCGCCTCGGCGTCGATGGCGATGGTGTCCCCGTCCTCGATCAGTGCGATCGGACCGCCCTCGGCCGCCTCGGGACCGACATGGCCGATGCAGAAGCCGCGCGTCGCGCCCGAGAAGCGCCCGTCGGTGATGAGCGCGACCTTCTCGCCCATGCCCTGCCCGTAAAGCGCGGCGGTGGTCGAGAGCATCTCGCGCATCCCAGGTCCGCCTTTCGGACCTTCGTAGCGGATCACGATCACGCTGCCTTCCGCGATATCGCGCGCCTCGACCGCGGCGAAGGCGTCCTCCTCGCAATCGAAGCAGCGCGCCGGACCGGTGAACTGCAGCCGCTCCATGCCCGCGACCTTGACGATCGCCCCCTCGGGCGCGAGCGAGCCTTTCAGGCCCACTACGCCGCCGGTCGGGGTGATCGGGTCGGAAAAGGCGTAGAACACCTTCTGGCCGGGGTTCCAGGTGACCTCCTCGATGTTCTCGCCCAGCGTCTTGCCGGTAACGGTCATCGGTTCCGGATCGATGAAGCCGCCGTCGAGCAGCGTCTTCATCGCCATATAGACCCCGCCCGCCTCGTGCATGTCCTTGGCGACATAGCGACCGCCGGGCTTGAGATCGGCGAGATAGGGGGTCGATTTGAAGATCTCGGCGACATCGAACAGGTCGAACTGGATCCCGGCCTCATGCGCCATCGCGGGCAGGTGGAGCGCGGCGTTGGTCGAGCCGCCGGTTGCGGCGACCACCCGCGCCGCATTCTCGAAGGCGGCGCGGGTGCAGATGTCGCGCGGGCGCAGATTGCGTTCCAGCAGCGCCATCACCTGGCGGCCGGCGGCCACCGCGATTTCCTCGCGCGATCTGTAAGGAGCGGGAGTCATGTTGCTGTTGGGCAAGGACAAACCGATCGCCTCGCCGACGCAGGCCATGGTGTTGGCAGTGAATTGCCCGCCGCAGGCGCCGTGGCCGGGACAGGCGACCTTCTCGAGCGCGGTCAGTTCCTTGAGCGGGCAATTGCCCGCGGCATATTGCCCGACCGCCTCGAAGACATCGACCACGGTGACATCGTGCCCCTTGTAGGTGCCCGGCAGGATCGAGCCGCCATAGACGAAGATCGAGGGCACGTTGAGCCGCAGCATCGCCATCATCATGCCCGGAAGGCTCTTGTCGCAGCCCGCGAAGCCGACCAGCGCATCGTAGCAATGGCCGCGCACCGAGAGCTCGACCGAATCGGCAATCACCTCGCGGCTGACCAGCGAGCTCTTCATCCCCTGGTGCCCCATCGCGATCCCGTCAGTGACGGTGATCGTGTTGAAGCGGCGCGGCATCCCGCCGCCCTCCTCGACCCCCTTGCGGCAAATGTTCGCCTGCGGGTCGAGCGTGGTGTTGCACGGCGCGCTCTCGTTGCCCGCGCTGGCGATGCCGACGAAGGGCCGCGCGATCTCTTCCTCGGACAGCCCCATCGCGTAATAATAGGACCGGTGCGGCGCGCGCTCGGGGCCGACCGAGACATGGCGGCTGGGCAGGCGGGATTTGTCGAATGTCGGCATAAGATCCTCGTCATCCCAGCGAAAGCTGGGATCTCGTGCGGCCAGAGACCCCAGCTTTCGCTGGGGTGACGGAGGATGGCAAGGCCCCGCGGCCTAGCTTTTCTTAGGCACTGTCAAGCGCAAGCAACGTTCGCCCTGCGACATCGGCGATCAGCGAAGCCCAGCGCGCCTGCCCCGCCTCGGTGGCGATCTGGTCCTGCCGCATTTCGATGGTGAGATAGGGGATGCCGCGCGCCTCGGCATGGCGATCCATCGTCGCGTTGAGCTGCTTTCCCGAATAGGGCTGGTTGTCGCCCACGGTCAGCCCATGCTCGACGAACAGGCTGATCGCGTGGCGCGCCGCGCGGTCGTCCCGGTTATAGAGCAACGCGACCTCCCAGGGCCGCTCCTCCTCGCGAGAGGCGAGGCTGGGGGTGAAGCTGTGCAGCGCCAGCAGCAGTCGCGGAGAGTGGTCGGCGATAAACTCGCCCAGCGCCTCGTGGTAGGGCCGGTGGTAACTCGCCAGCCGACGTTCGATATCGGCGCCTATATTGCCAGGAATTAGATACCCGTCGCTCTCGGTCGGGACCACCGCAGGCTCGTCCTCGCGTCGGTGGAAATCGCAGACCAGCCGGCTGACGCAGGCGATATGCGCGGGAATGCCCTGCTGGCGCGCCAGCCGCTCGGCAACGCCCTCCACGCCGATATCGACCGCAATATGCTCGTCCAGCAGCGCGGGATCGATGCCAAGGTCGATGTCCTCGGGGACGAAGTTCGAAGCATGATCGGCCAGGCAGACGATCCCGCCCGGGCTCGCCTGTCCGACCTGACGATAGGGCTTGTCGTCGATCATCATCTCAGCATCCCCGTTATCTGCCACCATTCTCTATGGGCGGTGGCGATTGTTTCGGAGGCGGCATCGCGCGCTTCCTCACTGTCGTAGAGCGCGAAGCATGTCGCACCCGAGCCCGACATGCGGACCAGCACCGGCACGGTGTTTTCGAGTGCCGCGAGGACGTCGGCGATGACCGGGCACAACCGAAATGCGGGCTTGGTCAGATCGTTGCGTCCCGCCAGCGCGATGGCGCGCGCCGACCCTTTTGGGAGCGGCCCACGATCCACGCCGTCCCATCCCGCGAACACTGGCCCGGTGGTCAGCGCCACACGCGGATTGACCAGCAACACATGAACACCGGCAAGGCTGTCGTCGGCGAGTGCTTCGAGTTCGGTTCCGGTCCCCCGCCCGATGCAGGTCCGGCTTTCGACGCAGGCCGGGATATCGGCGCCCAGTTTCGCGGCGCGCTCGCGCCAGTCCTCGGGCAGACCGAAGCGTTCGCGCACGATCCGGAACACCGCCCCGGCATCCGCCGAGCCGCCCCCCAGCCCCGCGGCGACCGGCAGGTTCTTCTCGAGCTGGATCGCTAGGCCGCCAGGGCGCGGCAGAGCGCCGAGCGCCTGGCTCACCAGATTGCCGAAGGGGGTGCCGAGCTCGCCGGCAAATTCGCCATATTGCTCCAGCGTGTCCGCCTCGGCCGCACGCGCCGTCAGCACATCGCCGGCATCGACGAAGGCGAATAGCGTCTCGAGCTCGTGATAACCATCCTCGCGCCGTGCCCGGATGTGCAGCGCGAGGTTGATCTTGGCGTAGGCGGTTTCGCGGATCATCGGTGCGCCCTAGCAACGGCGGGCGGGATTGTCTTCAGGTGGGTGGTTTCCGAAGCCGCAGCTTCGCCCAACGCGCTTGGCAGAGCGGCTTCGCGCGCTTTTAGAGCATTCCGATGTTGCGCAGCCATTGCTCGACGTGTCCCGGCCACTGCGTCGTGATCGGATGCTCGGTCGGTCGCAGGCCGAACGCATGACCGCCCTCGGCATAAATCCGCATGTCCACCCTTACTCCTGCCTCTTTCAGGGCCAAAGCGTAAGCCATCGGGTGACGGATGTTGTCGACCCGGTCGTCCATCGCATGGATCAGTAATGTCGGCGGCGCCTGCGCGCTGATCTCCACCCAAGGTGCCAGAGTAAGATCCGTCTTGTCTTCGTTCTCTTCCCAGAGCCGCGCAGTGTAGGCGATGATCGCGAAATCGGGCACCGGAGACTGGCGGTCGGCAGCGTCGGCGAGCGGATAGGTGCGCTCGTCGGTATTGCTCATATTCGCGGCGAGGTAGCCGCCGGCAGAAAACCCGATGACGCCGATCCTGTGCGGATCGATATCGTATTCGGAAGCTCGGTGCCGGAGCAAGCCCATCGCACGCTGCGCGTCTTGGAGCGGCAAGAGCATCTCGGGGCGCTGCCCGACACCGTCTTTCTTGGGCCAGACCTGCGGCGAGCGGTATTTCAGCAAGACGCAGGTCATGCCCTGCGCGACCACCCAGTCGCAGATCTCGGTGCCTTCCAGATCGGTCGCCACGGCGTAGAAGCCGCCGCCGGGAAGAACCAGGATGGTCGTGCCGGTGTTGGTCCCCTTGGGCCGGTAGATGGTCATGGTCGGCCGGGTAACATAGGTCGCCCAATGCCATTTCCTGCCGCCGACGAGGGGGGAGCCGTTGCCGGTCGTCTCGGGATGGTCGCCGGAGTCCGGCTTTGCCAGAACGACATCCTCGGCCCACAGCGGCACTTGAGTGCCGCCAGGGGTGGGTTGCCAGACGCCCTCCCGTTCGATCTTCGGTACTTCTATGGCGGCGGGTGCGCTGTCGCTCTTGCTTGGCTGAGCAAGGACCGCTCCGCCGACGCTGGCGATCAGCAGCGCCGATAGACCGATTAGAACGCGCGCCATCAACTCGCTCCTAGCTACCGGTGCCCCCAGGCATCGCAGAATTTCGCCCGAAGGAGTGGGACCGGACCCGCCTCACATATTCGGATAGTTCGGCCCGCCGCCGCCTTCGGGGGTAACCCATTCGATGTTCTGGTTGGGATCCTTGATGTCGCAGGTCTTGCAGTGGACGCAGTTCTGCGAGTTGATCACGAAGACTGGCTCCTTGCCGTCCTCCAGCACCCATTCGTAGACGCCCGCGGGGCAATAGCGGGTCGAGGGACCAGCGAAGACCTCCAACTCGCTGCGGCGCTGCAGCTCCATGTCGCAGACCTTGAGGTGGACCGGCTGGTTCTCGGCGTGATTGGTGTAGCTGAAGGCGACATTGGTCAGCCGGTCGAAACTCAGCACGCCGTCGGGCTTGGGGTAGTCGATCGGCTTGTAGAGATCCGCGCGCTGCAGATGCGTGTAATCGGGTTCGTGCTTCATCGAGATCGGAAGACCGATCTTGAGCGTGCGCATCCACATGTCGATGCCCGCGAGCACGGTGCCGATATCGGCGCCGTATTTGGCGACCGCGGGCTGCGCGTTCTGCACCTTCTTGAGTTCTTCGGCGATCCAGCTCGAGCGCACGGCGGCGTCGTACTCCGCCAGCTCGGTCTTATCATGCCCCGCGGCGATGGCTGCGGCGACGCTTTCGGCGGCGAGCATTCCGCTCTTCATCGCGGTGTGGCTGCCCTTGATGCGGGGCACGTTGACGAAGCCCGCGGCGCAGCCGATCAGCGCGCCGCCGGGGAAGGCGAGCTTAGGGACCGATTGCCAGCCGCCCTCGTTGATCGCGCGCGCGCCATAGGCGACCCTTTTGCCGCCCTCGAGCAGTTCGGCGATCTGGGGGTGGTGCTTCCAGCGCTGGAATTCCTGATAGGGCGAGACATAGGGGTTCTCGTAATCGAGCGCGGTGACGAAGCCGAGCGCGACCTGGCCGTCGGCCTGATGGTAGATGAACCCGCCGCCCCAGCTGTGGCTTTCGGACAGCGGCCAGCCCTGCGTGTGGATCACCCGGCCCGGAACGTGCTTGGCGGGATCGACATCCCACAATTCCTTGACCCCCAGCCCGTAGATCTGCGGCTGGCAATCGGATTCGAGATCGAAGCGCACCTTCATCTTCTTCGTCAGATTGCCGCGCACACCCTCGGCGAAGAGCGTGTATTTCGCGAGGATTTCCATCCCCGGCTGGTAATCCGGCTTGTGCGACCCGTCCTCGGCGATGCCCATGTCCTGCGTGAGTACGCCCGAAACCGCGCCGCTCTCGTCGAACAGCACTTCGGATGCCGGGAAGCCGGGGAAGACCATCACGCCCAGGGCCTCGGCCTGTTCGGCGAGCCAGCGCGACAGATTGCCCAGCGAACCGGTGTAATTGCCGTCGTTGGACATGAAGGGCGGCATCAGCAGATGCGGCATGTCCCATTTGCCGGTCTTGCTCATCACCCAGTGCCAATTGTCGGTCACCGGGGTCTGCGCCATCGGGCAGTCCATCGTGCGCCATTCGGGCAGCAGCTCGTCGAGCGCCCTGGGATCGACCACCGCGCCCGAGAGCACATGCGCGCCGATCTCGCTGCCCTTTTCGAGCACCACGACTTCGAGTTCCTCGTTCAGCTGCTTGAGCCGGATCGCCGCGGCCAGGCCCGCTACGCCGCCACCGATGATGACGACATCGCAGGGCATCGATTCACGTTCGCTCATAAGTCTCTCTTTTCGTCGCATTGCGCTTTGCCCTGCCTTGATTGGCGGGGCGCGACAGGTCAAGACCCTGCCAGGACGCAGGATGACCATGACCGCTATGCATTTGCAGGATTTTTCGAGCCGGGAGGCGCTCGCCGGCGCGCTCGCCTGGTGGCGCGAAGCGGGCGTCGATTGCGACTTCGCCGACGAGGCGACCGACTGGCTGGCGCGCGCGGAAGCCGCCGAGGAGGTGCCAGCGCCCAAGATCGAGCCGGTTGTGAAAGCCCCACCGCAGCGCAGCGCGATCCAGCGCGCGCTCGAAGTTGCGAGGGGGGCGCGGATCGGCGGAGCGCGGGAGAGCTATCCGGACAAGTTCGAGGGTTTTGCCGATTTCTGGCTCAACCAGCCCGATCTCGACGACCGCGGTCCGTCCGGGCGGGTACCCCCGCGCGGCGTGCACGGCGCGAAGCTGATGCTGCTGGTCGCGCAACCCGAGGGCGAAGATGACGAGCGGCTGCTGAGCGGGCCTCAGGGAAGGCTGCTCGCTGCCATCCTGCGCGCGATGGGGCTGGCCGAGGAGGATACCTATTGCGCCAGCGCGCTGCCCCGCCCCGCGCCGCTGCCCGACTGGACCGCGCTGGCCGTGCAGGGTCTGGGCGCTCTCACCCGCCATCATATCGCGCTTGCGGCGCCGCAGCGGCTGATGGTGTTCGGGCGCGGTCTGGCGCCGTTGCTCGCAGAGAACGGCGAGCCCGCTCCCGCGCTGCAGCTGGGGGGCCGCGCCATTCCGCTGATGATCGCGCCACGGCTCGATCGGCTGGCGCGGATGCCCGGTCATCGCAAGCAATTCTGGACCAAATGGCTCGAGTGGAGCGCCCATGCCTAAGACCCTTTTCCTCGCCGCCTCCGCGATGGCCGCCGGACTTGCTGTCAGCGTCGCCGGACCGGCGCAGGCGAACGAGGCGAGCATCGCCTATTTTTCGCAAGGCAAGTCGGCGGCGCTGCCGGCGCTGCTCTCGAACCAGGACCGGCTGTTCTACGCCTCGCTGTTCGAGGCGATCGACGCGCGCAATTGGGACCGCGCCGAAATCATGCTGGGCGAGCGCGGCGACGGCCCGCTCCACGGCGCGGCGCTGGCCGAATATTTCCTCCATCCCGAAAGCCCGCGGATCCCGCTCGAGCGCCTTTCGGCCTGGCTCTCGCGCTATTCAGACCTGCCGCAGGCCGACCAGATCGCACGACTGGCGGCGACACGCGGGCTGGTCGAGATGCCCGTCCTGCCGCGCGGTCGCGAACTGCGCAGCCAGCCGGGGCTGACCCGCCGGACGCTGCCGCGCTCGGTGGACGACGGCACCATGCCGGCCAGCGTCGGCAGCGCCATTCTGGAACGCATCCGCAACGACGATCCGGACGGCGCGCGACTGCTGCTCGACGGAATCGACGCCTCGCTGTCGCCGCAGGCGCGCGCCGAATGGCGCCAGCGGGTGGCCTGGAGCTATTACATCGAGAACCGCGATGCCGAAGCGCTGGCGCAGGCGCGCACCGTGGCCGAGGGCAGCGGACCCTGGGTCGCCGAGGGCGACTGGGTGGTCGGGCTCGCCGCCTGGCGGCTGGGCGATTGCGCCACCGCAGGCTACGGCTTTCGCGGCGCAGCGACGGGTTCGACCGATCCCGAGCTGACCTCGGCAGCGCATTACTGGGCCAGCCGCGCGCTGATCCGCTGCCGCGAGCCCGAGCAGGCGGCCGAGCAATTGCGCGGCGCGGCGCGCTTCACCGAGACGCTCTACGGCATGCTGGCGCGCGAACAGCTCGGGCAGGCGCTTCCCGCCGACCACACCCGCCCCGATCTCACGGCCGCCGAATGGCAGCGGTTGAGCGACGATCAGGCGCCGCGGCTTGCGGTCATGCTCGCCGAGATCGGGCGCCGCGACCAGGCCTCCGAAGCGCTTACCCATCAGGCGCGGATCGGCGAGCCGGACGAATTCCCCGCGCTGGCGCGGCTGGCGCGCGCGCTCGGCCTGCCCGCAGCGCAAAGCTTCATGGCCTATAACGCGCCTGCCGGGACCGCGCCCCCGCCCTCGCTGCGCTGGCCGGTGACCTACCAGACCCCGCGCGGCGGCTGGCAGGTCGATCCCGCACTCGCTTTCGCGCACGCGCTGCAGGAATCGAATTTCCGCGAGCGGGTGGTGAGCCCGGCCAATGCCATCGGGCTGATGCAGATCCGCCCGATCGCGGCGCGCGAATACGCCAGCTCGATCAATCTCAACGCCGACACGGCGGATCTCAAGGAGCCCGCCACCAATCTCGCCTTCGGTCAGCGCGCGCTCGAGGCGCTCAGCCAGTCGGGTGCGACCCGGGGCCACCTGCCTAAGGTGATGGCGGCCTACAACGCCGGGCTGACCCCGGTGACGCGCTGGAACGACGAGGTTCGCGATCAGGGCGATCCGCTGACCTGGATGGAATCGATCCCCTATTGGGAAACGCGGTCCTATGTCGCGATCGTGATGCGCAATTACTGGATGTACCTGCGCCAGGCCGATGCCGAGGCACCCAGCCGGACCGCGCTGGCGCAGAACCAGTGGCCGACCTTCCCGCAGGAGCGCTGAGATGCCGATCGACGAAAGCCTCCCCTTCGAGCCCGTCCGCATCGCGCTGCTGACCGTCTCGGACACGCGCAGCCTCGCCGACGACAGTTCGGGCGATCTGCTCGCCGGGCGGATCGAGGCGGCGGGTCATGTTCTCGCCGCGCGCGAGATCAGCAAGGATTCCAAGAACGCAATCGCCGCGCATCTCCACCGCTGGATCGACGATCCCGAGGTGGATGCCGTGATCACCACCGGGGGCACCGGGCTTACCGGGCGCGACGTCACTCCCGAAGCGCTCGATCAGGTCGCGGACAAGGCGATCCCCGGTTTCGGCGAGCTGTTCCACTGGCTCAGCTACGAGAGCATCGGCACCAGCACCGTCCAGAGCCGCGCCTGCGCGGTGCTGGCGCGCGGGACCTACATCTTCGCTCTGCCGGGTTCGAACGGCGCGGTGAAGGACGGCTGGGACAAGATCCTGGTCCAGCAGCTCGACAGCCGCCATCGCCCGTGCAATTTCGTCGAGCTGATGCCGCGGCTGCGCGAGCGCTAGCGGCGCGAAGCGCGGTCGCGGAGCAGCGGCGCGGCGCCACAGGGGGACAGGTTTGCTCGCCATCGCATCCTATTCGACGCTGACCGTCTGCCTGATCTTCGCCGGCTGTGCGCTGATCATCGCGCTGCTGGGCACGAAGATGGCGGGCTATGCCGACACCATCGCCGACCGCACCCGGTTCGGCGAGGCGTTGATCGGTTCGGTGCTGCTGGGCGCGGGCACCAGCATCTCGGGCATCGTCACTTCGACCAGCACCGCGGCGAGCGGTGCCGCCGACCTCAGCGTCGCCAATGCGATGGGCGGGATCGCCGCGCAGACGATGTTTCTGGCTCTGGCCGATATCTTCTACCGCAGGATCAATCTCGAGCACGCCGCCGCCAGCCCGGTAAATCTGGACCAGGCGGCCACGCTGATCCTTCTCGTGTCCCTGCCGATCATGGCCTGGGCGGCACCGCCCTATACCATCCTCGGAATTCACCCGCTGACCCCGGTGCTGGTCGGCGTCTACCTCGTCGGGCTGCACGGCGCGCACCGGACGCACCAGCGGCCGATGTGGCTCCCGCGACTGACCGCCGACACCCGCGACGAAGAGGCGGATGAAGCGACCGACCTGCGCTCGCTGTGGCTGATCGGCGGGTTGTTCGCCGTTCTGATGGTGGTGATCGGCTTTACCGGCTGGCTGGTCGGCGAAGCGGGAATCGAACTCTCGCGCCGGTTCGGCATCTCGCAAGGCGTTGTCGGCGCGCTGGGCACCGCGATCGTCACCTCGCTGCCCGAACTGGTGACCACCATCGCCGCGGTCCGCCGTGGCGCGCTGCAACTGGCGATCGGCGGGATCATCGGCGGCAATATGTTCGACGCGCTGTTCATCGCCTCCAGCGATATCGCCTATCGCGACGGCAGCATCTACAACGCCATCTCCGATCGCACCGTATTCTGGATGGCGCTGGTGGTGGTGATGACCGCGGTTCTGCTGACGGGGCTGCTCCAGCGCGAACGGCGGGGTCCGGGCGGTATCGGCTGGGAATCGGTGCTGCTGCTGGGACTGTGGACGGGCGGCGCGGCGCTGCAGATCATGCTGGGTTGAGTCTCGACCCGGACTTTTGTTCCGTGTATGTTCCCATTCATGGAACCCAGCAGTGAGTCGCCGGTCCCCGGCCGCGGGGCGCAATCGCGCAATGTGCCGAGCCGCTTCGGCCTCGCCGCGCGCGAGGCCGATGGCGACTGGCGCGACCATATGGCGGCGCTGGCGCAAGCCGAAGGCGGCCCGCCGGTCAAGCTGCGCACGCAGGTCACCGAGGAACGGCCCCGCACCATCCTGTCGTTCAACCGCTCGCCCGACATCCCCTTCGACCGCGCCATTAACGCCTATCGCGGCTGCGAGCATGGCTGCGTCTATTGTTTCGCGCGGCCCACCCACGCCTATCACGATCTCTCGCCCGGGCTCGATTTCGAGACCCGGCTGTTCGCCAAGCCCGAGGCCGCAGATTTGCTGCGTGCCACGCTGGCGAAGCCGAAATATCGACCCGGGCCGATCGCGATGGGGACCAACACCGATCCCTACCAGCCGATCGAGAACCGCTACCGGATCACCCGTGCGCTGCTGGAAGTCTGTCTCGATGCCCGCCACCCGGTGACCATCACCACCAAATCGGACCGGGTGCTGGCCGATCTCGATCTGCTCGAAGAACTGGCGCGGCGGCGGCTGGTGGCGGTGGCGATTTCGGTGACCAGCCTCGACCCGGTGCTCTCGGGCAAGCTCGAACCGCGCGCCGCTTCGCCTGCCAAGCGCATGGCGGCCTTGGGAAAGCTGGCGGCGGCGGGGGTGCCGACGCACTGCTCGATCGCCCCGGTGATCCCCGCGATCACCGACGAGTTCATGGAAGAGATCGTCCAGCGCGCCGCGGCGCTGGGGATCGCGAGCTGCGGTTGGATCCCGCTGCGGCTGCCGCACGAGGTGGCGCCGTTGTTCCGCGAATGGCTCAGCGTCCACTACCCCGAGCGCGGCGACAAGGTGATGGGCATCGTCCGTTCGATCCGCGGCGGCAAGGACAACGATCCCGACTTCTTCACCCGAATGAAACCCACCGGGGTCTGGGCCGACCTGTTCCGCGCCCGCTTCCGCCTCGCCTGCAAGCGCGCCGGGATCGGCAAGGCGAAGTTCGAGCTGGATTGTACGCGGTTTCGGGCGCCGGAGGTCGGCGGGCAGATGCGGTTGCTTTAGGACCGCATGTGGTGGTGAGCTCCGATCCGCTTCAGACTCGGCGGCAAAGGGCCGCAGATGCTGAACCGTGAGGAAACCACATCTTAACCGAATCGCGCGACCTTGGTCGGAAGGGACGACAAGGGGGCAATCGATGATCCTGACAATTCGTGCGCACAGGCGCTATGCAGTGCGCCGGTCCATTCGCCTGCGGAGCCCCGTCGATGGACGACACTGCGGCGGCCTGCTGGTTGAACTCTCGAGCGAAGGATGCCGGGTCAGCGGGCTCGGCGATTCCGATTTTGTGGCCGACGACAAAATCATTGTCGAACACGATGGCATGGAACTGCCGGGCCGGATTCGCTGGATCGAAGCGGGTGTTGCGGGAGTCCGCCTCGACACGCTCATGATGGCCAGGGAATTGAGCGCATACTTGACCCACCTGCGCGGGGCCGACTTGCCGTCTTCCGCGGTTGCTGGACCCGATGAATCGGTCGCGCTCCGCCGAGCCGGATAGTTCTCCTGCTCAGCGTATCGGGAGGTCTCACTAGCAGCCGAGATTACCCGAACCCCTCTCCCGCCTCGCCGGGTGAGAAGCGTACCAGGCGACTGTCGGTCAGTGCGGCGGTGCGGTTGATCACCGCTTTCTGGTATTCGGGATCGGTGACCATCTCGAGGAAGGCGCCGGCGGTGGGATATTGCGCGACGAAGCCATCGTGCCAGTGCATCGCCTCGGGGCCGGTCACCACCGTCTCGAATACGCCCCGCCAGACGATGGTGCCGCCCACGCGCTTGAAGATCGGGCCCGAGGTGGCGCCGTATTCCTGATAGGCGCGGCGCCCGTCCCAGCCCTTGCCAGCGTGTTCGTGGCCCGTCGGGTACTCCGCCACATCGCGATAGTGCAGCAGGTTGAGCATGTGGATCGGCCGGTCGCGCGGCAGTTCCTTGAAGGCGTCGAAATTGGCGCGGCTGGGGTCGATATAGGTTTCACTGGCCATCATTCACTCCGTCATTGCGAGCAGCCGTCAGGCTGCGCGGCAATCCATGGGCCGCGGGTTCGGCACCGCCGCGCCATGGATTGCGTCGTCGCTGCGCTCCTCGCAATGACGAGGAGAACAACGACATACGTTCACTCCTCCAGCCGGTACTCCGCGAAGCGGTCGCGCAGATCCTTCTTGCTGATCTTGCCGGTGGCGGTGTGCGGGATGTCGTCGACGAATTCGACCGCATCGGGGAGCCACCATTTGGCGACCTTGTCGGCGAGGAATTCGATCACCTCGCCGCCGGTCACCTCCTGGCCCGCCTTCTTGACCACGAACAGCACCGGGCGCTCGTCCCATTTCGGGTGATGGATGCCGATTGCGGCGGCTTCGGCGACCGCGGGATGGCCGACTGCGGCGTTTTCGAGCTCGACCGAGCTGATCCATTCGCCGCCAGACTTGATCACGTCCTTGGTGCGATCGGTGATCTGCATCGTGCCGTCGGGGTGCAGGATCGCGACATCACCGGTGTCGAACCAGCCATCGGCGGTCAACGCGTCTTCCTCGGCGCGGAAATAGCGGCGGATCACCCACGGTCCGCGGATGTGCAGCGCGCCCGAACTTTCGCCGTCGCGCGGCAGCACATGCGTGGGATCGTCGAGGCTGACCGTGCGCAGTTCGACCCCGAAGGTCGGGCGCCCCTGCATGGCGGTCTTGTCGACCTTCTCCTCGAAGCTGAGCTGGTCCCAATCGTGCGTCGGCCCGCCCACGGTGCCGATCGGGCTGGTCTCGGTCATCCCCCAGGCGTGCTGGACGCGGGTGCCGTTCTTCATCAGCCGCTCGATCATGAAGCGCGGCGCTGCCGAGCCGCCGATGGTCGCCGCCTTGAGCCTGGGCAGGTCCTTGCCCTCGCTGTCGCAATATTGGAAAGTCGCGAGCCAGACGGTCGGGACCCCGGCGCTGTCGGTGACGCCTTCGCGCTCCATCAGATCACACAGCACCGCGGGATCGTTGACCGCCGAGAACACGAATTTGATCCCCGCCATCGCGCCCGCATAAGGCAGGCCCCAGCTCGCCGCATGGAACATCGGCACCACCGGGAGCATCACGCTCGAGGCGCTGAAGTTGAACGCGGCGGGCTGCAGTCCGGCGAGCGCGTGGAGCACGGTCGAACGGTGTTCGTAGAGTACGCCCTTGGGGTGGCCGGTGGTGCCGCTGGTGTAGCACAGCATGCACGGATCGCGTTCGTCGCCCTCGACCCAGTCGTAGTCACCGTTCTGCGCGCCGATCCAGTCCTCGAAGGCGGGGGCGTGTTCGCCCGAATCGTAGCAGATGTAGTGCTCGATCGTGGTCCAGCGGCTCTTCATCATGTCGACGATCGGCTGGAATGCCGCGTCGTAGCACAGCACCTTATCCTCGGCGTGGTTGACGATATATTCGAGCTGATCCTCGAACAGCCGCGGGTTGACCGTGTGGAGCACCCCGCCCATCCCGGCGACGCCGTACCAGCTGACCAGATGGCGCGAATGATTCATCGCCAGGCTGGCGACCCTGTCGCCCGGCTTCACCCCCAGCGCCTCGAGCGCCTGCGCCATCTTGAGCGCGTCGCGGCGAATGCCGTTCCAGTCGGTCCGGGTCTCGCTGCCATCGGCCCAGCGGGTCACGATCTCGCGGCTTCCCGCTTCGCGTGCGGCGTGATCGATCACATGCGTCACCCGCATGGTCCAGTCCTGCATGGCTCCGAACATTCGCATCTCTCTCCCGTGTTCGCTGCCCATTGGCGGGCATGCGCTCAGGCGACGAGACGGAGATGACCCCCACCGCGCCGCGTGGTCAGATGCACATTGGCAAGCCCGGGCACGCTTGCCAAGCGTTCGGCGAGTTCGCCGTCGAGTTTGAAGCCGCTGCCCAGCTTCAGCGTGGGCTCGATCGCCAGTCCGGTGCGCAGCGTAGCGATGACCTCGCCGGTGCCCCCGCTCTCGCCCAGCTCCAGCTGGAGCGCCGCGATCGCGGCTTCCTCGGTGACGTCGAGGCTGAGCATCATTCTTGCGCTGCTGGAGACCTGTTCCAGCGGCACCCCGCCGCGCACGGTGATCCGCGGGGGTTCGTCGGGACTCGGGCTGTCGAGCTCGACCTGCAACAGCAGGCAAGTCTGGTCCTCGGCCCAGCGGAGGAAATTCTCGACCAGGCTCTCCTCGAAGCAGGCGGCACTGAACTGGCCCGAGGCATCGGAGAAATCGGCGCGGACGAAGGGTTTCCCGCGGCGCGTCGTACCCTTGTTCACCTTCTCGATCATCGCCGCCATTACCGCGGGCGCGCGTCCGCCCGCAGGCGCGCCGCCGGTCATCAGCGAGGCATAGCTGCGCGCGCCATTGGCCGAGGCGACCTGGCGCCAGGCCTGGACCGGGTGGTCGGAGAAATAGAAGCCGAAATTGTCGCGCTCATGCGCCATCATGGTCGCGCGCGGCCAGGGCTCGACCTCCTTGAGCCGCAAAGTCTCGCCCTGCTGCGTGTCCTCGCCGCCGAACAGCGCCGCCTGTCCGCTCGAGCGTTCGCGCTCGGCAGCGTCGGCGACCGCCAGCAGCAGGTCGGCATTCGCAAACACCTTGGCGCGGTTGGGTTCGAGCGAATCGAGTGCGCCCGCGCAGGCCAGCGCCTCGAGCTGGCGCGAATTCATCGAGCCCTTGGGCAGCCGTCCGAACAGGTCGGACAGGCTCTCGAACGACCCCGAGGCCTCGCGCTCGGCGCAGATCGCATCCATCGCCTTGCCGCCGACATTGCGGATGCCGGCGAGCGCATAGCGCACCGCATAGCCGTCGTCGGTCTGCTCGACCCCGAATTCGGCGACCGAGGCGTTGATGCAGGGCGGCGCGATCGTCACCCCGCCCGGTCGCAGCGGCGATCGGCGCGCATCGTCGACGAACACCGCGAGCTTTTCCGACTGATGCATGTCGAAACACATCGAGGCGGCGAAGAATTCTTCCGGGTAATGCGCCTTCATCCAGGCGGTCTGATAGGCGAGCAGCGCATAGGCCGCGGCGTGCGATTTGTTGAAACCGTAGCCGGCGAATTTGTCGATCAAGTCGAACAGTTCGTTGGCCTTGCGGGCATCGATCCTCGAGACCGTCTTGCAGCCGTCGACGAAGCGCTGGCGCTGCGCGTCCATCTCCGCCTGGACCTTCTTGCCCATCGCGCGGCGCAGCAGGTCGGCATCGCCGAGCGAATAGCCCGCGAGGATCTGCGCGGCCTGCATCACCTGCTCCTGATAGACGAAGATGCCGTAGGTTTCGGCGAGAATCTCTTCGAGCTTGGGGTGCGGATATTCGATCGGCACCTCGCCCGCCTTGCGCTTGCCGAACAGCGGGATGTTGTCCATCGGGCCGGGGCGATAGAGCGAGACCAGCGCGATGATGTCGCCGAAATTGGTCGGCTTCACTGCCGTCAGCGTGCGCCGCATGCCTTCGGATTCGAGCTGGAAGACGCCGACCGTGTGGCCCGATTTCATCAGCTCGTAGACCGCCGGATCGTCGAGCTCGAGCAGCGCGAGGTCGATGCTGACACCGCGCTTCTCCAGCAGGTCGGTCGCCTTCTTGAGCACCGACAGCGTCTTGAGGCCGAGAAAGTCGAATTTCACCAGCCCGCTGGTCTCGACATGCTTCATGTCAAACTGGGTCACCGGCATGTCCGAGCGCGGGTCGCGGTAGAGCGGGACCAGCTGCGCCAGCGGCCTGTCGCCGATCACCACGCCCGCGGCATGGGTCGAGGAATTGCGCGGGAAGCCCTCGAGCTGCATTGCCAGATCGACCAGCCGCTTCACATCGTTGTCGTTCTCGTATTCGCGGCGGAAATCGGCGGCGCCGTTGAGCGTGCGCGGCAGCGTCCAGGGATCGGTCGGATGGTTGGGCACCATCTTGCAGAGCCGGTCGACCTGGCCGTAGCTCATCTGCAGGATGCGCCCGGTGTCGCGCAGCACCGCGCGCGCCTTCAACTTGCCGAAGGTGATGATCTGCGCGACGTGGTCGTGGCCGTATTTGTCCTGGACGTAGCGGATCACCTCGCCGCGGCGGGTTTCGCAGAAATCGATGTCGAAGTCGGGCATCGACACGCGTTCGGGGTTGAGGAAGCGCTCGAACAGCAAGCCGAGCTTGATGGGATCGAGATCGGTGATCGTCAGCGCCCAGGCGACCAGGCTGCCAGCGCCCGAGCCGCGTCCCGGACCCACCGGAATGTCCTGTTCCTTGGCCCATTTGATGAAATCGGCAACGATCAGGAAGTAGCCGGGAAAGCCCATCTGGTTGATGATCCCGACCTCGTAATCGAGCCGGTCGAGATAGACGCGCCGCTCCTCCTCGCTCATCGCGCCATAGGGCACCAGCCGCGCCTCGAGCCCGGCGCGGGCATCGGCGGCGAGCATCCGCGCCTCGCCCTCGACATCGCCCGCGAGGCTGGGGAGGATCGGCGCGCGGTTGGGCGGCGCGAAGGCGCAGCGCTGCGCGATCACCAGCGTGTTGGCGATGGCTTCGGGCAGATCGGCAAAGCCCTCCTCCATCATGCTCGCCGATTTGACGAAGCTTTCCGGATTGGAGCGCAGCCGGTCCTCGGCATCGACATGCGTCGAGCCGGCGATGCAGAGCATGGCGTCATGCGCCTTGTGCATATGCGGCTCGGCATAATTGGCGGGGTTGGTGGCGACCAGCGGCAGGTCGCGCGCATAGGCGAGCGCGATCAGCGCCTCCTCGGCGGCCATCTCCACCGGATCGCCGCGGCGCGCGAGTTCGATATAAAGCCGATCCGGGAACAGCGCCTGCAGACGGTCGAGCAGGGGTTCGGCATGGCCGGTCTGCCCCTCGGCGAGCAGCCGGGTCACCGCCCCCTCGCTCGCGCCGGTGAGCGCGATCAGCCCCTCGGTGCGGCCCTCGAAATCTTCGAGCACCACATGCGGCTCGAATTCGAGCGGGCGGGCGAGATGCGCCTTGCTGACGAGATGGCACAGATTGTCGTAGCCGGTCTCGTCCTGCGCATAGAGCGGGAGGTAATCGACCTGCTTGCCGGTGCTGCCGTCCTCGCGGCTACGCGCGACTCCGAGCAGCGTCCCGATGATCGGCTGGATACCTTCGTCGAGACAGGCCTTGGCGAACATGACCGCGCCGTAGAGCCCGTTGCGATCCGCGAGCGCGATCGCCGGGAAGCCGCGTTCCTTGGCCAGTTTCGCCATCGCCTTGGGCTCGATCGCGCCCTCGAGCATGGAATAGGCGGAGAGGACGCGCAGCGGAACGAAGGGGGCAAAACTCATGGCGCGGATATGCGCTGCCGGGGTGGATTAGCCAAGGGAGCGGGGGAGTTTTTCCGGCATCGCCGGAAAGGATCAGACCTCGTCGGTGGACCTGATCTTGGCGCGCGTATCGCGCACTGTGGACCAGGCGCCGTAGAGGATCAGTGCGCCGAGGAATATCCACACCCACAGCGGGATGTCCTGTCCGTAGATTCCCAGATAGAGGTAGGCGGAGACGAAGAAGAAGCCGGCGAGCAGCGTCGGCACCACGGTCGAGCGGCCCGCCCGCGCGCGTTTCACCAGCCACGCGATCGAGGCGAAGAAGAACGGGATCGCGCCGACATAGATCGCCCCGAAGACATAGGGGTTCACATTGTACTGCGCGCCGAGCGCCAGGAGCCAGTCGTTGAAGGCATCGAGCATGCGGTTCTCCTGCGCCCGTGCCTAGAGCAGCGCTTCGATATCCGCTGCGATCGCCGCGGGCTTGTCGCTCGGGCCATAGCGCTTCACCACCGTGCCGTCGCGGTCGATCAGGAATTTGGTGAAATTCCACTTGATGGCTTTGGAACCGAGAACGCCCCTGGCCTCCCCCTTGAGCCAGTCGAACAGCGGGCTGGCGCCGGGTCCGTTGACATCGACCTTCGCCATCAGCGGGAAACTGACGCCGAAATTGACCTTGCAGAACTGCGCGATCTCGTCCGCATCGCCGGGTTCCTGACCGCCGAACTGGTTGCAGGGAAAGCCGAGCACCTCAAATCCGCGCTCGCCGTATCTGCGGTGGAGTTCCTCCAGCCCGTCATACTGCGGGGTGAACCCGCATTTGCTCGCGGTGTTGACCACCAGCAGGACGCTGCCTTGCTTTTCCACCAGATCGAGCGGCTCGCCGCGATTGGTGATGACGGTGAAATCCGCGATGCTGGTCATGGTTGGTGGCTCATTCCGGGGGTGGGAAATCGTTGCGCTGCGCCAGTTCGGCCACTTCGTCGGCGCGGTATTCGCGGTCGCCGGCCTTCTCGATGTAATAGCGGCGACGCGTTTCCTCGGGCAGGTTCATCATGTGGCGGACGATCTCGGCGAAAGTACCGGTTCGCAACGCCTTGGCGCCGTCGAGGAGGCCGTTGTTCTCGCCGACCTGGTGAAGCGAGGCGCGGTCGTCCCACTGGATTCCGGCGCGGTGGGTGTCGCGGGCGTTGTAGGTGCTCGGGTGGTCGGTCATGCATTGCTCCTTTTCGACGGATCAACGCCCAGACGACAATGTGGGTCCGCCGGCTGGGTCCGTCACTCGAGCAGGCCTTCGTGCAGCCGCAGCACGCGATCCATCTTCGCCGCCAGCCGCTCGTTGTGAGTCGCCACCAGCGCGGCGCTGCCCTCGCCGCGGACCAGTTCGAGGAATTGCGCCAGCACCTTGTCGCTGGTCGCCTCGTCGAGATTGCCGGTGGGCTCGTCGGCCAGCACCAGCTTGGGGCGATTGGCCAGCCCGCGCGCCACCGCGACGCGCTGCTGCTCGCCGCCCGACAACTGGCTGGGCCGGTGGGTGAGGCGATGGTCCAGCCCGAGCGCGGTGAGCAATTCCTCGGCGCGAGACTCCGCTTCGGCGCGCGAACGATCCGCGATCATCTGCGGCAGCACGACGTTCTCTCGCGCATCGAAATCGGGCAGCAGATGGTGGAATTGATAGACGAAGCCGAGATGGTCGCGACGCAGCAGCGTGCGCGCATGCGCATCCTTCTGATCGACCGTCTTGCCCGCGATGCGGATCTCGCCGCCGAAACCGCCTTCGAGCAGCCCGACCGCCTGCAACAGCGTCGACTTGCCCGAGCCCGAGGGACCGAGCAGCGCGACGATCTCGCCCGGCTGGATCGCCATATCGACGCCGCGCAGCACGTCGATCCGCACCCCGCCCTGTTCGAAGCTGCGGGTCAGCCCGCGCAATTCCAGAACCGGATTATTCATAACGCAACACCTGCACGGGATCGGTGCCCGAGGCCTTGAGCGCCGGATAAAGCGTGGCGAGGAAACTCAGCCCCAGCGCCAGCAGCACGATCAGCGCGATCTCGATCGGATCGGCCTGCGCGGGCAGCGTCGAGAGGAAGCGCACTTCGGGGTCCCAGAGGTCCTGACCGGTCACCAGCCCGATGAACTCGACGATCGGCTGGCGGAAATAGAGCACGATGCTCCCCAGGATCAGCCCCGCCACGGTACCGATCGCGCCGACGGTGAAGCCGGTGGTGACGAAGATCTTGAGCAGGCTTCGCCGCGTCGCCCCCATGGTGCGCATGATCGCAATGTCACGGGTCTTGGCGCGGACCAGCATCACCAGGCTGGAGAGGATGTTGAAGGCGGCGACCAGCACCATGAAGCTGAGCGCGAAGGCCATCGCGACGCGTTCGACCTGCAGCGCCTCGAACAGCGTGGAATTGATCGTCTTCCAGTCGGAGACTACCGCCCTGCCCGCCACCGCCTGCGCGACCGGCGCGAGGATTTCGCCCACCCGGTCGGGATCGTCGACCGTCACCTCGATCATGCCCACCGTATCGCCGATCAGCAGCAGCGTCTGGGCATCGGCCATCGGCATCATCACGAAAGCCTGATCGTATTCGTAGATCCCCACCTCGAAGATCGCCGCGACCGTATAGCCGACCTGGCGCGGGACCGTGCCGAAGGGGGTGGAACGGCCCTGCGGATTGATGATGGTAATCGTGTCGCCGACCCGCGCGCCGATGTTCTGCGCCAGCCGCACTCCGATGGCGACGTTGTTCGACCCCGGTCGCAGCGCGCTGATATCGCCGCTCACCACCTTGGGCGCCATATCGGCGATGTCCTCGGCGGTGTTGCCGCGCACCAGAATCGCCTCGACCCGTCCGTTGAAACTGGTCAGCAGCGGCTGCTCGATCAGCGGCGAGGCCTCTACCACGCCGGGAGTCGAGCGCACCTGTTCGAGAATATCCTCCCAATCGTCCATCCGCCCGCCATAGGCCTGGACGATGGCATGGCCGTTGAGCCCGACGATCTTGTCGAGCAATTCGGCGCGAAAGCCGTTCATCACGCTCATCACGATGACCAGCATCGCGACCGACAGCATCACCACACCCACCGATATGCCGGCGACGAGCGCGATAAAGGCCTCGCTCTTGCCGGGCAGCAGATAGCGCTTGGCGATGGTCCATTCGAAGGGAGAGAGCAGCAAGATCGGGTGTTCACCGTGCGGTTGCAGGAGTGCAGCGCTCTAGGCAGGCTTTCCTTTCGCTGCAATGAAATCCCTGTCCGTCGCACCCACCGCCGGGCGTTCCGCCGCCACTGCCCGACCGATCACTACAGGGCCAAGCGTTGCACGATCCGTCGCGCTGGCCTTGTAATCGCCGCGTAACATCGCCATTGGCAGGGCGAGCGAACGGACCACTCCATCGGAGCGGCCACTCCATTAGGCGAGCGATGAACTTTACCCATCCCTTCCACGATGCGGACGGCGACAAGCTGCGCGAGGAATGCGGCGTGTTCGGCGCGATCAACGCGACCGACGCTTCCGCGGCGACGGCGCTTGGTCTCCACGCGCTGCAGCATCGCGGCCAGGAGGCGGCCGGGATCACCTCCTTCGACGGGCGCGAATTCTACAGCCGTCGGGGCCTGGGCCATGTGGCCGACAATTTTTCGGGTCAGGACGCTATCGCCGAATTGCCCGGCATGATGGCCGCGGGCCATGTCCGCTATTCGACCACCGGGGGCGCCGGCCTGCGCAACGTCCAGCCGCTCTATGCCGATCTGGCGGGCGGCGGATTCGCGGTGGCGCACAATGGCAATATCTCCAACGCCGGGACGCTGCGCGAGGATCTGGTGCGGCGCGGGTCGATCTTCCAGTCGACCAGCGACACCGAAGTCATCATCCACCTTGTGGCCACCAGCCGCTATCCCACCATCACCGACCGGCTGATCGACGCGCTGCGCCTGCTCGAAGGGGCCTATGCGCTCATCGTGATGACGCCGCAGGGAATGATCGCCTGCCGCGATCCGATGGGCATCCGCCCGCTGGTGATGGGACGGATCGGCGATGCCACCGTCTTCGCCAGCGAGAGCGTCGCCTTCGACGTGATGGGTGCCGAACTGGTGCGCGAGGTCGAGCCGGGCGAGCTGATCAAGGTCGATTTCGACGGCAATGTCGATTCGCTCCATCCCTTCGGCAGCCACTCGCCGCGTCCCTGCATTTTCGAACACGTCTATTTCAGCCGTCCCGACAGCATCTTCGCCGGGCGCAGCGTCTATGAGGCGCGCAAGGCGATCGGCGCACAGCTGGCGGTGGAAAGCCCCTGCGAGGCCGATCTGGTGGTGCCCGTTCCCGACAGCGGGGTTCCCGCAGCGATCGGCTATGCCCAGCAATCGGGGCTGCCCTTCGAACTTGGCATCATCCGGTCGCATTACGTGGGGCGGACCTTCATCCAGCCGTCGGACGGCGCCCGCCACGCCGGGGTCAAGCGCAAGCACAATGCCAATCGCTTCCTCGTAGAAGGCAAGCGGATCGTGCTGATCGACGATTCGATCGTACGCGGCACCACCAGCCTCTCGATCGTCGAGATGATGCGCGACGCCGGGGCGACCGAGGTGCATTTCCGCGTCGCCAGCCCGCCCACCGCGCACAGCTGCTTCTATGGCGTCGACACCCCCGAACGCTCCAAGCTGCTCGCCGCGCGGATGGATCTCGAACCGATGCGTCAGTTCATCAAGGCCGACAGCCTCGCTTTCGTGTCGATCGACGGGCTCTATCGGGCGGTCGGCGACAAGCCGCGCGACAGTGCCTGCCCGCAATTCTGCGACGCCTGCTTTACCGGCGACTACCCCACCTCGCTGACCGATCTCGCCAAGCGCGACGATGCCCAGGGGCAGCTGTCGCTGCCGGTCGGAAAGGTCGCCTGATGACCGATCGCGCACAGCCGCTTGCGGGCAAGACCGCGCTCGTCACCGGATCAAGCAAGGGGATCGGCGCCGCCACCGCGCTGGCGCTGGCCGAGGCCGGCGCGCATGTGGTGCTGACGGGGCGCGATGTCCGCGCGCTCGAGCAGGTCGAGGACCGCATCCACGAGCTCGGCGGCAGCGCCACCATCGCGCCGGTCGATTTCGAGGAGAGCGACGGGATCGCCCGGCTGGCGCAGGCGATCGCCGGGCGCTGGGACGTGCTCGACATTCTGGTCATCTCCGCCGCCTATCTGCCCGCGCTCAGCCCTGTAACCCAGATCGACCGCAAGGAATTCGGACGCGCGGTGACGGTGAATATTCTGGCCACCCAGGCGCTGCTCACCGCCTTCGATCCGCTGCTCAAGCGCGCCGAGGCGGGCCGCGTCATCGGCCTCACCAGCAGCGTCGGCGCCGGACCGCGCGCCTATTGGTCGGCCTATGGATCGACCAAGGCGGCGTTCGACAATCTGCTCGAATCCTACGCCCGCGAGGTCGAGAAGATCGGCAATATCCGCGTCGCCGTGCTCGATCCCGGCGCCACGCGCACCGCGATGCGCGCCAAGGCCTATCCCGGCGAGGATCCCAAGACGGTCAAGCAGCCGGGCGTGGTCGCGAGCCGGATCGTCGAGCTGGTGGTTAACGGCTACGACACGCCCCACCGCGAGAGGGTCGCGGAGCCCGATTAACCAATCGCGCTACCGGTTTGGCAATCAACTTCGCCGACAACCTCCGCACTCGAGGGCGGCCCTATCCGCCGCCCTCGCCCTTTGCGGATCGGGACCGGCTGCCATGACGACCAGAGCTTTCGAGGACAGCTACCAGCGCGCTGCGCAGGAGGATCGCTGCGGCCCTCGTTCGCGGCTCGCCATTCCCGCCCAACTGCGCGCTTCGGGCGGGCGCGGTTTTCGCACCACCGTGCAGGATCTGTCGATCTCGGGCTTCTCCGCCGCGGCGATCAACCGGATGCACGAGGGCCAGCTGTGCTGGCTGACCATGCCCGGCCTGGCTTCGCTGCCCGCACAGGTGATCTGGTGGGAGGATTGCACCGTCGGTTGCGCCTTCACCGAACTGCTCAGCCCGATCGTCCATAGCGACATCGTCGCGCGGTATGGCGGCGACGGAGGCTGATCCCCGCCGCCGCTTTGTCTTCTCAGTCGAGCTCAGCCAGGCTGGCGGCGATCCCCAGCCACTGCCGCCGCAGATCGCTGCTGGTGGCGGTCGGCCAATTGCTGACCACCGCGACCACCAGATCGCTGTCGGGCACCAGCGTGATCGACTGACCGAAAATCCCCTGAGCGCCGAAATTGCCACCGGGATAGGTCCACCACTGATAGCCATAGCCGAAGCCCTGCCCGCCGAAATCGACCTGCTGCGCGCCCGCTTTCGCGAACCAGCCCTCGGGCACGACCTCGCCGCCGCCCTCGAGCACGAACTGGCCGAAGCGCGCATAATCCGCGAGCCGCAGCGACAGGCAGCAGCCACCGACATTGCCGCCGCGCGGATCGGTCATCCAGAACATATCGCCCGCAAAGCCCGCGGGATCGACGATGTTCTGCTTGGCATAGGCGGCGAGCGGCATGTCTACGGCGTTCTCGACCAGCAGCCCGAGCAGATTGGTCTCGCCGGTCTTGTAGACCCATTTCTCGCCCGGAGGGGCCTCGCGCGGCAGCGCCTTCATCTGCGCGACGATGGCATCGGGACCGTATTCGAGCACAAAGCGGTTGAGCTGCGCGACATCGCTGGCGGGGTCGGTGTAATCCTCGTTCCACGCGACCCCCGAGGTCATGGTGGCCAGCTGGCGCACCGATACCTCGTCATAGGCGGAGCCGACGAGCCCGGGCACATAGCGGGTCACCGGATCGTCGAGGCTGGCGATATGGCCATCGCGCAGCGCCGCGCCGAGCAAGGTCGAGGTGAAGCTCTTGGCGACCGAGAAGCTGGTCCAGCGCTGTTCGGGGCCGAAGCCGGCGGCATAATCCTCGAAGCGCACCCGGCCGTCCTTCAGCACCATCACCCCGACCGCATCGGTGGCGGCCATGGCGGCACGGATTTCGGCGGCGAGCGGATCGGGGAGCGGCGCGCCCTCCGGCAGCGTCCTGGGCTGCGGATCGGCCGCGACTTCGTGGCCGGCGAACCAGCTCTCCATGTCGCGGAACCGCGCCGAGCGCGCCGCTTCGTCCCAGAACAGCACCTGCAATTCCCCGGGCGGGCGCTCGACCGCGGGTGTGCGCAGCACCGCCGCACCGTGCGTGGCCAGCATCGCGCCAGCGGCGGGCGGCGTGGCCGTCTCCACGCTGGCGCAGGACGCCAGCAGCATTGCCGCCAGCGCGCTCGAAATCATCCGCTTCCTCATCGTCTCTCTCCCTCGTTTTCCTTGATCAAGGTGACCTGATGGACGTCGATCCCGCCCCCGCGGAACCCGCCCTCGCAATACATCAGATAGTAGCGCCACAGCTCGACGAAGCTGGCGTCGAAGCCGGTCGGCAAGCGGTGCTCGGCGACGGCGGCATCGAAGCGCGCGCGCCACGATCGCAGCGTTTCGGCGTAATCCTGCCCGAAATCGCGCTGGTCGGTCCAGCGCAGCCCGCGCTGCTCGGCCAGGCGCCGGAACTCGCTGGTGCGGATCAGCAGCCCACCGGGGAAAACATAGGCTTGGATGAAATCCGCGCTCGCGGCATAGGCATCGAAGAGATCGTCGCGCATGGAGATGTACTGGATCGCCGCGCGCCCGCCGGGCTTCAGATTGCGCGCGAGGCAATCCATGAAGGTCGGCCAGTATTCGCGCCCCAGCGCCTCGACCATCTCGACGCTGACCACCGCGTCGTAGCGCCCGTCGGTGGCGCGGTAATCCTGCATCCGGAAATCGACCCCGCGAGGGTGATGTTTCCGCGCCCAGGCCAATTGCTCCGCCGAGAGGCTGATCGCGGTCACATCGGTCCCGCTGTGCGCAAGGTGCCCCGCCAGCCCGCCCCAGCCGCAGCCGATTTCGAGCACCCGCCCGGCCCCGTCCAGCCGCCGCTCGAGTGCGCTCCACTTGCGCCGCTGCGCCCTCTCGAGATCGCCATCCCCCAATTCGCCATTCCCCAGATCGAGCCCCGAGGAATAGCTCATCGTCGGATCGAGCCAGGCCGCGTAGAAATCATTGCCGAGGTCGTAATGCGCCGCGATGTTCTTCTGCGCGCCCGCAGGGGTGTTGCGGTTGAACAGATGCGCCAGCCGGAGCGCGTGGCGGAACGGCCCCTTGGCGCGGGCGGTGTCGCCCAGCCGCTCGGCATGCTGCATGAACAGCGCGAACAGCGGCACCGGATCGGGGCTCCACCATTCGCCCGCTTCCCAGGCCTGGTACCAGCCGACCGAGCCGTTGGAAGCCAGCCGCACCAGCGCGTTCCAGCTGCGCAGCTCGACGGTGCATTCGAACCCCGGTGCACGCCCGCCGAGTTTGCGAGGACTGCCGTCGGGAAGCGTGCCGTGGATGGTGCCCCGGGTCAGCGCGGCGTCGATCCGGTCGAGCAGCCGGCCCAGCGCCGGCGCGGTCAGCCGCGCCAGCAGGCCGGGCTTGCGCGCGAAACGCTGCGCCCCCTGCAGCAATTCGCGCCCCCGCTCGCTCTGACCCAGATTGGCAGGGCGCGGTTCGCTGTTGGCTCGGGCGGTCTGCATGTCCATCGCCGGTTCCTATCGCGCGGCCTTGCACGACAGGCAAGCTACTCGCCCCGGCTGTCCCGATATGCGGTCAGCGCCCGTTCGCGCGCTTCGCGGTGCTCGACGATCCGCGCCGGATAATTGCCGCGCTCGCCATCGGGCGGATCGTGGATATCGGCATCGCAGAGATGCGCCAGTTCGGGGACGAATTCGCGGACGTAATCGCCCGCGGCGAATTTTGCGCTCTGCGTCAGCGGCGCCATGATCCGCACGAACATGTTGCTGTCCACCCCGGTGCCCGCAATCCACTGCCAGTTGACGCCGTTATTGCCGTAATCGGCATCGACCAGACAGTCCCAATACCACTGCTCGCCATGCCGCCAGTCGATCAGCAAATGCTTCACGAGGAAGCTCGCAGCGATCATCCGGACGCGGTTGTGCATCCAGCCGGTACGCCACAGCTGGCGCATCCCGGCATCGACGATCGGATAGCCGGTCATGCCCCGCTGCCAGGCGCGCAGATCCTCCGCGATCAGATGGCCGCGGTTCGGATTGCGCCAGACCTCGTCATAGCCTTCGCGATAGCCCGTCCGCGCGTAATCGGGGAACTGGTCGATCACGTTCTGCGCGTAATCGCGCCAGATCAGTTCCTTGGCGAAGGTCTGCCAGCCCTGTCCGCGCCGCCCCTTGAGCGCATGCCAGACCTGCGCGGGGCTGATCTCGCCCCAGTGGAGATGCGGAGACAACCGGCTGGAACCGTCCTCGGAGGGGAGGTTGCGCGCCCCGTCGTACTCCGCGAGCGACTCGCTCCATTGCGCCAGCCGCTCCTGCGCAGCGCCTTCACCGATGTGCCAGAAGTCGCGGATCCCCCCCGCCCAGTCGGGGTCGGTCGGAAGCAAGTTCCAATCGGCCAGATCGTCGCTTTCGGGCCATGCCTCGGGCGAGGAGATCGTCCCGGGCTCGCCCAGCGTGTCGCGTGGCGGCATCCGCTCGAGCAGCGACTTCGAGAATGGGGTGTAGATCTTGTAGGGATCGCCCGATCCGGTGGTCACCGCACCCGGCGGGAGCAGGTAATTGCCGTCGTAGAGCTCAAGCGCGGCATCCTCGCCCAGCGCATCGCGTAACTCGTCCTCGGCCTCCTTCCACCAAGGCTCGTAATGGCGAATGGCGTGAACGCAGCGCGCCCCGGTCTGCGCGGCGATGGCGGCGAGAATCTGCGGCGCATCGCCGCGCCGCAGAACGATCCGCGAATGCCGCGAACCGAAACTGCGCGCGAGGCTGTCGAGCGAGTGATGCAGCCAAACCCGCGCCGCACCGCCATAGGCGTGATCGCCCGCGCGGGCTTCGTCGAGCACGAACACCGGGATCACCGGCCCGGCCTGCGCGGCGGCATACAGCGCGGGCTGGTCGGCGAGTCGCAGGTCGCGCCGCAGCCAGACGATCTGCGGAGCGCTCATGGCGCGGTGCGCACCTGCGGACAGGCCCCGGCTGGAATCTGCACCGAAAAGCGGTCGCCCGCCCTGGGATCGGAGAAGCGCGCGTCGCGCAGCCACAGCGTGCCGTCCTCGCGCGGTTCGACGAAGGGGGTCCGCGACCAAAACAGGAAGGCGTCGATATCCCTGCTGTCGCGCCGGGCTTGGGTGAAATCGCAGCCATCGAGCGGCACCCCGGCGAGCGTGCGCCGATCGGTCATATAGAGCCCGTTGCCTCCGGAGATCATCTCGCGAGCGAGCGAAAAGAAGGGCGGCGGGCTGGCGATGACGACATCGGTCCCGACCGGGCTCGACACCAGACCCGCCTCGGCGCGCGCGGTGATCCAGCCGTTGAGCCCGATATAGAGCGCCGCCACGGAGAGCGCGACCCGCGCGGGCCGGCGCCATTCGCCGCCGCGCTTCTCGCGCCGCAGCGAGAACCAGGTCGCAAAGCCCATCACCAGCCACAACCAGATATCGATGATGAACAGCACATCGCCATAATACCAGGTGCTGGAGAACGGCTCGAGCAGACGGATGCCGTAGACATTGAGCCAATCGAGCGCAGGATGAGACAGGCAGGCGATGAGGCTGAGCGCATAGAGCCAGCCGAAATGGATCGGCAGGCGTTTGTCAGGGCGCTTGCCTCGCCCGGTCTGCCAGCGGTCGAACCACCACAGCCCGCCTGCAAGCAGCAGCGGCAACAGCACCAGCGCGATCGGCCCGTGGGTGATCCCGCGGCGGAAACCGAGATGCTCCACCCCGTCGAGCCAGAAGAAGCAGGCTGCGTCCACATCGGGCAGGTTCGCGCCGACGATCAGCGCGGGCATCGCGAGCCCCGTTTTACGCTTGAGCCCCGCCTGCCCGATCAACGCGCCGACAAGCGAATGGGTGAGATTATCCATAGGAAGTCGGGTTCACACGAAGCCACGAAGATGTCGAGTTCAACGCAACGGCCGCCAGTAATCATTGGCCACCCGTCGGAGGCCCTCCTTGAAGGTGGCTTGCCCGAAATTCATCAGCAGTCCGAGCGGTAGGCCCATCAGCCGCAGATAGGTCAGCACCTGCTTGCCGTGGACCGGCGCCAGCCGCTCGATCGATTTGAGCTCCACTATCAGCGTGCGTTCGACCAGCAGATCGATCTTGAATGCGTTGTCTACGACAACGCCCTTGTATGTCAGCGGCATGGCCACCTGCCGCGAGACCGCAATCCCGCGCCGCGCCAGTTCCGCCGCCATCAACTGCTCGTAGGCACTTTCCAGAAGACCCGGCCCGAGATCCTTATGCAGGTGAAAGCCGCAATCGATCACCTGGGTGGCGAGCGCCTCGATATCGACTGGGTCCGACATCTTCGTGCCTTCGTGTGAACCAAACTCAGACCGGCTCCCCCGCCGCGTCAACGGTCCAGGTCTGCCCCGTCCCGAGCAGCTTCGCCAGATCCGCCTGCTTGCCCTCGCTCGCCTTGGTGCGCTCGGCGATCACCGCATCTTCGTAGGTCGGGCGCGGATGGTCGTAGAGCACGCCCAGCGCCATCGGGAACGGTCCGAAGGGCATCTCGACCAGCATATGCGCCAGCGAACGGTTGCGAACGTCGTGGACCACCACGCCTGCCGCCTGCCAGTCGCCGTCGATGACATCGACCACCGCGAGCTGCAGATCGACTGTGTCGAGCGCGAGCCCCTTGGTCCCGCCCGCGAACAGCATCGGCTCGCCATCCTCCAGCCAAAGCTGGCGATCCTCGGCACCCTTGGGGGCGGCGAAATCGTCGAACACGTCCTTGTTGTAGACGATGCAGTTCTGGAAGATCTCGATGAAGGCCGCCCCCTGATGGGCATGCGCGGCGATCAGCACTTCGGGGAGCTTCTTCGACACGTCGAACCCGCGCGCGACGAAGCGCGCGCCGCTGCCCAGCGCGAAGGCGGCGGGCCGGGCTGGATGGTCGTAGCTGCCGATCGGGGTGGAGGGCGAGCGCGTGCCCTCGCGGCTGGTGGGCGAGGCCTGGCCCTTGGTGAGGCCGTAGATCTCGTTGTTGAACAGCATGATCTGCATGTTCACGTTGCGGCGCAGCACATGCATCAGATGGTTGCCGCCGATCGAGAGCCCGTCGCCGTCGCCGGTCACCAGCCAGATGTCGAGCGCCGGGTTGGCGAGCTTGATCCCCGTCGCCACCGCCGGCGCGCGGCCGTGGATGGTGTGGAAGCCATAGCTTTCGATGTAATAGGGGAAGCGGCTCGAACAGCCGATGCCCGAGACGAACACCGTGTTCTTGGGATCGCATCCCAGCTGCGGCAGCGTGCGCTGGACCGCTTTCAGGATCGCGTAATCGCCGCAACCGGGGCACCAGCGCACCTCCTGGTCGGTTTCCCAGTCCTTGAGCGTGGTGGTGATGGGGCTCATGTCGTTCATTGGTTTACCGCCTTGTTCGGATTTCCGGTGTCCGGCAGCGCGGCCCCGTCGCCGTGGAACGGCGCATCGGGCTGGCTGCCGTCGTCATGGCCGGATTCCAGATTGGGCAATTGCTGCTCGTTGACGGCGACTTCGCCGCCTTCATTGCCTTCGATCCCGTCGAAGAACTTGCCGATCGCTTCTTCCAGCTCCGCGATCTGGAACGGCTGCCCGCTGGTCTTGGTCAGCGGACGGGCATCGATCAGGAACTGGTCGCGCAGCACGGTCTTGAACTGGCCGGTGTTCATTTCGGGCACCAGCACATGGTCGAACCCGCGCAGCAGCTCGCCCAGATTCGCGGGCAGCGGCCAGATGTGGCGGACGTGGATATGGGCGACCTTGCGCCCCTTGGCGATGCTGCGGCGAACCGCCTGGAGGATCGGCCCATAGGTCGAGCCCCAGCCGACCACCGCAAGGGTCCCGCCCGGCTCGCCCAGCGCGATCTCCTGATCGGGCACCGGGATGTTCTCGATCTTGGCCTTGCGCAGATCGGTCATCCGCTGATGGTTGTCGGGCGAATAGTCGATATTACCGGTTTGCTCGTGCTTCTCGATCCCGCCGATCCGATGCATCATGCCGGGCGTGCCGGGCTTGATCCAGGGGCGCGCGCCCACATCGTTGCGCTTGTAGGGCAGCAATTGCTCGCCGCGCGGCTCGGTCAGGAACTCGGCCGGGAACGGCGTGAAGGTCGCCGGATCGGGGACTTTCCATGGCTCGGCGGCATTGGCGATATAGCCATCGGTCAGTAGCATCACCGGGGTCATGTATTTGACCGCGAGCCGGCAGGCCTCGATCGCGCATTCGAAGGAATCCGACGGGCTGCGCGCGGCGATTACCGGCATTGGCGCATCGCCGTTGCGGCCATAGACCGCCTGATAGAGATCGCTCTGCTCGGTCTTGGTCGGCAGACCGGTGGAAGGCCCGCCGCGCTGCGAATTGACCACCACCAGCGGCAGCTCGGTCATGATGCCCAGCCCCATCGCCTCGGTCTTGAGCGCGATGCCCGGGCCCGAGGAGCTGGTGATCCCGAGGCTCCCGGCGTAGCTCGCGCCGATCGCGGCGCAGATCGCGGCGATCTCGTCTTCCGCCTGAAAGGTGGTGACGCCGAATTCCTTCAGGCCCGCGAGATGGTGCAGGATCGCGCTTGCAGGGGTGATCGGATAGCCGCCGAAGAACAGCGGCAGCTGCGCCAGCTGCGCGCCCGCCACCAGCCCGAGCGACACCGCCTCGGCGCCGGTAACGGTGCGATAGAGCCCCGGTTCGCTTGGCACCGGGGGCATGTGCAATTGCTTGAGCGGGCCGGAAAGCTCGGCCGTCTCGCCATAGGCGTGACCGGCGTCGAGCGCGGCGATATTGGCATCGGCGATATCGGGCTTGCGCGCGAATTTGGCCCGCAGCCAATCGTGAATTGGGGTGCGATCACGATCGAACAGCCACAGCGCGAGGCCCAGCGTCCACATGTTCTTGGACCGCAGCGCATCCTTGTTGCCCAGCCCATAGGGCTTGACCGCCTCGATCGTCTTCTCGCTGATGTCGAAGGCGAGCAGGTCGTATTTGGCCAGGCTGCCGTCTTCGAGCGGGTTGGCGTCGTAATGCGCCTTGTCGAGATTGCGCTTGGTGAAGGCGCCGGTGTCGGCGATCACCAGCCCGCCCGGCTTCAAGGCCGCGATGTTCACCTTGAGCGCGGCGGGGTTCATCGCCACCAGCACGTCGGGCGCATCGCCCGCGGTGTTGATCTCGCGGCTGCCGAAATTGATCTGGAAGGCCGAGACGCCGAACAGCGTGCCCTGCGGCGCGCGGATTTCGGCGGGGAAATCGGGGAAGGTCGCCAGATCGTTGCCCGCCAGCGCGGTGGACAGGGTGAACTGTCCGCCGGTCAGCTGCATGCCGTCGCCGCTGTCGCCGGCGAACCGGACCACGACCGCTTCGGGAGTGTCAGAAATGCCGTCCTGCGGCGCGGTGGCGGCAGTAGCCATCCGGTAATTCCTTGTCGCGCGTCGCATCCGACGCTGGTGTCATTCGATAGTCGGGACCTAGGAGCCGCCCCCTGCTCCCGCAATCAAGTTTTTCTCCGCCGACGACAAAAACGCGGCTGGCAAAGCCCGGTCGAGACGCTAAGCCTTCGCGAAAGGGAACAGGGAGACCGGCGATGGACAAGAGCGAACATTACGTGCGCGAGGATGTGCGCGGATTTCTCGACATGCTCGAGCAGATGGGCGGCAAGGGCGTCGAGGAAGTCGGTGCGGTCGATGGCCGCCAGCAGATGCGGGCGATGAAAGCGGTCGCCGAAGCCGATAATCGCGCGCTCGCCGTGCACCGCGATCTCACCTGCCCCGGCCCCGAGGGCGATATCCCGCTGCGGCTCTACGACACGAAGGAAAGCCGCGAGGCCGGACCCTGCGTGGTGTTCATCCACGGCGGCGGCTTCGTGATCGGCGATATCGAGGTTTACGATTCGCTGTGCAGCGAGATCGCCCACCAGCTCGACCTGCCGGTGGTCTCGGTCGAATATCGGCTCGCTCCCGAACACCCTTTCCCTGCCGCGCCCGACGATTGCGAGGCGGCGGCGCGCTGGATCGCCTCCTCTCCCGCCGAGCTGGGCCGCGAGGTCACCGGGCTGGTCATCAGCGGCGACAGCGCCGGCGGCAATCTCACCATCGTCACCACCAACCAGCTGGTCAACACCCCCGCCGCGGTCCCGGTGCTGGTGCAGGCGCCGATCTACCCGGTGGCGAGCGACATCACCGAGCACAGCAGCTTCGCGCTGTTCAACGAAGGCTTTTTGCTGACCGGCGCGGCGATGGCGTGGTTCACCCGGCAATATGGCGGCGACGCCAGCGACCCGCGCCACACCCCGATGGTCGGCGACTGTTCCAACACTCCGCCCACGGTGATCTGCACCGCCGGGCTCGATCCCTTGCGCGATTCCGGACGCGAATACGCCGCGCATCTGATCCAGCAGGGGACCGAGGTGAGCTATTTCGAATTCCCCGGCGTGATCCACGGCTTCGTCACGCTGCGCAAGGCGATCCCCAGCGGGCAGGCCGATCTCGAGGCCTTCCTCGGCGCGATCAAGGTCAAGCTGGCGCGTCTCACCCGATGAAGGATGCGCAAGACAAGCTGGGTTATCGCCCCTGCGTCGGGGTGATGCTGGTCAACGCCCAGGGCCGCGTCTTCGTCGGGCGCCGGATCGACAACAAGGAAGGCGACTGGTGGCAGATGCCCCAGGGCGGCGTCGACGAAGGCGAGGATCTCGAGGAAGCAGCGCTGCGGGAACTGGGCGAGGAAACCGGCGCCAGGCCCGAGCATGTCACCCTGCTCAAGCGGTTGGACGAGGCGATGCGCTACGATCTGCCCGAAGAGCTGATCGGCAAGCTATGGGGCGGCAAATATCGCGGGCAGGAGCAGGTCTGGTATCTCGCGCGCTTCACCGGCAGCGATGACGATATCGATCTCGAGGCGCATGATCCGCCCGAATTCTGCGACTGGAAATGGGTCGATCCCGAGCAATTGCCCGAGCTGATCGTGCCGTTCAAGAAGCGGGTCTATCGCACCGTGTTGGAGGCCTTCCGCGAACTTGTCTGAACCGCGAGCCTGCGCGGCCTGCCGAGTTCAGTTGGACTGAACCACTTCGGTATCGGGCAGCACCATTTCGGCGGTCAGCACGCGCTGCTTGGTGCCTTGCGCGATCGTCTGCGCCAGACGCTGCGTCTCGGGGCAGGCTTCGCCGCACAGCGACTCCAGCTTGGCCAGGTTGAGCCGCGCCTTCTCAACCGCGCCTTTCTCGACCAGAGCCGCACCCTCGCCCGATATCGCGGCGAGATTGCCCGGATCGCGGGTCAGCGCCTCGCGATAATAGCGGATCGCCTTGCCCTGCAGCTCGTCGCTGCGCGCAGCGCGCGCCAGTTCGAGGAAGATCGGCGTATAGCCCGGATCGACCGTCAGCGCCGCCTCGAAGGAGTCGATCGCCACCTGCGTATCGCCCGCTTCGAGCGCGGCGCGGCCCTGGGCGATCAGCATCGCGGCGCGCGGGGCCGGTTCGCGGTCGGCACCCATGCTCGCGCTCGCGGTCATCACGAGGGCCAGCGAAAGGGCGGCGGCGGCGGGGGCAAAGCGCATGATGGTCTCCGGGGTGCCGATACGGCGGGAATGGGCCTGGTCAGCCATGATCCGGCGGGATTAACACGCCGAAGCTGCACAGGCGATGAAAAATCCGTCGGTCCCGTCGTGCAGCGGAGTGAGGCGGGTGCCCTGCCCCCGCTCGCGGCCCAGCGGGAGCGCGAGCGGCTGCGCCGCGAGCTGCGGATGGCGCGCGAGCAGTGCCTCGAACTGATCCGCCCCCTCGGCGTCGAGCAGCGAGCAGGTGACATAGACCAGCCTTCCGCCGGGCTTGAGCAGCGCAACCGCCAGATCGAGGATGTGCGCCTGCAAGTGCTCCAGCCGCGCCAGTTCGGTCTCGTCGAGCCTCCAGCGCGCCTCGGGATTGCGGCGCCAGGTGCCGGTGCCCGAGCACGGCGCATCGACCAGCACCGCATCGGCAATACCGGCGAGATCGCCGAGCGCTTCCAGCTCGCGGCCCGGATCGAGCAGCCGGGTCTCGATCAGGCTGGCCCCGGCGCGTTCGGCGCGCGGGGCGAGCCGTGACAGGCGGTTGCGGTCGGTGTCGGCGGCGATCAGCCGGCCCTGATTGTCCATCGCCGCGGCGAGCGCGAGCGTCTTGCCCCCGCCCCCGGCGCACAGGTCGATCACTGTCTCGCCGGGTTGCGCAGCCAGCGCGAGGCAAGCGAGCTGCGAGCCCGTGTCCTGCACCTCGATCAGTCCCTCGGCCCATTGCGGCCATCGCTCGACCGCAGTTCCGGTTGCGACGCGCAGCCCATGCGGCGCGGCGGTGGGTTCGGCGGGTTCGGGCAGTGACAGCGTGGCGCGCTCGGCCTTGAGCGTATTGACCCTCAGGTCGAGCGGCGCGCGGCCCAGCAGCGCCTCGGCCTCCTCGCCCTCGACCCCCGAGCGGGCGAGTCGCTCGACCAGCCAGCCGGGGGCGACCCCGCCTGCCGCCGGCTCTTCGCCCGAGCCAATGGCAGCCGGGCCGTATTGCGACCCGTCAAACAGCGGCGGGATGGCAGGATCGGTCTCGGCCAGCCGCAGCATCGCCCCGCGCCCGCTGGCGGGAACCGGCCCGCAGGCGCGAATCGTGCGATAGACCAGTTCGCGGATCGCGCGCCGGTCCTTCGAACCGGCGAACCGGTTGGCGCGAAACCATTCGGCGAGGATTCGGTCGGCGGGCGCACCCTTGCCGCGCGCGGCGGCGATGATCGCATCGAGCAGTTCGATCGCGGTCTGGACCCGCGCGGCGGGCGTCATGATCCTCCCCAAGCCAGCTTGGGGAGGGGGACCGGCCGCAGGCCGGTGGAGGGGTCTGCCTTGCGTTTCATCAAAATACCCCTCCACCACTTCGTGGTCCCCCTCCCCATTGGAAATGGGGAGGATTCATCGCGTCGGATAGTTCGGCGCCTCGCGGGTGATCGCGACGTCGTGGACGTGGCTCTCGGTCAGGCCGGCGCCGGTGATGCGGACGAATTGCGCCTTGCTGCGCAATTCCTCGATGCTCGCGGCGCCGGTGTAGCCCATCGCCGCCTTGATCCCGCCGACCAGCTGGTGGACCACCGCGCTCGCCGGACCCTTGTAGGGCACCTGACCCTCGATGCCTTCGGGCACCAGCTTCTGCGCGGAAACGTCCTGCTGGAAATAGCGGTCGGCGCTGCCGCGCGCCATCGCGCCGACGCTGCCCATCCCGCGATAGCTCTTGTAGCTGCGCCCCTGGTAGATGAAGGTCTCGCCCGGCGCTTCCTCGGTGCCCGCGAGCATCGAGCCGATCATGACGCAGGAGGCCCCCGCGGCGAGCGCCTTGGCGGCATCGCCGCTGGTGCGCAGGCCGCCGTCGCCGATCACCGGGGCGCCGTGCTTCTCGCCTTCCTCGGCGCATTCCATGATCGCGGTCAGCTGCGGCACGCCGACGCCAGCGACCACGCGGGTGGTACAGATCGACCCCGGCCCGATCCCGACCTTGATCGCATCCGCGCCCGCGCCCGCGAGCGCCCTGGTGGCCTCGGCGGTGGCGACGTTGCCTGCGATCACCTGGACCGAATTGGACAGCTTCTTGACCCGCTCGACCGCGCGCGCGACTTCCTTGTTGTGGCCGTGCGCGGTGTCGATCACCACCACATCGACCTCGGCATCGATCAGCGCCTCGGTGCGCTCGAACCCGGCATCGCCCACCGTGGTCGCCGCGGCGACGCGCAGGCGGCCGGTCTCGTCCTTGGTGGCGTTGGGATAGGCGACCGCCTTCTCGATATCCTTGACCGTGATCAGCCCGACGCATTTGCCGTGGTCGTCGACCACCAGCAGCTTCTCGATCCGCCGCTGGTGGAGCAGCCGGCGCGCGGCTTCCTGACCGGTGCCCAGCGGCACGGTGGCGAGATCGTCGGTGGTCATCAGCTCGCGCACCGGCTGGCGCGGGTTCTCGGCGAAGCGAACGTCGCGGTTGGTGACTATACCGACGAGCTTGCCGTCGCGGTCGGTCACGGGAATGCCGCTGATGCGGTTGGCGGCCATCAGTTCCTGCGCCTCGCCCAGCGTGGCATCGGGATGGATGGTGATCGGGTTGACCACCATGCCGCTCTCGTAGCGCTTGACCGCGCGCACCGCGGCGACCTGGTCGGGGACCAGCAGATTGCGGTGCAGCACGCCGATCCCGCCCATCTGCGCCATGGCGATCGCCATGTCGGCCTCGGTGACCGTGTCCATCGCGCTGGAGATGACCGGAATGTTGAGCCCGATCGCGCGGGTCAGCCTGGTCGCGGTGTTCGCCATCGAGGGCAGGATATCGCTCTCGGCGGGGCGCAGCAGCACGTCGTCGAAGGTCAGGCCGAGGGGAATGTCGAGATGTGCCACGTTGAGAATCGCCTGCGGGAGGGAAGGTGGCGGCCCATGTAACGACGGTTTGTGACGGGCGCTAGTGGCAGGCGGGCGTGCGGCGCGCGCGTGCTGCAGAAACGTGTAGCGCAAACGTGTCGCGTAAACGTGCCGCGTAAACGAACTGCACAAACGAAAAGGGCCCGCCTCGGCGGAGCCCTTTCCTATCGCGATCAGGGTTCGCACCCCGAATGCGGCTTATTCCATTTCGTCGGCGACTTCGTTGATGCGGTCGGCGGCCTCGTCGCCGGTATCGTCGATCGCCTCGGCGCGGGCGTTCAGACGGTCTTCCATGGCATCGGTCGGCGCCTCGTCGGCGGCTTCTTCGAGCGCCGCGGCACGATCGTCGCCTACGTCTTCGACGGCATCGGCACGCTCTTCGAGCGCATCGCCGGTTTCCTCATAGGCGGTGTCTTCGCCGCAAGCCGCGAGCGACAGGGCGGGAATGGCGATGGCAAGTGCGAGCTTTTTCATAATCTTTCCTCCTGTTGGCCGAACTGCGAAGCCGGCCGTGCGTGACTGCCGTTCGTCGGCAGGATTTGTGTAATGAACGGGTTGCGCGCCAGCAAGTTCCGAGTTTCACGCCTCGCGACCGTCGCTCCGCGTCGGGCGGCTGGAAGCGGGCTCGGTCGGCCGAGTCGAGCGCAGCCTCCTGGCACGATGAAGATACAGGCGGAGCAACACGATCAACGCTCCCGTCGGGAACAGGCAGCGCACCATCGCCGGTTGCCAGCCGCCATCGACGGAAGCGTAGGATGCGGTCGGGACCGCCACTCCGAAGAACCAGTACACGCTGCCGGGTGCCGACCACACCATCGCCGCACCGCCCGTCCCGACAAGTGCCAACAGCGCCCACGCAGGCTTCCAGCGCAGGTCCGGTTCGCGTGCGGCCATGACGAAAGTCGCGATACTCACTGCCAGACTTGCCGCGCACAGGGCGAGCATGACGAGCTGCGACGAGCCCATCGCGGCTACTCCGCAGTCCAGCCGCCGTCCATGCTCCAGTTCGCGCCGGTGACGTTCTGCGCCTCGTCGCGGCACAGGAACACCGCCAGCGCGCCGACTTCGGCGGGCTGGACGAATTTCTTGGTCGCCTGCTTGACCAGAAGAACGTCGTTCACGACCTGCTCGCGGGTCAGTCCGCGCGCCGCCATGGTGTCGGGGATCTGGTTCTCGACCAACGGAGTCCAGACATAGCCGGGGCTGATGCAATTGGCGGTGACGCCGTGTTCGGCCAGTTCCAGCGCGACCGTTTTGGTCAGTCCGTCGAGCCCGTGCTTGGCGGCGTTGTAGGCGCTCTTGAACGGCGACGCGACCTTGGAATGCGCGCTGGCGGTGTTGATGATCCGGCCCCAACCGCGCTGCTTCATCGCCGGCACTGCGAGCCTGATGGTGTGAAAGGCGGCATTCAGGTTGAGCGCGATGATCGTGTCCCATTTGGCGACCGGGAACTCTTCGACCGGGGCGACATGCTGCATCCCGGCGTTGTTGACGAGAATGTCGATTCCGCCCGCTTCGGCCATCATCGCCTCGATCTGCGCGACATCGGTGAGATCGGCACCCGAATGGCTGGCGCCCAGCTCCTCGCACAGCGCGGCGATTTCGCCTGCGTCGCCGAAACCGTTGAGCACGATCTCGGCCCCCTCGGTCCGCAGCGCTCGCGCAATGGAGAGGCCGATGCCCGAGGTCGACCCGGTGACAAGCGCGCGTTTTCCTTCGAGAAACAAATCGGCCTCCAAACGTTGATCAATGTTGCAAGCCGCATCGCGCAAGCGGGTCGCGCTGTCCAGCGACGAACATCACCGGGGAAGTAGGACATGCGGCTCAATCCGTTCAACGCGAACAATATCAACGTGCGCTCGAGCGGCCGGGGCGGAATGCCCGGCGGCAAGGCGGGTGGCCTGGGCTGCGGGACGATCATCCTCGCGGCGCTGGGTTATTTCGTCTTCGGGCTCGACCCGATCCAAACCGCCGCCACGGTGAAAAGCGTCCGGCAGGGAAGCTCGCAGGCGAGCGCCGTCGACACCGACGCGCAAGCGGTGTGCTCGGCCAGCCAATATGCGACCGAAGCCTGCAACGCGCTGGAATCGCTCGACAGCACCTGGAGCCGCACCTTCGAGGAACACGGTTTCGCCGCCGCCTTCCGCAGGCCGACGCTCGATCTCTACAGCGCCGCCGCAGTGAACACCCGCTGCGGCAGCGGCAGCGCGGCGATGGGCCCGTTCTACTGCCCCGCCGACGAGACGATCTATATCGACACCCGCTTCTACGACGAGCTCGCGCGAATGGCGGGCAACAGCGGCGATTTCGCGCGCTACTATGTCCTCGCGCACGAATACGGCCACCACGTCCAGACACTGACCGGCGTGTCCGGTCAGATCCGCAGCGCGCAGCAGCAGTCTTCCGGCGATGGCAATGCGCTGCAGGTGCTGATGGAGCTGCAGGCGGACTGCTATGCCGGGGTCTGGGCGGGCAAGAACCGCAATCTCATCGAACCGGGCGATATCGAGGAAGGCCTGCAGGCCGCCGCGGCGATCGGCGACGACCGTCTGACCGGCGGCAGGGTGAGCGAGGAGAATTTCACCCACGGCACCAGCCGCCAGCGCAGCGAGGCTCTCCGCCTCGGCCTTGGCGGCGACGACCGCGCCTGCGACGCGATCACGCAGATCGGCTGACGCGCGCGGCGGGGCGTCAGCCCTCTGCGCGCATCTCCGCCAGCGCCTCGTCGAGCGCGCGCAGCGCCTCGGTGCGCTCCGCCGCCGATAGGTTGCGATCGCTGCGGATCGTCCGACGCATGCTCTCGATCGATGCGCGCGCGGTTTTCAGCGCGGCGGATTTGCAGACGAACAGGGCCTCGCGGCCTCCGCGTGTGGTGCCGCTGCGGACCACTTCCGTCTGGCCGCGCTGGCAGCTCATCACCACCTCGGGCGCCGCGGCCCGAGCCTCGCTTGCGGCGAGCCGGACCTCGCGCCGCATTTCGCCGTCACGAGCGAGTTCCCGGCGCAGTTCGGCCATCTCGGCGCGCAGTTCGGCGCGGTCGTGCGCGTGTTCGCGGATCCGCTCCACCTCGAGCTCGGCCTGCTCCACTGCGATCTCGGCGGCGTCCAGCTCGCGCTCGACCCGCGCTTCGATATGGCGTTCGATGTTGAACTCCGTCGTCCTGTCGGAGGCGGCCGGATGCGTGGGGGGTGCAGGTGGCGCAGGCGGTGTCGGCGCAGGCGGCTGTGTAAGCGGCGCGGCGGGTGCAAGCGGCGCATCGGGAGCGGGCGGTGCAGCGGGCGCAATGGGCGCATCGGGCGCAGGCGGTGCCTGGGGGGCTGCAGGAGCCTCGGGCACGGCGGTCTCGGCGTAGCTGATCGAGGCGGTCAGCGGCAGCGCCAGCGCCGCACCTGTCAGCAGCGCGCGCCCGGCGAAGCGGCGGCGGGGGGAGATGTCGGACATGGTCAGGCTCCTCAGACGGTGAATGATGGATTTGTCGCCCAGCACCGGGCAGGCCATCGGCGCCGCCAGCGCGAGCCGCGGCGCGGCACCGGCTGCGGTGGCGAAACCGGCGATGATCGCGGCATAGGCGGCGCGTTCCTCGCGGCTGCGCGCAGCCAGCACGCGGGTGTCGCAGGCGGCCTCCTGATCGCGCCGCATGGCGGTCCAGCCGAACCAGCCGAGCGGGTTGAACCAGTGCAGCGCAAACAGCGGCTGGACCAGCACGTTGGCGAGCAGATCGTGGCCGCGGTGATGCGCCAGCTCGTGGGCGATGGCGAGATCGCGGCTGCGGCGATCGTGCTGCGCCATAAAGCCTTCGGGAAGCGCGACGACCGGATCGAAGACGCCGAAGGCCACCGGTCCGAGCGTCGCCGGGGTCTCGACCAGCCGCACGCGGCCCGCCTCGCCCACCGGCTTCGCGCCCGCGAGCAATTCGCTTCGCATGGCGAAGTACAGCGCGAAGCGGCGCACCACAAATATAGCGGCACCTGCCAGCCAGAGGACCAGCAAGGGCGTAAGCCAGTCGATCGGCGAAGGCAGCGTGGCAACGGGCGTCGCCAACCCATCGGCATGAGCGGAGAGTTCGGCCGCGGGCCTGGCAGCGGCTTCGGTCGACACCATTGCGACCGACGGCGACGGCACGGCCTCGGCGGGACCAAGCCAGGCGGGCAGGATAATCGGCGGGATCGCCAGCCGCAGCAGCGGCAGCGCCCACAGCGCATAAGCCGCCTGCGCCCCGAAATGCCGCGCCACGGGACGGCGCAGCAGCAGCACCAGAGCGATCAGCGCCCCGGTCCATACCAGCGTGTCGAGCAGATATTGGGTCATCGACGCAACTCCTTGAGCAGGGATTCCATCTCCGCGAGATCCTCCTCCGTGAGCGCCTCGCTCTGCGCCAGCTGCGCGAACAGCGAGGACGCGCGTCCGCCGAACAGGCGATCGACCAGCCGCTGCGATTCGCCGCCGACATAGGTCGAGCGGGCGATCAGGGGACGGTAGAGAAATCGGCGCCCTTCGGGCTCGGTCGCCAGCGCGCCCTTGACCACCAGCCGCGACAGCAGCGTCTTGACGGTGGCGATCGACCAATCGCGCGTTTCGCAAATGGCGTCGCAGACATCGGTGGCGGAGCGCGGGCTCTGGTCCCACAACACCTCCATCACCGCATGTTCGGCATCGGATATGCGCTCTCCGGACGGGTCGTTCGGCATGATCGAATCTCTTGCTACGGCTACTCGATTACATTTGTAGATGATCGGACTACGCTTGTAAACACCGCTGTCGAGAGCGGCGAATCCTCGCTGGTTGCAGTAAACGAAAAAGGCCGGAGCGTTTCCGCCCCGGCCATCTTCGAAGTCATGTCATTCGAGGCAGTCGCCTCAATACACCCGCGCCTTGGGCTCGATATAATCGACATCGTCGGTCAGCGTGAACTCATGCACCGGGCGATAGCCGATCTCGATCTTGCCGCCCTTGCCGCCCCAGCCGTCGAAGGTGGCGATGGTGTGCTTCATCCAGTTGGCGTCGTCGCGATCGGGGAAATCCTCATGCGCATGCGCGCCGCGGCTTTCCTTGCGGTTCTCGGCCGAGGCGATGGTGACATTGGCCTGCGCCATCAGATTGTCGAGCTCGAGCGTTTCGATCAGATCGCTGTTCCAGATCAGCGAGCGGTCGGTGACGTGAATATCCTCCATCCGCTTGTTGACCCGCGCGAGCGCCTCGACGCCTTCCGCCAGCAATTCGCTGTTGCGGAACACTGCGGCGTGCTTCTGCATGCCCTTCTGCATTTCGGCGCGAACCTCGGCGGTGGGCGAACCGCCATTGGCGTGACGGAAATGGTCGAGCCGGGTCAGCGCCAGATCGGCGCTGTCGGCGGGCAGCTCGGCATGGCTTTCGCCGGGCTTGATCAGCTCGTTCAGCCGGTGACCGGTCGCGCGACCAAAGACTACGAGGTCGATCAGCGAGTTCGAACCCAACCGGTTGGCGCCGTGAACCGAGACGCAGGCCGCCTCGCCCACCGCGAACAGGCCCGGAACGATCTTCTCGGGATCCGCCGGATCGCCCGCCATCACTTCGCCGTGATAATTGCAGGGGATGCCGCCCATGTTGTAATGCACCGTCGGGGTCACCGGCAGCGGCTGGCGGGTCAGATCGACGCCGGCAAAGATCTTGCCGCTCTCGGTGATTCCCGGAAGGCGTTCAGCCAGAATCGCGGGATCGATATGGTCGAGGTGGAGGAAGATGTGATCGCCCTCCGCGCCGACGCCGCGCCCTTCGCGCATTTCCAGCGCCATCGAGCGTGAGACCACGTCGCGGCTGGCGAGATCCTTCGCGGAAGGCGCATAGCGCTCCATGAAGCGCTCGCCCTCGGAATTGGTCAGATAGCCGCCCTCGCCCCGCGCGCCTTCGGTGATGAGCACGCCCGCGCCGTAGATCCCGGTCGGGTGGAACTGGACGAATTCCATATCCTGCATCGGCAGCCCGGCGCGCAGCACCATGCCGCCGCCGTCGCCGGTGCAGGTGTGCGCGCTGGTGGCGGTGTAGTAGCAGCGGCCGTAGCCGCCGGTCGCCAGCACCACCGAATGCGCGCGGAAGCGGTGGATCGTGCCGTCGTCCATGCACATCGCGATCACCCCGACGCAGACCTTGCCCGAAGGCGTGTCCTTCATGATCAGGTCGAGCGCGAAATATTCGATGAAGAAATCGGCCGAGTACTTCAGGCTCTGCTGATAGAGCGCGTGGAGCATGGCGTGGCCGGTGCGGTCGGCCGCGGCGCAGGTGCGCTGCACCGGCGGGCCGGCGCCCATGTTCTGCATGTGGCCGCCGAAGGGGCGCTGATAGATGGTGCCGTCTTCGTTGCGGCTGAAGGGTACGCCCGCATGCTCGAGCTCGTAGACCGCCTGCGGGGCCTCGCGCACGAGATATTCGATCGCGTCCTGGTCGCCGAGCCAGTCGGAACCCTTGACGGTGTCGTACATGTGCCACGACCAGTGATCGGGAGTGTTGTTGCCCAGGCTGGCGGCAATGCCGCCCTGCGCCGCCACGGTGTGCGAGCGGGTGGGGAAGACCTTGGTGATATTGGCGGTTTTCAACCCGGCTTCGGCGGCGCCCATGGTGGCGCGCAGGCCCGATCCGCCGGCACCGACGACGACGACGTCATAGGTGTGCTCGATGATCGGATAGGCGGCAGTGGACGAGCCGCGACCCGGCGCGGAGCCGGTCTGCGGAGCGGGATTGGCCATCAGGCAACTCCTGCGAAAGCGATGCGGGCGATGCTGAACAGGGCGAAGACCACGCCCCCGACCGCGACGAGATTGAGCGCGGCGAGCGCGGCGAACTTGTTGCCCGGCGTGTCGACGTAATCCTCGATCATCACCTGCATCCCGATCCGCGCGTGCCAGAACACGCTGATGACCAGCAGCGCCAGCGCGGTGGCGACCAGCGGCTGCGCGACCCAGGCGAACATGGCGAGGTAATCATACGCCGGGAGCAGCGCCAGGCTGATCAGCAGGAAGCTCACCAGCACCAGATTGCCGATCGCGGTGAAGCGCTGCATCAGCCAGTGATGCGCGCCGTCATGCGCGGAGCCGAGCCCGCGCACGCGCCCGATGGCGGTGGTCTTGCTGCCGTAGCGTTCGAGTGTTGTGCGTCTGCCCATGATTCAACGTGTCTTTCAGGTGAGGAGAACGACGGCCCAGAACAGGATCGTCAGGACGATGCCCGAGGCGATCGAGACGAAGGCTCCGGTCTTGTTCCTGTCGATTTCGAAGCCCGCGCCGATGTCCATGACGAAGTGGCGGATGCCCGAGCTCATGTGATTGAAAAACGCCCAGCTCAATGCGACCAGCACCACGATCCCGAGCGGGCTGCCCATCACGCCCGCAAAAGTGGCGTAGCTTTCCGGTCCGCCCGCGAGCGCGCCCAGCCACCACAGCACCAGCGCCAGCCCGAGCGTCGCCATCCCGTCGCCGGTGGCGCGGTGGAGGATCGAGACCAGCATATGCGGGCCCCATTTCCAGATCGAGAGGTGCGGCGAAAGCGGGCGGTCGGCCATGATTTTTGTCCGGTCGATGGAAATTGGAGGCCCTCCTTTAGCGGACATGACGGGAGAGACAAGGCGGGTACCCTCGACAAATGGCGCAAATTTGCGAATAGGCGCTTGCATGACTTGCATCCTGCTCACCGGATCGAGCCGCGGGATCGGCGCGGCGGCCAAGGCGGCGCTCGAGGCGCGCGGCGCCACGGTCGTCGGCCAGGCGACAACCAGCTCGGCGACCGACACCGTGCCCGCGGACTTCACCGAGCCTTTCGCGCCGCACGAATTGTGGCAGGCGGCGCTTGCCCGCGCCGGCGGCGAAATCGACGTGCTCGTGAACAACGCCGGCCTGTTCGCCCCCAATCCGATCGACGCGACCGACCTTCACTGGCTCGCGGCGTTCGAGGACACCATGCGGATCAATTTGACCGCCGCGGCGCAATTGTCGCGCTTCGCGGTGCGCCACTGGCAGGAGCGCGCCGCCAAGGGCGATACGCGCGGCGGGCGGATCGTCCATGTCGCCAGCCGCGCGGGTCATCGCGGCGACAGCCCGGCGCATTGGCATTATGCCGCCAGCAAGGGCGGGATGCTGGCGCTGCACAAGACCATCGCCCGCGCCTATGCCGGCGAGAACATCCTCAGCTTCGCGATCGCGCCCGGCTTCACCGACACCGCGATGGCGGGCGACTATCTCGATAGCCGCGGCGGCCCCGGACTGCTCGCCGACATCCCGCTCGGCCGCGTCGCCGAGCCAGAGGAAATCGCCGCGATGATCGCCTTCTGCGCGCTCGACGCCCCGCCCAGCATGACCGGCACCACGCTGGACGCCAATGGCGCGAGCTATGTGCGCTGATGAGGCGGGGAGCGAACCATGAGTGACGGCTGGAAAATCTCGGGCGCAGTCTCGCGCGAGCGGGCGAGTGCCGCGCTCGATCGGCAGGCAGAGGACGAGGGATGGGATCCCGATATCGTCCTCTCCGCGCACGAGATCGCCGAACCGCGGCCAGAGGAGTGGATGATCGAGGCGTGGCTGCCGCGCCGCCCCACCGCTGCGGACAAGCGCGCCATCAATGCCTTGTTCGAGGACGATCCACCCACCTTCACCGTCGAGAAGCTGCCTCCGACCGACTGGGTCACGCGCAGCCAGCAGGGGATCGAGCCGATCCGTGCCGGCCGCTTTCACGTCCACACCCCGGATCACGCGCCCGATCCCGGCGCCGTCAACCTTGCGATCCCGGCCAGCCAGGCCTTCGGTACCGGCCAGCACGCCACCACCGCGGGATGCCTCGCGATGCTCGACCTGATGAAGCGCGAGGGGCTGGTGGCGCGCAACCATGCCGATATCGGCACCGGGACCGGGCTGCTCGCCTTCGCCGCGATGCAGCTGTGGCCGCGCGCCCTTGCCACCGCGTCGGATATCGACCCGGTCTGTCTCGACGTGATCCTGACCAACGCCCGCAGCAACGCTATCCCGCTGGGCGAAGGTCCCGGCCAGCTGATGCCGACCATTGCCGACGGGATGGGCGATCCGCTGCTGCGCGCCCGCGGACCCTACGATCTGCTGATCGCCAACATCCTCGCCGGCCCGCTGATCGCGCTGGCGCCCGAATTCGCCGCCGCCACCGCGCCCGGCGGCCATGTGGTGCTGGCGGGTCTGCTCGAGACGCAGGAAGCCGAGGTCCGCGCCGCCTACCGCCGCCAGGGAATGCGGCTGGCGCGGCGGCTGGTGCGCGGCGACTGGTCGATCCTTTGGCTGCGCAACAGCCGCACCCGCTGAAGCGCTGGCGGATCTGGCTGGCAGGGGTCGTGCTGGCTCCGCTGCTCATCGCCGCCGCCTTCCTGCTCGCCGCCTGGATCGGCGCCGCGCTGCCGCGCAATCCCGGCTGGAGCGAGCCCGAACGCGGCGTGACCATCATGGTCGAGACCAATGGCGTCCACACCGGGATCGTCATGCCGGTGGTCAGCCCGGTGAAGGACTGGCGCACCACCTTCCCCTCCGCCGGGCAGCCGCGCGCGCTCGACGGGCAATTGCCCACCCATATCGCGGTGAGCTGGGGCGAGAAGGAGGTGTTCCTCGAGACCCCGACCTGGAGCGATCTCAAACCCGCGACGGTGATCCGCATCGTGCTGCACGGCGGCGAGGGGCTGATGCGCGTGGGGCATTACGTCCGCCCGATGCCCTCCGAGCATCATCGTCCTGTGACGCTGCGCCCCGAGGAATACGCGCGGCTGGTCGCGCGGATCGAGGCCGCGCTCCCGGCGCTGCCTCGCGGCGTACAGCGGCGCAGCTATTCCAGCTACGAGATCGGCGCGCAGAATTACGACGCTCTGGGGCGCTACACGCTCACCAACACCTGCAACCAGTGGATCGGCGATGCGCTCGCCCATGCGGGCATGACGATGGGCGTGTGGACCCCGCTGGCGGGCGGGGTCATGCAATGGATCGACGAGCCCGATCCGGCAGCCAGCGTCCCGCTCTGACAGGAACAAGCCTCCGCCCTCGCCCATTCCGTTTCCGACGCCACATCCGGAAAGGGACCCACATGGCCAGAACACTTCTCATCACCGGCGCCTCCAGCGGGATCGGCGCCGCCAGCGCCCGCGCCGCCGCCAAAGCCGGCTGGAACGTCGCGCTGCTGGCGCGCTCGGGCGACAAGCTCGCAGAGCTGGCGGACGAGATCGGCGATTCCGCGCTGGCGCTGGAATGCGACATCACCGATCGCGCTGCGCTGGACGATGCGGTCGCCAAGGCTGTCGATCAGTTCGGCGGGCTCGATGCCGTATTCGCCAATGCCGGAATGGGTGTGAGCAAGCCGGGCATCGAAAAGGGCGATCCCGAGCAATGGCACGCAATGATCCACCTCAACGTGCTCGCGGTATTGCAGACCGCGCACGCCACGCTGCCGCATCTGCGTCGGACACAAGGCCATTTCGTCGTCACCGGCTCCAAAGCGGGCCGCGACCATCTCAAGGGCTCGGTCTATGGTGCGACCAAGTGGTTCGTTCACGGGCTGTCGGGCAATCTCGCCGAGGAAATGCGCGAATGGGGCGGCCGCTGCACGGTGATCTCGCCGGGCATGGTCGACACGCCATTCTTCGAAGAGGCCAAGCCCGAGAAGCTCCAGCCCGAAGATGTCGCCGATGCGGTGGTCTTCGCGCTCTCGCAGCGCAAGACCTCGGCGGTGCGCGAAATTCACCTGATGCCCAACGACTGACGGGAGACCTCAGGGCTCCGTATTGACCTCGTCGCCCTGAGGTTCGTCGCCGCTGTCGGGATAGGCAGCCTCGTCGTAGCGCACCGTCGCACGAACGACCTCCTGCATCATCTGCATCCGCGCGATGGTGGGCGCACCGGTACGCCGGATCATTGCCACCACCGAATATTCGCGCCCCTCGGGCGAGGTGAGAATGCCGATATCGTTGTAGCCCGATTGCTCGCCGCCGTAGAACTGGCCGGTTCCGGTCTTGTGCGCGATCGTCCAGCCCGCCGGCACCCCGCCCTTCAATCGGCGCGGGCCGCTGCGGGTCTGCTCCAGCGTCGACAGGATCAGCTCGGTCGAGACCGAGGACAGCAATGCGCCGCGCGCGAGCTGGCCCAGCGCATGCGCGATGGCGATCGGCGAGGCACCGTCGATCGGATCGGCGAGATAGGCTTCGAAGCTGGCCGCGCGCACCGCATCGGGGACCTCCTCGCGGGCGTCGAAAAAGGCATTGCCGATCGAGTAGTCCTGGTCCCATTCGAGCCCCGCGATGGCGCTCTGCTTGGTGCGCTCGTCGGTGCCGAAGCGGATCCCTTCCAGCTCGGCGTCGTCGATGAAGTCCTGGACCGTCTCGGGCCCGCCGATCCGGCGCAGGATGCGATCGTTGGCGGTGTTGTCGCTGCGGGTGAGCGCGCGGTCGAGCAGATCGCCGTAATCGGTATCGAAGCGTCCGCGCGCGCGGACGATCTCGCGCAGCGGCTGGTGGAACACCGTCATGTCCTCGCGGCGCAGCGTCACCTGCTCGGCGAGATCGAAATCGCCTTCGTCGGCTTCGCCCAGCGCCGCGAGCGCCACCCAGAACTTGCTGACGCTTTGCTGCGGATAGAGTTCATCGCCATTGGCATGGAGGATCCGCCCGGTGGAAATGTCCTGCACCGCCAGCCCGACCTCGCCGTCGAAGCCATCGGCCAGTTCCACCAGCTCCTCCTGCAGCGCGCGTTCGGCGGGTGTCAGGACGAGCGGCACCACGACCGGCTCGCTCGCATCCTCCTGCTCGTCACCGACGAGGCGCGGAAGCCAGGCGACCAGCAAAGCCAGCAACAGGACGGGCAGGAACAGGGCGAGAAAACGTATCCATGGTGTCACACGAGTCCAACGTGGCACGGGCGTAGCGTTCCCGCTCGCGGCGGTTTGTTTAGAAATTCCTGCAGCTTGCGGCGCATCGCGAGTTTGCGCGGGATCACTGGGCGGCAGCAACGATCCGCGCCCATTCGCTTTCCTCGATCACTTCGATGCCGAGCTCCGCGGCCTTCTTGAGCTTCGATCCCGCGCCCGGCCCCGCCACCACCAGATCGGTCTTGGCGCTGACCGAGCCCGAAGCCTTGGCGCCCAGCCGTTCGGCCTGCGCCTTGGCCTCGTCGCGGCTCATGGTTTCCAGCTTGCCGGTGAAGACGACGGTTTTGCCGCTGACGGGGCTGTCCCTGGTCTCGACCTCGTAGCGCGGGGGCGAGACTTCGGAGAGCAGATCGTCCCAGACATCGCGATTGTGCTGCTCGTGGAAGAAATCGGCCAGCGCGTGCCCTACCGCGGTGCCGATCCCGTCGGCACGCACCTCGAAGATGGTCTTCACCGCCTCGACCATGCGGCTGTTGAACGGGCTTTCCTTTTCCTCCGCGCCGCGCGGGTTCGCCTCGCGGAAGGCGGCGAATTCGGCGGCTTTTTCCGGCAGGCGGCGAATATCGCCCAGCCCCTTCAACAGGTCGCGCGCGGTCACCGCGCCGACATGGCGGATGCCGAGCCCGAACAGCAGCCGCGCGGCATCGGGCGCGCGCTTGGCCTCGATGCTTGCCAACAGATTGTCCACAGACTTGTCCTGCCAGCCCTCGAGCGCGAGAATCTCCGCGCGGCGGGCCTTCAGGCGGAAGATGTCGGCGGGGCTTTCGAGCCAGCCGAGCGCAAAAAACTGGTCGATCGTCTTCTCGCCCAGCCCGTCGATATCGAGCGCAGCCCGGCTGACGAAATGCTTCAAACGCTCGGTGCGCTGCGCCGGGCAGATCAGCCCGCCGGTGCAGCGGACATCGACCTCGCCCTCCTCGGCCACCGCCTCGCTGCCGCACCCGCCGTATTCCTTCGGGCAGTGATCGGGGAAATGGTAGGGGGTGCGCTCCGCATCCGGGGTCAGGTTCTCGACCAGCTGGGGGATGACATCGCCCGCGCGCTGGACCAGCACCCGGTCGCCCGGTCTAACGCCGAGGCGCGCGATCTCGTCGCGATTGTGGAGCGTGACATTGGTCACCGTCACCCCGCCCACCAGCACCGGCGCGAGCCGGCCCACCGGGGTCAGCTTGCCGGTGCGCCCGACCTGGATGTCGATGCTTTCCAGAGTGGTCTCGGCGCGCTCGGCGGGAAACTTGTGCGCCAGCGCCCAGCGCGGCGCCTTGGCGACGAAGCCCAGCCGCTGCTGCCAGTCGAGCCGATCGACCTTGTAGACCACTCCATCGATTTCGTAGGGCAAGTCAGCGCGTTGCTCGCTGATCCTGGCATAATGCTCGAGCATCGCCTCAAGGCTCTCGACCCGCACGAACAGCGGCGAAACCGGCAGGCCCCAGCGCTCGATCTGCGGCATGACCTCGAGCTGGGTCTCGCCCGGGACATCGCTCGCCGCGCCCCAGCCATGCGCCCAGAACCGCAGCGGCCGCGCGGCGGTGACGCTCGCATCCTTCTGCCGCAGCGAGCCCGCGGCGGCGTTGCGCGGATTGGCGAACGGCTTGGCCCCCGCCGCCTCCTGCGCCGCGTTGAGCGCGAGAAAATCCGCTCGCGCCATATAGACCTCGCCGCGAACCTCGAAGACTTCGGGGGCCTCGCCAGCAAGCTGCTGCACGACATCGGGAATATGCGCGACATTGGCGGTGACATCCTCGCCCACCTGCCCGTCGCCGCGCGTCGCCGCGCGGACCAGCATGCCCTTCTCGTAGCGCAGCGAGCAGGACAGACCGTCGATCTTGTCCTCGGCGGTGATCGCCAGCTTCGCGTCCTCCGCCAGCGCCAGAAACCGCCGCACCCGCGCCAGCCACTCGCCCACCTCCTCAGGCGCAAAGGCGTTGTCGAGGCTCATCATGCGAACCTCGTGCTTCACCTTGGAAAGCGGCGAGGCGGCGATGGCATGCCCCACCTTGCGCGACGGCGAATCCTCGCGCACCAACTGCGGAAACGCCGCCTCGAGCTCGGCATTGCGCCGCACCAGCGCGTCGTATTCCTGGTCGCTGACCTCGGGCGCATCCTCGGCGTGATACAGCCGGTCGTGCCGCGCGATCGCCTTCGCCAGCCGCATCAACTCGTTGGCGGCCTGGGCCTCGGAGAGGTCGGTCATTGAAAGCTTTGGTCTACGCATTCGCGATCGACCACTCTGTAACGTTGCTCTTTGATCCCGTGAGTCACATAGCCGACTGCGCAGCGCACAGTGCTGCCATCATGGTAGTCGAGCGTGATCTGCCCGCTTGCATCCGATCCGTCCCACTTCGCCCAGTAGGATCCATCCGCATTGCGGATAAGGCGGGCGGATGAACCGTTCAAAGTCAGGGCGCCGCCGGTTATCTCCTCATCGACGTCCACACTGAACATGACCGGTGGCGAACACGCCGCTAGCGCAAACAAAGCAACCACCCCAAACGCGCGCATCACACCCCCTCCAGCAGTCGATCCGCCTGCGCCCGCGCCTCGGGGGTCACCTCGGCGCCGCTCAGCATCCGCGCGATTTCCTCCTGGCGGCCGGCCTCGTCGAGGCGGGCGACGCTGGTGCGGGTGACGGTGCCGTCGGAGCTCTTGGCGATCATGTAATGCGTGGTGCCGCGCGCGGCGACCTGCGGGCTGTGGGTGACCGCGAGCAATTGTCCGCCGCTCGCCAGCCGCGCCAGCCGCTCGCCGATCGCCGATGCCACCGCGCCGCCGACGCCCCGGTCGATCTCGTCGAAGATCACCGTCGCCGCCCCGCCCTGCTCGGCCAGCGCCACCTTGAGCGCCAGGATGAAGCGCGACAATTCGCCACCGCTGGCGATCTTGCCCAAGGGAGCATGATCGGCGCCCGGATTGGTCGAGATCAGGAACTCCACCCCGTCCATGCCATGCGCGCCCCAGCGTTCCTCGGGCAGTTCCACCACCGCAGTGCGCAGACTGGCGGCGTCGAGCTTGAGCGGGGCGAGCTCGCCCGCCACCGCCGCATCGAGCCGCAGCGCCGCCTCCACCCGCAGATCGTGCAAGCCCCGCGCCTGCGTCTCGTAGCGCTCGCGGGTCCGGCGCGCGGCATCCTCGAGCGCGTCGAGTTCGGCCTCGCCGCCCTCGATGGCATCGAGCGCGGCGCGCATCCTGCGCATCGTCTCGGGCAGTTCGTCCACTTCGCAGCGGTGCTTGCGGGCGATCGCGCGCAGCTCGAACAGCCGCGTCTCGGCGGCGTCGAGCGCGGCGGGATCGTGATCGAGCGCTTCGGCGGCGCGCTGCAGCCGCTCCTCGGCCTCGCCCGCCTCGATCACCGCGCGGTCGAGCGCCGCGAGCGCCTCGGCCAGCAGCGGGTGTTCCTCGGCGATCCGGTCGAGCCGCCGCGCCGCCACGCGCAGCGCCGCCAGCGGCGAGTCCGAGCCTTCCCAGATATGGCGCAGTTCCTCGAGATCGCCCGACAGCTTCTCGCCCTTCTGCATCGCCGCGCGGGTTTCGGCGAGCCGCGCTTCCTCGCCCGACTGCGGTTCGAGCGCGGTCAGCTCCGCCAGATGCGCAAGCAGCAGATCCTGATCGGTCTTGGCCTGATCGAGCCGCTCGCGCGCCTGTTCCAGCCGCTCCTGCGCCCCTCGCCATGCGCTCCATGCCGCAGCCAGCGCGGCAGCATCCGCCCCGCCATAGCGGTCGAGCAGCAGCCGATGGCCGCGCGGATTGACCAGCCCGCGATCGTCGTGCTGGCCGTGCAGTTCGACCAGATGCGGCGCCAGCTCGCGCAGCAGCGCGACGCCTGCGGGCTGATCGTTGATCCATGCCTTGCTGCCGCCATCGGCCTTCAACTGGCGGCGGATCAGCAGCGGCTCGCCCGGCTCGAGCTCGAGCCCGGCGTCGTCCAGCGCCTCGGCCACGGGCGGCGGCAGCGTGGCGAACTCGAAAGTGCCGGTGACACTCGCCTTGTCCTCGCCCGCGCGGACCAGCGCGCTTTCCGCGCGATTGCCCAGCACCAGCCCCAGCGCGTCGAGCAGGATCGACTTGCCCGCCCCGGTTTCGCCGGTGAGCACGCCCAGCCCGCGCCCGAACTCCAGCTCGAGCGCCTCGATCAGCACGATATTGCGGATGGAAAGCCGGGTCAGCATCGCTCCCGCTTCTAGCCGCTCGCCGCCCCCTCGTCACGACCGCAAACGCGCGCTGTTCACAAAGCCGGCAGGAACGAACCGGCAGGCCTCGCCTTCTAATCACCATGGCGGAACCGGTATTCCTGTTCGGCGGCTGGGAGCCGCTCGCGCGCATCCTGGTGGTGGGCACGCTCGGCTATCTGGCCATCGTCGCCATCCTGAAAGTGAGCGGCGCGCGCACGCTCAGCCAGATGAACTCCTTCGATTTCGTCATCACCATCGCGATCGGCGCCACCTTCGGCCGCGCGCTCACTGCGCGGCATGTGGCGCTCGTGGAACTGCTGACCGCGATCACCCTGCTCGTGCTGCTGCAATATGTCGTAGCGAGACTGCAACTGCGCATTCCCCGGCTGCGCCGCCTGATCACCGCCCAGCCGGTGCTGCTGTTCCTCGACGGAGCTTGCAAGAACGACGCCATGCGCGAGACAGGGGTCGCCCGCGCGGATCTGGAATCCGCCGCGCGTGAAAGCGGCCAGCCCTCGCTCGACGGGGTGATGGCGGTCGTGCTGGAATCCAACGGAAAACTGGGGATCATTCCGCGAGACAAGGCGCAAACGAAGCTTCTGGCCGGGCTGCAGACAAGCGGCGAAGGGCGCGAGGGTGACGACAGCCACGCCCGCGAATAACGACGACAAACGGACCGACGCTTCGGCGCGGAGGCCAGAGCGCCGCTTGCTCCTCGCTCCGCACCTCCGCCTCGTCATTGCGAGGAGCGCAGCGACGCGGCAATCCACAGCGGACAATCCACGGCGGGACGTCGCGGGTTAACGCCACTGCCGCGCAAAGGGGATAGCTTCGTCCGTGGATTGCCGCGCCGCCTGCGGCGGCTCGCAATGACGAAGGTGAGACAGAGGACGTAGGTTGGGCTGGGAAGCTGCGTCCCCCGCCCCCGGCTTCGCCGATCAGCTCGCGGTCACGCCCGCTGCGTGGTCCTGCACCAGTTCGTAGGCGCGGTCGTACCATTTGTTGCCGGGGTAGTTTGCGCCCAGCACCGCCGCGTATTTGACCGCTTCCTCGGGAATTCCCAGCGCCAGGCTGGTTTCGGTCAGGCGGTAGAGCGCCTCGGGCGCGTGGCTGGTGGTCTGGAAGTTCTCGACCACGTTCTGGAACCGCATCTGCGCCGCGATCCAGCGGCCGCTGCTCTGGTAATAGCGGCCGATCTCCATTTCCTTGCCCGCGAGGTGATCTTCCACCAGGTCGAGCTTCAACCGCGCATCGGCGGCGTATTCGCTCTGCGGGAAACGGCGGTTGACCTCGGTCAGCGCGGTGCGCGCCTGTTCGGTGATCTTCTGGTCGCGCTGGACGTCGCTGATCTGCTCGTAATAGCTCAGCGCGATCAGGTAATAGGCGTAGGGCGCGTCCTTGTTGCCCGGGTGGATCGTCAGGAAGCGCTGCGCCGACTGGATCGCCTTGTTGTAATCGGCACCGGCGTAATAGCTGAACGCGCTCATCAGCTGCGCGCGGCGGGCCCAGGGCGAATAGGGGTGCTGGCGCTCGACCTCGTCGAACAGCGCCGCGGCCAGCGTCGGCTGGTTGCGGTCGAGCCGCTGCTTGGCCACGGTGTAGAGCGATTCGACATCGCGGGCCACATAGGCGGTGTCCCGCTCGCCGCTCCCGGTGGAGGCGCAGGCGCCGGTGAGCAGGGTGGCGCCCGCGAGCGCGGCGGCGAGGATCGGCTTTGTGGTCATGGGGCAGGCCTATAGCCAGCGCCGCGCTGAACGCCAAGTGAAGGTATGGACCCGGCGGCGCTTAATGCACGGAAGCTGCAGTTCGGCGGCGCAAGCGCAGGCAAGCGCCAGCTCAGTTCACCCCTTCGGGCGCATCCCACAGCAGATGGCGGTTTTCCAGCATCACCAGATTGGAGCTGCGGATGATCTCGCCCTTGGTGCGATAGCCCAGCAATTGCTCCGCTTCGGTATCGGGATTGTTGATCAGCACGCGCAATTCCTCGGAAGAGAAATCGCTCAGGCCCCGCGCGCGCTCGATCCCGGTGCCGTCGTAGATGTGGAGCACGTCGCCGCGCGCGAAATCGCCATCCATGGAGACCACGTCCTCGCGGCAGATCGGCCGCTCGCCGCTGGCCAGCGCCTTGGCGACGCCCTTGCTGACCGACAGGCTGCCCGCCATCTGCAAGCGGTTGGCGATCCAGCTGTCCCAGCCCGACAGCGGGTTGGGATGCGGCAGGACCTTGGTGGAGCGGCGCTCGCCGCTCAGCACGGTGCTCAGCGGACGATCGACCTCCCCTTGCGCGATCCAGGTGGTGCAGCCCGCTTCCTGCGCCATGTTCGCGGCCAGCAGCTTGGTCTCCATCCCGCCGGTGCCCAGCGAACTCTTGCCCTTGGTCGCATCCATATATTGCGAGACGTCCTCGACCTCGGGGATGAAGACCGCCTCGGGATCGTCGGGATTGCGATCGTAGAGCCCGTCCACCCCGGTGAGGATGATCAGATCCTTGGCCCCGATCATCTGCGCCACCTTGGCCGCCAGCCGGTCGTTGTCGCCGACCCGGATCTGTTCGGTTGTGATGGTGTCGTTCTCGTTGACGATCGGCACCACCCCGGCTTTCAGGAGCCGATGGACGGTGTTGCGGGTGTTGAGGAAGCGGCGGTGATCCTCGAAATCGCCCAGCGTGAGCAGCACCTGCGCGATCTCGAAACCGTATTCGTGGCCGACCTGGCGATAGGCGTTTAGCAGCAGCGGCATGCCGCAGGCCGCCGCCGCCTGCTTGTCGGATACTCCCGCGCTTTCGGGCGTTTCCCCCACGAGACGAAGCCCCAGCGCCACCGAGCCCGAGGAGCAGATGATGACGTTGCAGCCATCCGCGCGCAGCCGGTTCACGTCCTCGAGCAGGCGCTGGAGGAAGCCGAACCGCGGGGTGAGCAGGTCCTGGTTGGCCAGCAAGGCCGAACCGATCTTTACGACTACGCTGCGTTGGGTCGTCACGACAAAATCCACCGGGTTGAAAGCAATGAGGTTTCCACATAGATAGCGATGGTGCAGCGCACAACCCGCTAGGTTGAAAACTCTTCACCCTCCGCGCACTTTGAATTGTCGGGGCGGGCGAAGGCACATTATCTTCTTTATAGAGCTTTACGCTCAGCAGTAAATATTCACTTAATGGCCCCTAATCGCAAGGAGCGACTTATCACTTTTTCAAGAGTACTCATGATCGGTTGTGGTAAGATGGGCGGTGCCTTGCTCGACCACTGGATGACGGGCGACGAGGACTTCACCATCGTCGACCCCGGCCTCGAACAGGCACCCGATGGCGCGCGGCTGCTTGCCGATCGCGACGCGCTGGAGGGCGAGCGCTTCGATGTCGTCGTGGTCGCGATCAAGCCGCAGATGATCGACGATCTGATGCCCCCCTACCGCGATCACCTCGCGCCGGGCGGCTATGTCCTCTCGATCGCGGCAGGCACCTCCGCCGCCCGGATCGCGCGGGCGATGGGCGGCGCGCCGGTGGTGCGGGTCATGCCCAACCTGCCCGCCGCGGTCGGGCGCGGGGTGAGCGGACTCTACGCCGCAGATGGCGCCGAGGCCGCGCCGCTGACCCATGCCGAAGCGATGATGCGCCGCACGGGCGCCACCGTGACGGTCGATGGCGAGGACAAGCTCGACCGGGTGACCGCTGTCGCGGGTTCGGGCCCCGGTTACGTCTTCGAGATCGCGCGCGCCTATGTCGCAGCGGCGGTCGAGATGGGCTTCTCCGAGGACGAGGCGCGCGCGATGGTGCTGGGCACGATGGGCGGCGCGGTCGCCATGGCCGAGGCGCATGGCGCGGCGGATCTGGAAACCCTGCGCAATTCGGTGACCAGCAAGGGCGGCACCACCGCCGCCGGGCTCGACGCGCTCAATGGCGACGGGCTGATCTCCGCAAGGCTGCGCGACACGCTCGCCGCAGCTTACGACCGGGCGGTGGAGCTGCGCTGACCAGCCCGCTCCCGTCCCCTTCCCTCCTCCTTAAGCAAGGACGCAACCGATGAACGACCAGACACTCGACCCGCAGCTCCATATCCACGAGCTCGGCAGCCGCGCCCGCGCCGCCGCGCGCCAGCTGCTCACCGCGAGCACCGAGGCCAAGAACACCGCGCTGACCGAGGCCGCCAAGGCGCTGCGCGCCGCGATGCCGACCTTGCTCGAGGCCAATGCGAAAGACGTCGCCAGCGTCGCGGGCAAGAAGGACGCCAGCTTCATCGACCGGCTCGAGCTGACCGAGGACCGGATCGAGGGCATGGCCTCGGCGCTCGAACAGATCGCCGAGCTGCCCGACCCGGTCGGCCGCCAGCTCGCGCAGTTCGACCGCCCCAACGGTTTGAAGATCGAGCGCGTCGCAGTGCCGATCGGGGTGATCGGGATGATCTACGAATCGCGCCCCAATGTCGGCGCCGATGCCAGCGCCTTGTGCCTCAAATCGGGCAATGCGGTGATCCTGCGCGGGGGTAGCGAGAGCCGGCATTCGACCCGCGAGATCGTCGCCTGCATGCAGGCCGGGCTGAAGGCCGCGGGGCTGCCCGCCGATGCGGTCCAGACCGTCCAGACCACCGACCGCGCCGCGGTCGCCGCGCTGCTCCAGGCCGATGAATTCGTCGATCTGGTGATCCCGCGCGGCGGGCGCGGGCTGGTCGAGCTGGTCCGCGACCAGGCCAGCGTCCCCACGCTGCTCCACCTCGACGGCAATTGCCACAGCTATGTCCACGAGGCCGCCGATGTGGACAAGGCCGTCGCGATCATCCGCAACGCCAAGCTGCGCCGTACCGGCGTCTGCGGCGCGACCGAGAGCGTGGTGGTCGACCGCGCGGTGGCCGGCCAGGTGGTCCCGCTGCTCGCCGACGCGATGGTGGGCGAATGCGAACTGCGCGGCGACGACGAGGCGGTGAAGATCGACTCGCGGCTCACCCGCGCCAGCGAGGAGGACTGGGACACCGAATATCTCGGCCCGATCGCATCCGTGAAGATCGTCGACGGCCTCGCCGAGGGCATCGCCTGGGTCGATCAGCACAGCTCGCACCACACCGACGCGATCCTCACCGAGGACGCCAAGGCCGCGCGCCGCTTCATGACCGCGATCGACAGCGCGGTGGTGATGCACAACGCCTCGACCCAATTCTCCGACGGCGGCGAATTCGGCATGGGCGCCGAGATCGGCATCGCGACGGGCAAGATGCACGCCCGCGGGCCCGTCGGGCTCGAACAGCTGACGAGTTTCAAGTACCTGGTGCATGGCGACGGGCAAACCCGGGCGTAGTTTGTTTGCGCAAGCGCATCCGCGCTCGCGATATCCTCGGCCCTGACGGGCCTGCGGGCGCGCGGTCGCGCTTGCGGGCCTGCGGCCCGTGCTCCGCGACCAGGCCTCTCGGCTAGCGCAGGGACGACGCCGCAAGGGTCCGCAAGGGCGACCGCCCGCCCGCAGCGACCGCAGGGAGCGAGGATACCGCGCGCCCGGATGGGCGTGCGAAAAACAAAAACTCCGCCCGCCCAGATACATTTTCCTACACGCCGCAAATCTGCTTCATCCTCGCGGATGACCTCCCCCGACTCGCCCC
>Ga0208179_1000022_pt1 | contig 244828 bp, 257 predicted proteins | sample Malvired_Geostar_FD_184238 | JGI IMG/M metagenome (GOLD analysis project Ga0208179, IMG submission 184238) | Marine viral communities from the Global Malaspina Expedition - Malaspina viral metaG DeepMed_Geostar (SPAdes) (version 2) | ecosystem: Environmental > Aquatic > Marine > Oceanic...
GGACGGGGGCTGAACCCGCGACAGGTTGCGGCAGCTGCGGCCCGTCAGACCCCCGGGCAGGCGGGTCGAGGAGTCGGCGCAGGCCTCGCTGATCTGGGACTGGGTCAGGCCGCGCGACAGGCTGAGGTCCGTCCCGCGAATGTCGGCGCGCTCCAGAGAGGCCCCGGTGAAATCGGCCCGCGAGAACGATCCGCCGGTCAACCGGGCGCCGTTCAGCTCTGCGCCGCGGAAATCCGCACCGGCAAAATTACCGTTGGACAGGTTCGAGGCTGTGACCTCGGCATTGCGGAAATCGGCGCCGCGCGCGTTCACATTGGCCAGGGTGACGCCGAACAGTTCGGCGCCGGTCAGGTTGGCCCGAACAAGGATGGCGCCGTTCATATTGGCGCCGCCGAGCGCCGCACCGGACAGATTGGCCCCGGACATGTCGGCGCGGACGAAGACCGATCCCAGCCCCTCGACCCCGTCCAGACGGGCATTGGTGAAGTCGGCCCCGGTAAAGTTGGCGGCAACCAGAGTGGCGCCGCGCAGATCGGCCCGGGTGAAGTCAGCGCCGGAGAAGTTCGAGCCGACCAGCTCGGACCCGCGCAGGTCGGTTTCCACGAGGGTGGCATCGATGAAGGTGGCGGCCGTAAAGGTGGCGCCGGACAGATTGCGTCCCGACAGCTCGCAGCGTCGGCAGGTCCCGCCCAGCGACACCACGCGGGCGACGTCGGGATCCTGCGGGAACACCTGAACCTCGCGCGTGAAGCGGGTATCCTGCCGGTCCGTGTGGGTCTCGGTGTCGCCGGCGTGCGCCGTGGTGGCGACCAGGGCCGTCAGCAGCGCCAGTCCGACGAGGGCGGTCCGGCCGCTCCGTTCAGGCTTCGCAAAGGGGATCACGAGACTTTTCACGCCTTCTCCATGCCGTCATTCCCCACAATTCCCTACTTAATTCGGCGTAAGGATCGGGTCCTTCAGCAGGCGGGAATGCGAAGCGATCCGGGCAGGCGGGTGGCCGCGTCACCGCAGGCGCGATCCAGCTGGCGTTGGGTCAGTCCGGTGGCACCCTGCATTTGCGCCCCGGAGAAGTTGACGCCGTTCAGTGTTGCGCCGGAGAAATCCGCGCCCTCCAGAAAGGTGCCGACGAAACTGGCATTGGTCAGATTGGCCCCACCGAATCGGGCGCTGGAAAACACCGCGCCATAGGCATCCACGTCGCGCAGGTCGGCATTGGTGAAGCGGGTCCGGTTCATCACCGACAGGCTGAGATTCGCCTGACGCAGGCGTGCGCCCGACAGGTTCAGCCCGCGTGCCTCCAGATAGGAGAAGTCGCCCTGGAACAGGTTGCACCCCGGGCAGCTGTTGCCCGCCCGGACGCGGGCGATCTGGCTGGCGTTCTGGGCCATGGCCGGTTCGGGCAGGGCGGCGGCCAGCACCAGAACGACGGCGGACAGCCCAAGGGCGGTGGCGAGAAGAGGTCGGGTCATGAGCGGTGTCCCACGCGGTGATCAGTCGATCCGGGCCATGCAAGTATCACGCCGCAAGCCACTCGCGCATGGGACGATCCACCGCTGGACGCGCCCGGTGCCGGTTCGTATGATGCCACACCGGCGCGCACAGGTCCGCGCCCTTTGACATGACTGGGTTTCCTGACGTGCTGGCAAAGCTGTTTTCCTGGTGGAGTGGTGCGACGATCGGCACGCTGTTCACAGTGGCCAAGCGCGGTCGTCTGGTGGGCACTGACGAGCTGGGCAACCGCTACTACGAATCGCGGGACACCCAGAGCTATGACGGGCGTCATCGGCGCTGGGTCATCTACGAAGGCTATGCCGAGGCCACCAAGGTGTCGCCCGACTGGCACGGCTGGCTGCACTACACCTTTGACGAGCCGCCCACCGAGGACGCCCTGCACCGCCAGAGCTGGGAAAAGGATCACATGCCCAATATGAGCGGCACGCCGCTGGCCTGGCGCCCCCCGGGATCGGTCCTCACCGAGGGGCGTCGCCCCGCCGCGACCGGCGACTATCAGGCCTGGACGCCCGAATGAAACGCCCGGCCCGCATTCTGGGACTGGTTGTGGCAGCGACCCTCGCGGTCGGCGGCGTTGGCGTGACCGCCGCGCTGAATGACCGCCCCCAGGATGCGCGCCCGATTCAGGATCCGCCGGCCAATCCCGCGCCCGCCCAGGATCCTGCACCGACCAATACGCTGACGCCGACCGAGACGGCGCCCAATGCCCAGCCGGCGCCGGCCGCGCCGGTGCCTGTGCCCTCCACGCCCGAGGAAACCACCGCTGCCCTGAACCGGGCCGGGGGCAATGCGGCGCTGAACGAGATCGCGCCGGTCGTCGAGGAAGAGGAAGAGGAAGAAGCGGTCGAGGTCGTCGAGGCTCCGACCGAGCCCGAAGGCCCTCCGCCGCCGCGTCAGCGCCGCCGCGTCGCCGTGGTCCAGGCCGTCGACAAGGTCACGGCGGAATCGATCCGCTTCGAGGTCGAGGTCGGCGGGCGTCCGGTCGCCTTCAAGCGGGAGCTGATCTTTACGGTCCGCGCCTGCGAGGTCTCGGCCGAGGAAGAGCGCGATCAGGAAGCCGCCGGCTATCTGGAAATCAGCCTGCAGCCCCGCGGCGTGATCACCGGGGCCGAGCCGCGTCAGCTGTTCCGGGGCTGGATGTTCGCCTCATCGCCGGGTCTTGGCGTGCTGGAACACCCCGTCTATGACGCCTGGCTGGTCGACTGCCGGGCATAGTCCAGCGCCTGCTGACCGGTCATCTCTGCGCCGAATGCCGCCATGTCGGGCGTCTGCTCCAGGGCTGGCCCCAGATCCTGCATGTAGAGCCGGTGCGGAACGTCGAGAATATTGAACTGCTTCAGATGACTGTTGACGAACTGGGCATCCAGCAGGCTGAACCCCGCCCGGTTCAGGCGCGCCACCAGATGCACAAGGGCGACCTTTGAGGCGTCACGCTGGCGGGTGAACATGCTCTCGCCGAAAAAGGCCCCGCCGATCTGCACCCCGTACAGCCCACTGACCAGTGCGTCGCCCGCCCAGCACTCGACGCTGTGGGCATGCCCGCGCGCGTGTAACTCGGTGTAGACCTCCTCGATGCGGCGGTTGATCCAGGTGTCCCAGCGATCGCGGATCACGGCGGCGCAGCCGGCGACGACCTGGGCGAAATCCCCGTTTACCCGTACGGTCAGGTCGGCACTGCGCACTGTCCGGGCCAGCCGCGTCGGAATATGAAACCGATCCAGCGGGATGACGCCTCGCACATTCGGCCGGATCATCACCAGATCGTCGGTATCGCGACTGTCCGCCATGGGAAAGGCCCCGTGGCGATAGGCGTGCAGCAGAAACTCGGCGGTGAGCGCCTTCGGCGGGATGGGCGTGGTCAGCGCCTCGCTCAGCTGGCCGGACCCTTCTGGCGTTTGGCCCAGTTCTCCAGCCAGTGGATGTCGTAATCCCCCGAGAGGATGTCCGGCTCGTTCAACAGTTTCTGGAACAGGGGAATGGTGGTGTCGATGCCGCCGACCACCATCTCGTTCAGGCTGCGCTTGAGCCGCGCCAGACAGGCCTCGCGGTCGCGCCCGTGGACGATCAGCTTGCCGATCAGGCTGTCGTAATAGGGCGGGATCGTATAGCCGGCGTAGATGGCGCTATCCATCCGCACGCCCAGGCCCCCGGGCGCGTGATAGTCGGTGATGGTGCCCGGCGACGGGGTAAAGGTCTCGGCATTCTCGGCATTGATGCGGCATTCGATGGCGTGACCCTCGAAGCGGACATCCTCCTGCCGGAAGCTGAGCGGCTCACCGGCGGCGATGCGGATCTGCTCGCGGACCAGATCGACGCCGGTGATCATTTCGGTGACCGGATGCTCGACCTGCAGACGGGTGTTCATCTCGATGAAGAAGAACTCGCCGTCCTCCCACAGGAATTCGATGGTGCCGACACCCAGATAGCCGATGGACGCGATGGCCTTGTTGACGGTCTCGCCGATGGCGACGCGTTCGGCCGCCGACAGGGCGGGTGAGGGGGCCTCTTCCAGGATCTTCTGGTGGCGGCGCTGCAGCGAACAGTCGCGCTCGCCCAGGTGCACCACATTGCCGTGGCTGTCGGCCACGACCTGCAGTTCGATATGGCGCGGCTTCTGCAGATAGCGCTCCATATAGACAGCGCCATTGCCGAAGGCGGCCTTGGCCTCGGATTGCGCGGTCTGGACGGCCTCGACCAGGTCGTCGGCGGTCAGGGCTACCTTCATGCCGCGACCACCGCCGCCGGCTGCGGCCTTGACGATCAGGGGGAAGCCGATGGTCTTCGACGCCGCAATGGCCGCCTCGATGGTCTCGACCTCACCGGCCGAGCCGGGCACGCAGGGGATGCCGGCATCCAGCACCGTCTGCTTGGCCGTGATCTTGTCGCCCATGATGCGGATGTGCTCGGCCTTGGGACCGATGAAGGTCATGCCGTGGGCCTCGACGATCTCGGCGAAGCGGGCGTTTTCCGACAGGAAGCCATAGCCGGGGTGGATCGCCTGGGCGCCGGTGATCTCGGCCGCCGCAATGATCGAGGGAATGTTGAGGTAGCTCTTGGCCGCCGGGGCGGGGCCGATGCAGACGCTTTCGTCGGCCAGCCGCACCCACATGGCGCCCCGGTCGGCTTCCGAGTGCACGGCCACGGTGGAGATGCCCATCTCCTTGCAGGCGCGGTGGATACGCAGGGCGATCTCACCCCGGTTGGCGATCAGGACCTTGGTAAACACGGGCTCAGGCCTCGAGCAGGACGAGGGGTTCGCCGAACTCGACCGGCTGGGCGTCGCCCACCAGCACATCCGCGACCACGCCGTCGCGCGGGGCCTGGATGGGGTTCATCGTCTTCATCGCCTCGACGATCAGCAGGGTCTGGCCCTTCTTGACCTTGTCGCCGATGCTGACGAAGGGCGGGGCCTCGGGCGAGGCCTGCAGATAGACGGTGCCGACCATCGGCGACTTCACCTCTTCACCCGCGCGGGCGACGATGGTGGCCGGGTCGCTGGGCATGGGCGCGGCAGGAGCGGCCGCGGGCGCAGGGGCCGCTGCAGGCGCGGGGGCGGCCGCATAGGTGACCGGTCCGGCCGCAACGGTCAGCGTGCGCACCACGCGGATCTTCAGCTCACCGCGCTCGACCTCGATCTCCGAGAGCTCGGTTTCCTTGAGTATGTCGGCCAGCTGGCGGACCAGGGTGGTGTCGATCTCGGCGTCGTTGGGCAATTTCTTCACAGCCATAGGTGAGGTGACCTTCTTGTTCGTTCTTCAACGAGCCGCGGCGTCGGCGCGTTCCTGCGCCAGCCTCAGCGCGGCCTTGACCGCCAGCTCGTAACCATGGGGGCCGAAGCCCGAAATGACGCCGGTCGCGACCAGCGAGACATAGGAATGACGCCGGAACTCCTCCCGCGCCGCCGGATTGCTCAGATGGCACTCCACGACCGGAATGTCCAAGGTCTTGAGCGCATCCAGCAGGGCAATCGAGGTGTGGGTAAAGGCCGCCGGATTGATCACCAGCGCCCGCGCGCTGCTCCGGGCCTCATGAATCCACTCGACCAGCTGGCCCTCGTGGTTCGACTGGCGAAAGACCACCGGCACGTCGCCTGCCGCCGCCTCGCACAGGGTCTGGATGTCGGCCAGGGTCTCGCGCCCATAGATGTCCGGCTCACGCTCTCCCAGCAGGTTGAGGTTCGGGCCGTTCAGAACGTGGAGGGCGAGGGTCTCGGGCATTGCGCTCATGAAAAGGGCGGTCCGACCGGAATCGGACCTGCCTTTTAGCCGAGGCGGGGCGGTTATCAAACCGCGCGCGTGAAAGATTGCCCCTGCGGCAACCGGGCGCGGCAGAGCGCGTCGTCCGGGCCTCTGGCGTCCCCTTTCGGAATGCGGCAAGGGGGCGGGAAAATCCCCTCCGCCGGAGACTGCCTTGGACCGCCTCAGACAGATTGTGACATCGCCCCGGACCGAGCGATTCATTCTCGCCCTGATCATCCTGAATGCGATCACCCTCGGGCTCGAGACCAGTGCCTGGGTCATGGACCGCGTCGGCCCGGTGCTTCTGGTGCTGGACAAGATCGTGCTGGGCATCTTCGTGGTCGAGGTCGTGGCCCGGATCGCTGTCCACAGGCTGGCCTTCTTCAAGGACCCGTGGAGCCTGTTCGACTTCGGCGTCGTGGCCATCGCCCTGGTGCCGGCGGCGGGTCCCTTCTCGGTGCTGCGCGCCCTGAGGATCCTCAGGGTGCTGCGCATGATCACCATTGTGCCGTCACTCAAGCGGGTGGTCGGGGCGCTGATCAGCGCCCTGCCGGGGATGGGCTCGATCGTCCTGCTGATGGGACTGATCTTTTATGTGGCGTCGGTCATGGCGACCAAGCTGTTCGGCGCAGACTTCCCCCAGTGGTTCGGCTCCATCCCGGCCTCGGCCTATTCCCTGTTCCAGATCATGACGCTGGAGAGCTGGTCGATGGGCATCGTCCGGCCGGTGATGGAGGTCCATCCCTATGCCTGGATGTTCTTTGTGCCCTTCATCCTGTGCACCACCTTCACCATGCTGAACCTGTTCATCGGCATTGTCGTCAACGCCATGCAGGCCGAGCACGAGGAAGAGGCCCGGGTCGAGCGTCACAAGCTGGAGGAGGACCTGCGTCTGGCCAGCGAGGAACGCCAGCAGGCCCATGCCGAGGACGTGGCCGACATGGCCGCCCTGCGCGGCGAACTGGCCGAGTTGCGACAGGCCATGACCGATCTGACCACCAGCCTGTCGGGCCGCACCGGCTAGATGGAGGCCGCGCCCCTGTGCTAGGCGGGCGCCCTGCCGATGAAGGACGCTGCCGTGCTGCATATTCAGGTCAATGGCGAAGACCGCGACGTCACCGCCGCCACCCTGACCGCCCTGGTCGAGGAACTGGGCCTCGACCCGCGCAAGGTCGCCATCGAGCGCAACCTCGAGATCGTGCCGAAGTCCCTCCACCCCACCACCGCCCTGACCGACGGCGACCGCATCGAGATCGTCCAGTTCGTCGGCGGGGGGTGAATTTGGCGACGGGCCTCTTTTGCGAGATGCGCCGGAGGCCTAGGTGTCCGTCATGACCGATATCTCCTCTCCCGACACCTGGACCGTTGCTGGTCGCGCCTTTTCCTCGCGGCTGATCGTGGGGACCGGCAAATATGCCGACTATGCCCAGAACGCGGCGGCGGCCGAGGCGGCGGGGGCGGAGATCGTCACCGTGGCCCTGCGCCGGGTGAACCTGTCCGATCCGTCCCAGCCGATGCTGGTCGATTACGTAAAGCCCGACCGCTTCACCTATCTGCCGAACACGGCCGGCTGCTTCACCGGCGAGGATGCGGTGCGCACGCTCCGGCTGGCGCGCGAGGCGGGTGGCTGGAATCTGGTCAAGCTGGAGGTGCTGTCGAACACGCCGCACCTCTATCCCGACATGCCCGAGACGCTTCGGGCGCTGGAATTGCTGGTCAAGGACGGCTTTGAGGTCATGGTCTATTGCACCGACGACGTGGTCATGGCCCGCCATCTGGAGGAGGCCGGCGCCGCCGCCATCATGCCCGCCGCCGCCCCCATCGGCTCGGGGCTGGGCATCCAGAACCGGGTCAATGTGCGGCTGATCGTGGAACAGGCCAAGGTGCCGGTGCTGGTCGATGCCGGGGTCGGCACAGCCTCTGACGCGACCATCGCCATGGAACTGGGCTGCGATGCCGTGCTGATGAACACCGCCATTGCCGAGGCCAAGGACCCCATCCGTATGGCGCGCGCCATGAAGCACGCGGTGATCGCGGGGCGCGAGGCCTATCTGGCCGGACGCATGCCCAAGCGCCGCTACGCCAGCGCCTCGTCGCCGCTCAGTGGGCTGATCTAGCGCGCGGCTGCGATGGCCTGGGCGATGGCCTCGGGCGCATTGCTGGCGCTGGCCTGGCCGTTGATGAAGAAGGTGGGCGTGCCGTCCATGCCGACCGCGCCGGCACCCGCCTGAACATCCGCCAGAATGCGGCTGATGGACGGGGCGTTCAGCGCCGCGCCGTCCGGGCCTGTGTCCACGCCGTTCTCGGCCAGAATGCGATCGATGGCCTCATGCGACAGCGCCCCCTCGGCCATCAGCGCCTGATGGACGGCCAGATATTTGCCTTGGCTGTGGGCGACCAGAGCGGCCCGGGCCGCGTGCTGTGACACCGTGCTCGTGCCGGCGTCGAGAATCGGCCACTCGCGGAACACGAAGCGCACGTCGGGGTGGGCGCGCATCAACTCCATCACCCCGGGCGCCGCCGTCTTGCAGTAGGGGCAGCGGTAATCGAAATATTCGACGACGGTGACATCCGCGTCAGGCGGGCCGAACACCGGTTCGCCCGGTCCCGGCTCCAGCACCTGCGGCAGGGCGGCGATGCCCGCGTTCAGCCGCTCGATCCGCTGGGTCGCGGCCTGCTGGTCGCGGGCCTGAACCATCTCGTCGAGGATCTGCGGGTTTTCGACCAGATAGGTCCGCACCCGCGTGTCGAAGCCGCCGCCGAAGCTGGCCCAGACCGACAGGCCGAGCGCGATCACAGACACGACCATCGCCGCCTGCACGCCATAGCGAGCCAGCCAGCCGGCCGAAGGGGCGGGCTGCGGGGCCGGGGTCGGCTGGACGGCTTCAGGTGCGGGCTTGCGCGCGGCGCGGCGCTTGGGGGCGGGCGGTGTGTCGGTCATGCAGTCTCTAGTTCACCGGTTGCGGAGGCAGGACCCCTGTTGGGCGCCTTGCCGTCGATTCGTCCAGCACCCGCAGATCATCCATGGTCGCGCCGGACGCCAGGATGATGTCCATGGCGCGCCGCCATTCCATCGAGCCGGGCTCCAGCATGTCGCGGGCGCGCAGGGCAAACTGGGTCGCCTGATCGACCTGACCGATGGCGTAGTGGTATTCGGCCGAGGCCAGCCGGGCCTCGCCCTCGCGGCCCAGCTGCGAATAGGCCTGACCCAGCAGGCGCCAGGCCATGGGATTGTCGTGCTCCAGCACTGTGGCCTGTTTCAGCTCGGTGACGGCGCGTTCCAGCTGGTCGTCATCGCGCGACTCCAGCAGGGCGTGGCCCAGATTGATGCGCAGCAGCGGCGCATCGGGCATCAGGTCGACCGAGCGTTGGTGCGCCTCGATGGCCTCCACGGGCCGCCCTTCCTCGAAATAGATCTGGCCTTTCAGCTCCCAGAAGAAGGGGTTGTCGGGCTGTTCCTCGATCAGGGCATCGACAGCGGCCAGGGCCCGGTCGGTCTGGCCGTCGCGGAACCAGGCGATGGTCCGCGCATAGCGGGCGGGAAGGGAGATGTCGCTTTCGGGATATTTTCGCAGGGTGATGCCCGGGTGATCCATGAAGGCATGGATCTTGGCGATGACGAGGGCGTGCTCGGCCATCCGCTCAGGGCTGTCGACCACGTCGTAATAGGGGGACGACTCGACCGGGCCGCGCAGGTTTTCGATCCGGCGCGACGACAGCGGGTGGCTGCGGAAATACGGAAAGCGGCGGGCTTCGGAGAAGACTTCCTGCGAGCGGAAATTCTCGAAGAACTCCACGAGGCCACGACCTGAAACTCCGGCGGATTCGAGCGCACGGGCGGCGGTGATATCGGCCTCGCCCTCCTGGCTCTGCATGTAGCGCAGCGCACCCAGGGTGCCGAAATACTGGCTGGAGGCGACCAGCAGGGCGGCGGCGTCCGGGGCACCGGCCACGGCGGCGAGGGCCCCCAGGGCCATGGTCATCAGGAACGGCTGCATGCCCGCGTTCTGCACCCCGTCGCGCAGGGTGTGGCGGTTGCGAATATGGCCGCCTTCGTGAGCGATCACGCCCAGCAGCTGGTTGGGATTGTCGGTCTCGAGAATCAGACCGGTGTTCAACCCCATGATCCGGCCGCGGGTGGCAAAGGCGTTCAGCGACGGATCATTGACCAGCAGGATGGTGATCTCATCCGGGTTCAGCCCCATGGCGCTAAAGACGGGCGACGACCAGTCGTGGATGATGCCCTCGATCTCCGTATCGCGGATGATGCTCTGGGCATTGGCATGCGCGGGCAGCGCCAGCAGCGCGGCAATGGCCACAGCCACGCCGGTGACGCGGGAAACGGATCGCTTAAGCCAGCTCAAGGTACGCTCCTGTCCGACGGCGACCGGCCCGGCCGCCCTTCTCCGGGATCGTCATTGGTCGCCGGGCGACAAGGCCAAACAATGGCCGTCCCGCCCGGCGTGACCGGTCACCGTGATCATCCCCGTTCGGGGACGTCAGGTCAAAGGCGCCACCACCCGCGCTTGGGCTTGGGCGGCGGGGCGGTGATCTGGTTCGGGTCGCTGGCCAGGATTTCCTCGACATCGACCGTCTTGCGCGGCGGAGCCGGCTTGCTGACCACGACCTCGTCCGGGGTTTCCGCAACGGCGGGCTCCGGCTCGGCCACGACCTCCGGTTCGACCGGGGTGGGCGGCACGGTCGTCTCGGCCTGGACTTCGACCGGAGCCTCGGCCGGAGCCTGCTCGTCCGTGGTCTCAGCGGTCGCCTTGCGGCGCACGCGGCGGCGTTTCGGCGCGGGCTCGGCGTCCGCCGCTTCCGTGACCGGCACTGAGGTTTCCGTATCGGCCGGCGCCGCGATGGCGGTATCGACCGGGTCTTCGTCGATCATGCCTTCATTGGCGGCGCGAGCCTCGGCGCGCGGGCTGGCCTCGTCGGACCCGGTCCGATCCCGGCCGCGTCCGCGACGACGCCGGCGGCGGCGGCCACCGCCCTCGCGTTCGCCTTCGTTCTCGCCGTCATCATTGGCCGGACGGCTGTCCGTCTTGTCGGCCTGCGCTGCCCTGGGTTCGTCCGAGTCCGTATCGGCATGCGGGTTCAGCGGATCGAACCAGACATAGGGGTCAGTCAGCGAGGGCGTGCGACCGCGCACCCAGTTGAAGCCGTCCCGCTCGCTGTCTTCGCGCACGCGACGCCCGCCGCGACGGCCACGACGGCGGCGACGGCCCCCGTCTTCGCTGTCGTCGTCGGAAGCCTCGGGGGCAGGGGCACGCTGACGGCCCCGCTCGCGCGGTGCCCGCTCTTCCTGAACCGTCTCGTCGGTATCCTCGGACGCGACATCGAAGTCCTCGTCCTCGTCTTCGTCCTCATAGTCCTCGTCGAAGGCCAGATCGTCGACCGGCATGTCGTCAACCGGCAGGGCATCGGCCTCGGGGGCGACGAACTCGGGGTCCGTGGTCAGGCGCTCGATGGCATAGTCGCCGGGCGCCAGGCTCTCGTCGACCGAGACCATGACCACCACGCCGCGCATACGGGCCATGCTGTCGAGGTAGGCGCGCTTGTGGTTCAGGATATAGAGGGCGGCGTCCAGCGGCACCTTGAGGCCGACTGTGCCGGCGCCATTCTTGCCGGCTTCGATATCGACACCGCGCAGCATCATCAGCGCGGCAGACTCGGCCGAGCGGACCCGTCCGGCGCCCTGGCAGTGCGGGCAGACCTCGGTCGCGCCCTCGATCACGCCGAGGCGGCGACGCTGGCGACTGATTTCCATCAGGCCAAAGTCGGAGATGCGGCCCATCTGGATGCGGGCCCGATCCTTGGCCAGCGCATCCTTCATGGTCTTTTCGACCGAGCGATTGTTCTTCGACTCGTCCATGTCGATGAAGTCGATGACCACCAGTCCGGCCAGGTCGCGCAGCCGCAGCTGACGGGCGGCCTCGACGGCGGCTTCCAGATTGGTCTTGTAGGCCGTCTGCTCGACGTTGCGTTCCTTGGTCGCGCGGCCCGAGTTGACGTCAATGGCGACCAGCGCCTCGGTCTGGTTGATGACCAGATAGCCGCCCGACTTCAGCGGCACCGTCGGCTGGTGGATCTGGGTCAGCAGATCCTCGATGCCGTGGGTGGCGAACAGGGGTTTGGAGCCCGTGTACAGATGCACCTTTTTGGCATGGGCGGGCATCAGCACGCGCATGAAGTCGCGGGCCTGCTTCCAGCCCTCATAGCCTTCCACCTGGATGCCGTCGAAATCCTTGTCGAACATGTCGCGTACCGCGCGCCGGACAAGGTTCTCTTCCTCGTAGATCAGGCTGGGCGCGTTCGAGCCGAGGGTCGTCTCGCGGATCGTCTCCCACAGGCGCAGCAGATATTCATAGTCGCGCTTGATCTCGGCCTTGGTGCGCTTGGCGCCGGCGGTACGGATGATCAGGCCCATACCCTTCGGCACGTCCAGCGCCGCCGCTGCGGCCTTGAGACGCTTGCGGTCCGTGGCCTGGGTGATCTTGCGGGAAATGCCGCCGCCCTTGCCGGTGTTGGGCATCAGCACGCAGTAGCGGCCGGCCAGCGACAGCCAGGTGGTCAGGGCCGCGCCCTTGGCGCCGCGCTCGTCCTTGACGACCTGCACCAGCAGGATCTGGCGGCGGCGAATGACGTCCTGGATCTTGTAGCGCCGCATCAGGCGCCGCTTCAGGCGCTCCTCGTCGGCGAGGCCGCCTTCCGACTCGCCGTCGTCGCTCTCGCGGCCGAGATCGTCGTGATCGGAGTCGTCATCGGATGACGAATTGGACAGTTCGGCCATGATCGCTTCGCGATCGGCGACCGGGATCTGATAATAGTCCGGGTGGATTTCGTTGAAGGCCAGGAAGCCGTGGCGATTGCCGCCATATTCAACGAAGGCGGCCTGAAGGCTGGGTTCTACCCGTGTGACCTTGGCCAGATAGATGTTGCCGCGAAGCTGGCGGCGGGCGCGGGATTCAAAGTCGAATTCCTCAACCTGGCGCGCCTCTACGATGGCGACGCGGGTCTCCTCGGCATGGGCCGCGTCGATAAGCATTGTCTTGGACATGAAGGATCTTTCCTGGGCGCGCCGGCCCTCGCCCGTCGGGACGTGTCCCGACCGGTCGAGCGGCTCGCCTGAATGAATGAGGGGCATGGACCCGGACGAACCCCGCGCAGACGGTCAGGCCGTCGGCTGTGCGAACAGGTTCGATCTCCAGATTCGAGCGGGTCGAAAGGCCCATGGTCGTGCGTGTTCCTGAAACGCGGCCCGGTGGCTGGCAGACATCCCTTTCGTCGGGGGTCTTTCTTCCGTGGGGCCGGTTCCGCCCTGTCGTCCGTCGGTCAGGCCGTGCGGGCGTCAGAAGGGTGGGATCGGGGCTGGTGGCCGCACGGCCCGCACGAAACGGGCCGCGACCGCAGCACACAGACAATAGGCAGGCCGGGCGCGAATTGAAAGCGGCTTGGTCTTAACGGAATCCACAGAGGCCTGTGTCAGGGGTGGCATGACCGTAAATCGGTCCTGTGATGGCCTGTGGTTACGACAGAATGCGCGCGACACTGAAATTCGATCTGGCTCGTTGGGGGGCGAGGGAATGGGCCATGACCGCCCTGGCCCTTGTCGTGCTCTGCGCCCTGCTGCTGACGGCCACCCGTGGACTGGCCCTGGGGGCCGAGGGTGACGTGCTGCGCGTCCGATTCGGCGGGGATGCCCAACGCACCCGCGTGGTTATCGATCTTGACGCCACGACGCGCGGCACCCTGGTCGAGACCGGGCGCAGCGGCCAACTGGTCGTGGATCTGGACAATATTCGCGCCGGTCGCGGACAGAGCGGGCAGGGGATGGGGCTGGTGCGCGCCTATCGCGTCGCTCAGGCCGGCAGCCGCTCGCGAATCGAACTGGCCCTGGCGTCGGGGGTCGAAGTCGAGCGTCGCTTCCTGCTGTCGCCCGGCGATGGCGTCGAGCACTATCGCTATGTCATCGATCTGAAGGCCACAGGCGAGGCGTCGACCGCCATGGCGCCGCCGCCGCCCCGGGGCGCGGCCACGCCGGCGCGTGGCCGACGCGGGGACCAGCGCCCCCTGATCGTCATCGATCCGGGCCACGGCGGCCGAGACCCCGGCGCCTCCGGCCAGCAGTCGCGCGAAAGCGCCGTAACGCTCGCCGCCGGGCTGGCGCTCAAGGCCGAACTGGAACGCACCGGCCGGTATCGCGTCCTCATGACCCGCTCAACCGACGTCTATGTCGGCCTGCCACGACGGGTCGAGATCGCTCGCGAGGCCGGCGCGGACCTGTTCATCAGCCTGCACGCAGACGCCGGCAACGACCCGGCCACGCGCGGCGCCAGCGTCTATACCCTGTCCGAACAGGGCGCCGGACGGGCGGTGCGCGAGTTCACGGTCCGCGATGACTGGCACCGCGAGCTGCATCTGCCCGGTCAGGACCCCTCGGTGGACCGCATCCTGCTGGATATGACCCAGCGCTCGACCCAGAATCGCTCCGCCTGGTTCGCGCGGTCGCTGCTGGGCGAGATCGAGCGCACCGGCCACCCCATGCTGCGGCGCAGCCACCGCGACGCGGGCCTGGCGGTTCTGCTGGCGCCCGATGTTCCGGCGGTGCTGCTGGAGATGGGGTTTGTCACCAATCCCGAGGATGAGCGGATCCTGACGGACGAGCGCCGCCGCCGCGAGCTGATGCGGGGCGTGGTGCGGGGGATCGATGCCTATTTCCAGGCTCTGCAGAGCCCGACCCGCTATGCCGGAACGCCGCAGGCCGGCGGCACCCCCTGACAGGTGGGGACCGGCCGCGACGCGACAGACCCTTTCGCGGGGCGGCGACGCGGGCTAAACCCTCCGGACGGGTCCTGTCGGAGTGAACGGTGAAGATAGCCGAACGTTGGTTCGTAATGGCGGGTATCGGCCTTCTGGGCGCGATTGCCCTGGCAGGGCTGGTGGTCACCGTCTATGCGGCGTGGCTGTTCCACGACCTGCCCGATGCCACGGAACTGTCCGATTACCGCCCGGCGACGGCGACCCGCGTCTATGCGGGCGACGGCACCCTGATCGGCGAGTTTTCCGAAGAACGACGCATCTATGTTTCCTACGACCAGATCCCGCCGATCGTGATCCAGGCGTTTCTGGCCGCCGAGGACCGGAACTTCTTCAGCCACGGCGGCGTCGATGTCTCGGGTCTCGGCCGGGCCATGTTCAAGAACGTGTTCAATGTCGTGACCGGGCGCAGGCTCGAGGGCGGATCGACCATCACCCAGCAGGTCGCCAAGAACATCCTGCTGACCAATGAGACCAGCGTGAACCGCAAGCTGAAGGAAGCCATCCTTTCCAGCCGTCTGGAGGCGACCCTCAGCAAGGAACAGATCATCGAGCTGTACCTGAACGAGATCTATCTGGGCTATCGCTCGTACGGCATCGCCTCGGCGGCCTACAACTATTTCGGCAAGTCGCTGGAGCAGCTGACGCCCGAGGAAGCGGCCTTCCTCGCGGCCCTGCCCAAGGGCCCGACCAACTATCACCCGAAACGCTATCCCGAGGCGGCCAAGGCCCGGCGCGACTGGGTGCTGGGTGAAATGGCCGACAACCGGGCCCTGACGCAGCAGGAACTGGCCGCCGCGCGCGCCAAACCGCTCGTCACCCAGGATGCCCCCATGCGGGCCCAGTACCGGGATGCCGACTATTTCGTCGAGGAAGCCCGCCGCCGGGCCATTGCCGAATACGGCGCCCAGGCCATCAATGCGGGCGGCTATTACCTGCGCACCACCCTTGATCCGACCCTGCAGACCGCGGCGCGCGACGCCCTGATGACCGGGCTCGAAAACTATGATCGCCGTCACGGCTGGCGGGGGCCGTGGGGCACGACGGACTTTGCAGAAGGCTGGCAGGAAGAAGCCCGGAAAAAGACCGCGCCCCCCGAGCGGCGCAACTGGCAGGCCGCAGCGGTCGAGAGCGTATCGGGCAACACCGTCCGCATCCGTCTGGCCGTCAGTGACGGCGTCGGCGCGCTGGTGCCGGCCGATGCCGCCTGGGCCAACGCCAACAAGCGGCTGCAGCGCGGCGACCTGATCTTTGTCGAGCCACGCGGCGACCAGTTTGCGCTGAAGCAGATTCCGGCCGTCAATGGCGCCCTGGTCGCCATCGATCCCCAGACCGGGCGGGTGCTGGCCATGGTCGGCGGCTATTCCTACGCCCTGTCCAGCTTCAACCGCGCCACCCAGGCCCGACGTCAGCCCGGCTCGGCCTTCAAACCCTTCGTCTATGCCGCCGCGCTGGAGGGTGATTTCACCCCGGCCTCGATCGTGCTGGACGCGCCGATCAGCTTTGCCGGCGGTCCGAACGGCACGCGCTGGACGCCCGAGAACTACAGCCGCGAGTACTACGGCCCGCAGACCCTGCGGCGGGGGCTGGAGTTGTCGCGGAACGTCATGACCGTCCGGCTGGCCGATCAGGTCGGCATGCGCAAGATCGTGGATCTGGCCGAGACCATGGGGGTGGCCGACGACCTGCCGGCCAACCTGTCCGTGTCGCTGGGCGCCGGCGAGACCACCCCCTATGACCTGACCGCCGCCTATGCCGCCTTCGTCAATGGTGGACGCCGGATCGAGCCGTATCTGATCGAGCTGATCCAGGACCGGAATGGCGAGACGGTCTTCAACGCCGAGAGCCGCACCTGCCGCGAGTGCGGCCGGGGCTTCAGTGGCCAGGAGTCGCCGCGTCTGGAGCCGCGCGGCGAACAGGTCATCGACCCCATCACCGCCTATCAGGTCAGTTCCATGCTGGAGGGCGTCATCCAGCGCGGCACGGGCGCCAGCGCCCGCGGCCTCGGCCGCTGGGTCGGGGGCAAGACCGGCACGACCAATGAATACCGCTCGGCCTGGTTCGTGGGCTTTACGACCGACATCGTCGTCGGCGTCTTCATCGGCTTTGACGACAACCGCCCCATGGGCCGGGGTGAGACCGGCGCGGCGACGCCCGTGCCCATCTTCAATGCCTTCATGCAGGAGGCGCTCAAGGAATATCCGGCGCGGCCGTTCCTCAAGCCCCGGAATGCGGTCTTCCGCACGGTCAACGGCATCGAGGAAGCCTTCCGCCCTGGCACCGAACGCCGCGTGCCTGAACCGACCCGCGAGCCGGAAACGCCGACGGGACCCCAGAATTACAACGAGCTGATCCGGCGCGAGCAGGAAGAAAAGGCGCGTCAGGAAGCGACGGCCCCGCCGCCGACCGCACCGCCGCCGCCCAAGAAGGAACCGGCTGAGGACTTGAGCGGGCTCTACTGACCCTCTAGGTACCAGCCTCGTCGCGCATCCGGCCTCACGGTCGGGTGCGCCTTTTCATCAGATCGCAGGAGTAGGCGATGAGAGCGGATGTCGAGGCCTTGAAGGCTGACATCGAGCAGAGCGTGGCTCTGCTCAGGAGGCGTCTTTGACTGGGATGTCGCCCTACGGAAACTGGATGAGCTGAACGCCCGGGTTGAGGATCCGACCCTCTGGGATGATCCGGACCAGGCCCAGACCGTCAGCCGCGAACGCTCGCAGCTGGAGGCCCGGATCGGCACAGTGCGCGAGATGGAGACCGGTCTGGAAGAGGGCATCATGCTCTCGGAAATGGCCGACGAGGAAGACGACGAGGCCACCTATCAGGAGGCCGTCGCATCCCTGAAGACCATCAAGGAACGCGCCGCCCGGGCCGAGCTTGAGGCCCTGCTGTCCGGTGAGGCCGACGGCAATGACGCCTATCTGGAAGTGAACTCCGGCGCCGGCGGCACCGAGTCCAACGACTGGGCCGGCATGCTGCTGCGCATGTATTCGCGCTGGGCCAAGGCCCACGGCTATGAAGTCACCATCGAGGCCGAGGAGTCCGGCGAGCAGGCGGGGGTCAAGTCGGCCACCATCCTGATCGAGGGGCCCAACGCCTACGGCTGGCTGAAGTCGGAGTCGGGCGTGCATCGGCTGGTGCGCATCAGCCCCTATGACGCGGCGGCCAAGCGCCACACCAGCTTCGCCTCGATCGGCGTGTCACCGGTGGTCGACGACACGATCGAGATCGACATCAATCCGTCCGATGTGCGTACCGACACCTATCGCGCGTCCGGTGCCGGTGGGCAGCACATCAACAAGACCGACTCGGCCGTCCGTCTGACCCACGTGCCGACCAACACCGTCGTGGCCTGTCAGGCCGGGCGTTCGCAGCACCAGAACCGCGAACAGGCCTGGAAGATGCTGCGCGCGCGCCTATACGAACTGGAACTGCAGAAGCGCGAGGCCGCGGCCCAGGCCTTGGCCGACGCCAAGACCGACATCGGCTGGGGCCACCAGATCCGCAGCTACGTCCTGCAGCCCTATCAGATGGTCAAGGACCTGCGCACCAATGTCGAAACGTCCGACACCGACGGTGTGCTGAACGGTGACCTCGATGCCTTCATGGGCGCGGCCCTGGCCGCCCGGGTGGGCGAGACCCGCGACGGCGCCGACAGCTGATACGAAAAACGGGGCCGCAAGGCCCCGTTCAACGTCGTGTCGAAATCGTCTGTTAGTTCGACGACATGTCGATCCGTTGCGGTGTTTCGGCCTGCGGCACCGGCTGCGGGGCCTGGGCGGCGACGGCGGGCTGGGCCGACGGGCGCGGGGCCGAGGCCGGGGCGGCGTTGCGGCTGCCCTGGATGCAGCGGCCCTGGAAATAGGCACCGATGTCGATCGACAGCTGTTCGGCGGTGATGTCGCCATCGACATAGGCGGTCGAGATCAGCTTGACCTGCTTGCCCGAGACGGCGCCGACGATCCGGCCGCGCACCTCGACATAGTCGGCATTGACGCTGCCCTCGATGGCGCCGGTCTCGCCGACGATCAGTCGGCCGACCTTGACGTCGCCCTTGATCTGGCCGTCGACCTGCAGGTCGCCCGAGCCGGCGACATTGCCTTCGAACCGCAGGTCCGCCGACAGGGTCGACAGATTGCGGCCCGGCGATTGCTGCTGCGGCGCGGGCTGGCGCGGCTGGGCCGAGGGGGCCTGTGCCGGCTGCGACGCCTGGGGGGCCTGCGGCATGTCGGGCAGCGGCGGGATCGACGGCACCGACGACGGCTTGGCGGGGGACTTCGACTTATTGAACAAGATAATCTCCGGCTTTCATGAAGCGGGCTGGATTCTGGGCGCGGCCATTCATCCAGACCTCATAGTGCAGGTGCACACCGGTCGACCGTCCGGTCGAACCCATGGCCCCGATTCTTTGACCCAGCGCGACCCGCTGCCCGATTTGAACGGACGCAGAGTTGAGATGGGCATAGCGCGTCTTGAAACCGCCCCCGTGGTCTATCTCAACGGTGTTTCCATACCCTGAACGAACGCCAACAAAAGATACCACCCCCGGTGCGGTCGAATAGATCGGCGTATTCAGCGGCGCGGCGAAGTCCTGACCCTGATGAAGGGCAGGGCGACCGTTGAACGGATCGAACCGCACGCCGAAGCCCGATGTCGTCCGCGCCTGCGTCGGGCGGGCAAAGGGCAGGCCGTCGGACGCATCGGTCAGGGCGCGCATGTCGCCCAGATTGCTGGTGGCGCTGAGGATGCGGGCGGCGAACGGCTCATCCACATCCAGAATGGCGGCCAGGGCGCTCGGATCGTCCGCCTGAATCAGCGGTCCGCCCAGCGAGGTTCCCTGTCCGATGTAGGCGGCGGGGTTTAGTCCGGCCAGCCGGAAGGCCAGTCGCAGCCGCTCGGCCCGCGTCTCGGCGAACTGTTCGGCGCGGGCGATCAGACGCTCCTGATCCATACGCACCGCGGCCATGCGCTCGATCGGCGTGCGGCTGTCGGAGTCGCTCATGACGACGGGTTGAAGTTCCAGTTCGGCGCCGTCCACACCGCGAAAGGTGCCCATCACCTGGGTCAGGGCGGCGTGGCGCCGCTCGACCATCTGGGCCATTTCCTCCAGCGAGCCGGTGCTGGCGGTCATCCGCACCACGGCGGTCTCGAGGCGGGCCTGCAGGTCGGCGTTGACGCGCTCGGACGTGGCGCGGGCCTGGGCGACGGCGCGCTCGGCCCGGCTGACGCCGATCATGTCGAGGATAAAGCCGCAGCTGGCGATCGCGCCCCAGCCGACCAGTACGACGGCCATCGCCCCCATCAGGATCTGGCGACGGGCCGTCAGGGCGTAGGCCTGAACCTCATCGCCCGTACGAAGATAGATGTATCGGACAGGAAACCACCGCTGGAGCCATCCTGGCCGGGCTGAATTCGCTTCGTCGCGCATACGCTACACCCCCGAACGCAGGCTTTATGCGCCAGCGACGGCACAGCTTCAACCCTGTTAGGGAAGCATTAACCCTCTTTGGAATCGTATTCGGCGAATAACGACGATCATCCAACCGGGTTTTCGCGTCGCGGGTGCATTCGCGAATCTGGAGTGCATCAGCCTTGTGTCAGATACCGTACAGTTGATCGCCACGCTGACGATCCGCGAATCTACAAGCTGCGAACAGCTTGCAAAACCTCCTCGGCATGGCCTTTGACCTTCACGCGGGGCCACTGCCTGCGCACCACGCCCTCGGCGTCGACCAGAAAGGTGGCGCGCTCGATGCCCATATAGGTTCGGCCATACATCGACTTCTCGACCCAGGTGCCGAAGGCCGCGCAGACGCTCTCGTCCTCATCCGACGCCAGGGTGACCGTCAGGTCGTGCTTGGCCTTGAAGTTCGACAGCTTCTTCACCGTATCCTTCGACACGCCGATCACGCGGGCACCCGCCGCGGCAAAGTCGTCCATCAGCGCCGAGAAGTCCTTGCCCTCGGTCGTGCAGCCCGGCGTGTCCGCCTTGGGATAGAAGTAGAGCACATAGGGCTGACCCTTCAGCGCCCCGTCACTGACCCGGTCCCCGTCGGCGGTCGGCATGTCGAATGCCGGAACGGGTTTGCCTTCAAGTTCGGACATGCGCGTCTCCTCAGACAGGTTTCACCAGAACAATCTTCTTCTTGCCGGCAGCCAGTTTCAGCACACCGTCTGCATTGATGTCGGCCGCCTCGATCAGGCGGGCGCCGTCGGCAACCGGTTGGTCATTGAGCCGCAGGCCCCCGCCCTGGGCCAGACGCCGCGCTTCTCCATTCGAGGCCGTCAGGCCGGCCCGGGTGGTCACCGCCGCGATCATCGCCCCGATCACCTCGTCCTGCGGCAACTCCACCGTCGGCAGGTCCGCCGACAGCGTGCCCCGCTCGAACGCGCCCTCGGCGGCGGTGCGGGCCTTCTCCGCCTCGGCCGCGCCATGCAGCATGGTGGTGGCTGCGTCGGCCAGGGCCTTCTTGGCATCATTGATGGCCGCGCCGTCCAGTGCCTCCAGCCGGGCGATTTCGTCCAGCGGCAGGTCGGTGAACAGGCGCAGGAATTTGCCGACATCGGCATCATCCACATTCCGCCAGAATTGCCAGTAGTCGTACGGGCTCAGCTGTTCGGCGTTCAGCCACACCGCGCCCTGGGCCGTCTTGCCCATCTTGCCGCCCGACGCGGTCGTCAGCAGCGGTGTCGTCAGGCCGAACGCCGCCTTCTGGTCCACGCGCCGCACCAGATCGACGCCCGAGACGATATTGCCCCACTGGTCCGAGCCGCCCATCTGCAGTGTCACATCCAGACGCCGGTTCAGCTCCAGAAAGTCCACCGACTGCATCAGCATGTAGTTGAACTCGAGGAAGGTCATCGGCTGCTCGCGCTCAAGCCGCAGCTTGACCGAGTCAAAGGCCAGCATACGGTTGACCGTGAAATGGGTGCCGTAGTCCCTCAGGAACTGGATGTAGCCATAGGTCGACAGCCAGTCGTCATTGTCGATCATGACGGCGTCTCTCGGCCCGTCGCCGAACGTCAGGAATTTCTCGAACACCGTGCGGATCGAGGCGATGTTCGCCTGGATCGTCTCGTCCGTCAGCTGGGGGCGCGAGGCATCCTTGCCGGTCGGATCGCCGACCTTGGTCGTGCCGCCGCCCATCACCACCACGGGCCTGTGCCCCGCCTGCTGCAGCCGGCGCAGCATCATGATCTGGATCAGGCTGCCGACGTGCAGGCTGGGGGCCGTCGCATCGAAGCCGATATAGCCCGACACCACGCCCGACCGCGCCGCCACATCCAGCTCGTCCGGATGGGTAATCTGATGGATGTAGCCGCGATCCCGCAGCGTCTTGAGAAAGTCGGACTGAAAGGCGTGATCGGTCATGGGGCTTAAAGCTTGGCGGGGAAGGGAAGGGGCGTGTAGCACGGGACTTGCGCCAGCTTAAGGAGCCTTGTCGCATGCAGGTCGACCTGACGCCTCATCCCGCGTCACCGCGCGACGGACTGACGGTGTCTGTGGATACGGAGCGCAGGGCCGACCAGCTCTGGTTGCGCTTCATTGTTGAGGGCGACACGGATGCCATCGAATGGCCGCGCAAGGCTCCGGCGATCCGAACAGACGGTCTCTGGCAGCACACCTGTTTCGAGGCCTTCATCAGAACCGGCGAGGGCTATGTCGAGTATAACCTGTCGCCCTCGGATGCCTGGGCCACCTATGTCTTCAGCGCCTATCGCGAGGGCATGAGGCCGGCCGAGCAGGTCATCGACATTCATGGTCTGGATGGCGGGGAGCAGTATGTCGCTCTCGAAGCCGTCATCGATCTGCCCCCCGATGCTACCGGCCCGATCGCCCTCTCGGCCGTGATCGAGTCTACCGAAGGGACGCTGAGCTACTGGGCGCTGGCGCATCCGTCGGATAAGCCCGACTTTCATCATCCCGACTCGTTCGTGCTGGAGATTCCATGAAGACCGGTCTCGACCGTCTGCTGTCCGAACCGGACCTGCGCGCGCCGCTGAAGGGCCGTCGCGTGGCCCTGCTGGCCCATCCGGCCTCGGTGACCGAGGACCTGACCCACGCCGTCGATGCCCTGGTCGCCTGCCCGGACATCGACATCACCGCCGCCTTTGGTCCCCAGCACGGCATGAAGGGCGACCTGCAGGACAATATGATGGAGAGCCCGGACTATCGCGATCCGGTGCACGGCTTTCCCGTCTTCAGCCTGTATGGAGAGGTCCGCCGTCCGAAGGACGCATGGATGGACACCTTCGACATCATCCTGATCGACCTTCAGGACCTCGGCTGCCGCATCTACACCTATGTGACGACCCTGCTGTATGTGCTGGAAGCGGCGCAGAAACACGGCAAGACGGTCTGGGTGCTGGACCGCCCCAACCCCGCCGGTCGCCCGGTCGAGGGTACCCTGCTTCAGCCCGGCTATGAGAGCTTCGTCGGCGCCGGTCCCATGCCCATGCGCCATGGCCTGACCATGGGCGAACTGGGCCTCTGGTTCATCGATCACTTCAAGCTCGGCGTCGACTACCGCGTCATCGAGATGCAGGGCTATGACATCGAGGCCGGCCCCGGATACGGCTGGCCGCTGCTGGAGCGGGCCTGGATCAACCCCAGCCCCAATGCGCCGACGCTCTCGATGGCCCGCGCCTATGCGGGCACGGTCATGCTGGAAGGCGCCACCCTGTCAGAGGGACGCGGCACCACCCGCCCGCTCGAGTTGTTCGGTGCGCCCGACATCGACGCCCGCGCCGTCATCGCCGAAATGCAGCGCCTGGCCCCCGACTGGCTGGCAGGGTGCGCCCTCCGCGAAATGTGGTTCCAGCCGACCTTCCACAAACACGTCGGCCAGCTGTGCCACGGGGTGCAGATCCATGTGGAAGGGCCGCACTATGATCACGCGGCCTTCCGCCCCTGGCGGGTCCAGGCGCTGGGCTTCAAGGCCATCCGGGCCCTTTGGCCCGACTATGACCTGTGGCGCGACTTCCCCTATGAATACGCCTTCGGCAAGCTACCTATCGACGTGATCAACGGCGGACCGTCGCTGCGGGAGTGGGTGGACAATGCGGACGCAGCACCCGCTGATCTCGACGCCATCGCCACCCCGGACGAGGCGGCATGGGTGGAAACGCGCAAGGCCTTCTTGATTTATTGAAGTGGGCTGAGGGCCGGGATACGGAGCGCCTTCGCCGCGCCGAGCATTTCTATATCCAGCGTGCAGACTGATGCGCCATTGCGGTCGGCAATCGCCAGATGCAGTGAATCGGCTGCGCGCAGTTTGACGGGACAGCTGTTGATCAGGACCGTCGCGTGTCGGAAGTGGGCATCACCGATTTCGAACATGTGCAGCCCCTGATCGCGCATTGCCCTGAAGCCGCCCTTGGCCTTGCTTCTTGTGTCATTATCGATGAGCCCGGATCGAACTTTGAGCGCCAGCGCCGACATCACCTCGGTCACGACCCACTCGCTGATGAACAGGTCGTCGGCGCTCTGTCGTTCCAACCACGAGAGGACCGCTTGCGTATCAGTTTCACGTGTTATGGCCGATACGACGAGCGAGCTGTCGAGATACATCATCAGTAACGGTCGTCGTCACGCATGGCGCGAATGAACTCTCCGGCACCCTGCTCCTGAAAGGGCATGGTTTCGGTCAGGCTACGCAGAGCCTTGATATCGATGCCCGGCTTCTCTTGCAGGCTATCCGCCGCCGACAGGCGGGCAACACTCTTGCCTCGGCGCAGGATAATGATCTCCTCGCCCTTTTCGGCACGCGCCACCAGATCGCTCAGTTGCGCCTTGGCGTCTGACAGACTGATGCGCGTCATCCCGGCCTCCTGACCAATGAGTTGGTCCGTTTATACCATGGCCAAATGCTCGCCGCTATTCCGGTGCCGAGTGGAAGCCTTGTTCGCGCGGGGCTCGGCGAATAGCCTGCGCGCAGAGCCGTGGAGCGTCCGCATGAGAGCTGTTTTCCTGACCTTCTTCCTGCTCATGGGCTGCGGGCTCGGGGAGACGGCGGCCGTTGCGCAGGACCCGGTTGCCGCGCGGCCGCTGAGCCGCGAAGCCCAGGCCCTCATCGCCCCGGTGCTGGACGCCATTGAGGCCGAAAGGGCGCGGCAGGCGGCTTTGCCTCCGCCCGCCAATGACCGGGAATGGCTTGTGCGTTTGGGGCGCCTCGATCAGGCCCCTCGCCAGGTCCTCGGACAGATTGACCTCTCCAGTCTCCCGGCTGCGGAGCGCGAGGTGGCCGGTTCGGCCATGTGGGGTGCGATCTGGGTGATGGACACGGCCAACATGGCCGCCTTGCTCGAGATGGTCCCGCCCGAAGGCTGGTTCCTCAAAAGCGTCTATGGCGAGGAGGCCGCCCGGGCCGCCTTTCTGATCGTCCAGCACTCGGGGCTGGAGCACTGGCGCCGCTTTGTCCCGTTGCTGGAACCGCTGGTCGCCACGGGCGAGGTCGACGGTGGCCAATATGCCCTGATGTACGACCGGCTGCAGACAAACCAAGGCTTGCCCCAGCGCTACGGCAGCCAGATGACCTGTCGCGACAGCCGCTGGGCTCTGTTCGAACTGGAGGATCAGGACCGGGTTGATGAATGGCGCAAAGAGATGGGCATGGGACCGCTCGACGACTATGTCGCCCGGTTTGCGGAAGAGCCGCCCTGCGACTGAGGGCGGTGTTTTATCAAGGGCCCATCCGCCGGTCCCGGCGAAACGATGCCGGAATGATCAGTGCAGCTTGAGCCGCCCGGAGATGCGGTCATGCATCAGCCGGGCCAGCGCCAGGGCCGCAGTGCGAAACGGGCCCAGCACCCGCCGGTGGTGGTCGAGGTGCAGGGACATATAGGCCCAGCGCGCCATTACCCCCTCAATGAAGAAGCGCTTGCCCAGCAGGCCCCCCATCAGCGAGCCGGTGGCCGTGTCGTCTCCCAGCGCCACGAGCGAGCCCCGATCCCGATAGACGAATGGTCCGGTTCGGGCCCCGCCATCTGAACCGGCCAGAAGCGCGTCAGCCAGATAGTCTGCCTGCTGGGCCGCCACCTGGGCTCGCGCGGGCAGGGGCCGCCCGTCCGCACCCGGGGTCTGGGCGCAGTCACCCATAGCCCAAACGCTGGTCGCCGAGGTCCGCAGGTGATCGTCGGTGACGAACTGGTCCAGCTTGCCCGTTTCCAGCCCATAGGTGGTGTTGCGCTCCGCCGCCTTGACGCCTGCGGCCCAGACCGTCAGGTCGGCGGGCACCTCGCCGCCGGTGGTGGCCAGCCCCTCCGGGCCGACGCGCTCCACACGCGTTTCGGTCAGCACGCGCACGCCCTTCTGCTGCAGGACATCGAGGGCCTGCCCGGCCACGCGGTCGGGCACCCCGCCCAGGATGCGCGGCGCCATCTCCACCAAGGTTATGTCCAGCCGGAACCGCTGATCGGGCGCCAGCGCCTCGCCGAACGCCTCATGCGCCTCCAGCAGTTCGGCTGCCAGCTCTACCCCCGTGGCCCCCGCGCCGACGATGGCGATCCGCAGGATCCGCGCCTCGGAAAAGGCGGTGGCCATGAAGGCGGTGGTCAGTCGTTTCTGGAATGCCCGCGCATTGTCGGTTCCCTCCAGCATATGCGCATGCGCGGCCGCGCCCGGCGTGCCGAACAGATTGGCGCCGCTGCCGGTGGCCAGCACCAGCTGGTTGAACCGGATGACCCGCTCGGGCACGATCACCCGCCCGTCCTCGTCATGCATTTCGGCGAGGGTCAGTCGCTTGTTTTCGGGATCGAGCCCGGACATCTCGCCCAGGCTGAACTGGAAATGGTTGCGCCGCGCCAGCATCGGATAGGACAGCCCCTCCTGATGCGCATCCAGTGTTCCCGCGGCGATTTCGTGCAGGCTGGGTTTCCAGACGTGCAGCGGCGTCTTGTCGATCAGCAAGACCCGCCTCGGGCCGTCACGTCGTCCAAGCTGCCGCCCCAGTCGGGCCGCCAGCAGCAGACCGCCTGCACCCCCGCCCACAATGACGATGTCAGCGTCCATTCACGGCCAACGCATGATGCGGGCGCCAGATGCCCTATGCCGGCTTTTCTTCAAGCCTCTTGTCGAGATAGGCGGCGACGCGGCGGTCGACCGCACCGATATGATCCTGCCAGAAGTGGGTGGCCCCGTCCTCCAGCTCATAGTCGATGACGATCCCCTTCTGGGTGCGCAGCTTGTTGACCACGCGCTCGACCTCGACCGGCGGCACGATGGTGTCGGCCGTACCGTGCAGGAACAGGCCCGACGCCGGGCAGGGGGCGAGGAAGCTGAAATCATAGATGTTGGACGGCGGCGACACCGAGATGAAGCCGTCGGTCTCGGGGCGACGCATCAGCAACTGCATGCCGATATAGGCGCCGAACTGATAGCCGGCGACCCAGGTCTGGCTGGCGGCGGGGTTCTCGCTCTGCAGCCAGTCAAGCGCGGTGGCGGCATCCGCCAGCTCGCCGATGCCCGAGTCGAACTCGCCCTGCGACTTGCCGACGCCCCGGCTGTTGTAGCGCAGGGTGGCAAAGCCCCGCTGCTGGAACAGCTGGAACAGCGTCACCACCACCGGATTGTTCATATGTCCGGCGGCCTTGGGGTGCGGATGCAGGATCAGTGCGATCGGGGCATCGGGGCGCTTGCCGGGGGAATAGCGGGCTTCGAGACGACCGGAGGCACCCGGCAAAATCACTTCAGGCATGTGTCTTCAAACCATCCGGTTCAAAAGGTCACAGCGGTCGGGGGAATACTTGACTGCTGTAGTAGGACTTTCTAAGTGCCGGTACCCCATGGGCGCGGCGGCGAAGGCGCGGGTTCTAACATACCTCGTCGCCTCTGCGCGGTATTTTTGAAGGTGCGGGATGCGACTGTCGACGAAGGGACGCTATGCGGTGATGGCGATGGCCGATCTGGCCCGCAACGGTCGCGCCCTGGATGGTTCGGACCGCTCTGTCTCCCTGTCCGAAATCGCCCAGCGGCAGGAGATTTCCCTCAGCTATCTGGAACAGCTGTTCGCCCGCCTGCGCCGCTGCGGACTGGTCAAAAGCGTGCGCGGCCCGGGCGGCGGCTATCGCCTCGCCAAGGCCGCAGCCGACACCGTCGTCGCCGAGATCGTGCTGGCGGTCGATGAGCCGATCCGCGCCACCCGCTGCGTCGCCCACGCCTCGCCGCGCGGCTGTATGGCCTCGGGCGAGCGCTGCATCACCCATAACCTCTGGGAAGACCTCGGCGCCGAGATCCACGCCTATCTGGCCGGCGTGTCGCTTGAGGATGTCGTCCTGAACCGCACGGGCAGCCGCCGCCGCGTGGCGTGTGCGCCGTCGCCTTCCGCCCCCAGCGTGGGAGCCGCCGCATGACCGTTTATCTCGACTACAACGCCTCCGCCTTGATCCGGCCCGAGGTCCAGGCCCTGGTCACGCAGATCATGGTCGAGGGCGGCAACCCCAATGCCGTGCATGCCAAGGGCCGCCGCGCCCGCGCCCATATCGAGACGGCGCGCGCCCGGGTCGCCGATCTGGTCGGGGCCGACACCAGCGCCGTCATCTTCTCCTCCGGCGGCACCGAGTCCAACGCCCAGGCCGTGGCCAGCGCCATCGCGGCGGGCTGCGAGCGCCTGATCGTTTCGGCCACCGAACATCCCTGCGTGGCCGAGGCTGCGGCCATGTCGTCCGTGCCCGTCGAGACCCTGCCGGTCGATGGCAACGGTCAGGTCGACCTCGGCTGGCTGGCCGAGGCGCTGAAGCGTCCGGGCCGCGCCATGGTCGGCATCCACCACGCCAATAACGAAAGCGGCGTCATCCAGCCGATCGCCGAGGCCCGTGCCCTGGTCGATGAGGCCGATGGCTGGCTGCATGTCGACGCCATCCAGTCGGCCGGCAAGATCGCGGTCTCCATGGCCGACCTGGCTGCGGATTCCCTGACCCTGTCGGGCCACAAGCTGGGCGGGCTGCAGGGCGTCGGCGCCCTGGTGCTGGCCCCGGGCCGCAGTGCGGTGCGCATCCTGCACGGCGCCGGTCAGGAGCGCGGCCTGCGCGCCGGTACCGAAAACGTCCCCGGCATCGCCGCCTTTGGCATGGCCGCCGAGTGCGCCCTGCGCGACCTGGCCCACGATCATACGGCCTGGCGCGACACCGCCGCCGAACGCCTCAAGGCCGAGGGCGCGGTGGTGGTGGGCGAGGGCGCGCCCCGCCTGCCCAACACCCTGTTTGTCGCCACCGAGGGCTGGGACAGCCCGCAACAGTTGATCAGCCTCGACCTCAAGGGCGTCATGGTCTCGGCCGGCAGCGCCTGTTCCTCGGGCAAGACCAAGCCCTCCAAGACCATGGTCGCCATGGGGCTGGAGCCGCTGGCCACCTTCGCCATCCGCGTCTCGGGCGGCTGGGGCACGGTCGAGAGCGACTGGCAGGCCTTTGCCGACGCCTGGTGCGAGGCCCGCGCCCGCCTGCGCGCCCGCCAACCCGTCGGGGAGATCGCCTGATGGCCGCCGTCAAGGAAACCGTCGACGCCGTCGCCGCGCTGGAAAAATACGCGCATGGCTTCACGTCTGACATCGACACCGAATACGCCCCGCGTGGCCTGAACGCCGACATCGTCCGCTTCATCTCGGAGAAGAAGGGTGAGCCGGAGTGGATGCTGGAATGGCGTCTGGCCGCCTATGAGCGCTGGCTGGCGATGGAGGAACCCACCTGGGCCTCGGTCAAATATGAGCCGGTCGACTACCAGGACCTGTTCTACTACGCCGCGCCGAAGAAGAAGGACGGCCCCAAGTCGCTGGACGAGGTCGATCCCGATCTGCTGGCCGTCTACGAAAAGCTGGGCATCCCGCTGAAGGAACAGGCCGTGCTGGCCGGCGTCGAGGGCGCGCCGCGCTACGCCGTGGACGCCGTGTTCGACAGCGTCTCGGTCGTCACCACCTTCAAGGCCGAGCTGGCCAAGGTCGGCGTCATCTTCATGCCGATCTCGGAGGCCCTGCGCGAATACCCCGATCTGGTGCGCCAGTATCTCGGCTCGGTCGTGCCGGTCTCGGACAACTATTTCGCGGCCCTGAACAGCGCGGTCTTCTCGGACGGCTCGTTCGTCTACATTCCGCCGGGCGTGCGCTGCCCGATGGAGCTCAGCACCTATTTCCGCATCAACGCCAGCCAGACCGGCCAGTTCGAGCGCACCCTGATCATCGCCGACAAGGGCAGCTACTGCTCCTATCTGGAGGGCTGCACCGCCCCGATGCGCGATGAGAACCAGCTGCACGCCGCCGTGGTCGAGCTGGTGGCCCTGGACGATGCCGAGATCAAATATTCGACCGTTCAGAACTGGTACCCCGGCGACGCCGAGGGCAAGGGCGGCATCTATAATTTCGTCACCAAGCGCGCCGACTGCCGCGGCGACCGGTCCAAGGTCAGCTGGACCCAGGTCGAGACCGGCTCGGCGGTGACGTGGAAATACCCTTCCTGCATCCTCAAGGGCGAGGACAGCTCGGGCGAATTCTATTCGATCGCCATCACCAACGGCCACCAACAGGCCGACACCGGCACCAAGATGATCCACCTCGGCAAGAATTCGAAAAGCCGGATCATCGCCAAGGCCGTCTCGGCGGGCAAGTCGGACTCGACCTATCGCGGCCTGGTGTCGGTGCATCCCAAGGCGGCCGGCGTGCGCAACTTCACCCAGTGCGACAGCCTGCTGATCGGCAAGGACTGCGGCTCGCACACCATTCCGTACATCGAGGCGAAGAACGGCTCGGCCCAGCTGGAGCACGAGGCAACCACCACCCGCCTGTCCGACGACCAGCTGTTCTACGCCCAGCAGCGCGGCCTGTCGGAGGAAGAGGCCGTGGCCCTGCTGGTCAACGGCTTCGTCCGCGACGTCATGCAGAAACTGCCGATGGAGTTCGCCGTCGAGGCCCAGAAGCTGGTGGCGATCAGTCTGGAAGGGAGCGTGGGGTGAGCCGGTTCGCGCTGGTCCAGTCCGGACATAACCCGGACCCGAAGACACGAGCTCTTCACTTTGCGGGTGTCGTTCGGGTCGCCGACAGCAGTTCTGCCACCATTGAAGTTGTGACTGGCGATGGTGAGAGATGCTTCGTACCGCCCGATTCCATTCGCGCTGTTGATGGCGTCCGGTTCTGGACCGGTGACGCCGTGGCTTTCGACAAGGGCGTCGCAACTGTCCGTTCTGTAGGTTGGCATCGCGAAAAGTCAGAGCCGATCTACCTCCTAGAGTTCGAGGGGAAAGAGCTCTCGAAGCGATACTGGAACAACGATTTGACCTTGGTGCGCCGTGCTTAAGATTGACAACCTCCACGTCTCTGTCGCCGACACCCCCATCCTCAAGGGCCTGACGCTCGACGTTCCGGCGGGCGAGGTCCATGCCATCATGGGCCCCAATGGCGCGGGCAAGTCGACGCTCGGCTATGCCGTCTCGGGCCGTCCCGGCTATGAGGCGACCGACGGCACCGTCACCTGGCGCGGCGAGGACCTGCTGGACCTCGACCCGGCCGAGCGGGCGGCCAAAGGCGTCTTCCTGTCCTTCCAGTATCCGATCGAGATCCCCGGTGTCCCCGCCCTGACCTTCGTGCGCACGGCGCTGAACGCCCAGAAGCGCGCGCGCAGTGAGGCCGAGGTCTCCGCGCCCGAGTTCCTGAAACAGGTCAAGGCCGCGTCGAAGGCCCTGAAGATGGACTTCGACATGCTGAAGCGGCCGCTGAACGTCGGCTTCTCGGGCGGTGAGAAGAAGCGGATGGAGATCCTGCAGATGGCCCTGCTGGAGCCGTCGCTGCTGATCCTCGACGAGACGGATTCCGGCCTCGACATCGACGCCCTGCGGATCGTCGCCGATGGCGTCAACGCCCTGCGCGGCCCCGAGCGGTCCATGCTGGTCATCACCCACTATCAGCGCCTGCTGGACTACATCAAACCGGACAGGGTCCATGTGCTGGCCGCCGGCAAGATCGTCGCCTCGGGCGGTCCGGAGCTGGCCCACCAGCTCGAGGCCGAGGGCTATGACCGCTATGTCGGCGAGGCCGCGTGACCGCACCCGCCCGCATCACTCTGAACGACCCCGCGACCTGGCCCTCACGCCGCGTCGAGGGCTGGAAGTGGACGGACCTGCGTCGCTGGCTGCGCGAGGCGCCGGAGCCGTCCGGCCCCGCGACCGTCACCGGCTCCGGCCCGTTCGGGGCACTGCCCGGGGACAGCCTGGCGTTTGCCAATGGCCGCCCGGTGGGCGCCGAGGCCTTTGTCGCCTCGGGCGACCAGACCCTGCACCTGCGTCTCGTCTCGGACGCCGAGAACACGGGCCATACTACGAGCGCCCGGATTGCGGCCCGGCCCGGCGCCCGCCTGCTGATCCTCGAAAGCCATGAGGGGCGCGGCTCGGCCTATGTCGCCCACAACCGGCTCAGTATCGATGTGCCCGCCGGGGCAGAGGTGCGCCGCATCGTCATCGCCGATGAGCCCGCCGACGCCCTGTCCCTGACCGAGGTCGAGGTCAGCGTGGGTGAGGGGGCCGTCTACACCCAGACCATCCTCGCCACCGGCGCCCGCCTGCAGCGGCAAGAGACCCGCATCGTCCATGCCGGTCATGGCGCGACCGTGCGCGCGGACGGCCTCTATGCCCTGACCGGCGATCGCCATGCCGACCTGACCAGCGTCGTCACCCATGCCGGGCCCGACGGTCAGACCTCGCAGCTGATCAAGGGTGTGGTGCGCGACACGGCGCGCGGCGTGTTTCAGGGCAAGATCGTGGTCGAGCGCGGCGCCGACGGCACCGATGCCCGCATGGGCCACCACGCCCTGATCCTGTCCGACCGGGGTGAGGTCGATGCCAAGCCCGAGCTGATCATCTATGCCGACGACGTCCAGTGTGCCCACGGCAACACCGTCGGCAACCTGGACGAAAGCGCCCTGTTCTACATGCAGCAGCGCGGCCTGTCGGCGGACGAGGCGAGGGCGCTTCTGACCCGCGCCTTCCTGTTCGAGGTCGTCGACCGCATCGAGCACGAGGGCGCGCGAGAGGAGGTCCGCACATGGCTGATGGGAAGGTCATGATGGCTCCTCCCCCATCGGGGGAGGGGGACCACCCGCAGGGTGGTGGAGGGGGCCAGACCCACTCGCAGCCCTCCGGCGTTGCCCCCACCACCGCTTCGCGGTCCCCCTCCCCCGGGGGGGGAGGAATGCTGTCCTTCGACGTCCACGCCGTCCGGGCCCAGTTCCCCATCCTGTCGCGGCAGGTGAACGGCAAGCCGCTGGTCTATCTGGACTCGGCCGCCTCGGCGCAAAAGCCGCGCGCGGTGATCGACGCCCTGACGACGGCGATGGAGGGCAGCTATGCCAATGTCCATCGCGGCCTGCACACCTTGGCCAACGAAACGACTGAAGCGTTTGAGGCCGCGCGCGAGACCGTCGCCCGCTATCTGAACGCCCCGTCCCCCGACCAGATCGTCTGGACCCGGAGCGGTACCGAAGCGATCAATCTGGTCGCCGCCGGCATCGGCCAGTCGATCCAGCCGGGTGACGAGATCCTCGTCAGCCAGATGGAGCACCACTCCAACATCGTGCCCTGGCATATGCTGCGCGAACGCCATGGCGCGGTGCTGAAATGGATCCCGGTCAAGGACAACGGCACCCTCGACATGGAGGCCTACTCCGAGCTGCTGGGTCCGAAGACCCGGGTCGTGGCCGTCACCCAAATGTCCAATGTGCTGGGCACCCTCAATCCGGTCGCCGAGATCGTGCGGATGGCCCACGCCGCCGGCGCCCGGGTTCTGGTTGACGGCTGTCAGGGCGCGGTCCATGCCGACCCGGACGTTCAGGCGCTGGGCTGTGACTGGTATGTCCTGACCGGGCACAAACTGTTCGGTCCGACCGCTATCGGCGCCCTGTACGGCACGGCTGAGGCGCTCGACTCCCTTCCGCCGTATCAGGGCGGGGGCGAGATGATCCAGTCGGTCAGCGAGGACCGCGTCACCTATGCCAGGCCGCCCCAGCGGTTCGAGGCCGGCACCCCGCCAATCCTCGAGGCCATCGGTCTGGGGGCTGCGCTGGAATGGTACTCCACCTTCGACCGCGCGGCGGTGCAGGCGCACGAGGCCGCCCTGCTGGAGCGGGTGCGCGAGCGTCTGTCGGGTTTCGACTGGCTGACCGAGATCGGCACGGCGCCCGGCAAGGGGGCCATCTTCACCTTCACGGTCGACGGCGCCCACGCCCACGACATCGCCCAGATCATGGACCGCTACGGCGTGGCGGTGCGCGCCGGTCTGCACTGCGCCGAGCCGCTGGCCACCCGTTTTGGCCTGACCTCAAGCACGCGTGCCAGTTTCGCCCTATATAATACGGTGGAGGACGCCGACGCCTTCGCCGCAGCTCTCATCAAGGCCAGGGAATTTTTCGTTTAGTCATGGACGACGCCATCACCAAAAGCGCCGATTTCGCCGAGAGCTGGGACGCGCCGCAAAAGAGCGCCCTCAGCCAGGCCGAGCTCGACCGCCTGACCGACGATCTGGTCACGGCGCTGAAAACCGTGTTCGACCCGGAAATCCCGGTCGACATCTATGAGCTGGGCCTGATCTACAAGGTCGACGTTTCCGACGATAAGGACGTGCTGGTCGAGATGACGCTGACCGCGCCCGGCTGTCCGGTGGCCGGCGAAATGCCCGGCTGGGTCGAGGACGCCGTCATGACGGTCGAGGGCATTCGCTCGGTAAAAGCCAATCTGGTGTTCGACCCGCCCTGGGACCCTTCCAAGATGAGCGATGAGGCCAAACTGGCCCTCAATATGTTCTAGGTATCATGACTGACCTGACCGCCACACGCCCCGCCCGTCGCCCGCGCCCGCAGGCTGTTCGCCTGACCGAGGCTGCGGCTGACCGCATCCGCCAGCTGACCGAGGCTGCCTCGGGCCCGTGCGCGGGTCTGCGCATCGGCGTCAAGAACGGCGGCTGCGCGGGTCAGGAATATACGGTTGAGTATGCCGAGCGCGTCGAACCGCTGGACGAGGTGGTCGAGGACAAGGGCGCCAAGGTCCTGATCGACCCCAAGGCCATCCTGTTCCTGATCGGCAGCGAGATCGACTTTCAGGTCACCGACCTGGCTTCGAAATTCGTGTTCCGCAATCCGAACCAGACCGACGCCTGCGGCTGCGGCGAGAGCGTGACGATCACGCCGGTGTCTCAGGACGCCTGAGCGGCGGCCTTTCGGACCTCATCCGGGGTCGGCACCTGCACGGCGGGCGTCACCGGCTCACCGGTCGCCTCGGCCACCAGTTCGGCGGTTCGCGCCTCGATCGCCGCTTCCAGCCGGGCCATGAACTCCTCCTTGCCCAGGCCGGTCGGCAGGGGCTCCAGAAATTCGATCGTCGCCGTGCCCGGGCGTTTCAGAAACTGCTCCTGCGGCCAGAACAGGCCCAGATTGGTCGCCACCGGTACGACCGGCATGTCGAAGTCGCGGTACATGTGCCAGACGCCGGTCCGGTAGCGGAATTTCTCACCGACCTTCGCCAGATTGCCCTCGGGATAGATCAGGATCCGCCGCCCCTCGGCATGGGCATCGGCCGCCCGCCGCTTCAGCGCCGCCCGGGCTTCATGGCCGCCGCAGTTGTTGACCACAATGGCGCCCAGCTTGCGCAGCACGGTGCTCATCAGCGGGAATTTCTCGAGGTGGTCGCCGGTGACGAAGGCCAGGTCCCCGAACTGGTCATAGACCGTATAGCCGTCGCCCCAGCTCTGGTGCTTGGCCGCGACGATGAAGCTGCCTTCGGGCAGGCGTTCGCGCCCGCGCACCTCGGTCCGGATCCCGGCCAGCAGCCGCATGGCCTGAACCATGCGGTGCACATAGCGGCGGATGATCCAGCCGGTCGCCTTGCGCCCCGGCAGTACGGCCGCCAGCACGGCGGCGAGGCAATAGACGATCGACAGGCTCCAGTAGGCCGTCGCGAACGCCAGGCTGCGCGGGCGGCTGAACGGGGCGAGGCCCCCGTCGGCGGGAATGTCAGGCAGCCTGTTCAAGCTGGTCCGCGTCGGTCACCCGGTTGCGACCGCCCCGCTTGGAGGCATAGAGGGCGGCATCGGCCCGCTCCAGCAGGCCGGCGGCGGTCTCGTCGGGGCGCAGGCGGGCAAAGCCTGCCGATATGGTCACGGCGCCCAGTTCGTCATTCGTCGACCGGCGCCGGAGCGCGCGCGACGAGATTTCCTTGAGAACGGCATTCAGGGCCTTTTCGACCGCCGCCGCGTCCTCGTCGGGGAAGATCATGGCGAACTCTTCCCCTCCATAACGGGCGGCGAGGCGAGGGGACTTGGCCGTCCGGCCCAGCACACTGGCGACATAGCGCAGCACCTGATCGCCGGTCTGATGACCCCAGGTATCGTTGAAGCGCTTGAAATGGTCGATGTCGATGACCGCCAGGGTCAGGCCCTTGCTGGTCGCATGGGCGGCGCTGACCGAGCCTTCCAGATGTTCGTCAAAGGCCTTGCGGTTGGCCAGATTGGTCAGGGCGTCGGTCATGGCATCGCGCCGCACCTGCTCCAGGTGCTCGCGCAGCTTGGCGACTTCGCGGGTCGAGCTTTCCAGCTTCTTTTCAAGCGTGCTGTTCTGCGTCTGCGCCTTGTGGGTCGCGTCGGCCAGCGTGCTGACCAGAGACTTCAGGGTGTCGGCATTGTCGACCCCGTCCATCTGGCCCGACGCATCGGCCAGGGTTGCGCCATACTCAGCCTGTGACTTGTGGGCATTGGCGATGGTGCTGGCTACCGAGGACAACTCCTTGTCCAGCAGGCGACCCGCATCGCGGATTTCCTCGCTCAGCCGGCCACGCGGCAGATATTCCGAGGCCAGCATCTCGGAGGTCGACTCCGAGAACGGCTCCTTGGTCGCCAGGATGCGCCGGATCTCGCGACCCAGCGCGCCCTCGGGGTCGCTGACATAGTGCAGCCACAGCTCGAAATTGACGGGGGTCGGCCACACGCCGGCCGCTTCCATGTCGTCCAGCACGCGCCGGGCCAGGCCATAGGCGTCCGGCCCCCGCACCGTGGTGTCGACCTTCTCCGTCATGCGTCATGTCCCCCCGGGCACCCCGATCCGCTCTGGATCGACGCTGAAAATCCTAACCGCTGAAGCGTAACAGCGGGTTAAGCGGGGTCGAAGAACCGGGATTCGTGAGCGCGATCAAGCCCCGGGGTCAGATCGGCCGCCGCAGGAAGGCCGGCACGCCGTCATTGCCGAAGGCTGAACTGTCCGACGCCTTGATCGGCGCGGAGTCCTTGCGGGGGCTCGTGTCCTTGCGGGTTTCGGTCTCCGCCCGGGCCTCGGACGCGCTGTCGGCCTTGCGGCCGCGTCCGCCGCGCGAGCGCGAGCGCTTGCGCGGTTCGGCATCGGAGGTTTCCGGCTTCGGCGCTTCGGCCGGCTGCTCTGCAGATGCGGCCTTGGCGGGGGTCACGTCCAGCACGGCGGCGTCATCCTGCGGCTTGCGACGCGAACGCGTCCGGCGGGCCGGGGGCTCGCCCACGGCGGCCTCTTCCGCCACGGCCGGGCTGGCCTGGCGCCGCGAGCGTGCGGGCTTCTCTGCGACAGCGCCGTCGTCACCGGCCTTCGCCGGATCCGCCTTCGCCGGACGGGCCTTGCCGCCCGACGACAGGTCCAGCGTCAGCTCTTCCGGCGTCATCTTGATCAGCTTCAGCACCTTGTCGAGCGAGCGGTCGTCCGACGGCGTCACGATCATGAAGGTCTGGCCGGTCTTGCCGGCGCGCCCCGTCCGGCCGATGCGGTGCACATAGTCATCGGCGTTATGCGCAACGTCATAGTTGAACACATGGCTGACGTCGGGAATGTCGAGGCCGCGCGCGGCCACGTCCGAGGCCACCAGGATCTTCAGCGCGCCCGAGCGGAAATCGGCCAGCGTCTTGGTGCGCAGGCTCTGGTCCAGATCGCCATGGATGGGCGAGGCGTCAAAGCCGTGCTGTTTCAGCGACTTGGCGACGACGTTCACTTCCGACTTGCGATTGCAGAAGACGATGCCGTTCTTGACGTCATCGCGGCCCACCAGCGCGCGCAGGGCTTCGCGCTTCAGCTTGGGGTCCGAGCCGGGGATCCGCACCAGATACTGGGTGATAGTCTCGGCCGTCATGGCGGGGCGCGAGGCCTCGATCCGGGTCGGGTCCTTCAGGAACTGGGTGGTCAGCCGGGTGATCTCGGGCGGCATGGTGGCCGAGAAGAACAGCGTCTGGCGCTTGGGCGGCGTCAGCTTGAAGATCTTTTCGATGTCCGGGATGAAGCCCATGTCCAGCATGCGGTCGGCTTCATCGACGACCATGATCTCGACGCCGTTCAGCATCATCTTGCCGCGATCAAACAGGTCCAGCAGACGGCCCGGCGTGGCGATCAGCACGTCCACGCCCTTGTTCAGCGCCGCGATCTGGTCGCCCATCGACACGCCGCCGATCAGCAGCACCCAGTTCAGCTTGGTGCCCTTGGCGTATTTGGCAAAGCTCTCGGCCACCTGGTCGGCCAGCTCACGCGTCGGCGCCAGCACCAGGGCGCGCGGCATCCGTGCCTTGGCCCGGCCCGAGGCCAGACGTTCAATCAGCGGAAGGGTAAAGGCGGCGGTCTTGCCCGTGCCGGTCTGGGCGATGCCCAGAACGTCGCGCCCGGCGAGGGCGACGGGAATGGCCTGGGCCTGGATGGGGGTGGCGGTCGTATAGCCGGTATCGATTACGGCCTGCAGCGTCGTGGGCGAGAGGCCCAGCTGGGTAAAGTCGGTCATTCAAACCTTGCATGTTCGGGAACAGGAGAAAGAGCGGGCCCCCGTCGGGAGCCGACTGTGTGCGAAACCGCCCCACTGGGCGTGCGGGCGGCCCCGTTGCCGTTCCTGTTCCGAACACGAGGGCCGGATATAGATATCCACACGGCGAAGTCAAGTATTTGACCTGCCAACGGTCTTGCAAAACCTAACAGATCGTTAATAGTCCGTCCGGGGAAGTTGTAAGGGGGAGGGGGCCGCGCATGCGCAAGCCGCTTTTGCTGGCCGTCATGGCCGTGGGTCTCGTTCTGGGGTCGGGGTCCGGGCTGCAGGCGGGCGATGCCCGCACCGATGATGTGCCGCCCTTCATGGCCGTAGCCTTCGACAACACCGTCATGTCCCACTATCCGGACGGCGGCTGGGTCAAGCACTGGTTCAACCGCGACGGCAGCTATGAGGGCCGATTCTCGGACGGCACGCGCATCACCGCCCGCTGGCAGGTGGATCGCAACAAGGTCTGTCTGACCCGTATCCGCCCCGGCTTCATGCTGCCGCGCTTCTGCAGCGACATCGTCGAGGCCGCGATCGGCGACAGCTGGATGGCCCGCGATCCGCTGGGTCGGCGGGTCCGAAACACCCTGGTCGAGGGCCGGACCTGAGCAATTCGGGTGTGTTTCATGCGGTAATTTAATACCGTACATATATTAGTGTGCAAAATCAATGCATTGACGCACTATGGGCGTCGTAGCGGGGATTGACGGGCAGGCTGGGGTCCTGTAGCAGCCCGCCTTCATTCCGGCGCTCCGCATCTCTGGGGCCCCGACCGACCATCAGGACCTCCAGACATGCTGAAGAGCACCACGGCTTCACTGAAGCCGGCCGATGTCGAGAAGAAGTGGATCCACATCGACGCCGAAGGCGTCGTCGTGGGCCGCCTCGCGACCTTCATCGCCAACCGCCTGCGCGGCAAGCACCGCCCCGACTACACCCCCCACGTCGATTGCGGTGACTATGTCATCGTGACCAACGTCGACAAGGTGGTGTTCACCGGCAAGAAGTCGACCGACAAGGTCTACTATCGTCACACCGGTCACCCGGGCGGGATCAAGGAAACCACCCCCGAGAAGGTCCTGAACAGCCGCTTCCCCGAGCGCGTCATGGAAAAGGCCGTCGAGCGCATGCTGCCCAAGGAAAGCCCCCTGGCCCGCAAGCAAATGACGCACCTGCGCCTGTTCGTCGGTGGCTCGCACACCCACGAAGCCCAACAGCCGGAAACGATCGACTTCAAGTCGGCCAACTCCAAGAACACCCGGACCGTCTGATCATGACCGACGCGACCAATACCGAAATCGACACCGCCGCCCCGGCCGACACGCCCGCCGCCACCGGATTCGATGCCCTGAAGGGCATGGGTTCCGAAGGTGAATCTGCTCCGACCTACGTCCAGGAACTGGACTCGCTGGGCCGCGCCTATTCGACCGGCAAGCGCAAGAACGCCATTGCCCGCGTGTGGCTCAAGCCCGGCTCGGGCAAGATCACCGTCAACGGCAAGGAGCTGAACGCCTATTTCGCGCGCCCCGTGCTGCAGATGATGGTGGCCCAGCCGCTTACCGTCACCGACCGCACCACCCAGTTCGACGTGGTCTGCACCGTCCAGGGCTCCGGCCTGTCGGGCCAGGCCGGAGCCATCCGCCACGGCCTGTCGCACGCCCTGACGCACTACGAGCCCGAGCTGCGCAAGGTCCTGAAGCCCCACGGCTTCCTGACCCGAGACAGCCGCGTCGTCGAGCGCAAGAAGTACGGCCGCGCCAAGGCCCGCCGCAGCTTCCAGTTCTCGAAGCGCTAAGGCGCGACCGCGATCTGGTCTACAAAAGGCGCTCCGGGGAAACCCGGGGCGTTTTTTGTATGGGCACCGGTCTACCCCGTCCCCCACGGTCGTCCTCCTCGGGGGATCGGTCCCGGCAGGTCGTCCGCCGCTGCGGGCGACACCGATCCTCGGGTCGAGCCCGAGGATGACGCCGCGTTGAGGGTGATGGATGTACGGGCAGCCGTCGATTTTCCCTGCCCGTTCAGCACCCCGGCCGCTTCTCGCACCGTTCTTCCCGCGTTGGTCGGCCCGGGCCTCATCCTGACCGGTTGCCAATGGCTAGCCGGGTGGAGGCGCGATTTCAGACGGTTCAGACGGTTCAGACGGTAATTTCACCCCCTCTCCGTTGGGAGAGGGGGCAGGGGGTGAGGGGCTCTCCGCGTCCTTCGGCGTGAGCCGTCCCACCGTCCCTGCCACGGCGGTCGCCGACGGACACCGCGAACCCTCATCCGGCGCTCGCGCGCCACCTTCTCCCACCGGGAGAAGGACGAAGTCCAACTGGCGGTAGCCCCATTTCAGACCATTCAGACGATTCAGACGGTGTTTTTCCCGAGTCCCAAATCCGTCGTCACGCGTTAGAAGCCCTTATGACCCACACCCTCTTCATCGATGGCGAAGCCGGTACCACGGGCCTTGAGATCCGCGAGCGGGTCGAGGGGCGATCCGACCTCGAACTGATCCTTCTGGGCGACCGCAGGCGGGACCCGGAGGCGCGGCGCGAAGCCCTGAACACCGCCGATGCGGTCATCCTGTGCCTGCCCGATGATGCGGCGCGCGAGGCTGTGGCCATGGTCGAGAACCCGGCGGTCCGGGTGATCGATGCCTCGACCGCCTTTCGCGTCGCACCCGGCTGGACCTATGGCTTTCCCGAGCTGCGCCCCGGCCAGCGCGAGGCCGTGGCCGGCTCGACCCGCGTGTCCAATCCCGGCTGCTATCCGACCGGGTTCCTAGCGCTGGTCGCGCCGCTGGTGCCGGCCGGACTGATCCCCGCCGACTGGCCGGTCAGCGTCAATGCCGTCTCGGGCTATTCCGGCGGCGGCAAGGCCATGATCGCGGAGTTCGAAGACGGGGCGGCCGAGCCCTTCCGCGCCTATGGCCTGACCCTCAAGCACAAGCATGTGCCGGAAATGACGAAACATGCAGGACTTTCCCGGCCCGTCCTGTTCTCGCCTGCGGTCGGCAACTACCGCCAGGGCATGCTGGTCGAGGTGCCCCTGCACCTGTCGGCCCTGCCGTCCCCGTCGTCGATCGAGGTCATCCACGGCGCGCTGGTCGAGGCCTATGACGGCGCCCGGTTCGTGGAGGTCGCCCCGCTGGAGGACACCGAGGTCATGACCGGCCTGACGCCAGAAGGCCTGAACGGCACCAACCGTCTGCGGCTGCACGTGTTCGGCGACCGAGACGGTCATCAGGCCCGCCTCGTCGCCTTGCTGGACAATCTGGGCAAGGGCGCCTCGGGCGCGGCGGTCCAGAACCTCAATCTGATGCTAGGCCTCGAGGAGGGTACGGGCCTGACCTGAAACCTTTCGGACTGGCCCGTCGTATATCGGAGTATGACCCAGACGATCCTTCATCGCCGTACCCTGCTGGCCGGCCTCGGCGGCCTGACCCTTGCGGGCTGCTCGTCCGAGACCGCCAGCGCGGGCGATCCGCGCTTTGCCGACTCGCCGTTCCGTCGCCTGACCGAGGACCAGTGGCGCGCCCGCCTGTCCGGTCCGGCATTCAATGTGCTGCGGCGCGAGGCGACCGAGCGCCCCTACAGCAGCCCGCTCAACGACGAGTCCCGCACGGGCACCTTCCTGTGCCGGGGCTGCGAACTGCCGCTGTTCGAGTCGCGCTGGAAGTACGATTCCCGCACCGGCTGGCCCAGCTTCTATGATGTCATTTCGCGCAACATCGGCACCAAGACCGACTTCGCCATCGGTGTGCCGCGCACCGAATACCACTGTGCCCGCTGTCTGGGGCATCAGGGCCACGTCTTCAACGACGGGCCGCGCCCGACCGGCAAGCGTTACTGCAACAACGGCGTGGCCCTGACCTTCCGGCCCGCCTGAGTCGTCGGTTCAGGGTTGGGGGGCGGCGTCGACCGCCGCCTCGACCTGGCGGAAGAAGGCCTCGCGGGCGGTGCTGTGGGGCTGGCCGACGGCGCGGGGCCAGGCCGAAAGCAGCACGATGACCAGCCCGCGCTCCGGGTCGACGCGGATGGTCTGGCCGAAGATGCCATAGGCGGCGTAAACGCCGTCGTCCTCGGTCCACCACTGGAAGCCGTAGCCCTCGCCGGCGTCGCCGGTCTCGGCCTGTTTGACCACGGCCTGGGCGAACCAGTCGTCCGGCACGATGCGCTCGCCGTCCAGCCAGCCGTCCTCCAGCGCCATGAGGCCGATGCGGCCCCAGTCCCGCAGGGTCGCCGAGACGCAGCAGCCGCCCATCTCGCGCCCGCCCTGGTCCAGCGCCCAGAAGGCGTCGGCCTCCATGCCCGCCCGGGACCAGATCCGCTCCGACAGCAGCTGGGCCAGCGGCTTGCCCTCCGCGGCGGCGATCAGCGATCCGACAAGGTTGGTCTCGCCGGTCGAATAGTTCCAGCGGGTCCCGGGCTCGGCAGCACGCGGCAGGCGCCCCATATAGGCGACGACCGGGTCCTCCCCGGGCCGCGCGGGCTCCTGCAGGAAGCGGGCGACGTCCGAGTTGGGGTCGAAATAGTCCTCATTCCAGCGCACGCCGGAGGTCATGGTCAGCAGCTGACGAACGGTGACACCGTCGTAGCCCCCACCCGCCAGGGCCGGCAGATAGAGGGTCACCGGGTCCTCCAGCGAACCGATGGCGCCGCTTTTAAGCGCCGTTCCGACCAGCGTCGAGGTCAGACTCTTGGTCATGGAGAAGGAGACCCAGTGATCCCCCTCGTCGATGCCGAGGCCATAGCGTTCCAGCCGGATGCGGCCGTCCTGGATGACCAGCACGCCCGCGACATTCTCCGCCGCCATATAGGCCGAGGGATCGAGCGCGATCGGCTCACCCGGCGGCAGGGCTCGCACCGGGGTCTCGCCCCGCGACACCGTCGCGTGCGGCATGATGGTCTCCATCTGCCGGAAGGCGCGCTCGCGGTCGGCCGGCGCCCAGAACAGCACCGCAGCGGGGTTGCTCTCGGGCGTGGGCTGCTGGGCGCAAACCGGCGCAGCGAGGGCCGAGGACAGGAGAAGGACGGCGGCGAGGATGCGAAGACGGGTCATGCGCCCGAGCTTAACAGCGAGTCGGCCGCTGTCACCTCCATTGGCGCAGGCCCAACTCGCGGCTAGGGGGCGCCGCGCCGCGCCGCCAGTGCCGACTGTACCGTCAGGCCGACCCACACCCCGGCAATGACGATCAGCAGGCCATAGTCATAGCCGGGGACAAACACCGGAATGGCCGCCCCGATCAGGGTCAGCAGCGGGAAGACCAGCGCCCACATGGCCGTTCCGGGCGCATCGATATGAACCAGCGGCAGGGGCGCCCGTCCCATGCGCTTCAGCAGCCAGCCGTTCATGACGACGAACAGGGCAGGCACCAGCAGGGCCAGAAGGACGTATTTGAGCGTCTGGTCCGTCCGGCCATAGACCGAGGTCGTCAGCACCTGCAGCGCATAGGCCGTGCCCGTGGTGATCGCCAGCAGCAGATTGGGGCCGACCGACCTCACGAGCGCACCTTCACATAGCTGCCGGGGGCGGGCTCAAGCGCGGGCAGGGGCCCCTTCTCCGGATCGCGCGCGGCAACCTTGGGTCCGGACCGCTTCGCCAGCCATTCGGCCCAGTGCGGCCACCAGCTTCCCGGATGCTCCTTCGCCCCCGCCTGCCAGTCGTCGAAGGTTTCTGGCAGGGCGTCATTCGTCCAGTGGGCATACTTCTTCGCGGACGGCGGATTGATCACCCCGGCGATATGCCCCGAGCCGGCCAGCGTCAGCGTCACATCGGCGCCTGTGAAGGCGCGCGCGGAGCGATAGACCGACTGCGTCGGCGCGATATGGTCCTCGCGACTGGCCTGGAAGTAGAGCGGGATCGTCACCTTCGACAGGTCGATCCGGACCCCGCCCAGGTCGAACTCGCCCGCCGTCAGGGCATTTCGGCCGTACATCGAGCGCAGATAGTCCATATGCAGTCGCTTGGGCATCCGCGTCTGGTCCGCGTTCCAGAACAGCAGGTCGAACACCGGCGGTGACTTGCCCATCAGATAGTTGGACACGAAGAACGACCAGATCAGGTCATTGGCCCGCAGCGCATTGAAGGTGTCGGCCATGGCGCTGCCGGGCAGCACACCGCCCGCCTCGTCCATCTGGCGCTCGATCTCCTCCAGCCAGTGCTCGTCGGTGAACAGCAGCAGGTCTCCGGCCTCGGCAAAGTCATGCTGGGCGGCAAAAAAGGTGGTGGCGCCCACATCCTTGCGCCCGGTCGCCGCCATATGGCCCAGCGCCGCCCCCATCAGCGTCCCGCCAATGCAGTAGCCGACCGTATTGACGGTCTTCGTTCCGCACTGTTCGCGCACCTTGTCGATGGCGCGATAGAGGCCCTTCTCCAGATAGTCGTCAAAGCCGTAGCCGGCCTTGTCCGCCTCGGGATTGACCCATGAGCAGACGAACACGGTGAAGCCCTGGGCCGACAGCCAGCGGATCATGGAGTTGGCCGGCTGCAGGTCCAGGATGTAGAATTTGTTGATCCAGGGCGGGAAGATCAGCAGCGGGATTTCGTGCTGCTGTTCCGTCGCGGGGGCGTACTGGATCAGCTCGAACAGCTCGTCGCGCCAGACCACCTGACCCGGAGCTGTGGCGACGTTCTCGCCGACCTTGAACCGTCCATAGTCAGCCTGGCTGATTTTCAGCTTGCCGTGCCCGCGCTCCATGTCGGCGGCAAAATTCTGCATGCCCTTGACCAGCGACTCGCCATTGCTCTCGGCCAGCGCCTTCAGCGCGGCGGGGTTGGAGGCCAGGAAGTTCGAGGGCGAAAAGGCGTCGGTCAGCAGGCGGGTGAAGAACTCGGCCCGGCGCTTGGTGCGGGGATCGATATCCTCGACCGACGACACCAGCTCATTCATCCAGTCGGCCGACAGCTGATAGGACCGCCGCATGATGTCGAAGGTCGGGTTCTCGCTCCAGGCCGGGTCCTTGAACCGCTTGTCGGGCCGGGGCTCGGCGGCCGGGACACCCTGGGTCTGGCTGGCGGTCGAGGACCACAGGTCCATGTAGCGCGAGAACAGATCGGCCTGGGCCTGGAACAGCTTGTCGGGACGCGAAGCCAGACCGGTCATCACCGACGCCATGGCCGGGCCGACATTGAACGGGTCCGGGTTCAGCGAGGGCGGCCGTCCCGCCTGGCTCATCGCCGATTCGGCCATGGCGGCCTGGGCCATCATCGCCGCCCGCGCCAGGTTCATCGACAGCGCCTCCAGATCGGGCAGGGTCTCTTCCGCTGCCGGAGCGGCGGAGGGGGCCGCCCTGGCCTCGGCCTCCACCTTCGGGGCCGCCTCGGGTTTGGCCTTGGCGACACGGGGCTTGGACGGGCGCTTGGCCGAGGTCGGTCGCCCCGACTTGCGTGGCGCCCGGGCCGGTGCCGTCTTGCCTGCGCTCTTTGCGGGCGTGCTGGAGTCGGTCGGGCGTCTGGCCATGGAATCCTCTCGTCGGGCGTGGCATCACGAGGGACACATCACTACGGCGTGCCGGATCGCGTCCTTGCCCTTTCTTGCGGGGGGATCATGGCATATGACCGTGCCCGAGATGAATGCGCAGCGGACGAAAAAGTGGACGGTGGCCGGCCTCGGCACTGTGCTGGCCGCAGGCGCGGTCGGCTGCGCTACGCCGGACCCGGTCCCTGACAGCACGGTCGCGCCGCTTTCCCCGCGAATCGTCGCCCTCGTCGACGAGAATCGCCGCTATCCGGAATGGCGGAACTTTCCGCGTCAGGGCACCCCGCCGCCCGACGCCACCGCCGTATCGGTCAGGGTCGCCGCGCTGGACACAGCCTCGGCCGCCACGGCCGCCGACGTCGCCGCCATCGACTGGACGCTCGACGATCCCGAAGCTTTCGCCCGCCGGATCGAACAAGACATCGCTTCACGGCCCGTCGCCCCGGCGACCCTCCAGACGCGGGAGGAGGTCGAGGCCTTCGCCGAGGATCTGCGGGAGCGGGGCCGCGCCCCTCCGCCCGTTCCCCGACGCTGACATCGGTCGCTGACACCATAAAACACTGGCGCGGACCGCAAGGGTCACGCACCCTCAGGAGACACCCATGGCCCAGGACGCCAAACCCTACGCCGCCAGCCTGCCGTTCGAGGCCGCCGAGGTCGCTGAACTGGCCGCCATCGCCAGCTATGCCCAGATCGGGCGCGGCGACGAAAAGGCCGCCGATCAACTGGCGGTCGACGCCATGCGCACCGCCCTGAACGCGCTCGACATCGACGGGAAGATCGTCATCGGCGAGGGGGAGCGCGACGAAGCCCCCATGCTCTACATCGGCGAGAAGGTCGGCACCGGCAAAGGTCCGGCCATCGACATCGCCCTGGACCCGCTGGAGGGCACCACCCTGACGGCCAAGGCCATGGCCAATGCCCTGACCGTGCTGGCCATGTCGCCGGGCGGCGGCATGTTGCACGCGCCCGACACCTATATGGACAAGATCGCCATCGGCCCCGGCTATGCCCCCGGCACGGTCGATCTGGCGATGACGCCGCAGGACAATGTCCGCTCGCTGGCCTCAGCCAAGGGTGTGAGCCCGTCCGACATCACCGTCTGCGTCATGGACCGGCCGCGCCACGCCGAGCTGATCGCCGCCCTGCGCGAGGTCGGGGCCCGGGTGCTGTTGATCACCGACGGGGATGTGGCCGGTGTCATCCATACGGCCGAGCCCGAGACCGGCATCGACCTGTACCTCGGTTCCGGCGGAGCGCCCGAGGGCGTGCTGGCGGCGGCCGCTCTGAAATGCGTCGGCGGCCATTTTCAGGGCCGGCTGATCTTCCGCAACGACGATGAGCGCGCGCGCGCCGAGCGCACCGGCGTCACCGATTTCGACCGCACCTATGACCTCCACGAGCTGGTGTCGAAGGATGCCATCTTCGTCGCCACCGGCGTGACCAAGGGCGCCCTGCTGGACGGCGTGCGCTACGTCGACGGGCGGATCGAGACCCATACGCTGGTGATGGATTCCTTCACGCGCTCGGTGCGCCGCATCCGCACCTCGCGCCCGGCCTGACGGACCGGTGGACGGGTCCGCACCTTCTGACACACCGGCCTTTTTCGGGGTCGAACGCTCGCTGTCCGGGCGTCAGTGGCGCGAGCGCCCCTATGACCCGTCGGTCGCCCGCGCCCACGCCCAGTCCTTGGGTCTGGGTGAGCCGCTGGCCCGGGCCCTGGCTTCACGCGGGGTCAGGCCGGAGGAGGGGGCCGACTTCCTCGATCCGACGCTGCGCGCCCTGTTCCCGGATCCGTCCAGCTTTGCCGACATGGACGCGGCGGCCTCGGCCATCGTCGACGCGCTGGAGCGTCGGGCCAACATCCACGTCTTTGCCGACTATGACGTCGACGGGGCCTCCAGCGCGGCCTTGCTGGTCCGCTGGTTCCGCGAAATGGGCCAGGACCTGCCCCTCTACGTCCCCGACCGTTTGACCGAGGGCTATGGCCCCAGTCCCCGGGCGTTCGACACGCTCAAGGCCGCGGGGGCCGATCTGGTGATCACGGTCGACTGTGGCGCGGCGGCCGAGGTCGCGCTGGCTCATGCGGCTGACATCCAGCTCGGCGTCGTGGTCATCGACCACCACCTGATGCGCGGCGCGGCGCCGGCCTGTCTGGCCGTGGTCAATCCCAACCGGGCGGACTGCGGCTCGGGGCAGGGCAATCTGGCGGCGGCCGGCGTGGTCTTCGTGCTGCTGGCAGCTCTGAACCGCGAAGCGCGCAGGCGCGGCCTGTTCGAGGGGCGGAGCGAGCCGGATCTGCGCCGCTGGCTGGATCTGGCGGCGCTGGGCGCCATCTGCGACGTCACCGCCCTGACCGGCTTCAACCGGGCGCTGGCCCGGCTGGGGCTACAGGTCATGTCCTCCTGGGCCAATCCCGGGCTGAAGGCCCTGCTGGATGTCTCGGGCAGCGAGCCGGGCGAGGCCAAGAGCAACCATGCCGGTTTCATCCTTGGCCCACGCATCAATGCCGGGGGCCGGATCGGACGCGCCGACCTGGGCGCGCGCCTGCTGTCGACCGATGACCCGGCCGAGGCCATGACGCTGGCCCGCGAACTGGACGCGCTGAACATCGCCCGGCGCGAGGTCGAGGCGGAAGTCACCGAGGCCGCCGTCCGCCAGGGCGAGGCCATGGGCGTCGAGGACCCGTCGGTCGCCGCCGCCGTGATCGCGGGCGAGGGCTGGCATCCCGGCGTGGTCGGCATCGTCGCCGGCCGTCTGCGCGAGCGTTGGCGGAAACCCGTGGTGGTCATCGGGCTCGACACCGTCAACGGCATCGGCAAGGGCTCGGGCCGGTCGCAGGCGGGCTACAACCTCGGCCGCGCCGTCCAGCAGGCCTTTGATGACGGCGTCCTGCTGGCCGGGGGCGGGCACGCCATGGCGGCGGGCCTGACCGTCCGCATCGACCGCATCGACGCCCTGCGCGACTACCTGAACCAGACCCTTTCGGCCCAGACCGACACCGAGGCGGCGCGCGCGCTGGATGCTGTTCTGATCGATGCCCTGATCGAGCCGGGCGCCGCCGATCGCGCCCTGTTCGACTCGTTCGAGAAGCTGGCGCCCTTCGGCCCGGGAAACCCCGAACCGGTGTTCGCGCTCGAGCGCGTGCGACCCGTCGATGTGCGCCCGATGAAGGGCGGGCATTTGCGCTGCCTGCTGCGCGGGGCCGATGGAAGGTCTCTGCGAGCGGTGGCCTGGCGCTGTGCCGATCAGGAGAGCGGTCAGGCCCTGGCGGCGGGTGACGCCCTGAATATCGTGGGTCGTCTGAAGCCCGATGACTGGAATGGCCGACGCGGCGTCCAGTTCGAAATCGATGATGTCGCCGACCCGCGACGGGCCTGATTGATTCAGTTCGCCAAAGAGGGTTGCAAGCGCCGGAATCGCCCGCTATATCGCCGTCCTCCCGCGCAGCGGTCCCTTCGTCTATCGGTTAGGACGTCAGGTTTTCAACCTGAAAAGAGGGGTTCGATTCCCCTAGGGACTGCCAGCGCGGGGTTTTCCCCACCGGAAATATATTGCGCCATCTGTCCAGCTAGCGGACGGGGGTTGCCTTGCAACTGCGTCGCAGATGCAACCTGCGGTATAAAACCGGCGTTTTCGCACTCCACAGGCTTCACAGAACCGTGTTAAGCTTGGCGCGTCTGCTGTTCGCGGGCGGGGGTGTTTTGCTGTGTCTGATCTAGAGGGGCTTGATACGCCGGGGACGATCGAGATCGTCGGCAAGGTCAAGTGGTTTGATCCCGGAAAGGGATACGGGTTCATCGTGCCGGACGATCCGGACATGACCGATCTCAAGGATGTACTGCTGCACATCAGCAGCCTGCGCGACACGGGTCGGGACAGCGCGCCCGAAGGCGCGTCGATTCGCTGCGAATGTGTGCGCCGCGCCAAGGGCTGGCAGGTGCTTGAGGTGCTCGATCTGGCAGAAGACGACAGCGCCGATCCTTCCGAACTCCGCACCGGCTATGACGGCCTGAGGACCTTTGGACGTGAGTCATCGACGGCCCCGGCTGAGCCCCTGTCCGGCCTCCCGCTTCAACCCGCCGTCGTGAAATGGTTCAATCGCACCAAGGGCTATGGTTTTGTGGTGCGCGACGACGCTGAGGGCGATATCTTCGTCCATGTCGAGACCCTGCGTCGCTGCGGCATCGAGGATCTGTTGCCGGGTGACCCGGTCCAGGTTCGCTTTGGCGAGGGCCCCAAGGGGCTGGTCGTCGCGGAAATCAGAATGGGCGGAGACCGATCCGCCTGACGAAAGAGGTGGAACCGGTGTTGAAGCGTTATCTCCCCGCAGCCGCGATCATGGCGGCCTTTCTGTTCACCGGCGCCTGTAGCCAGGATAACGGCGCGTCCGACGGCCAGACCCTGCCGGTCGAAACCGTCAGCGTCGTCACCGACGAGGGCAGTTTCGACTTTGACGTCGAGATCGCCGACGATGAGGCCGAGCGGGCGCGCGGCCTGATGTATCGCCCGCCGCTCGAGGACGACAAGGGCATGCTGTTCCAGTTCCCGGACGCGGCCGAGCGCGCTTTCTGGATGCAGAACACCCCCAGTTCGCTGGACATCGTCTATCTGGACCCGCAGGGCTGCATCATCTCGATCGCCGCCCACACCACCCCCCACGCCGAGACCACCTATCCGTCGAACGGTGCCGCCAAGGGCGTGCTTGAGGTCCGGGCCGGACGCATGGGCGAAATCGGGGCCGGTCCCGGCGACCGCGTCCGCCATCCCTTCTTCGACACCCAGACCCCCTGCAGCTGACGTGATGACCCTCACCCGCAGCCTTCCTGTCGCCGCGCTCCTCGGGGCTCTGCTGTTCACCGGTGCCTGTGCCCAGGACGCGGTGACCGGCGACGGAGGTCAGTCTCTGCCGGTCGAGCCGCTGACGGTGGTCACCGCCAAGGGCAGTTTCGACTTCGACGTCGAGATCGCAGATGAGGAACACGAGCGCCAGCGCGGCATGATGTACCGTCCGCCACTGGCCGCCGACCGGGGCATGCTGTTCCAGTATCCTGAGGCGGCCGAGCGCGGCTTCTGGATGCTGAACACACCCAGCTCGCTCGACATCGTCTATCTGGATCCCCAGGGCTGCATAATCTCGATCGCCGCCCACACCACCCCCTATACCGAGTCCACCTATCCCTCGCGCGGGGCGGCCAACGGCGTGCTTGAGGTCCGGGCCGGCCGCATGGGCGAGATCGGCGCGCAGCCGGGCGACCGGGTCCGCCATCCGTTCTTCAATACCGAGGCGCCCTGCGATCGCTGATCCGCGTTGCGGGCCGGGCAGGGGCGTGGCATGAGAGCCGTCCCTTGGTGTCGGGGTGTAGCGCAGCCTGGTAGCGCATCTGCTTTGGGAGCAGAGGGTCGGAGGTTCGAATCCTCTCGCCCCGACCAAGGGCCGGGCGGCTGGACCGCCGGGGCGACGCTCGCTAAACGAGGGTCAGCGCGGGGCGAGGGCCCCTTTGAGGCGAACGAGACGGACATGTTGGCGCGAATCTACAGACCGGCGAAAACCGCCATGCAGTCGGGGAAGGCCAAGACGGCCGCATGGATTCTCGAGTTCATGCCGGCGTCGGCGCGCTTCATCGACCCGCTGATGGGCTGGACCGGTTCGACCGATATGAACGGGCAGGTGCGCCTGACCTTCGACACCCGGGACGAGGCTGTCGCCTATGCCGAGCGCCACGGGATCGCCTTCCGCCTGCAGGAGCCGCACGAGGCCCCGCTGATCCTCAAGGCCTATGCCGACAATTTTGCCACCCACCGCAAACAGCCCTGGACGCACTGAGCGTCCACCGGACTGACCGCGACCCGGGCGCCCTTAGCTCAGCTGGATAGAGCACCCGCCTTCTAAGCGGACGGTCGCAGGTTCGAATCCTGCAGGGCGCGCCACCCTCAGCTTTCCGCCCCCCGGGCGGTTGCGAAGCCGGAGCGGATGCCGTCTATAAGGCGGATCATGACGATCCGTTTGCCGTCACGCCTTCACCGCCTGTTTGCCGCCGGAACCGCTCTCGCGGCGGCGCTCGTCCTCGCGGCCTGCGGGGGCGATGATGACAAGAAGGCCGCCACGCCGGATGATGATCTGGCCGGTCTTCCGCCGGTCGAGGCGACCGCGCCCGGTACCATCGGCCCGACCCTGGCCGCCGTGCGTCGGCGGGGACGACTGAACTGCGGGGTGCACGAGGGTCTGGTCGGCTTTGCCTATACGGACAACCGGGGCCAGTGGCGGGGCTTTGACGTCGACTTCTGCCGGGCCATGGCAGCGGCCATCTTCAATGACCCGAATGCGGTGCGGTTCGTCCCCCTGACGACGGCCCAGCGGTTCGAGGCCCTGCGCGAGGGCCGCGTCGATGTGGTGTGGCGCAACACCAGCTGGACCATGGACCGGGACGTGACCGAGGATGTCTCGTTCGCCGGTACCAACTATTACGACGGCCAGGGCTTTCTGGTGCGGCGCGCGCTCAATCTGGGCAGTGCGACCGAGCTGAACGGGGCCCGCATCTGCGTGCAGGCCGAGTCGACCTCCCAGCTGAATCTGGCCGACTATTTCCGCCTGCGCGGGTTGGAGTATGAGCCGGTCGTCGTGGCCACGGAAGAAGAGGCGCGGCGCGCCTATGCCGACGAACGCTGCGACGCCTTTACCGCCGATGTCTCGGCGCTCGCCGCGGCCCGCACCACCCTGGGCAATCCCGAGCAGCACGCCATCCTGCCCGATGTCATCTCCAAGGAACCGCTAGGTCCGATCGTCCGCCGCGATGACCCGCACTGGACCCGGGTCGTGCGCTGGACCCTGAACGCCCTGATCCTGGCCGAGGAATACGGCGTCACCCGCGACACCGTAGCTGATCAGGCCCGCGAGGCCCGCGATCCGCGCGTCCGTCGCCTGCTGGGCGTCGAGGGGGAGTTCGGCACGCGCCTGGGCCTGTCCGATCGCTGGGCCTATCAGGCGATTGCGGCGGTCGGCAGTTACGGCGAGATCTTCGTGCGCAATTTGGGCTCGGACTCGGCGCTGGACCTTGCTCGCGGGCTGAACGCACAGTGGAACGCAACACCGGGCGGGCTGATCTACGGCCTGCCGATCCGTTAGACCGGATCGGGACTGCACTGGCGATCCCGTGCCCCAGTCGATAACGTGTGCAGTGAGTGCCGGGGCACAGCCCGAGCGTATCAAGACGGGAAGTCCATGACTGACGACAGCCACACTGACGCCGGTGAGCGCCCACGCGGGCCTCTCTATCGCTACTGGTTCGGCATCAAGCTGTGGAAACGGATTCTCGCGGCCCTCCTGCTGGGGGCGATTGCCGGCCTGATCTGGGGCGAGGGCGCGGTGCAGATCAAATGGATCGGCGACCTGTTCGTGCGCCTGATCCAGATGATCGTCATCCCGCTGGTGTTCGCCACCATCGTGTCGGGCGTGCTCAGCCTGCAGGATCCCAAGCGACTGGGGTCGCTGGGGCTGAAGACCCTCTTTCTCTATATCCTCACGACCGCCTTCGCGATCGTCATCGGCCTGATCCTCGGCGCCTTGGTCCAGCCCGGATTGGGCGTGGACTTCGCCGGCGCCGTGCCGCGCGAGCTGGAGGCGGCCCAGCCGTTTGCGGGCCTGCTGGAATCCATCGTGCCGACCAATCCGATCAATGCCCTGGCCCAGGGCCAGGTGTTGTCGGTGATTTTCTTCGCCCTGATCTTCGGCGCCGGCCTGCTGACCGCCGGGGCGAAAGGGGAGCCGCTGGCCGGGGCCTTCCACGCCGGCGCCGAGGCCATGCTGAGGGTGGTCAATTTCGTCATGGAGATCGCGCCGTTCGGCGTCTTCGCCCTTATCGCCTGGGTGATGGGAACGACCGGTCCGGCGACCTTCGTCAATGTCGCCCTGCTGGCCTTCTGCGTGATCAGCGGCTGTATCCTGCAGGTGCTGATCGTGCACGGCGGCCTGATCAAGCTGCTGGCGCGGCTGCCGGCACTGCCCTTCTTCCGCGGCGTGACCGACGCCGGGCTGGTGGCCTTCTCGACCTCTTCCTCCTCAGCGACCCTGCCGGTGTCGATGGCGGTGGCCGAGGCCAATCTGGGCATCAAGAAGCCGGTGTTCTCGACCGTCCTGCCGCTGGGCGTGACGATCTCGATGGACGGCACGGCGCTGTATATCGCCCTGCTGGCCTCATTCGCCGCCCAGGCCTTTGGCATTGACCTGTCGATGGCCGACTATGCGTTGATCGCCCTGACGACGGTGCTGGTGTCCATCGGCACGGCGCCGGTGCCGTCGGCCTCGCTGTTCATGTTGGCGGCCGTGCTGCAGGTCATCGGGGTCAGCCCGGCCCAGACGGCGCTCATGGTCGGCTTCATCCTGCCGTTTGACCGTATCCTCGACATGACCCGCACCGTGGCCAACGTCATCAGCGACCTGGCTGTGGCGACCATTGTCGGCCGCTGGGAGAAGGAAATCGACATCGAGGCCTACAAGGCGCCGCCGACCAAATAGGGGTCGACGCGACGGAGGCGCGCGCCCGTTTCCTTGGTGAAAATCTCCCCTCGACGAAGACCGTGGCGCTGGCGCACAATGGCACGTTCGGTCGCACGATCTGGTCGTTGCATACCGGGACGATGATGAGATCGGCCGCGGCCGGGGGGACCTGTGGAAAAGACAAAACGTGGCGGCGTGCCGCTCTATCTGTGGATGCTGCTCGGCTTTGCTGCGGGCCTGGGAGGGGGTCTGTATGTCAATCTGAATGATCTGGTGGTCATTCCGTGGGTCGTGGATATGATCCAGGCCGTTGGCCAGATCTTCCTGCGCCTGCTGTTCATGCTGGTCATTCCGCTGCTGTTCTCGGCGCTGGCCGTCGGCGTGGCCGAGATGGGCGACCTCAAGTCGCTGGGTCGTGTCGGCTTCAAGACGCTGGTCTTCACCATCATGGTCTCCGCCATTGCGGTCGGGATCGGCCTCGGCATGGTCAACTATTTCCAGCCGGGCGCGGGCGTTGATCCGGCGCTGGCCGCGCAACTGCTGGAAGACGGCGCGGATGGCGCCGCCGCCATCGTCGGCAATGCGCCCCAGAGCATCGAGGCCGGGCAGTTCTTCCTCGACATGATCCCGTCGAATGTGATCACGGCCGCCGCCGACAACCAGATCCTGCCGGTCATGGTATTCGCCCTGATCTTCGGCATCGGCATGGTGATGGCCAAGTCAAAGGCCACCGACCAGCTTCAGGAGACCCTGCAGGGCCTGCTGGAAGTGATGATGAAGCTGATCAATGCGGTCATCAAATTGGCCCCGATCGCCATCGCAGCCCTGATGTTCAACCTGGCGGCCGTATTCGGCTGGGACCTGCTGATCCGTCTGGGGGCCTATGCAGGCGTCGCCGTCGGCGCCATGGCGATCCACATGTTCATCGTCTATCCGCTGCTGGTCCTGATCTTCGGCGGCATGAGCCCGCTGCGGTTTGCCCGCGGCGTGCGCGAACCGTTCGTCGTGGCGTTTTCAACGGCCTCCTCCAACGCCACCCTGCCGATCGCCATCAAGGCCGCAGAGGAACAGCTGAAGCTTCCGAAGCGCATCTCGCGCTTCGTGCTGACGGTCGGCGCCACGGCCAACCAGAACGGGACCGCCCTGTTCGAGGGCGTCACCGTGCTCTTCCTCGCCCAGTTCTTCGGCATCGACCTGAACCTTCAGCAGCAGCTGGTGGTCATGCTGGTCTGTATCCTCGGCGGTATCGGCACGGCCGGTGTGCCGGCGGGCTCGCTGCCGGTCATCGCCCTGATCCTGGTCATGGTCGGTGTGCCCGCCGAAGGGATCGGTCTGATCCTGGGCGTCGACCGCTTCCTCGACATGTGCCGCACCACGCTGAACGTCACTGGCGATCTGGTGGCCGCCACTGTGGTCTCGCGCGGCGAAAAGGACATCCCGGCCTCGGTCGCGGGCCCCGAGCCGGTCGCCCCGCCGACGTCCTGAGGCGTCAGCCGGTCTGGATGGGGGTGTTGCTGCGGCTCCCCCATTCGGCCCAGCTGCCGTCATAGAGCCGCGCCGGGCGGCCCAGCACGGTCAGGGCCAGCACCAGAATGGCAGCGGTCACGCCGGACCCGCAGGTGGTGATCGGAACAGCCGCGTCGTCCAGCCCGCTGGCCTCGAATGCAGCGTTGAGCGTGTCGCGGTCACGCAGACGCCCCGCCTCATCGACCAGCCCCGAATAGGGCAGGTTCCGCGCCCCCGGCATATGTCCGGGCCGCACGCCGGGGCGTGGTTCGGCGCTCTCGCCCCGAAACCGGACGGATCCCCGCGCGTCCAGCACAGGCACAGTGCCTCGGGTCAGCGCCTGACGCACGGCCTTGATATCGACCACGGCGTCCGGCTCCAGTCGGGCGTCAAAGCGGGCGGGCAGGGGGTCGGTGTCTCCGGCTTCCGTCTCACCCCCGGCCCTCGTCCAGGCGTCCAGCCCGCCATTCAGCACCTGGACCTGCGTGGCACCAAAGGTCCTCAGCATCCACCACGCACGCGGCGCCGAGAACATTGGTCCCGCCTCATAGACGACGATCCGGTCGCTTTCCGAGACGCCCAGCGCCCCCATCGCCTGACCGAAATGCGCCGCGTCCGGCAGGGTATGGGGCAGGGGCGAGGTCGGGTCTGACACCGCCTCCAGATCAAAGAACACCGCGCCGGGAATATGGGTCTCCCGGAACAGGGCCCGCGTATCGGTGCCGTCCAGCCGCCACCCGGCATCGACCACCCGAACGGACCCTTGGCGCATCAGAGCCTGCACCTCTTGGGCTTCGATGAGCGGCGACATCGGATTACCCCTTGCCGATCGCCAGCTGGATCACATCGGTGCGGCCCGACCGGAAACCGGCTTCGCAATAGCCGAGGTAGAACCGCCACATCCGCCGGAACCGCTCGTCAAAGCCCTGCAGGCGCTGGATGTCGCTCCAGCTGGACTGGAATCTCCCATCCCAGGCGGCGAGCGTGTCGGCGTAGTCCTGACCGAAGCGCTCGACGGACTGCCATTCCAGCCCCGCCGCCTCGATCACGGGCTTCAGCCGTTCCTCGCTGGGCAGCATTCCGCCGGGAAAGATGTATTTCTGGATGAAGTCGGTGCGGATCGCATATTCCTCGAACAGGGCGTCCTGGATGGTGATGATCTGCAGGGCGGCCCGGCCCCCCGGCGCCAGAACCTCCGCGATCTTGCCGAAATAGGTGGGCCAGTATTCTTGCCCAACGGCCTCGAACATCTCGATCGAAGCGACCCGGTCGAACTGGCCGGTCACATCGCGATAGTCGACCAGTTCGATGCTGACCCGATCGCCCAGCCCCGCGCGTTGCATGCGCTGGCGGGCAAAGTCGTACTGCTCCTGAGAAATCGTGATGGCCGTGACCCGGGCTCCGACCTCGCGCGCGGCATATTCGGCGAACCCGCCCCAGCCACAGCCGATTTCCAGCACGGACTGGCCGGCTCGCAGGTCCATGCGCCGGGCCAGACTTTCGTATTTGCGCGCCTGGGCGACGGCCAGCGCCTCGTCCTTCGCCGCATAGCGGGCCGAGGAATAGGTCATGGTCTCGTCCAGCCACGACGCGTAGAATTCATTGCCCAGATCATAGTGGGCGTGGATGTTCTTGCGCGCGCCCCGGCGGCTGTTGCGGCGCAGGCGGTGGCTGACCCAGTTGATCACCTTCATCGGCAGGGAGCCGTTGAACAGGCGGTGGATGTGGTCATAGTTCTCGACCAGAACCTCGAGCAGGACCGCCAGATCGGGGCTGTCCCATTCGTCGGCCATATAGCCCTCGGCAAAGCCGATATCGCCATTGGCCAGTACCCGCCGGGCGACATTGTAGTCGCGGATTTCCAGCACGGCGCTGCGGCCCTGAACCTTGCCGACCAGCTCGTGCATGGCGCCGTCGGGCAGCTTCAGCGTCAGCCGTCCCCAGGTCCAGTTGGCGGCCAGCAGGCGCAGGAACAGGCCGAATCCGCGCGGCGCATGTGCCGGGGCCTGAATGTCGCTCAGGGTGGTCGCCGTCATCACAGACCTCCACAGGAGAGGGCAAGGACCGGCAGTCTACCCCTCATTGCCCAGACTCTTGAAGGCCGCGAGCGCCGCGTCGCGCGCCTCGGCGTGATCGACGATCGGGCGGGGGTAGGTCTTGCCCAGCTGGACACCCGCATCGGCACGGACTTCGGCCGGAGCCTCCCACGGGCTGTGCAACCAGCGATCGGGAAGCTTCTTGAGCTCCGGCACCCAGCGTCGAACATACTCACCATCCGCATCGAACTTGGTGCCCTGCGACACCGGGTTGAAGATACGGAAATACGGAGCGGCATCGGCTCCGGATCCCGCGACCCACTGCCAATTCTGCGAATTACTGGCCAGATCGGCATCGATCAGCGTGTCCCAGAACCAGGATTCACCCTCGCGCCAGTCGATTCGCAGGTGTTTCACCAGGAACGAGGCGACGACCATTCGCACCCGATTGTGCATCCAGCCCGTGGTCCACAGCTCGCGCATGCCGGCATCGACCATGGGATAGCCGGTCTGGCCGATCTGCCACGCCTTCAGCCCGGCCGCGTCCGAGCGCCAGGGGAAGTCGTCGAACTTCGGCTGGAAATTCCGGTCCGGCAGGGTCGGGAACTGATGCAGAAGATGGGCCGAGAACTCGCGCCAGCCGATCTCGCGGACAAAGGCCTCGGCCTGTTGGTCGGTCACCGTGCCGGCCTCGACAGCGGCGCGCACATCCAGAACCACGCGCCAAGGGCTGATCTCGCCCCAGTGCAGGGCCGCCGACAGCCGGCTGGTGCCGGGCTTGCCGGGCCGGTCCCGCATGACGTTATAGGTCGCCAGATCCCGGCGGATAAAGTCTGCCAGCCGCTTCAACGCCGCCGCCTCGCCCGGGGCCCTGGCATCGAACCGGGCCGCCCAGTCGGGGCGCGCTTCATACAGGCCCCAGTCCGCCAGCCTGTCGGACATGACACCCTCCACGCCCTTGATCCGCGCCGGGGCCGGTCGCGCGGGCGGCGGCTCGATCGCCTCCATCAGCGCGCGATAGAAGGGGGTGAAGACCTTGTACGGCTTCTCGGCTTGGGTCAGCACCGATCCCGGCCGGGCCAGCAGCGATCCGTTGAAGCCCCGGCACTCGACGCCCTCGTCCTTCAGGGCATGGGCGATGTCGGCGTCGGCGGCAAAGGACTCTGGCTCGAACCGGCGGTTCATGAACACGGTGTCCGCCCCGGTCTCGTCAATCAGCTCGCGCAGGACGGCCTCGGCCGGACCGCGTCGCAAAACCAGAGGGGCTCCGGCCTTGTCCAAGGCTTCGGACAGGGCTTGCAGCGAGCGCTCCAGCCACCATTTCGAGGCCCCACCCAGCGGGCGCCCCTCCGCCGCCTCATCCAGAACATAGAGGGGCACGACCGGCCGGCCGATGGCCACCGCCTCGGTCAGGGCCGGGTTGTCGGCCAGCCGCAGGTCCCGCCGGAACCACAGGATCACGGGCGCATCCGTCCCGCTCATGCGCGCATCCCGTCGGAAAACCTGTTATCCAAAATCATCCACCCCATATGACGTCCTGTCTGATTTGAGCCCCTGGCTCCCATCCTGTCGAAAGTGAATATCGTGAGCCGTCCCAACGCCGTCATTGAAATCTCCGAAGGTCTCAAGCGTCCGGTCACCATTGGCGGCGGTCGCCGCATCGTCTTCATCGCCGGCCCCTGCCAGCTGGAAAGCCGCCAGCACGCGCTGGAAATGGCCAATGCCCTCAAGGAGATCGGCGAGCGTCTGAACGTCGGCATCATCTACAAGACCAGTTTTGACAAGGCGAACCGCACTTCCGCCAACGCGGCCCGCGGGCTGGGCCTGGCCGACTCCCTGCCCATCTTTGCCGAGATTCGCGAGAGCGTCGGTCTGCCGGTGCTGACGGATGTCCACTCCGAGGCCCAGTGCACCGAGGCCGCCCAGGCCGTCGACGTCATCCAGATCCCCGCCTTCCTGTGCCGCCAGACCGACCTGCTGCTGGCGGCTGCTGCCACCGGCAAGGTCATCAACATCAAGAAGGGCCAGTTCCTCGCCCCGTGGGACATGAAGAATGTCATCGCCAAGGTCGTGGGCGCGGGCAATCCGAATGTCATGGCCTGCGAGCGGGGCGCCAGCTTCGGCTACAACACCCTGGTCTCGGACATGCGGGCCCTGCCGGTGCTGCGCGACATCGGCTGCCCCGTGGTGTTCGACGCCACCCACAGCGTCCAGCAACCGGGCGGGCAGGGCACCTCATCCGGCGGCCAGCGCGAGTTCGTGCCGGTTCTGGGCCGGGCTGCTGTCTCGGTCGGCGTCGACGCCGTTTTTATGGAAACCCATCAGGACCCGGACAACGCCCCGTCCGATGGCCCGAACATGGTGCCGCTGGACCAGTTCGAATCCCTCGCCGGTCAGCTGATTGCCTTTGATGATCTGGTCATCGCCCAGGGCATCAAGCGCGCGGCCTGAACCGGCCCGCGACTGGACGTGCCCGGTCCTCTGGGATAGCTCCAACGCATGAACCTCGCCGGTCTACAAAGCCTGCTCGCCCGGGCGCCGTCTCTCACCCTCGCTTGTGTGGGCGACCTGATGCTGGACCGGTTCGTCTATGGCGAGGTCAGCCGCATCTCGCCCGAGGCCCCCGTGCCGGTGCTGCGCACCCACCGCTCGGTCTCCATGCCGGGCGGCGTCGGCAATGTGGCCCGCAATCTGGCCTCGCTGGGCACGCGCGTGACCCTCGGCTCGGTCGCGGGGCAGGACGCCGAGGGCCGGGCCCTGGCTGACCTTCTGGCCGCCGAGCCGGGCCTGACCGACGCCGTGCGCTACACCGACGCGGCCCGCACCGTGGTCAAGACCCGCTATGTCGCCGCGGGCCAGCAGCTGCTGCGCCTCGATGAGGAAGACACCCTCGACACCGACTATGCGGGCGAGGGCGTTTTCGACGGCGCCGACGCCATCCTGATCTCGGACTATGCCAAGGGCGTGGTCAGCGACGCCCTGATCGCGGCGGCCCTCGCCCATGCTGGAAAGGCGGGTGTGCCGGTCATCGTGGATCCCAAGGGCCGCGACTTCGCGCGCTACGGCGCGGTTGACCTGATCAAGCCCAATGCTGCCGAACTGGCCGGGGCCACCGGCCTGCCGACCGACAGCGACGCCGAGGTCGAGCGCGCGCTTTCGGCCCTGCTGGACCAGACGACGGCCAAGGCGGTCGTCGTCACCCGCGCCGGCAAGGGCATGTCGCTGACGCGGCGCGGCGGCGCGGTCCAGCACATTCCCGCCCGGGCCCGTGAGGTGTTCGACGTGTCGGGCGCCGGCGACACCGGTCTTGCCGCTCTCGGTCTCGCCCTCGCCGCCGGACATGACCTGGCGGATGCGGCGGCCTTTGCCATTCTGGCGTCGGGCGTCGTGGTGGGCAAAAGCGGCACCGCCACGGTCACCCCCGCCGAACTGCTCGAGGCTGAGCTCACCGGCGCCATGGACATCGACCACGGCCGGATCGTGCCGGTCGAGACCCTGGTCGATCAGGTCGAACTGTGGAAGGCGGCGGGGCTCAAGGTCGGCTTCACCAACGGCTGTTTCGACATCCTGCACCGCGGCCATGTCGCCTATCTGGCCCAGGCCCGCGCCTGGTGTGACCGGCTGGTGGTGGCGCTCAACATCGATGCCTCGGTGCGCCGCCTGAAAGGCGACGGCCGTCCCGTCAACGATCTCGACAGCCGCGCGGCGGTCATCGGCGGCCTCGCCAGCGTGGATCGTGTCACGGCCTTTGACACGGAAACGCCGATTGACCTGATCAAGGCCCTGCGTCCCGATGTGCTGATCAAGGGAGCGGACTATACCCGTGACACCGTCGTCGGCGCGGCCGAGGTCGAATCCTGGGGTGGCGAGGTGCGGCTGGCGGAGTTCTCGCCCGGTCACTCGACCACGGCCACCATCCAGAAACTGGCGAAAGGCGAGGGCCAATGACGCGCGGCATGATCGTGGTCACCGGCGGCGCCGGCTTCATCGGCTCCAACATCGTCGCCCGGCTGTGTGCTGCGGATCGTCACGATGTGGTCGTCTGTGACCGTCTGGAAGGGGCCGACCTCGGCAAGTGGAAGAATCTGGCCAAACATCCGGTCGCCGACTTCTGGTGGCCGGAGCAGATGTTCGAAAAGCTGGAGGCGCACGCCGATCGCATCGAGGCGGTCATTCACATGGGCGCCATTTCCTCGACGACCGAGCCGGATGCCGACCTGATCCTGAGAACCAATTTCGCCCTGTCGAGGGACCTGTGGGACTGGTGCTGCGGGCATGATGTGCAGTTCGTCTATGCCTCGTCGGCGGCCACCTATGGCGACGGTCACGAAGGCTTTGACGACGACGATGACTTTGTATCATTGCAAAAGCTTCGTCCGCTAAACGCCTATGGCTATTCGAAATATCTGTTCGACCTCTATGCGCGGCAACAGGCAGAACGCGGTCATGCGCCCAACCAATGGGCGGGCCTGAAATTCTTCAACGTCTATGGTCCGAACGAATATCACAAGGGCGGGATGAAGTCGGTCGTCGCCCAGATCTGGCCGAGGGTCCGGGCCGGCGAGCCGGTTCAGCTGTTCCGGTCGCATCATCCGAATTTCGCCGACGGCGGACAGCTGCGCGACTTCGTCCACGTCGATGACGTCGTCGATGTCATCGACTGGCTGCTGGGCAAGCCGGAGATCTCGGGCATCTTCAACGCCGGATCAGGGCAGGCCCGGTCGTTTGCCGATCTGGCCCGGGCGACCTTTGCCGCGGCCGGCAAGGAGCCGCAGATCACCTATATCGACATGCCCGAGGTGATCCGCGACCGCTATCAGTACTTCACCCAGGCGCGCATGGACCGCGTCCGCGCCCTCGGCTTTGACGGCCAGTCGACACCGCTGGAGGAGGGCGTGCGCCGCTACGTCCAGTCGTATCTGGCGACGGAAGACCCGTATCGATGAAGCCTCGCGCGGTCAGTCTCAGGTCCCTGATCGGCTATGCCGGCTTTGCCCTGGTGTTTCTGATCGTGGCCGCGGCGGCCGTGTGGCGCGGGGATATCCTGCAGGCCGGTATGGACCCCGAGGTGCCGTTCCAGACCTATGACCCGCCCCCGGCCCCGGACTATCAGCAGGACTCGGCCTGGGCCATGCAGGACAGGGGGATTGCAGGGTCAGGCCCTGCGGCCGTCTTCTTCATCCACTCTACGACCTACGATGGCGGCGAGGAATGGAACGGCCCGATCGGCGACGCCGACGCCGATGCCTATCTGTTCCGGGTTGTCATCCCCAACTATGCCGGGCCCTTTGCCCGCTCCGGTCGGCTCAGCATTCCCCGCTATCGTCAGGGCAGCCTCTACACCCGTCTGACCCTGCGCGATGACGCGCGCGAAGCCCGGGCCTTTGCCTACCGGGACATTGAAGCGGCGTTCGAGGTCTTTCTGGCCCGCCACCCGACCGGGCCGATCGTCATCGCCGGGGTGGAGCAGGGGGGCGAACTGGCTGAGCGGCTGGTGCGCGAGCGGATCGTTGGTGACCCCGCCCTGCGTCGCCGGATCGTCGCCGTCTATGCCATGGACACCATTCTGGCGGCAGACCCGGCCACGCCGTCTCTTCCGCCCTGCAGCGCTCGCGACCAGACGGCCTGTCTCGTGGCCTTCTCTCCGGTCACCGACGACAATGACGGCGCCGCCCGCCGGAGGTTGCGCCGCGCCCTCGTCTGGGACGGGCGCGGGCGTCTGGTCGATCTGGGCAACCGGGCGGCCGTCTGCGTCAATCCTGTCACCGGTGCGACGGACGAGGTCCAGGTTCCGGCCCGGGTGCATCTGGGCGCCACCAATGCCACAGGGCTGGAATGGGGCGCGCGCCCGGCCTTGATCGCGCGCTCGGTCGCCACCGTCTGCCAAGATGGCCTGCTGCGTCACACCCAGCCGGACATGGAATCCTTCCGTGAGACCGGTAACTGGTCAGACCGCAGAAAGTCGCGACCCTACAATCTGTTCTATGGCGATATTGAACACGATGTTCAGGAACGGCTGGCCGTCTGGACCGTCCGCTACGCCCCGGACACGACGGCCGATCAGTCGCCGGACGGTCGCCCCGAGCGCCAGTCGAACAGCGCCTCCAGCACCTGAACGGCTCGCCCGCGGTCGGAGGTCAGGCCGGGGTCCCGCCCCAGGATCAGACGCGCATCATCCGCCGCCGCCCGGATCAGCCCCGCATGGGCCATCGGATCGGCAAAGCGATAGGCCGGAAACCCGCTCTGTTTCAGCCCCAGCGGGTCGCCGCCCCCCCGGATCCGGAAATCCGCCTCGGCGATCTCGAAGCCGTCCTCGGTGCGGCGCAGGATATCCAGCCGCTCGACCGCCGTCTTGCCCAGCCCGGTCTCTGACTGGCCGTACAGCAGGGTGCAGGCGCTGGGCTTGTCCGACCGGCCGATCCGTCCGCGCAACTGGTGCAACTGCGCCAGCCCGAACCGCTCGGCATGCTCGATCACCATCAGGGTGGCATTGGGAACATCCACGCCGACCTCGACGACGGTCGTCGCCACCAGCAAGGGCAGATGTCCGTCCAGAAACGACTGCATGACCGTCTCGCGCTCCGGCCCCGGCATCCGCCCGTGCACCAGCCCGACCGGGCGGCCCATCAGCTTTGACAGATCCCGCGCCCGGTCCTCGGCGGCGGCCAGGTCGATGTGCTCGGACTCCTCGATCAACGGACAGATCCAGTATGCCTGCGCCCCGCCCTCGATGGCTGCCTTCAGCCGCACCGCCACCTCGCCCAGCCGGTCCAGCGGAAGCACCGCCGTCTTGATCGGCCGACGCCCTGGCGGCTTCTCATCCAGCCGCGAGACGTCCAGCTCGCCATATTGCGTCAGTTCCAGCGTGCGCGGGATGGGCGTCGCCGACATGGTCAACAGGTGCACGGCCCCGGCCGCCCCGCCCTTGTCCAGCAGCCTCTGTCGCTCGCGCACCCCGAACCGGTGCTGCTCATCGATGACCGCCAGTCCCAGGCGGTGAAACTGCACACTGTCCTGAAACAGGGCGTGGGTGCCGATCACCAGCGGCAGCCTCCCGCCCGCCAGTCCCTCCAGCACCGGCCGTCGCACACTGGCCGGATCCCGGCCGGTCAGAAGGGCGCAGGCCACACCCGCCTCGGCAAACAGCGGCGCCAGCCGCTCATGATGCTGACGGGCCAGAATGTCGGTCGGGGCCATCAGGGCTGCCTGAAAGCCGCTGTCGATGGCGTCTGCCAGCACCAGCGCCGCCACGGCCGTCTTGCCCGAGCCGACATCGCCCTGCAGCAGTCGCGCCATCTGCTCGCCATGGGCCAGATCGCGGCGAATATCTGCCACCGCCCGTTGCTGGGCCCCGGTCAGGGTGAAGGGCAGGGCGGCCAGCAACCGTTCCGCCGCAGCACCCGGCGCCAGCCGCGGCGCCCGCACCGCCTGCCGGTTCCGTCGCCGCCGGGCCAGCGCCAGCTGGTGCGCCAGCAGTTCGTCGAACGCCAGCCGCGCCCGCGCCGGGGCCAACGGGTCCAGATCGATCTCGCTCTCGGGGGCGTGCAGGGCCTTCATCGCGTCCGGCCACGAGGGCCAGGCCTGTTTCGCCAGCCAGGCCGGATCCTGCCATTCGGCCAGGTCCGGCAGCGACTCCATCGCCGTCATCACCAGCTTGCGCACCTGCCGCGAGGTGATCCCCTGGGTGGCCGGATAGACCGGCTCGACCGGCACAATCTCGTCCCGCTTGTCGGCAGTGACCACATAATCAGGGTGAGCGATCTGGACCAGATCGTTGAATTTCTCGACCTTGCCGCTGACGATCCGACGCTCGCCGTCCGGGCATTGCTTGCGGATCCAGGCCTCCGATCCGCCGAACCACACCAGCGTCAGAAAGCCGGTCTCGTCATTGGCGCGCAGCTTGAACGGCAAACCGGGCCGTCCCGGTTTGGTCAGGCCGCCGATGATCAGGTCAAAGATGCCCACCTCGCCCGCGACCGCCGTCTGCACGGTCATCGCACGCCGGCGGATAAGGCCGGTGGGGGTCAGAAACATCAGGTCGCGCACCAGCGGCCCGGCCAGCCGGTGCACCGCCGGGGCCATGCGCGGGCCGACGCCCTTCAGGCTTTCGACCGCAACGAACAGGGGAAACAGAATCTCGGGCCGCATGATGCGTCACGATAGCCGGACACGACGGGTGGCGAAATGGACCCGCGACCGCTATCTGACACGACTCCATTCCTTTTGACCGGGCAAGACTTCTTGTGGCCGAAGACATCGCACGTGCCGAAATGACGACCCGGCTGAACCGCATCCGCTTCCGCGCCTGGCGTCGGGGTTTCCGCGAGGCCGACATGATCCTCGGGCCGTTCTCGGAACAGGTCGCGCCGCAGCTGGATGAAGCCGACCTCGCCCTGTTCGAGGCCCTGCTGGATGAGGACGACCACACCCTCTACGGCTGGATCAAGGGCTCGACGCCTACCCCGCCCGAGTGGGAGGGCCCGCTGATGGATCGCATCCGGCGGTTCGTCGCCGAGTCGGTCTCGTCCGAGGTGGCGCGGGGCATCGGCTGATGGCGGACCCCGTCACGCTGAGCGGCGCACCCGAGGGCCTGGACGCCCTGCGCGTCGCCGAACGTCTGGCCGAGGGCGGCACTGCCCTGTTCATTGCTCGCGACGCCTCACGCGCCGCCCAGTTCATCGACGCGATCGGCTTTTTTGCCGAGGGCATCGAGGTCGTGTCCTATCCGGCCTGGGACTGCCTGCCCTATGACCGGCTCAGCCCGTCGTCCTCGGTCTCCGCCCAGCGGATGGCGACGCTCAGCCGTCTGGCCGGTGGCAAGGCCTCCGACACCCCCCTGCTGATCGTGGCGACCGTGGGTGCCGCCCTGCAGCGCACCCCGCCGCGCGAGATCACCGCCAGTGCCGGCTTCGAGACCCACGTCGGCCGCGAGCTGGATACGGCGTCGCTCGAGACCTATTTCGCCACCAATGGCTATGTCCGCGCCTCGACCGTGTCGGAGCGCGGCGAATATGCCGTGCGCGGCGGGGTGATCGACGTCTTCCCGCCGGGCTTTGACGAGCCGGTCCGCCTCGACATGTTCGGCCAGGAACTGGAGTCGATCCGCACCTTCGATCCGGCCACCCAGCGCTCGACCGGCCAGAGGGCCGCCGTGCAACTGGCCCCGGTGTCCGAGGCCCTGTTGAATCCCGAGGCGATATCGCGGTTTCGCACCGGCTATCTCAACCGCTTCGGCGCGGCGGGCGACGACCCCCTCTACGCTGCCGTCAGCGAGGGCGCCCGTCGTCAGGGGCTGGAGCACTGGCTGCCGCTGCTCTATCCGCACCTTGAAACGCTGTTCGACTATCTGCCCGCCGACGCCACCGTCTGGCTGGACAGCCAGGCCGACAAGGCGCGCTCCGAGCGCTGGGACCTGACCGTCGATGCCTTCGGGGCCCGACGGGAAGCCGCCCAGGCAGCCCCGGGGCGCAGTGTCCAGAGCGGGCGCGCCCTGCCGCCCGAGGCCCTCTATCTGTCGCCCGACGACTGGACCCGCGCGCTCGCCTCCCGTCCGACCATCCAGCTCAGCCCGCTGTCCGGGCCGGGCGAGGATGCGGGTGGCCGCCTGGGTCGGTCGTTTGCCGCTGAACGCGCCCAGGACAGCGTCAATCTGTTCGAAGCGGTGGCGGCCTATGCCAGGGCCCGGCGCGCGGACGGACGCAAGGTGCTGTTCGCCTCCTGGAGCGAGGGCTCGTCCGAGCGTCTGGCCTCCATGCTGGCCGACCATGGGCTGGAGCCCGTCGTGCCGGTCCGGGACTGGGCCGATGTGCAGGCGGCGACCGACATCCTCTATCTGCGCGCTGTCCTGCCGGTCGAGACCGGGTTCGAGACCGACGATCTGGTCGTCATCACCGAGACCGACATTCTGGGCGACCGGCTGGCGCGCCCGCGCAAGAAACGCCGCGCCTCCAACTTCCTCGCCGAGGCCTCGGCCCTGACCACGGGCGATCTGGTGGTTCACCTCGACCACGGCATCGGTCGCTATGAAGGCCTGCGCACCCTGGACATCCAGGAGGCGCCCCACGACTGTCTGGAGCTGGCCTATGCCGGCGATGCCAAACTCTATCTGCCGGTCGAGAACATCGACCTTCTGACCCGCTACGGCGCCGAGGGCGACGGGGTGCAGCTGGACCGTCTGGGCGGCGCGGGCTGGCAGGGGCGAAAGGCCAAGGCCAAGGCGCGCCTGCGCGAAATGGCCGAGGGCCTGATCGCACTCGCCGCCAAACGGGCCCTGCGCGAGAGCGAGGTCGTGGTCCCGCCACAGGGGCTGTTCGACGAATTCTGTGCCCGCTTCCCCTATGAGGAGACCGACGACCAGTTGAACGCGATCGGCGACGTCTTGTCCGACCTGGCCAAGGGCACGCCCATGGACCGGCTGATCTGTGGCGACGTCGGCTTCGGCAAGACCGAGGTGGCGCTGCGGGCCGCCTTCGTCGTGGCCATGACCGGCCAGCAGGTGGCCATCGTCTGCCCGACCACGCTTCTGGCGCGTCAGCACTTCAAGACCTTCAGCGAGCGGTTCGCCGGCTGGCCGATCACCGTCCGCCACCTGTCGCGCATGGTCACGGCAAAGGATGCCAACGAGACCCGCGCGGGTCTCAAGGACGGCAGTTTCGAGATAGTGGTCGGCACCCACGCCGTCCTGTCTGAACAGGTCGGCTTCAAGGACCTCGGCCTTGTGATCGTCGACGAGGAGCAGCATTTCGGCGTCAAGCACAAGGAGAAGCTCAAGAGCCTCCGCGCCGATGTGCACCTGCTGACCCTGACCGCCACCCCCATTCCGCGTACCCTGCAGATGGCCCTGTCGGGTATCCGCGAGATGTCGATCATCGCCACCCCGCCCGTCGACCGTCTGGCGGTCCGCACCTATGTCGCGCCCTGGGACCCGGTCATGGTGCGCGAGGCCCTGCTGCGTGAGAAATACCGCGGCGGTCAGGCCTATTACGTCGCCCCCCGGCTGGCCGATCTGCCCGACATCGAACAGTTCCTGCGCGAACAGGTGCCCGAGGTGAAGGCCGTCGTCGGCCACGGCCAGATGTCGCCGACCCAGCTCGAGGCGGTGATGAGCGCCTTCTATGAGGGCGAATATGACGTCCTGCTGTCGACCACCATCGTCGAGAGCGGCCTCGACATCCCGACTGCCAACACCCTGATCGTGCACCGCGCCGACATGTTCGGCCTGGCCCAGTTGCACCAGATCCGCGGACGGATCGGCCGGTCCAAGGCGCGCGCCTTTGCCTATCTGACGACCGACCCCAAACGTCCGCTCAGCCTGTCGGCCGAACGGCGGCTGCAGGTGCTGCAGTCGCTCGATAATCTGGGCGCGGGATTCCAGCTGGCCAGCCACGACCTCGACCAGCGGGGCGGGGGCAATCTGCTGGGCGACGAACAGTCCGGCCATATCCGCGAGGTCGGCGTCGAACTGTATCAGCAGATGCTGGAAGACGCCGTCGCCGAGATGCGCGAGCAGGATGGCGACCTGCGTGACCGCGAGTGGTCCCCGACCATCAACGTCGGGGCAGCAGTCCTGATTCCCGAGTCCTATGTACCGGACCTCAACCTGCGTCTCAGCCTGTATCGCCGTCTGTCGGATGCGGAACGGGGCGAGGACCGCGAGGCCCTGGCCGCCGAACTGATCGACCGGTTCGGGCCGCTGCCGGATGAAGCCCGCCAACTGCTCCGCATCGTCGGCATCAAGTCGTCCTGCCGCAAGGCCCAGATCGAGCGCATCGACATGGGGCCCAAGGGCGCGGTCCTGACCCTGCGCAACAACGCCTTTCCCAACCCGCTGGGGCTGGTCGGCCTGATCCAGAAGAATGCCGGCGTGTGGAAACTGCGCCCGGATCAGAAGATCGTCGTCATGGGCGAATGGGCCGATGCAGAGGCACGCCTGAAGGCCGCCGAGCGGATCACGGACTCGCTGGCCACCGTAGCCGCACTGGACAGCTAGACGTCAGCTCGCGGCGCGGGTGTCGGCCACCAGCGAGGACGAGGCCCGCTCAAGCGTTCGGGCGGGGGCCTCGCCGCTTCGTTGCTCGGCCACGCCCAGTTCGAAGTCGACCACGAAAGGCGACCGCCCGGGGCCGGCCTCGAAGGCGGTGCAGCCGATCACGGCGACGATCCGCTGGGCGGCGATCCGCGCCTGGGCCTCGGTGGTGCCGGGCAGGGCGAGGGCGAAGACCTCGCTGGACAGACGCGCGGCCGTGTCCTCCGTCCGGATCAGGCGCGACACCATGGTGCCGATCTGGGGCAGGGCGCGGGCCAGCCATCCATCGCGGCGCGCCTCCTCGACCGGATCGGTCATGGTCACCTTCAGCACACACAGCGACAGGGGCCGGCGCCGCTCGCGTGACGCCTCGCTCACCCGCCCGAGATGCTGGGCAAACAGATCGCGGGTGAACAGGCCTGTGTCCGGGTCGGTCAGGCCGGAGCCCCGCACCGACTCCAGCGCCCGCCGCACCCCGGTCTGGCGCCGATGGAAGCGCGCCATGGCCATCAGCCGCCGTGCCGTTTCGCGCTCATCCGTGTCGGCCGCCGCCACATCGGCAAAGCCCCGCCCGAACAGATCCGAGGCATCCATCTGGGCCCCGTCGTTCAGGTAAAGCATCACCGGGATATGATAGAGCCTTGTATTCCGTTTCATTCCCGAGGCAATCGACAGGGCCGGGGCATGGTCCTCCGCCCCCCACAGGACGGCGGCGTCGAACGGGCTTTCGTGCAGATAATCAAAGGCTGTGTAGGGGGTGGGGGCGGCCACCACCTCCGCGCCATCCTCGGCCAGGGCATTCGACAGGGCCAGGAACCGGCGATCCGGCTTGCCCGCCGCCAGCACCCGCACCGGCGTCAGATCGGTCATCGGCAGATCGATGGCCTGCCCCTGCTGGCGGAAGGTCTCGATCCGCAGGTTCAGTTCCTCCTCGGCCAGGGCTGCACGCACCAGTTGCTCCAGCCGGATGCGCAACTGCACCGGATGAGCGGGGGCAGTCATGGCCAGGTCGACGGTCGTGGATTCCTCAGGCGTCGGCGCGCGTCCCATCAGTGCGATGACCGGCAGATACCGCGGCGAGGCCAGTCCCTTCAGCCGCGCGGCCACGGCCGAGACATCGGCGTCCGCGCTTCCCGCCATCAGGACGGCGGCCTCGATCGGGAAATCTTCCAGCACGATCGCGGCGGCCTCGGGCGACGGCGCGGTGATCGTGGTCCAGCCTTCAGAGTCGAGCTGTCGGCACAGGGTGTCGCCCTCTGCCTCATCGCCGGTAACGACCAGAATACGCGGATCGAAATCCAAGACGATTCGCCCCTTTCAGCCCGGAATCACTGATCCGGAGCCCAGCCCGATGGAGCGGGACCATAGACAGCCGCCCGGCGCCCCTGCAACCGGTACCATGCCCGCTTCACACAAGAGGGTTTGCAAAGTCACAAAAAAGTCTAGTTTCGCGCCGGGTTGTGGCGAGGATGATTTTGACCTTTGACTCTCTCCGGAGCCGGATCGGCTTCTGGCTGAAGCTGTCCGGGCGTGCGTTTGCCCGCAGCTGGGGCCGCGATGTCATGCTCTACACGGGCGGAGTGTCCTTCTTTGCCCTGCTGGCCGTCTTCCCGGCGATCGCCATCCTGATCGGCCTCTACAAGGTGGGCCTGTCGATCAGTGAGGTCAGCGCCCAGGCCACGGCGCTGGCCGACGTCATGCCGGCCGCCGCCCGCAGCATCTTCCTTGAGGAGATCGGCCGCCTGACCAATGCCTCGGCCCGCACCGTTTCGACCCAGAGCGCCTTCGCCTTGATCATTGGTGCCTATGCGGCACACAGGGGATTCAAGGCCTTGCTGGCGGGTCTTAATCTCATTCATGACGAAGCCGAGCCGCATGGCTTCCTCAAGTTCAACCTGCTGGCCTTCTTCGTCGCCCTGTTTGCCTTTGGCCTGTTCACCGTGGTGTCCGGCGCTGTCGTCACGGCCCGGCTGATGTCCCACGCCGATGCGGCGGGGACAGTCGACGGCGGTGGCTATATGCCCCTCGACGTGCTGCTGCCGGCCGCCGGGCTGTCGTTCGGCCTGACCCTGCTTTACCGCTATGCCATGTCGCACAAGACCCGGGTCGCCTGGCGTCCGGCGCTGACCGGCGGCGTCATCGCCACCCTGCTGTCGATGATCTCGTCCTGGCTCTGCGCCATCTATGTCGAGCAGATTGCGGTTCTGGGCGCCACCTATGGCTCGGTCGGCGCGGTCGTGGTCCTGCTGATCTGGCTGTCATGGAACGTCAACGCCATCTTCTATGGCGGGGCCTTCGCCACCGAGATGGAGATAGTCGCCCGCGCCCGCGACGAGGCCCTGATCGTCGAGGCCGAGGAAGCCCTGATGCAGACCCCCAAGGTCGTCAGTCTGACGGCGCGGCGCCAGTCTCGACAGTAATCCGCAGGACGCCGTCGACGTCCTCGATGTCGACCAGCCGGTGCGGCCCGCGGCCCAGCATGTGCGGCACATCGATGCGCGCCATCGGGTCCGTCGCCACCAGCACAATCATTTCCCCCGGCCCGGCATCCTCGAGCGTCCGGGCCAGCCTCAGGCTCGGCACCGGACAGCGGTGACCGCGCGCATCCACGAGAACCGGGGCCGGGCTCACGCCATCCCGTCCAGCAGCAGTTTCAGCGCCTGTTCGGTCGCCGCCACCCGGATCGCCTGACGGTCGCCCTCGCCGAAGCGGCGCTCCAGGTGGCGCACGCCGTCGGCCGTCGCCAGACCGAAATGGACCAGCCCCACGGGCTTTTCCGCTGACCCGCCGCCCGGCCCGGCGATACCGGTGATTGAGACCGCCAGATCAACACCGGCCCTTGCTCGCGCGCCGGCCGCCATCGCTTCCGCCACGGGCTGCGATACTGCGCCATGGGTCTCGATCAGCGCCGCCGGCACATCCAGCATCCGCGTCTTGGCCGCATTGGAGTAGGTGACCGCCCCCTGTTCCAGCACCGCCGAGGAGCCCGCCACAGAGGTGATCAGGGCCGCGACCAGACCGCCGGTGCAGCTCTCGGCCGTTGCCAGCATCAGGCCCCGCGCCTGCGCACGCGCCACCACGGCCTCGGCCAGGGTCATCAGATCGGAAGGGAACATGGGCTATCGGCCTTCGCGAGTCAGCCTTACGGTGGGCCACAGGGTGCCGCGCCGACGCCCGCCTGTCGATGGAGCATGCATGAGCCAGACCAGCGTGACCGACGGGGTCGAGCCGCTCGGTGTCCGCCTGACCCCGGCGATCTTCGGTCTGGCGATCTTCACCTCAGCCATGCTGGTCTTTTCGGTCCAGCCGATGATCACCAAACTGGTCCTGCCGGTGCTGGGGGGCTCTCCCTCGGTCTGGAACACGGCGATGGTCTTCTTCCAGGCGGGGCTGCTGGCCGGCTATGCCTATGCCCACCTGCTGCAGAAGGTCGCCTCGCTGCGCCTCCAGGTCGGCATCCATCTTGTCCTGCTGCTGATTGCGGCCATCTTCCTGCCGCTCCGGGTCAATGGCCTGCTGGGTGATCCGGACCCCGCAGCGCCGATCGGCTGGCTGCTGGCGACCCTGGCCATCTCGGTCGGCCTGCCGTTCGCCATCCTGTCGGCCACCGCGCCCCTGCTTCAGGCCTGGTACGCCCGCGTCCGCGTCGGCCATGCCGACGGCCAGAATCCCTATGTCCTCTACGCCGCCTCCAACCTCGGCAGCTTCCTCGCCCTGCTGGCCTACCCGGTCCTGATCGAGCCGCTCAGCTCCCTGTCCGGTCAGCGCTGGGGCTGGAGCCTGGGTTACGGCGTCTTTGTCCTGATGATCGTCGCACTGGGCCTGACGGTCTGGCGCGCCCGGGCCCTGACGCGCGCCGATCCGCCCCCGCTGGCCCGCACCCCGTCCATCGACTGGCGCGAGCGCGGCATCTGGGTGCTGCTGGCCGCCGCCCCGTCCAGCCTGATGCTGGGCGTGACCGCCCACCTGACGACGGATGTGGCCTCGGCCCCCTTCCTGTGGGTGCTGCCGCTGGCCCTCTATCTGCTGACCTTCGTCATCGCCTTCCAGAGCCGGCCGTGGATCCCGCTGCCGATCACCCTGATCGTCCAGTCGGCCCTGCTGGCGGTCACCGTCAGCATGGTCGCCTTCCGCAGCTCCAGCTGGATGCTGATCCTCGTCGTCCACCTGACGACCTTCTTCTTCACCGCCCTGCTGTGTCACCAGCTACTGGCGGGACGTCGGCCCCCGCCCGACCGGCTGACGGAATTCTATCTGCTGCTGTCGGTCGGCGGCATGCTGGGCGGGGTGTTCAATGCCCTGATTGCCCCCGTCATCTTCAACATGGTGTGGGAATATCCACTGGTCCTTGTGGCCGTCGGTCTGGCCCGGCCGAGGGGTGGCCCGTTCACCGTGCGCCACGGTTATTTCCTGCTGGCCGCCGCCTTCCTGTCGGTCATGCCGCATGTGGTTATGGAGGTGATCGCCCGGACCCCGTCGCTCTGGCCCCATGTCCAGGACCTGACCACGCTCAAACTGGCCTCGATCATCCTCGGCGGGGCCGCCATCTGCGCCTTTCTGGTGCGCGACAAGGCGCTGGTCTTCACCGGCGTCCTCGTGATGATTGCCCTGTCGGCCCAGCATGTGGCGCGCGGCTATGACTGGAGCCTGACCGAGCGGAGCTTCTTCGGCGTCATGCGCGTCGCCGAGATCGAGGATCCCGGCATGGGCGGCCCGGTCCATGTGCTGATGCACGGCACCACCCTGCACGGGGCCCAGGCGCGCCATCCCGACCATGCCTGCAACCCGACCATGTACTATGCCTATTCGACCCCGATCGGCCTTGCGACCTGGGTGGTCCAGTCCCGCTCGCCCGAGGTTCGCATGGGGGTGGTCGGCCTGGGGGCCGGGGCCATGGCGGCCTACAAGCGGCCCGGCGACACCCTGACCTTCTTCGAGATCGACCCCATGGTCGACCGCATGGCGCGTGATCCGCGCTGGTTCACCTTCATATCGGACTGCGCGGCTGGCCCGGTCCAGACGGTCCTTGGCGACGCCCGCCTGACCCTGGCGCAACAGCCCGATGGCGCCTTTGACCTGCTGGTCATTGATGCCTTCTCGTCCGACGTCGTGCCGACGCATCTGCTGACGGTCGAGGCGCTGGCCGACTATCTGCGGCTGGTCGGGCCGACCGGTGTGGTGGTCCTGCACCTGTCGAACCGCAACCTCGACATCACCCTGCCGACGGTGGCCGCCGCGCGACAGCTGGGCGCCGCCGAGCGTCACCGCCTCTTCTATGAGCGCGCCGACCAGCCCGATATGGCCGAGGCCTCGACCGAGGTCCTGATCATGTCCCCGACCGAGCAGGGCCTCGCCGATTTCGTCACCGATCCGGACTGGCGGCTGATCGCCGACACCAGGGTGCGGCCGTGGACCGACGACTACGTCAATCTGTGGGGCGCGCTGGTCCGCGCCAATTTCTAGCGAGACGCGGGCAGGGTGAGGGTGGCCACCGCCTGGGCGGCCAGGCCCTCGCCGCGCCCCGTAAAGCCCAGCTGTTCGGTCGTCGTCGCCTTGACGCTGACGGCGTCCGGCGAAAGGCCGCACAAGTCGGCCAGCCGCTCACGCATCGCCTGCCGGTGCGGTTTGATCTTCGGCTCCTCGCAGATCAGGGTCACATCGACATTCACCAGCTGCCCGCCGCGCGCCGCCAGCCGCTGGACGGCATGCACCAGAAACCGGTCGGATGATGCCCCCTTCCACTGCGGGTCGGAGGGCGGGAAGTGGTCGCCGATATCGCCATCCCCCATGGCGCCGAGGATGGCATCAGTCAGGGCATGCAGACCCGCATCCGCATCCGAATGGCCGATCAGGGTCCGGTCGTGCGGGATCTCGACCCCGCACAGCCACACCGACGTACCGGGCCCCCAGCGGTGCACATCAAACCCCTGTCCGACGCGCGTCACGGACGGCGGGGTCAGTCCGGCAGCGAGCGCCTCGGCCATGATGAAATCCTCGGGATAGGTCAGTTTGAACAGGCGGGGATCGCCGGCGACCAGCACAACCCGGCCGCCAGCCGCCCGCACGGCCTCCGCCTCATCGGTCGGCGGCGTCTCGCCGGGCCAGCCGATCAGCGCGGTCCGGACGGTCGCCAGCCGGAACGCCTGCGGCGTCTGTGCCCGGAACAGGCCCTCACGATCCACGCTGTCGCCGAGGCCCGCTTCATCGCCCCGCCGCAAACTGTCGACGGCGGGCAGGGCAGGGACCGCTCCGTCGCCCTGACCCAGAGCGTCGATCAGGCGGTCGATCACCGCCCGCTCCAGAAACGGCCGCGCGGCATCATGGATCAGAACCGGCGTATCAGCCCGCGCGCTGTCGCCTGCCTCAATGGCATCGAGCCCCCGCATGGCCGACTCTGCCCGGGTCGCGCCGCCCTCGATCGCCCGCCAGCCGGTCAGGCCAGCCAGCGCATCCGCCACATCGGTCAGACGATGAGGGCCCACGACGACCACCACATCGCCGGCGCCGGCCTCCAGCAGCGCGCGCACGGACCAGCGCAGCACGGGCACGCCCGCCAGCGCCACCCAGGGCTTCTCCACACCGGCGCGAGAGCCCGAGCCCGCCGCCACAACAACCGCCTGAAATCTCATGCCGCTCTTCTAGGGTGCGGCTACGCCCTTGACGAGAGGGGGCCGGGGCGAAGATAGGGGCCGATGGCTTCCTCCCTGACCATCGGCGATGTGACCGTGCCCGGCCGGGTGCTGATGGCCCCCATGACGGGCATCACCGACCTGCCGTTCCGGCGCGTGGCCTCGCGTCTGGGCGCGCCCTATGTCGCCACCGAAATGGTCGCTTCGGCCGAGCTGGCCCGCGGTCGGCCTGATGTTGTGCGGCGTGCGGCGGTGGGCGAGGGCCTGCCCCTGACGGTGATCCAGCTGGTCGGTCGCGACCCAGAGGCCATGGCCGAGGGCGCGCGCATGGCTGAGCGCGCGGGCGCCGACCTGATCGACCTCAATTTCGGCTGCCCGGCCAAGGAGGTCACCGGCTCGGCCTCCGGCTCGGCCCTGATGCGGGTGCCCGACCTCGCCTGTCGCATTATGGAGGCGGTCGTGGGGGCCGTCAGCCGCCCGGTGACGGTCAAGATGCGTCTGGGTTGGGACGACACCGACCGCAATGCCGCCACCCTGGCCCGTCGCGCCGAACAGATCGGCGTGCAGGCCGTGACCGTCCATGGCCGCACCCGCAAGCAGTTCTATACCGGCAAGGCCGATTGGCAGGCGGTGGGCGAGGTCAAGGACGCGGTCTCCATCCCCGTCGTGGTCAATGGCGATGTCCTGACCCTGCAGGACGCCCGCGATGCGCTGGAACAGTCGGGAGCCGATGCCCTGATGCTGGGGCGCGGTGTCTATGGCCGGCCCTGGCTGGCGGCCCGGCTCGAAGCCGGTCTGAACGGCCACACCGGTCCGGATGCCCCCGAGCGCGCCGATCGCCTGACCCTCGTCATCGACCATCTGCAGGCGTCGCTGGACTTCTACGGCTATCCGCTGGGGCTGAAGATGTTCCGCAAACACCTCGGCTGGTACATCGAACAGGCCCCATGGCCTGCGGACACCGCCGACCGCCGTACCGCCAAGGCCCGCCTGTGCCGCATGGACGATCCCGACGCCGTGGCGCGGGCCCTTTCGGAGCTGTGGGCGGACTAGTGCCGCATATTCGCAACTAACCTGTTGATCATCGGCCACAGGTGTCGGAAGGTGCCGGACGCATGACCGGCCCTGTGACAGCAGATGAAATGCCTAAAAGCCGGCCGCTGGATGCGGCGATCGGCGTGCTGCGGGCCGGAATCTCGACCCCGGCCGGACGTCCTGTGTTCGGTGTGGCCTATACTGTCGCCTTCCTGATCACGGTTGCCGCCATCTGGCTGGTGGCCGTCGCGCCCGAGGCAGGGGGCGAGAGCGGGGCCCGGGCCGCGGCCAGCCGGGCGGTGCTTTACATCCTTCTGGGCAATCTGGTCCTGATCCTGACGCTCGCGGCGGGTGTCGGGATCCAGGTGCTGGATCTGGTCCGCAATCGCAAACAGGCCGGCGCCCGCCTGCACCTGCGGTTCGTGACCCTGTTCTCCCTCGTGGCCGTGGTGCCCGCCATCTTGATCGCTCTGGTGTTTGGCGTGCTGGTCAACCGGGGTGTGGACCAATGGTTCAGTGTCAATGTCAGCGCGGCGGTCGAGAATGGCGCCGATATCGGCCGGGCCTATGTCCGGGACGTCAGTCTCGAACTGGAATCCGACCTCGCGACCATGGCCAATGAGCTGACGGCTCCCGAAGCCCGCGCCGATTTCCGCAACAGTCGTATCCGCTTCTCCGGGCTTCTGGCCCAGACGGCGGACATCTTCGGCTATCCGGCGCTTTACATCCTCGACGGTCAGGGTCGGGTGCTGGCCAGCGGCGAACTGCCCGGCGCGCCCCTCTATGTCGGGCCGCCCCGCAGCGATCTGGAGATTGCGGCCCAGGGCGAGATCGCGCCCAGTGGCGTGACCGAAAACCCCGATACCATCCGCACCCTCTACCCGCTGACGGGCTATGGCGACGCCTACCTCTATGCCGTCCGTCCGCTGCAACCCGGGCTGATCGCCCAGATGCGCAACAGCCGGCAATCCATTGATGCCTATCGCGAGGCCCAGGAAAGCCGCGCCAGCATCCAGACTGCCTTTGCCCTCAGCTATCTGGAAACGGCCCTGCTGGTTCTGGTGGGTGCCGTCTGGCTGGGCATGTCGGCGGCCAGCGCCATTTCGGTGCCCATCGGCCGTCTGGCCCAGGCGGCGGACCAGGTTGCGGGCGGTGACCTCTCGGCCCGGGTCCAGGTCGACAAGGAGCCGCACGAAATTGCGGCTTTGTCCAATGCCTTCAATCGCATGACGGGTGATCTTCAGGCGCAGCAGGCGGCCTTGAAGGCGGCGAGCGAAGACGCCCAGGGCCGAAGTCGGTTCATCGAAACCGTCCTGTCCGGCGTCAGCGCCGGGGTTATCGGTCTGGACCGAAAGGGGCGGGTCTCGGCCATCAACGCCAGCGCCGTCGAACTGCTCGGCCTGCCCGATGCCGAGCTGACCGGTCGCGAACTGGCGGCCTTTTCGCCCGAGCTCAGCGAACTGCTCAAGCGGGCCGAAGCCCATATCGAGGAAGACATCGACGTCACCCGCGACGGGGAAACCCGCCGCCTGCGCGTCCGGATCGAGGGTGGCCTGGGCGGCGAGATGGTGCTGACCTTCGACGACATCACCCGGCTGGTCACCGCCCAGCGTAATGCCGCCTGGCGGGATGTGGCGCGCCGCATCGCCCATGAGATCAAGAACCCGCTTACCCCCATCCAGCTGTCGGCCGAGCGCCTGCGCCGAAAATACCGCTCGCAGGTCGTCGATGATGTCGAGGTCTTTGATCGTTGCACCGAGACCATCATCCGCCAGGTCGGCGACATCGGCCGCATGGTCGATGAGTTCTCGTCCTTTGCCCGCATGCCGGCCCCGCGTTTTGCCCCCGAGAACCCTGCCGAACTGCTGCGTCAGGCGGTCTTTGCCCAACGCGTCGCGGTGCCCGACGCCGCCATCGACCTCCAGCGCGGCCTGCCCAAGACGCAGCTGCAATGCGATGGCCGCATGGTCGGCCAGGCCCTGACGAACATCCTCAAGAACGCCGGCGAGTCGGTGCAGGCCCGGCGCGCCATGACCGGCGACACCGCCGGCGGCACCGCCATCCTCGCATGGCTGGACCTCGACCCGAACAGCGTGACCTTCGTCGTCGAGGATGACGGCGTCGGCCTGCCCGAAAAAGACCGCGACCGCCTGACCGAGCCCTATGTCACGACGCGCGACAAGGGCACGGGCCTCGGCCTCGCCATCGTCCGCCGCATCTGTGAGGACCACGGCGGCGAGCTGAAACTGGCGGATGCCGAAACCTTGCGCGGGGCCCGGGTCTGCATGGTCTTCCCGCTCAAGGCGCCGTCCCGCACCCCGACGAAGCCTGCCACTCCCGCAACCTCCACCGCCCCCGCGGCTGAATAGAGAGAGCTCATGAAAAGCAACGGAGCCGACATACTGGTCGTCGACGACGAGGCCGACATCCGCGACCTGGTCGCCGGCCTGCTGGAAGACGAGGGGCATGCGATCCGCACCGCCTCCAACTCCGACGAGGCCCTGGCCGCCATCCGGGCGCGCAAGCCCTCGCTGGCCCTGCTCGACATCTGGATGCAGGGCGGCGGCATGGACGGGCTCGAGCTGCTCGACATCATCCGCACCATCGACCCGGACCTGCCGGTCGTCATGATCTCGGGGCACGGCAATATCGAAACCGCCGTCAGCGCCCTGCAGCGCGGCGCCTATGACTTCATCGAAAAGCCGTTCAAGTCCGACCGGCTGGTGGTGGTCATCCAGCGCGCGCTTGAGGCCGCCTCGCTCAAGCGCGAGAACCGCCAGCTGCGTGCCCAGGCCATGACGCCCACCGGCATTATCGGCAAGTCGGCGGCGGCCGCCACCCTGCGCAGCACCATCTCCAAGGTCGCCCCGGCCAACAGCCGCGTGCTGATCTCCGGCCCGCCCGGCTCGGGCAAGGAACTGGTCGCCCGTCAGATCCATGAGGCCAGCCCGCGCGGCCGGTCCGAATTCGTGGCCATCGCCGCTGCCGGCATGACCCCCGAACGCCTCGACCTCGAACTGTTCGGCGAGGAGGGGGTGGACGGCCGCCCCAGCAAGATCGGCGTCTTCGAACGCGCTCACAACGGTACGCTCTACCTCGACGAGGTGGCCGACATGCCGCGCGAAAGCCAGAGCCGCATCCTGCGCGTGCTGGTCGAGCAGCGCTTCCGCCGGGTCGGCGGCGAGCAGGACGTCCAGGTCGATGTCCGCGTCATCACCTCCTCCTCGCGCGACCTGAAACAGGAGATCGACGAGGGCCGCTTCCGCGAGGACCTGTTCCACCGGCTCGCCGTCGTGCCGATCCGCGTCCCGCCGCTGTCCGAGCGCCGCGAGGACATCGCCGAAATGATCGAATACTTCACCGAAAGCATCTGCGTCTCGCAAGGCCTGCCCCGGCGCCGCATCGGCGATGACGCGGTCGCGGTCATGCAGGTCAATCCCTGGCCCGGCAATGTCCGTCAGCTGCGCAACAATATCGAGCGCCTGCTGATCCTCGCGACCGGTGATCCGTCCGAGCCGATCACCGCCGACATGCTTCCCCAGGACGGCCCCTCGGACAACGCCACCCTGTCGATGGGCAACGAGCGCATCATCGCTTTGCCGCTGCGCGAGGCGCGTGAGGTGTTCGAGCGCGAATATCTGGCAGCCCAGATCATGCGCTTCGGCGGCAATATCTCGCGCACGGCGGGCTTCATCGGCATGGAGCGCTCGGCCCTGCACCGCAAGCTCAAGTCGCTGGGGGTTTCGCCCGCGCGCGGTGGCGACGACGAGATCGAGGCGAGCGACGCCTGATGTCCCGCATCGCCTACGTCAATGGCCAGTATCAGCCCCACACCGGGGCGGTCGTCCATATCGAGGATCGCGGCTTTCAGTTCGCCGACGGGGTCTATGAGGTCTGGTCTGTGTTCGACGGACGACTGGCTGACTTCGACGGCCATATGACCCGGCTGCAGCGGAGTCTGGGCGAGCTGCGCATCCGCATGCCGATGAGCCCCCAGGCCCTGACCATCGTCCTCAAGGAAACCGTCCGCCGCAACCGCGTTGACGACGGCATTGTCTATCTGCAGATCACGCGCGGCACGGCCCGTAGAGATCATCCGTTCCCGTCTGCCGACACCCCGCCCAGCGTCATCGTCACCTCACGCCGCGTCGATCAGGCCAAGGCCGAGGCCACGGCGAAAAAGGGCGTCGCCGTCGTCACCCGCCCCGACCTGCGCTGGGGCCGTTGCGACATCAAGACCGTCGGCCTGCTGCCCAATGTGCTGGCCAAGCAGGCCGCGCGCGAGGTCGGCGCCTATGAATGCTGGCTGGTCGATGAGCTGGGCCTGGTCACCGAGGGCACATCGACCAATGCCTGGATCATCGACGCCGACGGCGTGCTGCGCACCCGCGACACCCAGGCCAATATCCTGCGCGGCTGCACCCGCTCGACCCTGATGCAGATCATCAAGGCGGAGGGCATTCCCTTCGAGGAACGCGCCTTCACCGTCGAGGAGGCCAAGGCGGCCAGGGAAGCCTTCTTCACCGCCGCCGGCGCCTTCGTCCTCCCCACCATATCCATCGATGGCACGAAGATCGGCACCGGCAAGCCCGGCCCCGTCACCCGCCGCCTCCGCGAAGCCTATCTCGACGCCGCCCGCGACGGCGCGGTCTAGGGGTTAGTTGGCATCGTCAACACCGTGACGACCGTGCGTGATAAATTCAGGCCGCTCGCAGGCAGCGTTGCCCTCGATGATCACCGGCGGATTGGTAATGTCATAGGTTTTGAAAAGCATCGCGGCATCGTGTTCAGGGACGGCGACGAAGACGCTGCACCTCTGCCCACTACCTTCGCAGCTTCGCCCCAAGACCAGGAATGATCGCGGAATGACCCCGTGGCTCACACAAACCTTGGCCATATTCCCAGCGCGCGTTCCCTCGACCAAGGGTTCTTCCAGCGCGGGCATCGAAACATGGCCATCAGGCAGGGGAACCGAGAAGATCTCGTCCGATGGATCGCCCTTGTTCGCTGTGGCCCCGGCCAGCGCCATACCGGCGAGGCCGACGCCAAGGGCCGCGATCACCCCACCGGTCCGCATCCGACGTCCTGAAACCCAGCTGAACATCGCGTCTTCTCCTGTCGTCTCCGTCCAAAAGCTCGCACGATTCTCGCGGTGCGCTGCCCACCCGCATTGCGCCCGCCGCAGATCGCGTTAGGTTGGCCCCGTCGCGGCACATCGCGGCTCCGGCAGCTCCCCCTGCCGGACAACAAGCAAGAACAGGATCAACCTGCCATGTCGCAAGACAAGCGTCAGAACCTTCAGGACACCTTCCTCAACACGGTCCGCAAGACCAAGACCCCGCTGACCATCTTCCTCGTCAACGGCGTCAAGCTGCAGGGCATCGTCACCTGGTTCGACAATTTCTGCGTGCTGCTGCGTCGCGATGGCCAGTCGCAATTGGTCTACAAGCACGCCATCTCCACCATCATGCCCTCGGCGCCGGTCGACCTGCGCGAGCCGGAAGATCAGGACTGATCCGTCCGATCCGGAGTGCTGAGGGAGCCTGGGGTCCTGTCCGTGCGTTCGCGGACGGGACGCTTTCGTCCATTCAAAGCCCGGAACCTGCGTGTCCTCACCGCTGATCGACCATACCGCTCCGCCCGTTCGGGCCCTTGTGCTTCATCCTGACCGCTCTGCCGGCCGGGCAGGGGGCCGTCGTCCCCATGACCGGCTGGACGAGGCCGTGGGTCTGGCCCAAGCCCTCGACCTCGACGTCCGGGGCCAGGAGGTCATCGCCCTTCGCCGCACCACCCCCGCCACCCTGTTCGGCTCGGGCAAGGTCGACGAAATGGCCGCTCTTGTGCGCGCCGCCGAGGCCGAGGTGGTGGTCATCGACGATTCCCTGACCCCGGTTCAGCAGCGCAATCTGGAAAAGGCATGGGAGGCCAAGGTCATCGACCGCACCGGCCTGATCCTCGAGATCTTCGGCAGGCGGGCCCGCACCCGCGAGGGCCGGCTGCAGGTCGAGCTGGCCCGGCTGGAATATGAACGCTCGCGCCTCGTGCGCACCTGGACCCACCTGGAGCGCCAGCGTGGCGGCACAGGCTCGACCGGCGGTCCCGGCGAAACCCAGATCGAGCTGGATCGCCGCCTGATCGCCGACCGGATCGTCAAGCTCAGGGCCGACCTTCAGGACGTGCGCCGCACCCGCGGCCTGCACCGCACGGCGCGCAAGAAGGTGCCGTTCCCGACCGTGGCCCTGGTCGGCTATACCAATGCGGGTAAGTCGACCCTGTTCAACCACCTGACGGGCGCCGAGGTGATGGCAAAGGACCTGCTGTTCGCCACCCTTGACCCGACCCAGCGCATGATCCGCCTGCCGCAGGGACGATCGGCCCTGATCGCCGACACCGTGGGCTTCATCTCCGACCTCCCGCACGAACTGGTCGAAAGCTTCCGCGCCACCCTCGAGGAGGTCGCCGAGGCCGACCTGATCCTGCACGTCCGCGACATCTCCAGCCCCGAGACGGACGCCGAGGCCAAGGACGTCGAGGAGGTTCTGGCGCGCATCGCCCCCGCAGAGGGCGAGGAGGAGGGCACGCTTCAGGTCCGCACGCTCGAGGTCTGGAACAAGATCGACCGTCTCGACCCCGAGACCCGCGCCGCCATGCTCACCCGCGCGGGAGCCGAGGGCGCCGTCGCTGTCTCGGCCCTGACGGGCGAAGGGCTGGAGACCCTGCGCCAGGCGATCGCCGCGCGCATCGACACCGACCCCGAAATCCACCTGACCCTCGAACCCCAGGACGGCGAGGCGCTGGCCTGGCTGTACGAGCACGGCCGCATCACCGAACGCACCGAGGACGCCGACGGCCGCCTCGAAATCAGCGTCCGCCTCTCAGAACCGGCGCTCGGTCGGTACCAGCGGCTGTTCACGGCCTGAAATCGGAATAAGGTGGAGTCTCGTCCTGCGGGGGCGGATCAAGACAAAGACAGATGGGGCTTCGGAATGCGTCTTGCAGCTTTGGTCGGCGTGTTGATGTTCTTATCTGGTTGTGCGACGCCGTATGCCCAACCAGATAAGAACTCACCCCATTTCAATTTATACTTGGAAAGAGTTCATTTGACAATTGGTGGTCAAAAACTCGATGAATATAAAAATGTCGAGATGTTTATAGAAGACGACTTTCTTCTAAAAATCTACGACAGTGCAGATCCGAGGTCAGCACGCGTATCATACGCAGATCGAGAAAAGCATTTCAAAATCATTATATCTTGGTCAAGCCCGAGCGCAGGGGCAACTATGACATATAACTTTAACTGCCAAGTAAATTTCGCTTTTCTGCCCGAAGCAGGGCGAAGCTACAACATAACGCCGATGCTAGATATAAGCGGCCGATACACACGATGTCATGCGAATATAGTGGACTCCGATACTGGGCGCCCCGCAACTAATCTACGCTATTTGCGCCATCCGTAATGGCCCCGTCATTTGGCGGCTAATCACGGCGGTCAGAGTCTTGCAGCGCACGGGGCAGCGCCCACCGTTTGCCCTGAAAGCCTCCCGCAATGGCACAGATTTCCGCCACCCGCCGCCCCGCGACGGACCTTCCCGACGGGGAAGCCGACGTCTGGCGTGCCTTTCAGGGACAGCAGCCCGCCTTTGCCAATCCGCTGATGGGGCCGGACTTCGCCCGCGCCATCGGACGGGTCCGCAACGATGCCGAGGTCGTCACCTACCGGCGGGGGGACCAGATCGTCGGCTTCCTCGGCCTGCACCGGCGTCCCGGCGGCTTTGCCCGCCCGCTGGGTGCCCCCTTTTCCGACTATCACGCCCTGATCACCGGACCTGCTCCCGGTATGGATGGCCCGCAAGCCCTGACGTTGGCGGGCATCGGTGCCTTCCGGCACATCGGTCTGGTCGATCCCTATGGCCTGTTCCCGCCGGTCGGCACCGGGCCGGACGCTTTTGCCATCGAGACGCCCGACGGTCCCGAGGCCCACCTCGAGGCCATGCGCGCCGCCAGCCCCAAGAAGTTCAAGAACTGGCGACGACTGTCCAACCGCCTCGCCGAGCTTGGCCCCCTGCGCTTTGACCAGAGCCGGTCCCGTGACGACCTCGACGCCCTGCTGTCGTGGAAGTCCGAGCAGTTCGAGCGCACCGGGCTTCAGGACGTGCTGCGCCCGCTCTGGGTGCGCGCCCTGATGTCCGAGCTGTTCGACGCGGACACGCCCCATTTCCGCGGCCTGATGCTGACGCTGCACGCAGGCGATACGCTGGTGGGCGGCCATTTCGGCGTGTTCGGCGGGGGCACCTATCATCCGTGGATCGCCTCGACCAACCCGGCGCTGGCCCATGTGTCGCCCGGGAATGCCTTCCTCGATCAGGCCATCCGCGCCATGCCCCGGCTGGGAATCGCCGCCTATGATCTCGGTCCCGGCCACGACCATTACAAACAGCCCTGGGCCTCGATCCGCAAACAGGTCGGCGTGGGCCTGACCCTGGTCGAGGGGCGGGGCAGGGGACTGATGACGCTGGGATCGACCGACTGGGCCTCGGGCGCCGATGCCCCCCTGGCCAAGGTGCGTCGCCGGCTCGATCACATCGCCGCCGTCGACCCCACCCCTGCCGGCCGCGCCCTCGCGCTTGTGGAGGCCATGCGTGCCATCCCCCGCCGACTGGCCCCGGGCGGACCGGTCGAGGGCTGAGGGGCAACCGGCGCTGCCCCACGCCCCGTCATCCTCGGGCTTGACCCGAGGATCGGTCCGGGTAGCCCGTCTCCCGTCGAGGGCGGCACCGATTCTCGGGTCAAGCCCGAGAATGACGTGAGGTTGAGGGCATTAAGTAGGATAGCTGCCCCCCAATTCCCCAACCGTTTCAACACCCCCACCGTTTCCCGGACCGTTCTGCCCGCCTCACCTCAGGACCGTGCCAGTCTTCTCCCGTCCTGTCGCACGGAGGGCTCGTAAGGCCTGCGACCTTGTGAGCGACGGGAGCGGATGGAGCGGGGTTGGCGGCGGTGCTGTCCGGCTTGCGGGTCTCAGGGAGGCTTTGTCAGCCGGGCGACAGGCCCGCCGTCAACATTGGGTCGAGGGGGATACTCGATCGCCCGGGACTGGACGCAGGTTCAGCCCGCCCGCCGGGGGCGCTGCGGTAAGGCGATAACACCGCCACCCGACGCAAGCTCCCGGAAAACCAGCCGCGCGGAGCGTCTGTCTTCGTCGAAACGGTAAAACACATCTTCTCCGGGCGAAGGCCCGGCGCTCCGCCTGCCCTCCAACCCGCCGCCGCAACGGACGGGGGGCTTCCGCTCACCCCCGCTCCATCCCCTTGGCCGCATTCCACAGGGCGTCCATTTCGCCCAGATCCGACTGGTCGGGCGCGCGCCCATCCTTGGCCAGCTCGGCCTCGATGAAGGCAAAGCGGCGCACGAATTTGGCGTTGGATCCGCGCAGGGCGTCCTCGGGCTCGACCCCGAGCTTGCGGGCCAGATTGGCGACGACGAACAGCAGGTCGCCGACCTCGTCCTTCATGCGTTCGGTGGAGCCGGCGGCGATCTCGACCTTCAGCTCGGCGACCTCCTCGTCCAGCTTGGCGAAGACTTCGTCGGTCGAGGGCCAGTCGAAGCCGACCCGCGCGGCCCGCTTCGTCAGCTTGGCCGCCCGCGCCAGGGCCGGCAGGCCGACGGGGACATCGTCCAGCACCCCGTGCTGGGCCTTCGCTGTGCGCTCGGCGGCCTTGATGTCCTCCCAGCGCGCCTTCTGCGAGACGGCATCGGCCTTCGCCGCCTCATCGCCGAACACGTGCGGGTGTCGCCGTTCCAGCTTGTCGGCGATGGCCCCGGCCACGGCGTCAAAGTCGAACAGGCCCGCCTCCTCGGCCATCCGCGCGTGAAACACGACCTGAAACAGCAGATCGCCCAGCTCGGACTTCAGCTCGTCGAAATCGCCGCGCTCGATGGCGTCGGCAACCTCATAGGCCTCCTCCAGCGTATAGGGGGCGATGGTCTGAAACGTCTGCTCCACATCCCACGGACAGCCGGTCACGGGGTCCCGCAGCCGGACCATGATGGCGCGCAGGCGGTCGAGCGAGGAGAGGGGCGTGTCGGTCATGCGCCGGACCTAACCGGCTCCGCCCCGGGCCTCAAGCGCCGCGCGGATTTCGCCATGGCGCTTCTGGTCCAGCGGATAGCGCCACAGGGCCCAGGCCCCGACCACCAGACACAGGGCGGGCAGGCCCGCGAACATGGCCTGCAGCCAGATCAGGGCCGTCTCGCTGTTGGCCCCGCCCAGCGCCGGATCGAACCCGGTCAGCCTCAGCCCGGCAAAGGTCATGACCGACACGGCATAGCCCAGCTTGGAGGTCGCCGTCAGGATCGAGAACAACAGGCCCGTCCGGTCCTCACCCTGGTCCAGCCGCACCTGATCGGCGACATCGGCCATCATGGCCCTGAGCAGCAGATCGCCCGAGGCGAAGGCCAGACCGACCAGCGCCACCATCAGACCGGCGACCACCACCTCGGCATTGCCCAGTCCCGCCGCTTGGGCCAGCGGCACCAGCACCGGGCCGGCAAAGGCGGCGAGCAGCAAGGTCACGGCGAAATAGACGCAGGCCAGGATGAGGGCGCCGTGCTTGCCCATCCGCACGGCCATGGCGCTCCACACCGGCGCCCCCGCCAGCCCGGCGACGAAATAGACCAGCAGCAGGATCGACGTCTCGGCGCGGGCAAAACCCTGCACGGCCTCGAAGAAGTAGAAGAACAGCGCCCCGACCACGCCCCGGGCAATGCCCAGCATCAGGTCGGCGGTCAGCAGCCTTTGCAGCACCGGCAGCTTGAACAGCGACAGATAGGCGAACCGTGCGCCCTTGTCGGGGCTGGGACCGGCCTTGGGCTCGGGCGTAAAGGCAAAGGTGATGGCCAGGGTCAGGGGCAGGGCGACGATGATGAACCACCCCTGCCAGCGCACGGCCGAGGCATAGTCGCCGATCCCCAGATTCTGGACCAGAGCCGGGATCAGCAGCACCACCAGAACGCCGACGATGTTGGCGGTCTGCCACCAGCCATAGATGCGCGACCGCTGGTCATAGTCACTGGTCAGGGTCGAGGCCCAGCTGACCTGCGACAACAAGCTGACCGAAAAGCCCAGCGACATGACGATCAGCCAGATCGCCAGATAGGCCCCGCCCGCGCCCGGCCTGACCATGAACAGCATCCCGACCGCCAGCATCAGCACCGGCGCGGCCATCCCCATCCACAGACGGTAGCGCCCGAACCGGCTGTGCGTCCGGTCGATCACCATGCCCAGCGCCGGGTCGACAAAGATGTCCGCCAGCCGGATGACCAGAAAGATCACCCCGACCAGCGCCAGATCGACACCGACGTGGCTGGCATAGAACTCGGGAAGGGTCACGTAGACCGGCAGGCCCAGCGCCGCATAGGGCAGACAGGCGGCCGAAAAGGCCGCCAGCGTCCGGTTCGGCAGGCGTTTGGCGGGCGAGGGGGCAGACGTCATGAAGATCCGCTGGCTCAAGGCGCGACTCGACCGCGCCCCACGTCATACCGCGAATCCGCGTCTGGCGAGTGTCCTCTTGCGATCCGGCCCGGCGTCAGGCTTCCTCTCGCCATGACGCGCATCGTGACCCTTGTGGCTGTTCTCCTGATCGGACTGGGCGTGGCCCGTCCGGCGATGGCCCAGGAGGACTGCGGCGGGCGCCCGGGTTTCGCCGGGATCGCCCTGGCCAACGCCTACTCCTTCGACTGGATGATGTGGCGCCCGTTCGACCAGACCGAGCGGGGATGGCTGGCCTATCTGCCGCTGATTTCCCGTGAGCTAGGCACCCGCTGCGGACCCGACACACCGGCCTTTGCCATGGCCCTCGCCGGTTTCCAGAAGCGTTATGGCCTCGTCGCCAACGGCCTGTTCACCCGCGACACCTTCCAGGTCTTCAAGGGCCTGTGGCAGGAGCGCCGCCCCTTCGTCATGGCCCGCGTCGCCGACATCTGCCCCGATCCTCCGCCTCAGAGCGAGTTGGGCTATCTCGACGCGTCCGAGGAACATGCCGACCGCATGGTGCGCCTGCTCCAGTATGACGTGCTGAACGCTTATCGCCTGATGGTTCGCGCCGCCCGGGCCGAGGTGCCCGAGATCGCCGACAATCCCGAGCTGCTGCAGATCTTCTCCAGCTATCGCGACCCCGAGGCCGACGCCGCCCGCTGTGCCCGAGAGGGCAATTGCGATGGTCTCAGGCGAGCGGTCTGTTCGCCGCATCGCACGGGGACCGCGATCGATCTCTATGTCGGCCATCTGGCGGGTCACGGGGTCGACTCGACCCGCTGGGCAAACCGCCGCCATCAGACGCGCGGCCCGGCCTATCGCTGGCTGGTCGAGAATGCCCACCGCTTCGGCTTCGTCCCCTATGTCTATGAGCCCTGGCACTGGGAATGGACCGGCCCTACGACAGAGGTGCTGAACTCCGAACGGCTGGCCCCCCAACCGCACATTCCGCCGATGATGGTGAAATGATCCGGGCGCTCGCCCCGGGCGAGGTCGAGCTGGCGCGATCGGTTTTCGGTCAGGCTCTGCGGACCGACACCGTCCGCCTTGTCCGCCTGCCGCCGCTGCTCAGGCGCGCCTTCGTGCCGGGCGCGCTGGCGGGCCGCGAGTGGATCTGCTGGCCGACCACGATCTGGTCCGACGATCTTTCACAGGGGCCGCTGAGGCGCCAGGCGACCCTGATCCACGAACTGGTGCACGTCTGGCAGGCCCAGCAGGGCGTCAATCTGTTGATCGGAAAGCTCAAGGCCGGAGACAGCCCTGCCGCCTATGCCTACGATTGCGGTCCCCGCACAGACTGGTTCGCTCTCAACATCGAGCAGCAGGCCTCGGTCGTTGAGCACCGGTTTTTGCGGGCCCACGGTGCAACCGTTCCCGGCGACGATGCCTTTTACAGGCGGGTCTGCCCTTTCTGAAAATCTGCTGAGCGGCCCTTGAACGCAGTGACGCACATCCCATTTCGACACTGTGACGGTTACATATTCAAAGGAAACTCATATGCCCAAGGTTCTCGTCCTCTATCACTCCACCTACGGACATGTGGAACGCATGGCCGAGGCCATCGCCGAGGGCGCTCGCGAGGTTGACGGCGCGACCGTCGACATCAAGCGCGTCCCCGAACTGGTCCCCGAGGAGCTGGCAAAGAAGAGCGGCTACAAGCTGGATCAGGCCGCGCCGATCGCCAAGGTCGAGGACCTGGCCGACTATGACGCCATCCTGATCGGCGCCGGCACACGCTATGGCACTGCGGCCTCCCAGATGCGCAACTTCCTCGACCAGACCGGCGGCCTGTGGGCAAACGGTACCCTGGCCGGCAAGGTGGGCGGCGCCTTCACCTCGACCGCCACCCAGCACGGCGGCAATGAGATGACCCTGATCGGCCTGATCCAGACGATCATGCACCACGGCATGCTGGTGGTGGGCCTGCCCTACACCTGGCAGGGCCAGATGCGGATGGACGAGATCACCGGCGGCTCACCTTATGGCGCCACGACCATCACCGGCGGTGACGGGTCGCGCATGCCCAGCGACAACGAACTGGAAGGCGCCCGCTTCCAGGGCCGTCTGGCGGCCGAAACCGCGAAGAAGCTGTTCGGCTGACGGCAATCCCTGCCCCGGATTGATCCCGGGGCAGGGGCCTGATCAGGCCTTTTTGGCCAGGATGCCGTCCACGCTGAAGGCGCCCGGCCCGGCGAAGACCAGATACAGGAACACCCAGCAGTACAGCGCCGCCAGCTCTCCGCCGTTGACCAGCGGGAACAGGCCGCCCGTCATGGCGTGGAACTGGAAATAGGCCACGGCCATCATGCCGGACAGCAGGAAGGCGACCGGCCGGGTGAACAGGCCAAGCACAATCAGCGCCCCGCCGACCAGCTCCAGCACGCCGCCGATCCCCATCTGGCTCATCAGTTCGAACGGGCCCCGGGCCTCGGCCGGGAACGAGAAAATCTTCTGGGCCCCGTGCTGCATGAACATGAGACCGGTGATGATCCGAAGCCCCGCCAGCCTCCCTTGATTGGTGGGGCGAGACTGCAATGGTTACGGTTTCAGATCAATCGCCGTTATGACGACGCTCAGGCGGCCTCGGCCTCGTTCTCGACCATGCGCTGGATCGCGACATAATCGGTCTTGCCAGTGCCCAGCACCGGGACTTCCTTCACCCTGATGATCCGCTTCGGCACGGCCAGATCCGGCGCGCCATGGCTACGGGCCCATTCGGAAAGGCGTGCGGATTCGGCGTCCATGCGGTCGGTCACCAGCACCAGCTTCTCGCCCTTGCGGCTGTCCGGCACGGCGACCACGGCGTGGCGTGACTCCGGCCAGACCGCGCTGGCCAGACCCTCGACCGCCATCAGGCTGATCATCTCGCCGCCCACCTTGGCGAAGCGCTTCACCCGGCCAAGGATGCAGACATAGCCCTCAGCATCGATCTCGACGATGTCGCCGGTGTCATGCCAGCCGTCGCGCAGGGGCTCCAGCCTATCAGGATCATCGGCCGAGATGTAGCCCGCCATGACGTTGGGCCCGCGCAGGTACAGGCGCCCGCCGGTCTCGATCCCGGCGACAGGATCCACCCGCCATTCCATATCCGGCAGCATCTGACCGACCGTGCCGGGGCGGTTCCGGTCCGGATGGTTGACGGCAACGACGGGGGCCGCCTCGGTCGCTCCATAGCCTTCCAGCAGCTTCAGCCCGCCGAAGCGCGTATTGAACAGGTGATGTGTCTCGTCCCGGACCCGCTCGGCGCCAGCCACCACGAACTGCAGCGTCGCGAAGTCGTCCGGCCCGGCCACCCGCGCATACTGGTTCAGGAAGGTGTCGGTGGCGAACAGGATCGATGCCTTCACATCGGGCAGCAGCTCGACGATCTGTTTGGCGTGCAGGGGTGAGGGGTACTGGAACGCCTTCATCCCTGTTAGCAGCGGCAGCAGCACGCCCCCCGTCAGGCCGAAACAGTGGAAAGTCGGCAGGGGGTTGAACATCACCCAGTCAGGGTCGAGGTCGATGTGCGTGGCCACCTGACGCACGTTCGAGACCAGATTCGACTGGCTCAGCATTACGCCCTTGGGGCTGCCGAAGCTGCCGGAAGTGAACAGGATCACGCCCGGATCGGACGGCTGGGTCTCCACCCTGAACTGCTTCGGAAAGAACCCGGCCATCAGGCCGTACAGCTTGTCGGGCAGGCCGATGGTCTTGCGGATGTCGTCCAGCCAGACGATCTCGGCGACCTCGGCCAGGCTGTCGGTCAGCGCCTCCAGCTTGGCCTGGGTGATGAACCGCTTGGCCGACAGGATGCGCTTGACGCCCGAGGCCTTGATCGCGGCCTTAAGATTCATCTCGCCCGAGGTGAAGTTCAGCATCACCGGCACGCGGCCCATGGCGTGCAGCCCGTAGAAGGTCACCACGACGCCGGAGCTGGAGGGCAGCAGGATGGCGACCCGCTCGCCCGGTTCGGTCAAGGCGGCGATCTTGCGACCCAGCACCATGGCGGCCCGGATCAGCCCCGTATAGGTCAGCGGGTTACGGTCCAGATCCTCGAGGATCGGCTTGTCGCCATATGTGTCCCGTGCCGCAATGAGGGCGTCGAAGATGGTTTCCTGAACGGCCCTGGCGTGCATGTCTGACGACAAACGATACCTCCCTGTGAGGGGTCTTGGCGCCCCTCCATGATGTCAGGGTCAAACTAGAGACCCGAACGCCCCTTGAAAAGATAAGTTACACGGCGTGAGGACCTGCCGAGGGCCGTTGCGGCTTGCCATCCGGGTGCTGAAGGCCGACATAGCGGCTCTTGAGCCCTCACGCCGCCGCCGAAGCCCCGACGCCATGGTCACCCTGATCGACACCCTGCAACGGTCGCCCGCCGAACTGCGCCACCCGGAAAAGCGCAACCGGCCAGAAAGCCCTGTGCTGAAGAAGCCCGACTGGCTGCGGGTCAAGGCGCCCGGCTCGGGCCAGTACAACGCCACCAAGGCCATCGTGAAGGACAAGGGTCTCGTCACCGTCTGCGAGGAGGCGGCCTGCCCGAACATCGGTGAATGCTGGAGCCAGAAGCACGCCACCCTGATGATCATGGGCGACACCTGCACCCGGGCCTGCGCCTTCTGCAACGTCAAGACGGGCCTGCCGGACCCGCTGGATCCGGAAGAGCCGGCCAAGGTCGGCCTGGCCGTGGCCCAGTTGGGCCTGAACCATGTGGTCATTACCAGCGTCGATCGGGATGACGTCTCCGACGGCGGGGCGGCGCACTTCGCCGAGGTCGTCCGCCAGATTCGCATTCAGGCCCCGAACACCACCGTCGAGATCCTGACCCCCGATTTCCTGCGCAAGGACGGCGCGGCCGAGGTCATGATCGATGCCAGGCCCGACGTCTTCAACCACAACCTCGAAACGGTCCCGCGCCTGTATCTGAAGATCCGGCCCGGCGCCCGCTACTTCCACTCCCTGCGCCTGCTGCAGCAGGTCAAGGAACGGGACCCCCACCAGTTCACCAAGTCCGGCATCATGGTCGGCCTGGGTGAGACCAAGGAAGAGGTCATGCAGGTCATGGACGACATGCGCTCGGCGGGCGTCGATTTCATCACCATCGGCCAGTACCTGCAGCCGACCCGCAAGCACGCGGCCATCGACCGGTTCGTCACCCCGGACGAGTTCAAATCCTATGAGGCCATCGCCCGCGCCAAGGGCTTCCTGATGGTGTCGTCCTCGCCCCTGACCCGCAGCTCGCACCACGCAGGCGACGACTTCGCCCGGCTGAAGGCGGCGCGGGAAGGCCAAAATCGGCGGTGACGGCTCCATCTGAACATCGGCACTTGAGAGCCGCAGGCATGGCCGTGTCGCTGCTCGGCTTGGCGGTCTCGTGTTTTGGATTGTACGCGAGCTACATAACAGCGCGGTTCAATACGGGCTTTCAGACACGGAGTGTGGATGGCACGGCTGATAATTTCGGGCCATTGGACGCTGCGGTTAACTTCATTCCACTGGGTATCACCGCTCTGGTAGCCGTTGGAATCGGCGCTGCCTTGGCATCGCGAAATCCAGGTGCCGCAGTCTTTCTCTCACTGACTCAGATGCTCTGGGTCTTTGCGTTTTCGCCAGGTATGTGGATCAGCTAACCGCCTTGGCCGTCCATACCTTGACCCGCACTCTGCCGTATGCGCCCGAACAGCTGGCCGCGCTGGTCGCCGACGTGCGCGCCTATCCGGACTTTGTGCCCTGGGTCACCTCCATGCGGGTCTGGAACGCGCGCGAGGAAGCTCCCGGTGTCAGCCTGCTGGATGCCGAGGCCGGGGTCGGTTTCGCCTTTCTGAAAGAGCGGTTCTCCACCTGGGTCCGGCATGACGTCAATCAGTCGAAGGTCGAGGTCGGGCTGATCCGCGGGCCGTTCAAACACCTGAAGAACCGCTGGGCGTTTTTCCCCCATCCCGAGGGGGCGCGCCTGGAGTTCATGATCGACTTCGCCTTCCGGTCCCCCCTCCTCGACGCCATGCTCCGCGCCAATTTCGACCGGGCGGTTGAGTCCCTGATCCGCAAATTCGAGGCCGAGGCCGCCCGGCGCTACGGCGCGTCATGACCTTCGACTTCGACGCCACGGTCGTGGGGGCAGGGGCGGTGGGCCTGGCCTGCGGTCGGGCGCTTAGCCGACGCGGCCTGACGGTTCTGGTCCTCGAGAAAGAGGCGCACATCGGTCAGGGTGTCTCCTCGCGCAACTCCGAGGTCATCCACGGCGGGCTCTACTATCCGACCGGCTCGCTGAAGGCGCGGGCCTGCGTCGAAGGGCGGCGTCTGCTCTATGATTTTCTCGAGAGCCGCAAGGTCGATCACTGGAAATGCGGCAAGCTGGTCGTGGCCACGGACGAAGCCGAGGTTGCGCGCATCGAGGCCATCTTCCAGCAGGCCACCACCAACGGCGTTGAGGGGCTGGAGCATCTGACCGGCGATCAGGCCCGCGCGCTCGAGCCCGCCCTCAACGCCCACGCCGCCATTCTGTCGCCCGAGAGCGGTGTGTTCGACAGCCACGGCTATATGCTGGCGCTGCAGGGCGAGATCGAGGACGCGGGCGGCTCGGTCGTCGTCTCGGCGCCGCTCGAATGGGCTGAGCCGCTTTCCGGCGGCGGCTTCTCGATCCGGGTCGGCGGGGAGGGGGCCATGACGGTCACCAGCCGCCTGCTGGTCACGGCGCCCGGGCTCGCGGCACAGGCCGTCGCCCGCTCGATCGAGGGCTATCCGGCCGACCAGATTCCTGAAGGCCATTTCGGCAAGGGCGTCTACTTCCGCCTGACCGGTCCGGCCCCTTTCAACCGTCTGATCTATCCGCCGCCCATCGCAGGCGCCCTGGGCACCCACTATCGCAAGGATCTGGGCGGGCAGGGGGTGTTCGGTCCCGATCTGGCCTTCGTCGAGACCGAGGACTACGCCGTCGATCCGGACAGGCGGGATGTGTTTGCTCATTACATCCGACGCTTCTGGCCCGGTGTTGAGGCCGAACGTCTGGTTCCGGATTACGCAGGAATCCGGCCGAAGCTGCATGGGGCCGGCGAGGACCAGCCCGACTTCCAGCTGCATGGCGCCGAGATGCACGGCCTCAACGGCCTGATGGCCCTGTTCGGCATCGAGAGCCCCGGCCTGACCAGTTCGCTGGCCCTCGGTGAAATCGTCGCGGACCGGCTGAATGTCTGAGTTCCGCCCTGCGACACCCGATGATCTCGCGCCCCTGCACGCGCTTGTCCACGCCGCCTATCGCGGTGACAGCGCCCGCCGGGGCTGGACGCACGAGGCCGATCTGCTGGACGGCAGCCGCATCGACCGCGACTCCCTGCGCGCCGCCATCACCACGCCCGGTCAGGTCGTGCTGGTCGCCACCGACGGCGAGGCCCTGACCGGCTGCGTTCACATAACCGATCGCGGCGAGGGGCTGGCCTATCTCGGCATGCTGACCGTCGATCCCACCCTGCAGGCCAAAGGTCTGGGCCGCCGCCTCATCATTGCGGCCGAGTCCCACGCCTACCGGTATTTCCAGACCCGGCGGATGGAGATGACCGTCATCGCCCACCGTCACGAACTGATCGAATGGTATCAGCGGCGGGGCTATCGCCTGACCGGCGAGACCCGCCCATTCCCCGCGACCGACCCCCGTTTCGGCCTGCCGAAACGCGACGACCTCGCCTTCACCGTGCTGGAAAAGCCGCTGGACCGGATCGTCACCGACCGGCTGGTGCTGCGGCCGGCCCGGCTGGACGACGCCGACGCCCTGCACGCCGTCTTCACCCGGCCCGAGGCCATGACATGGTGGTCGTCACCGCCCCACGAGACCCTCGACCAGACCCGCGCCTGGCTGGACAGCATGATCGTCCGGCAGCACTCCGGGCTCGACTTCCTGATCGAGCGCGACGGTAAGGTGATCGGCAAGGCCGGCTTCTGGAAGGCCCCGGATATCGGGTACATCCTGCATCCCGACCACTGGGGGCAGGGGCTGGCGCGCGAGGCGGTGGTCGCGGCCCTGCATCGCCTGTTCGCCCTGACGGACCATGCCGCGGCCACGGCCGACGTCGATCCCGACAATGCCGCATCGATTCGCCTGCTGGAAAGTCTCGGCTTTCGCCGCACCGGCTTTGCCGAGCGAACGTGGAATGTGGGCGGCGAGTGGAAGAACAGCTATTTCTACGCCGTTTCGCGCGAGGAATGGCTGGGTCGCACAGACGCTTGAACTCCGGCGCGGGTTGAGGCATAAGCCGCCCTCCGCTGGCGGCTCTTCTGGGCCGCCGCAATTGTTTTCGCGCCCCAACGGGTGCCTCTAACCAAGATTGAGACGGAAATGGCCGTTCCGAAGCGCAAAGTATCCCCCTCGCGTCGCAATATGCGCCGCGCCCACGACTCGCTGGGCTCCAACCCGCACGTCGAGGACAAGGACACGGGCGAGCTGCGTCGCTCGCACCACATCGACCTGAAGACCGGCACCTATCGCGGCCGCCAGGTCCTGACGCCCAAGGAAGACTAGGCCTCTCGCTTCGGCGACACCTGGCTGTCTGCACATTTCAGCGCCGTCCGGGGCACCCGGGCGGCGTTTTGTGCGTTACGCTGCCGACGAGGGAGAGCCATCACATGTCACACCAGATGAAACAGCTGTTCGGCGCGGCCGGAATGATCGCCTTGCTGGCAGCCTGCAGCCCCGAGACGGAAGCCCCTGCCGAGCCGACACCGCCGGCGGCGGATCCGGCGCCGGAAGCGGCCACCGGCCCCAATCTGACCGGCGAGGGCTGGGAAGCCCTTCGGATCGGCATGACCCGCGCCGAGATTACCGAGGCCCTGGGCGAGGACGCCAACCCGAACGCTGTGGGCGGCCCCGACCCCGAAAGCTGCGACCAGTTCCGCCCCGAGGGGGCCCCGGAGGGCATACTGTTGATGGTCCAGAACGACCGCCTGACCCGGATTTCGCTGGGTGATGAGTCCGACATCGCGACGGACAAGGGCCTGCGCGTCGGCGATACCGCCGAGCGGGTCAAGGCCGCCTATGGGGATCAGGCGCAGGTCACACCCCACAAATACCAGGACGCCCCGGCCGAATATATCACCGTCTGGAGCCGCGGTGGCGGCGAGGGCTATGTCGAGGACGAGACCGCTCGCGGCATCGTCTATGAGATCGGCTCGGACGGCACCGTCATGGCCATCCATGCGGGCGGACCCTCGATCCAGTATGTCGAAGGCTGTCTCTGATCTGTTCCGCCTGATTGGCGTTTGGCCGGGGCTGCGCTACACCCGCGCGACCTGATAATTCGCAGCCCCGAGCCGAACGCCATGACCGACATCGCCGACATCACCGCCCGCCAGATCCTGGACAGCCGGGGCAACCCCACGGTCGAGGTCGATGTGACGCTGGAAGATGGCGCTTTCGGACGCGCCGCCGTGCCGTCGGGCGCCTCCACCGGTGCCCATGAGGCGGTCGAACTGCGCGACGGCGACAAGTCGCTGTGGGGCGGCAAGGGCGTGATGAAGGCGGTCGACGCCGTCAACGGCGAAATCTTCGACGCGCTCAGCGGCCTGGACGCCGAAGACCAGCGGCGCATCGACGAAACCCTGATCGGCCTCGATGGCACCGCCAACAAGGGCCGTCTGGGCGCCAACGCCATTCTGGGCGTCAGTCTGGCCTGCGCCAAGGCCAGCGCCATGTCGGCCGGCCTGCCGCTGCACCGCTATATCGGCGGCGTCACCGCCCGCATCCTGCCGACCCCGATGATGAACATCATCAACGGCGGCGCCCATGCCGACAATCCGATCGACATTCAGGAATTCATGATCCTGCCGACCGGCGCGGAAAGCTTCTCCGAAGCCCTGCGCATGGGCACCGAGATCTTCCACGCGCTGAAGAAGGCGCTGAAGGACGCGGGCCACAACACCAATGTCGGCGACGAGGGCGGCTTTGCTCCCAATCTGGCCTCGGCCGAGGCCGCGCTGGAATTCATCACCAAGGCGGGGCAGTCGGCCGGCTATCTGGCGGGCGAAGACTTCCACCTCGGGCTCGATGTGGCGTCGACCGAATTCTACAAGGACGGCAAGTATCGTCTTGAAGGGGAGGGGAAGACCTTCGATTCGGAGGGGATGGTCTCCTACCTCGCGGATCTCTGTGAGCGCTTCCCGATCGTTTCGATCGAGGATGGTTGTGGCGAAGACGACTTCGACGGCTGGAAGCTGCTGACGGACCGTCTGGGCGACAAGGTCCAGCTGGTCGGCGACGACCTGTTCGTGACCAATCCGGTGCGTCTGGCGGCCGGCATTGGCGAGGGCCTCGCCAATTCGATCCTGATCAAGGTCAATCAGATCGGTACGCTTTCCGAGACTCTGGATGCGGTCGATATGGCCCACCGGGCCGGTTACACGGCCGTGATGAGCCACCGTTCGGGCGAGACCGAGGACTCGATCATTGCCGATCTTGCGGTCGCCACCAACTGCGGACAGATCAAGACGGGCTCGCTGGCCCGCTCGGACCGCACGGCCAAATACAACCAGCTGCTGCGCATCGAGGAAATGCTGGGCGACCAGGGCCTCTATTTCGGCGACGGCATGCTGCTGAAATAGGCGGACGAACGCCGCCATCCGCTGAAATCCTACGGCCAAGCTACGGTTTGTTAGGCATTTTCGCGCATACATTGAGAACCATAGTTCACGCTCAGAAGGAGCGTTCTCAGTGCCTGAACGGATGAAGCCGTACGTCCTGTCCGCCTTGCTAGTGTTGAGCGTCCTCTATCTGGGGGTGCAGGCCCTGACGGGGCAGTACGGCCTGCTGACCGGCGACGAACGCGCCGCCACCCTGGCCAAACGCGAAGCCGCCTACCTGCATCTGACGGAAGAGCGCCAGGACCTGGAACTCCGCGTCCGCTATCTCCAGACCGACCACCTGTCGCGCGACCTGCTGGAAGAGCGCGCGCGTGTGCTGCTGGGCTACGCGGACCCTGAAGATCACGTGATCCGGGTGAGCGTCGCGACACCCGTGGCCACACCGGTCGCTCCCAGCCTCTAAACTAATGTTACAGCCCGGACGGGCCGCTTTGCGTTTTCGGAACGAAGGCTGCTAAAGCCGCTTTCGTAATGACAGGCGCGCGCATGGGCGACGGGCCGCAACGCCGGGAGGCCCGGATGGCGAAAGCCGCCGCACAGAAATCCACGTCCGCCAAACGGTCGAACGGCCCCGCCGCGACCAAGGAAGACCTGCTGCGCTACTACCGCGAGATGGTGCTGATCCGCCGCTTCGAGGAGCGCGCGGGCCAGCTGTACGGCATGGGCCTGATTGGTGGCTTCTGCCACCTGTATATCGGTCAGGAAGCCGTGGCCGTCGGCGTCCAGGAAAGCGTCAAACAGGGCCACGACAAGATCATCACCGGCTATCGCGACCACGGCCACATGCTGTGCGCCGGCATGGACCCGAAAGAGGTCATGGCCGAACTGACCGGCCGCATCGGCGGCTCGTCCAAGGGCAAGGGCGGCTCGATGCACATGTTCGACGTGCCGACCGGCTTCTATGGCGGCCACGGCATCGTCGGCGCCCAGGTGGCGCTGGGCACCGGCCTTGCCTTCGCCGGGCGCTATCGCGGCGATGACTCGGTCGCCTTCGTCTATTTCGGGGACGGCGCGGCCAACCAGGGCCAGGTCTACGAAAGCTTCAACATGGCCCAGTTGTGGAAGCTGCCGGCCATCTACATCATCGAGAACAACCAGTACGCCATGGGCACGAGCATCGAGCGCTCGTCCTCGACGACGCAGCTGAGCGAGCGCGGTGCCAGCTTCGGCATCCCGGGCGAGCAGGTCGACGGCATGGACGTCATCGCCGTGCGCGACGCGGTCGCCAAGGCGGTCAAGCGCGCCCGCGAAGGCGGCGGCCCCTTCATCCTCGAGATGAAGACCTATCGCTACCGCGGCCACTCCATGTCGGATCCGGCCAAATACCGGGCCAAGGAAGAGGTGGATGAAATGAAGACCACCCGCGACCCGATCGAGCATGTGAAGAAGCTGCTGGCCGAGGCCAAGGCCACCGAGGACGAGATCAAGGCCATCGACGCCGAGATCAAGGGCATCGTCGCCGAGGCCGTCCAGTTCGCCCAGGAAAGCCCCGAGCCGGACCCCTCCGAGCTCTATACTGACGTCTACGTGGAGGCCTGAACGTGACCGACATTCTGATGCCGGCGCTGTCGCCCACGATGGAAGAGGGCACGCTGACCAAATGGCACATCAAGGCGGGGGATACGGTCTCCGCCGGCGATGTGATCGCCGAGATCGAGACCGACAAGGCGACCATGGAGGTTGAGGCCGTCGACGAGGGCGAAGTGCTGGAAATTCTCGTGGCCGAGGGCTCCGAGGGCGTGAAGGTCAATACGCCCATTGCCCGTCTGGCCGGTGAGGACGGCGCCGCCGCGCCTGCGCCCAAGCCTGATGCCGAAAAGGCCGACGACACCGCCGCCAAGGCCGATGCACCGGTCGAGGGCGCGCCTGCCGATGCTCCGGTCAAGCCGAAGACCCAGCTGAAGGACCCGGAAATCCCGGCCGACGCCAAGCTGGTCAAGACCACCATCCGCGACGCCCTGCGCGACGCCATGGCCGAGGAAATGCGCCGCGACGAGAGCGTCTTCCTGATCGGCGAAGAGGTCGCCCAGTACCAAGGCGCCTACAAGGTCAGCCGCGAACTGCTGCAGGAGTTCGGCGACAAGCGCGTCGTCGACACCCCGATCACCGAGCATGGCTTTGCCGGTCTGGGCGTCGGCGCGGCCATGGCAGGGCTGAAGCCGATCGTCGAGTTCATGACCTTCAACTTCGCCATGCAGGCCATCGACCACATCATCAACTCGGCGGCCAAGACCCTCTATATGTCGGGCGGTCAGATCCGTGCGCCCATCGTGTTCCGCGGGCCCAACGGCGCTGCCAGCCGCGTCGGCGCCCAGCACAGCCAGGACTATTCCGCCTGGTATGCCCAGGTGCCCGGCCTGAAGGTCATCGCCCCCTATGATGCGGCCGACGCCAAGGGCCTGCTGAAGGCCGCCATCCGCGATCCGAACCCGGTCGTCTTCCTCGAACACGAGATGATGTACGGCATCGAGTTCGACGTGCCCGAGGTCGACGACTACGTCCTGCCCATCGGCAAGGCCAAGGTCCGGCGCGAGGGCACCGACGTCACCATCACGGCCCACAGCCGCATGGTCGGCTTTGCCCTGCAGGCCGCTGAAAAGCTGGCGGAAGAAGGGATCGACTGCGAAGTCGTCGACCTGCGCACCCTGCGCCCGCTGGACCACGAGACCATCGTCGAGAGCGTGAAGAAGACCAACCGTCTGGTCTCGGCCGAGGAAGGCTGGGGGCCCATGGGCGTGGGCGCCGAGGTGGTGGCCCGGGTGATCGAGCATGCCTTTGACTATCTGGATGCCCCGCCGCTGCGCGTGCATCAGGAAGATGTGCCGCTGCCCTATGCCGCCAATCTGGAGGCCCTGTCGCTTCCGGGCGTCGACAAGATCATCAAGGCTGTGAAGGCGGTGACCGCATGACCCAGGAACCGTCCGAATTCCAGCTGACCACTCCGGAGAGCGTGGCGTCCGACCCCGATGCCGTCGAGCTGACCCGCATGTGGTGGTCGAAGGGCGAGCCGGTCATGTCGATCAAGCCCGCCTTCAGCGATCCGCGCCAGTACGGCCACATGCTGGCGCTCGCCGCCAAACACATGGCCCACGGCTATGCCGTCCGTCATGGCCACGATGAGCGCAGGGCGTATAACGCCATCCTTGAGGGTTTCTCGGAAATCCTGAAGCGCAACGACGTCCAGACCCTCGTCGAGAAGGAGTGAGCGCCGCATGACCGACATTCTGATGCCCGCCCTGTCCCCGACGATGGAAGAGGGCGTTCTGGCCAAGTGGCACGTCAAGGTCGGCGACACCGTCTCGGCCGGTGACGTCATCGCCGAAATCGAGACCGACAAGGCGACCATGGAGGTCGAGGCCGTCGATGAGGGCGAAGTGCTCGAGATCCTGGTCGAAGCCGGAACCGAAGGCGTGAAGGTCAACACCCCCATCGCCCGTCTGGCCGGCGACGACGCTGCGCCCGCGCCGAAAAAGCCCGAGACAGCAAAGGAAGACGCCAAGGCAGAGCCGAAGCCTGAACTTGCGGCAGAAAAGACGGAGGCCACCAAGGCCCCGCCCGCACCGGCCAAGGATGGTGAACGCATCTTCGCCTCGCCGCTCGCGCGACGTCTGGCGAAAGACGCTGGGCTGGATCTGAAATCTCTCAAGGGCACCGGCCCGCACGGCCGTATCGTCAAGGCGGACGTCGAATCCGCCGGCAAGGGCGGCGCATCCAAGGGCGCGACCGCTACGGCCCCCGCTGGCGAACCCCGCAAGGTCCAGTCCCTGGCCCAGATGGGCATTCCGGACGGCAGCTACGATCTCATCCCGCTGGACGGCATGCGCAAGGCCATCGCCCGCCGCCTGACCGACAGCTTCCGCGATGTGCCGCACTTCCCGCTGACCATCGATTGCGAGATCGACGCCCTGCTGGCCGCCCGCGCCCAGGTCAACGCCCTGCTGGAGCCGCAAGGCATCAAGGTCTCGGTCAACGACTTCATCATGAAGGCCGTGGCCATGGCCCTGAAGGCCGTGCCCGAAGCCAATGCCAGCTATTCGCCCGAAGGCATCGCCATGCATCACCATGCCGATGTCGCCATGGCGGTGGCGATCGACGGCGGTCTGATCACCCCGATCATCCGCAAGGCCGAAACCAAGTCGCTGGCCGAGATCGCGACCGAGTCCAAGGACCTGGCCAAACGCGCCCGCGACCGCAAGCTGAAGCCCGAGGAGTTCCAGGGCGGCACATTCTCGGTCTCGAACCTCGGCATGTTCGGCATCAAGTCCTTCGCCTCGATCCTCAACGAGCCCCAAGGGGCGATCATGAGCGTCGGGGCAGGGGAGAAGCGCCCCGTCGTGCGCGGCGACAGCCTTGCGGTCGCCACCGTCATGACCGTCACCCTGACCTGCGATCACCGCGTGGTCGACGGGGCCATCGGCGCCCGCTTCCTGCAGGCCTTCAAGCCGATGATCGAAAACCCCGTGACGATGCTGGCGTAAGGACGACACTGTGGCTGACACCTTCGATCTCATCGTCATCGGCTCGGGCCCGGGCGGCTATGTGGCGGCCATTCGCGCCAGCCAGCTGGGCCTGAAGGTCGCCATCGTCGAGCGCGAAAACCTGGGCGGCATCTGCCTGAACTGGGGCTGTATCCCGACCAAGGCGCTGCTCAAGTCGGGCGAGAAGTATGAGAGTCTGAGCCACCTCAAGGACTATGGCCTCAGCGCCGACAAGGTCGGGTTCGACTTCGACGCCATCATCCAGCGGTCGCGCAACGTCGCCAAGCAGCTGAACAGCGGCGTCGGTTTCCTGATGAAAAAGAACAAGATCGAGGTCATCGAGGGCACGGCGAAGCTGGAAAAGGGCAAGGCTGCGCCGAAGGTCGTCATCGACCTCAAGGCCGGTGGCAGCCGCACAGTGGAGGCCAAGGCGGTCATGCTGGCCGTCGGGGCCCGCGCCAAGGCGATCCCGCAGATCGGACTGGAAGCTGACGGCGACCGTATCTGGGCCTATCGCGAGGCCATGGCCCCGAAGTCCATGCCCAAATCCATCGTCGTGATCGGCTCGGGCGCCATCGGCATCGAATTCGGCAGCTTCTACCGGGCGCTGGGCGCCGAGGTCACGGTCGTCGAGGCCGTCGACCGCATCATGCCGGTCGAGGACATCGAGGTATCCAAGGCCGCCCAGAAGGCGTTCGAGAAGCGCGGCATGAAGTTCCGCACCGGCTGCAAGGTGACCAAGGTCACCAAGGACAAGTCGGGCGTGAAGGTCGCCATTGAGGCGGGCGGCAAGGCCGAAACGCTCGAGGCCGAGGTCTGCATCTCGGCGGTTGGCATCACCGCCAATACCGACGGCATCGGTCTGGAGGCGCTGGGCGTCAACATGGACCGCGGCCACATCACCATCGACGGCCACTGTCAGACCAATCTGCCGGGTCTTTATGCCATCGGCGACTGCGCCGGTGCCCCCTGGCTGGCGCACAAGGCCTCGCACGAGGGCATTCACGCCGCCGAGCACATCGCCGGGTTCAAAACCCCGAACGTCCATTCGCCCATCGCCGGTTGCACCTATGCCCAGCCCCAGGTCGCCTCGGTCGGCATCACCGAGCAGCAGGCGAAGGAGGAAAAGCGCGAGGTAAAGATCGGCCGCTTCCCCTTCAAGGTGAACGGCAAGGCCATCGCGTCGGGCGAAACCGAAGGCTTCGTCAAGACCATCTTCGACGCCAAGACCGGCGCCCTGATCGGAGCCCATATGATCGGCGCAGAGGTCACCGAGATGATCCAGGGCTATGTCACCGCCATCACGCTTGAGGCCACCGAGGAAGACATCCACGGCATCGTCTATCCGCACCCGACCATGTCCGAGGCCATGCATGAGGCCGCGCTGGACGCCTATGGCCGGGTGATCCACATCTAGGATCACGCGCCGACCGACCCGAACATGAGCGATTTGTAAGGTTGGGGCAGGGGCCTTTGTCCTTGCGTGCCCGACCGTTGCGGACCTAGTCTGCACCGCGTCGAGAATGGGTAGGGGTTTCGCGTCTTGTTTCACTTTCTGGGCATTGCCCTGGCCGGTCTGATCATCGGTCAGGACCCGGTCGTTCAGGACCCGGCAGCAGCCCCGATCGTCAACCCGGGCGCCCCCGGCGCCGCCTCGCGCCAGATCACAGCCGCCGAGGCCGTGGACCTCAGCCGCACCACCCACACCGCCGAGGATGTGCGCTTCATGCAGCACATGATCGTCCACCACGGTCAGGCCGTGGAGATGGTCGAGCTGCTGCAGACCCGGGCCAGCTCGCCTGCCGTTCGCGCCCTCGGCCGCCGCATTGCCCTCAGCCAGGAAGCCGAGATCGACCTGATGCAGAACTGGCTGCTGTCGCGCGGCCTGCCATTGGAAGCCGCAGACCTGCACGCCGGTCACGGGCCTGCAGCGCCGGTCTCGACATCCCACGATGCCCACGCGGGGCACGACGCCCACGCCGGCCACGGCACGGCCCCGGTCGACCCCGACACCGTCCCGATCATGCCGGGCATGCTGTCGCCCGCCCAGATGCGCACCCTGGCTGCCGCCGAGGGCCCCGAATTCGATCGCCTGTTCCTTGAGGGCATGATCCAGCACCATCAGGGTGCCCTCGACATGGTCGATGAGCTGCTGTCCTATTCCGACTCCGGCAATGACCCGATGCTGTCGGACTTCGCCTCGTCTGTCGTGGCCGACCAGTCGGCCGAAATCCTGCGTATGCAATCCCTTCTGTCTGAACTCTGAACCCTTGACCCAAGGAGCGGCCATGTTTGTTCGCAAAGCCCTGTATTCATCCGTCGCCGCCATGGCCGTCCTGCTGGGGGCCAGCGTCGCCTCGGCCCAGGTCCAGACCATCCCCTCCGACGAACGCACCGAACTCGCGCCCGGCATCTATGACGCGGCCGAGGCCAGCTCGGGCCTCGCACTCGAGCACACGCTCGCGCCGCCCCCGGGCTTCTTCGACCCGGACGCCATCTTCGCCCCGCCGACCACGCGGGAAGAGGCCGCGGCCTACCGCGCCAACCCGCCGCGCTACAGCCCGCTGGCGCTGGCCAACAGCGACATGGCCGTCTCGGACGGCAAGCTGTTCGTCGGCAATTTCAACGGCTTCAACATCTATGACATCAGCGGGGCAGGGGAGCCGCAGCTGGTGACCTCGGTCGTCTGCCCCGGCGGGCAGGGTGATGTCTCGGTGCACGGCAACCTGCTGTTCATGTCGGTCGAGCAGAACAACGGTCGCCTGGACTGTGGGGCTTCGGGTGCCGAGGGCGCCGTGAACCCCGAGCGCTTCCGCGGTGTGCGGATCTTCGACATCAGCGACATCAAGGCCCCGCAACAGGTCGCGGCCGTCCAGACCTGCCGCGGGTCGCACACCCATACCCTGGTGCCGAACCCGGCCGATCCGAAGATTCTCTACATCTACAACTCGGCCACTTCGGGCGTCCGTCGCAGCGACGAGCTGTCGATCTGTTCGGACGGCGAGCCCGGCACCAACCCCGAGACGGCCCTGTATTCCATCGACGTGATCGAGGTGCCGCTGGATCGTCCGCAGGACGCCGCCATCGTCAACCGCCCGCGCATCTTCGAGGATCGCGAGACGGGTGCGGTCGCCGGTCTGTGGATGGGCGGTCGCGCCGGCGTCGCCAGCCAGGCCACAGCCCGCACCAACCACTGCCATGACATCACCGTCTTCCCTGAACTCGGCCAGGCCGCCGGCGCCTGCAGCGGCAACGGCATCCTGCTCGACATCTCGGATCCGAAGAACCCGCAGCGCATCTCGGACATCTTTGATGCCGACATGGCCTACTGGCACTCGGCGACCTTCGCCAACTCCGGCGAGAAGGTGGTCTTCACCGACGAGTGGGGCGGCGGCACCTCGCCGCGCTGCACGGCCGACGCCCCCGGCAACTGGGGCGCCAATCTGGTCGCTACCATCTCCAACGGCGAACTGCGCGGACGCGCCTTCCACAAGCTGCCGTCGGTCCAGGGCGCCAACGAAAACTGCGTGGCCCACAACGGCAACATCATCCCGGTGCCCGGTCGCGACCTGATGGTCCAGGCCTGGTACCAGGGCGGTATCTCCATCATGGACTTCACCGATCCGATGGCGCCGACCGAGATCGCCTATTTCGACCGCGGCCCGCTGGGCGAGCGGCTGATGATCGGCGGTTCGTGGTCGGCCTACTGGTTCAACGGCCGCATCTACTCCAGCGAGATTGCGCGTGGTCTCGACGTCCTGCGTCTGGTCCCGTCGGACCAGCTGTCGGCTGCTGAAATCGCTGCCGCTGAAGCCATCATGGCCGATGAGATCAACCCGCAGACCCAGACCCGGGTCAGCTGGGCGAACACGCCGGACGTCGCCGGATCCTATCTGGACCAGCTGAAGCGCGCCGACGCCATCGACGCCGCTCTGGCGGGACAGGTCTCGGCAGTCATCGACGGCTGGCGCGCCGGCCGGATCGATTCGATCGCCGCCGCGTCCGTGGTCGCGTCGCTGACGGCTTCGGCCGAGACCCAGGGCGTCGCGCCTCTGGCAGCCCGCCGCATGAAGGCGCTCGCCGAAGTGCTGGCCAGCGCCGCCAGCTGATCAGGGCCTGACAAAAGGGAAGCCCGCCGGCACGAATCCGGCGGGCTTTTCCCGTGGTCCAGTTATCGCCTAAGATATATTATGCGAAATCAAGGATGCCGCTCAGCGGTATTCCGGATTGGGATGGTCGAAGCGCTCGCCCTTGTCCCACAGGGTCTTCTGGTTGCCATGGGCCGGAATGCCGCCCGCGTCCTTGAGCATGCGCGCCATATGCATCAGGTTCCAGGCCATGAAGGTCGTGTTGCGCTGGGTGAACTCATTGTCCAGACCCACCTTGCCGTCATCGCCATAGGACGGTCCGGGTCCGGCTTCACCGATCCAGCCGGCATCGGCCTGCGGCGGGATCACATATCCAAGATGCTGCAAGGAATACAGTACGTTCATGCCGACATGTTTGATGCCGTCTTCATTGCCGGTGACGATGCAGCCGCCGACGCGCCCGTAATAGGCATATTGCCCCTTGTCGTTCAGCTTGCCGGAGTAGCCGTACAGCCGCTCGATCACCCGGGTGCAGATCGACGACTTGTCCCCCAGCCAGATCGGTGTTCCGACCACCAGGATGTCGGCGTCCATGACCTGCTCCTGCACCTCGGGCCAGCCGTCGGTCGCAAAGCCGTGTTTGGTCATGTCGGGTTGCACCCCCGGCGGCATGTCCAGATCGGCGCAGCGGATCGTCGTCGTCGAGACGCCATTGGCCTCCATGATGCCGATCGCGACATCCATCAGGGTCTGTGTGTGGGAGGCTTCGCCGGAGCGCTTCAGGCTGCAGTTGAGGAACAGGGCCTTGAGGTCGTCATAGCGGGCCATGCGATTGAGTCCTTTCTTCAAAGACTGAAGCGCGCGGTCCATCCGTCATGGGCAACATCGACATGGGCCGGCAGGTGCGACTTCAGCGACTGATAGTCGAGGTCGAGGTGCAGGTTGGTCAGTAGAGCGTTCGGCACGCCAGTTCGTTCAATCCATTCCAGCGCCCGGTCGACGTGGGCGTGGGTCGGATGCGGCGTCCAGCGCAGCGCATCGACGATCCAGAGCTCGCTGCCCCGCACGGCGTCCAGCGCCGCGTCGTCCATGGCATCCACATCACTGGAATAGCTGACGGGCCCCAGCCGGTAGCCGACCGAGCGGATCGGCCCGTGCCCCTGATCAAAGGTCACGACCGGGATCGCGCCCCCTGCCCCCTCGACCGCCCAGGGCTTTCCGTGAGGCGGGATATCGCGTGCCTCCAGCAGCGCCGGATAGCCCTGCTGATCCATGAAGATATAGGGGAAGCGGCTCTCGAGCGCCGCCCGGGTCGGTCCGTCCATCCAGGCCGGAATCCGGGCCCGGTTGCGCAGCACGAATACCCTCAGATCATCGATCCCGTGCGTCTGGTCGGCGTGATCGTGGGTATAGAGCACCGTATCGATCCGCTTCAGCCCGGCCATCAGCGCCTGCTCGCGCAGGTCCGGGGAGGTGTCGATCAGGGCCGCCGTCTCGCCGTCTGCCCCCGTCAGTCGCGCCAGCATCGAACAGCGCATGCGCCGGTTTTTCGGTTCGGACGGATCGCAGGCGCCCCAGTCCCCGTCGCCGCGCGGCACCCCGCCGGACGAACCGCAGCCGAGGATGACGATTTCCAACTCGCTCATGTGCCCTCCGGTCGGGGGATTCGGTCGAACAGAGCGAAGAAGGCATCCGTCGTGCGGGCCTCGGCTTCGTCGCGACTCCAGCCGCGGATCTCGCCCAGCTTGTCCAGCACATGCCCCACCCAGGCGGGCTCGTTACGCCGGCCCCGGTGCGGCACTGGCGCCAGATACGGACAATCGGTTTCGACGATGATCCGGTCGCCCGGCATGTCACGGATGACGGCCCGCACATCCTCGGCCGCCTTGAAGGTGGCAATGCCCGAGACCGAGAACCACGCGCCCAATTCGGCCGCAAGTTCTGCCAGTTCCGGTCCGCTTGTGTAGCAGTGCATCAACAGTTTGAACGGCGCGGCCACCATCTCCTCGCGCAGGACGGCGCCCATGACCTCATCGGCCTCCCGCGTGTGCACTACCAGCGGCAGGCCGGTCCGGCGCGCGGCTTCGACATGCACCCGGAAGACCGCCGCCTGAACCTCACGCGGACTGAGATCATAGTGGAAGTCCAGCCCGCACTCCCCTATTCCGACAACCTTTTCTCGCCCGGACAGCTCCACCAGCCGATCGGCCGTCAGATCCTCATAGTGCCGCGCCTCGTGCGGATGCACGCCGACGGTGCACCAGATGTCGTCATGCGCCATGGCCAGGCCGTGGGTGGCCTCAAAGGTGGCCAGCCGGTCCGATATCTCGACCATCAGCCCGACCCCGGCCTCGCGCGCCCGGGCGATGACCGCATCGCGATCCGCATCGAACTGGGGTGCGTGCAGATTGACGTGGCTGTCGATCAGCATGCGGCGCGCGCCCTCGCCCGGTCCAGCTCGGCCATCAGGGTGAACAGCACATCCTGTCGGTCCAGGTTCAGCCCCGCCGTCTGCTCCGCCCGCGTCTGGATGCTGGACCACAACTCGGCCCAGGCATCGGCTCCCGGACCGCCTGACAGCGCCCGGCCCTTCACGGCGGCGGCCAGCCGATCCAGGATCAGTTCGAATTTCGGGCCGCCATCCGCCCGTTTCAGGCTCTCGGCGACCGGGATCACCGCGGTCATGTCGGCCCCCTGCATCCAGCCCTTCACAAGGGCGTCGATGCCCGCCACCTCGTCGCCCGCCAGCGACAGGGCGCGTCCCGGGGATCCCCCCGCCGCCCGCGCGGTTGCCCGGGCCTGCTCGCCCTCCAGCCCCAAGCGGTCCTGCAACAGGGTCGCCAGCCGGTCCTCGCTCCAGATCGGGAAGCTCAGCCGTCGGCACCGCGACCGGATCGTCGGCAACAGCCGCCCGGGCGAATGGGCCACCAGAAATAGCACCCCCCGCTGCGGCGGCTCCTCAAGTATCTTCAACAAGGCATTGGCTGCATTGACATTCAGGTCATCGGCGCTGTCCACGATCGCCACCCGCCACTGCGACCGTGACGGGCTCTTGGAAAAGAACCCGGGCAACTCGCGCGCCTGATCGACCGAGATCGTCTTGCGCGCTTTGGTGCCCTCGGTCACCCGCTCCAGCACCATCAGGTCCGGATGCGACTGCGCCGCGATCAGCTGATTGGTCGGATCTGCGGGCGAACTGCCCAGCGGTCCGCGCTGCGGGTCCGGGGCCGCCCCCAGCAGGCGCCGGGCCGCGCGATAGGCAAAGCCCGCCTTGCCCACGCCCTCGGGCCCGCACAACAGCCACCCATGGTGCAGCCGACCGCCGGCCATGGCGTCCACAAAGGCCTGCTCGGCCGCCTCATGGCTGACCTCGTCATAGCGATCGCGCGGATGGTCCGTCACGCCGGCACCTTCGGCAGGGGCAGCCGCGCCTCGATCGCATCCCAGACGCGCAGCGCCACGCCGTCCTCCGTGCCGCGCGCATCGATCACCCGGCATCGCTCCTCATGCTCGGCGGCGATGTCCAGAAACGTCCGGCGCAGCCGCTCGTGAAAGGCCACACCCTTGGATTCGAACCGCGTCTCGAACAGACCTCGACCAAAGGCGCGCTCCAGCCCCTCCCCCACCGGGAGGTCAAAGATCAGGGTCAGGTCCGGCTGGTCCGCCCCGACCACGGCCTGGTCCAGCGCCTCGATAAAGGCCCGGTCCACGCCGCCGCCGCCGCCCTGATAGGCGCGGCTGGAGTCCGCAAACCGGTCGCAGATCACCCAGTGTCCGGCCGCCAGCGCCGGACGGATTGTGCGTTCCAGATGGTCGTTACGCGAGGCAAACATCAGCAGCACTTCGGTCGTCGGCGACCAGCGTTCCCCCTCGCCATTGACCACCAGTTCGCGAATCGCCTCGGCGCCCTGGGACCCGCCCGGCTCGCGCGTGAGCAGCACCTCAAGGCCCCGCGCGCGCAGCCGCTCGGCCAGCCGCCCCGCCTGGGTCGACTTGCCGCTGCCCTCCCCGCCTTCAAAGGTGATGAACCGTCCGCGCGTCATTCGTCCAGAATGGCGGCATGCCGGAGGGAAACCAAGCCCGATGCGTCGATATCAACAGGCGCGACGGTCAGAGCCTCGGCGCTGGCCCCAGATAGCGCACCCGCACCCGGCCTACCCCCCGCTGCAACAGGCCCAGTTCGTTCGCTGCCCCGCGCGACAGATCGATGATCCGCCCGTCCACAAACGGCCCCCGGTCGTTCAGTCTCAGCACCACGGTGCGGCCATTGTCCAGATTGGTCACCTCGACCAGACCGGGCAGCGGCAGGGTCTTGTGCGCCGCCGTCAGGCCGTTCTCGTCAAAGCGCTCTCCGGTCGCCGTCGGCCTGCCGTCAAAGCCCGGCCCATACCAGGAGGCCATGCCGACCTCCTCGTAATCCGGGTCCTCGGCCGGATGGTACCAGCGCCCCCGGATCTGATAGGGCCGCATGGTGCCCGACACGATCGGTGCCGGATTGTCGACCCGCACCGACGACCCGGCCCTCGGGCCTCCGGTCAGGCCCGTCGCCCGCGCCCCCAGCCGCACGGTACCCGCCGCGAGATTATAGCCCCCCTCGGCAACATCCCCCGCCAGTCCCGCGGCCGCCCCGACGGTGCCACAGGCGGACAGGCTCAGCCCCGCCAGCGCAACGAGTAGAATGCGAACAGAGGATGCAGGTGTGGACATGACGCACCGGGCCAGAAAACCGATCAGAAGGTTTCATCCTGCCCGCATCATTTTCTTCTTTGGTTAACGCCCCCTCCCCCTGCTATGACGCCGACCCACGCCGGGGACAGGTGGCCGAGTGGTTTAAGGCAGCGGTCTTGAAAACCGCCGTAGGTGGAAGCCTACCGTGGGTTCGAATCCCACCCTGTCCGCCACCGGCCTTCCCCTGAATTCTCGATCCCACAGGATCTGAGGGCGCAGCCCAGGGCGGCGGGCATTCCCGCCCGTGAACTCATGCCATCACGCACATGTTTCGCGCCTGATTCCGAATTCGCCGCCCCTTGCGTGGCGAATTCCCTGTGCCCGACTGATCCGATGAGTTTGCCTGCTATCAGAAATTATTAGCGGAAATTTCTTCCGGATCGGGAAGCGTCAGCGCTCACGGCGAGCGAATGCCTATGGCACCTCGATTTTCGAGCCCGGCCGGTCACATCGGACCGACTGAGCAGGGAATTAAATGGGGGTCTGAACCGGAAATACAGCCATACCGCCTGGCGGATAAATTCCGCCGGAACCTATGCCGCTTGAACGATAATGGCCGCACGTCCGTCGCCTTCCCACACGCGGGCCCCGAGTGGAGACTTTTTGGCGTCGGACTGACCGCACCTGAACGCCGGGTCCGGCAGGGCGTCAGGCGGCCTCAGACTCCGACCGCACGCCGGAACGATCCGACAGGCTGACCTTGGCCAGGGCGTCGAACAGTGCCTGGGGGTTTATCGGCTTGGGCAGGTGAAGGTCGGCGCCGGCGGCCAGGCTGGCCGCGACATGTTCGGGCAGGCTGTTGGCGGTCAGCATGATCACCGGCGTTCGCGGCAGGCCCTTGGTGGCCTCCAGCTGACGGATCGTCCGGGTGGCCGACGCGCCGTCCATGACCGGCATCATCATGTCCATCAGAATGACGTCGAACGGCCCGGACGCATAGGTCTCTACCGCCTGCTGACCGTCCTCGGCGCAGTGCACCTCAGCGCCGATGGTCTGCAGGATCAGCTGGGCAACCCGGCGGTTGGTCGGATTGTCGTCGACCACCAGCACACGGCCCAGGCCGGACACATCCTCAATCGGGGCCTCGACGTCCACGCCGGCGTCAGCGGCATCGGCCAGGGTGACAGTGAACCAGAAGGTCGACCCCTCGCCTTCGATGCTGTGGCAGTCCAGTGTGCCGCCCATGGCGCTGATCAGTTCGGTACAGATCGCCAGCCCCAGACCGGATCCGCCGAAGCGGCGCGTGATGGTACCGTCGGCCTGCTGAAACCGGCCGAAGACGGCCTCGCGTCGCTGCGGGTCAAAGCCGATTCCCGTGTCGCTGACCTCGAACCGGTAGGCGTCGCCGTCGCGGCCCAGGCGAAGCGTCACCGTACCGGCCTCGGTGAACTTGACCGCATTGGCGACCAGATTGGTCAGCACCTGCTTCAGCCGCAGCGCATCGCCCACCACCTGGGGCGGCAGGTCAGGGCCCAGGATGCGGTGCAGGGCGACGCCCTTCTCCTCCGCCACCAGACCGGCCACGGCGGTCACATCGTCGATCAGTCGGGCCAGCGATAGCGGCGCCTCATTCAGGGTCAGCTCGCCGGCCTCGATCCGCGCCAGGTCAAGGATGTCGCCGATCAGTCGCCGCAGCTGATCCGACGACGCCTTGATGATGGCGGTCAGCTCCTGCTGATAGATGGACTGCTGGGTTTGCGACAGCAGGTCCACGACCCCGATCACTCCGTTCAGGGGGGTGCGAAGCTCGTGGCTCATATTGGTCAGGAAGGTCGTCTTGGCCTCATTGGCGGCCTCGGCCTCGGCCCGCGCCAGACGCAGCGCCGCCGCCTGGGCGGTGCGCTCCGAGATGTCGCGGATATTGGCGTGAATATGCGGCACGCCATTCACCTGGGCGATCGACATCCACAGCTCGATGTCGATTCGGCTGCCGTCCTTCCGGCGGGCGGGCAACTCGATCCGCCGTCCGACGCGGGCCCCGCCCCTGAGACGCCACTGCTCAATGCCGTCGTTGTGGGCCCCCTTCATCTCCTGGGGAACGATGATGTTGACATTGTTGCCGATGGCCTCGTCCGGCGAGAAGCCGAACAGGTCGCTGGCGCTGTCAGACCATGTGGTGATCACCCCATGGTCATCGCATTCGATCAGCGCATCGGCCGACGCCAGAAGGGCGCTTCGCATGGCCTGCTCGCGATGTCTCGCAGCCAGGTCTTCGGCCACCACAGCGGCGAGGCGCGTCAAGGCTTTGGCCAGGACCGCATCATACGCCCGCGGAGCCTGATCAAAGACGCAGACGGTCCCGACAGCGTGGCCGTTCACCAGTACCGGAGCCCCGGCATAGAAGCGGACATGCGGCTCGCCCGTGACCGAGGCGTAGTCGCTGACGCGGAAGTCCTGACGCGCATCCGCTATCCAGGTCATTTCGGTCGGATTGGCGACGGCATGAGTGCAGAACGAGGCCCACCGGCAAGTGCTTGTTCCCGGATAGTTGGCCGCGCCCGAGAACCAGACCCGCTCGGCCTCGACCAACGACACAACGGCCCAGCGGGCTTCGGCCAGGTCGCGCGCCAACATGGCGATCTCATCATGCTGCGACGCGCGCATCTGGTCCAGCAGGCCAAAGGAACGGACCATCGCGATCCGGCGGGTCTCGTCAGCAGTGTTTGGCAACGTGATCATATCGGCCCCTCAAAAGTGACCGATGCGCTCTGGCAAATGTCGAAAGCCCCCTCAGGGGGTCAGAAGACCTGCGCCGCAGATCCGATGCGCCGGCATCCTGTGCCTCGCCCCGGGATCAACAAAACAGCGGCTAGGTCCCGGACACCGTGAACGCCTACACATACCAGACCGAACCCGGTCACTACAACCATAGGGCGTCCACTTTAACAATTGATGTATAGGCAACGACCTCCGCAACCCCAGGCCTCCTCCGGGTCGGGGGGCGCCCGTAGATGCTGTCCCCCTCGGTGACCGCCATGCGACACCTTTCTTCCCGCCTCACCTGCGCGCTGTGGCAGACTCCGCTCTCGACAACCGGGGAAGCCTTCATGAACGGACACGCGGCATCGACATCCGGCGCTGATCGTCTGGATTTCCACCGTCCAATCCAGACGGTCCAGACGGCAGGGGCTGGAGGTTCATCGGGAGTCCCGGTGGCAGACTCCAGCCCCTCCATCTCCAGACACCTCAGTTTTTTCGAGACTTTTCGGACCTATGGAGAAAGGGGAGTCTGTTTTCGGTTCCGGACTCCGCCCCGGCGCCATTCAGACCTTTCAGACCATTCAGACGGTTCAGACGGTTTTTTTCCTCGCCCGCCGGTCGGGGTCGGCAACCGCCGGGCTCCGGGTCCATTGAGCTCCGGATGAGCCTGACAGAGCCCCTGCGCGTCCGCGTCATTGATCTGGAAACCGCCGGCAGCAGCGCCTCCGACGTCTGCGAGGTCGGCTGGCAGGACGTGGAGCGTCAGGCTGACGGGACCTGGCAGGTTTCGCGTGTCTCGCGCGGGGCACGCTTCGTCGATCCGGGGCGGCCGATCACGCCCGGCACCATGGCGATCCATCATATCCTGGACGAATGGGTTACGGGCGCCGGCTACTGGCGCAATGTGGCGCCCGGCGTCCTGCGGCCTGAAGGGGGCGCGAGGGCCCTGGCCGCCCACCGGGCCAGCTTCGAACAGCGGTTCTGCACCCCCGACCTGACCGGCGCGGCCGACTGGATCTGCACCTGGAAATGCGCGCTGCGGCTGTGGCCGGACCTGCCCCGGTTTTCCAACCAGATGTTGCGCTACCTGCGCCGGCCCGAGGGGCTGGACCACGAACTCGGCCTGCCGGCGCATCGGGCCCTGCCCGACGCCTACGTCACCGCCCACCATCTGCGCGACATGCTGAACACGGTGTCGCTGGACCAGTTGCTGGACTGGAGCCGCCAGCCCGGCCTGTTACCCCGCGTGCCGACGGGCGCGCACCGGGGCCAGCCGTGGTCGGCGCTGGCCGATGCCGCCCTGGCCACCCTCGCCCGCGACCGCGACATCGACATCCGCTTCAGCGCGGAAACGGAGATCCGGCGACGCTCTGGACAGGCCGCGACCGAAGGCCCCGGTCCTGTCCAGCGGACGCTCCTGTGAGATCAGAACTTCCGGCCCACGCCAACGGACACGACCCACGGGTCCAGGTCCACGTCGCTGGTCAGGGCACCCCCGTTGATCTCGGCGTCGGTGTTGAACCAGACCTTCTTGACGTCGAGGTTCAGGCTCCAGGGGCCGGTCAGGCCGACGTCGGCCCCCGCCTGCAGGGCCAGTCCAAGGCCATCGTCCAGATCGACCGTGAAGCCGTTCTGATCGTCGCCGGAATAGAAGATCATGGCGTTTACCCCGGCCCCGACATAGGGGCTGAAGCGGCCCTCGGTCAGCGGACGGTATTGCACGATCACGACCGGCGGCAGGACCCAGGTCTCGTGGACCACCACGTCGGTGGCGCCACCCTGGGCGCGAATTTCGTGCTGGGTGGTGCCCAGAATGGCTTCAACCGCGAAATGGTCGGTCAGGAAGTAGGTGAACCCCAGGGTGGGCATGATGTGGTCAGACACATCGACCCGCAGGCCGGTATCGGCCCCGGCCGCCGTCAGGATTTTGTCCTCGGTCGTGGGCGCCACCTGGGTCAGACGACCGGTGACGATCCAGTCGCCGGCGCGCGGCGGGCTCCACGGTTCGGCAGTCTGGGCCTGCGCGGCCCCGGCGGCCCCGGCCACCACGGCGAGGGTGAGAAGGGCGGTTCTGATGGTCATCTGAGACATCCCCGGCGGTGGAGTCGCACCATGCGGTCCAGCGTCGTGAGATGCGGTGCACCCGTCCGGCAAAGCTTGCCTTGATCCAGGTCAATAGAGCGCCGGGTGCGTCAATTCGGCCAAGGCCTTGCTTTCGCCCCGGTTCCGGAGCATACAGGGCCGGTCAACATCTCTGCGCAACGCCCTTTTTCTACTTTGCGACGCATCGAGATAAGCCGTTACCTCAGACACGACGGGCCCAGAGAGTGTTTCTCCGGGCCAACGCCAACGGAGGTCTCAACATGGCTACCGGCACTGTTAAATGGTTCAACACCACCAAGGGCTTCGGCTTCATCCAACCCAACGACGGCGGCACGGACGTGTTCGTCCACATCTCGGCCGTCGAGCGTGCGGGCCTCGGCTCGCTGAATGAAGGCCAGACGGTCTCGTACGAGCTGGAGCGCGATCAGCGCAGCGGCAAGACGTCGGCCGGACAACTGCAAGTCCAGGCCTAAACCTCGGTTTTAACCGGTGTTTAAGGGGCCCGCCCTCTCTTCGGAGGGGGCGGGCCTTTTGCTGTTCAGGGGGCGCGGACCTTGAGGCGAGCGCCCTGGATGGCCTCGACCACGACGCGCGAGCCGATGGCGGGAGACGCCTCGCCCTCCAGCTCGGCGGCCCATTCCGAGCCCGAGATGAACACCCGGCCCCGGCCGTCCAGAAACGGCGTAATGACCTGGGCCTGCTGGCCGATCAGCCGCGAGTCCCGGTCATTAATGTCCGGCATGTCGACCGGATTCATCCGCTTGATCAGCCGGTTCGACAGCAGGGTCAGCCCCGCCGTCAGCAGGCCGAAGACGATGATCTCGATGGCGAAGCCGTAGCGCAGGCCGATCGCGGTCAGCACCGCGACGAGGCCGGCCGAAACGGCGGGCCACAGCAGCCACTCGCTCGACAGGGCCGCCTCCACGGCCAGCAGCACCAGGCCGAGGCCCAGCCAGATCCACCACGGCTGGCTGGCGTGAAGCGAAATGAGCGCGTCCATGTGCGTCTGTCCTGCCGTCAGGTACGGGGCACCGAGCCACCCCCGGCGGGGCGGGTCGGCGGTGTGCGCGTCGGGGCGGCGCGCTGCGGTTGCGGCGCGGGCGGCGGGGCGTCGCGGCGCACATCGCTGCGGCCTTGCTGCTGCTCCTTGGCCAGGCCGACCAGTTCGCCCAGCCCGGCGATGGTGCCCACCAGGCCCGACATCTCGGCCGGGACGATGACCGTCTTGGCCGTCGGATTGCGCGCCAGTTCGGCGAAGGCTTCCACGTACTTCTGGGCGATGAAGTAGTTGATGGCGTTGACGTCACCGGCGGCGATCGCCTGCGACACCATGGCCGTGGCCTTGGCTTCGGCCTCGGCTTCGCGTTCGCGGGCCTCGGCGTCGCGGAACGCGGCCTCGCGGCGGCCCTCGGCCTCGAGGATGGCCGATTGCTTGGCCCCCTCGGCGCGGGCGATGGCGGCCTGCTTCTCGCCGTCGGCCTCTGTGATGACCGCACGACGCTCGCGCTCGGCCTTCATCTGGCGGGCCATGGCATTGGTGATGTCGACCGGCGGGGTCAGGTCCTTGATCTCGATGCGGTTGACCTTGACGCCCCAGGGCTCGGTCGCCGCGTCAATCACGGTCAGCAGGCGGCTGTTGATGCTGTCGCGCTGGAACAGCACCTCGTCCAGCTCCATCGAACCGATCACGGTCCTGAGGTTGGTCGAGCACAGCTGGGTGATGGCATAGGGCAGGTCTTCGACCCGATAGGCCGCCGCCGAAGCGCTCATCACCTGGATGAAGACGATGGCATCGACCTTCACCATGGCGTTGTCCTTGGTGATGACCTCCTGCTGGGGCACGTCCAGGACCTGCTCCATCATGTTCATGCGGCGCCCGATGCGCTCGACGAACGGGGTCAGCAGGCTGATGCCCGGGGACAGGGTCTTGGTGTATTTGCCGAAGCGCTCGACGGTGAACTCACGCCCTTGCGGCACGATCTTGATCACGCTGAAGAGCAGGATCACCGCAAAGACGACGACCACGATTCCAAAGATGTCGAGAATATCCATTCGCCGCGCGTCTCCCTGTGTTTGCGACAGGCTAGGCGGTAAACCGCCCGCCCGCCACTGAAACCGGACAGAGGTGCATCACTCTGACGCGAGACGGGCCGCCGCCAGCCGGATGACCCGGACGGTCTCGGCCCACGCGACCTGCTGCTCGACCTCGTCCAGCGGCCAGAAGCGGGCGTCAGCGGCATCGTCCCCGGCGACCGGCTCGCCCGCCTGCCAGCGTGCAGCAAAGTCGATCAGCACATAGTGGCGGCCGCTTTCAGGGAAGATGCCGTCGACCACATCGACCAGCGGCCCCAGCTCAGCCTCGACGCCGGTTTCCTCCACCAGTTCGCGCAAAGCGGCGTCGCGCAGGGTCTCGCCCGGTTCAACCCGTCCGCCGGGCAGGCTCCACTCGCCCAGCCGCGGGGGATTGCCCCGCCGAATCAACAGGACCTGATCGCCCCGCAGGCATATCACCCCCACGGCCGCCACCGGCGCGCTCATCGGAGGACAGTCGGTTGGCGAAGGATCAGGCATCCGCCCTTTTCCCCGGCCCCGGCATCTGAGACAAGCGGATATGGCTGTCCCCTCCCCCGCGGCGATCTCAGAGCTCAAACAGGCCCTCGGTCCAAAGGGATGGAGCGATGACGCCGACACCCTTGCCCCCTACCTGCGAGAGTGGCGGGATCGCTGGCAGGGCCACACGCCGCTGCTCCTGCAGCCTGCCTCGACGGCCGAGGTGGCCGCTGCGGTAGCCATCTGTGCCCGACACCGGGTGGCGATCACACCCCAGGGCGGCAATACGGGTCTGGTCGGTGGCCAGATCCCGATGGGCGAGGTTCTGCTGACCACCCGCCGCCTGCGCGCCGTTCGTGACGTCAGTCCGCTGGACGACGCCCTCACGGTCGAGGCCGGCGTCACCCTGTACGAAGCCCAGCAGGCCGCCTTGGCCGTCGATCGGCGCTTCCCACTCAGTCTGGCGTCCGAGGGCACGGCGACCATCGGCGGGGTCCTGTCGACCAATGCCGGGGGCACCTCGGTGCTGCGCTATGGCATGGCGCGCGATCTGGTGCTGGGCATCGAGGCGGTCATGGCCGACGGACGGGTGTTCAACGGGCTGAAGCGGCTGCGCAAGGACAATACCGGATACGACCTGAAACAGCTGCTGATCGGGGCCGAGGGGACGCTGGGCATTATCACGGCCGCGACCCTCAAGCTGTCTCCGGTGCTGCGGGGCCGGGCCACCGCCATCGTCGGGCTGGAGACCCCCCGGCAGGCCATTGCCCTTCTGGCTCGCGCCAAGGCCGAATCGGGCGGCGGGGTTGAAGCCTTCGAGCTGATGAAGCGGCTCGGCACCGAACTGGTGCTGAAATGGATTCCGGACACGCGCGAACCACTGGAGAGCGCGCCGCCCTGGTCGGTGTTGATCGAGCTGGGCTCGGGCGATCCCGATACGGCCTCTGCGGCGCTTGAGCGACTGCTGGCCGGGGCGTTCGAGGACGGCCTGATCCAGGACGCCGCTATCGCCGCGAACCAGACCCAGGCGGCGGCCTTTTGGCGGTTGCGCGAGGAGCAGTCGGCGGGGCTGAAGCCCGAGGGCGGCGGCTGGAAGCACGATGTCTCGGTGCCCGTCTCGCAGATCGCCGACTTCATCGAAGAGGCCTCGGCCGCCGTCGAGGGGTTCGAAGCCGGGGCCCGGATCAGCGTCTTCGGTCACGTCGGCGACGGCAACCTCCACTATGACGTCCTGTGCCCCGAGAGCGCGGACCTGAAGGCGTTTCTGGGCCGCTGGGAAGCCGGGTCGCGGATCGTCCACGATATCGTCGCGCGCTATGACGGCTCCATTTCAGCCGAGCACGGCCTCGGACGGCTGAAGACGGATGAAGCCCGTCGCTACAAGTCAAACGTAGAGCTGGATGTCATGCGCGCGGTGCGCGGGGCGCTGGACCCGCTGGGGATCCTCAACCCCGGCGTTCTGTTCTGGCGCCCTGCGACCGACTGACGCCGGTTTCATTCACCAGCGAACCTGCCTAAGTCACCCCCGTCAGAGGGAGACCCGATGTGCTGATGATCCTGTCTCCGGCCAAGCGGCTGGACTTCTCCGACCCGGCATCCGAGGCGCCCGCGACGGCGCACCGGATGACGGACGATGTCCGCAGCCTGTCGGTGACGGCGCGGCGGCAGACCCAGGCCGACCTTCGGCGATTGATGGGTATCTCGGCGGATCTGGCGAAGCTGAATCAGGTCCGGTTCAAGGCCTTCGACCCCGACAGTGAAGAGGGCCTGCAGGCCGCGCTCGCCTTCGCCGGCGATGTCTATCAAGGCCTGGACGCCCGCACCTTGGCCGCCGACGATCTGGGCTGGGCGCAGGATCACCTGCGCATCCTGTCGGGGCTGTACGGCCTGCTGCGGCCGCTGGACCGGATCCAGCCCTATCGGCTCGAGATGGGGACGCGGCTGAAGACCCGGCGCGGCTCCAGTCTGTACGACTTCTGGGGCGACCGCATCTCGAAGGCGCTCAATGCCGATGCCGAGGGGCATGCCGATCCGACCCTCGTGAATCTGGCCAGCCAGGAATATTTCGGCGCCGTCGACGCGCGGGCCCTGAAGCTGCCGGTCGTCAACATCCACTTCCGCGAGGAGAAGGACGGGGAAAGCCGGATCATCTCCTTCTTCGCCAAGAAAGCGCGCGGCACTATGGCCCGCTACGCCATCGAGAACCGCATCGACCGGGCCGGGGACCTCAAGGCCTTCGACCGCGACGGTTATGGCTTTCAGGCCGGTTCCTCGACGGACAGCGACTGGATATTCACCCGAACAGGAAATTCCTGACATCGCCGCGTGGCGCACCGCAGCATCAGCGGCTATAGATCACGCCACGTTTCATTCACGAATAGGCATTCGATGTTCCAGTGGCCCAAGCGCGGTGACAAGGCAGAGTCCGAACAGGCCCGCCCGCGCGACATGAATGACCTGCGCGGCCAGGTCGCGGTGATCACGGGGTCGACCTCGGGGATCGGTCTGGCGCTGGCCCGCGCCGTCGCCGCGCGCGGCGGCGATGTGGTGCTGAACGGTCTGGGTGATCCGTCCGAGATCGAGCGCAACCGGGCCGAGATGGAAGCCGCCTGTGGCGTGCGCGTCCGCTATCACGCCGCCGACATGCGCCATGGCGAAGAGGTCGCCGACATGGTCGCCTATGCCAAGCATGAGCTGGGCCGGCTGGACATTCTGGTCAACAACGCCGGGGTTCAGCACGTCGAGGCCATCGAGAAATTCCCGGCCGACAAGTGGGAGCAGATCATCGCTATCAACCTGTCGTCGGCCTTCTATGCCACGCGGGCGGCGGTGCCGATCATGAAGGCCCAGGGCCGCGGCCGGATCATCAATGTCGCCTCGGCCCACGGTCTGGTCGCCAGCCCCTTCAAATCGGCCTATGTCGCGGCCAAGCACGGTGTCATCGGCCTGACCAAGACCGTCGGGCTGGAACTGGCGCGCGAGGGGATCACCTGCAACGCCATCTGCCCCGGCTTTGTCGAAACGCCCATCGTCGACAAACAGATCGCCGATCAGGCCCGCACCCACGGTATTTCGAAGGACCGCGTCATGGAGGAGGTGATCCTCAAGTCCCAGCCGACCAAGCGGTTCGTGACGACCGATGAACTGGTCGGCATCTTCCTCTATCTGGTCTCCGACCTTGGGGCGTCCGCCAACGGGACGGCCTTCTCGATCGACGGTGGCTGGACGGCGCAATAGGCCTCATGGCCCGCACAGCCCCTCCCCCGCTGGTCTGCCTGGCCCTGCAAGGCGGCGGTTCGCATGGCGCCTTCCAGTGGGGTGTGCTGGACCGGTTGCTGGAGGCGGAGGCGCTGGATTTCCGCGCCGTGACCTGTGCCTCGGCCGGGGCGATGAACGCCGCGGCGTTGATCAGCGGGCTCGAGGCCGGCGGCTTTAACGGGGCCCGCATGGCGCTGGACAAGCTGTGGCGCGAGATCAATCTGTCCGGTGGTCGGAATATCTTTGGCGACAGTTCGATCTGGAGCGCGACCTTCAGCCCGGCCTGGATGAAGGACACGCCGCTGTGGCGGTCGGCCGAAAGCCTGGCGATGAGCATGTCGCCCTATCAATTCAATCCGTTCAACCTCAATCCTCTGCGCCGGGTTCTGGACACGGTCGTCGATTTCGAGGCGGTCCGGCGGTCAGACATCCAGCTGTTCGTCGCCACCACGGCGGTCAAACAGGGCAGGGTCCGCCTGTTCGACAATGCCGAGCTTTCGGTCGATGTGCTGCTGGCCTCGGCCTGTCTGCCGCATCTGTTCCAGGCGGTCGAGATCGAGGGCGAGCCTTACTGGGACGGCGGCTATCTGGCCAATCCGCCGCTGTGGCCGCTGTTCTACGCCTCGACGCCTGACGACATCCTGCTGCTGCCGCTCAACCCGTTCCGGCGGGACGAGACGCCCCGCGACGCCGACGTCATCATGGACCGGTTGAACGAGATCGTCTTCAACGCCCCGCTGGTCGCCGAGCTGCGCGCGGTGGCCTTCGTTCAGGACCTGATCGAGGCCGGGCGGCTGAACCAGACGGGCGACGACGGCTACCGCAAGCTGCGCATGCACGCGATCGAGGCCGACACCCACCTGTCGGACCTGCCGCTGCGGTCGAAATTCGACACGGAATGGACCTTCCTCAACCGGCTCAAGGACAACGGCCGGGCGGCGGCGGACGTCTGGATCGCCGACTGCCTGGCCCACGTCGGCAAGACGCCGAGCGTCGACCTGAAGGCCCGCTTCCTTTAGCCGACGTATCCGGCGGCCCGGCGCAGGCGGTCGTTGATGGCCTCGCCCAGACCTGTGTCCGGGATGGGCGATACGGCGATGCCCGTCGGACGCTCACGGTCTGCTTCGCGCAACAGACGGAACAGCCGTGCGGCGGCCTCGGTCAGGTCGCCTGAGGGGCTGAGGCTCCAGCGCGAATCGCCGCCGCCGGGACCAAATCCCAGCAGGATCTCTCCCGGACGGGCCCCGTCAGCCTCAATCCGGACCGGCGCGTCGGGCGCATAATGCAGCGTCAGACGCCCCGGCGACCGGTGCCCCTCGCCCGCGTCGGCCTCCAGCGGCCCGACCACGGCCTCAAGCTCAGCCCGCGTGACGCTGCCCGGACGCAGCAGGCGCGGACGATCCCCCAGCAGGGACACGACCGTGCTCTCAAGCCCTACCGCGCAGTCGCCGCCGTCCAACGCCACGGCGGTCGCCGGGCCGGTCTCCTCAACGGCATCCCGGAAGGTTGTCGGGCTGGGGCGCCCCGACCGGTTGGCCGACGGCGCCACCACTGGCCCTCCAAAGGCCTCGATGACGCTCCTGGCCAGCGGATGGCCGGGCACCCGCACCGCCACACTGTCCAGCCCTGCCCGCGCGAGATCACAGACCGGACTGTCCGGCAGGGCCTGCAGCACCAGCGTCAGGGGACCGGGCCAGAAGCGCGCGGCGAAAGCCTCGGCCGTCGGCGTCATCACACCCACCCGCGCGGCGGCCAGGGCGCTGTCCACATGGGCGATCAGGGGGTTGAAACGCGGACGGCCCTTGGCGGCAAAGATCCGGGCCACGGCCTCGGCATTGCCGGCGTCGGCGGCCAGTCCATAGACCGTCTCGGTCGGCAACAGCACCAGCTCGCCGCGCGACAGGGCCGCTGCGGCATTCGCGACCCGATCACTCACGGCCGGCGGGGAATGAAGGGCAGCATCCGGTGCAGCACATTGTCACGGTCGACGAAGTGGTGCTTCAGCGCCCCGAGGATGTGCAGGGCCAAAAGGACATAGAGCAGTTTGGCGCCCATTTCGTGGGCATCCATGAACTGGCCCGCGACCTCGCGCCCGCCCGGAATCGGCAGCAGCGGCCAGTTGAACAGGCCGAACCATTCGATGTCGCGACCGGCGGCCGACGAGGCCGCCCAGCCGCCCAGCGGCATGCCGATCAGCACGACGTAGAACAACACATGCGTTCCCCGGGCGAAAAGCTTTTGCCAGCGGGGCATTTCCGCCGGCAGCGGAATGGCCGGATTGGCGATCCGCCAGCCCAACCGCACCAGGGTCAGCACCAGGATCGACAGTCCTACGGACTTGTGGAGCATGACGAAGGACCGGCTGAGGTCCCCCTCGGTGGCGTCATGCGCCATGATCAGGCCGATCTGACCGATCACCATCAGCGCGATCAGCCAGTGCAGGATCAGGGACACCTGCGAGTATCGATTGCGGGGCTCAGCCATGACTTCCCTTCCGTGACGGCAGTGGACCAAACTTGGCAAATGCAGCGATCCCGGCCAAGTGTCGGCGCAATCGTATCGCCACCTGTTCGATCAAGGGAGTCCCAATGAGTTACCGCGCCCCGCTTCGCGACCTGGGTTTCACCCTGAAGCACGTCCTTGGCCTCGAGGAGCTTCAGGCCACCGGGGCCTGGCCCGACCTTGACGCCGATGTGGTCGAGGCTGTGCTCGAGGCGGCGGGTCAGGTGTCCGAGGGCACGCTGGCGCCCCTGAACGTGTCGGGCGACCGGGCCGGAGCGCGGCTGGAGGGCGATAACGTGATTCCCGCACGCGGCTTTGGCGAGGCCTATCGCACCTTTGTCGAGGGCGGCTGGATGGGTCTGGCCGCGCCGACGGCGCACGGCGGTCAGGGCCTGCCCAAGGCGCTGGAGCTGGCGGCCTTCGAGACCGTCCACTCGGCCAATATGGCTTTCGGCCTGTGCCCCATGTTGTCGCTGGCGGCCATCGAGGCGCTGGAGGCCCACGGCACCGACGCCCAGAAGACCACCTATCTGGAGAAGCTGATCTCGGGGGAATGGACCGGCGCCATGGTCCTGACCGAGCCCAATGCCGGCTCGGACCTCGGCGCCCTGACGTCAACCGCGACGCCGAACGGCGACGGCAGCTACAGCCTGACCGGCCAGAAGATCTACATCACCTGGGGCGACCACGACATGACGGACAATATTGTCCACATGGTCCTCGCCCGCCTGCCCGATGCCCCCCCGGGCCCCAAGGGCATCAGCCTGTTCCTGGCGCCGAAGTATCTGGTGAATGCCGACGGCTCTCTGGGTGAGCGCAATGCCTTCCGCCCCGTCGGGGTCGAGCACAAGCTGGGCATCCACGCCTCGCCCACCTGTGTCATGGCCTATGAAGGCGCCACCGCCGAACTGGTCGGCCGTCCCAATGAGGGGCTGGCCCATATGTTCGTCATGATGAATGCCGCCCGCGTCGCCGTGGGCGTGGAAGGCGTCGGCATAGCCGAGCGCGCCTATCAGCACGCCCTGGCCTATGCCTCGGACCGCCGCCAGGGCCGGTCGGTCTGGACGGGGGAGGCCTCGGCCCCGATCCTCGACCATCCGGATGTCCGGCGCACCCTGTCGGTCATGAAGGCCCGGATCGCCGCCGGGCGCGCCATCTGTCTGGCGACCGGCATGGCCGCCGATCTGGCCCGCGGGTCGACCGACCCGGACGTCGCCCGGCAATGGAAAGGCCGCGAGGACCTGCTGACGCCGATCGCCAAGGCCTGGGCGACCGACATGGGGGTCGAGGTGGCCTCCATGGGCGTGCAGGTGCACGGCGGCATGGGCTTCATCGAGGAGACGGGCGCGGCCCAATACTATCGCGATGCCCGGATTGCCCCGATCTATGAGGGCACCAACGGCATCCAGGCCATGGACCTCGTCGGCCGCAAGCTGTCGCAGGACGGCGGCGCCGCAGCGCGCCTGCTGATCGAGGAGATGAAGACGGTGCTGACGCCGCTGGCCGGCCTCTATGACGGCAAGCCGGTCGAGCGGATGGCCAATGCCCTGTCGGCGGTCGAGGACGCCACCCTGTGGCTGCTGGATCGCAAGGGGGCCGAGGACGGCACCGCCGATGTTCTGACCGCGGCCGACGCCTATCTGAAGCTTATGGGCGACGTCATCGGCGGCTGGTTCCTGGCCCGCGGCGCGCTGGCGGCCCAGGCGCTGAAGGCCAGTGGCGAAGGCGACGCCGACTGGCTGGACGGTCGCATCGCCCTGTATGAAGTCTATGCCGCCAATGTGCTCGGCCATGTGTCGAGCCGTCTGGCCGCGATTGGTCAGGGCGGCGACCTGCTGCTGCGCATGACCCCGGCGGTTCTGGCGCCCTGAGCCCCATCATGGCCGTTAGTTCATTTGACGCCTTGGCGCGGCGCGGATCATGGTGCCGGTTCCTGATTTCCGTCCCTTGCTGGAGCCTGTCATGAACCGTCGGCAGATGATCGCGTCCACCGCCGCTACCGCGCTTGCGGCCGCCGCCTCCTCGACCCTTGCCCGTTCTCCGAAAGGCGCCTTCTCCGACATGCCCGTGCCCCCTATCGCCAAGAAGATTCCGGTCACCATCGAACAACTGGGCCGCACCCGCGTGGATGAGTACCAGTGGATGAAGGACGACAACTGGCAGGCTGTGTTGCGCGACCCGACGCTGATCAAGGCGGACGTCAAGGAACACCTCACCGCCGAGAACGCCTATCGCGAGGCCATGCTGGCTTCGACCGAGCCGCTTCAGGCCACGATGTTCGAGGAGATGAAGGGCCGCATCAAACAGGACGACAGCTCGGTCCCCTCTCCTGACGGTCCCTGGGAGTACTACACCGAGTACAAAACGGGGGATCAGCATCCCCGCTACATGCGCCGCACCCGCATGCCGACCCAGGCCGAACGGGACGCGCGTCCGGGACTGATGCCGGTGATCGCAGTCCAGGAACTCCTCGACGCCAACGCGCTCGCCGAAGGCAAGACCTATTCCGATGTCGGCGATACGGCTTACAGCCCCGACCACGCCCTGTTCGGCTATTCCGAAGATGCGCAGGGCTCGGAGGTCTATCGCATCTACGCCAAGGATCTGGCGACCGGCCAGTTGGTGGGAGAGCCGATCGAATCAGCCTCGGGCGGGCTGACCTTCTCGCCGGACAGCCAGTGGATCTTCTGGACCAACCGCAACGACAACGGCCGTCCGGACAAGATCTTCCGCCGCCCGGCGCGCGGTGGCGCCATCACCCTCGTCTATGAGGAAGAGGACGAGGGCATGTTCATCGGCGTCGGGCGCACGTCCGACGACCGCTTCATGATCATCGGCATCGGCAATCAGGAAACCTCCGAGACCCGCTACATTCCCGCCGACGACATCACCGCCACGCCGCGAGTCGTTGAGCCGCGCGAGGTCGCCCGCAAGTATGACGCCGACCACTGGGGTGATCGCTGGGTCATCCATACGAACGCCGACGACTCGATCGACTTCAAGGTCTGCGAGGCGCCGACGGCGACACCCGGCAAGGCGCATTGGCGGGACCTGATCCCCCACACCCCGGGCCGTTACATCGAGGGCATCTCGCTGGTGAAGGACTTCATCGCCCGCCAGGAGCGCGCCGATGCCAACACCCGGATCGTGATCCGCGACCGTGCCGGCGCCGAGCACGAGATCGCCGTCGACGAGCCCGCCTATTCGCTCAATCTGGGCGGCGCGTCCGAGTTCGACACCACGGTCATGCGCTATGGCTATAACTCGCCGTCCACGCCGACCTCGACCTATGACTACGATCTGGCGACGCGCGAGCGGACCCTGCGCAAGGTTCAGGAAATCCCCTCCGGCCACAGCGCGGCGGACTATGTGGTCGAGCGGCTGAACGCCCCGGCCAGCGACGGCCAGCTGGTGCCGGTCACCATCGTGCGCCGCAAGACGACGCCCGTGAACGGGTCGGCGCCGCTGCTGCTGTACGGCTACGGATCCTACGGCATCCCCATGTCGGCCAGTTTCTCGACCAACCGGCTGTCGCTGGTGGACCGGGGCTGGATCTATGCCATCGCCCACGTGCGGGGCGGCTCGGACAAGGGCTGGGGCTGGTTCCTCGACGCCCGCCGCTTCACCAAGAAGAACACCTTCACCGACTTCATCGCCGCAGCCGAGCACCTGATCTCGACCGGGCATGGCAAGGCCGGGCACATCGTGGCGCAGGGCGGTTCGGCCGGCGGCCTGCTGATGGGCGCGGTCAACAATATGCGGCCCGACCTGTGGGCCGGAGTGATCGGCCAGGTCCCGTTCGTCGACGTGATCAACACCATGAGCGACGTCAGCCTGCCGCTGACCCCGCCCGAATGGCCCGAATGGGGCAATCCGCTCGAGGATGCCGAGGCCTATGACTACATCGCCAGCTACAGCCCCTATGACAACATCGAGGCCAAGGACTATCCGGCGGTGCTGGCCACCGGCGGCCTGTCCGACCCGCGCGTGACCTATTGGGAGCCCGAGAAATGGGTCGCCCGCCTGCGTCCGGCCACCACCTCGGGCAAGCCGGTGCTGCTCAAGATCAATATGGAGGCCGGCCACGCGGGGTCCTCGGGCCGGTTCGACTATCTGAAGGAAGTCGCCCACGACTATGCCTTCGCCATCTGGGCCATCGACAAGGGCTGGGAGCGGGCCTGACAATCCGCCGCCTCGACCTGGCCACCGGACGGCCCTAGATACAGCCCATGGCGATCCTTCGCGTCCTTTCGATCCTGTTCGGCGTCCTTGCGGTGCTGGCGCTGGGTGCCGTCCCGGCCCCAGCCGAGGCGGACGCCATGCCCTGCCATGAGCAAGGTTTGCAGGCCACCGACATGACGATCACGTCCTCGCCGGATAACCCCGACCCGTCCCGGCCGGTCGGGGTGGCCATGGCCTGCTGTGTCATGTGCGTCGTCTCGCCGCTCCCGGACCCTCCCATGCCTGCACTGGCGGTCGCCCCGGAGGCGACCCCCATGATCCGGACGGGCCGGAGCATGGCTGGCCTGGCCCCTGCCCCTGCGTCGCCCCCTCCGCGACGCCCTGCCTCACTCTGAAAGCCGCGCCGGGTTCGCCCGGCATTTCGATACCTTTCAAGAGGAGGCCATTATGGCTGTCCGATACCTTGCCGCCCTGCTGTGCGGCACCTGCCTGACCGTGGTCGCCCCTGCGGCCATGGCCCAGGAGTCCCACGACCACCACCCCCCTGCCGACCCGCACGCGGCGCATGACATGGTCGCAGATGACCGGTCGGCTGATCCGCACGCCGGTCACGTCATGCCAATGACGAGCGTGCTCGGCCCCTATCCCATGACGCGCGACGCTTCCGGCACCGCCTGGCAGCCCGACCTGTCCGAACACAGCGGCATCCACTGGGGCCAGGGCGACTGGTCGCTGATGGCCCATGCGACCTTCGATCTGGTCCACTCCGATCAGGGAGGACCGCGCGGCGACGACAAGACTTTCCTGGCGGGCATGATCATGGGATCGGCCCGGCGGGACTTTGCCGACGGCTCGACCCTCAACCTCAGGGGCATGATCAGTCCGGACCCGCTGATGGGCAAGGAGGGCTATCCCCTGCTGCTGGCCGCAGGTGAGACGGCAGACGGAGTCACGTCGCTGGTGGATCGCCAGCACCCCCATGACCTGTTCATGGAACTGTCGGCCTCTTACGCCCGCCCCGTCACGGATCGGGACAGCGTGTTCGTCTATCTGGGACTGCCGGGAGAGCCGGCGTTTGGCCCGCCCGCCTTCATGCACCGCATGAGCGCCATGGCCAGTCCCGAGGCGCCGATCACCCACCACTGGCTGGACTCGACCCACATCACCTTCGGGGTCGCCACCGTCGGCTGGATCCGGGATGGCTTCAAACTGGAGACCTCCGCCTTCCGGGGCCGCGAACCGGATCAGGATCGCTACGACATCGAAAGCCCCGAGCTCGACAGCTGGTCGGTGCGGGCGTCGTGGAATCCCTCGCCGGAATGGTCCCTCCAGGTCTCACGGGCCGATGTCACAGCCCCCGAGCAGCTGGAACCCGATGAGGACGAGACCCGCATGTCGGCCAGCGCCATTCACACCCGTCGGATCGGCAATGCGGGCTGGTGGTCCTCCACCCTGGCCTGGGGCGCCAAGACCAATGACCATGATGAAACCAAGAATGGCTGGGCTCTGGAAAGTGCATTCAGCCCCGACGACCGCTGGACCCTGTTCGGGCGCTACGAACGGATCGAGACCGACGAACTGGTGCCCGGCCACGGGGGCGGACACGGCGATCTCTACACCCTGTCCAAGGTCTCGGTCGGCGCGGTCCGCGAATGGCAGGTTCGCCCGAACGTCCGGTTCGGAATCGGGGGGCTCTACTCCGTGAATCAGGTGCCGGCCGGACTCGCTGTCGAATACGGTGACGACCCGGATGGCGGGATGTTGTTCATCCGGTTGCGACTGAACTAGGACAAGGGCGCCCCGGCAAGGCTTGGCCGTTGTCCGGGGCGCCTCTAGTGCGCGGCGATGTCGCCTGGTGGCGTGCGTAGCCACGGCGCCAGCTTCAGGCGTCGGGGCGGACAGGAAATGTCGCCCGAAACCCGGAAGCGCCGGGCGAAATCGACCACGTCGCGCAGGGTCGATTCGTCGAACGGCTTGCAGACGACGCCCAGCGCGCCGGAGAAGCCCTCGGGGATCTGCTCGGGGTTGGCGGTCATGAACACCACGGCCGCACCGTGGCGCTCGACCAACTCATGGGCAACCAGCGGCCCGGTCAGGCCATCCAGCAGATTGACGTCGACGAAGGCCAGGTCCGGCTCGTATCGCCGGGCAAGCAACAGAGCGCTGGCCTGATCCATGGCCAGACCGATGACCTCGCAATCGTAATCGGTCAGCATCAGCTCCAGCTCCATCGCCAGAATGGGCTGGTCCTCAACGACCATAACCTTGATGTCTTTGGGCACGTTATGGTTCAAAAGCACTACCACGCACCGCTGAACAGGGCGGCGTCACAAACCAAAGACCGCAATTGTCCGATTGCGTACACTTGGAACGCACCTGTATCGCATTGGTTCGACCTTTGCTATTCACCCGCCCGGGGCGTGCATTCAGGGTAGGCTATGGGCGTGTCAGCAATCGATCCTCAAGACAGCGGGCAGACGGCGTCGACGCGTGAACTGAGGCTCATCCAGACGCTCATTTCCATCCGCCTGCGCGGCGTAACCGATCCCGAGGGGCGGCGGCACATGAACTGGGTCAGCGACCTGGTCAGCGCCATGAGCCTGATGGTCGAACGGGGTATGCGATCCGGCGCTCCGGACTTCGGGACCTATATGGATGAGACCCTCGGTTTCTGGACAAGGCTGTGCGAGTCGCGGGGACTGAAACTGTCGGTGAACGGCGAGGTTCCCGCCCTGCCGGACAGTCTGCACCTGCCGCTGGCCGTCGTCCTGCACGAGATCATGGGCGAGGTGGTCCGTCACTATGAGCCCGGAGCCGTCGGTCAGGCCGCCGCCGTGGCCTTTGCGGCGTCCGCGACCGACATCAGCATGGTCGTCAGCGCGACGAACCCGCCCGGAGACGATGCCGTCCACGCCGAGAGCATGGCCCTGGTCGAAGGACTGGCCGCCCTGCTGGGCGGTCAGGCCACCCGTTCAGCGCCCGGCCGGGGCGGGCTGACCGTCAAGGTCCACCTGCCCCGCACGACGCGGCAGCTGCAATAGGGCCTACTGGTCCACAACCCGCCAGGCGTTCGTAGCGAACTGCCGGGCGCTTTCGAACAGGCCGGCCCGCGAGGAATCGCTGGCGCAGAGCTCGCGGCGCAAGTCCCCCATGATCGTGCCCTCAGACAGAGCGGTCCATGAGCCGTCGCCGACGAAGTCGTCGATCACGCTGGTTCCCGAACGATCATGGAAGCTGGAGCGGAGCGTGGCATAGCGCAGCTGCGAACAGTCCATGTCGATGGTCGAGACAGCATAGTCGAACGGCACGGCGTCCGGGACCAGCGAGACCATGACGAAGGTCACCTCGCGGCGGTTGCCGTTGATGTCGACCGAGCTCCAGTCGACGGCGGCGACGGCCGAGTCGGACGATGACACCGCTTCCCAGCTCTGGGCCAGGACGGGGGTTGCCCCCATGACCGCCAGGGTCGCTGCAATACCGATGGATTTGAACATGTTGGCCTCTCCCGATGAGGGGCCCAGCTTGCCTCAGGACGGACCGGCCGTCGAGCGCGGCATCCTGACCAAATCTGATGGAGGTGGGCCGCGGGGGCGGTGGCTGGGGAACTAGGACTCGAACCTAGAATGACGGTACCAAAAACCGGAGTGTTACCATTACACCATTCCCCAGCAGGGCCGGTGCGTCGCGAGACAGGCTCGCGAGAGGCGCCGAGATACGCCAAGGTCGCGGGTGATGCAACACCCCCTTTTCGCTTCTTTGCAGCGGTTTCCACCTTCCTGCGAAATAGCCGCAATCCCGGCTTGCGGGGGCTGTCCGGCCTCGGTATAAGCCCCCTCCTCAAGTCGGAGTGTGGCTCAGCCTGGTAGAGCACTGCGTTCGGGACGCAGGGGTCGGAGGTTCGAATCCTCTCACTCCGACCATTTTATCTGCAGCGCGACCCGGGCGCTGATCGGGGGCTTTCGGGCCCCTTCCCCCTCCCTACTCCTTAAATCTGCCAGCCACCTCGGCGAGGTGCCGCCCCACGGCCTCGATCGGCCGCTCGCCCAGCGCCTTGCGGCGCGCCAGCAGGTCGGGTGAGCCCGCGTCATAGTCGGCCATCAGCGTGCGCACAAAGGCGCCCGAGCGCACCTCGGCCAGAACCTCGTCCATGGCGGCCTTTGACGCCTCGCCCAGCACGCGCGGCCCGGTCAGATAGGCGCCATACTCGGCGGTGTTCGAGATCCGGCCAAAGGCCCCGGCGATCCCCTTTTCGAACATCAGATCGGTGACCAGCTTCAGCTCATAGAAGCATTCGAACCAGGCGACCTCGGGCGGATAGCCGGCCTCGACCAGTTTCATGAAGGCGCCGTCGACCAGATCCTTGACCCCGCCGCACAACACCACCTGTTCCCCGAACAGGTCGCTCTCGCACTCGGCGGCAAAGGTGGTCTCGAGAATGCCCTTGCGGCCACAGCCCAGCGCCGCCGCATAGGACAGGCCCAGCGCATGGGCCCCGCCCGAGGCGTCCTGATGCACGCCGAACAGGCAGAAGACCCCCTGCCCCTCTTCATACAGGTCGCGGATGCGCGGGCCGATGCCCTTGGGTGAGGCCAAGATGACATCGAGGTCCGCGCGCGGCTGGACCAGGCCGAACCGCACCGACAGGCCGTGGGCAAAGATCAGGGCCGCGCCTGGCTTGATGGCCGGTTCAATCTCCTCGGCCCACAGATCGCGGTGCGCCTCGTCAGAGACCATGATGGCCACCACATCGGCCCCGGCCGTCGCCTCGCCGGCGGTCCGGACCGCGAACCCGTCCGCCTCGGCCACCGCGCGGGTCTTCGAGCCGGCCTTCAGGCCCACGACGATGTCGGCGACCCCCGAATCGCGCAGGTTCAGCGCATGGGTCCGCCCCTGACTGCCATAGCCGATCACGGCGACGCGTTTGCCGCGGATGATGGACAGGTCGCAGTCACGGTCGTGGAAAACGGGCAGCGGAGAGGATAGGGTCTGGGTCATGACCCAAGACATAACCCCTTCTGACGTGATCGCCTTCTGGAAAGCCGCCGGACCCGAGAAATGGTTCGCCAAGGACGAGGCCTTCGATGCCGCGTTCAAGGCCCGGTTCCTGGACGCGCATATGGCCGGGGCGCGGCGCGAACTGGACGGGTGGATGGAGACGGCGGAGGGGGCGTTGGCGCTGATCCTCCTGCTGGACCAGCTGCCCCGGAATGCGTTTCGCGACACGGCCCACCAGTTCGCGACCGATCCGCTGGCGCTGAGTCTCGCGAACGACGCGGTGGCGCGCGGGCATCTGGAGCGGACCGAGGCGGGCCTGCGCAAATTCCTGCTGCTGCCGTTCGAACATTCGGAGCGGCTGGAGGACCAGGACCGGTTCATGGCCCTGATCGGGGATGACCCCGAGGACCGCAAATGGGGCGAAATCCACCGCGACATCACCGTCCGCTTCGGTCGCTTCCCGCACCGCAATGCTGCGCTCGGGCGGGATACGACGGCCGAGGAGCAGGCGTTTCTGGATGAGGGCGGGTTCGGGGGGTAACGCCAGAAAAATACCGTCTGAACCGTCTGAACCGTCTGAATGGTCTGAATTGCGTTCTCCATCACCTCCCCATTCATGATGGGGAGGTGGCGCGGCGGCGTAGCCGACGTGACGGAGGGGGCGGCGCCGCGTGTAGCCCTGACTGTGGGTGCGGACAGCGGCTTTGCAGGACACGGCAGCGCCGCCCCCTCCACCACTCCGTGGTCCCCCTCCCCATCAAGATGGGGAGGTGATGCGAAACTACCGTCTGAATAGTCTGAACCGTCTGATCCGTCTGAAATGGATGCACCTCCGCTGGCCGGACCTATGGCAACCGGACAGTATGGGTGCAGCGGGGACCGGGGCGGGGAGAACGGTCCGGGAAGCGGCGGGGGCGTTGAAGATAATCCGGAATTAGCTGGCGAGTTTCATGCTGGCGCGGCCGGGCTCAGCGTTCCTTCTCCCCTCGGGGGAGAAGGTGGGCCGCGTGAGCGGCTCGGATGAGGGGGCGAGAGGGTGCCCGAGCGTCGACCTATCCCCCTCAAGCCAACCTCCCCCTCATCCGTCAGGCTTCGCCAGACACCTTCTCCCCCGGGGGGAGAAGGCCGGCCCGGGGTCCAGTTTTCTGTGGATGCTGATTCGGCAGACCTGCCGCTGCCTCGCGAATCGGGCAGAGTGATCGCATGAACGCGCTCGCCCCGATCCTGACCGACCATGCCGGACCGGCGGCCGATCCGGCGCATCCCGAATATCAGTATCTGAACCTGCTGCGGGACATTCTGGACAATGGCGTCCAGCGCGGAGACCGGACGGGCACGGGCACGCTGGGGGTATTCGGGCGGCAGATCCGGTTTGATCTGTCGAAGGGGTTTCCCCTGCTGACCACCAAGAAGCTGCACACCCGCTCGATCATCGTCGAGCTGCTGTGGTTCCTGCGCGGCGAGACCAATATCCGCTGGCTGAAGGACAATGGCGTCCGCATCTGGGACGAATGGGCCGATGCCGAGGGCGAGCTGGGCCCGGTCTATGGCAAGCAATGGCGCAGCTGGACCGCGCCCGACGGCCGGGTGATCGACCAGATCGAAAAGGTCGTCGAAAGCATCCGCACCAATCCCAACAGCCGCCGGCACATCGTCACGGCCTGGAACCCGGCCGATGTCGACGACATGGCCCTGCCGCCCTGTCACTGCCTGTTCCAGTTCTTCGTCGCCGACGGCAAGCTGAGCTGCCAGCTGTACCAGCGCTCGGCCGACATCTTTCTCGGCGTGCCGTTCAACATCGCCAGCTATGCGCTGCTGACGCTGATGATCGCCCAGGCGACGGGGCTGGAGCCCGGCGAATTCGTCCACAGTTTCGGGGACGTACACCTGTATCTGAACCATGTGGATCAGGCGGAGGAGCAGCTGTCGCGGGCGCCGCGCCCCTTCCCCACCCTGACGCTGGCCCCGCGCGACGACCTGTTCGCCTATGAACTGTCGGACGTGACGCTGGAGGGCTACGACCCCTGGCCCCACATCAAGGCCGTGGTCGCGGTTTGATGGACCTGAAGACCCTGCAGGCCGACGTCCTGCGTATTTCTGACATCTATGCGGCCGAGCACGGGATCGACCGTGACCGCGACTGGGCGCTGCTGAAGCTGCAGGAGGAGCTGGGCGAGCTGACGGCCGAGCATCTGCGGATGAGCGGGCGGGCGCGGGGTGAGGCGGATGCGGGAAAGCTAAGCGATGAGGCGGCGGATGTGCTGGGTATGCTGCTGATCTATTGCGACAGCGCCGGCATTGATCTGGAAGCGGCCATGCAGCGTAAGTGGCTGCACTGGCTTGAAAAGGCCCCCGCATGATCCGCCCCCGCCTGTCCCTTGTCGCGGCCCGGGCGCGGAATGGCGTGATCGGGATGAAGGGCGATCTGCCCTGGCGGCTGCGCGGGGACCTGCAGCGGTTCAAGGCCGTGACCATGGGCAAGCCGTGTTTGATGGGCCGGGCGACGTGGGAGAGCCTGCCGCTGAAACCCCTGCCCGGTCGGCTGAATCTGGTGCTGACCCGGGATGAGAGTTTTGAGGCGACCGGGGCGGTCGTCTGTACCAGCCTGGCCGAGGCGCTGGAGATGGCGCGCGAGCAGGCGCGCGAGGACGGGGTGGACGAGATCTGCGTGATCGGCGGGGCGCAGCTTTATGAGACGGTGCTGGACCGGGCCGACCGGCTGTATCTGACCGAGGTCGAGGCCGACCCCGAGGGCGACACCCTGTTTCCGGCCTTTGACGAGGCGGACTTTGTCGAGGTGGCGTCCGAGGCGCATGATGCGGGCGAGAAGGACGACCACCCCTATGTGTTTCGCACCCTGGACCGGAGAGCCAAATGATCGTCGCCACCACCAATGACCTGCCCGGCCACCGCGTGGTGCGGGTGCTGGGTATGACGCGCGGGATCACCGTGCGCTCGCGCAACTTCGTCTCGGACGCCATCGGCGGGCTGCAGTCGATGGTCGGCGGGCGCGTCGGCGCCTATGTCAAACTGGCCGAGACCGCCCGGCAGGAGGCCTATGACGCCTTGCTGGAAGACGCCAAAGGCATGGGCGCCAATGCCATCCTGGCCATGCGCTATGACGCCAATGAGATCATGCCCGGCATCACCGAAGTGCTGGCCTATGGCACGGCCGTGGTCGTGGAAGCTGAGTGACGAGTGACGAGTGGCGAGGGAAGCGCTGACGTGCCGCCGCCTGTCGTCTTACACGCCACTCATCACTCGCCACTCGCCACTGGCTAGCTGAGCGTCGCCATCGCCGAGCGTTCGAAATCCTTGAGCTCGTCGAGGCGGCCGTCGCGGATCTTTTGCACCCACCAAGGGTCGGCCAGCAGGGCGCGACCGACGGCGACCAGATCGAACTCGTCGCGCTCCAGCCGTTCGATCAGGCCGTCCAGCGAGGCGGGCCTTGAGCCGGCGCCGCCGAAGGCCGCGATGAACTCTCCGTCCAGACCGACCGAGCCGACGGTGATGGTCGGCTTGCCGGTCAGCTTCTTGATCCAGCCGGCGAAATTGAGGTCCGAGCCCTCGAACTCCGGCTCCCAGAAGCGGCGCTGCGAGCCGTGGAAGACGTCGACGCCGGCCTCGGACAGCGGCGCCAGCCACTGGGCCAGTTCGTCCGGATCGTGGCCATTCTTGGCGGCGAAGTCGTGCGACTTCCACTGCGAGATGCGCAGGATCAGGGCCATGTCCTCGCCGATGCCTTCGCGCACCGCCTTGACCACTTCGGCGCCGAAGCGGGCGCGGTCGGCGATGGTCGGGCCGCCCCAGCGGTCATTGCGGTCGTTCAGGCCGCTCCAGAAGAACTGGTCGATCAGATAGCCGTGGGCGCCGTGGATCTCGACCGCGTCAAAGCCCAGCTCGCGGGCGGCCTTGGCCGAGCGACCGAAGGCGGCGATGGTGTCGGCGATGTCCTCTTCGGTCATCGGCTCCAGCTTGCGGTTGCCGGGGGTGGTCATGCCGGACGGGCTGTCGACCTTGCCGAGCGGGGCCCAGTCCGCCCCCTGGCCACGGGCCGAGCCGACGTGCCAGATCTGCGGGGCGATCAGGCCGCCGGCGGCATGGACCTCGTCCACTACCTTTTTCCACTCCGGCAGGGCCTCGCCGTGGAAGACGGGGACGTTGGCATCGTTGCGGGCGGCGGGGCGCTCGACGACCGTACCCTCGGTGATGATCAGGCCGACGTCACCCTCGGCGCGCCTCCGGTAATAGCCGGCGACGTCCTCGGTCGGGATGCCGCCCGGCGAGAAGGAGCGGGTCATGGGCGCCATGACGATGCGATTGGGCAGCTTCAGCGACTTGATCTGGAAGGGCTGGAACAGGGCATCGACGGACATGGCAGGCTCGCGGTTCATTTGACTGGAACCGGGAAGGTGGCGATTAGCGTTGCGTTTGAAAACCCTTGTCGGCGATTTTTCTCAGGAGGCCTTGAGATTGAGGGTGTCGGCGACGGCGCGGGCCAGATCGGTGAAGCGTTGGCCGACCTGCCCGTCCGGGATGTCGAGGGTTACGGGGCGGCCGGCATCGCCCGCAAGGCGGACGGCGGCGTCCAGCGGGATGTCGCCGAGGACGGGGATGCCCAGACGCGCGGCTTCGGCCGGTCCGCCGTCGGTGCCGAAGATGTCGCCGCTCATGGTCTGGACCAGACCGAGCACGGGCGTGCCGACTTTCTGGAACAGGGCGTGGGCGCGGCGGGCGTCGGCGAGGGCGACCTCCTGCGGGGTGGTGACGATGATCGCGCCGTCCAGCGGGGTCTTCTGGATGAGGCTGAGGTGAACATCGCCGGTGCCGGGCGGCAGATCGACGACCAGAACGTCGAGGGGCTCGGCCTCGGTCCCCCAGCGGGTCTGGGTCAGCATCTGGGACAGGGCCTGGGACGCCATGGGCCCGCGCCAGATCATGGCGTCGGAGGCTTCGGTCAGCAGGCCGACCGACATGGCGGCGAGGCCGTGCGCGCGGTGCGGCTCCATCTTGCCGTCGACATACTCAGGCTTGCCCGCGATGCCGAGCATGGTCGGCAGGGATGGGCCGTAGACATCGGCGTCGAGGAGACCGACGCGCAGGCCCTGCTGCGACAGGGCAATGGCCAGATTGACCGCGACGGTCGACTTGCCGACCCCGCCCTTGCCGCTGCCGACGGCGATGACGCGGCGCACATGGTCGGGGCGGTCGGTGGGCACGGGGGCCTTGGCCCGGCCCTGATCGACAGCGGCCTTTGACAGGCCGGCGGTGCGGCGTGGCGGCGCCGGGGTGGTCTCGGCGGTCAGTATCACCGACACGCGCGTGATGCCCGGCAGGGCCTTCAGCGCCGCCTCGGCCTGATCACGGACGGGGGCATAGCGGGCCACTTCGGCCTGATCGACCTCGAGCACAAAGCCCGCGCGATCTTCGGCCACCACCAGCCCCTTGACCTTGCCGCCGTCCATCAGACCGCCGCCGGTGACCGGATCGGTCAGGCGGTTCAGCAGATCGATGACGGCCTGTCTGTCGGGCACGGCTTGCTCCTTGGCGCGCGAGGGGGTTTACCGGGCCTTCTATCCCCCTGACCGCATCGGCGCGAGGTTCCATTTGTCCCAGGGCGAGCCCGCCAGACTGACCCTGATCGGGGGACCGACCGCCTCGGGCAAGTCGGCGCGGGCGCTTGAGCTGGCCGAGCGGACCGGGGCGGTGATCGTCAATGCCGACAGCCAGCAGCTGTATGCCGAACTGCGCGTGCTGAGCGCCCGGCCGGATGCGGCGGAAGAAGCGCGGGCCGAGCACCGGCTGTACGGCGTGGCGGCGGGGGATGACCCCTGGTCGGTCGGACGCTGGGTGCGCGCGGTTCAGGACCTGCTGGCCAAGCTCGACGGGCGGCCCGCCGTGCTGGTGGGTGGCACCGGCCTCTACTTCACGGCCCTGACCAAGGGGCTGGCCGACATCCCGCCTGTGTCCGATGCCGTGCGGCAGGCCGTCGAGGCGGACTATGACCGGGTGGGCGAAGCGGCGTTCCGGCAGCGACTGGCCGGCATCGATCCCGAGGCCGCGGCGCGGATCGAGGACAACGACCGCCAACGCCTGATCCGGGCCATGGCGGTGGCGACACACACCGGACGCGCCCTGTCGGACTGGCAGGCCGATACCCGCCCGATCCTCATGCCCGGACGCTGGACCGGCCAGCTCATCCTTCCGTCGCGCGAAGCGCTTTACGCCGCCTGTGATGCCCGCTGCGCGGTGATGCTGGAGCGCGGCGCGCTGGACGAGGTGCGCGGCCTGATGGCCAGGGGCCTGTCCCCTGCCCTGCCGGTGATGAAGGCGGTCGGGGTGCGCGAACTGGCAGCCCACCTTCGCGGCCAGACCTCGCGGGAGGTCGCGCTGGACCAGATGCGTCAGGCGACCCGCAACTATGCCAAGCGCCAGCTGACCTGGTTCAGGAACCAGATGCCGGACTGGGACCGGGTCTGAGCTGCGCAGCCAGAAGGCCCACGCCCAGCCAGAAGCCCACGATGGGGCTCATGCCGATGCCCAACAGGGGCATGGGGAAGGCGCCAAAAACGGTCAGGCCCGCCGTCAGCAGGACATAGACCGACAGGGGCACGCCTGCGCCGAAGGACCTCGCCGCCGCCAGCCGGGCGCCGAGGATCGGGGCGAGCGATGTGGCCACAGTCAGGACGACCGCCGCAATAGCCAGCCCGGGCGTCACGGCCCAGGCCAGCGCGACGATTTCCTCGACCTCAGGCACGGGGGCGAGCGGATCGGGTCTCAGCCAGCTGAGGGCGGCAAGGGCTGCGGCCACGCCGGCAAGGCCGAGCCGGACAGGCGTCGAACGCCGCGTCGTGAGCGCGATCAGGCCAACTGCTCCGGCAAAGGCGGTCGCCTGTGAGGCATCGGGCTGGAGCACCAGAAGGCCAAGAATAGTGAAGGCGAGCCCCCAGCTGGACGCCCGCTCCCGCGTCCGGTCCAGCGCGACGACCGCCATCGGCAGCACGACAAACGCGATGTTGATGGACAGGGGGCCGACCGCCAGCCAGCGGTGAACCCCCTGCTGCGCCGGGCCGAACAGGCTGGCGGCTACAAGGACCGCCGCCAGTCCGAGCAGGACGGTCCCGGTACGCTTTCCGGCAAGGGTGGCGATCGACACGGCGGCAGCCAGACCGACGCCCCAGGCGATCAGATTGCGCATCCAGATCGAGGCCGGCACATCTGCCAGCGCGCAGATCAGACACCCCAGCGCCACGGTCGCGAGGCTCAGCGCGCCGTAGACCTGAAGCAGACGATGCGGACCCTGCAACATGGCGACGGCGGCCCTCCCCCCGGAGTTGAGCGCTACTCGATCACTTCCATGGTGGCGGGCTCGAACGTCACGCCCTCGAACTCGGGATAGGCTTCCCGCAGAATGTTGGCCTGGGCGGGATCGTTGACGTCCATGATGTACCAGATGCCCTCGTCCATGAAGGCGAGGTTGGGCGACGCGGCCTTGATCTGAATGCCTTGGGTTTCCATCAGCATGCTGAGGTTGAGGATGACATAGGGGCGGCTGCCGTCGGGGGTGACGAAGGTCTCGGCCCCGGCGAGGTCGATGTCATAGTCGATGATGGTCACCTGGCTCATCAGTTCGTCGACCGCCTGGCGACTGGCCTCCCGGGCTTCATCCGCCGTGATGCCAAAGGTGTCGGCGATCGTCTGCAGCACCTTCGGTGGCAGGAATTCGATCGTGGCGGAATACTGCCCCGCCTCAATCATGCCGTTCAGTTGGTCGATCCGGGCCTCGAGACCCGCGCGATCGGCGTCGGACAGGGTGGCTTTCGGAGCCTCTTGGGCCAGGGCGGGCGCGGCGGCGAGGCCCGACCCCAGGGCCAGCACCATGGCGATCATCACAAGACGGGTGAACACGGGGACACTCCTCGGGAAAAACGACCCCCGTTGATTGCCCCACGTCCCGGGTTCTTGCCAGCGCAAATCCATGACGACAGCAGGTTATTGGATTTTCATCCCTTCGCCCCTATATTGGGAGGGTCCGGGTTCGCCCGGGCTATGGCGATAAAGGCGCTTGTAATAAGCGGACCGGACCCGGGTGCGATTCCCGGCGGCTCCACCATTTTCTCCCGCGTTATCGGCGGAAGGTATGGGGCCGACTAGCATCGACGGACGTGTAAAGAGGATTGCTTTCGCCCGTACTGGCCCATCGTTATCGGGCCATTTTGTAACTGCGAACGATAACTTCGCTGGGGAATACGCTGTCGCCGCGTAATGCGGTTCCAGTAATTCCAGACTAAACTCCTGGAGGTTCAGATCTTCAGGCGGGGCCTGTCGGGAGCCTGGCAACAGAATCCCGGCGCTTTCCTGCATTGATGGCGACGCGCCCCTTTCACTGGTGGACCCACGGGGCTATCAGGAGGCGTTCCTCACAGAGGCAGGCATGACCAACGCGACCCCTCCCGTCGATGAAATGCACTATGAACGCCTGGCGCAGGATGCCCTGCGCGGCGTGATCCGTGCGGCGCTGGAACGCGCGGCCGAGCCCGAGGGCCTGCCCGGCGGCCACCATTTCTACATCACCTTCCAGACCCGGGCGCCGGGCGTGCAGCTGCCGCCCGACGTGGTGGCCAAATATCCGGAAGAGATGACGGTGGTGCTGCAGCACCAGTATGAGGATCTGGTGGTCGATGCCGACCAGTTCAGCATCATGCTGCGCTTCGGCGGCGTGCCCAAGGCGATGACCGTCCCTTACCGCGCCATCACCCGCTTCTTCGATCCGTCGGTGCAGTTCCTGCTGCAGTTCGAAACGGTGATCGAGGAGGTGATCGAAGACGAGGTCGAGGAGACCCCAACCGAACCCGCCACCCCGCCGCCCCCCTCCGGCGACGACGGCCCCAAGGTCGTCTCCCTGGACCAGTTCCGGAAGAAGTAGGCGCTTCGGCTGCTTCGGCGGTCGGTGGCATGTTCGGCATGCGGTGGCCAGAAGCGGATACGGCCAAGGTCCGCAATGGGTGGGGAGCGGACAGTCGTCAGAACATGCCGTTGGGATTAGCCGTTTCTTCAGGCACGATCTGGAGAACATCCCAGTGTTCGACGATCTTGCCGGCCTCGTCCAACCGGAAGATGTCGATCCCCGCGTAGTCGTGGTTTCCCGGCCAGTGCTGGAAGCAGTGCAGCACGACGTGGGGGCCGTCGGCCAGGGCACGCTTTACCTCCACCCGCTTACCCGGCCACTCGCGAGCCATCCGTTCGAAATAGTCGATAAATCCCTGCTTACCCGTCGCGACATGCGGATTGTGCTGAATGTAGTCGCTGCCAACATATCTCTCGATAGCCTCGCGTGGGCGACACTTGTTGAACATCAGGTCGTAGAAGGCGATCACATTGGCCTTGTTGGCATCGAGATCGTTCATGTGCACCTCCTCCTGAGCAGGAACAATCCAGCGTAATACAGGGGTCCGAAGCGGGGATCGATGCTCCTGCCAGCCTCGGACATGCTCCAGACTCAAAACCTCCCGTCAATCCACCGCTTGCGCGGGCCAGGATTGCAGGGCGGCACGGGTAATGCCGAGGAGTGCGGCGCGATCCGCTCCGTCCCGTGCGAGGACCGACATACCCTGCATGACGGCCATGACCAGACCCGACAGACCGGCCGCGTCTGTGTCCGGCGGCAGCACACGCTCGACGATGTCCCGTTCGATCCGGGCCCGAAGCGCACCCTGCACACCCCGGCGGATGTCGGCGACCGCGCGCTGCACATCGGCGGATGCCGCCGAACCGCTGGCGGTCGCGCTGGCCAGCAGGCAGCCCGGGGGCGTGTCCTTGCCCGTGTAGGTGACGGCCGCGCCCTGCAGCAGGTCGTGGGCGGCGGCGTAGGCGGTGGGTGCGTCGGAAACCGCACCCCTCAGAGCCTTCGGATCGCCCGCGTACAGCCGGGCGGCCTCCAGAAACAGCTGCTTCTTGTCGCCGAACGCGGTGTAGAGGCTGGGCGTCGACACGCCCATCGCCGCCGTCAGGTCGGCGATCGAGCTGGATTCATAACCGTGACGCCAGAAGGTCAGCATGGCGCTGTGAAGCGCCGCGTCGCGGTCGAAGGACAGCGGCCGGCCGGGCCGACGATGCGGAATAGAACTTTCCATATCGAACACTATGGAATGTCTTGACCCCCTGAGGCAAGGGGTTCATGGGTTTCGTAGCCCTCGCTATGAAAGCTTCCCTCATGTCCCTCACCGCCTATCGCACCCTCGGCCGTTCCGGCCTCGTGGTCAGTCCGCTCGCTCTCGGGACCATGACGTTCGGGCCCGGCGAATGGGGCGCTGACGAGGCCATCTCGAGAGAGGTATTCCAGGCGTACCGCGAGGCGGGCGGCAACTTCATCGACACGGCCGACATCTATTCGGGCGGCGAAAGCGAGCGTCTGGTCGGCCAGTTCATCAAGGAGACCCGGTCTCGCGACGACATCGTCCTGGCGACCAAGTTCGCCTTCAACGGCTCGGCCAGCCCCCTCGCCTCGGCCCAGTCCGGTCGCGGAAATCCGAACGCGGGGGGCGCCGGCGCCAAGAACATCCACCGCGCGCTGGACGCATCGCTGACGCGGCTCGGGACCGACTATATCGACCTGTACTGGATGCATATCTGGGACGGCGTCACGCCGGTCGAGGAGATCGTCCAGACGCTGGGCGACCTCGTCCGCGCGGGCAAGATCCGCTACTACGCCCTCTCCGACATGCCCGCCTGGCTGGCCATCAAGGCGGCCACCCTCGCGGCAGAGCGTGGCGTGCCGGGCCCGATCGCCATCCAGGTCGAATACTCCCTCGTCGCCCGCGATGTGGAGGGCGAGCACTTCCCGGCGGCGCGCGAGGGCGGCATGGGCGTGATGCCGTGGAGTCCGCTGGCCGGGGGCTTCCTGACCGGCAAATATCGACGCGACGACACGACGAACAGCGGGCGCCTCAGCGGGCCCAACCCGTTCGGCCAGAGCAAGTTCGCAGAGCGCAACTGGCAGGTGCTCGACACTCTCCGGGCCGTTGCGGAAGAGGTCGACCGGACCCCGGCCCAGGTCGCCCTGCGCTGGGTCATGCAGCGCCCCGGGGTCGCCTCGACGCTGATCGGCGTCAGGAATGCCACTCAGCTTGCGGGGAACCTCGGCGCCGCCGGGTTTGAACTGAGCGACGAACAGATGTCGCGCCTGAACGAAGCCAGCGCGCCTGCGCCCGGCTTCAGTGCCGGACTGGCGACACCCGGGATTCGTCGGATGGTGTTTGGCGGCAACGAGGTCGCGGGGTGGCTGGACCAGGCGACCCCACTTCCCAAGGCCCCCGCCATCGGCTAGCGAATTCCACGAGTATCAGGGGAGTACCGCATGGCCGGGGTGGATCGCAGGGCGTGGGCATCGGACAGCCGGATGGCGACGATCGATCCCGGTCAGACCGAGGCGAATTTCGCGGGCCGCAAGCGCGTCGTCGATGGGGTTCTGACCCCGTCGGAGGCCACCGCACCGATTACGCCGGAGCGGTATGGCGAGCAGGACTTCATCATCGTCCCGGACTTTCTGACGCCGGCGGAATGTGATCGCCTGCTGGAGATGTTCGACCGCCTGCACGGCCTGGTAAAGCACCGCCGGATCGGCATCGACTTCTGGGAGGGCCGGATCGTCTATATGGGCGATGTCGCGGGCTATGACGCCTCTGCGGCGGCGATCATGGGCGGTTTCCAGAAACGGGCGACGGCCATGCTGGGGGAATTCTACGCCCTGACCCGGCCGCTGTGGACCGACACGGTGCAGCTGAACATCTGGGAGCAGGGCTCGTGTCTGCCGCCCCACACGGACAACAGCAATCCGGACGGCACCGACCACAGCACCCCGTGGCGGGACTTTTCCAGCATCGTCTATCTGAACGACGACTATGAGGGCGGCGAACTGTATTTCACCGCAAAGGATCGGGTGCTGAAGCCGAAGCGCGGCATGCTGGTGGCGTTCAGCGCCGGCTATCACCACGAACACGGCGTGCTGAAGGTCACGCGCGGCCGTCGCATCACCATGCCGGCCTTCTACACCTTCGATAAGCGCAAGGCCGACGCGCACATCTATCCGGAGCTGTATCCGGCCGCCCCGGCGCCGGCTGCGGCGCCTGCCCCGGGGCCGGTCCAGCCTCTTTCGGCCATCCTGGCGAAGCCGCAGGCCAGCCCGGCCCGCGATCCGTTGTCGATCCTGTCGCCCGGCGGACAGGCCCCCACCTGGCAGCCCCCCGGCAAATGGCGGCCGCCGGGCTGATTCAGCCGGTCGCCCTGAATCAGCTTCGGACGGGTTGACCCCACAGGTTTCGCCGGGATCAATGGCGGATAACGCCGATTGGGCTGGGGAGCCGCATCATGATCCGTCGTGTCGTCTTTACTCTGATCGCCGGCCTGTCGCTGGCGGCCTGTGCCACAACCTCCAGCAGTCAGACCTCCGAGGGCGCGTTCGACGGCTGGGCCGCGTTGATCGTGGCCGCGGACTGGACGACCAGCCGGGGCACCCCGATCCAGGCCTTTGACAATGCGCGGCGCGATCTGGTGGCGGGGTTTCAGGACGTCGGCTTTGCGCGGGCCGACATGGTCGACTTCACCCTGCGTCCCGATGTGGCCAACCCGACCTCGGCCGATCAGGCGTTGGAGGCCATCGCGCGCAATGCCGAGCAGGCGACGCAGGGGTGCTTTCTGTATTTCACCTCGCACGGGTCGCCGCGCGGGATTGTGTTCGGGCCCAATCGCCTGATGAGCCCCGATGAGATGGCGCGACGGGTCGACGGCTGGTGCGGCACCCGCCCGACCGTGGTGATCGTCTCGGCCTGCTTCTCGGGCGTATTCACCGACCGGCTGGCGGCGCCGAACCGGATGATCATGAGCGCGGCGCGGCGGGACCGGTCATCGTTCGGCTGTTCGGAGGACGCGACCTATCCCTATTTCGACGGCTGTATCCTTGAGAGCCTGCCGACCTCGCCGAACTTCCTCGTCCTCGCGGATCAGGCGGCCCTGTGCGTCCAGCGGCGCGAGCGGGAGGAAGGGCTCAGCCCGGCCTCGGAGCCCCAGACCGTGGTGGGCGTGGACATCGCGCGTGAGCTAACCACGACCTACGCCTTCGACCGGGGAAACTAGCGCGGAAAGACGCGGATGGTGATGCGCTCGCGCTCGCCCTCGTGCCGCTGGACCAGCAGGCGGGCGACCTGGGCATCGTCGTGGAACAGATAGCCCTTGATGGCGTCCAGAAGGGCCTTGGCCAGATTATCGAGGTCCATGTGCGGGGGCTCGCCCACATGCTCCATGTCGATCTCGACGACGTGGTCGCCCCATGATGGACGGGCGCCGCGCCATTCCTTGCGCATGAACTCATAGACCAGCGGCTTGTAGTATTTGGCTTGGGTGGTCAGGCCGTCGATGGTGATCTCGACCCCCTGCCCCGTTTCCCGCGCCCGGACCTTGCCGATCCCGATCCAGTCGCCGCTCATGGACGGCAGGGGGCGGGCACCTCGCCCACCACGGTCGCGGCCAGGATTTTGACCGGCGGTGTCAGCTGTTCGTCGGCGTCGGCCGGGCTGCGATGGATGTCGTGGATCACCTCCATGCCGGCGGTCACCCGGCCAAAGGCGCCAAAGCCCTGCCCGTCCCGATTGCGGGCGCCGCCATAATCGAGCGCCGGCGCATCCTCGACCACGATGAAGAAGCTGGACGTCGCCGTATCGGGCCTGTCACGGGCCATGGAGATAGTGCCGGCGACGTGGCTGAGGCCGGTATCGCGCGTGCGCTCCAGCGGGACCGGCGGGTTCAGGTCGTCATCCGAGCCGCGCGGCGTGGCCCCCTGGATGACGCTGATCGGGTTCGGATTGTCATTGGTCGCGGCGACCACAGTGCGAAAGAAGCTGCCGCCCTCATAATGGCCGTCGGTGACATAGGACAGGAAGTTGCAGACCGTCAGCGGGGCCTTGTCCGTGGCCAGCTCCAGCGTGATGACACCGCGCTCGGTGACCAGATCGACGCGCACCGGCTCGCCCGGCACGGTCGCCTCGGTCGCGCACCCTGCGAGAGCCGCAGCGGCAAGGGTGATCATCGTCAGATATCGCATCTCATGCTCCGCCCCGGGGCCGCTTGCCCGCCTGACACATCGTGCTACACCCGCGCCCATTCCTGCGCCAAGCCCTTGATCCCCGCTACCGGAAAGCCGCTCATGTCCGATACCAACAAGCCCCGCGTCGAAACCGATACTTTTGGCCCGATCGACGTGCCCGCCGGCCGCTACTGGGGCGCACAGGCGCAGCGCAGCCTGGGGAATTTCAAGATCGGCTGGGAGACGCAGCCCCTGCCGGTCGTGCGCGCGCTCGGCATCGTCAAAAAGGCGGCGGCCGAGACCAATATGGCGCTGGGCAAGCTGGATCCGAAGCTGGGTCAGGCCATCCTGAAGGCTGCCGATGAGGTGATCGAAGGCAAGCTCAACGACCACTTCCCGCTCGTGGTGTGGCAGACCGGCTCGGGCACCCAGTCCAACATGAATGCCAATGAGGTGATCTCGAACCGCGCCATCGAAATGCTGGGCGGCGAGATGGGCTCCAAGGCGCCGGTGCACCCGAATGACCATGTGAACATGAGCCAGTCGTCGAATGACACCTATCCGACGGCCATGCACATCGCCTGCGCCGAAGAGGTGGTGCACCGCCTGTTGCCCGCGCTCCAGACCCTGCACAACGCCCTGAACGACAAGGCGCAGGCGTGGAAGGACATCATCAAGATCGGCCGCACCCACACCCAGGACGCCACGCCCATCACCCTCGGCCAGGAGTTCAGCGGCTATACCCAGCAGATCGCCAAGGGCATCGAGAGGATCCAGTCGACCCTGCCCGACCTCATGCAACTGGCCCAGGGCGGGACGGCGGTCGGAACCGGCCTGTCGGCGCCGGTCGGGTTCGCCGAGGGCGTCGCCGACAAGATCGCCCAGATCACCGGCCTGCCCTTCACCTCGGCGCCAAACAAGTTCGAGGCCCTGGCGGCGCACGACGCCATGGTCATGACCCACGGCGCGATCAACACGGTCGCCATGTCGTGCTTCAAGATCGCCAACGACATCCGCTTCCTCGGCTCCGGCCCGCGCTCGGGTCTCGGCGAGCTGGCCCTGCCGGAGAATGAGCCCGGCTCATCGATCATGCCGGGCAAGGTCAATCCGACCCAGTGCGAGGCCCTGACCCAGGTGTGCATCCACATCCACGGCAACAATGCCGCCATCGGCTTTGCCGGTTCGCAGGGGCATTTCGAACTGAACGTCTACAATCCTATGATGGCCTACAACTTCCTGCAGTCGGTGCGGCTGCTGGCCGATGCAGCGGTCAGCTTTACCGACAACTGCGTGGTCGGCATCGAGCCGCGCCTCGATAATATCGAGCGCGGCCTGAAGAACTCGCTGATGCTGGTGACGCCACTCAAGGAAAAGTACGGCTATGACCTGGCCGCCAAGGTGGCCAAGACCGCGCACAGGAACGGCACCACCCTGCGCGAGGAAGCCATCGCGCTCGGCATCCCCGGCGAGAACTTTGACGCCATCGTCCGGCCCGAGACGATGATCTCGCCGGGCTGACCGGCCGAGGCGTGCCTAGTCGACGACGGTCGTTTCCGGACGGTCGCCGCCGTCAGAGACTTCGCGGTGCCACTGGCCCGAGGAGTCTTCCCAGCTGATGGTGCGGGTCTGGCCGCCGACCTGCTGCTCGGCGGCGGCGCTGCGTGCAGCCTCAAGCGCTGCATCGTGGTCGGGGAAGGTCTCCGAGTACGTATCGCCGACCTGATAGGCCCAGCCGCCGTCGTGCTGGACGATCTTGTAGATGACTTCGGTCATGCGGTGTTCCCGGGTTGATTTGACTTCAGATAGGCAGAAGGCCCCGCTGACGTAAGCGGGGCCTTCCGAAATAACGAGGCGCCGACCTATTGCTTGTCGGTCCAGCGGGCCTTGGCCTCGTCTTCGGTGAGGTTCAGGTGAACGTGCTCATCGACGCGCGTCACCCAGTCCAGGGGGATCATCCGGTGTTTGAAGCCGGTGTCGAGGTCCAGCTTGGCCAGTTCGATCTGACCGCCCTTGACGTGGTCGACGCGGCCAATACGCCCGCCGTCCGAGGCAATGACGTCCATATGTTCCTTGATGGCTTCCAGCATGGTCATGCTCCCTGTCTGTTGGATGTGATCCATCAACGGGGCGGCGGGGAAAGCCGTTGCATACGGCAGCGCTGGCAGGGGTCAGGGCTTGTCGCGGATGGTACGGCCAACGGGCGCCAGCGCCAGCTTGGCCAGCTCCAGATCCTTGAGGGCGAACGGAATGCCGATGATGGTGATGGCCTCAAAGAAGGCGGCGACCAGGTGGCTGAGGGCGATGTACCAGCCGGCAAAGATGAACCAGGCGACGTTCAGCACCACGCCCACTGGGCCGGCGCCGATGTCGCCCACGTCCGGGTCGCGCCAGACCACCTCACGCCCGAACGGCCACAGGGTATAGGCGCCGATCCGCCAGGCCGCGAAGGTCCACGGCAGGCCGACGATGGTCAGCGCCAGCAGCGCCCCGCCAAAGAACCAGCCGAAGGCCGAGATCAGGCCGCCGAAGATCAGCCAGAGAACGTTGAGAATGAGTCGAATGAGGTCCATGGCGGAAATATAGGGACGGACGCGGCCGCGACCGAGTGAATTCCCTGACATGCTGGAGTAGGCTTCGCCACATGGCCGAGATCATCAACCTGAATCGGGCCCGGAAAGCGCGCGCCAAAGCCGAGAGCAAGGCGGCCGCCGAAGCCAACCGCGCGCGTCACGGGCGGAGCCGCGCCGACCGGACCGGGCAGGACGCCGCGCGAAACCGCGCAGACCGCCACCTGGACGGCCACAAACGGGAAGACGACGATGAGTGATCCCCGCAAGGACAAGCGTGTCAGCCACGGACTGATCCCGCTGATGGTCATGTTGCGCCGCAAGGCCATGATCGAGGAGGCGCGAAAATCCGGAAAGAGCGGCAAGAAGGCCGCGAAACGGGATCTCGACGATCCGGACGCTAGCTGACCTTCGGCGCGCGGATCAGCAGCACCTGACCGGCCAGCACCAGGGCGAGGCCGAACAGGGCCGTCAAACCAAAGCTGGCCCCCTCGAACAGCACCGACACCAGCATGGCGATGGGCGGGGTGAGGGCCGAGATATAGCTGGCCAGCGCATAGCCGCGGCTGCGGGCGATGGTGAAATAAATCACGAACGCGACGACCGAGCCGAACAGCGACAGATAGAGAAGCGAGCCGATATAGCTGAAGGTGGGCTCGATCCGCCATTCGACCCCCTGCGTCAGGCCGAAGATGGCCAGCATGGCGGTGCCATAGGCCATGGCCCAGGCGGTGGCGGGCATGACGGCTGATCCGGCGACCTGCCCCCTCCAGGCGAAATAGTTGCCGAAGGCCGAGCTGAGCACCGCCAGCGCCGCCATGCCGACGCCAAGGCCCGCCGCCCCGGTCATCTCGCTGCCGAGGATTTCGGAGCCCGACAGGACGGCCACCCCGAGGAGGCCCAGCGCCGCCCCGCCCCAGGCCAGACGCGAGGCCTTTTGCCCGGCGATGACGCGAAACAGCACAAGGTTGATGAACGCCAGACCCGCAAAGATCACCGCGACCACGGCCGACGGCACCCGCTCTTCCGAGGCGTAGACGAAGCCGTAGGAGATGGCGAAGACGAAGGCCCCCTGCCCCAATGCCGCCAGATGCTGAGCCCGGTTCAGGCGCACCGGACGTCGGGTCGCAAGGCAGAAGACGAACAGCGCCAGCGCCGCCAGTCCGAACCGCCAGACGATCGAGACCGTCGGCGCAACCGGCCCCAGTTGCAGGGTGATGGCATACCAGGTCGTGCCCCAGATGAGGGCGCAGACGACAATGCCCGCGATCAGCCAGCGGGTGGCAACAGTGGCGGCAGAGGGAGCAGGCACGGGCGACAACCATGGACGCGGGAGAAGGCCCGGAGACTTGCGCCGAATCGCCCGCCATTGCGAGCGCTGCCCGGCGTTCGGCGGTCACATCGGGTTCCATCCGGTTTCAGTCGACGGACTTTTCCTGCAACGCTTGGGCGGCTGGACCATTAGGGACGGGAGCGTTGCGCGTCAGAGCGGGGGACAATGGAACATCAGGCACTGGTGCTGGCGGCGATCGGCGTGCTGGGAATCGGCGCGCAATGGGTCGCGTGGAAGACCGGTTGGCCCGCCATTGCCCTGATGCTGCTGGCCGGGATCATCGGCGGGCCCGTCACCGGCTTTATCCGTCCCGAGGAGGTCTTCGGCCCCCTGCTGGAGCCGATCATCGCCCTTGCCGTCGCCATCATTCTGTTCGAGGGCGGACTGAACCTGAACTTTCGCGAACTGCGCCACGCCGAGGGCGCGGTCCACCGGCTGGTGTTTCTGGGCGTGCCGATCGCCTGGGTGCTGGGGGCGCTGGCCTGTTACTATGTCGCCGGTCTGATCTGGCCGGTATCCATCCTGTTCGCCGGCATCCTCGTGGTGACCGGGCCGACCGTGATCCTGCCCCTGTTGCGTCAGACCAATCTGGCCCAGCGGCCGCGCGCCATCCTGAAATGGGAAGCCATCGTCAACGACCCGCTGGGCGCCCTCTGTGCCGTCCTGACCTATGAGGTCCTGCACCGGGCCGGCGAGGGCGATACCGTCGTCGGGGTGGTCCTGTCGCTGTTGCTGGCCGCAGCGGTCGCCGGTCTGATCGGCTGGGGCGCGGCGCGGATCGTCGCCTGGGCCTTTCCGCGCGGCTATGTGCCCGAATTCCTGAAGTCGCCCATCCTGCTGATCACGGTGATCGGCGTGTTCGTCGGCGCCAATATGATTCAGGAGGAGTCCGGCCTGCTGACCGTCACCGTCATGGGCGTGGCGCTGGCCAATATGAAGCTGGCCAGCTTCCGCGACTTCATGCATTTCAAGGAGAACGTCACCGTCCTGCTTGTGTCCGGCGTGTTCGTGATGCTGTCGGCCTCCCTCAATCTCGAGGTGCTGCGCCAGTTCGAATGGCGGTTCCTGGCCTTCCTTCTGGTGCTGCTGTTTCTGGTGCGTCCGGCGACCGTCCTGCTCAGTCTGGCGTTCAGCCGCGTGCCGATGCGCGAACAGCTGTTCATCGGCTGGATCGCCCCGCGCGGCATTGTCGCCGTGGCCATCAGCGGCCTGTTCGCGCTGAAGCTGGGCGAGCTGGGCTACGCCGACGGCGGCACCCTGGTCACCCTGTCGTTCGCCGTGGTGATCGCCACCATCCTCGCCCACAGTTTCACCGCCAGACTGGCGGCCCGCTGGCTGAAGGTCACCGGTTCGGGCGACAAGGGGGTGCTGATCGTCGGCACGACGCAGTGGAGCCTGTCGCTGGCCGAGCTGCTCAAGTCGCTGAACATCCCCGTCCTGATCGCCGACACCAGCTGGCAACGCTTGGCCACAGCCCGGCAGCGCGGCATGCCGGTCTTTCACGGTGAGATCCTGTCGGAGGTCACCGAGGATCATGTCGACATGAGTGAATTCCAGGCCCTGGTCGCGACCACGGACAATGAGGCCTACAACGCCCTTGTCTGCAACGAGCTGGCCCCCGAGGTCGGGCGCCATGCGGTCTTCCAGCTGGGCGACACCTCGGATGACAATCCGCGCGCCCTGCCCCCCACCCTGCGTGGTCGGACCCTGTTCGCCTCGGGTCTCGGGGTCGAGGAGATTGCGCGGCGCGAGCGCGACGGCTGGGACTTCCGCAAGACCCGGCTGACCGAGAAATACAGTCTGGAAGATGCGCGGGCCGAACTGCCGGCCGAGGCGGACCTGCTGGTGCTGGTGCGCGACGGAGGCAAGCTCCACTTCTTCAGCCACGCCTCCCGGCCCAAACCTCAGCCCGGCGACACCGTGGTATCCTACGCCCCGCCGCGCGAGCCGGCCCTGGCCCGCGCGAAGAAAACACCGCCCCCGAAAGGAGACGAAGGCATGATCCCGCTTCCTTCGCCGTCAGGCACATGAGACCTCTGTTCCCTGCCTTGCTGGGTGTCGGGCTGATCGTATCCGCCTGTCAGGACCGACCCGAGCCGGCGCCTCAGCCCGCCGCACCACCCGAGCCGCGTATCGAGGTCGAGGCGCCGCCCGAAGGCAACTCGATCATGCGCCCTGAAGTGCTGGCCGAGGTCGAGGCCGCGCCGCCCGCGCCCCTGCCCGATCCGGTTGAGGCGAAGGTGCTGTTCGGGCTGGGCGAGACGACCCTGACCGATGAGTCCCGCGCCATGCTGGATGCCTTGATCGAGGGCAAGGCGCTGGCCGATGGAAGCTGGTCTCTGACGTTGACCGGGCGCACCGATGCCAGTGGCGATCCAGAGACGAATGCGCGGTTGGCCCGTGAACGCGCCGAAGCGGTGCGGGACTATATGGTTGAGCGGGGCGTGACGGCCGCGCGCATCGAAATCGTTGCTGCGGGCGAGCCCGGGCCGGACGCAGAGACTGCCGCCAGTCCGATGCAGAACCGCCGCGTCGACATCCGGGCCGAGGCCCGTCGCTAGGTGCCCGGGCCGCGCAGCTTGAGCGACTGGCGGACATGGGCCGGGACCGACAGATAGACGTCGGGCATCCCGATGCCCAGACGCTGGCGGGCTTCTTCCAGGGGCTGGGCGAACAGGGCTTCATAGTCCAGTCCGGGCAGCCATTTGGCCCGGCGGCCCATCTGCCAGGCCTGCCAGACCGCGCGGCGGGCGGGCACACCGCGGTTCTCGCGCTGGATTTCCCGGGCCGCGCCCCAGCCAATGAAGGCAAAGCCCAGACTGCCAGTCTGGCCGTAGGAGAATGAGACGACGCAGGCCTCACCCAAGGCATCGGTCTCGAACCCGGTCAGCACATGCCAGATGTCGTGCACATCCCGCAGCCGCCGCGAATACCAGATCATCGGATGTTCGGCGTCGATCAGCGGAGTGGCCTTGCGCGCCTCGTCGGCCAGACCCTCGGCGGTGAAGCCGCGCGCCTCGCGAAACGCCCGATAGGTGGCGCCGACCGAGCCCTCGGGAAAGCGGGCCAGCCAGACGGGGTCGTCCAGCCTGTGCGCCAGTTCCTCGCGCAGATAGGCCTGACGTCCGCCCTCGAAGGTGCGCAGCAGCTTTTGATAGCCGCGCGCGGTCGAGCGCCCGTTCAGCGCCTTCATGATTTCGAACACCTGGGTGGTGTCTTCCTTGTCGCGCACAAGTCGCCGGAAGGCCCGGAACGCAGTCAGGGGGCGCAGACGCTCGGCCCGCACAGGATTGAAGCTGTCGATGCCGGGGATATGTGTGACAAGGTCGGTCATGACGGGTTCCGGACGGGACGGTTGCTTTAGCATACCTTCAGCCCGCCTGGACGTCACGCCTGATCAGGAGGGGCCATGCTGAAGAAGAAATCCGTCATGCTGGCCGGCCACGCCACCTCCATTGCGCTGGAGCCGGAATTCTGGGCGGTGCTGGACGACGAGGCTGCCCGCCGCGAAATGAGCCTCGCGGGCTTGCTGAAAGACATCGACGCCACGCGGGGACGCCGTCCGCTGGCCTCGGCCTGCCGGGTTCGGGCGCTGGAATGGGTGGCGCAATTCGCGCCGGACAGTCCCGCTTCCGATAGCGTTTGACTCGCCCGGCCATCGGCGCATGGTGCGGCGATATCCACAGGACGCTCCCATGAAAATCGATCCCCGCCTTGTCCCCGCAGTCATTGTGGCCGGGGTGCTTTCGGTCGGGCTGATCGGGGCCGGGGCCCTGATCGGTCAAGGTGCCGTCAACGCCCGGGTCGGCGACCGGGTGGTGACGGTGCGCGGCCTGTCCGAGCGGGACGTCGTGGCCGATCTGGCCATCCTGCCCGTGCGATTCACCGCCACGGGCGAGGTCCTGTCCGAGGTTCAGGCCCGGGTTGATGGAGATCTGGCGACGGTGCGGCAGTTCCTCGCGGCCCAGGGCTATCCGGCGGATGCGATCACTTTGGGGCGGCTGGAGGTCACCGACATGCAGTCGCGCGAATACGGGGGCCAGACCAACGGCCCTCGCTTCATTCTGGCGCAGACGGTGATTGTGCGGACGACGGATGTGGCGCGGGTTCAGACGACGACGCGCTCGCTGAACGATCTGGTGCGCCAGGGGGTCGTCATCCAGGACTTTGCCGGGCCGACCTATGTCTTCACCCGGCTGAACGATGTGCGCCCGGAAATGATCGCAGAGGCCACGGCCTCGGCCCGCACCGGCGCCGAACAATTCGCCAAGGACTCGGGCACGCCGCTGGGCCCGATCCGCGAGGCCACCCAGGGGTCGTTCCAGATCCTGTCACGCGATGAGATCGGCGACGAAAGCCAGTCCCCCGACAAGAAGGTGCGGGTGGTGACAACCGTCCGCTACAGCCTGCGATAGGCCACAACGGACGGCGTTTCACACCGGCTTATTCAGCCGGGGCGGGCGTGGGGACGTCCGGCGCCGAGACTTCGGGCAGGTTCACATCGACGTCGACGTTCTTGTCCTGGGTGCCCATGCCACCGGTGAAGACGAAGTAGGCGACGATCGCCAGCACGACGACGACCCCGCCGACGATGAAGGCCAGCCCGGCATTGCCGCCGCCACCGCCGCTATTGCCACCCGTATTGTTCGATTGATCCGACATTGCATCCTCCGGTTAAGCCTGAGGCACAAACGGAGGCGAACGGCACAGGTTCCACCCTCACGCCTGCGGCCTTGGTGGTGGCCTTGGGCCTCCCCGGTTCCTATTATGTTTCGCTCATGTCCGACTCGCTCCCCCTCCCTCCCCGTATCTCCGACCTGGCGCGGGCCGCTGCGCCCCTGCCTGACTACCTCAAGGGTCTGAATCCCGAACAGCGCGAGGCGGTCGAGACGACCGAGGGTCCGGTGCTGGTGCTGGCGGGCGCGGGCACGGGCAAGACGCGGGTGCTGACCACGCGGCTGGCGCACATCCTGGCGACCGGCAAGGCGCGCCCATGGGAGCTGCTGGCCGTCACCTTCACCAACAAAGCGGCGCGCGAGATGCGCGAGCGGATCACCCATCTGATCGGGCCGTCGGCCGAGGGGCTGCGCTGGCTGGGCACCTTCCACTCGATCGCCGCCCAGATCCTGCGACGCCACGCCGAACTGGTGGGCCTCCGGTCCAGTTTCACCATTCTGGATACGGACGATCAGGAACGGCTGCTGAAACAGCTGATGGAGGCCGAGGGGATCGACACCAAGCGGTGGACGCCCCGCACCCTCGCCAGCCTGGTCGACCACTGGAAGAACCGCGGCTGGACTCCGTCCAAACTTCCGGGGACGGAGGATTTCGCCAACGGCAAGGCCAAGTCCCTCTACACCGGCTATCAGAACCGGCTGAAGACACTGAACGCCTGCGACTTTGGCGACCTTCTGCTGCACAATCTGACGATCCTGTCCGAGCATGCGGATATCGCAGAGGAATATCGCAGGCGCTTCCGCTACATCCTGGTCGACGAATATCAGGACACCAATGTCGCCCAGTATCTGTGGCTGCGGCTGCTGACGTCCTCGACCGGCAATGTCTGCTGCGTCGGCGACGACGACCAGTCGATCTATGGCTGGCGCGGGGCCGAGGTCGACAACATCCTGCGCTTCGAGCGCGATTTTCCGGGCGCGAAGATGGTGCGGCTGGAGCGGAACTATCGCTCGACCGGCAATATTCTGGGCGCCGCCTCGGGGCTGATCGCGGGCAACCGCGACCGGCTGGGCAAGACCCTGTGGACCGAGGATGACGGCGGCGACAAGGTGCGCGTGCGTGGCGTCTGGGACGGCGAGGCCGAGGCCCGGCTGATCGCTGACGAGATCGAGACGGCGCGTAAAACCGGAATGAAATACAAGGATATGGCGGTCCTTGTTCGCGCGTCGTTTCAGATGCGGGCGTTCGAGGAACGATTCGTCATACTGGCCATCCCCTATACGGTGATCGGTGGGCCGCGCTTCTTTGAACGGGCCGAGATCCGTGATGCCCATGCCTATCTCCGGCTGATCCAGTCCGAGGACGACGATCTGGCCTTCGAGCGGATCGTCAATGTGCCCAAGCGCGGCATCGGCGACACCTCGGTCCAGAAGATCCTGCACTTGGCGCGCACGGCCGGCATCTCGGCCATGGCCGCCGTCCACCGGCTGATCGAGTCGGACGAGCTTCAGGCCCGCACACGCACGGCCCTGGCCGGTTTCGCGCGCGACCTGCACCGCTGGCGCACCCTCGCCGCGGACACCCCCCACCCCCAGTTGACCGAAGTCATTTTGGAGGAGAGCGGCTATACCGACATGCAGAAGGCCGACCGCCTGACCGGCCAGACGCGGCTGGATAACCTCAAGGAGCTGGTCCAGGCCATGCAGGGGTTCGACACCCTTCAGGCCTATTTGGAGCATGTGTCGCTGGTCATGGATATGGAGCGGGCGTCGGGCGACGACTCCGTCCAGATCATGACCCTGCACGGCGCCAAGGGGCTGGAGTTCCCATTGGTCTTCCTGCCCGGCTGGGAGGAAGGCGTCTTTCCCAGCCAGCGCAGCATCGACGAGAAGGGCGAAAAGGGCCTCGAGGAGGAGCGCCGCCTCGCCTACGTCGGCCTGACCCGCGCCCGCCTCGACGCGCGGATCAGCTTTGCCGCCAACCGTCTGGTCTATGGTCGCTGGACCGCCCAGATGCCGAGCCGCTTCGTCGACGAACTGCCGATCGACAACGTCCAGCCGGAAAGCGAGACCGGCTATTATGGTGCCGCCCCCAGTGCCCGCCAGGTTCAGGACCGCTGGTCCGAGGGCACGACCTTTGGCGGCGGCTACGACAGCCCCGGCTGGAAGCGCGCCCAGCAGAGGGCGACCTCAGGCTCGGCCCAGCGCACCCCGCCCATCGAGGGCGTGGCCCGACGGGTCGACAGCCCCGCCACCGCGGCTCCGTCGGGCCAGTGGGCCCGGGGCGAACGAGTCTTTCACCAGAAGTTCGGCTATGGCCGCATTCAGGGCATAGAGGGCAACAAGCTGCGTGTGGCCTTCGACAAGGCCGGCGAGAAGAAGGTCATCGACAGCTTCGTCGAGAAGGCTTGACAGTTGTTTCATCGAGCCAGCGAATCGGGCATATTCTTGATTTGTTCTCGAAAGGAGGCTCTCATGGCTACCAACCCGCCGAAGGGCGACGGACATCGCAACGGCGCCGTGCGCGACCGGTCGCAAGTATACAACCCGACCACTGACACCTGGACCAAGCGGGACACCGACTCGGGGCGCTTCATGGACGGCAAGAAAGACGGCACCCCATTCAAAGGTGTGCGGCGCGAGAAGTGACTCTTGACCGCTACGAGTGCTTCTTGTGCGAGAATGACTTCCGGTTTGGTTGCGGTCATTACGAGGGCCGAGGGATCGGTAGCTGGGAAATCCGCGTTTGCAACTCCTGCTACGAAGTGAATTTGGACGGGCTCGTGCCGAGGCAAAAGTTGATGATGCATTTGGCAAAGCTGAACATCACGCCAGCACTTAACGCTCAGGGTTGGATCAACTGGCCGGAGTGAGATAGATTAGTGCATGCCCGACAGTAGCCTGACCCTTTCGCTCAGCGACGAGACCGCTTCCCGGATCGCGGAGAAGGCCAAGGCGCTGGGTATGCCGGTCGAGCATCTGGCTGCCATGCTGCTCGACCAGCATTTCTTCGACCCGGCCGATGTCGAGTGGTCGAACGGCGATCCCGATCAAGTCCTTCCACCGCTCGACGTGCATGAGCCTACCCATGCTTGGGAGGACGTGAAGGGCGAGCTTCAGGCGCAGCGTGCCGGGGCCCGCCGCAAGCGCGCGTGAAGGTTCGATTGTCAGCTCAAGCCCGGGCCGATTTGCTTGGGCATATCGCCTGGCTGGATGACCGAGCGCCATCGGCTGCGGATAGAGCCGAAGCGGCCATCTATATGGCCATCGACCTGCTGACCCTCTTTCCGCTCAGCGGTTCGTCCTGCGCAGACGGCACACGGCAGTTTCCGGTTCGCTTTGGACGGGACGGATATGTCTTGCGCTACCAAGTCATGCAGGATCACCTGCTGGTGCGCAGGATATTTCACAGCCGCCAGAGCCGCGACTGAACTCGTTTTCCCAACGCTTCGTTAACGCCGACCGCTCACCTTCCAGGGGTGCGCGCATCACCCAGAGATTCGGGTTCATCCCTGCCCGCCCCGCCTCTGTGGGAACAGGTGGCGGCGGGGGTTGTAATCGTCATGCTGACGGGGGCGTTGATCGGGCCGGTGTTCGCGCCGGATCAGGGTGAGACGCCGATCCTGAGACTGATCTGGCTGCCCGTCTATGCCATCACCCTGGGGCTGATCCTGAACCGGCTGGGCCGGATGGCATCCGCCTGGCCGGCGTGGATCATTCTCGGTCTCCTGACCCTGCTGGCCCTCGCCTCGCGCTACTGGTCGATCGATCCGGCCGTGACCGACCGGCGGGTGATCGCCCTGTTCATGACCAGTGCCTTTGCCGTCTATCTGGGCGTTGCCTTCATCCGGGCTCAACTGCCACGCCTGCTGATGCACTCAGGGCTGGTGATGGCGGTCGGCAGTCTGGTCATGGTGCTGGCCTTTCCCGCCATAGGCATCCATCAGGACGACAATGCCGGCCTCTGGCGCGGCCTCTGGTACGAGAAGAACCAGATGGGCATCGTCATGGTGGCAACCGCCGTGGCCTCGGCCGCCGTGCTGGCCGCGCCGGACCGGCACGAGCGGACCGTCTGGACCGCCCTGCTGACGCTGGGGCTCAGCATCGGCCTGATGCTGGGCACCCAGTCGAAGACCTCGCTGCTGTGTCTGATGGCCGGACTGGGGGTCATCGGCGGCCTGTGGATCATGCGCCGGGGCGGGCCGGCGCTGTCGGTCGTCGCCGTCTGGGGGGCGGTGACTGCGGTCGGGATCGCCGCCTGGGTCTGGACCGACAATTCCGCCCTGATCCTTGAGCTGCTGGGCAAGGATCCGACCCTGACCGGGCGGACGGACATCTGGGAAAGCCTGATGCGGCGCGTGGCCGAGCGGCCCTGGACGGGGTTTGGCTACAGCGCCTTCTGGGGCAAGGAGTCGGTGCCCGCCCACTATGTGCGGCTCGAAACCGGCTGGCTGGTGCCGTCGGCCCACAATGGCTGGATCGACCTGCTGGTCCAGGTCGGCTGGCCCGGCGCGATCATGGTCGGGACGGTGATGGCGATCACCCTGTTTGCCCTCGTCATCCGGCTGGGCGGACAGGGCTTGCGCGAAGGCGGGTTCTCGCTGGCCTATCTGCTGGTGTTTGCCGTGCTGAGCACGTCGGAAAGCGTGCTTCTCAGCCACGCCAACCTGCCGTGGGCCCTGTTTCTGGCCCTGACGGCCCGGGCGCTGACGCCCGACCCGATGCCGCGACGCCACACTGCCACGGTTCCGCTTGCCCGACGCCCGAGAGGGGCCTACCTCACCTCCCCTCGAATCGTTCCAAACTGAGGTCATGCCTCCTTCCTCCTCGCCGTCCCTGTTCGATCTGCCCGAGCCCGAGCCCGAAAAGCCGGCGGCCGAGCCCGTGCGCCCCGTGGCGGCGGCTGTGGCGGCACCTGTGGCAGCGCCCAGGCCGGCCGAGCCCGTCCAGGCGCCCGCAGGCACGACCGGCTATTCCGCCTCCTCGATCGAGGTGCTGGAGGGACTGGAGCCGGTCCGCAAACGCCCCGGCATGTACATTGGCGGCACGGATGAGCGGGCGCTCCACCACCTGTTCGCCGAGGTGCTGGACAACGCCATGGACGAGGCCGTGGCCCGCCATGCCAAGCTGATCAAGGTCGAGCTGGACGCCGAGGGCTTCCTGTCCGTGCAGGACGACGGCCGCGGCATTCCGGTCGACCCCCACCCGAAACACCCCGGCAAGTCGGCGCTCGAGGTCGTCATGACCGTGCTGCACTCCGGCGGGAAATTCTCGGGCAAGGCCTATGAGACCTCCGGCGGCCTGCACGGCGTGGGCGTTTCCGTCGTCAACGCCCTGTCGGACCTGCTCGAGGTGACCGTCTGGCGCGATGGCTTTGAGTGGCACCAGAGCTTCTCGCGTGGCCTGCCGCAGGGCGGACTTGAGAAACGCCAGCCCTCGAAGAAGCGCGGCACCCTGATCCGCTTCCGGCCGGACGCCGAGATCTTTGGCACCGGCGCCGCCTTCAAGCCCGCGCGCCTGTTCCGCATGACGCGGTCCAAGGCCTATCTGTTCCGGGGCGTGGAGATCCGGTGGACCTGCGCGTCCGACCGGATCGTCGATGCGACGCCAGAGACGGCGGTCTTCCACTTCCCCAACGGTCTGGCCGATGCCCTGGTCGAGCGGATCGGCGAGCTGGAAACCGTCACCCCGACCTTCAGCGGCCGGGTGGAACGCAAGGGCGAGGCCGGCGCCGTCGAATGGGCCGTGACCTGGAGCCCGATCGGCTTTGGCGAGGCCGATGGCTTCGTCCAGTCCTATTGCAACACGGTCGCCACGCCCGATGGCGGCACCCATGAGGCGGGCTTCCGTGCCGCCCTGGTCAAGGGGCTGAAGGCCTATGGCGAGCTGTCGAACGAAAAGCGCGCCTCTATCATCACCGCCGAGGATGTCATCGCCAATGCCGGCGCCCTGATCTCGGTCTTCATCCGCAATCCGGAATTCCAGGGCCAGACCAAGGACCGGCTGTCGTCGCCCGAAGGGCAGCGGCTGGTCGAGAACCTGCTGCGCGACCCGTTTGACCACTGGCTGACCGAGAGCCCGAAACAGGCCAATGCCCTGCTGGGCTTTGTCATCGACCGGGCCGAGGATCGGCTGAAGCGCCGCAAGGACAAGGAAGTCCAGCGCGCCGCCGCCACCCGCAAGCTGCGCCTGCCCGGCAAGCTGGCCGACTGCACCCGTCAGGCCGCCGAGGGCACCGAACTGTTCATCGTCGAGGGGGATTCGGCCGGTGGCTCGGCCAAACAGGCGCGCGACCGGGCGACCCAAGCCATCCTGCCGCTGCGGGGCAAGATCCTGAACGTGGCCTCGGCCACGGCGGACAAGCTGCGCGCCAATATCGAGCTGTCGGATCTGGCGCTGGCGCTGGGCGTCCAGCCGGGCAACCGCTTCAACCTCGGCGACCTGCGCTATGAGCGGGTCATCATCATGACCGACGCCGACGTCGACGGCGCCCACATCGCGGCCCTGCTGATCACCTATTTTTATCGAGTCATGCCCGCAGTCGTGCGCGAGGGCCGGCTGTTCATGGCCCTGCCGCCGCTGTACCGGATCCAGGCGGGCAGCCTGTCGGAATATGCCCGCGACGACGCCCACCGCGACGAGCTGATGGCCACCACCTTCAAGGGCCGCAAGGTCGAGATCGGCCGCTTCAAGGGCCTGGGCGAGATGATGGCGTCCCAGCTCAAGGAAACCACCATGGATCCGAAAAAGCGGACCCTGGCGCGCGTCACCCTGCCCGAATCCGAGGACGAAATCGCCGATCTGGTCGAGCGGCTGATGGGCAAGAAGGCCGAGCCGCGCTTCGACTTCATCCAGCAGAACGCCCGCTTCGCCCAGGCCGATCTGGACGTGTGACGATCCGTCCCGCAATCGTCATCGAATGGTGATGATCCGGGCATGTTGAGGCGTCATATACGGCTCGCAAGGAGTCCCTCATGTCCCTGATCCGTCGCCAGCTGCTGACCGCCGGGGCCGCCGGCCTGGCCTTTTCGGGCCTCGCCCGCTTTGCCCACGCCCGGTCGGAAGAGACCTACATCAATGAGGTCGAGGGCTATGGTCCGCTGAAAGCTGATCCCGGTGGGCTGCTCGACCTGCCGGAGGGGTTCACCTACCAGGTCATCTCCCAGAGCGGCGACACCATGGACGACGGCCTGTTCGTGCCCGGCCAGCCGGACGGCATGGGCTGTTTCGACCTCGGCGGCGGGCGCGTGGCGCTGGTCCGCAACCACGAACTGAAGGGCTCCAGCGCCCTGCACCGCAACCTCGGGCCGGGCGGCCTGAACCAGGAGCGTGTCCACGGCGTTGACACGGCCCGGGCCTATGACACCTACAAGGACGGGCGCCCGCTTCCGGGCGGCACCACGACCCTGGTCTATGATCTGGAGAGCCACCGGACGGTCCGGGAACATCTGTCGCTGATCGGCACCTCGACCAACTGCTGCGGCGGCATCACCCCCTGGGGCAGCTGGCTGTCCTGCGAGGAAAACACCGAACTGCCCGGGTCCGACGACGTCACCCGTCCGCATGGCTTCGTCTTCGAGGTTCCGGCCACGGCCGAAGGGCTGGTCGAGCCCGTGCCGCTCAAGGCCATGGGCCGGTTCGATCACGAGGCGGTCTGCATCGATCCCCGGACGAACATTGTCTATCTGACCGAGGACGTGAACGACGGCCTGTTCTACCGCTTCATCCCCAATGTCGCGGACAAGTTGGCCGAGGGCGGCAAGCTGCAGGCCATGGTCGTGCGCGGTCAGGCCGGCGCCGACACCCGAAATCAGGACGATCGCCTCTGGAACGTCGGCGACTGGCTGGAAGTCGACTGGATCGACATGGAGGACGTGGAGTCCCCCAACGACGACCTGCGTCTGCGCGGCCATGCGGCGGGTGCGGCCCTGGTCGCGCGGGGAGAAGGCCTGTGGTGGGGTCAGGACGAGCTTTACATGACCGCGACCTCGGGCGGGCCGATCCGCCGCGGCCAGGTCATGCGCCTGCAGCCCACCGTCGATGGCGGGCCGGACCGGCTGCAGCTGTTCGTCGAGAGCACCGATGAGAAGATGGTCAATATGGCCGACAATCTGACCATCGCGCCGTGGGGCGACCTGATCCTGTGCGAGGACAACTATTCCAGCCAGGTCCGCAACCACATCAAGGGCGTGACCCCGGACGGCAAGCTCTACACCATTGCCCGCAATGTCTTCACCGGAAACTCGGAGTTCGCCGGCGCCTGTTTCTCGCCGGACGGGCAGGTGCTGTTCGTCAACATCATGTACCCGGGCATGACCCTGGCGATCAGAGGCCCATGGACCTCGGTCCAGCGATAAACCGCCGGGGCCGCGACCGCATCACCAGCCACAGATTGACCGTCGCGGCCGCCAGCACAACGGCGGCCCCGGCCTGGTGCAGCACGCCCAGCCAGACGGGCACGGCCTGCATCAGGGTGGCGATGCCCAGCCCCGCCTGCATCATCACGGCCGCCAGCACGACATAGGCCGCAGCCCCTGCCCCCTCGGCCAGCCGCCAGCGCCAGGCCTGAACCGCATAGACGACCACGGCCAGCATCAGGGCATAGGCGGTCATCCGGTGATTGAACTGGGTCAGGGCCTGATCGTGCAGAAAGGCCAGCGCCCCCTGTCCCCAGTCGACGGGCGCAAGGAAGGCTCCGTTCATCAGCGGCCAGTCGGTATAGACCATCCCCGCCTTGCCGCCCGCGACCAGCGCGCCCAGCAGGCACTGCACAAACACCAGCGCCAGCAGCAGGCCGGCGCCCAGCGTCCAGCCGGACGGCGACTCGGACCGCTCGGGCCCGTTCAGCGCCTCAAGACCCGTCCAGATCAGGGCCGCAAAGATCAACAGCGCCAGCCCGAGGTGAAAGGCCAGCCGCTCGGGCGCCACATCGACGCGGGCCTCAAGCCCGGACGACACCATCCACCAGCCGACCGCCCCCTGCATCCCGCCCAGCACCAACAGCACCCCGCACCGCCACACCAGCCGGTCCGGCAGGGCCGGCTGGCCCACCCGCCGCAGGAACGGAATCGAACGCGCGGCCAGAAACACCAGAAACGGCAGACCAAAGGCCAGACCGATCAATCGGCCCAGCTGGCGGTGGATCCATTCCCACCAGAAGATGCCCTGGAATTCCGACAGGCTCATGCCCGCATTGACCAGCTGGTACTGGGGAATGGCCTTGTATTTGTCGAAGGCCTCCTGCCAGTCAGCGGCGTTCATCGGCGGGATGGCGCCCATCAGGGGCTTCCATTCGGTGATCGACAGGCCCGAGCCGGTCAGGCGGGTAATGCCCCCCACGACCACCATGGCGAACACCAGTGCCGCCACCAGAAACAGCCACACGGCCACGGAAACGCTACGCTCGGGCTGACCAAATCGGTTCATTCAAAGCTCGCCACGGGTACACTACAGTGAAAGGCCGATGGACCCGACCTCGATACAGGCGATATGCCTGTCGATGACGGCAAGATCGAGTCGCTTCTGACGGTCATGCCGTCGCACAGGATCGGAGACGGATATGGGCAATCTGGACATCGCGGTGGCCGTCATCCTGACAGCGGCCCTGGCCTTCGGGTTTGATGCCGTGACCGGACGGCGGGGCCTGGCCGCGCCGCTGCTGGTGGCCTTCACGGGGGCCCTGTGCGGCGGCTTTCTGGCCGTGCGGGTGTTCGGCTTGGCAACCATGGATCAATGGCCATGGGTCATTTGGTCGGTTGTCGGAGCCGCCTTGGCGCTGGGGGCCCATTTCCTGTTCCGGAATACCCGCTGATGCCGGTGCGCGTGCGGCGTCTGGTGGCCATGATCTGCATCATCGCCTTTCTGGCCTTCTACATCTGGGCCGTGCTCGCGATCCACGCCCTCCTGCCGCGCTCCTTCTGGACCGACCTGATCTTCTATCCGATCGCCGGCGTCGCCTGGGGCATCCCCCTGTTCCCCCTGCTGAAATGGGCCGAGCAGGAACCGCCGCCCCGCTGACCCGCGTCCTTCGGGAACTTTAAAATTCCTGCCGGCTTTCCATATCCATACGGAACGAACTGGATGGAGTGACGACACGATGGCAGGTGGCTGGACACGCGACGGCGCGGTTCTGGACCAGATCGAGGATACGGTCGGCGACGGCGTGTCGTCGGCGCGCGCCCGCTTGCCGACCGGCCCGGGCACGGAAGAGTGCGTCGAATGCGGCGAGGTCATTCCCGAACGGCGACGCCTGGCCCTGCCCGGCGTCACCACCTGCGTCCAATGCCAGTCCGGCCGCGACGCCACCATCCGCCACTCCGCCATCAACCGCGGCGGCAGCAAGGACAGCCAGCTGCGGTAGGGGGCTGCGGAGGCGAGTGCGACGTCTACTTGAGTATGGCCCCGCCGGAAAGTCCGCAACGTCGCCAGTCACCGACCAACGGGCTTGCGGAAGGTCTGAGATGGGTCGAAAACGAACATTGGGCTCCGAGATCGTCAGATCGCTTCCACCCGAAGCCTCAGCCAGTCAGGCAGGTCCATGGCCACCAGGAAGAAGTCGTCGACATAATCGAGCCCAGCACGCTCCAACCGCCGATGAAGTTCTGTAGCTGCTTCCTCTCCGAAGCATGGCCCGAAAATCAGAAGCTCCGAGCTAACGCCGCGACGATCCACACCGGTCAGGAGAGCGGTGAGATCAGCCTCGCTGAGGCCGACACGTCTCATGGCTTCGCGGCGAACAATAATGTCGTGGTGGGCTGTTATGGCGACGGACGTCATCTCTCCACTCTAGGTGCTTTGGTCTTTCTCGCAAGCGGACGCTCCTAAGGGCAGATATGGGTCGTTAGTCGACCTTGAGCCCCGCCTTATGAAGCGCAGCGTTGGTCCGAAACCTCAGGCGCGCCCAACGCTCATGTTCCTCATCCGACGCATCCTCCGAACCTCGACAACGCTCCGCAAGCCATCGGAGGTCGTCCGGATCAAGCCATAGGGCGACACGGCCTTTTTCGACTTCATCTTGCGGGGAGGTAGGAGCGGATTCTGACATGCGCCGAAGCCTAGGTTCGCCTGTGCGTTGGAGCAATGTCCGCCCCGGGTCGAGATCGGTCATCGACACCATGCCAGATTGCGGACTCTGGACCAGCCCATCCCGGGACCTGTACCAACGCTCTCGACACCCACCCCAATTGCAAAGGGGCCGCCCGAGAGCGACCCCTTCAACCAACCGTCTTCATTGCGGAAGATGGTCGGAGCGACAGGATTCGAACCTGCGACCCCTTGACCCCCAGTCAAGTGCGCTACCAGGCTGCGCCACGCTCCGAAGGCGCTCCCTATAGACGGGGAGCCGTTGAGTCGTAAACCCAAATCGGGGCTGGACGGTACAATAAAGCTGTCAGCGGCTGAGGGCGGCTTCCAGTCGGCTTTGCGCGGCCTCGATGTCGCGCAGCACCTCGGCCAGACGCTGGCGCTGGTCGGCGGACAGGCCGGTCGGCGCCGGCTGTGCCGCGGGCCGGATCGGCATCTCCGCCACGGGGGCGTCGGGGGCGGTCTCGGTCGCCTCCTTGCCAAGGATGCGCTTGATGCCCTGGGCCTTGTGCAGGCGGGCGACGCCCTTGAGCGTCAGCCCCTCTTCATGCAGCAGGCGCCGCACGCCCTTCAGGATGTCGATGTCCTCGGGGCGATAGAAACGACGGCCCCCGGCGCGCTTGACCGGCGCGACGAAGGCAAACTTGGTCTCCCAGAAGCGCAGCACATGCTGGGGGACGCCCACCTCGGTGGCGGCTTCGGAAATACTGCGAAAGGCTTCGGGGCTTTTGGCCACGCGCGGGCCTCCGTTCAGCCAGCGGCGCCGTGGACGCGGCTTTTCATGATCTGCGAGGCGCGGAAGCTGATAACCCGGCGCGGATTGATGGCGGCGGGCACGCCGGTCTTGGGGTTGCGGCCCATGCGGGCGCGCTTTTCTCGGACCTGAAAGACGCCAAAGCCGGACAGTTTCACCGTTTCGCCGCGCTCGAGCGATTCGACGATCAGGCCCAGCGTCCGTTCGACCAGCGTCGAACATTCGTTGCGCGACAGGCCCAGCGCGTCATGTACGGCATCGCACAGATCGGCCCGGGTCAGCGTGTGATGGTCCAAACGTCCCTCCCCTCACTGAAGTTCAAGCGACAATAAAGGCTGAAAGGCGTTGAAATGGAAAGGCGTAAATTCGTTTTACAGGCGAAGCGCGCAGGCGCCCCAGGTCAGGCCTCCGCCCATGGCCTCCAGCAGGACCAGATCGCCGCGCTTGATCCGACCGTCGCGGATGGCCGAATCGAGGGCCAGCGGAATGGACGCGGCCGAGGTATTGGCATGCATGGCCACGGTCGAGACGACCTTGTTCTCATCCAGACCCAGCCGGTCGCCGACCCCCTTGATGATGCGCTGATTAGCCTGGTGCGGCACGAACCAGTCGACGTCGGCGATCTCGATACCGGCCGCCTTTGCCGCCGCCGTGATGGCCTCGGCGATGTTCACAACCGCGTGGCGGAATACCTGATTGCCCAGCATGCGCAGATGGCCGACCTGACCGGTCGTGGCCGGGCCTCCGTCCACATACAGCAGGTCGGCCTTGGTGCCGTCGCAGCGCAGGGCCGAGCCCAGGATGCCGCGGTCCGCCGATGTCCCCTGCCCCTCGACCGGTTCCAGCACGACGGCACCGGCGCCGTCGCCGAACAGGACGCAGGTGGTGCGGTCCTCCCAGTCCATCAGCCGGGTCATTTCCTCGGCGCCGATGACGAGGGCGCATTTCGAGGTGCCGCGCGCCACAAAGCCGTCGGCCACGCTCAGCGCATAGACAAAGCCCGAGCAGACCGCCTGGATGTCAAAGGCCACACAGACCGGCACGCCCAGCTTGCGCTGCACGATCGCGGCGGTGGCCGGGAAGGTCATGTCAGGGGTGGTGGTGGCGACGATGATCAGATCGACGTCGGCGGGGGACTTTCCGGCCTCGGCAAGAGCCTTTCGGGCCGCTTCGACGGCCAGATCGCTGGTCGGCTGGTCCGGCGCCGCCTGATGGCGCTGGCGGATGCCGGTGCGCTCAATGATCCATTCGTCAGACGTATCGACGAACTCTGCCAGATCGGCATTGGTCACGACCTTTTCCGGCAGATAGGCACCGACGCCGGTCACGGCGCTACGAACTACAGTCACTGAACAGCCTCCACACCGGTCCCGGACGCTGATCCGGCGTCGTCCTCCTCGAGGACGGTGGTCATGCGCTTCAGATTGGCACTGACCTTGGTCATATAATCACTGCGCGCGAGGTCGCCAGCCACGCGGATGGCATTGCCGAACCCATAGGCGCTGGCCCCGCCGTGGCTTTTCACCACGATGCCGTTCAGACCCAGCAGGGGCCCGCCGTTGATGGCATTGGGGTCGATCCGGTTGCGCATCTTTTTCAGCGCCGGCAGGGCCATCATGGCCCCCAGCCGCGACGGCAGGCCGGACATCAGCGCGTCCTTCAGCAGGGCCGAGATGAAGCGCGCCGTGCCCTCGGCGGTCTTCAGGGCGACATTGCCGGTAAAGCCGTCGGTGACGATCACATCGACCGTGCCCTTGGCGATGTCATCGCCCTCGACAAAGCCGTGATAGTCCAGATCAAACGCCCCGCTGCGCAGCAGGCGGTGGGCCTCGCGCACCTGTTCGTGGCCCTTCATGTCTTCCGAGCCGACATTCAGCAGGCCAATGGTCGGGCGCTTCGTGCCGTGGACCGCAGTCTGGAAGGCCTCGCCCATGATGGCGAACTCGATCAGCTGGGCCGCGTCGCAGTCGATGTTGGCCCCCACGTCCAGCACCGCCGTGATGCCGCGCAGGGTCGGCCAGCTGGCGACGATGGCGGGCCGTTCCAGCCCCGGCGCGGCCATGCGCAGCTGCAGCTTCGAGATCGCCATCAGGGCGCCGGTGTTGCCGGCGGAAACGATGGCCGCCGCCTCGCCGGACTTCACCGATTCGATGGCGTTCCACAGGCTGGAGCCCTTGCCGCGCCGCAGCGCCTGCGCGGGCTTTTCGTCCATGGCCACGACCTTGTCGGTGTGGCGGATATCGATCCGGTCGGCGGGCAGTCGGTGGCTTCGCACCTGGGCTTCGATGGCGGCCGCATCGCCGTGGACCACGAACCGCAGGTCCGAATCGGGGTGGGCCTTCAGATAGTCAGCAACTCCGCCCACAACCACGGACGGGCCGTGGTCGCCGCCCATGGCGTCCAGCGAAATGACGAGCGTCTTCGACAAGCGGGAAAACTCCTGGCGGCCGGTCGGCCTCGGGTGGCGGACGATAGCGCCCGGCCCGGCGGATGCAACCGTTCTGGGGAACTCAGTCGTCCGCGTCCGTGCGCGGTTTCACATGACCCTTCAGCACGGCAAAGGGCGAAATCTCGGCTGTCTCCTCGGGCGCCTTGAACACCGCCCCGGGCTTGCGGGGAAACGGGTTGAGCGCCAGCGACAGATGCTCCAGCACGTGGCGACTCACGTCGATGCGCCCGTCGGTGACGATATCCGGGCTGTCCTCATCCAGGACCACCTCCACTTCGGAGGCACCGCTGGTCTCATCGGCCTCGACGAAGTCCATGCCGAAGGTGTCGTCGACCTGCTCCTCGATCGGCTCCAGCGTCAGGCCACAAGCCTGAATCGCCTGCCCGGTCAGTTTGCCCGACAGGTGCCAGCCGGTGCGAGCCGGGACCAGGGTCAGCTCGGCCTCGAACCGGGGCAGATCGAGGATCTTCAGCCATTTGGCGATAGCGGCGCGGGTCTCCGCATCGGGGGCCAGGCTGAAGGTCCGCTTTTCCCCGATCTGGTTGATGCGGACGGCCTCGATCAGGACAGGCGGTTGGGCACTCATGCAGACACTCCGGCCCAGTCGGGGGCCTTCAGACAGGATTCGACAGGTTGAGCCGCAAGGCGCTGCCGCGACTCCAGGGCATAACGCGCCAGCCACGGGGCGTGATCCGTCCCGGCACCCGCATAGACATTGCGGTCCAGCGCCTCGGCCAGGCCTGCGGCGTCGTTCGCGCGAAGCGGCGTCTCATAGGCCTGCATACGCCCATACAGGGCCTCACCCAGCTTGCGCATCTTCTTGGACACAGCGACGTCGCCGACGCCCAGTTCGCGCAGGGCATTGTCCAGCGCCGAGACATAGGTGTCGAACAGGTCCTGGGCTGTATCCCGGGCCTCGGGCGTGTCCTCATCGCGCAGCCGCAGCACCAGCAGCAACACGTGCAGGGTATAAAGCTCGAATCGCGCGTCGATCCGGTCCTCGACCCAATGGTCGACATAGAATTCACGCGCGCGGGCCCGGGAGACCGCCAGCCCATAGGCGTCGCGGCCCGGCGTAGCCTTTTCCCTGAGCCCGAGAAGATTTTTCAGCATGATGATACGGCCCCTTTTCCGCCGCGACGTTGAACTAGGACGCGGCAGGGTCTAGGTCAAAGACCTTGTATTGTCGCAGGCGCTGTCCATGAACCGTTCCAAGTCCCTCGTCGCCGCTCTCGTCCTGTCTGCCGGGCTTGTTGCCTGTGCCCCGGTCGTGGGTGTGCATGGCTTCCAGTCCATCGACGTCAAGCCCGCCGACATCGCCGTCGGCACCGACACCAAGGAAACCGTGCTGGCCCAGCTGGGCTCGCCGTCGGCCACCTCGGTCTTCGAGGACGACAGCGTCTGGTACTACATCAGCCAGACGACGCGGAAATACACCTTCAACCGGGCCTTCGTCGCGCAACGCAATGTGACCGAGATCACCTTCGACGGTGCCGGCAATGTCGCGGGCGTCCGCACCCTCGGCCTGGAAGACGGTCAGGAGGTTGCCATGAACCGCAACGAGACCCCGACCCGCGGTCGCGAACTGACCATCATCGAACAGCTGCTCGGCAACGTCGGCCGCGGCCAGCTGCCCCGCACCGACGAGGACGTCCCCGGCCAGCGCCGCCCGGACTGACCTTTCTTATTCCCACAAAGAACAACGCCCCGGAGATTGCTCTCCGGGGCGTTTTCAGTTTCAGGCCGGGATGGCCTCGATCAGCCGATATTCCCGCTGGCCAGCACCGCCAGCAGCAGCAGGGCCACGATGTTCGTGATCTTGATCATCGGGTTCACGGCTGGGCCGGACGTGTCCTTGTAGGGATCGCCCACCGTATCGCCGGTCACCGCGGCCTTGTGGGCCTCGGATCCCTTGCCGTGAAGCACACCGTTCGAGTCGGTAAAGCCCTCCTCGATCACCTTCTTGGCATTGTCCCAGGCCCCGCCGCCCGAGGTCATCGAGATGGCGACGAACAGGCCGGTGACGATCACGCCCATAAGCATGGCGCCCAGCGAGGCAAAGGCCGTGGCCTTGTCCGAAATCGCCAGGATGCCGACGAACAGGACGATCGGCGACAGCACCGGCAGCAGCGACGGCACGATCATTTCCTTGATGGCCGCCCGGGTCAGGATGTCGACCGCACGGCCATACTCGGGCTTGGTCTCATAGGTCATGATGCCCGGGTTCTCGCGGAACTGACGACGCACCTCGGCCACGACGGCCTCGGCGGCACGCCCCACCGCCATCATCGACATCCCGCCGAACAGGAAGGGCAACAGCCCCCCGAACAGCAGACCGACGACGACATAGGGGTTGGTCAGGCCAAAGTTGATCTCACCCATCCCGGCAAAGAACGGATAAAGCTCCGGATTGGCCGCAAAATAGTCGAGGTCAGAGGTATAGGCGGCAAACAGCACCAGCGCACCGAGGCCCGCCGAACCGATGGCATAGCCCTTGGTCACGGCCTTGGTGGTGTTGCCCACGGCGTCCAGCGCGTCGGTCGAATGACGCACCTCGGCCGGCAGACCCGCCATCTCGGCAATGCCGCCGGCGTTGTCGGTGACCGGACCAAAGGCGTCCAGCGCCACGATCATGCCCGCCACACCCAGCATGGTGGTGGTGGCGATGGCGATGCCGAACAGGCCGGCCAGCTGATAGCTGGTGACGATGCCGACAATGATCGTCAGCGCCGGCAGGGCCGTGGATTCCAGCGAGACCGCCAGACCCTGGATGACATTGGTGCCGTGACCCGAGACCGAGGCATTGGCCACCGACCGCACGGGGCGGAAGTTCGACCCCGTATAATATTCGGTGATCACCACGATGGCGGCCGTGACCGCCAGACCGACCAGACCGGCCCAGAACAGGTTCATGGGCTCAATGACCCGCTCACCCGCCTGACCGCCCAGCGCCGTAACCGGTCCGCCGACCATCTGGTCGACCACGAACCACAGCGCCGCGACCGACAGCACGCCGGTCACGATCAGCCCCTGGTACAGGGCGCCCATGATGTTGTTCGACTTGCCCAGACGGACGAAGAAGCTGCCGATGATCGAGGTCACGATACAGACGCCGCAGATCGCCAGCGGCAGCAGCATCATCACATCGACATAGGGCTGGTCGCGGAAGAAGATCGCCGCCAGCACCATGGTGGCGACCGTGGTCACCGCATAGGTCTCGAACAGGTCGGCGGCCATGCCGGCGCAGTCGCCGACGTTGTCGCCCACGTTGTCGGCGATGGTCGCAGCATTGCGGGGATCGTCCTCGGGGATACCGGCCTCGACCTTGCCGACCATGTCGCCGCCGACGTCCGCACCCTTGGTGAAGATGCCGCCGCCCAGACGGGCAAAGATCGAGATCAGCGAGGCACCAAAGCCCAGCGCGACCAGTCCGTCGATGACCTCACGGCCCGTGCGTTCCAGACCCATCATCTCGGTCATGACCGCGTAATAGCCCGCGACCCCGATCAGGGCGCCGCCCGCCACGAACAGGCCGGTGATGGCCCCCGAGCGGAAGGCAAGATCCAGCCCCTTGGACAGGCTTTCCGACGCGGCCTGGGCGGTCCGCACATTGGCCCGCACCGAGATCAGCATCCCGGCATAGCCCGCGGCGCCCGAAAGCACCGCGCCGATCACAAAGCCGATGGCGGCCCATTCGCCGATCAGGAAATAGGCAGCGATCAGGATCACGATCCCGACCATGCCGATGGTGGTGTACTGGCGCTTCAGATAGGCCGAGGCCCCTTCCTGGATCGCGGCTGCGATCTCGCGCATCTTGTCATTGCCGGTTGAGGCCTTCATCAGCGCGGCGGTCTGGACGAGTCCATAAAGGATCCCCAGCGCGCCTGCGGCGATGACCAGCCACAGATAGTTTGTCATGGCGTTTCCGTACCCTGTTCATGCAAGGCGCCCGGACCCTTGGCGCGGCGGGCTTTTCGCCTCTGTCCGCCTTCCGGTCCCCCCGTGCGCGATGGACGCGAGCTTGCGTCCTTCGGGATTGCGGCGGAAACGTGCCAAATGCCCGGACGAAGCGCAACAGCAGAACGCTGATCAGGCGGTGGGAATACCCGTGCGGCGACGCGGCGCCTGATGCAGCACCTCGACCCGGCTGACCTTGCCCTGTCCGGCGATGCGGGTCGCCGAAGCCATCAGGCTGCGCGACAGGGCGGTCGCATCCAGCTGCGACCAGTCATCCGCCAGGGTAAAGGGCGTCCGGTGGGCCGCCTTGACCAGGGCATCGCGAAAGTGCGCGTCCTTGGCCCGGACGGTCTCCATCACGGCCGATGCCGACAGATGCAGCCGCAGGCTCAAGAACACATAGTTGCGGATCCGCCCGCCCGCGATGACCGGCAGGCCCACGCCCTGCAGGTTGACGACAGCGGCGGCGGGCTTTTCGTCGCCCGAGGCCAGGGCCGGTCCGGCGACGCCCATGCCAAGGCCGGCGCTCATAAGCGAGAGAAGATGTCTGCGATCCATACCCCCTGCCTAGATGGCCGAGGTTAGAATTCCGTTTCCGCGCTACCGATGAACCCAGCCCGCCTGTTCGATCGGCACAGTCTCGCCCAGATAGCGGGCGTGGACACCCTCTCCCGCCTTCACCTCACCGATCCGGGTCAGGCGCAGATGCAGGCGTTCGGCCTCGCGCCGCAGGGCCGGTTCGTGGCCGGGGCGGGCGGTAAAGGCGATCTCATAGTCGTCACCGCCGCTCGCCAGCTGAGACAAGGCCTGGTCCGCGTCGGCCCGCCCGTCGAACCAGGCCTGCGCCGCCAGCGACAGGGGCAGGCTTTCCAGCTGCAGATCCAGCCTGACCCCGCTGGCGCGCGCCAGATGCCCCAGGTCGGCGATCAGCCCATCCGACACGTCCAGCGCCGCACTGGCGTGCTCAAGGACCGCGGGCGCAAAGGCCGTGCGCGGCATGGGCCGACGATAGTGTTCGACAAGGGCGCCGAGGCGCCCCGGCTCCAGCGTCAGCAATTCGCGCGCCGCTCGCAGACCCAGCCAGCCGTCGCCGACCGTGCCCGTGACAAACACCAGATCGCCGGGATGGGCCCCCGCGCGGGCGATGATCCGGCCCTTCGCCGCCCAGCCCATCAGGGTGATCGAGAAGGACGCCGGTCCCGGCGTGGAGACCGTGTCCCCGCCCAACAGGGCCACACCGAACTCCGCCTGATCCCGCGCCAGTCCCTCGACGAACAGCTTTCTCTCAGGCCAGCCGCAGCGTTCGGGCCAGTGACAGGCCAGCAGATAGCCGAACGGCTCCGCCCCCTTGGCCGCCAGATCCGACAGGTTCACCCGCAACAGTTTCTGGGCGACCGTATCCAGCGGGTCGGTGGCCAGAAAATGCACGCCCTCGACAAGGGCGTCCTTGGTCACGACCAGATCGTGGCCCTTGCGAAAGGGGATCAGGGCCACATCGTCGGTCAGCCCCCGCCCCCATTCTGGGTGGGCCAGGGGCGCAAGCAGTCGGCGGATAGTCTCGAACTCGTCGGCGACGTCGACCGCCGGCATCAGGACCGCGTGTCGCGCGCCACCCCGTCCAGGGCAGCGTTGACGAATTTGGCCTCGGCATCGTCGAAGAAGGCCTTGGCCAGCTCCACATATTCATCGATGACGATTTCCAGCGCGACCTCGGGCTTACGCATCAGCTCCCACGCCCCGGAGCGCAGCAGGGCGCGCAGGGTGGCATCCAGTCGCTCGATCTTCCAGTTGGACGCCAGACGGGCGCGAATGGCGGCGTCCACGGCCTTCTGCTCGGTCACGACGCCGCGCACGACATCGGCGAACCAGGCCTCGTCGGCCTCGGCCAGCATCTGGCCCTCGATGTCCCCGTCGAAACGGTGGCGCGAGAACTCCTCGATGACGGTATCGACGCCCTCGCCGGCCAGCTCCATCTGATAGAGGGCCTGAACGGCAGCAAGACGCGCGACCGTGCGCGCCCGGCGCTGGCGCGAGGTCAGGGTCGGACCGTCGCCGGAGCCCTGGGCGCCGTCGAGGAGGTCGAGGATGGATTTGAGGCTGGTCGGTTCGGTCACCCGTGCAGTCCTACGCGCAACCGCTTCTTCAGGGCAATCATCTCGAGGCAGGCACGCGCGGCGCCGCCCCCCTTGTCGCCCTCGCTGCGGCGGCCCCGGGCCCAGGCCTGATCCTCGTCTTCGGTCGTCAAAATGCCATTCCCGATCGACAGCCCCTTGATGCTGAGATTCATCAGACCGGCCGCCGACTGGTCCGAGACGATCTCGAAATGATAGGTTTCGCCCCGGATCACACAGCCCAGCGCCACATAGCCGTCATAGCGCGGCGCGGTCGGATAGCGTCCGGCCTCTTCGGCTGCCGCGATGGCCCCGGGCACCTCGAGCGCGCCGGGCACGGTCACGACGTCATACTGCGCGCCCTGGGCCTTCAGGGCGTCCGTCGCGCCGTCCAGCAGGGCATCGGCCAGATCATCATAGAAGCGCGCCTCGACGACCAGAATACGATAGGGATCCTTCACGCCACCGGTTCTCCATCCATGTCACGCCAGCCGACAATCCGCAGGCCATAGCCTTCCAGCGCGGTCGGATTGGGGCGGGTCGAGCTCATCACAATCATGTCGCGCACCCCGAGGTCCTTCAGGATCTGCGCCCCCACGCCATAGTTCCGGATCGACCGGTCCACGGCCTGGGGCCGGGGGGCGCCCATCAGCCGCTCGGCCAGACCATGCAGTTCCGGATCGCGCAGGAAGACGACGACCCCCGCCCCGCCATGATCGCTGATGGTCTTCATCGCCCTGGGCACATAGTCCTGACGGCCCTCGACATGGCCCAGCAGGTCGGCGGCGAAATCGACCTGATGCATGCGCACCAGGGTCGGCCTGGACGGATCGACCTTGCCGCTGACCAGAGCGACGTGTTCCACGCCCTCGATCGTATTGCGGTACAGGACCATGCGGAACGGGCCGCCGTGGATGCTGTCGAGATCGGTGTCCAGCACCCGCTCAACAAAGGTCTCGGTGCGACGGCGATAGGCGATCAGGTCGGCAATCGTGCCGATCTTGATGCCGTGCAACTGAGAAAAGGCCACCAGATCCGGCATCCGGGCCATGGTCCCGTCATCGTTCATGATCTCGCAGATCACCCCGGCGGGTGTCAGGCCGGCCAAGCGGCTGATGTCGACGGCCGCCTCGGTATGGCCGGTACGGACCAGAACGCCGCCATCGCGCGCCACCAGCGGAAACACATGACCCGGCGAGACCAGATCATCCGCGCCCCGGTGGGGATCCACCGCGATCTGCACCGTGCGGGCCCGGTCGGCGGCCGAAATGCCGGTCGTTACCCCCTCCTTCGCCTCGATGGAGACGGTGAAGGCCGTGCCCATGCTCTCGCGGTTCTCGGCGGCCATCGGCGGCAGGCGGAGCTGCCGCGCCCGATCCGCGGTGATGGCCAGACAGATCAGGCCACGCGCGTGCTTGGCCATGAAGTTGATCTGGTCGGGCGTGGCGAACTGGGCCGGGATGATGACATCGCCCTCGTTCTCACGATCCTCGGCATCCACAAGGATATAGGGCCGCCCGTTGCGGGCGTCCTCGATGATGTCCTCGATGGGGCTGATCGGGGTGTCGGTCTGGTGCGCGGTTTGCATCATTGCGTCTCCTGCCACCTGGCAAGGTAACGCGCCAGCATGTCGATCTCCAGATTGACGGAATTTCCGACCTGAAGCCCGCCCAGGGTCGTGTGATCCCAGGTGTGGGGGATGATGTTCAGGCCAAAGGTCCGGCCCTCGACCGTATTGACCGTCAGCGACACGCCATCGACCGTGATCGATCCCTTGGCCGCGATATAGCGATGCAGCGGCGCCGGCGCCTCGATCTCGATGCGGTGCGATCCGCCCTCGGGCGTGATCGAAACGACCGTGCCCAGTCCGTCCACGTGCCCCGAGACGATATGGCCGCCCAGCTCGTCGCCCAGCTTCGCGGCCCGTTCCAGATTGACGCGCGTACCTTCGGCCCAGTCCCCCAGCGTGGTCTTCGACAGGGTCTCGCCCGAGACCTCGACCGCGAACCAGCCAGGGCCGGTCTCCGTCACCGTCAGACAGCAGCCCGCGTGGCTGATCGAGGCCCCGAGGTCGATCGTGGCGCTGTCGAAGGCGGTTTCGATCTCATAGCGGTGATCGCGCGCGGTGGCCTGGATGCGGCGCACCCGACCCACATCTGTGACGATGCCGGTGAACATTCAGATCCTTTCAAGCCGCTCCCACAGATCGTCGCCGACGACCTGGACGGCCCTGCGCCGAAACTTGGGGGCATCCGCCAGCTTTGCAAGCGACAGGGCCGCGACACAGGGCCGTCCCTCGCTGCCCAGCAGGATCGGCGCGCGAAACCATTCCAGCCGATCGATCAGGTTTTCGCGCAGGAAAGAGGCCGCAACCTCGCCTCCCCCCTCGATCAGCACCGAGCGAACGCCACGCCCATGGAGGATGTCGAGGGCGGCATGGAGGTTCGCGCGGCCGTCCACATCGACAACCTCTACGACTTCGGCCTGGCCGATCGGGCGCGGGTCGACCGTGGTCAGAATCAGGCTGTTGGCCGCAGCGACCTGCGCCGTTGCGGGCGTTCTCAGTCGGCTGTCCAGCACCACGCGCAGCGGCTGGGGGCCGCTATGGTCAGGCAGCCGAACCGTCAGCGCGGGATCGTCGGCCAGTACAGTGCCGATGCCTACCAGAACCGCGTCATGACAGGCTCTCAGCCGGTGCCCCTCAAGCCGCGCCGCCTCGCCCGTGATCCACTGCGACTCGCCCGACGCCATGGCGATACGGCCATCCAGCGAGGTGGCCAGCTTCAGCGTGACAGTCGGACGGCCGGTCATTCCGGCGCGCCGTCGCCACCCGGCTTGTCGTCGTTGTAGCCCTCGTCGCCGAGGAAGCGGGCGAAGTCGCCCGTGTGCCGGAAGTCTTTGTAAACAGAGGCATAGCGGACATAGGCCACCTCATCGAGGCCCTTCAGCGCCTTCATGATGAAGTCGCCGACCACGCTGGACGGGATCTCCGTCTCGCCGAGACTCTCCAGTTGACGCACGATCCGGCTGACCATCTGCTCGATCTGATCGGGCTGAACCGGGCGCTTGCGCAACGCAATGCCCAGCGATCGCTCCAGCTTGTCCCGGTCGAAGGGCGTGCGCCGGCCATTGCGCTTAAGGATCACCAGCTCGCGCAACTGCACCCGTTCGAATGTCGTGAACCGGCCGCTGCACTGCGGGCACGACCGACGTCTGCGGATCGCCGCCCCGTCATCGGACGGCCGGCTGTCCTTCACCTGGGTATCCGCATGACCGCAGAAGGGACATTTCATCAGACGGTTATCCGTAAATGGGGAAGCGACGCGTCAACTCGCGTACCTCTTCCGCCACGCGGCGCGAGACCTCGGGATCGGCCTCGTCGCCGCCCTTCATGCTGTCGATGACATCGGCGATCCAGTGGCCGACCTGCTGGAACTCGTCCACGCCAAAGCCGCGCGTCGTGCCCGCCGGCGTGCCCAGACGAACGCCCGAGGTCACGGTGAAGGGCGCCGTATCGAACGGCACACCATTCTTGTTGCAGGTCATCAGGGCGTGCTCGAGCGCCGCCTCGGTCGCCTTGCCCGTCACGCCCTTGGGCCGCAGATCGACCAGCATCAGATGGCTGTCGGTGCCGCCCGACACGATGGCCGCCCCGCGTTCGACCAGCACCGCCGCCAGCGCCCGGGCGTTGTCGACCACCTGCTGGGCATAGGCCTTGAACTCCGGCTTCAGCGCCTCGCCAAAGGCCACGGCCTTGGCCGCGATGACATGCTCCAGAGGCCCGCCCTGCAGGCCCGGGAAGACGGCCGAGTTGATCTTCTTGCCCAGGTCGATGTCGTTCGACAGCACCATGCCCCCGCGCGGCCCGCGCAGGGTCTTGTGCGTCGTCGTCGTCACCACATGGGCGTGCGGCAGCGGGTCGGGATAGACCCCTCCGGCGATCAGACCCGCATAGTGGGCCATGTCGACCATCAGATACGCACCGACGCTGTCGGCGATCTCGCGGAAGCGCGCAAAGTCGATGTGGCGGCTGTAGGCGCTGGCCCCGGCGATGATCAGCTTCGGCTTCTCGCGCTCGGCCATCTCGGCGACATTGTCATAGTCGATCAGGTGATCGTCCTGGCGCACCGTATAGGTCACGGGCCGGAACCATTTGCCCGACTGGTTGGCCGGAGACCCATGGGTCAGGTGCCCGCCGGCCGCCAGATCCATGCCGAGGAAGGTATCGCCCGGCTGCAGCAGGCTCATGAACACCGCCTGGTTGGCCTGCGCGCCCGAGTGCGGCTGGACGTTGGCAAAGGCACAGCCGAACAGTTCCTTGGCCCGCTCCCGCGCCAGGTTCTCGGTGACGTCGACGTATTCGCAGCCGCCGTAATAGCGCCGCCCCGGATAACCCTCGGCATATTTATTGGTCAGCACCGACCCCTGCGCCTCCAGCACCGCCTTTGAGACGATGTTTTCCGACGCGATCAGTTCGATCTGTTCCTTCTGCCGGGCCAGCTCGCCCTGGATGCCGCCGAAGATGTCCGGATCGGCCTCGGCCAGCGTGCGCGAGAAGTAGGCGTCATGGGTATGAGCAGTCACGGCAGTCCCCGAATTCGATGATGAACCTATCTAGGCCCCACACCGGGAGACCACAACATCTTGTGGTCAGCGCGCGGCGGTCAGCCCAACTCGCGCCGCCACCGCACGGCATGGACCACGATCAACAGGGTGACGACGATCTCGACCGCCACCACGACCTGATAGAACAGCGGCGACCCCATGAACGTAAGGCCTTCGACGATCGTATACGCCAGCCCGAGCACGATGTTGGCCCCACGACTGATAACCCGCGGCAGGGCCGCCGACAGGAATATCATCAACGCCGGGATCGCCAGAAGGATGGAGACGATCAGCAGGGCGGTCGGCGTGGCCGGACCGAACGCAAGCTCGCCCGCGGCCATTCGCTCCAGCGTGCGCGGCAGGTAGAGGCTGAAATAGTCGTTGTAGATGTAGAGCCCCATCAGCGAGGCCCAAAGCAGCGACAACGCTATGCCGGTCGGCAGCCGGAACTCATCGACTTGCGATCCACCCATCGGCTCAACCCCCGAAAACCATCTGGGGCGCCATTCTTAGGGGTTCCGGGGCCAGGTCCAGTGAAGGTTCCGTAATCTCGGCGATGTCAGCGGCCATCCCGCGCCGCCAGCGCCCGTTTCAGCTTGGCCATGGCGATGCGTTCCAGCCCGTGGCGCTCAGCGACCGGTCCCACGGCCGACACCTCGACCCCTGACGCCACATGCACGACAGAACATTTCAGATAGGCGCCGTTGCGCACGAACTCGACGATCACCTCGCCGGGGGCAGACCGGTCGTCAGGCGACGGCAGGGAGGCGCGCCACATTGCAGTGGGTCCACAGCTTGTCCATGGCCGTCACCAGCGCGTCCATCATGCCGTCGTCGTGGTTCGGCGAAGGCGTAAAGCGCAGGCGCTCCGTGCCCTTGGGCACGGTCGGATAGTTGATCGGCTGGACATAGATGCCGTGCTCTTCCAGCAGCATGTCCGAGATCATCTTGCAGTGCACCGGATTGCCCACGTGCACCGGCACGATATGGCTTTCCGACGGCATGACCGGGATCCCGGCCGCCATGAACCGCTCCTTCAGGGCCTGCGCGCGGGCCTGATGCGCGGCGCGCAGTTCCGGATGGGCCTTCAGATGGCGCACCGAGGCCAGGGCACCGGCGGTCAGGGCAGGCGGCAGGCTGGTGGTGAAGATGAAGCCCGCAGCCCAGCTGCGCACAGCATCGATGATCAGGGCGTCGGCGGCGATATAGCCACCCATCACGCCGATCGCCTTGCCGAGGGTGCATTCGATGATGTCGATCTGGTCCAGCACGCCGTCGCGCTCGGCGATACCGGCGCCGGCCTGACCGTACAGGCCCACGGCATGGACCTCGTCCAGATAGGTCAGGGCGCCATATTTGCGGGCCAGGGCAATGGTGCCGGCCAGGTCGGCGATGTCGCCGTCCATCGAATAGACGCTCTCGAAGGCGATCAGCTTGGGGGCATCGGCCGGCGCCGCCGCCAGCAGGGCCTCGAGGTGCTCGAGATCGTTGTGCTGATAGATGTGCCGTTCACAGCCGCCGTTGCGGATGCCCGCGATCATCGAGGCGTGGTTCAGCGAATCGGAAAAGATGATCAGCCCCGGCATGATCCGCTGCAGGGTCGTCAGGGTCGCCTCATTGGCCACATAGCCCGAGGTGAACAGCAGCGCCGCTTCCTTGTGGTGCCAGGCGGCCAGCTCGGCCTCGAGGTCGACGGCCGAACGGGTGGTGCCCGAGATGTTGCGCGTGCCCCCGGCCCCGGCCCCGGCCTGGTCGATCTCGGCCTGCATGGCGGTCAGGACCTCGGGGTGCTGGCCCATGCCCAGATAGTCATTGGAGCACCAGACCACGACGTCCTGCTCGGTGCCGTCGTCCCGGCGCCAGACCGCCCGCGGAAACTCACCCCGGACACGCTTCAGGTCGGCGAAGACGCGATAGCGCCCCTCGGTCCGGACCTGGTCCACGGCGTTCCCAAAGGCGGCCTTATAGTCGAACAAGAGCGGCGGTCTTTCGCTTATGGATTTCAGACGCGGCCCTTTTGCGCTCCACACGGTTAAAAGTCCATGTTCACCATGGGGTGAAATGGTCGCAACCCGTTAATTGATAACGGTTCTCAATCTCGAAATCAGCCCTTGGGCAGTTCATCCAGCTTGCCGCGCAGCAGCTGCAGGATGGCCGAAAAGTCACGGCCGCCGTAGCCGAGCCGGTCGAACATCTGGAACAGGGCCTCGGTCTGGGCACCCAGCGGGGTCGAGGCCCCGGCCTTGGCGGCCGCATCCTGGGCCAGCTTCAGGTCCTTGAGCATCATGGCCGTGGCGAAGCCGCCGTCATAATTGCGGTTGGACGGCGCCGTCGGCACCGGCCCGGGCCAGGGATAATAGGTCGTCGTCGACCAGCTCTGGCCGGACGATTTGGAGACGATGTCGAACATCTTGACCGGGTCCAGCCCCAGCTTCTCGGCCAGACCGATGGCCTCGCAGGTGCCCAGCATGGTGATGCCGAGGATCATGTTGTTGCAGATCTTGGCCGCCTGCCCGGCCCCGTGGTCACCGGCGCGGAACGTCGCCCGGCTCATCGGCTCCAGCGCCGGTTCGATCCGGCCAAAGTCCACCTCGTCACAGCCGACCATGAAGGCCAGGGTCCCGGCATCCGCCGCCATCGTCCCGCCCGATACTGGCGCATCGGCAAAGGCATAGCCCGCCTCCTTCGCCAGACCCGCGACCTTGCGCGCCGTGTCGACGTCGATGGTCGAGCAGTCCAGCAGCAGGGCGCTGGACGGCGCGGCCCCGATGATCTGTTCAGAATAGACCTTCAGCACATGCGGCCCGGCGGGCAGCATGGTGATGACGATGTCGGCTTCCTTGACCGCCTCGACGACCGAGCCGGCGGCCTCGCAGCCGGCCTCGACCGCGCGTGCCACCGCCGCCTCGGACAGATCGAACGCCCGGACCTTGCGGCCCGCCTTCGCCTGGTTGGCGGCCATGCCCCCGCCCATGTTTCCCAGTCCGATGAAGGCGATGGTCTCGGTCATGTCGGCGTCTCCCTGTGGTCGCGTTTCTTGCGCGGAGGGTTAGCCGTTCAGGCCCCGCAAGGCCAGCGTGACCTTAGCCCGGCTTGCGGAATCGCAGCATGAACTGGCTGGTGTTCCCGCGGATGGACGGGTCGAAGACATTGGCCGTCAACGGGTCTCCGGCGCGTTCCAGAACATCGGACTGACCGTCTAGAACAAAGCCCGCCGCCATCACCTCGCGCTTCACCTGCTCGATATCGATGCGGTGCAGGGTTTCAGGAGCAGAACGGCCGGCTCCCGGCGCAGCGCGATGGTCGATGATCACATAGTAGCCGCCGGGCTTCAGCGCCTCATAGACTGCGGCATTGACCTGCTCCGCCGTGAATTCCGGAAAGGCGTCCAGATGCAGGTCGTGATAATTCTGGGCGGTGAAGATCACATCCACCCCGGTCGGCCATTGAGGCGTGCCGATGGGCGACCCCACGCCCGTGACGTTCGGCAAGGCATCCGCCGCCGCGAGCGCCGCGCCATAGTCCGCGCTGAAAGCGACGAACTCGTCCGGTTGCCAGGCCGTCACCTGCCCTTCGGGGCCCACGGCCGCCGAGAAGGCGCGGGTGAAGAAACCGCCGCCGATCATCAGGTCGATGACCCGGTCGCCCGGCCCCACGCGCGCGAAGGCCAGGGTTTCGGCGGTCATACGGCTGGCGTCGCGGGCGCGATCCTCGTCGGTGCGCGGCGGGCCGACCAGCGCAGCCTCGATCACCGCCACGCGCGCGGCGTCGGACGGTCCGAACATGCCCATCGAGCCACAGGCCGACAGGGCCAGAGCCGCACAGGCGGCCAGCAGGGTGATTTTCCGCATCATCGTTCCTCCCGCGCTCTGCATGGCGCGGGGGCGAGCTTAACCGCTTATCGAACGGCGGTCAGCCCGGCTTGCGGAAGCGGTAGACGAACTGGTCGGTCTGGCCGCGAATCGATTCGTCGAACACGCTGACGGTCCGGTCGTCGTCCGGATTGGCCAGCGCCTGGCTGGCGCCCTCGAAGACAAAGCCCGCGGCCTCAACCTCGGCCTTCAGGAAGTCGCCCTCGATCCGGTGCAGGCTCTGCACCTCGGTATTGCCGGTTCCGGCCCGGCCCGAGTGGTCGATCACCACATAGAGGCCGCCGGGCTTCAGCGCGTTATAGACCGCGCGGTTCATCCGGGCGACGTCCACGCCAAAGGCCGGGATATGGAAGTCGTGATATTCCTGGCTCATGAACACCACGTCCAGCGGGGTGTCGAAGCGCATCTCGTCCAGCAGGCCGACGACCGGCACGACATTGCCATAGGTCTCGGCCAGGGCGTCGGCATAGGGCTTTTCACGCTCGGCCGTGCGGGTCGGCACAAAGGCGTAGACCCGACCCTCATCGCCCACGGCCGGGGCGAACAGGCGGGTGTAGTAGCCCTCCTCCGGCCGGATGTCGGCCACATGGTCGCCCGGGCTTATCTCGGAAAAAACCATGACCTGCAGCGGCATGCGCAGGGCATCGCGGGCACGGTCCTCTTCCGGTCGGCGCGCGTCCGACAGGGCCATGGCGACGCGGGTATCCGCCCGGGCGCTGGCGGGCGAGGTCGAGGTGATGACCGTCTGCCCCCCGCCGTCATTGGCGATGATGATACAGCCCGAGGCCGCGAGCGCGGCCGCCATGGCAATCGTGGTTCTGAAAAGGGTGCGCATGGTCAGACTCCGGGCCGGTTCGGATCAGGATTACGCCAGTTGCGGCAGGGGCGTCCATTCCTCATCGGCCGCGAGCGGCGCAAACAGGGCGTCCAGCGTCTCATCGGTCACGCCCTCGATCCCGGCCGGCGACCATTTCGGCGCATTGTCCTTGTCGACGATCACGGCCCGGACCCCTTCCTGGAAGTCGTGGGTGCGCACCACCCGACCACCCAGCCGATATTCCATCGCCATGTTGTCGGCAAAGCTGTCCAGCGTCGCTCCGGTGCGCAGCTGGCGCAGGGTGACCTTCATCGATTGGGGCGACTTGGTCTGCAGAGTCGCCAGCTGGGCACTCGCCCAGTCCGAGCCATCGGCCTCCAGCGCCGCGAAGATCTCTTCCAGGGTGTCAAAGCCGAACAGCCGGTCGATGGTCGGCAGATGCGCCTCGATGGGGGCCTCGCCCGCATCGTCCTCCAGCCCGTCGGCGACGTCGGCCGGATGGGCCGGATCGGCGGCCAGTATGGACCGGAAGGCCTCAAGCGTATCAGTCGGCAGATAGTGGGTGTGAATGCCCAGGAACACCGTGTCCGCCGCCTTCAGCCGCGCCCCGGTCAGGGCCAGCCAGGTGCCGACAAAGCCCGGCAGCCGCGGCAGGAACCAGCCCCCGCCGACATCGGGGAACAGGCCGATCCCCGTCTCGGGCATGGCATAGGTGGTGTTCTCGGTGGCGATCCGGACCTCGGCCGGCTCGGAAATGCCGACGCCGCCGCCCATCACGATGCCGTCCACCAGCGCCGTCACCGGCTTGGGGTATTCGAACAGCAGGTGGTTCAGCCGATATTCCGCGTGGAAAAAGGCCTTCGCCTCCGACGCATCCCCCGCCCCGCTTTCGGCGATCATGCGGATATCGCCCCCGGCACAGAATCCGCGCTCGCCCGCATGGTCGATCAGCACGGACTTCACCGCCGGATCGTCCTTCCACGCCAGCATCGCCGCGATCATGGCGTCGCACATGCCCTTGTTCAGCGCATGGATCGCCTTGGGCCGGTTCAGCGTGATCCGGCCCAGACCGGACTGGATACGCGCGAGGATTTCAGGTTCGTCGGTCATATGGGCTTTTTGGCTGGTTTGGCGAAAGCCAAATAGGTCAATGCCGCCGCGCTGAGGGCGACGGCTATGGAGGTCGGGAAGAGATAGTTCGGAAGGTAGGTGAGGCTGTTCGCCTCGAACGGTATGACTCCGCGAGTGGGCTGCAATATTTCGCCTACAGAGGCACACAGACTCAGCCCGAGCATCGCCGTCGCGGGCACGGCTGCGGCGATTGCAATGAACCAGCGCCGGCGGAGCCTTCGCCATCGCACCAGCCAATAGGCAAGGATCAGGAACGGAGCTGCGAGAACGCCGGCTTCAGGAACGGCGCGCGCAAACCACGCGGGCGAGCGAGTGGCCCACAGATGCACCATGTCCGCGTCGAGCCCATGTCGAAACTGGTCCGTAAGCCACATGAGAGGCAGGAAGACGGCCCCGGCGACGAGGATCGCGACGAGGAAGCCAAGCCAGGTCCAGGACACGGTGTGCGTGCTCACTGCCGCATCATTTCCCGCGCGGTGATCACGCGCATGATCTCATTGGTGCCCTCAAGGATCCGGTGCACCCGCAGGTCGCGCACGATCCGCTCCAGCGGATAGTCCTTCAGGTATCCATAGCCGCCGTGCAGCTGCAGCGCTTCGTCGGCGATCTGGAAACAGGCGTCGGTGGCCAGACGCTTGGCCATGGCGCACAATTTGGTCTTTTCCGGGTGGTTGGTGTCGATGGCCCAGGCGCCGCGCAGCACCATCAGCCGGGCGGCCTCCAGCTGCGTCGCCATGTCGGCCAGCTTGAACTGGGTGTTCTGGAAGTCGCCGATCGGCTTGCCGAACTGCTTGCGGCTGGCGACGTAGACCTGCGCCGTCTCCAGTGCCAGCCGCGCCCCGCCCAGCGAACAGGCGGCGATGTTCAGCCGCCCGCCGTCCAGCCCCATCATGGCATAGCGGAAACCGTCGCCCTCCTTGCCCATCAGGTTCTCCGCCGGCACGCGACAGTCATCAAACTGGACGATGGCGGTCGGCTGGCTGTTCCAGCCCATCTTGCGTTCCTGCCCGCCAAAGCTGAGGCCCGGCGCATCCTTGTCGACGACGAAGGTCGATATGCCCTTGGGGCCATCCGCCCCCGTCCGCGCCATCACCACATAGACGTCCGAGGTGCCCGCGCCCGAGATGAAGGCCTTGGATCCGTTCAGTACCCAGTGGTCGCCGTCGCGCACCGCCGTGGTCCGCAGCGCCGCCGCATCCGAGCCCGAGCCCGGCTCGGTCAGGCAGTAGGAGGCGATCTTCTCCATGGTCACCAGCGACGGCACATAGCGGGCGCGCAGCTCGGCCGAGCCGACGCTGTCGATCATCCAGGTCGCCATATTGTGGATCGAGATGAAGGCGGCGGTCGACACATCGCCGCGCGACAGCTCCTCGAAGATCACCGCCGATTCGACCCGGCCCAGCGCCATGCCGCCGTGCTCCTCGCCGGTATAGATGCCGCAGAACCCCATCTCGGCGGCCTGACGCATCACATCGACGGGGAAATGTTTGGTCTCGTCCCATTCGGCGCTGTGCGGCGCCAGCTCGGCCTCGGCAAAGGCGCGGGCGGCGTCCTGAATGGCGCGCTGGTCTTCGGTCAGGGCGAAATCCATGAGGGTCCTCTCATCTGTCGTTGCGGCCTTCTAGACCATGGGACGGCAAACTGAACCCCCTCCGCTTCCCCGGGTGGCTTTGCCCCCCGCCCGGCAAAGGCTATGAGGCCACATGTCCAGGTTTGTCTTTCCCGCCAGCTTTCCCCTGACCCGCGGTCGCCGCCTGCGCAGCCAGCCCTGGGTGCGACGTCTGGTCGCCGAAACCACCCTGACTCCGGCCGATCTGGTCTGGCCGCTGATCCTGCATGACGGCAAGGCCGATCGGGTACCGGTGGCCACCCTGCCCGGCGTGGACCGGCTGTCGACGGCCACCGCGGTTGAGGCCGCCCGGCAGGCCCGCGATCTGGGCATTCCGGCCGTCGCCCTGTTCCCCAACATCGACAATGCCCTGAAGGACGCCGTCGGCACCGAGGCCACCAATCCCGACGGCCTGGTCCCTGAGACGGTGCGCGCCATCAAGGCCGCCGTGCCCGAGATCGGCGTCATCACCGATGTGGCGCTCGACTGCTACACCGACCACGGCCATGACGGCATCGTCGAGGACGGGCGGATCGTCAACGACGGCTCGCTGGAACGGCTGGCGGAACAGGCCTTCATCCACGCCCATGCCGGGGCCGATGTCGTCGCCCCCTCCGACATGATGGACGGCCGCGTCCAGGCCATCAGGGAAGCGCTGGAAGCCAACGGATATCAGGACGTTATGATCCTGTCCTACGCCGCCAAATACGCTTCGGCCTTCTACGGCCCCTACCGCGATGCGGTTGGATCGGCCCGCGCCCTGATCGGCGACAAGCGCACCTACCAGATGGACCATGCCAACTCCGACGAGGCCCTGCGCGAGGTGGCGATGGACCTGGCCGAGGGCGCCGACGCCGTCATGGTCAAGCCGGGAACCCTTTATCTCGATATAATCCAGCGAGTTCGGGACACCTTCTCGGTTCCGGTCTTCGCCTACCAGGTATCGGGGGAGTACGCGATGATGCAGGGGGCCATCGACGCCGGCTGGCTGGACGAGGAACGCGCCATCCTCGAAAGCCTCAGCGCCTTCAAACGCGCGGGCTGTTCCGGGGTGCTGACCTATTTCGCGCCGCGCGTCGCTGAATGGCTGAACCGCTGACCGCTTGACAGACGCGCACTGTCACCGGATTTACGTCGAACACTGTTAACCAGATTGTTCGGTTCGACCGGGGGGGGCATCATGGGTCTGTTTGGCTTGGGCAGGAAATCCGCTCGCCCCGGAGTAACCGTGCTTGAGCGTGACGAGCCGGCACCGGCACCCGCCTCCGCAGCCCCCGCCGCTATCCCCGTTCGTCCCACGCCAGACCACGCCATTGCCGAACTCAAGGCGGGCAATGAGGCCTTCCTGCGCGGCGAAAACAACCTCGGCTACGTCAAGGTCGACGACCTGGAACCCTTGCAAGGCGGCCAGAACCCGATCGCCTCCATCGTCGGCTGCGCCGACAGCCGAACACCACCCACCATCCTGTTCAATCAAGGCTTTGGCAGGCTCTTCTCGATTCGCGTCGCAGGCAACACCGTCGACCGCCGGGGCCTTGCCTCGATCGTCTATGCAGTCAAACACCTGAACTGCCCGCTGGTGGTGGTCATGGGCCACACCGGCTGCGGCGCCGTGGCGGCCGCCGAGGCCATCGTCGACGGGACGATGCCGCTGGATCCCTCGCTGGAGGAAATGATCGTGCCGATCATCCCGGCCGTGCTGGAGGCCCGCCGCTCGGACGCAGCCGACATGGCCGTGCGCGCTGTCGAGCTGAACGCCCGGCGCGTCGCGGACAAACTGCGCGTCGCCGACGCCTCGCTGGCCGATGCGCTGGAGGCGGGCACCCTCAAGGTCGTCGCCGCCGTCAAACAGATGCAGTCCGGCGAGGTCAAATTCCTCGACTAGGTCCGCTTCCGGGCCTGCAGGCGCGCGGCCAGGCTTGAGGTGTCCCAGCGAGCGCCGCCCATGGCCTGCACCTCGGAATAGAACTGGTCGACCAGGGCCGTGACCGCCAGATGGCTGCCATTGGCGCGCGCCTCGTCCAGCACCAGCCCTAGGTCCTTGCGCATCCAGTCGACGGCAAAGCCAAAGTCGAACTGGCCCGCCGCCGCCGTCTTCCAACGATTGTCCATCTGCCAGCTCTGGGCCGCGCCCTGCGAGATGGCCTCATAGACGGCGTCCGTGTCGAGGCCTGCCGATTGGGCAAAGTGCACCGCCTCGGCCAGTCCCTGGACGACGCCGGCGATGGCGATCTGGTTGGCCATCTTGGTCAGCTGGCCGCTGCCCGCCGGTCCCATATGCCGGATCGCCTTGGCATAGACCGACAGCACGGACTGGACCCGGTCGAGCGCCCGCGGATCGCCGCCGATCATGATGCTCAGCTTGCCCGCCTCGGCCCCGGCCTGCCCGCCCGACACCGGCGCGTCGAGGAAGGCCACGCCCCGCTCGCCCGCCAGCGCGGCCATCTCGCGCGCCACCTTGGCCGAGGTGGTGGTGTGGTCCACGATCACGGCACCGGCCGCCAGCTCCGGCAGGGCCACGCTCACGACCTCGCGCACATCGTCATCATTGCCGACGCACAGGATGACCAGTTCGGCGCCCCGTGCGGCTTCGGCCGCAGTGCTCGCCGCAACGCCGCCGGTCTTCTGCGCCCAGGCCTCGGTCTTGGCCGCACTGCGGTTATGGCCGGTGACCGTATGCCCCGCCGAAACCAGATGCCCCGCCATCGGCGCGCCCATCACGCCCAGACCGGAAAATGCGATCTTCATTCCACGCCCTCCTGGATGCGTCCGTAGCGGCCCCGGAAGAAGGTCAGGCCGGCGCCCTCCCGGGCCTCGAAATGGGTCACCCGCCCGACCAGAATCTGATGGTCCCCCATGGGGATCTGCTCGTGCAGCACGCAGTCGAATCGCGCCAGAGCCCCGCTGATCACCGGCGCGCCCGTTTCCGCCTGATCGATCTCGTGCGGCGCAAGGCGACAATCGCCCCGGCTGAAGCGATCCGCCCAATCCGCCTCATCCGCCCCCAGCACATGGACCGAGAACGGCCGCCGCTCGAGAAAGGCGCTGGCCCGCTCGGCGCTGTCGTCCAGACACCACAGCAGCAGGCGCGGCTCCAGCGATACCGAAGTGATGGAGTTCACCGTCATGCCGACCGGGCCATCGGGCCCCTCAACGGTCACGACACAGACGCCGGTGGCAAAGGCCCCCATGGCGCGGCGATAGGCGCGCGCATCGGCGCCGTCGGTTTCAGAAGGGGAGAGGTCGGTCACGCCCGGACCTTAGCGTCCAGGCTTGCGCATACAAGCCGGGCGACACGGAAAGGTCGCCTTAACCTTGATCGCCCAAAGATGCCCTGAATGCAGTGAGGCGCCCATGTCCCTGAGTGATCGTCCGATCCTCATCAAGAAGGTCAAGAAGGTTGCGGGACACGGCCACCACGGCGGTGCCTGGAAGGTCGCCTATGCTGACTTCGTGACGGCCATGATGGCCTTCTTCCTGCTGATGTGGCTGATCAACACGACCGACCCGGAGCAGAAGCGCGGCATCGCCGAATATTTCGCCCCGGCCAGCATTTCGACCACCACCTCCGGCTCCGGCGGCATTCTGGGCGGGACGTCGCTGGGCGATGACGGCGCCAAGAGCTCGGGCTCGATGTCGGTCATCACCCAGATGGCTCCCGAAGCGCCGGATGCGCCGGATCAGGCGGGCCAGAGCAGCAATCTGGCCGCCGCCAGCGAGGACGCCCTGCGCGAGGAGATCGCCCGGCGCGAGGCCGCCGATTTCGCCAGCGCTGCCGAATCCCTGCGTCAGGCCATGCAGTCCATGCCCGAACTGGCCGAGCTGTCGAAACAGCTGATCATCGACCAGACGCCCGAAGGGCTGCGCATCCAGATTGTCGATCAGGAAGGCCGGTCGATGTTCGAGGAGGATTCGGCCCGCCCGAACGCTCGCGCCCAGATCCTCTTGCGGGCCGTGGCGCGGATCATCACCGCCCTGCCCAACCGCGTCTCGATCACCGGCCACACCAGTTCGGTCGCCGGATCGAACCGGGCCAGCGCCCCTGCGGACTGGAGTCTGTCGGCCAGACGCGCCGATGCCGCCCGCCTGATCCTTGAAGGGGCCGGGGTCGACGTCGACCGCATCTACTCGGTGAACGGCAAGGCGGGATCGGACCCGCTCTATCCCGACGACCCCAGTCTGGCGGGCAACCGGCGGATCTCGATCATCCTGCTGCGCGAGGCGCCGGTCCTGCCCAGCGATACCAGCCTGTGACAGCGGCCCCCGCCCTTCGCGCCTCGATGGCGAAGGGCCTTGCGCAGACGCGCGGACTGGTCTCCCATCGCCCCATGCGTGGTGCGTGTTTGACAGTGCGGCTCTGCCATTCCTGCGACCGGGAGCCCGGAGCGCGGCCATGACCCAACATGTGCCCCAGCGCCAGTTGCGCTTCTATCTGACGGCCATGGCGCCCTGCCCCTATCTGCCGGGGCGGATCGAACGCAAGGTGTTTGCCAATCTGCCGTTCAGCGACGGCGCCTGGGTCAATGACGAGCTGACCCAGGCTGGTTTCCGCCGCAGCCAGAACATCGCCTACCGCCCGGCGTGCGAGGGCTGCGACGCCTGCGTCTCGGTGCGGGTGCCGGTCTGCGGCTTCTCGGCCTCTCGCTCGCAAAAGCGCATCCTGCAGCGCAACGCCGACCTGACCCGCGACCAGGTCGAGGCCGAAGCCACCATGGAGCAGTTCGACCTGCTGCGACGCTATCTGCTGGCCCGCCACGCCGGCGGCGGCATGAGCGAGATGGGCTGGGACGACTATGTCGCCATGGTCGAGGATACGGCTGTGCGCACCCACCTGATCGAATACCGCCTGCCGGCCGCAGGCGCCGGCCCCGGCGATCTGGTCGGGGTGGCGCTGACCGACATGCTCTCGGACGGGCTGTCGATGGTCTACAGCTTCTTCGACCCGCTGCTGGCGCGCCGCAGCCTCGGCCAGTTCGCCATTCTGGACCATCTGATGCAGGCGCGCGAACAGGCCCTGCCGTTCGTCTATCTGGGCTACTGGATCCAGGGCTCGGCCAAGATGGACTACAAGGCGCGCCTTCGTCCGCTTCAGGCCCTGACCCGTGAGGGCTGGCGCGACCTGCCCTAACCGGCTCGGGGCACCGAGGTCGAGGGGGCATAGGTCTGCTGCGACCACGGCCCGGAATCGCGTCCGCCGCCGAACTTCACCAGCGCCTCGATCCGCTTCGAGATGGGCGGATGGGTGGCAAACAGGCCCATGACCCCGGCCTTCTCTGGCTGGTTGTCGAGGAACATGCCCTGCACCTCGTCCGGCGCCTTGAGCGTCGAGCGCCCTTCGATCTTGCGCAGCGCCGAAATCATCGAATCCGGGTTCTTGGTCAGCTCCACAGCCCCTGCATCGGCCACGAACTCGCGCGTCCGCGACAGCATCATCCGGATGACAAAGGCGAGGGCAAAGCCGATCGCGGCGATGGCAATCCCGATCAGGATCAGCGGACCCGCATTCTTGTTGTCCCGGCTGCCCCGCGAGAAGAACAGGCCGCGAAACACCAGTTCGGCCATGACGCTCAGAATGCCGGCAAAGATGGAGGCGATCACCATCGTCCGCACATCCTTGTTGATCACATGGGTCAGCTCATGCGCCAGCACCGCCTCGACCTCATCGCGGGTCAGGGTGTTGATCAACCCCCGGGTGACGGTCACGCTGTAGCGCCCCTCATGCAGGCCCGAGGCATAGGCGTTCAGCTGATCGGTCTCGATGATGCGCAGCGTCGGCGTCTGCATGCCGCGCGAAATCGCCAGGTTCTCGAGCAGATTATAGAGCTCGGGGTTGTCGCGGCGCTCGACCTTTCGGGCGCCGGTCATGGCATCGATCATCGCCTGACTGCCGAAATAGGCGATGGCGAACCAGATCGCGGCCATGACAGCGGCGGCCGGCACGGTCCAGCCCAGCATACGCCCGGCCAGCGCCATATCGTCGCCCAGGGTGCCGCCACTGCCGGGGATGATCCCGAACCCCATCAGCACCAGTTGCAGCCCATAGAGGACCAGCACCAGAAGCACCGGGAACATGGCCAGCAACACGATCGAGCGGGTGTTGTTCGCCCAGATATGGGTCTGGAGCCCGACAGCCTGCATGGGTCTTAGAACTGCACCGACGGCGGGGCGGCGGTCATGGCCGCGCGTGCACCCTCACCGACATCAAAGAACGGCTTGTCCGAACCAAAGCCGACCAGACCGGCGAACAGCACGGTCGGGAACTGGCGCCGGACGGCGTTGAACTCGGACACCGCATTGTTGAAGAAGCGGCGGGCGGCGGCCAGCTTGTTCTCGATGTCCGACAGCTCGGTCTGCAGTTGCTGGAAATTAGTGTTGGCCTTGAGGTCCGGATAGGCCTCGGACACCGCGAACAGGCGACCGAGCGTCGCGGTCAGCATGTTCTCGGCCTCGACCTTGTCATTGACCGAAGTGGCCCCGGCGGCAGCCGCCCGCGCCTGGGTCACGGCATCCAGCGTGGCCCGCTCATGGGTGGCATAGCCCTTCACCGTCTCAACCAGATTGGGGATCAGGTCCTGACGCTGCTTCAGCTGGACATCGATGTCGGCGAACGACTGGTCCGCGCGCTGATCCAGCGCCACCAACTTGTTGTAGCCGCCGACGACGACGAACAGGATGAGGGCGACGATGACGCCAATGACGATCCAGGTGATCATGGTCCGGTTCCTTTGATTGCGAGCTCCCTTATCGCGCGAACCGGCCCCCGCACCCAAGTGAAATCGAAGTTATCTCCGCAGGATCGCCCGCAGCCTCAGCGGAATTTGCGCAGGCCCCGCGGTCCCTGACGCCCGACGGCGGCGCGTTTGCCGATCCAGTCCCGCCAGTCGGGCCAGTTGCGGCGGCGCCCGCCCCCGTCGACCCAGTCCGGCCCCGTTTCCTCGGCAAAGACCGCGGCATCGGCCATGCCGCCCTGGCGATAGGACTGGAATTTCACGCCCTTGCCACGCGACATCTCCGGCAGTTCCGAGACCGGGAAGACCAGCGTCTTGATGTTGTCGCCGATCACCGCGACATGGTCGCCGGTGACGCGCAGGCAGACGGCCATCTCGCCGTTCAGCACCTGTTTGCCGCCGCGCTTCTGGGCCAGCAGCTCGTCTTCCGGCGCGATAAAGCCATAGCCGGCCTTTGACGCCACCATCAGCTTCGCCCCCGGCTGGTGCGCGAACAGCGCTACGATCTCGACGCCCTCCTCCAGATCGATCATCAGGCGGATCGGCTCGCCATGACCGCGTCCCGACGCCAGCTTGTCGGCTCCGATCGTGAAGATGCGCCCGTCGGTCGCCGCCACCAGCAGCTTGTCGGTCGTAAACGCCGGCACCAGGAAGGCGAGGCTGTCGCCCTCCTTGAACTTCAGTTCGGACGGGTCCTCGACCTTGCCCTTGGCCGCCCGGATCCAGCCGCGTTCGGACAGGACGACGGTAATGGCCTCGCGCGGGATGAAGGCTTCGATCGGCGCGCTGGCACCCCCTTCGGGCGCTTCGCCAAAGATCGTGCGGCGCGGCGACGGCAGGGCCTTGCGCACCTCGGCCAGGTCCTTGCCGATGCGCTTCCACTGCCGCGACGGCGAATCCATCAGGGCCCGCAGCCCGGCCAGTTCCTCGGCCAGTTCGCGGAACTCGGTCTCGATGGCCAGCTCTTCCAGCCGCGCCAGTTGCCGCAGCCGCGTGTCCAGCACGAAATCCGCCTGAACCTCGGTCAGGTTCAGCCGCGCGATCAGCGCCGCCTTGGGCTGTTCCTCCTCGCGGACAATGCGGATCACCTCATCGATATTGAGGAAGACAATCCGCAAACCTTCCAGCAGGTGCAGCCGCTTTTCAATGCGTTCAGCCCGCCAGTTCGAACGACGGACCAGAACCTCGCGCCGGTGATCGAGGAAGGCCTGCAGGCAAGCCTTCAGCCCCATCACGCCCGGCGTGCCCGTGGCATCCAGCACATTGATGTTGACCGGCACACGGACCTCAAGGTCGGACAGCCGGAACAGGCTCTCCATCAGCACCTCGGGCTCAACCGTCCGGGCGCGCGGGTCCAGCACCAGCCGGATGTCCTCGGCCGATTCATCGCGCACATCGCCCAGCAGCGGCGCCTTCTTTTGATCGATCAGATCGGCCAGCGTCTCGATCAATCGGCCCTTCTGCACCTGATACGGGATCTCGGTGACCACGATGCGCCAGGTGCCGCGCTCCAGATGCTCGACCTCCCAGCGCGCGCGCAGGCGCAGGCCGCCCCGTCCCGTCTCATAGGTCTCCAGCAGCGAGGCCTTGCCCTCGACCAGCACGCCCCCGGTCGGGAAGTCCGGCCCCGGCATGTGCTGCATCAGGGTTTCGGTCGTCGCCTCGGGATCTTCCAGCAGGATCAGGCAGGTCTCGATCAGCTCGCCGACATTGTGGGGCGGGATGGAGGTCGCCATGCCCACGGCAATGCCGGACGAGCCATTGGCCAGCAGGTTCGGAAAACCCGCCGGCAGGACCACAGGCTCTTGGTCCTGATCGTCATAGGTGGGCCGGAAGTCGACCGCGTTCTGGTCGATGCCCTCCATCAGCAGCACCGCCGCCGGCGTCAGCTTGCACTCGGTGTAACGCATGGCCGCCGCGTTATCGCCGTCGATATTGCCGAAGTTTCCCTGCCCGTCGACCAGCGGATAGCGCTGGGCGAAGGCCTGGGCCATGCGCACCAGGGCGTCATAGATCGAGGCGTCCCCGTGCGGGTGATAGCCGCCCATGACGTCGCCGACGACCTTGGCGCATTTGCGCGCCGCCGCCTGCGGGTTCAGCCGCATCTGGTGCATGGCGTACAGGATCCGCCGGTGCACGGGCTTGAAGCCGTCCCGCACATCGGGCAGCGCGCGGTTGGTGATCGTCGACAGCGCATAGGCCAAGTAGCGACGCGACAGGGCGTCTCCCATCGGCTCGTCAACGATACGGCCGCCGTCCGGCGGAGGGGTGTGCAGGGTCATGGCATCAATACGAATGGGAAACGGCGGACGAATCGCCCGCCGCTTCGTTCAGTCTAGGCCGAAATCCGGGCGGACGGGTGTCCGCCTGGCTCAGGGGCGGGTGGCGCGGGGGCCGTCGGCGTCGAACAGATCGCCGAACTCGTCGCCCTCGTACCACATGGGGCGCTCCTCGCCGTCGGCGATGGTGCGGGCGATCGAGGTGTTCACGCGCACGAACCGGGCTGCCGCATTCCAGTCGAACGGCAGGTCCACCTCGTCGCTGACCTGGTGATAGTTGTCCTTCAGGAAGGCCGCCGTCGCCTCACGCCCCTCGCCACCCGGGCCGGTCGCCAGGAACACTGAGGGCACGCCCGCCTTGACGAACTCATAGTGGTCCGAGCGCACGAACAGGTTCTCTTCGGGCATATAGTCGGGAACCGTCGCCACGCCGACCTCGGCCGTGGCCTCGGCCACAATGGCCCCCAGGGTCGAGTGATCGGCGCCGAACGCGACGACATCGACGAAGTCATAGGTCAGGATCGGCATATCCAGATTGACGACGCCGACAATGTCTTCCAACGGCACGGTCGGATCGGCGGCAAAGCGGCTGGAGCCCAGCAGGCCCAGTTCCTCACCCGTGACGGCCAGGAACATGACCGAGCGGCGCGGACGCTCGTCCGACAGCGACAGGGCGCGGGCCACCTCGATCAGGGTGGCGATACCGGTGGCATTGTCCATGGCCCCGTTCGAGATGCGGTCTTCAGCGCTCTCGTCATCCGACATGCCCACGTGGTCGAGGTGGCCCATGACCACCACGACTTCATCGGCCACCGACGGGTCGGATCCGGGCAGGATGGCCACCACATTGGGGCTGGTGAAATAGCGGGCCTCTGCCGTCAGGCTGACGCTCGCCGCGCCCGGGATTTCAAACCCCTTGGGCGAGGTCCCCGCAGCGGCCGCGTCCTGAATGGCGGTCAGATCCTGACCGGCCGCTTCGAACAGCATGGCGGTCGTCGGCTGGGACAGGAAGCCCTCGACCTTGATGCCCGGCGCATCGCCTTGCACAACACCGTCGGCGGTGGCCCAGCGGGTCTGGGGTCCCCCGAAATAGCCCATCAGCGCCGACCACGGAATGTTCCGCGTATCGGCCGAGTGGATCATGATGTAGCCGACCGCGCCGTGCTCAAAGGCCGCCGTCGCCTTGGCCGAACCCAGGTGCGCCGCCAGTTCGCTGGGCAGGCCCTCGGGCATGCCATACAGCGCCAGCACCACCTTGCCCTCGACATCCAGCCCCGCATAGTCATCGAGACCGTGGCTCGGCACATCCAGACCATAGCCGACAAACACAAAGCCGGTATCCAGCGCCACATCCCCGACCTGTGTCGGCGTCAGGGCCAGGCCATCGCCCTGGCTCCAGTTGTGGGCTGTGCCGTCGGGTCCGGTCCAGCTCATCTGGCCCGCCGACAGGCTGATCTCGGCGAAATTGACGGGCTGGCGCCAGCTGGTGCGCTCGGCATTGCCCGCCGGCGTCAGACCAAGAGCAAAGAAATGGCTCTCGACATACAGGGCCGCCAGCTCATAGCCGCGCGAGCCGGTGTCCCGGCCTTCCAGCGCGTCCGAGGCCAGGAAGGTCACATGGGCCTCCATCCGGCGCGCGACCTGCGCATCGCCGGGCGACTGGGCCAGCACCGGGGCGGCCAGCCCTCCGGCCAGAAGCAGCGACAGGGCAGCGCCCATGCCTGCGAGACGACGAATACTCATGGTGTGACTTCCCCGATTGGTCTTTCGGCGCGACCCTAGCCGCCCGGCCCGGCCTATAACAAGCCGGATCGTTGCAGGCGTTCGACCATCCAGTCCCGCGCGGGCGGCAAGGGCTTGTCGCGCGGATGGAACACCCAGGCCTCGAGGAAATGGCCGGTCAGCGCCAGGCCCATACCGACATCCCCCTCGACGACCGCCGCCTGATTGCCCAGCAGAAAGGGCGGCAGGCCCAGCAGCCGGTCGGCATAGGGCGCGCCCTCGGTCCGGCTGACGGCCCGGCCCGTGCGCGGGCTGACCCAGGCCAGATCATCGGTCGACCCCGACACCGCACACACATCCAGATTGAGGCCAAAGCCCAGACTGGCCAGCAGGCCCAGTTCGAAGCGAATGAACACCGCCGGCCAGACCGCATCATGGGCGAAGGCCGACATCAGCGCCTCCATCGCCGCAAAGATGGCGGGCTCGGGCTCCCGCTCCGGCAGGGCGCCCTGTACGACGGCGGTGGCTGCCGCCAGTCCCGCCAGGGCCAGCGGCGAGTCGAACAGCTGGCTGATGTCTTCGCCCCGCGGCTCCAGCCGGGCCGAGCCCAGCTGGCTGTCGTCGCGCGATCGAAACGCGGCCCGCACCCGCGACCCGGGCTGCAGGAACGGCTTCATCCGCCGCGAGGCACCGCCCGCGACATAGGTCAGCCGCCGTCCGTGAAGCTCGGTCAGCAGGTCGGCCACCACGCCCGTATCGCCGTGCGGCCGGGCCGAGAGCACAAAGGCGTCGTCCTCGAACTCCATCAGGGCTGGGTAGCTTCCCCGGCGCGGATCACGGCGACGACAGCGCGCGCGACATCATTGGGCACGGCAAAGCTCAGCACATATTGCTCGATCTTCCAGCCGTCGTCGGTCAGCCGCAGCACACCCGAGCCCCGCACCGTGCCATAGCTGGCATTCTCCAGCACCTCATCGAAGACCGCCACACAGCGGCACTCGATCGGCAGGATCGACAGCTCCCGGGTGACCACCTGATAGTCCCACCCCTGCCCCCGGCTGAAATAGGGCGTGGCATAGGCCTCGAACTCGTCCACCGTCCAACGCTCGCTCGCGTCCGTGCCGATGAAGCGGGCATCCGGCGTGAACAGGGCGAAATAGGTCTCACCATCGGCCTCGCGCGCCGCCTGATGCAGGGCGTCAATGACCGCGCCGGGGTCCCCGCTCTGGGCCCGCGCCGGGCCGGTCATGAGCGTCAGGGCGGCGAGGATGAGGAGGATGGTTTTCATGGTGTGCTCCAGCATAGGGACGCCCCAAGCATCCCTCAATGCGGACCGCCTGTCTCCCGCTGATTGAGCGTTGGGCTGGCGTCCTCATCGACGACGAACAACCGCTCCTGCGAAGTAGGGTTCATCACAGCGACCACGGCGATTTCACAGAGGACACAGCGGTGTCGAGCGCGCCGCTCTCGCCGTGTTCGCCGTGCCCTCGTTGTGCCCGCTGTGATGAACCTCCTCCTTCTTTTCTTCGTCATCCTCGGGCTTGACCCGAGGATCGGTCCGGGCAGGCCGTCAGCCGTCGCGGGCGGCACCGATTCTCGGGTCAAGCCCGAGAATGACGAGGGGTTGAAGGCAGCAGATAGGATAGCCGCCCCCCAATTCCCCAACCCTTTCAACACCCCAACCGTTTCCCGGACCGTTCTGCCCGCCTCACCTCAGGACCGTGCCAGTCTTCTCCCGTCCTGTCGCACGGAGGGCTCGTAAGGCCTGCGACCTTGTGAGCGGCGGGAGCGGATGGAGCGGGGTTGTTGGGACACCGCCGATCAAACTTCGGGCCTCAAGCAGTGAGCGCCCGCGGCGCGAACGGTAGGCCCCAAAAACGTTGGGTCAAGGGGGATACTCGATCGTCGAGGAGGTGTCGCAGGACACCCCTGCCCGCCGGGGGCGCTGCGGTAAGGCGATAACACCGCCACCCGACGCAAGCTCCTGGAAAACCACCCGCGCGGAGCGTCGCTCTTCGTCGAAACGGTAAACTCTAACTCATCCGGGCGAAGGCCCGGCGCTCCGCCTGCCCTCCAACCTCTGCCCCTTGGCGAGAGGCGCTTCCGTGCGTGCGCTTAATCCTCCCCCATCGGGGGAGGGGGACCGCGGCGCCCAGCGCCGGGGTGGTGGGGGCAGAGCCGCCGCGACCCGGCGTCACGCAGGTGTTCTCTGACATTGGCCCCCTCCACCATCCTTCGGATGGTCCCCCTCCCCCGACGGGGGAGGAATGGGAGTTCAGACGGTTCAGACGGTTCAGACGGTTCAGAGGTAATTTAACCGACCGGTTGACTAACCGCCCGCCACCCGATACTTAACCCCTCGGTTACATCCGAAAGCCGCCATGACGCCCGACCCCCTCAGTGCCCGGTTCGCCGCCCTCGCAGACCCGACGCGTCGGGCCATTCTGGCCCGACTGTGCGAGGGCGAGGCGACCGTCAACGAACTGGCCGAACCCTTCGACATGAGCCTGCCGGCCGTGTCGAAACATCTGAAGGTGCTGGAAAAGGCAGGCCTCATCAGCCGCAGCCGCGAGGCCCAGTGGCGGCCCGCGAAACTGGAGCCGATGGCGCTGAAGGGCGTGGCCGACTGGCTGGAACACTACCGCCGCTACTGGGACGCCTCCTTCGACCGGCTGGATGGTTATCTGAGAAATCTCCAGAAAGGCAAAGACGATGGCCCACGAAACTGACAACCCGTGCGACACCGACGGTGCGGCCCACAGCTTCGACCTCGTGCTCGAACGCATCTTTGACGCCCCGCCCGAAAAGATCTTCCGCGCCTGGACCGAGCCCGACCTGATCAAACAGTGGCTGGCCCCCAGGCCCTGGACCATCACCGACGCGGTTTGCGACCCCCGCCCCGGCGGCCTGACGCAGTTCACCATGCGGGCACCCGACGGTCAGGAATTCCCGAACACCGGCGTGTTTCTCGAGGTCATCCCCAACCGCCGCATCGTCTCGACCGATGGCCTGACGCCCGACTGGAAGCCCGCCGGCCAGCCCTTCATGGTCAGCCGGATCGAGCTGGAACCCCTGCCCGACGGCCGCACGAAATATACGGCCACTGCCCATCACTGGAATGAGGCCACCATGAAGCAGCACGAAGCGATGGGCTTTCACGACGGCTGGGGCCAGTGCGCCGACCAGCTGGCCGAGCTGCTGAAGACCCTCTGACCATGGCGGTCACCGACCATCTGGAAACCCGCCCCACCCTGCACATGACGCGGGTGTTCGATGCGCCGCGGCCGCTGGTCTGGATGGCCTGGACCCGCCCCGAGATGGCCGTCCAGTGGATGGGCCCGGTCGAATGGCCGGCCATCAGCGCTACCCAGGACTTCCGCGTGGGCGGCGAATGGCGAAAATGCCTGCGTTCGGTCGAAACGGGCGAGGAGCTCTGGCAGGGCGGGAGCTATGTCGAGATCGTCGAGAACGAACGCCTCGTCTTCACCTTCAAATGGGACGTCAGCCATGAGGACGGCCCGCCCGCCGACACCCTCGTCACCGTGGTGTTCAGCGACACCGACGACGGCCGCACCCACATGGACTTCACCCACGCGGGCCTGAAGTCCCAACGCAGCCTCGACGGTCACCGTCACGGCTGGACCAGCACGACCGACCGGCTTGAAGCCTGGCTGGCTGCCAACAAGAGTTGAACGGGAGGGACCCCACCATGAAGATCGTGACCAGCCTCAGCTTCCCCGGCACCTGCCGCGAAGCCTTCGCCTTCTACGCCCGCGTGCTGGGCGGAGAGATCACCGCCGCCGAACCTTATGGCGAAGGATTTCCCGGCATGCCGACGCCGCCCGAAATCAGGGACTGGCTGATGCATTGCTGGCTGCAGGTCGGCGATCAGGCCCTGATGGGCTCCGACATGCACCCGGACTATACCGACGACATGAACAAGCCGAAGGACGGCTTCGACGTCACCCTGCATTTCAGCGACGTCGATGAAGCGCGTCGCATCTTCGAAGGCTTGTCCGAGGGCGGCGCGATCCGAATGCCCTTCGCCGAAAGCCCCTGGTCCCCCGGATTCGGCGGCTTCACCGACAAGTTCGGCGTGCCGTGGATGATCAACACCAATCCGGACATGCCGGCCTGAGGCGTCAGACCTTCTCGTTCAGCAGGGCCTGCTGATAGCCGCTGACCCAGACATTGCGAAACCGGCGCGACCGCTCCGCATGATAGATGTGGGCCAGCTCCGCATAGGAGCGGTCGAAGTCGTCATTGACGAACACATAGTCGAACTCTGAGGCGTGCTCGATCTCGCCCTTGGCGTTGCGGATGCGCCGGTCGATCACATCCTCGGCGTCCTGCGAGCGGGTCACCAGACGACGCCGCAGTTCCTCAAGGCTGGGCGGCAGGATGAAGACGCGCACGGCGTCCTCCTTGCAGCGGCGGGCCACCTCTCGTGCCCCCTGCCAGTCGATGTCGAACAGCACGTCGCGGCCCTCGGCCAGCGCCCGATCGACCGGTGCGCGCGGCGAGCCGTACAGATTGCCGTGCACATTGGCCCATTCGAGGAAGGCATCGGCGTCGATCAGACGCTGGAACTCCGTCTCGTCGACAAAGTGATAGTCCCGTCCGGGCTGCTCCCCCGGGCGGACCGGGCGCGTGGTCATGCTGACCGACAGCTCCAGCCCCCCGTGATCGGCCATCAGCCGCCGGCACAGCGAGGTCTTGCCCGCGCCCGACGGACTGGCCACGATCAGCAGGACGCCCCGGCGGGGCATACGGTCATTCGACATTCTGAACCTGTTCACGCAACTGATCGATCGTGGCCTTCAACGCCAGACCGACGCGAGTCAACTCCACCGTGGCCGATTTGGAGCACAGGGTGTTGGCCTCGCGCATGAACTCCTGCATCAGGAAATCCAGTTTTCGCCCGGCTGGCGGCTGGCCCAAAAGCTGGCGCCCGCTATCCAGATGGGCCCGCAGCCGGTCCAGCTCCTCGCGTACGTCCGCGCGCGCGGCCAGCGCCGCCGCCTCGATCACAATCTTGTCCTGAAGGTCTGGCGTGTCGGGCGCAAGCTCTGCCATGCGCCGTGTGAAGCGCTCCCGCACCGCCTCGGTCTGGGTCGCGGCCTCGGTCTCGGCCTGATCGACGCCCGCCGCGATCTGGTCGAGAAAGCCCTCGATCAGCGCGGCCAGCTGGCGGCCCTCGTCGTGGCGCGCCTCCACCAGCGTCATCAGCGCCTGATCGATACTGGCGCCGATAGCGGTCTCCAGCGCGGCCTTCTGCTCCTCGCTGTCGGCCTCCTCCGGCCGGTCCAGCACGCCGCGCAGGGCCAGCAGGCCATCGGCGCGCGGGCGTTCGGCCCCCCGCTCGACCAGATCCAGAGACAGGGCCAGATAGCGCTCCAGCAGCGCCTGATCGACGGCGATCTCGCTGGCCGGATCGGCCTCGCGCCGCGCCTGCACCCCGACCGTCACCTGGCCCCGGTTCATCAGCGCCTGGGCCCGCGCCTTGGTCAGCCGCTCCAGCCCGTCCAGGCCCGGCGGACCCCGAAACCGGACCTCAAGCCCCCGCCCATTGACCGAGCGTGCCTCGACCGTCCAGACCCAGCCGCCCAGCGTCCCGTCCGCCCGGCCAAAGCCCGTCATCCCCGACAGTGTGCCGGTCATTCGGGGGTCGCCCCGCGCGGCAGAATGGTGATCTCGGCACCGGCCTCGGGGGCGATTTCCTCCTGCAGCGGCACTTCGACCGGCGGCAGACCCTGCTTCTGGCGCTCGATGGCCCGCCAGCGTGCAACGTTCTGTTGATGTTCGGCATAGGTCGAGGCAAAGGCATGCCCGCCCGTCCCGTCGGCCACAAAGAACAGGGCGTCGGAGCGCGGCGGGTTCAGCACGGCGGCAATCGCCTCCCGCCCGGGATTGGCGATCGGCGTCGGCGGCAGGCCGTCGATCTGATAGGTGTTCCACCGGGTCTGGCGGTCCAGCTCCGAGCGGCGGATCCCCCGGCCCAGCGGCCGACCCTGGGTGATGCCATAGATAATGGTCGGGTCGCTCTCAAGCCGCATGCCCAGCCGGATCCGGTTCGAGAAGACCGAGGCCACCATGGGCCGCTCCTCGGCGACGGCGGTTTCCTTTTCGACGATGGAGGCCAGGATCACGGCTTCCTCGGGCGAGCTGACCACGGTGTTCGGGCTGCGCTGCGCCCACAGCTCGGCCAGGTTGCGGTCATGGGCGCGCTGCATGCGCGCGATCACCGAAGCCCGGCTTTCGCCCCGTGTGACCTCATAGGTATCGGGCCACAGGGTGCCTTCTTCCGGCACCTCGATCTCGCCGGTGAGGATGTCCTCGGCCATCAGGATGTCGAAGGCCTGGGCCGACGACCAGCCCTCGGGCAGGGTCACATAGTGACGCACCACCCGCCCATCGACCAGCAGGCTGATGACCGAGCGCAGCGACGCGCCCGACGGCACCTCGTATTCGCCCGCGCGCAGCTTGCGGTCTGATCCCGTCAGGGTCACCGCCGCCTTGAACATGTCGGTCGAGCGGATCACTCCCGCCTGCTTCAGAGATGCCCCGATGGCCGAAACCCCCGCCCCGCTGGGCAGGACGACGATGGTCGTATCCCCCTGACGCGCCTCGGGCCCGGGCGCGTAGAATACGCTCCAGCCCCAGACCAACGCCCCGATCAGGAACAGGCTGAAGGTCGCCGACGCCGCCAGCAGCGCCGCCCCCAGCGGACGTTTCGAGTCGGACGGCGTGCCCCCCCTGCCCGCCACTCTAGTCGACCTTCTTCAGGATCAGGCTGGCATTGGTGCCGCCGAATCCGAAGCTGTTCGACATGGCCACATCGATCTTCATCGGCTTGGCCTTGTGCGGCACCAGGTCGATGGCGGTCTCCCGCTCGGGATTGTCGAGATTGATGGTCGGCGGCGCGATCTGGTCGCGGATGGCCAGCACGGTGAATACCGCCTCGATGGCGCCGGCTGCGCCCAGCAGGTGACCGGTCATCGACTTGGTCGAGGACATGGCGACGGTAGACGCCGCATCCCCCACCAGCCGCTCGACCGCGCCCAGCTCGATCCAGTCGGCCATGGTCGACGTGCCGTGCGCGTTCACATAGTCGATGTCGCCCGGCTGGATTCCGGCCCGCTTCACTGCCGCTGCCATGGCGCGGTAGGCCCCGTCGCCGTCCTCGGACGGCGCGGTGATGTGATAGGCATCGCCGCTCATGCCGTAGCCGACCACCTCGGCATAGATTTTCGCGCCGCGCGCCTTGGCGTGCTCATATTCCTCCAGCACCACGACCCCGGCACCCTCGCCCATGACGAAGCCCGCGTGGTCCTTGTCATACGGACGGCTGGCCTTCTCCGGCGTGTCGTTGAAGTCGGTGCACAGCGCCTTGCAGGCCAGGAAGCCCGCAATGCCGATCGGCACAATGGAGCTTTCCGCCCCGCCTGCGACCATCACATCGGCATCGTCCAGCGCAATCATGCGGGCCGCGTCGCCGATGGCGTGCACGCCCGAGGCGCAGGCCGTGACCACGGCGTGGTTGGGGCCCTTTAGCCCATGGCGGATCGAGATCTGTCCCGACGCCAGATTGATCAGGGCCGACGGAATGAAGAAGGGGCTGATCCGGCGCGGACCCTTGGCCTCCAGTTCCAGCGAGGTCTCGGCAATGGGCCCAAGGCCACCGATGCCCGAGCCCATCATCACGCCGGTGCGCTCGCGGTCGTTATCGCTCTCGGGTTTCCAGCCGGCATCCGCCAGCGCCTCATCGGCCGCCGCAATGCCGTACAGGATGAAGTTGTCGACGCGCTTGCGGTCCTTGGGCGACATGATGCTGTCAGGATCGAACACGCCGGGGGCGCCGGGCTTGCCGCCGCCGCGTCCATCCACGCTGGGCAATTCCCCGGCAATGGTGCAACCCCAGCCCTCGGTATCAAAGGCCGTGATCGGGCGAATGCCCGACCGACCCGCCAGAATACCTGTCCAGTTATGCTCGACGCCCGTCCCCAGAGGGGTCAGAAGGCCCAGTCCCGTCACCACGACACGACGCATCTTGGCGGCTCCTTATCGATTCAGCTGTGGCCACAAACACTAATGGCCGCCGGGCGGGCCCGCTAGGGGCACACCGCGGCGGCCATCGGGCCGGTTTCAGCCGGGCATCAGCCCGCCAGTTTCTCGTCGATGAACTTGACCGCATCGCCGACCGTCTGGATGTGCTCGGCGGCATCATCCGGGATCTCGATGTCGAATTCTTCCTCGAAGGCCATGACCAGCTCGACGTTGTCGAGCGAGTCGGCGCCCAGGTCGTCGATGAAGCTGGCCTTTTCAGTGACCTTGTCGGGATCAGCGTCCAGGTGGTCGATGACGATCTTGCGGACGCGTTCCAGAGTATCGGACATGGGTGTCTCTGCCTTGATAAGCCGCAGGATGCGGCAGTTGTCTTACATGCCTGCCGTATGACGGCGAAGTCGCCGACGCAAGCCTGAACCAGACTCGCCGCCGCCGTGTGCCCCTGCCCTTTAGCACAGTCGCTCGCTGGGGAAAGGGGCGGTTACCGGGTTTGATTCCGAACCTGTGGGCTCAGATCATCGCCATCCCGCCATTCACGTGCAGGGTCTGGCCGGTCACATAGGCCCCCTCGTCCGAGGCCAGATAGACGGCGGCGGCGGCGATCTCGTCGCCCGTGCCCAGGCGTCCGGCGGGGATGTTCTTCAGAATGGTCTCGCGCTGCTGGTCATTCAGCACATCGGTCATCGGGCTGGCGATAAAGCCCGGCGCAATACAGTTGACCGTGATCCCGCGCGAGCCGACCTCCTGCGCCAGCGACTTGGAAAAGCCGATCATGCCGGCCTTGGACGCGGCATAGTTGGTCTGGCCCGGATTGCCGGTCACCCCCACCACCGAGGTCACCCCGATGATCCGGCCCGAGCGGCGCTTCATCATGCCCTTCATGGCCGCGCGCGACAGGCGGAAATAGCTCTCCAGGTTGACCTTGATGACGTCGGAAAAGTCCTCGTCCTTCATCCGCATCAACAGGCCATCCCTGGTGATGCCCGCATTGGCGACCAGAATGTCCAGCGGGCTACCTGCGGCCTCCTCGGCCCGCGCGATCAGGCCGTCGACGGACTCCGCATCCGACAGATTGGCCGCCGCGGCAAAGGCGCGCTCCCCCAGTTCCCTGGCCAGATCCTGCAGCACCGCCTCGCGCGTGCCCGACAGCACCACGGTCGCGCCCTGCGCATGCAAGGCGCGGGCAATGGCCCCGCCGATCCCGCCCGTGGCGCCGGTCACAAGGGCGGTTTTTCCGGTCAAATCAAACATGGGTTTCTTGCTCTCCTATAGTCTGGAAGGGGTGGTGACGACGGAGGTCCAGGCCGCACTTGGTACAAACGCGAACCGGCCACACATTATTCCACCAGAAGGCACCGCGAGCGTAGGCGCTTCGCCTGCACAGAGGGCAGGTTGCCAATCGGCCGAGCAACACGACCCCGGGCACAATAGAAATGAGGAATGTCGCCACGAACACCTCCATGGGGTCGAGGAAAGCGAGCCCTGCCCCCGGTCCGGCTGCCACGATCATTGCGATGGGTATGCAAGCGAGGAACCAGGCCATCTGAAGCCAAGTTGCAAGCCAGCCCCAGAAATAGACGCTCGGCCAGCGCATCGCCCTACCCCAGCGACTTGGCGAACACGTCCAGATCTTCCGGCGCGTTCAGGGCCAGGCTTTCGGCGTCGGGGGCGATGCGTTTGGCCATGCCGGTCAGGACCTTGCCCGAGCCGATTTCGGCAAAGCGCGTCACCCCGCCGTCGCCGGCCATCCACTCCATCGACTCGCGCCAGCGCACCCGGCCGGTGACCTGTTCGACCAGCAGGCGGCGGATCACCTCGGGGTCGGTCTCGGGGCGGGCGGTGACATTGGCGACCACAGGCACGACCGGCGCGACGATCTTGGCGTCGGCGAGAGCGTCGGCCATCTCGTCCGCCGCCGACTGCATCAGCGGACAGTGGAAGGGCGCCGAGACGTTCAGCGGAATGGCGCGCGCGCCCAGTTCCTTGGCTTTTTCGATGGCACGGTCGACCGCCGCCTTGTCGCCCGAAATCACGATATTGCCGGCATTGTTGTCATTGGCGACGACGCAGACGCCGACCTCCGAGCCCGCCGCCGCAGCGGCCTCGGCCAGCGCCAGGTCCGTCTTCGGACCGATCAGAGAGGCCATCGCCCCCTTGCCGACCGGCACGGCGCGCTGCATCGCCTGACCGCGCAGCTTCAACAGTCGCGCCGTGTCCGCCAGACTGATCGCACCCGCAGCGCACAGGGCCGAATATTCGCCCAGCGAATGCCCCGCGACATAGGCCGCCTTCGACATATCGATGCCGAACTCGACCTTCAGCACCCGGGCCACGGCCACCGACACGGCCATCAGCGCAGGCTGGGCATTTTCGGTCAGGGTCAGCTGGTCCTCGGGCCCCTCACGCATCAGCATCGACAGGCGCTGGCCCAGCGCCTCATCGACCTCGTCAAAGACCTCGCGCGCGCTGGCAAAGGCCCCGGCCAGGCTGCCGCCCATGCCGACGGTCTGGCTGCCCTGTCCGGGAAAAAGAAAGGCGAGGGTCATGTCAAAAACGTCCGTCGTTTCGTTGATTCTGCGGGCCGCAGGGGTAGGCCAAGCCTGCCGCGACGGCAAGCGGGGCGGGCCCTCAGCCGGCAATGATCTCATACAGCTGCTGCCCCGCCAGCACCGCAAACAACAGGGCCGCCAGCCCCAGCGCGCCGTTCGACAGCCAGCCGCTGCGCCAGTCCGCCGGCTGGTCCCGCCCGTTCAGCAACCACACCAGCGTGCCGGCCAGGAAGGGCATGAACAGGCTGCCCAGCACGCCATAGGCCACGATCAGCCCGAACGGCCGGTCAATGAACAGCAGCGCCATCGGCGGAAATGTCAGCCACAACAGATAGGCGCGAAACGCCGGTGATTTCGATCCCGTCATCGCGGGATCGCCGACCCGGCCCGCAGCGTGGGCGACAAAGTCGGTGACCATCAGGCTGACGCCCTGCCACACCCCGATCAGGCTGGAAAAGGTGGTGGCCAAAAAACCCACGAGGAACAGGATGGCGATCGGCTGGCCGAACCGCTCGCGCAGCACATCGGACAGGTTCAGCAGGCCGCGATCGCCGCTGGCCAGCGCAATGCCCGCCGCGTGCAACAGCTCCGCCCCGACGATCAGCATGGCGACCACGAACACCCCGGTCATTCCGTAGGCGATGCGGTTGTCCCAGCGCATCACCGGCATGAACTCGGGGCCCTTCCAGCCCTTGGCTGTCAGCCAGTAGCCATAGGCGGCCATGGTGATCGTGCCCCCCACCCCGCCGATCAGGCCCAGCGTATAGAACCCGGACCCTTCGGGCAGTGTCGGCCAGACCCCGGTGATCAGGCGCGGCAGGTCCGGCGTCACCAGCACCGCCAGCCCGACAACGGTGACGAACATGATGGCCACCAGCCCGGTCATGATCTTCTCGAACAGCCCATAGCTGCCCAACCAGACGAGGATCAGGCCGATCACGCCCGTGATCATCCCCCAGGTCTTCAGGTCCAGCACCGGGAACAGGGCCGTCAGCGGCAGGCCCGTCGCCGTCATGGCGCTGGCCCCGTACACAAAGCCCCAGAGGATCGCATAGATGCCGAAATAGAGGCCGGCCCAGTTCAGCGTCCCGCCGCCCGGCACCTTGATCCCCGGCCCCGGCAGTCTTGCCCAGCCGTCAAAAAGCGTTCGCCCCGACGCCAGCGTCCAGCGCCCGACGCCCTCGGCCAGGGCGATCTTCAACAGCGTCCCGACCAGCGCCGCCCACAGCAGCAGATAGCCGAACCGTCCGCCCGCAATCAGGGTCGCCAGCAGGTCCCCGGCGCCAATGCCCGTCGCCGCAACGACGATCCCCGGCCCGACCAGCGACAGGCGCGGTTTGACCGGCGGCGGCGCCACGCTCAACTCTTCGCCTCGTCAGGAATGAAGGCTCCGGCGACCCAGCTGACCAGACCCGTCACAATCGCCGCACCGATGCCGGGCCACAGGCCGTCAACGACAAAGCCGCCCAGGAACATGGCGGTCAGCCCGATCATGGCGGCGTTCACCACCAGCAGGAACAGGCCCAGGGTGATCACCGTGATGGGAAATGTCACCACCACCAGAACGGGTCTCACGAACGCATTGACAATCCCCAGAATGATGGCTGCGGCGATCAGCGACCCGGTCGACGTAAAGGCCACGCCCGGAATCAGATTGGCCGCCAGCCAGAGCCCCAGCATCGTCACCAGGGCCTGAACGATAAATCTGACCATCACCCGTATCCTTCCGCCGCGAGCATCTTCGCGGATCATCCGCCACAGCGCCTCAGGCGGTCAATGGCTCCCGCGCCTGCACGGCCATGTTAGACTGCACCCGATTCAGAGTGGAGACTGCCGCATGAGCCTGCACGGCCCCTATGACCCGGACAACATCTTCGCCCGTATCCTGCGCGGCGAGATTCCCTCGGTGACCGTCTGGGAAGACGACCATGTGCGCGTCTTCATGGACGTCTTCCCCCAGTCCGAGGGGCATATGCTGGTGATCTCGAAAACCTCGCAGGCCCGCAACCTGCTCGAGGTTGAGCCCGATACCCTCGACCGGGTCATGCGCGCCGTCCACCGCACCGCTCGTGCCGCCGAAAAGGCGCTGAAGCCCGAGGGTCTCAGCATCATGCAGTTCAACGGCGAGGCCGGCGGCCAGACCGTCTTCCACCTGCATGTTCACATCATTCCCCGCTGGTCGGATCGCCCCATGAAGGGCCACGGCCACGCCCCCATGGCCGACAGCGACCGCCTGCGCGCGCTCGCCGACCGGGTCGCCGCCGAACTGGAACCGGCCTGAGCCATACCGCAGTGCACACGCCCCCTTGCACAGGGGGCGCGGCCTGCGCATAACCGCCCGGCGCCGGTTTAGCTCAGCTGGTAGAGCAGCGGTTTTGTAAACCGAAGGTCGCGGGTTCGATTCCTGCAACCGGCACCACTCTCCTCCCCCTCCCCCGGGGCTCCATGGCCGACGCCGTCAACAAGCTGGGACACAGGATCGGCGCGCGCGGCGGCCGCACCCGCGCGGCCATTCTGGAAGCCTTGCGCGGCCAGCTGACGGAGCGGCATCTGGGCGAGATCCGCATCGCCGATGTCGCCCAGGCGGCGGCCACCTCTGCCCCCACCTTCTATACCTATTTCGACACCCTCGACGAAGCCCTGCTGGCCCTCTGCGACGAGGTCGCCAGCGACTGGCAGGGGCTGGCCCATCACGTCGAGGCCGACTGGTCCGCTGGTCAGGGACTCGCACACGCCCGCGCCCTGATCACCGACATGCTGGCCCTGTGGGACCGCCATGGCCCCATCATCCGGGTCGAGCAGATGATGGCCGACCGCGGCGTGCCGGCCTTCGTCGACGCCCGTGTCGGCCGCCTGCGCCGGTTGCACCTGGCGCTGGAGCGCCGCATCGCCCAGGCGGCCAACGCCGGCCTGCACCCGCAAGGCTATGACCCCCGGCTGGCCTCCTACGAAGTCGCCAATATCGCCGAGTCCGCCGCCGCCAGTTTCAACCTGCTGAAGCGCGCTGACAGCGACCGCGCCATCATCGAGACGACGGCCCACATCCTCGTCCGCCTGATCACCGGCCGCTGATCGCCAGTCCCAGCGGCCCGTACAGCCACGTCAGCCAGATGCCGATGGCCAGGAACACGCCGAACGGCAGGGCGTCCTCGCCGCTGATCGCCTTGCCTGCCACCCGCCGGGCGATCACGAGGCTCAGCCCCGCCACCCCGGCCCACAGCATCACACTGGCCAGACCCATCCAGCCGACCCAGGCCCCGGCCCCGGCCATCAGGAACGGATCACCACCGCCCAGCCCCTCGCGCCCTCGCAGCCGCCGGTACAGCCAGCCCAGCCCCCACAGCAGCCCGAACCCTGCCGCCGCCCCGACCGCCCGCGCCATCAGACTGTCGGGTTCCAGTCCCCAGGCGGCGAACAGCCCCGTCACCACCAAAGGCCAGGTCAGCACGTCCGGCAGCCAGAAATTCTCGCCGTCCACGACCGCCAGCATCAGCAGCTGCCAGGCCAGAACCGCACTGACGCCCGCGATCAACAGGCTCGGCGAGGCCAGCGCGGCCCACACACCAAGGCCAGCGCCCAGCAGGCTGATGGCCAGATCCCGTTTCAGGCTGGTCGCCCGCGCCGCCTCGCCGTCCAGCGCCGCCAGCCACAGACTGAGCCGCGACACCGCCAGACCGACGACCAGACCCCCCGCTCCGATCCCGACCGCAGCCAGCATGTCCGCTCCGTCTCAGCCCAGGCCGAACGCGACGGCCAGCCGATAGACCACAAAGGCCGCGAGATAGGCCAGGGCGAACATATAAACCGCCATGACCCACATCCACATCCAGGAGTTGGTCTCGCGCTTGACCACGCCCAGCGTCGCCACGCACTGCGGCGCGAACACATACCAGGCGAGGAAGGCCAGCCCCGTGGCCAGCGACCACTGCAGCGACAACACCCCGGCAAGGGTTCCGACCGCGCTCTCGGCGTCCGCCACGGCATAGACGGTGCCCAGCGCCGCCACCGCCACCTCGCGCGCGGCCATGCCCGGCACCAGCGCCACCACCATCTGCCAGTTGAAGCCGATCGGCGCGAAGATCGGCTCCAGCGCCCGCCCGATCATGCCGGCAAAGCTGTAGTCGATGGCCGCGCCCGTCGCGCCGGGCGGCGGTCCCGGGAAGGTCGACAGGGCCCACACCACCACCATCAGCGGCAGGATGATCCGCCCCGCCCGCTCCAGGAAGATCCGCGCCCGCTGCCACAGGTTCAGCGCCACACTGCCCGGGTCCGGCATCTTGTAGGCCGGCAGCTCCATCATGAAGGGCTCGAACGCCCCCCTCCAGAAGATCTTGCGGATCACGAACGATACCACCAGCGCGCTGAGAATCCCCGCCGCGTACAGGCCGAACATCACCAGCCCCTGCAGCTCGACCCAGCCCCACACCGTCTCGCGCGGAATGAAGGCGGCGATGATCAGGGTGTAGACCGGAATGCGCGCCGAACAGGTCATCAGCGGCGCCACCATGATGGTCGTCAGCCGGTCCCGCTTGGAGTCGATCACCCGCGCCGACATGACGCCGGGAATGGCGCAGGCAAAGCTCGACAACAGCGGGATAAACGCCCGCCCGTGCAGGCCGGCCCCGCCCATGATGCGGTCCATCAGAAACGCCGCCCGGGCCATGTAGCCAAAGTCTTCCAGCAGCAGGATGAACAGGAACAGCACCAGAATCTGCGGCAGAAACACCAGCACACTGCCGACCCCGGAGATCAGCCCGTCGACGATCAGGCTCTGCAACAGGCCGTCGGGCATGATCCCCGCGACCCAGCCGCCCAGCGCGCCCAGCCCCATATCGATGGCATCCATCCCAGGCGCGGCCCAGCTGAACACCGCCTGGAACATGACGAACAGCAATGTCAGCAGGATCAGCAACCCGGCGACCGGGTGCAGCAGCACGCCGTCGATCTTGCCGGTCAGGGTATCGGGGCGCTCGGGTGGCCTTACATGCGCCGACAGGATGCGACTGGCCTCACGGTGGGCCTGCCGGATCTCTGCGACATCGGGCTCGTGCCAGGTCGAGGGCTGGACCGCAGTCGACGCCAGCACGCCCTGCACGGTAGTCAGCAACTCCTCCAGCCCGCGCTTGCGCGTCGCCACCGTGGTCACGACCGGCATGCCGATGGCCTTCGACAGGCCCTCCAGATCGATCCGCAGCCCCTGACGTTCGGCGATGTCATACATGTTCAGCGCCATGACGGCCGGCAGACCGACCGCCTTGATCTCCAGCGCCAGCCGCAGCACCAGACGCAGATTGGTGGCATCGGCCACCACCACCAGCACATCGGGCACATCCTCGGGCCGGCGGCCCAGCACCACGTCGCGGGTGATCACCTCGTCGGGGCTGCGCGCCCGCAGCGAATAGGTCCCCGGCAGGTCCAGGACCGTCATCGGCGTGCCGTCCGGCGCCTTGATGGCCCCGGCCTTCCGCTCGACCGTCACCCCGGCATAGTTGGCGACCTTCTGCCGACTGCCGGTCAGGGCGTTGAACAGGGCCGTCTTGCCGCTGTTCGGATTGCCGACCAGGGCGACCGTCATCATCGACGCACTCATGCTGCGGTGTCCGCCTCGTCCAGCTGCAGACTCAGGCCCCGCACCTCATGCCGCCTCAGCGCGATCCGCATACCCTCGACGTCCAGTACGACCGGATCACGGCCGACCGGCCCCTCGTGGATCATCTGCACCCGCGCGCCCTCGACCAGCCCAAACTCCAGCAGGCGCCGTTCCAGCTCCAGCGCATCGGCGGGATTGTCCTCGATCGCCTCGACGGCGTGAATCCGGCCTTCCTGACCCCTGCGGGCCCGGCTCAGCTTGATGATCTCGGTCATGGAAACTCGAACTGCCGTCGCGGATCGGGCGGAAAACGTCGGGCCACAACCGTCCGCGTACGGCGCGCCTTCCAGTTGACAGTGATTATCAGGTGCTGCCCCGCGTCGTCCAGTGCGCTTGTCGATTTCCACCGCCCGACCTATGCCGGAGCCAACACGGAGCCCCCGATGATCCTCACCCCGACTGTTCGCTTCGCCAGCCTCGCCCTCATGGCCGTCGCCGTCGCTGCCTGTGGCGAATCCTCGGGTTCGGCGACACCGAAAGCGCCGCCGCCCGCGCCGTTGACCCCTGACCAGATCGACGTGGCCATGGCGGCCCTGCCTGCGCCTTACAACGAAGCGGATTACGAGAATGGCCGACGCGCCTTCGCCCGCTGCCGCGCCTGCCACACGGTGACGCCGGGCGGCCCCAATATGACCGGTCCCAATCTCTACGGCCTGTTCGGCCGCCCGGCCGGTCGGCACGAGGGTTATAACTACTCAAAGGCCCTGCAGGCCGCGGACTTCACCTGGGATGCCGACCGGCTGGACCAGTGGCTGGCCAATCCCCGCACCTATCTGCCCGGCAACAAGATGAGCTTCGCCGGCGTGCCCGACGATCAGGACCGCCGCGACCTGATCGCCTGGCTCAAGATCGAGACGTCGCCGCGCTAGGCCCTATTCCGCGGCCTTCGGCATGGCGTCATTGGCCGCGACTTCCTGCGCTTCCCATTCCTCGATCTTGCGCGCCGTATATTCCGGCGAGCGCGTGAAGCGTGCCAGCACGCCATAGATCACCGGCACCACGAACAGGGTCAGCAGGGTCGCGAACATCGCCCCGGCAAAGATCACCACGCCGATGGTCTGGCGGCTGCCCGCCCCCGCGCCCTGCCACAGCATCAGCGGCAAGGCCCCGAAGGCCGTGGCGATCGAGGTCATGATGATCGGACGCAGGCGCAGGGTCGAGGCTTCGATGATGGCCTCACGCACAGACCGTCCCTGATCGCGCAGCTGGTTGGCGAACTCGACGATCAGAATACCGTTCTTGGCCGCCACCCCGATCAGGATGATCAGGCCGATCTGCGAATAGATGTTCAGGCTGGAGCCGATCATGACCAGGCCAAACAGCCCGCCCGCCGCCGCCAGCGGCACCGTCAGCATGATGACCGCCGGCGTGATCCAGCTTTCAAACTGGGCCGCCAGCACCAGGAACACCAGCAGCAGTGCCAGTCCAAAGGCCGCAATGACGGCCCCGCCGGATTCCTGCTGGTCGCGGGCCGCGCCGTCCCACTGGATCGTCGCGACACCGGGCGGCTGTTTGGCGATCTCGTCCTCGAAAAAGGCGATGGCGTCGCCAATGGTATAGCCGGGGTTCAGGTCAACCTCGAGGCTGATCGCGCGCTGCCGGTCCAGACGACGCCGGTCCGGCGTATCGCCCGAGGTCTGGGTCTCGACCACCGAGGACAGCGGCACGACGCCCCCCGATCTCGTGCCGACATAGAGGGTTTCCAGGTCGCTGACGGCAGCGCGGTCGGCGCGTTCGGTCTGCAGGATGACGTCATATTCCTGCCCGCCCCTGATATAGGTCGTGGCCCGGCGAGACCCGAACATGGTCTGCAGCGTGCGCCCGATCTCCTGTGACGACACGCCCAGACTGGCGGCCTGCTCCGGATCGACATTGACCAGCAGGCGCGGCGAGTTGGGCTCATAGTCGAGGCGCGGGCGCGACAGATTGGGGTTGGCCTGGGCTGCAGCCATGATCGGCTGGACCCACTGGAACATGCTTTCATATTCCGGACCGGTCATGACCATTTCGACGCTGTTGCCGCCGCCGCCGCGCGACAGGCCGCTGCGGGCAAAGGCATTGACCTGGGCCCCGGTCTGGGTCCGGAGTTTCCGGTTCAGGTCCTGGGCGATATCGTCGGCCGAGCGCTCCCGGTCGCCCCAGTCGGTCAGGCTCAGGCTGGCGTTGCCGCCGTTGTTGCCCCCGCCCCAGCCGGGCGCGGAAATGAAATAGCTCTCGACCTCGCCGGTCTGGGCATAGCTGGCCAGAATGGGCTCGATCCCCATCATGATGTCGCGCGTATAGTCATAGCCTGCGCCCTCAGGGCCCTGAACGCGAATGAAGATACTGCCGCGATCCTCGGGCGGCACCAGTTCGCTGGGCAGGGTCATGAACATGCCGACCGCCCCCAGGGCGACGAACACGACCACGGCGATCGTTGCGATCAGCGCCTTGCGAACCCCCAGCATGGCGTTCAGCGAGTGCTGGTACGAGGTCTTCAGTCGGTCCATGCCTGCGTCGACCTTGCGCGCCACGAAACCCGAACCGCTGGCGGGCCGCAACAGCTTGGAGGCCAGCATCGGCGACAACGTCAGGGCCAGGAAGGCCGAGAAGGCCACGGCGCCGGCGATGGCCGCCGCCAGTTCCACGAACAGACGTCCGACATAGCCGGGCAGGAACAACAGCGGCGCAAACACCGACAGCAGCACGATCGTGGTGGCCACGACGGCAAAGAACACCTGGCGCGTCCCGCGCTCGGCGGCGACCAGCGGCGGCTCGCCATGATCCAGGCGACGCTGGATGTTCTCGGTAACGACGATGGCGTCGTCGACGACCAGCCCGATGGCCAGCACCATGGCCAGCAGCGTCAGCAGGTTCAGCGAAAAGCCGAAGGCCGCCAGCACGATGAAGATGCACAACAGGCAGATCGGCGCGATAATCGAGGGGATCAGGGCTGCCCTGAGCGTTCCCAGAAAAACGAAATTGACCAGGGCCACCAGCACCAGGGCAATGCCGACGGTGATCCATACCTCATCGATGGCGTGTGCGGTGAAAACCGAATTGTCCGAACCGATCACCAGCTCCGCCCCCTCGGGCAGGGTCGGGCGGACCTGCTCGATCATCGCGCGCACGCCTTCGGAAATGGCCAGGTCGTTGGCCTGGGACTGTCGGGTGATGGCCAGACCGATCTGGTCCAGACCATTGCCCCGGAACAGGCGGCGGTCGTCCTCGGGGGCCTCGACGATACGGGCGACATCGCCCAGTCGGGTGACATAGCCGCCGTCGACGGCGCCCGAGATGCCGGAACCCGCTGCGGACCCACCGTTCAATATCGGCAGATTGGCGAAGTCCTCGGCCGTGGCATAGTTGCGGGCCACCCGGATCGTATAATCCTTGTCGGTCGACTCCAGCGTCCCGGCGGGCAGTTCGATATTCTGCGATGTCAGGGCGCTTTCGACGTCCGATACGGTCAGACCGCGCGCCGCCAGGGCGTCGGCGTCCAGCCATACCCGCATGGCATAGCGCTGCTCGCCATAGATCCGCACCTCGGCCACGCCCGGCAGGGTCGCGAACCGCTCGGTCAGCGACCGTTCCGCATAGTCGGTCAGCTCCAGCCGATCCATCTCCGACGAGCGCAGGAACACGATCATGATCGGCTGCGAGTCCGCATCGGACTTGGACACCCGGGGCGGATCGGCCTGGTCCGGCAGCTGGCCGGTGACCCGCGACACCCGATCGCGCACGTCGTTGGCCGCGACGTCCAGATCCGTATTCAGCGAAAACTCGATCCGGACGTTCGACCGCCCGTCGCGACTGGACGAGGTGATCCGCTCGACGCCCTGGATTCCCGCAATCTGTTGTTCGACCGGCTCCGTGATCCGGTTCTCGATCACCTCGGCCGAGGCGCCCGTATAGCTGGTGGTCACCGAAACGATCGGCGGATCAACGTCGGGCAGCTCGCGCACGGGCACGAAGAAAAAGGCCGCCGCACCGATCACGCACAGGACAATGGCCGCCACGGCGGCAAAGACGGGCCTGCGAACGGCGATGTCGGACAGCATCATTGGCCGGGGCTCCCGCCGGCCACGGTCACCGGCGCGCCCGGCTGGATCCGGTTCAGGCCCGAGGCCACGACCGTCTCACCTGCATCGAGCCCCGACAGGATCTCGACATAGCCATCCTCGACCACCCCGGTCTCGACCTCGACGCGCTGGGCGATCCGACCGTCTTCGGCGGGCATGAGTCGATAGACGAAGGCACCCTCGCCCTCATACTGAATGGCCGACTCCGGCACGGCCAGGCTCTGGCGCTGACCCTGCCGGACGGTCACCCGCATCGACATGCCGGGCCGAATCCGGCCTTCGGGGTTGGGCAGTTCCGCCCGCGCCGTGGCCGAGCGGGTCACCTCGTCAATCCGTGTATCAACGCGCGCGATCCGGCCGGTGAACTGCGAGCCGGGGAAGGCATCCGCCGTGGCACTGATCGGCGTGCCTGACTGCACCCGGGCCAGGTAACGCTCAGGCAGCGGGAAATCGATGCGGATGGTGCTGATGTCGTCCAGCGTCGTGATCACCGTATTGGGCCCGACCAGCGTGCCCGGCGTCACCGTCGTCAGCCCCAGCACACCCGAAAAGGGCGCGCGGATCATCCGGTCGCCCCGGCGCGCCCGCGCCGCCTCGAGGGACGCCTCCGCCGCCTGCAGCGCCGCCTCGGCCTGCTCGGCCGACACGCGCGGGGCAATGCCCCGGTCGGCCAGGTCCTGCGTCCGCTCATATTCGCGTCGGGCCTGATCGACGCGCGATTGCGCCTCGATGATGTCGGCATCTTCCTCGCGGGTTTCCAGTTCCAGAAGGGGCGCTCCGGCCCGCACCGACTGGCCGTCGCGGAACAGCACCCGCGTGATCAGTTCGCTGGTCGAGGAGACGATATTGACCGACCGTTGCCCTCGCGCGACCCCGACCAGCTGCAGGGTGTCGGTAAAGGTCCGCTCGGTCGTCTCAACCGCCGCCACTTCCTGGGCCCCGCCGCGACCGCCGCCCGGGCCGCCGGGACCGCCGCCGCCCTCATCCGCAAACGACAGCCGCACGATGACGGCCACCGCCATCAACACAATCAGAACGCCGGCGGCGACGAGAAGGAAGTGGCGCTTGATCACGTGATGGAAAGTCCCTGCAACGATACGGGCAGCACATAGCGGTCTGTCAGACAGACGCAATTACTAATCAGGAACGCATGAGGTTGCAGATTCCGGCGCGGTGTTCCGTCGCAGGGTCAGAACCGCCGCCAAACCCCCACAACCCAGCCCCGGGACTGCGGCGTCTCCCGCCCCTCCAGCGCCGTTCGCCAGCCGACCTGTAGGCTCCAGTCGCCCAGATCGCGCACCACCGAGGTCTCGGCCGACAGCCAGCGCGGCCCGCCGTTGTCCACCTGGCCGCCATACAGCTGGCCCAGCACCATCCAGTCCCGCCCGAACCGCCCGCCGAGGGTGACGTCGACCCGCGTCTCGTCCTCCAGCCCCTGCCGGAACCGCCGCGCGCCCTGGACATCAATGAACACCGACTGCAGACCCAGCACAGGCTCGGCCGGCGTCACCGACCGCCCGGCCGACAGCCGCACCTCCCAGTCGGCCGTCCCCTCGCCCGGGGCGGCATAGCCGGCATTCCGCCCCTCGCCTCCGTCGGCATAGCTGACCTGCAGGGCCACGGCATTGGCCGGATCGCGATAGACCTGCCACGCCAGCCCGATCTCCAGCGGTCCCCGCCCCTCATAGTCGACAAAGGCGTCCGACCCGCTCTGCCAGTCGCTCTTGAACACCAGCATCAGCCGGTCGGTCAGCCCGTATTCGCCGTACAGGCTCAGACTGGTATCGCGCCGCTCGGCCAGCAGGGCCTGGCTGTCGCCGTCGAGGTCATAACCCCGCTCGGCCCGCATCCCTTCATATTTCAGGATGAACTGGGCCGTCGCCTGCTCGCGGGTCCACGGTCCGGCCGCAGCCGGAAAAGCCGCCGCCAGCGTGCCGCCGAGGACCAGACCGATGCCCAGCCCCCGCCCCATGGTCAGACGTCGTAGCCCGGAGACTTCCGGTCCAGCATGCGCAGCGCACCGGGCCAGGCCAGCGCCGAGATGAAGCCGATGCCCTTGCCCTGTTCCCTGGTCTCGTTCTGCGCCGCATCGGGGGCGATCAGCACATTGTCGCGCCCCGCCGACAGGGCGGCGATCTGCTGGGCGCACGCCCGCTCGAGGAAGAACATCCCGACCCAGGCCGCCGCCGCTGTCTGACCGACCGCCAGAGTGCCGTGGTTCCGCAGCAGCATCAGCGGCTTGTCGCCCAGATCTGCGACCAGACGTTCGCGCTCGTCATGGTTCAGCGCCAGCCCTTCATAGCCGTGATAGGCCACCTGATGCTGCAACAGACAGGCGTTCTGGCTGACCGGCAGCAGGCCATTCTGTTGCGCCGCCACACCGACGCCCGCCACCGTATGCAGGTGGATGACGAAGTGCGCATCCTCCCGCGCCGCATGCACCGCCGAGTGAATGGTGAACCCGGCCGGATTGATGAAGTTCGTCGTCTCCTGAACGATGTTGCCGTCCAGATCGACCTTCACCAGCGACGAGGCCGTGATCTCCTCGAAATAATAGCCATAGGGGTTGATCAGGAAGTGATGCTCCGGCCCCGGCACCCGCGCCGAGATATGGGTGAAGATCATGTCGTCCCAGCCGTGCAGCGCCACCAGACGATACAGGGCCGCCAGATCGACGCGCGCCTGCCATTCGGCCTCGGACACGCGCGATTTCAGCGATGCGGGGGCTCCATCAGCCATGGGCGTCTCTCCTCAATCCTCATGGGGAAACTCGCCCCGTATGGCCATGCGGTCAAGCCACACCGCCCCACGGCCCCGCTCGGCAAGATGTAGTTAACCCTGTCTTCATCGCCTTTACGGATAGTCGAGCTGACATTGTATCGAGTCGGTCGTCGGCTTGACCTGTCGGGAGGTGTCGAACGTGACGGCAGTCGCCCTGGAAGACACAGGCCCGCTTCAGCCGCCCGGCGCGGGCATGACGGACCTGCTGACCCTCGCCCGCAGCCGCGCGCTCGAGGACCGGCAGCGACTGCTGATGGGGGTCATGGCCCTGTGCGACCAGCATCCCGCCACCAGCCAGGACCTTTCCCCCGTCCTGACCGACATCTTTCTGGTACTGGCGCGTCAGGCCGAGCACGACATCCGCAAGGCCCTGTCCGAACGCCTGTCCACGGCCTCCTGGGCGCCCTCCGCCCTCGTCAATATTCTGGCGCTCGACGATATCGAGATTGCCCGCCCGATCCTCGCCCGAAGCCCGATCCTCAAGGACGAGGACCTGCTGGCCGTGCTGGTCAAGGCCAGTCTGGAACATCAGATCGAGGTCGCCCGCCGTCCGAACCTCAGCGCCCGTGTCGCCGACGCCATTCTGGATCAGGCGCACCCCGCCCCCCTCACCGCCCTCGCCGGCAACACCACGGCCGAGATCAGCGCCGAGGGCCTGCGCCGGCTCGTCGAACACTCCCGTCGGCTGGCCGCCCTGCGCGCGCCCCTCGCCCGCCATCCGCGCCTGGACGAATCCATGGCCCGGCAACTGTACAGCTGGATCGGCACCGCCCTGCGCGAGTCGATGGCCGAGCGCTTTGCCATCACCGATGTCAGGCTCGATGATGCCGTCGAGGATGCCGTGCAGTCGGCCTTCTCGTCGATCGGCACGGTTATGGGTACGCCTCCGCCCCCGGTCGATTCCGACCGCGACGAGATGGACCGACGTCTGGTGCAAAAGCTCCAGGCCGCCGGCCAGCTGCGCCCCGGCTATCTGATCCGCGCGGTCCGGGAGAAAAAACTGGGCCTGTTCCAGCATGCGCTGGTGGTGCTCGGCGGCTTCACCATGGCCCAGGTCAAGGCCTGCCTGACGCACAGCAGCCCGGAAGCGCTCTATTATGCCTGTGCGGCGGTCGGCATTGATCGCGCCGTCTTTCCGCCCCTGCTCTACGAAATCCGCCAGCTGAACGGCGGCCCTCCGGGTGATGCCGGCAATTCGGTCTGGCTGCGCGGCGCCTTGTCGCCGCAATCGGCGGCGCGAGCCCTGCGCGCCCTCGTCGGCGACGGTGCCCCCCCGACTGCCTAGGACGGGCGCTCTCGCCGACAATGGGCGTTTGACAAGTCGGCACCCCCGGCCTCACCTGTGTCCGTGACATCTCCTCCCGCTCCCCGGCTGGCCTTTGTAGCCAGCGAACGTCCCGAGGCCCAGGCCGCGCTTGTCCGTCTGCGCGACCGCTATGCCCATGTGCCCGAGGCCGAGGCCGACGTCATCGTCGCCCTGGGCGGCGACGGCTTCATGCTGGAAACCCTGCACGTCAATCTGGCGCGCGGCACGCCCGTCTACGGCATGAACCGCGGCTCCGTCGGCTTCCTGATGAATGACTATGACGAGGATGACCTGCTGCCCCGTCTGGCGGCCGCCGACCGCACCGTCATCCATCCCCTGCAGATGGATGCCTGGAGCGAAAGCGGGGCCACCCACAGCGGTCTGGCCATCAACGAAGTCTCCCTGCTGCGCCAGACCCGGCAAAGCGCCAAGCTGCGCATCCGCGTCGACGGGCGGGTGCGCATGGAAGAGCTGATCTGCGATGGTTGCCTGATCGCCACCCCGGCCGGCTCCACGGCCTATAACCTGTCGGCCCACGGCCCCATCATTCCGCTGGATGCCCGCATCCTGGCCCTGACCCCGATCAGCGCCTTCCGGCCCCGGCGTTGGCGCGGCGCCCTCCTGCCGCACGAGGCCCAGGTCAGCTTTGAAGTGCTCGAGGCCGACAAACGCCCCGTCAGCGCCACCGCCGACAGCTTCGAGGTGCGCCGCGTGCGCCGCGTCGATGTGTGCGAGCGCCGCGACATCAACCTGACCATGATGTTCGACCCGGGCCGCTCGTTCGAGGAACGGGTGCTGGCCGAACAATTCACCGGCTGACAGTCACGGCTTCTTAAGACCGCCCGCGCATGATCCTGCCCAGCGTTCTACAGGAGTAGCCGATGAGCGGTCCGGCCCAGGTCATTCGTCCCCCCAACACCCTTCGCCTGAAGGTCGGTGGCGGATTCGGCGGCGTCGACGCCAAGGCCATCGCCAAGGCCGAAGAAGCCCTGCAAGCAATGTCGTCCCAGTTTGCCCAATGGCTGCAGGACGAGATCACCAAGCTCGACAAGGCCCAGGCCGATATCCGCGAACACGGCTATACGACCGAAACGGCCGAAGCCCTCTATTTCCGCGCCCATGACCTCAAGGGCCTCGGCACGACCTACCAGTATCCGCTGGTCACCCGCCTCGCCGGCTCGCTGTGCAAGCTGATGGATGCCCCGGACAAGCGCATGGCCGCCCCGCTGGTGCTGGTCGACGCCCACATCGACGCCATCCGCGCCGTCGTCCGCGACAAGATCCAGACCGACGATCACCCCGTCGGCCAGACCCTGGCCGAAACCCTGGAAGCCCGCGTCGCCGCGCACGTCGGCTAGGGGTCTCCGCGACTTCCGCTCATCCCCGCGCAAGCGGGGACCCAGCGCTTCAGAGCCTCAGCAATCCTCGAGAAGCAGTAGGGTGCGTACCCATAAGATCGCCGATGCCACGGGTCCGCTTACAAGCGGCAAGCTAGTGTCCGCTATCGACCCTCAGCGGACCTTCAGCGTTTCACCATCGCGTATGAGCAAGGCGGCAGAGCCGCTATACTCAATGTGGCGAAGTGCCATCCGTCGGCACTGCTGGTCTGTGTTGATCTGCCGCTCGACCCACCGTCGCCACTCCGACTGGGCTGACGCGATGCGTTGGGCCTCGTAGAGGCTCACGCCGTGTTTTTCACGAAGCATCTTGATGAGTTTGATCCAGCGGAGCCGTTCTTCCATACGCATTAAGGTATCTGGCCCAAGGTCCGCTTTCCACCCTCAGGCGGCCTTCCGCTCACGACCCATTGGTCCACTCGGAGCCACCAAGGTTTCCCTGAAGCATCCGGCGACGTCTTTAGACAGGGCAAAAAGTTTGGAGCGATGACGTCGGCTTTCCACCCTCAGGCGACGGTCTGCTCCCGACCCTTAAGCGACAGTCGGGTCGCGACCAAAACGGCCCTATCCGGTTTCTTACCAATGCAACTCGGACTAGGATCGGGCTGTGTGGAAGTCGCTGAAGAAATACAACGCCGCCCTCCTTCACAAGGGAGCTATCTCCGAAGGCGCGATGCGCTATCACGAGATGCGAGTGATCGCCGATCCTTGGATGCTGCTCATGGGCGCGATGGTCGGGTGCGGCCTCGGCTTGGAACTCCTACTGGGGCCGAATGCCCACGTCAGAACCGCTATCGTAGTGTTGATCGGGTTTCCGAGCTTGCTCGGGATGCTCCATGCTACATGCACATATTTGTTCGGGGCCATCCGCGCCGACATTCGTAGGCGACGCTCTCGCTAGCGGACACCGACAGTCCGCTTTCCACCCTCAGGCGACGGTCGGCTTTCGACCCGTTGCGGACATTGGCGAGGTCCCCATTGCGTCAAGGTGCCCGCGTTTCGGTAACACAAGAGGAGCTTCCGGAAGTTCAGCCCCGGAGCATGTCTATGCGGTTGAACAACTGAAGCGCGGCATCGTCACCGTTGCCCGAATACAAAAAGCTGAAAATGTGGATTAAGTCGTAGGGTGGGTAGGACTGCCACTGCGTCGCTGCGCCATTGCCTTCCACATTGGCCCGCTCAACCATAACCACCGCTGTGTGGTCGTTGGGGAACCAGATTGGGCCGGGGTCGATCTGCTTGATCGACTGGTCTGTAGTTAGCCACGTCTGTGAGGGCTGGAGCGCAACACGATAGCGGACATTGGCCTGAGCCAACTTTAGCGTTTCCACGACCGTTTCCCGAACTCCGCGTGCACTCCCCTCTTCCCCAAAATAGACTGCGGTAAAGGGGGTCAGAAGAGCAGTTAGTGTTTCCCAAGCTCCCTCGTTGAAAGCCGAATAGAAACGATTGATCTGCCCCGTCACTACGGCCTTCGCCGGATCGTCCGCACGGCTGCCCGCAACCGCTGCAAAGGCTTGGTGTGGCACGAGACCCGTGACAAGCATCGCGCCAAAAAGCTGTCTTCGGTGCATCGTTTCCCCCAAAGTTCGCGCCTTAGAGATGTCCCAGCTTTTCACTTATCCGACCCGATGCCAATGACCGCTTTCGACCCTTAGCGGACGCTTCTACTTGGATGGACGCCCGCGCCGTAGCTCAAGCAGAAGATCATCGAAATCTTGAAGCAGGAAAGCCCCCGCGCGCTGATCGCCGCCCTTGTATGCTTGATAGCTCGCCTCCAGCAGTTCGGCGGCCTTCGGGATGGCGTTCTTGTCTTTGATCTTGTCGTAGGCCACGGGAAGACCACGACGAAGTTGGGCAAATGCCTTATCGAGCGTCATCTGTTCGTCAGGAGCGAGATAGTCTTCGACGGGAAACTCATCCGGAGCATAGAGGACGACGTACCCGATCATGTTGCGGTATTCCGAGAAGCGACCGAATCCGTACTCCTTGTTCTTCTGCCTTTCGTCCATCAACGCCCCCCGTCATGCCTCAGCGATCATCCACCATCAGCAGCCCGAGGCAAGGTCCGCTAACCACCCTTAGCGGACATTCCGCGAGTCCGCTTTTCGGAGGGCGTCGCGCGTCGCCTATGAGTACACGACCTAGGCCGCGTTCGCGGCCCGCTGCGCATCCACCGGCATCGGGGCGCGGTCCAGCCGTTCCATCAGATAGGCCAGGTCCTCGCGCGGCACATTGGGCCGCTGTGTCAGGAAGCGTTCCAGCATACGCTGGCGGAAGGTCTCGGCGCTGAAATCCGCCCCCTCGGCCTGCAGCGCCCGCCAGGTGTCGACCCCTGACCGGAAGGCCTGGAACAGGCGCGGCGGCAGACCCGCCCGGTCATAGATGGCCTTCAGCCCCAGCGGCCCGGCATCATGCACCATCAACCAGGTCCGCGCATGCGGCGTCTGGGCCAGCTCGGCCAGCCCATGCTCCACAAACGTCAGCTGACCGCGGGCCAGCGCTCGCAGCAGCAGCGACGGCGTCAGCGCCCGACGGCCATTCAGCCGCGAGACAAAGGTCGCCATATCGGGTGTGCTGGCGGCCTGATCGACCAGATCCAGCGTCGCCCGCTCGCGCGCATTGGCCGACAGGCGGATGGCCGCCTCGGGCGCGATCGCATGCCGGCTGATCAGATGTTCGCGCACCGTCTCCGACACATGGGCGATCAGCCGTTCGGTGATGTCGGGCGGCAGCACCTGACGATACGACAGGGCGGTCAGCACTTCGGACGCGTCGGCAAACCGGTCGACGACCACATTCATCGCGTCTTCGGCCAGATCGGCATTGTCATTGGCGGCCAGCGTCCGCACCGCCTCGCGGCTGCCCGTCTCGGCCAGCAACTGACAGACATCCCGCGAAACCCTGGGCCGGGCGGCGATCGCCACCTGTCGGGTGGTCGACCCTGCCTTGACGATCTCGATCAGGTCCTCGTCAGAAAAAGCGGGCGAAAAGCCGATGATCGGCAAGGCCACGCTATCCACATCGGCCGCCAGCCGCCGCGCCACATCGCGCGGCAGCAGGTCCGACGACTTCAGCGTCACCGCCATCGCCCGCCGCACCAGCTCGGCCGCGTCGTGGGCCAGCACCCGCAGGATCTTCTCGGCCGCTTCCCGGTCTTCAGGCGTCAGCTCGACCCGCTCCATATTCCGGCACAATTTGTGGGTCGCCGCCGCGCGTTCGTCCTCGTCGGTCGACTTGATCAGTCGGCGAATGTCGAATTCGGTAAGGCGGGCGCGATAGGCCGTCATGTCGGACTCAGCTGGGCTATACGAACCGGTGTGCTCCGATTCCCGTCCCGAAGCATGCGCGCGACAGGCTTAATGCACAGTTTACCAACCGGGCGGGATCAGCCGTTCGTCGTCCCGACAAAGGCCCGCATGAAACCGGCATTGCCTTCCTCGCCCTCCTGCCCCAGCAACAGCGCCAGCAGGCCCTGATCCTGACGCATCCGGTCCATCTGATCCGCGACCATCCGGTCCCTGGGCGACAGGGCGTCGATAACCGGGGCGGCGGACGGGACGGCGGGCATACCCTGCCCCGCCTTGCTGCTCAGATTGGCATAGACCTCGGCGACGGTGGCCGGGCGTCCGTCACGGTAAAAGATCGAGCGGTTGGCGGCCGCCGCCTGCGGGAACAGGGCCACCGCACTGGCGCCGGGCCGCGTACTCACCGCCTCGACCAGCTTGGCTGCTCCGGCCGGTCCCAGAAAGTGCGCGGCATAAAGGTCGCCGGCTGTCGGCTCGCGCCCGATCCGCCCGCGCAGATAGGCGGCATTCGAGGCCGTCAGCTCGCCCGCCATGGCCGAAGCCGCGACCGGATCATAGCGCAGGTCCAGCACCACATTCCGCGCCGCGCCGTCCACGCGCCAGCGCCCGTCCGTTCCCTTGTAGATCAGGTCCGCATACTGGCCGTAGCCGTGCTTGCCGCCGTGCTGCTTCAGGGTCGACAGCCAGGTCTGCTCGATGAACTGGAACAGGCCTGCCGCCGAGGAGGTCCGCGCCCGCGCCGACGGGTTCATGGCGCTTTCGCGCTGGGCCGTCTTCATCAGGAAATCGAAATCCACGCCCGTCGAGGCAGAGGCGCGCCGGATGGCCGCCTCGACACCGCCCTGGGAGGGAATCGCGCTGATGGACATGGGCGAGAGGCTGGGCTGACATGGTTAATTGAATCTTAACCCGCCGAACCGTGATCGTCGCACTTCGGGCTCGCCTTAAACTTGCCGCAAGGGAAGCGCCCCCTTCACCTCAGGGTGTGCTGTGGGGACGGCATAAGGGAGAAACGTCCATGATGATGAATCACGCCGGTGGCCCCGGTCTGGTCAGCCCCCTCGACTACGGCGATACGCCGCGCCGGAAGCTGACCCCCACCACCCTGACCGCAGTGGCGATCGTGCTGGCCGCCCATGTCGGCGTCGGTGTCGCCCTCTACTATCAGCGCTTCGAACTGCCCCTGACCGCGCCAGCGGCGGAGGACGCCCCGCTGATTGTGGAAATCTACACCCCGCCTCCGCCCGAGCCCGAGGTCTCGCTCGAGCCGCCGGCGCCCAACCCGCCGATCCATAGCCCGACCTTGACCCTGCCGACGACCGAGACCCTGACCGTCGTCATCCCCGACATTCCGACCCCGGCGGCCGGCGCCGCCATCACCCTGACAAAGCCGATCCCCAACCCGACGACCGAAGGCACCGGCACCACCCCGGCCGAGGTGCCGGCTGGTCCGCCGACCATCACCAACCCCGACTGGGTCCGCAAACCCACCGGCGAGGCCCTGATGCGCGCCTATCCGGAGCGGGCCATACAGGCGAACGTGACCGGTTCGGCCACCCTCAGCTGCACCGTCCGCGTCAACGGCAGTCTCACCGACTGTCAGGTGATCAGCGAGACCCCCGGCGGCTACGGCTTTGGCCGCGCGGCCACCCGCCTGTCCCGCGACTTCCGCATGAGCCCACGCACCGTGGACGGTCAGGCCGTCGGCGGCGCCCGCGTCACCGTCGGCATCCGCTTCACCCTGCCGGACTAGGCCAGAAGGATCGGGGGCGGTCAGCCGGTCTGGCGGCCCCCGATCCCGGCCACGGTTCGCGTGGCCACTCCCGGCCCCATCAGCCAGCCGTTGCGGCGCGGGGCCAGGGCCAGGTGCAGGCCCGGCATCACCTCCCCCGTCAGCGGCAGGCCGTCCGGCGTCGCGCCCCGCACCCCCCCGCGCCATTCGACCGGGCCGATCTCTGCCAGTCCCAGCGCCGCGCCGGCCCGCTCCAGCAACGTGTCCTGCAAGGCCGACGCCTCGGCCAGCAGCCCGCCCGCCTCCATGGTCGCACCGATCACCGTGCCTTCGGTCAGCGGCACGGCATAGCCTCCGGCAAACCGCGCCGGGCGCTCCACCAGCGGCCGGGGCGTAAACGCCAGCCGCCCGCCGATGGCGTGAACCTGATCCACGACGCGCATGACGGCCTCGGGCAGGTCGGGAAAGGCCGTCCCGCTGGCCAGCACCACGGCCTCCGCAGCAACCCCGCCGCCGTCGGCCAGGGTCAGCTGCCACCCCTCCCCGTCCGACCGCACCGCTGCGACCCGGTTCTCCAGTCGCTGCACGCCCCGCCCCAGCGCCGCCAGTGCCTGCGCCGGATCAAGCCGCCAGTCCTCCGCACAGAAGACGCCCGCCTTTGTCCGCTCCGCCGCAAAGCCCAGCGCCGCCAGTCGCGCCATCACTCCGTCGGCAGCCGGCCCGATCCAGTCCACCCCGTCCCGGATCAGCTCGACCCCATGCCGCGCGGCAAACTCGGGCCACAGGTCCCGCGCCTCACGCAGCATCACCGCCCGCCCCACCGGATCAGCCTCCCACGGGTCCAGCAGGCTCTCCATCGCCGGCGCAATCATGCCCGCCGCGACCGATGAGGCGTTCGGTCCACCCGGGTCGATGACGCACACGTTCCGCCCGCGCAAGCGCAGCTCTGCGGCGACGCACAGGCCCAGCACGCCCGCGCCGATGACGGCAATGTCGCAAGAGGAGGTCACGCCCGGTGCATCGACCGGGCGCGTACCGAAATCAAGCCGGGACGTGCCCTATTCGGCGGCCATGGAGGCGCTGCGGGCCGACGACAGACGCTGTTCCAGCGCCTTCAGCTGGTCCCAGAGGGCCTTCGGCATCCGGTCCCCGAACGTCTCGAAGAAGGCCGGAATGCGCGAGGCTTCCTCGGTCCAGACCTCGACGTCGACGTCCAGCAGGGTCGCCAGATCGGCCTCCGACAGCGCCAGCCCGTCCAGATCCAGCGATTCGCGCGTCGGCACCTGACCCACGGGGGTCCGCACCGCCTCGGCCTCCCCGTCCAGCCGCTCGCTGATCCACTTCAGCACCCGCGCATTGTCACCGAAGCCCGGCCAGACGAACTTGCCGTCCGATCCCTTGCGGAACCAGTTGACGAAGTAGAAGCGCGGCAGCTTCGCCGGGTCGCTCTTCTTGCCCATGGCCAGCCAGTGGGCGAAATAATCGCCCATGTTGTAGCCACAGAACGGCAGCATGGCGAACGGGTCGCGGCGCAGTTCGCCGACCTTGTTCTCGGCGGCCGCCGTGCCTTCCGACGCCACGGTCGAGCCCAGGAACACCCCGTGTTCCCAGTCGAAGGCCTCGGTCACCAGCGGTACCGCACTGGCCCGGCGGCCGCCGAACAGGATGGCGTCGATCGGCACGCCCTTCGGATCTTCCCACTCGGGCGCAATGGTCGGGCACTGGCTGGCGGGGGCGGCAAAGCGCGCATTGGGGTGCGCGGCCGGCTCGCCCGAGGCCGGGTCGTGCGGCTGGCCCTTCCAGTTGGTCAGGCCCTCGGGGGCCTCCCTGGTCAGGCCTTCCCACCACACATCATTGTCCGCCGTCAGCGCCACATTGGTGAAGACGGTGTTGGTCGCCAGAGTCTCCAGCGCATTCTTGTTGGTGTTGCGGCTGGTGCCGGGCGCCACGCCAAAGAAGCCCGCTTCCGGGTTCACCGCATACAGGCGCCCGTCGTCGCCGAACCGCATCCAGGCGATGTCGTCGCCGACCGTCTCGGCCTTCCAGCCGGGGATCGACGGCTGCAGCATGGCCAGGTTCGTCTTGCCGCACGCCGACGGGAAGGCCGCGGCCACATATTTCACCCGGTCCTGCGGATCGGTCAGCTTCAGGATCAACATATGCTCGGCCAGCCAGCCCTCGTCGCGGGCCATGACCGAGGCGATGCGCAGCGCGTAGCATTTCTTGCCCAGCAGGGCGTTGCCGCCATAGCCCGAGCCATAGGACCAGATTTCCCGCGTCTCGGGGAAATGGACGATCCATTTGTCCTCATTGCAGGGCCAGGGCACATCGGCCTCGCCCTCGGCCAGCGGCGCGCCCAGCGTGTGGACGGCCGGCACGAACATCCCGTCGTCGCCGAGGGCCTCCAGCGCAGCCTTGCCCATCCGGGTCATGATGCCCATCGACACGGCGACATAGCCGCTGTCGGTGATCTCGACGCCCAGGGCGCTGATCTCCGAGCCCAGTGGCCCCATGCAGAACGGCACCACATACATGGTCCGCCCGGCCATGCAGCCGTCGAACAGACCGTCCAGACGCGCCCGCATCTCGGTCGGCTCGGCCCAGTTGTTGGTCGGACCGGCGTCCTTCGGATCGGCGGGACAGATAAAGGTGCGGCTTTCCACCCGGGCCACATCGCGCGGGTCCGAGGCGGCGTAATAGCTGCCGGGACGCTTGACCGGGTCCAGCGCCTTCAGCGTGCCCTTGTCGATCAGGTCGGCGACGATCGCGGCCTTCTCGGCCTCCGACCCGTCGCACCAGTGCACCCGGTCCGGCTTGGTCAGGCTGGCGATCCGCTCGACCCAGGCCACCAGTTCGGCATGGCGGGTCGGGGCCGGATGCAATCCGGCAATGGGGGATTGGGCCATCTATGCGCTCCTGAACGTCAGACGGGAGCGCCGATCTTCGCCGGACTGCTCCCTGTGGGCGCAACGATCACGCCCTGTTACACGCTCAAACATCCTCGTGGACCAAAGGTCAACTGCTGCAAGTTTTCACCGTTCATGCCACACAGCCCCTCGCAATCCCGCACGCCATACGGCTGTAACCGGTTACCTTCGGCAGGAATGTGATGGAGATTTTTTTTGGCGTCTGACGGTCCCGCACACGATCCCGCCCTGTTGACCCCGGCCGGCGAACGAAACCTGCCGCATATCCTCGGGTTCCTCACGCCGCACCTTCCCCCTGCGGGCCGCCTGCTCGAGGTCGCCACCGGCACCGGAGGCCATGGCCTCGCCCTGGCGCTCAGCCATCCGGGCCTGTCCGTCCTGCCGACCGACTTCAATAACGATGCAGTGAAGGCTCTGGCAGACTGGCGGGCGGCCCATGGCCCCGACAATTTCCTGCCGCCGCTGCGGCTGGACGCCGCCGATGCCGCGACCTGGCCGGACGGTCAGTTCGACGTCGTCCTGTGCATCAACATGATCCACATCAGCCCCTGGTCCGCGACCGTCGGGCTGATGAAGCTTGCGGGCGAGCGACTGGTCCGGCCGGGCGGCCTGCTGGCCCTCTACGGCCCCTACACCGAAGCCGAGGTCGAGACCGCGCCCAGCAATCTGGCCTTCCATGAAAGCCTGAGGGCGCGCGACCCGGCGTGGGGTCTGCGCGCCCTCGAAGACGTCGTGTCGGAGGCCCGACTGAATGGATTGAGGCTAACGCACCGCGCCGCCCTGCCTGCCAACAATCTCGGCCTGTTGTTCCGCTCGGTCTGAACGCCCCTTCAGCCGAGCCGCAACTCAGCCGATGCGGGCGGTCGCCGCCGACAGGGCATCCCGGTCGGCCAGCATGGTCACGACGTCGCCATCGGTCACCACGGCGGGCGCATCCACATAGTCGCACGGGTTGGCCCCGGCTGCGCGGGTCGCATGCACCACGCCCTCGCCAAAGGCGATGACCGGCAGACCCTTGCTCCTGGCCATGTCCACGAGCTCACGCACCGCCTTGTCCCCGGCCTCGTCCGAATGGCCACCCGGCACCACCAGTGCCTTCAGGTCGCCGCTCTCCAGATCCCCGGCCTTGGCCGTCGGCAGCACGGTCACGCCATTGACGTGCAGGCTGGCCTCTCCGGTCGAGATCGGCGCGATCGACAGGCCACCGGCCTGGATCATCGGCTCGACATCCCCGAGCGGACCGAAATTCATGTCCCGGCGCATGGCCAGACCAATACGGGCCCGCGTCGGCACGCGTTGGAAACGATTACGATAAGGGGTTTTCTTGGCAGCTTGAGCTTTCAAAACAAGTCCTTCTGTTGTTGGCACGCAAAACCCGCACACATCCAGAAATCTGGGCAGGGGTTCACCGCAGTAAAAACAGGATCGACGACCGTGATCTGGAGTCACGGCCGCGAAGCGTGCGCGGTTCGATTGGTAGGGGCTTGATATAGGGAGCCGATACTCAAAGTCAACGCGAGCGCCTGCCATCGTGCTTGCGCGCCGGAGCCGAAGGTCTCAAGCTCCACACGCCGCTGGCGGCCCCCCCTGCGACAGGATAAACCCGGCCCATGTCGCTGAGCCGCACCTATTCGGGCACCGAACCCGTCCGTCTGAACAAATTCATGGGCCAGTCCGGCCTGTCCTCCCGGCGCGAGGCCGACGCCCTGATCGCCGAGGGCCTCGTCTCGCTGGACGGCGAAACCGTGCTCGACGCGGGCCGCAAGATCCAGCCCGGCCAGACCCTGACCCTGGCCAGCGCCGCGCAGGACAAGCTCGACTCCGCCGTCACCCTCCTGCTGCACAAACCCATGGGCTATGTCTCGGGTCAGCCCGAACCCGGCAAGATCCCCGCCGCGCGCCTGCTGACCGCCGCGGCCCAGCTGGACGACGGCCCCCTGCCCTCTTCACGCGACAGCCTGCCCCCCATCGGTCGGCTGGATGAGGACTCACGCGGCCTGCTGATCCTGTCGACCGACGGCGTGGTGGCCAAGGCTATCATCGGCCCCGACGCCGACCTGCCCAAGACCTATCAGGTCTGGGTGCGCGGCACCCTGACGGACTCAAAGATCGCCCGCCTGCGCTTTGGCCTGTCGCTGGACGGTCGCAACCTCAAGCGCGCCGAGGTCGAGCAGATCGGCCCCCTGTGCCTCCGCTTCGTCCTGCGCGAGGGCCGCAACCGCCAGATCCGCCGCATGTGCGAAATGCTGGACCTGCGCGTCATGGACCTGTGGCGCACCCACATCGGCCCGATCACCCTCGACGGCCTCCCCGAAGGCCGCTGGCGTCACATGACCGCGGCCGAACGCGCGGCGCTGGTCGGCTAAGGGGTCTGGGCGGGCACATAGGTCAGGCAGATCGCCTCCTCCCCGATCCGCTCCTCGGCCACGAGCCGCAGTCGCGGGCGTGGCCCCGCAAAATAGGGCTTGCCGCCCCCCGTCACTTCCGGATGCAGATAGATCCGGTACGCATCGATCAAACCCAGCGCGCCAAGGCTATGCGCCAATTCGGGTCCACCGACCTCGATCTCGCCCGCATGTTCGGCCTTGATCTTCCGGACGGCCCGCTCGACGTCGTCGTTGATCAGGATGGCATTGGGACCGACCGACGTCAGGGAACGCGATACAACCCATTTCGGGTGAGCGCGCCAGGCCTCGGCGAACTCGCGCTCCGCCGGCGACCACTCCGCGTGATCCTCGTCCCAATAGCGCATGACCTCATAGAGGCGGCGACCGTACAGACTGCCGGCCTGCCCGCGCACCTGCTCGACGAAGTGCTCGAACAGGGTGGCGTCGGGCGCGAAGGCATCGTGATCGATATAGCCGTCCAGCGATTGGTTCATGCCGAAGATCAGTCGCGCCATCTCAGGAGGCCTCCGGGACGAGCGCAGGGTCCTCGGCCTCGGCCGCCCGGAATGCCTTCATCTGATCGGCCAGCGCTCGCTGGAATGCAGGCCGCGCCTCGGCCCGGGCGACATAGGCGGCCAGCGCCGGATAGTCGGCGACGATGGCGGTGTGACGCAGGTCGCGCAGCACATGGGTCATCAGGATGTCGGCGGCGCTGAAGCGATCGTTGGCGAACCACTGGCGGTCGCCCAGTGCCGTCTGCAACTCGCCCAGCCGTTTGCGCAGCGACGCCTCGACCTCGGGTCGACGCAACCTCGCCCAGTCGGCGTCGGGATTGAACAGATCGATGATCGCCAGGGCGGCCACGTGCGGCTCGATGGTGTTCGAGGCAGCGAACAACCAGGTCAGGACCATGGCCCGGCCGCTCTCATCGGCTGGCATCAGGGCGTCCGAACTCTGGGCGATCCACAGCACGATGGCGCCGCTTTCGAACATCTCGACATTGCCGTCGCTGAAGGCCGGGACCTGCCCGAAGGGATGCAGGGCGCGGTACTCGGGCGTCGCCGTGTCCCCGAACCCCAACAGCCGGTCTTCATAGTTCAGACCCGCCTCTTCCAGCGCCCATCGTACGCGGATGTCGCGTACCGACCCTTGGGCAAAGGGCGGCACCCATTTGAAGGCGGTGACGGTCGGCATGGTGGCGCTCCCTTTGACTTATACGTTGATATCAATGTAATTGGCACGATGTCAAACCCGATGCCGTATCAGGCTACCCTTCATGTTCGCGACCACTGCCTGTGCCTGCATGCCCAGCGGGCCGCGCGGGTTCTGGCCCGGCGCTTCGACGTGGCGCTCGCCCCGGTCGGCCTGACCAGTGGCCAGTTCAGTCTGCTGAACGGCCTTAACCGGCCCGAGCCCCCGACCCTCGGCGCTGTGGCCCACCTGCTGGCGATGGACCGCTCGACCGTCACCGCCAACCTCAAGCCGCTTGAACGCAAGGGGCTGGTGGACACCACGACCGACCCCCGGGATCGCCGCAGCCGCAGGGCCGCCCTGACCGACGCCGGCCGCGCGATCCTCGCCGAGGCCCTGCCGATCTGGACGCGCGAACACGCCCGCCTCGACGCCGAGCTCACCGACGTCTCCGCCCTCCGGACCGGCCTGAACGAGGTCACCGCCACGGTTTGACCCCGTGCCGCCATGTCGCGGGCTGCCGACGGAACTCCCATCTCCCGCATGCGCTTGATGGTGACCTCCCCCATCCGCATCAGGAGACTATGCATGACCGACCAGACCGTAACCGACCAACGTATCGAAGGCGCCCGTGAGAAGACGGTCGGCAAGGCCCGCGCCGCGCTGGGCCGCCTGACCGGCGACCGCAAAACGCAGGTCGAAGGCCATCTCACCGAATACAGCGGCAAGGCGCGCGACGCCTATGGCCGCGTCATCGACGGCCTCGACGGCCTCGTCGAAAAGGCCCCGACCCAATATCAGGGCAAGGCCCGTCAGGGGCTCGACTTCGCCCGCCGCAAGCCGCTTCTGACGACCGGCGTCATCGCCGGTCTGGCCGTGCTGCTGGGCGCGCTGGGCCGCCGCCGCTAGGCACGGTCACAGCCTGACATGATCGAGGCCCGGGGCGCGAACCCCGGGCCTCTTTTCATGCGCGATATCCGCCGTCTCAGTCGGCGGTCGCATCCTCGTCGGCGTCCGCATCGGCAGCCTGTTTCGCCGCCGTCTCGGTGCCCGAGATGTCAAAGACGATCTTGCCGTCCTTGAGCGCCACCTTGACGTGCCCGCCCTTGGTCAGGCGTCCGAACAGGATGTCGTCGGCCAGCGGCTTCTTGATGTGCTCCTGGATCACGCGGCCCAGCGGCCGCGCGCCATACAGTTCATCAAAGCCGTTCTTGGCCAGCCAGTCGGTCGCCTCATCGGTCAGTTCGAGGGTGATGTTGCGATCGCCCAGCTGCACTTCCAGCTGCAGGATGAATTTGGTCACCACCTGGCGGATGGTGTCCGCGCCCAGCGCCTTGAAGGTGATGATCGCATCCAGCCGGTTGCGGAACTCGGGCGTGAACAGACGCTGGATGGCCTTGTCGTCCTCGCCCTCGACCTTGCCGCGGCCAAAGCCGATCGCCGCCCGGGCATTGTCGGCCGCGCCCGCATTGGTGGTCATGATCAGCACCACATTGCGGAAGTCGACCTTCTTGCCCAGGGCATCGGTCAGCATGCCGTTGTCCATCACCTGCAGCAGAATGTTGTAGACGTCCGGATGGGCCTTCTCGATCTCGTCCAGCAGCACCACGGCGTGCGGATGCTGGTCGACGGCATCGCTCAGCAGCCCGCCCTGGTCATGCCCGACATAGCCCGGAGGCGCCCCGATCAGCCGGCTGACGGTATGCCGCTCCATGTACTCGGACATGTCGAAGCGCAGCATCTCGATGCCCAGGGTCGCGGCCAATTGCTTGGCCACCTCGGTCTTGCCGACGCCCGTGGGCCCGCTGAACAGGAAGCTGCCGATCGGCTTGTTGGATTCGCGCAGCCCCGCCCGCGCCAGCTTCATGGCGGAGGACACCTGGTCGATGGCCTGCTCCTGGCCATAGACCACCCGCTCCAGATCGCCCTTCAGTTCCTTCAGGCTCTCGGTGTCGGACTTGGAGACCGACTTCGGCGGAATGCGCGCCATCTTGGCAATGACCTGTTCGACCTCCTTCTGGCCGATGGTCTTCTTGCGCCGCGACTCGGGCAGCAGCATCTGGCTGGCGCCCGCCTCGTCGATCACATCGATCGCCTTGTCCGGCAATTTCCGGTCCGACATATAGCGCGACGACAGCTCGACGGCGGTGCGGATCGCCGCCTCGGTATAGCGCAGCTTGTGGTGGCTTTCGTAATACGACTTCAGCCCGCGCAGGATCTTGACCGTGTCCTCGACCGTCGGCTCATGCACGTCGATCTTCTGGAAGCGGCGGGCCAGGGCCCGGTCCTTTTCAAAGTGCTGGCGGTATTCCTTGTAGGTCGTCGAGCCCATGCACCGCAGGGTCCCCGACGCCAGCGCCGGCTTCAGCAGGTTGGAGGCATCCATGGCCCCGCCCGAGGTTGCCCCCGCCCCGATCACCGTATGGATCTCGTCGATGAACAGGATGGCGTTGTCGTGCGTCTCCAGCTCCTTGACGACCTGCTTCAGCCGCTCCTCAAAGTCGCCGCGATAGCGCGTCCCGGCCAGCAGCGAGCCCATGTCCAGCGAGAAGATGGTCGCGTCCTTCAGGACATCCGGCACCTCGCCATTGACGATCTTGCGGGCCAGACCTTCGGCGATGGCGGTCTTGCCGACGCCCGGATCGCCGACCAGCAGCGGATTGTTCTTGGTCCGCCGGCACAGGATCTGGATCGAGCGATCGACCTCGCTCTGACGGCCGATCAGCGGATCGACCTTGCCCTGGCGCGACTTCTCGTTGAGGTCGACGCAGTAAGCCTCCAGCGCCTCCCCGCCCGACTTGGCGGCGGCGGCATCCTCGGCATCCTCGGGCGAGTTGGGCTTGGCCGGGCGCGTCTCGGCCGACCCCGGCCGCTTGGCGATCCCGTGGGCGATATAGTTGACCGCGTCATAGCGGGTCATGTCCTGCTCCTGCAGGAAGTAGGCGGCGTGGCTCTCGCGCTCGCTGAAGATGGCGACCAGCACATTGGCGCCCGACACCTCCTCGCGGCCCGAGGACTGCACATGGATCACGGCGCGCTGGATCACGCGCTGGAAGCCGGCGGTCGGCTTGGCGTCGTCGCCATCCGGCGTGGTCAGGGCGGCCAGATCGTTGTCGACATAAAGGGTCAGCGCCACCTTCAGCGCCGCCAGATCGACATTGCAGGCGCCCATGACGACCGAAGCATCCGGGTCGTCGATCAGCGACAGCAACAGGTGTTCAAGGGTCGCATACTCGTGGCGGCGCTCATTGGCATAGGCGACCGCGCGGTGCAGCGTCTCTTCGAGAGGACGGGAAAACGAAGGCATCGGGTAAGGCTCCTCTCAGTCCTTTTCCATCGTGCATTGCAGGGGGTGCTGGTGCCGCCGGGACGTCTCTATCACCTGGGCGACCTTGGTTTCGGCCACCTCATAGGTAAAGACGCCACACACTCCCACACCGTTCTGGTGCACCGAGAGCATGATGCGAGTCGCGTCATCGCGACTCTTTCCGAAGAAGCGTTCCAGCACATAGACGACGAATTCCATCGGCGTGTAGTCGTCGTTCAGGATCAGAACGCGGTACAGCGACGGCTTTTTCAGCTTGGGCCGGGTTTCGGTGACGACGGCGGCACCGAGACCTCCACCATTCTCATCAGGCCGTGATTTGGGCATTCGAAGTCCGGATCGGGGAAGAGACAGACAGATAGGTCATCATGTCGGGATTTGAAGGGACGTCCAGTCACACCTCCTTGTGAAAGCTGACGAAGGGCCCCGCCGTGGCAAGATTGTTCACCGCCTCCCCCTTGTTCTCCCTCTCCCGATCTTTCTCCGTCTCCCCGGCGAAGGCCGGGGCCCAGAGCCAGGCGCAGTGCCGCTTACTCAGCTGAACACGCCCAACCTCCTGGATCCCGGCCTTCGCCGGGAACACGGATGAGAGCATATCGGAATTACAAAACGGGCCCCGGCGTTTCCACCGGGGCCCGTCCATGTTCCGTCAGGAAGCTCGGCTTAGCGAGCGGCCTGGAACTTCTCAACCGAGGCGGTGACGCGCTCGTTGATCGGCTTGAAGCTGTCCTTGACCGAAGCGGTCATGACTTCAGCAGCCTTGTTCATTTCCGCCACGTACAGCTCGATGGCCGACTTGGTGAAGCTGGTCTGCAGTTCGATCATTTCCTGGACCGAACGGGCCTGCGTCAGTTGCTGGGCGGCGGCGACGCCGTCTTCCCAGGACTTGCGCGAATAGGCGGCGGCCTGCTTGGTCAGGGCCTCGGTGCCCTTCTGGGCAGCGGCGGCCGACTCGACCACGGCGTCGAGGTTCTTCTTGGCCTGAACGCTCAGTTCCGACATGGAGGCCATGGACTTGTCCATGCCTTCACGCACGGCCTGCGCACCGGCGGCCTGCATCTTTTCAGCCTGGGCCTGGGCCTTGGCGGTCGCATTCTCGACGGTCTTTTTGGTGGTTTCGGCGGTGTCAGCCATGGTCACATCTCCTGGTTCGGGTGGCGGCCTGCGCCGCTCTGAAAGGTCCACCCCACGCAAAACTCCGGGGCGTTGATATGCCATATGGTGCAAGTGCGAAGAGACTTCAAGTGAATTTTGTGCAGCGCACCATTTTAGGGCTTGGAGGCCCGTCCCTTCGACATCAAGTATCCGGTTCTGGTAATGAACGTTGGCTTGCACTGTCGAAGTTCGAAGCCTTGAAACCAGCTCGAAGGGACTGAAGGCCATGCGGGTGCCCGTGATCCTCGCTGCGATTGTGGCGTGGGCCATGCTGGGAAGCTGCGCGCACAACGAACCGCGTCTGTCACCGGACAAGCGCCGCGCCTGCTTGGCCGAAGGTGGCTATGAAAGTCGCGGCCCGTTCGGGTACGCCTTTTGTCAGGTTCGCTACGGGGACGGGGGTAGACACTGTTCCACGAAAAGCGACTGTGAAGGGCAATGCATCTTGATGAACGAGGGCCCCCCTCGCTATCCGGCGGGTACTCCTGCGAGCGGTTTATGCGAAGCCGAGCGATCCACATTCGGCTGCTTTGCCGTGATCATGGACGGTAAATCTATCGGCGAAATATGCAAGGACTGACGCGGACCGTCCACGCACCCCGGCAGTGACCGCCGTGCCTTCGCTGTGTCCGCTGTGATGAGCCCCTTCACCGCCCCTCCCCTTCCTCGTCATCCTCGGGCTTGACCCGAGGATCGGTCCGGGCAGTCCGTTTCCATACTCCGCTCATCCCGGCGGAAGCCGGGACCCAGTGCGAGCCTCGCGCCGGTCACAGGCCCGTTTTTCAGCCGTCGCGGGCGACACCGATCCTCGGGTCAAGCCCGAGGATGACGACAGGTTCGGGGCAGCAGTCAGGATAGCCGCCGCCCAATTCCCCAACCCTTTCAACACCTCCACCGTTTCCCGGACCGTTCTCCCCGCCTTACCTCACCGTGCCCGCACACTGGCCGGTTGAGACACAGGGAGGACCCCATGGACCCGCATCACAACGACCAGGGCTACTGGCCCAACGACTGGCCCGGACACGATCCTGCCTACGACCCCGACCGCGCTTCGATCGACGACGAATGCGCCGGCATCTTCGCCGAACGCGAACCCCGCTCCCGCTCCGGACATCACCGCGCCTCGGACGCGACCTGGGCCCGCGCCCGGGCCGACTATCTGGCGGGCGAGTCGGCCTCGGTCGTCTGCGATCGCTACGGCATGCGCGTCTCGACCCTGCGCAATCGCGCCGCCGAAGAAGGCTGGCGGCGTCAGGACCAGCCCGAGCCCGAACCCGTCGACCTCAAGGCCGAGCTTGAGGCGGGCCTGCCCGACTATGCCGACATGGCCAACCATGCCCTGATCCGCCTCAACCGCGCCATCCTGAAGGGCCACGCCACCGAAGCCGGCCGCTGGATGCGCCTGCACCGCACCCTGCTGGAGATGGCCCGCAAGCCGCCAGCAAAGCCGGTGCCAAAATCGGCACCCGTGCCCAATCCCCTGATGGACGCCCTCGAAGCCCAGGTCGCCGAGATCCAGGCCATGGCCCGCGGGTTGGCCAACCCTCCCCCGTCATCCTCGGGCTTGCCCCGAGGATCGGAGCGGGCAGTCGGCGTCCGTCCCGGCACAGCCCCTGCCCCCATGGCCCCCGTCACGGACGACACCGATCCTCGGGTCGAGCCCGAGGATGACGACCGGTATGGCGACGGGAGGGATTCAGACGGTTCAGACGGTTCAGACGATAAAATCCTCCCCCCTCGGGGGAGGGGGACCGCAGCGCGCAGCGCTGGGGTGGAGGGGGCAGAGCCATCGCCGACCGGAAGCCTGCCTGTGTCCACTGACATCAGCCCCCTCCACCATCCTTCGGATGGTTCCCCTCCCCCGATGGGGGAGGATCTGGAGGTCGCCGGTTCAGACCTTTCAGACGGTATTTTCCCGCCCGACCGATGACCCTGCCCTACTCACTACTCACTACTCACTACTCACTACCC